>Ga0335073_10000036_pt1 | contig 180783 bp, 157 predicted proteins | sample Lox_Sample_22_FD_207093 | JGI IMG/M metagenome (GOLD analysis project Ga0335073, IMG submission 207093) | Soil microbial communities from Loxahatchee National Wildlife Refuge, Florida, United States - Lox_Sample_2.2 | ecosystem: Environmental > Terrestrial > Soil > Wetlands | place: USA... | reverse complement strand
ATGGCCGACCACATCCGCTACCGCAACGGGCCGCACCGCGACCAGCGGCTGATCAAAGCCGAGCGGCGACTGCTGATCGCGGCGTGAGCGACGGTTTCGGGTGCAACGTTTGTGGGAGACCCACTAGCTTCACGATTGCCACCTCTTTCTCTCTGACCGAGCTCATCCGGTCGTACTTGATGAACCAGTACGAAACTGTGGGCTCAAACCGTGCGCACCCCAGACGCCATGGCCGCGGCTCGGATACGGGTCAGGTCTTACGATCAGTGCCGGAAGCCGATGAACACCCCACCGCTGCATCCCATCGAGAAGCGTCGCGGGCGCCAGTTCCATCGGGTATGGCGCGGCGGGGCGCCATCGGGTGAGGTGGCGGCAGGCGAGCAGCCCCGTCCTCATGATTCTGAGCGCGCCATCTGGCGAGCGGACGCCAGGGCGCCGCGGGCTATCCGCAGCGTACGGACGCCGATGAGGATCCCGAGCGCAATCGCGATGATGGACACGAGCGCGTCGACAAAGCTCGTCAAACCCGCGGTGGGCTCGTTGCCGACGAACTGCGTGAAGCCGATCAGACCGAGCGCACCGGGGACGAGCAGCCAAAACGCCGGAAGAAAGCTCACCAGCGCCGGGGGCGCCGAGGGGAACCGTTCGATGAACATCGCCAGCGGTGCGACGACGAGGCCGCCGACGAACCCGCTGAGTCTCGCGCCGAATAGCGCCTGGCCCAAAAGCTGACCGGCCCACGCCGCGTACAGCACGAGCAGCAGCCACGGCAGCGAACGGCGCGACGCGGAGTGCTGGAGGGCCGTTCCGCCGGCGAACACCAGCACGCCGAGCCAGGGAGCCCACGAGCCGAGCAGCTCGGTTGGCGCGTGCGATGATCTCGTCGCAGTCACGCCAACGAGCATCGCGCCGGCGACGATGCCGAACGCCAATAGCGCGAGCTGCAGCAGGCCCGCGATAAACCGGCTCGCACCGGTAACGACCTCCGCGGAGGCCAGATCGACGGTGGCCATCGTCAGAAGCGCGCCGGGAAGGAAGAGGACGAGTGGAGCGATCAGCTCGGCCAGTGGTGCCGCGTCGTAGCGTCCCGACACCGCGAAGGCGATCGCCGATACCGTGCCGGCCGCCAACACCGGGAGGATCGTCGCCAAGCCGGGAACGCGCGTGGCGCCGTCGCGCAGGAACGCCACCAGCAGACCGAGCGCCCCATAAACCGGCAGCAACGGCACCGACGGCTCGAGAATCAGGCCAATCCCGAGCGTAACGACGACGTACCCGAGGATCGTGACCAACGGGTTGTAGCGACTGGGCATCTCGTGCACGCGCCCAAGCGCTGCAAGCCCGCGATCCACTGGCATCTCGCCCGCGGCCGCCGCTCGAGCGATGTGGAGGACTTCCGTTATCTGATCAAGGCGCAGCTGGGGACCCGCGGAACCAAGGGAACCGTCGGTGTCCACCGTGGCCAGTGTTGCCGGTTGGCGCGGGCCGCCTGATATCGCCACGGCCGTGGGAAGCACCATCACCCGCGCGTCGGGCTGACCGTAAGCCTTGGCCGCCTGCACCAGGCGCAGCTCGATGTCGCTGACAGCATCGCCGGTGGCGAGGAGCGCCTTACCAAGCTCCAGCAGGAAGGCAAAAACTTCGGCGGCGGGCAAAGATCTCACCGACGGAGTCGACCGGGACCCGCCCGAAATTGCTAGGTCGGTCGTAGCGTGCACGCAAGGCTCGGCGAACGGTTGTATGGTCAGAGCGAAGTCGGCATGGAGCAGTCGAGACGAGTCGGCCGAGCATTGGCTGCCCACTCGCCCTTGGCCCGCGCTGATCAGCGGCCGAGAGCGGGCCGCGGGAACGTGTCACAAATATCCCGGCGGCAGATATAGAGCTCCGCGGCCGCACGAAGACCCGCGGCTTGCCCTTACTCGGCTTAGCTCTACTCGAACTCAATCAGCTCGAGGGCCAGGTCGGGGTCCGCGATCGTCAGCAGATTCGTCTCAGACGTCATGTTCGCGTCCGGCTCATGTCCGCAAGCCGGGCAGTGCTCGCCCTGCTCGCACTGACACGATGTGAATGCCGGGCCGCCCGTGCAGCTGCATCCTTCAGAGACTCCGCAGTTCGAACACATGACGAACCTCCTTTTGATGGGTTGAGCAAAGCCGATGAAACGAGCGTAGGTCCGCAGCGGAGCGGACGAAATACGAACCGCGCGCGCGGACAACAGCCTGGGCTTATATCCGCGCGCCGAAGGCATCACCCATCGCATTGAGCGCAGCGGACCCGATGTTCCTATTGTGCGGCATCTGCGATGCGACAGCATCTGCGCACCAAGCCGCGGGACTTGTCATCGATGGTTACCCCGCCTGCGATACGCGTCGGCTATCGCAAACCCGACCTGAGCATCTTGGTCGGGGCTGTCCCCTGCGACACGGTTGAGCATGACGCGCTACTGACCATGTGCGGACCGGACGCTCGAGCGTTGATCGCCTCGATCCCTGGCGGTAGTTGCTCATCTATACGAAATCGGCCCTCGGACAGCCCGAGACGACCAAGGAGGACCCATGGCGGCTAATCACGAACTGGCTCTCTACACCGCGGTGTACGAGAACGTCACCACAGCGCTCGAAGATCTCGACGACCTCGAGCAGCTCCACAAGGATGAGATCATCGGTAAATACGACGCGGCCGTGATCGACAAGCAGAACGGCAAGCCCCACATTCTCAAGCGCATGGATCGTCCGCGTGTTCGGGTCATACCCGAGGCGCTGGGGTCCGGAACGCTGCGTCGCAAGGAGCTCAAGGAAGCGGCCGAGGAGCTCACTTCCGACGAGGCGGGGCTGATCGTAGTCGGAGAACCGACGATCGAAAAGGGCTTCGACAAGGCCGTCACAGGCGCTGCCAAGATCGTGAAGCGCTCTGTGGACGCCACGACCGACGAGATCGCCGACGAGCTGCAGGAGGCCGTCAGCAGCTAACGGCGGGGCCACAACCGTATGCGGGGCCAAGGTCGCCGGAGGCTCGCGTCCGGCAGCCTGCCCCGCGGGGAGGACACCTACGGTCCGAATCCGAGTTCGATGCGTCTCCTTGCCCGAGCGGCCTGCGCCTTGGCGCACGGGTCTCAATCTTGACCCCGGACGCGGAATGCACCACAGGACTGCACATTGTCACGAATAGACATGAGGCCTGAACAGCCGCTTTGGACGTGCGTGGAGCTGCCTTGATCGTCGCCGGGCGATTTCTGGTTCTCCCTACTCAATTTCTGGTTCTCCCTACCCACAGGCGGCGTCCTGGAGCGATCATCGGCGGATGGAAGTTGGGCTCCCCGACGGCGATGGATTGGCGCTCGCGCGCCAGCTCACCGCGCTCCCGTGACATCCGTGCGTTCTTATCATGTGGCTCGATGGCGATGCCGTCAGCGCCGACGAGTCGACCCGCAGCGGCGGGCGCTCGTTCGTACCGAAGGCGGCCCTTCCAGACGCACCGCTCGCGCGACCTGGGGGAGCAAATTAACGCCGCAGTCCTCGACGCGCTAGGGTTGGCCGATGGCCGCTGCGGTTCGGGTCATGGTCGGGGAGGACGACGTGCTGCTGCGCGAGGGGATTGGGCGGCTGCTCGTTGAGTCCGGTTTCGAGGTCGTAGCTCAGGCCGGCGACGCCCCGGATCTTCTGCGCAAGGGTCTTGCCCACAAGCCTGCGGTCGTAATCGCCGATATCCACATGCCTCCGGGTGACGGCGACGACGGTCTGCGGGCGGCCGTTGAGATACGACGTCAGCGTCCGGACACCGGCGTGCTGTTGCTCTCCCAGTTTTACGACGATAGCTACGCGCTCGAGCTACTCGGCGATCGAGCGGAAGGCGTCGGCTATCTGCTCAAGGAGCGCGTAGGCGACGTGGAGACCTTCGTCGAAGCTGTGATACGTGTCGCCGGCGGAGGCACGGCGCTCGACACCGAGATCGTGGCGCGCATGCTGGGCCGTCGCAAGCGCGACCAGCCGATCGACCGGCTCAGCCCGCGCGAGCGAGAGGTGCTTGCGGCGATGGCGGAAGGCAAGTCCAACCGAGGCATCGCCCAGGCGCTGCTGATCAGCCAGGCAGCTGTTGAGAAGCACGTCACGCGCATCTTCCAGACGCTCGAGCTCGACCCGGACCAGACCGAACACCGCCGGGTGCTCGCGGTGCTCACCTACATACGGGATTCACCCCGCGTTAGTTGAACGGGGGTTTGTCGTTGCTCGAACAATCACGAAGTCGGGCCGGCGCGATCGTGTTTGGTGTCATCGGTGGCTTGCTGGTCGCCTATCTGGTGTGGCTGATCGTGCGCGGGCCCCAGGCTCTGCAGCTGGGGGTAACCAACGGCTGGGTGGGCACGGCGTTCCGTCTGGCGGCCGGTGTGGTTTGCCTGGTCTTTGGGCTGCGTCAGCGCCGAGGGTCGTATATCCCGCTCGTCTTCGGCGTAGCACTTATCTTCACGGCGATCGGCAACACGGTCCTGACCCTCGACTCGCTCCACGGCCCACCGCCGCCACCGCCCACACCCGCCGACTATTTCCTGCTCGGCTTCATGGCGCTTTGCTTCGCGGGCATCGGGCTGATGGCGCATGAGGATCGCCAGCGGCTGAGCCCGCGGGAGTTGCTCGACGGTGGGATCGCGGCGCTCGGCGCCGGCGCGGTCGGCGCAGCTTTTGCGCTTGCGCACATCGCCCGCATTCCGGGTGAGTCGTCGGTGGGTGCGGCATTTCAGCTTGCTGATGCGATCGGCTTCGTCATCCTCGTGCTGCTCGTGGCGGGTGCCGCCGCCGTCGCCGCCGGGCAATCCCGGCTTCCGTGGGTGGCGCTGACGGCGGCGTTTGCGTTGCTCGCCGTGGGTTCCGGCCTCGGTGCTGCGCTCGGCATGACAGACGCGGTTCGCACCTTGACCGAGCTCCAATGGCCGGCGGCGACGCTGCTCGTCGCGGCAGCGATGTGGGCGGATCCTGGCGTGGCGGACCCGCTGGCGGTGCGCAGGGGCGTTGCCGTGTGGATCCCCGCGCTGGCGTGCGGCGCAGCGATCGCGGTGCTGTTCACAGCGACGCTGACGCGCATCGACCACACGGCGACGGCGCTCGCGGCCGCTGCGCTCCTATTGGTGATCGTGCGGGGATACAGCGAGCTGCGCCTCGAGATCGGGGCGCGCGAGCGCACCGAGAAGAGCCTGCGGGTGAGCGAAACGGGCTACCGCCGGGTCGCAGACGAGCAGGCGGCGTTGCGGCGAGTCGCGACGCTCGTGGCGCAGGCGGTGCCGGCCAACGAGGTTTGCGAGGCCGTCGCCCGCGAGGTCGGCCTGCAATCCGATGCGGACCTCACTCGCCTGGAGCGCTTCGAGGACGATCGCACGGTGACGATGCTCGCCGCATGGAGCCGCCCCGGTCACGCGCAGCTGGCTGTCGGCGTGACTCTGCCGCTGGAAGGAGACAGCATCGCCGCGCGGGTGTACGACACAGGCCGACCCGCCCGGGTGGACTTCCGCGGCGCATCGGGCCCGATTGCGCACGAGGCCCAGGCGCTCGGCATCCACTCCGCTGCGGGCTGCCCGATCGTCGTCGGCGGCCGGACGTGGGGGGCGATCGCCGCGTTCAGGACACGCAAGGCGACGTTCCCTGCGAACACGGAGGCGCGAATCGCGGACTTCACCGAGCTCGTAGCCACCGCGATCTCCAACGCCGAGGCGCGCGACGAGCTCATCGCCTCGCGGACCCGTCTCGTCACGGCCAACGACGACGCGCGCCGCCGGGTCGTACGCGATCTGCACGACGCCGCCCAGCAGCGGCTCGTGCACGCCATCATCACCCTCAAGCTCGCGCGCAGGGCACAGGACTATCAGCACGCCCAGGCGTTGATCGCTGACGCGCTCGCCCAGGCCGAGCAAGCCAACACCGAGCTCCGTGAACTGGCCCACGGGATCATTCCGAACGCCCTGGCCCGAGGCGGGTTGGCGGCTGGCATCGAGGAACTGGCCTCACGCGCACCCGAGCACGTCAGCGTGGACGTGACCCGGGAGCGATTCGCCAGGGAGGTCGAGGCCGGCGTCTACTTCGTCGTCGCCGAGGCGCTCACCAACGTCACCAAGCACGCTCGCGCCAAGACTGCGAGTGTCACGGTGGAGGTCGACCACGGCGTCTTGCGTGTCGAGGTGAGCGATGACGGCGTCGGCGGAGCCCGTCGAGACGGCAGCGGCGTGCTCGGGCTCCGCGACCGCGTCGAGGCCCTGGGAGGCCAGCTCCAGATCGCGAGCCCACCGGGCCGCGGGACGCACGTCATCGCAACACTGCCACTGCGCGCTGACTCAGCCCACGCGGACGGCATCAGCTCATCGGGCGCGCCGCTCGCCGGCGGGCGCTCGCCGGCAGGGGTGGCATCGACTTCCACGATCGGGCGCAGCTCCTAGCAATCAACGCATGAGCAATGGGGGCGCAGCGGACAGTGAAAGAGCGAACGTGACCGAGCGGGAAACCACCGAGATGCGCTTCGGGGAGTTGTTGGAGTCGGCACCGGACGCGGTCGTGCTCGTCGATGCGCAGGGGCAGATAAAGCTCGTCAACCGCCGCACCGAGCAGCTGTTCGGCTACGAGCCGGGCGAGCTGATCGATCGCGAGGTCGACCTACTTGTTCCAGACCGCTTCCGCACCGGGCATCTCGCGCACAGGGCCGGCTACGTTGCGGACCCTCGGCTGCGCGAGATGGGGGCCGGGCTCGAGCTATACGGTCGTCGTAGGGACGGCAGCGAGTTTCCGGTTGAGATCAGTCTGAGCCCGATACGAGCGGACGGCGATCGGCTGGTGATCGCGATCGCGCGCGACGTGAGTGAGCGCAGGGCGGCCGAGCTCGAACGCATGAAGTTGGGACTCGAGCAGGCAGCGCTACGGCGCGTCGCGACGCTCGTCGCGCGCGGGGTTCCGGCCGAGGAGCTGTTCGCGGCGGTGACGGAGGAAGTCGCACGCCTGCTTCACGTCGATCACGCGCACCTGGGTCGCTACGAGTCCGACGGCACCGTGACTATCCTTGCGGACTCGAGCGGCGCAGGGGATCCCTTCCCGGTTGGCGGCCGGTGGAGCCTTGTCGGGGAGAATCTCAGCAGGACGGTTGCGCAAACCGGCCGTACGGCGCGGATCGACGACTATTCCGGTGCTTCTGGCCCACTCGCCGTCGCGTCGGCCGAAAGGGGCATCCACTCAGCAGTCGGGACGCCGATCGTCGTCGAGGGCCGCCTCTGGGGCGTGATGATCGTCGGCTCGATGAAGGAGCAGCCGCTGCCGGCAGACACCGAGATGCGTCTCGCAGCGTTCACCGAGCTCGTGGCAACGGCGATCGCGAACGCCGAGAGTCGCGCTGGTGTTAATCGGTTGGCCGAGGAGCAGGCGGCGCTGCGACGGGTGGCGACGCTGGTAGCGCGCGGGGTGCCCGCGCATGAGGTCTTCGATGCGGTCGCGAACGAGACCAAGCGGATCCTCGAGTTCGATACCGCCACGCTGCTGCGCCTGGAGCCGGACGGTTTCATAACGACCGCTGCATCGGTCGCCACGCTACCGCTCCTCACGGCGGTCGGCGACCGGAGGACTCCCCTGGCCGGAGGCCCGGTCGACCGTGTCCTGCGCACCGGTCGCCCCGCGCGTATCGACGGCTTCGAAGGGGAACCGGGCTCGCCGGGCGACGAGCTCAACGCGCTCGGCTACGGCGGCGCTGCTGCGGCACCGATTTTCGTGGAGGGCCGCCTGTGGGGGGTCCTTCGCGCCGCCTGGTCGAAGGAGCGGTCCGTCCTGCTCGGCAGCGAGGACCGTTTGCTGCAGTTCAGCGAGCTGATTGCGACCGCGCTGGCTAACGCAGAGGCGCGCGAGGAGCTGCGACGAGTAGCCGAGGAGCAGGCGGCGCTGCGACGCGTGGCGACGCTTGTGGCTCGTGGCGAACCGCCAAGCGCGGTGTTCGCGGCGGTTGCCGCGGAGGCGGGCCGCGTCATCCAAGTCGCCGGCGTCGCCTTGGTCGGGCGCTACGACCTCGATGAGAAGTCGATCGAGTTTGTCGGTGCTTGGAGCCCTGAGGGCGAGCCCAGCTTCGCGGGGAGCCGTGTGGCTCTCGCGGGCCACAACGTGGCCACTCTTGTGTTCGAAGGAAACGAGCCGGCACGCGTTGATCGAATCACTCCAGACGATACGCCAGCCACAGCGCTGGCGCATAACTGGGCGCGTTCCTCGGCCGGCGCGCCGATCAACGTGGACGGTCGGCTGTGGGGAGTGATCACGGTTGGCGCCACGCACGAGGACGAGCTGCCGCCCGGCACTGAGCACAGGCTCGCCCAGTTCACCGAGCTCGTGGCGAGCGCGATTTCGAACGCCCAGGCGCGCGGAGACCTCGGCCGAGTCGCCGATGAGCAGGCCGCGCTGCGGCGCGTGGCGACACTCGTGGCGGAGGCGGTCCCGCCGGCGGACGTGTTCGCCGCCGTGGCGGAGGAGATCGGTCGCCTGCTCGCGGTCGACGACGCCGCAGTGTGGCGGTATCTCCAGGACGGCAGCGGCGAAATCCTCTCCGCGTGGAGCCAGACGGGCGAAGGCATACCGGTGGGGTTCCGGGCTGAGCCCGTCAAGGGCACCCTGACCGGAACCGTTAGAGACACCCGGCGCCCGGCGCGGGTCGACCGGTACACCGACGAGGCCGGCGGCGCTGCGCGTGAGATCGGCATCCGTTCCTCCGTGGGTGCGCCGATCATTGTCGAGGGCGAGCTGTGGGGCCTCATTGCCGTCGTATCGACAAGCGAGGAGCCACCACCACCCGGAACCGAGGAACGTCTCGCGGTGTTCACCGAACTCGTTGCCACCGCCATCGCGAATGCTCAGGCCCGCGAGGAGCTGCGCACGATCGCGGATGAGCAAGCCGCCCTGCGTCGCGTGGCGACGCTGGTCGCGGCCGGGGCGCCGCCGGCGGAGGTGTTCGCCACCGTGGCGGAGGAGATCGGCCGCCTCCTCGCCGTCGACGCCGCCGCGGTGCGGCGGTATATGCCGGACGGCACCGCGGAAATCCTCGCCCAATGGAGCCAGCGGAGCGAAGTCATACCGGTTGGGCCTCGAGCTCAGCCGGTCAGAGGCACCGTGACCGCAACCGTCCGCGAAACCAGACGCCCGGCTCGAGTGGACCGGTACACCGACGACGCCGGCGCCGCGGCGCGTGAAATCGGCATCCGTTCCGCCGTGGGCGTGCCGATCACCGTGGAGGGCGAGCTGTGGGGTCTCATTGCGGTCGTATCGACAAGCGAGGAGCCACCACCACCCGGGACCGAGGAACGTCTCGCGGGCTTCACCGAACTCGTGGGCGCCGCAATCGCGAATGCTCAGGCTCGCGAGGAGCTGCGCACGATCGCGGATGAGCAAGCCGCCGTCGGGCGCGTGGCCACTCTCGTCGCGCAGGGCGAGGCGCCGGCGGTGGTGTTCGACGCGGTTGCCGAGCAGGTCGGCCACCTGCTCAACACTGATGACGCCGTGGTGGTCCGGTTCGAGCCCGATGAGAGCGTCACGATCGTCGCCTCGTGGACTGCCACCGGCGAGCCGCTTCCGGTCGGCCATCGCCGGCACGTCGAACCCGGTCACGGTCTCACCCCGCTCGTCCGCGAAACCGGCCGACCGCAGCGCATCGATTCGCAGACGGGCTACCGGTCGCAGCTGGGACTCGAATCCGCCGTCGCCGCGCCGATCACGGTCGAGGGCCGGATCTGGGGCGTGGTCGCCGTGGCGTTGCGCGGCCACGAGCTGGCTCCGCCCGAGACAGAGCAGCGGCTTGTGGCATTCACAGGCCTGGTCGCGACTGCGATCGCGAATGCAGACAACCGGGCGGAGCTCACGGCGTCACGGGCGCGGATCGTCACTGCCGCCGACGAGGAGCGTGGGCGGGTCGTCAGAGACCTGCACGACGGCGCCCAGCAACACCTGGTTCATGCCGTGGTGACGCTGAAGCTGGCTCGTGGGGCACTGACGAAGTCCGATCCCGATGCCGGCAAGCTGCTGGACGACGCGCTGCAACAGGCCGAGGACGCGAACCTAGAGCTGCGTGAGCTTGCGCACGGCATTCTTCCCGCGGCGCTCAGGCGCGGGGGTCTGCGAGCGGGGGTTGAGGCGGTCATCTCTCGCATGTCACTGCCGGTGAGCGTGGACATGACCGACGAGCGGTTTCCGGCAGGCATCGAGTCGACCGCGTACTTCGTCGTGAGCGAGTCGCTCACAAATGTGGTCAAGCACGCCAACGCGAACAGGGCTGAGGTCACGGCCAGGGTTGAGCGCGGAGTGCTGCGAGTCGAGATCGTCGACGATGGAATCGGCGGGCTGCGTCGAACGGGGATCAGCGGATTGAGCGGGCTGGAAGATCGCGTGTCCGCGCTCGAGGGGAGCTTCCTCGTGGAGAGCCCTCTCGGCCAGGGGACGCGCGTGCGCGCTCTTCTGCCCCTGCCCGACATGGATTAAGAGCTCGGCGATTCGCGTAGGTAGGCGAGCACGGCAAGCACCCGGCGGTGTTCGGTCTGGTCCGGGTCGAGCTCGAACGTCTGGAAGATGCTCGTGATGTGCTTCTCCACGGCGGCCTGGCTGATCAAAAGAGCCTGGGCGATGCCTCGATTGGACTTGCCCTCCGCCATCGCCGCAAGCACCTCTCGCTCACGCGGGCTGAGACGATCGATCGGCCGGTCGCCTTGACGGCGGCCGAGCATACGCGCGACGATCTCGGCGTCGAGCGCGGTACCCCCAGCAGCGACGCGTGTGACTGCATCGACGAAGGTCTCCACGTCGCCTACGCGCTCCTTCAGTAAGTAGCCAACCCCTTCGGCACGCTCGCCGATGAGCTCGAGCGCATAGCTCTCGTCATAGAACTGGGAAAGCAACAGCACGCCGGTGTCAGGACGCTGACGTCGTATCTCGACGGCCGCCCGCAGACCGTCGTCGCCGTCACCTGGCGGCATGTGGATGTCGGCGATTACGACCGCAGGCTTGTGGGCAAGGCCCTTGCGCAGAAGATCCGGGGCGTCGCCGGCCTGAGCGGCGATCTCGAAGCCGGACTCGACCAGCAGCCGGGCAATACCCTCGCGCAGCAGCACGTCGTCCTCGCCGATCACGACCCGTAGCGGAGCTGACACCGACCAACCGCAGCGAGACGAGGATTCGCCCTTTTACTCCGCCCCGAGCAATCGGGCGAGCGGGGCGTTCGGAAGGTCGGCCTTTGGTATGAACGCGCGCGCGCCGCTGCGCCTGACCTCAGCGGCGCCGCCGGCGTCACCGTCGACCGAGGTGAGAACGACGAGCGGCTGCCACGGCAGCGTCGTGAGCTGGCGCGCAAGCGTGAATCCGTCGCCGTCGGGGAGGCCGACGTCGACCAGCATCGCGGTAGGCTTGAGCCGGGCGGCCGCCGACAGCGCCGCTGCGACGCTGTCCGCCTCGCCGACGACCATCAGACCGCTGTCGGCCAGCACGCTTGCGGCCAGCGCGCGAAACACCGGATCATCGTCGACAACCAGAACTGACGCGGCCATTTGGGCGGATGATGGCTGCTTCCGTGCCCGCACAGGGTAGGGAAAGCCGGAAATCACCAAGCAACGGCCAGCGGAGCCACACGGCCCATTCGACCTGGCCGTTCCGGCTCGAGCGTTCCGGCCGGCGCGCGGTAGGGATTTCCCTACCCGGTCTGTCCGAAAGCCCGGAAACGAATGACCGGTGTTCCGGACGAAGATTTCCGGCGCACGGGTATGGACCACGGTGCGGGGCGGTGAGATCTTGTCCGCCATCTTCATTTCCTTTGTCACCCCAACGCGTTGCTCGAGCCAACATGAATCCACGCCCTGCCAAAGCCAGCACGGATCCACGGCTTGCCACGGCCAGCACGGCCGACGCTGTAAGCCGAAGGCGGCGACGTCTCCGGCGTGCCAACCCGAGGAGGTAGACCGATGACATTCTTGATCCGTCCGGGCGTCCCCTTCTATAGCCGACAGCTTCGAGCGCGTGCGCTGCGGGCGTGGCGCATCGCGGCTGATCTCGTGTGGGCCCGTTGGGAAGTGTTGCGGGAGGCCACGCCAGAGAGCCGGTCAGCTGCCTTCGCCGCCTACCTGGCCGCCCTCGACGCCGAGGCCATGGCCGCCACTGCACTTGCCAACCTGGGTCCTAGCCAGGCTGCGTGAGCGTCATGGAGCTACGTCATCTTCACTACTTCGTCGCGATCGCCGAGGAGCGCAGCTTCACCCGGGCGGCTGAACGGCTGTGGGTGGCCCAACCCGGCCTGTCCACCCAGATCCGGCGGCTGGAGACGGAGCTCGGCATCAAGCTCTTCGAGCGTCACACGCGCGGCGTGGACCTGACCAGCGCCGGCGAGCTCTTCCTCGAGCGCGCGCGTGCCGCGCTGGTGGCCGCCGACGAGGCTCGTTGCACGGGGCGCGACCTGGAGGCCGGAGTCGTTGGCACGGTGAGGCTCGGGCTCGCTACCGCGACCCGCTGGCAACCGACGTCCAAACTGCTCGATCTGTTCACGCGGAATCGTCCCGCGGTCGAGGTCAGCATCGTGGAGTCATATGGAGGCGCTCTTTCGCGTGAGTTGCGCGACGGGCGCCTCGACGCGGTCCTTGCCCCCTCGATCTTTGGTTCGGCCGACCTGTGTGGCGTTGAGGTGGGCAGCGAGCCCTGGGTAGTCCTCGTCGGGCGCAGTCACAGGCTGGCCGGCGATGGCCCGCTGGACGTCAACGAGCTGCATCGCGAGGAAATCGTCGTAACGAGGCATAGAGACGGCGCCGGTTATGACCGAGCCGTAGCGGACATGCTCGCAGAGCTGGGCGTGACCCCCGTGCTGTGCCGCGGCGGCCCCGGACCTGCACTGTTCGCTGCCGTCGGGGACGGTCACGCACTCGCGCTGACCACGGCGCCCGACGCGCTGGAGGAGAGGCTGGTCGCTCGTCCTCTTGATCCCGGCCGGACCCTAAGCTTTGAGCTGCTGTGGGGCCGCGATACGCCCTCGCCCGCGTTGACCGAGCTCATCCGAACCGCCGAAGACCAGGCCGCACGCCCCGAGCCGGAATTGCGACCCGCACTGCGTGCGGTCGCGTGAGACGGAGATGGGCGTGGCGCCGAGCTTGGAACAGGCGGTGATCGCCGATCTGCGGCGGCGGCGCGCGCCGGGTGTCCGAGGGCCGATACGGCAGGTCGGACGTTCTGGGCCTTTGACCACCGCCGACGAGACCCGTTTGGCCAAGCGCATCGAGCGGGGTGATGTGCACGCCAAGCAGGAGATGATCGAATGCAACCTGCGACTTGTAATCGCGATCGCCAAGACCTATCGGTCGCGTGGCGTTCAGTTCGAGGACCTGGTCCAAGAGGGGACGGTCGGTTTGGTCCGCGCGGTCGAAGGGTTCGACCATCGGCGCGGCCTGAAGTTCTCCACCTACGCCGTCTGGTGGATCCGGCGTTCGCTTCTCGACGCAATCGAGGCCGGACGCACGATCAGGATCCCCGCCAAGGCCGCACAACAGCTCGCCGCCATTCGACGAGCCGAGGTGGAGAGCGCGCGGGGGGGCGTAGGGCCGGCGCCGGCCGAGGCGATCGCAGAGCGCACCGGGCTCAGCGCGCCCAACGTTCAGAACCTCCGCAACGCCGCTCGCGTTACCGCGTCACTGGACGAACCGATAAGCGAGGACGCGACGCCGTTGGGCGATCTGATCGGCGACCCCAATGGCGTCGATCCCGGCGAGCGCGCCGCCGAACAGGAGGTGCGCCGCGAAGTATGGGCATTGCTCGGTTTGCTGCCCGAACGTCACCGTCAGGTGCTCCTGCGTCGCTACGGCCTGGGCGGAGGCCCCCCGCAGAGTCACAAGGAAGTGGGTGGCTGGCTCGGGGTCAAAGAGGAGCGCAGCCGCCAGCTCGAGCGCGAGGCCCTTCACCGCCTGCGCGAACTCGCCTTGCCTTCCCAACGAGCCGCATAACCGGGTTTCGCCCTTGGGCGAACTTGCTGATCTTGTCCCTACAGGTCGGAGTCGGAGCACGTGCAACTCGCCCGCGCATCCCGGGCGCCAGACCGACGGCATAGCCCTCGACGTCGTGGATGGTTTGGAGGCGGACCGGCCAGCCCGGCTGCTGTCACCGGTGTCGGCTAGGCGGTTGTGGCCCTCGGCGTGCGCCAGTCGCGGTCGAACCAGCGCTTGATCCGGCTCGAGCCGAACTGGGCCTTCTCGGCGGCCAGCTCCGCCGACGGGCCGATCAGCTCGCCCGAGCGTTGGTCGCCGAAGAACGTGACGTCGACCATCGCGACCTGACCGCCGCCGAACTCGAGGTAGCAGATCCCGTGTCCGTCGTACCGGGCTGGGCTGGTCGTGCCGCGGATCCGCGCCGCGATGTGCTGCGCGGCGACCGCCGCGTGACCCTCGGCGAACGCGCCCGCTTTGGGTGTCCCGACCGCGGCCACGTCGCCGATCGCGTACACGCCGTCATGGGTCGTCTCGAAGGTCGCCGCGTCGACCGGGATCCAGGCGCCGTCGAGCAGGCCCGCCTGCGCGACGACCGCGGGCGCCCGATGCACCGGCACCGCGAGGAACAGGTCGTAGGGCATCTCGCCGCCGTCGCGCAGCAGGGCGACCTTGCGCTCGGGGTCGAGCTCGTAGATCTCACGGCTCGGGTGCCACTCGATGTCGCGCTCGGCGAAAGCCTCGAGCAGCGCCTCCGACGCCGCCGGCGAGGGTGGGATCGGACGGCCGAAATCCATCGCGAGGGCGATCTGCGAGCGCTCGCGAAGCCCTCGCTCGATCAGGTGCTCGTGCATCAACAGCGCGGTCTCGCTCGGTGCCGGCGGGCACTTGAACGGCGTACCCAGCACGCCGATCAGCACGCGACCGCCCTCGAAATCGTCGACCACCTCGCGCGCCGCGAACCCGCCCGCCACCGTGTAGAACTCGTAGCCGCCCTGCGCCAGCCCGGGCGTCGCCCCGGGGTCGAGGTCGGCGCCGAGCGCGATCACCACAACGTCGCCCGCGAACCTGCCCGCCTCGGTCTGCACGGTCCGCGCCGCCGGGTCGATCGCCTCAATCGCGGTCTGCACGAATCGCACGCCGGGCCTGACGATGCTCGCGTAGGGATGACGAACGTCCTCGGGAGCCGCCTTGCCGAACATCACGTCGAGCTTGGAGAAACCGAACACGAACGCCTCGCTCTTGTCGATCAGCACGATCTCGACGTCCTCGCCGAACTCCTCGGACAGCCGCGTCGCCAGCTCGAGGCCTCCGAACCCCGCCCCGAGCACGAGCACGCGCGGCCTGCTCTCGGCTTCGTCAGTCGCCATCCTGTTCACGCCCGCTCGACAGCTGCCGTATCCCCCAACTGCAATGACACTCGTGCCACCTCCCGTGAGTTGACTCAGACCAGCCGTGCCGCCCCCGGAACCCCGTGAGCATGCCGGCGCCGATCCGGGATCGTGTGACCGAAGCCTACCGGCGTTGGCGTCTCGGCGACCGTGACGGATCATCTTGGGGGACTGTCCCGCGCGGGCGGTCTCGTTCGTCCTTTAGATGAGAGCAATCCACGAACAAAGGAGGACACCATGCAATACGCCCTGTTGATCTATGAGCGCCCCGGCGCCTACGACGGCCTGTCCGAAGCCGAGCAGGAGGCGATCACCGGCGAGTACATGACGATCTCGCGCGACGATCAGGTCGTCGCCGGCGCGCACCTGCAGCCGGCCGCGACCGCCACCACGGTGCGCGTGCAGGATGGGAAGTCGGTGATGACCGACGGCCCGTTCGCCGAGACCAAGGAGGTCTTCGGCGGCTATTTCGTGGCCCAGGCCGACAACCTCGACGCGGCGCTCGCGCTCGCCGAGCGGATCCCGGCGATTCGCATGGGCGGCTCGGTGGAGGTGCGACCGGTGGTGGAGCATCCAGCTTGATCGAGCAGGTCTTTCGCGAGCAGTGGGCGCGCGTGCTCGCATCGCTGGTGGGCTTTCTCGGCGACTTCGATCTCGCCGAGGATGCCTGCCAGGATGCGTTTGCGATCGCCGCCGAGCGCTGGTCGCGTGAGCGCCCGCCCGAGAACCCCGTCGCTTGGTTGATCGCGACCGCCCGCAATCGCGCGATCGACCGGTTGCGCCGAGAGCGCACGCTCGCCGCGAAGACCCGAACGCTCGAGCTGCTGGCGGCGACGCCCGACATGGTGGACGCGGCGCCGGAGGACATCGTGGACGACCCCCTGATACCGGACGAACGCCTGGAGCTGATCTTCTGCTGCTGCCACCCGGCGCTCGCGATCGAGGCCCAGGTCGCGCTCACGCTGCGCGCGCTGGCCGGGCTCAGCACACAGGAGATCGCCGACGCGTTCCTGGTTTCGCCCGAGACGATGAAGCGCCGGCTCTCGCGCGCCAAGACCAAGATCACGGCCACCGGGATCCCCTTCGCCGTGCCCGAAGATCACGCCCTGCCCGACCGCCTCGCGGCGGTGCTCGCGGTCGTGTACCTGATCTTCAACCAGGGCTATGCGGGCCGTGTCGACCTGGCCGCCGAGGCGATCCGGCTGGGACGCGCCCTCGCAACGCTGATGCCCGACGAGAGCGAGGTCCTTGGGCTGCTCGCGCTGATGGTGCTGGTCGATGCGCGCCGCGACGCCCGTCTGCGAGGCGACGAGCTGGTGCTGCTCGCCGACCAGGACCGCTCGCTGTGGGACACCGAGCGGATCGGCGAAGGGCGCGCCGTGCTCGATCGCGCGCTCTCGCTCGGAGGGCGCGGCGCCTACGTGCTGCAGGCCGCGATCGCCTCGCTGCACTGCTCCGAGCCGGTCGACTGGCCCCAGGTGACGGCCCTGTACGGCGAGCTCGCGGCGGCGACCGGCTCGCCGGTGGTCGACCTGAACCGAGCGGTCGCGCTCGCGCAGGCCGGCTGCCCGCAAGCCGCGCTCGAGATCGTCGACGGCCTCGAGCTCGACGACTACCGCTATCTGCACTCGACCCGCGGCGAGCTGCTCGCTCGCCTGAAGCGCCCGCAGGAGGCGCGAGCCGCCTACCTACGCGCGCTCGAGCTGGCGTTCTCCGAGCCCGAGCGCCGGTTCCTGCGCCGGCGCCTCAGCGAGCTCTAGAAGACTTCTGAAGTAGTCGCCAGGCGGACCCTGGTGTCAGTCGCCAGGCGGACCCCGGTGTCAGTCGCCAGGCGGACCACGGTGTCGCCGTCCTCGGCCTACAGAGCCCGGCGGACCGCCCCGGCGCCGCCAGCTCAGGGAGCCGAAGGCGGACCTTCGGGGTGGATTCGCGACTCGAGCCAGCCCGCGAACGGTCGGCGCGCGTGGACCAGAGCGCTGGCCACGATGATCGCGGCGAGCACCATCGCCACGATGCCCACGTAGCCGAGCACCAGCCCCAGCAGCACCACGGCGACCGGCACCATGATCGCGACGGCCAGCCATTCGTATCGATTGTGATCCTTCGAGAAAGCCTTCATGCGTCGTGGATCGTCAGGTCCTCGCGCGGCCTTGAGCAAGCCTTCTCGTCCTCGGCGCTATGCCATAGGCCGATCGGCGGCACGGCCGTGCCGTCGCGGAGGCCCGGACCGCGCCGTCGCTCGCAGGCCCGGACTGCGCCGCCGCCGAGGTAGGGAAAACCCCTCCTCGCGACTCGCGCTGGCCCTAGCCCCGCTCTCCGGTCCACCCAATGGCCACGGCTCGTTCAGCCCGCGACACTGCCCGAACATCCGCACTCACTCCCTCTTCTCGCACAAGGAGCAACCATGCACGCCCGCACCATCCAGACCGATCCTTCGCGCACCGAACCCTCTCGGCAGGCACCTCGCTCGAGGCCTCGCTGGGCCGGCGTCGCGGTGGCCGCAGCGATCTCGGCGCTCGCCTTCGGCGCCACGACAGGCTCCGCGGCCGCGGCACCCGCGCCGATCGAAGGCAGCGCCAACTTCACCTTCACGACGCTCGACAACGAACACGATCCGACCTTCAACCAGCTGCTCGGCATCAACGACTCCGGCGTCATCGCCGGCTACTTCGGCTCCGGAGAAGAAGGCCACCCGAACAAGGGCTACCTGCTCTCACAGCCGTACGGACAAGCCAACTACCAAAACGAGAACTTCCCGCACTCCGAACAGACGCAGGTGACCGGGCTCAACAACTCCGGCGTCACGGTCGGCTTCTGGGTCGACGCCAAGGGCGATCAAATCGGCTTCGACGCCGTCAACGGCCATGGATTCCAGTCGGTCGAACACCCTGGGACCCGCGGCAAGCCAAAAGTCAATCAGCTGCTCGGAGTCAACGACAATGACGTCGCCGTCGGCTTCTATACGAGCAAGGAAGTCAACTACGGGTACTCGTACGACATCACCACGCGAAAGTTCCATCAGGTGTCAGTCGCCGAAGACACCAACGTGACGGCCGCCGCGATCAACGACGAGGGTGACATCGCTGGGTTCGCCACGAACAAGGACGGCGTCACCGAGGGCTTCCTCGTGCGTCCCAACGGCACGGTGATTCACCTCGACTTCCCGGGTGCGAGCGCGACGACGGCCCTCGGTGTGAACAACGGCGACGAGGTCGTGGGCAACTACACCGACAGCTCGGGTATGCATGGCTTCGCGTGGGTACCCGGATTCGGCTTCGAGACGGTCAACGATCCCAATGGCGTCAACGCGACGACCATCAACGGCCTCAACGACCGCGGCGAACTGGTCGGGTTCTACGAAGACTCCTCGAAAAACACCGACGGACTGCTCGCCGTCCCGCAAGAAGGCTGATCGGCACCGCCGATTCGCCCAAGAGACCGGGCCGCTTCCCCCCGGCGGCCCGGTCTCGATTCCGTCGACCCCCTGTTTCCCCGGTCGAGCGACCGCGATCCGGCGTCGGGCACAGTGCGGTCGGGTGTCACGCAAGCGCGGTCCGGTGTCGGGCGCAGCGCGCCCCCGGGCGCGTCGCGGCCTGTAGCCTGCGCTGATGGCGCTGCACCCGCTCGCGGAGCAGTTTGCGTCGGTTGCCGGCGCCTACGAGCGCGGCCGGCCCGAGTACCCGCCGGCGGTCGTGGGCGCGCTCACCGCCGAGCTTCGGCTCTCGCCGGGCGACCCCGTGCTCGACCTCGCTGCCGGAACCGGCAAGCTGTCGCGAGCGCTGCTCGCCGCAGGCTTCGATCTCGTCGCCGTCGAGCCGCTGCCCTCGTTGCGAGCGGTCCTGGGCGAGCAGATCGGCCCGGAGCGCGTGCTCGATGGGGTCGCTGAGGCAATCCCGCTGAGCGATGCGTCGGTGGCCGCCGTGACGGTGGCCGACGCCATCCACTGGTTCGATCACACCCCTGCGTTGCGCGAGATCGGCCGCGTGCTGCGTCCAGGGGCAGCGCTGGCTGTCGTGACGACGAGCGTCGACTGGAGCGGCGCCAGCTGGGCCCACGAGGTCGGGACGCTCGTCGCACAGCTTCGCCCCGAGCACCCGCAGTTCGACGGCTCGCCGTGGCAGGACGCGCTCGTTGCCGCCGGTGGCTGGCCCGCTCCTCGCGAAATCCGAATCACCACGTCGAGGCCGGCCGAGCCCGACCGGATCGTCGATCACCTCGCTTCGATGAGCTGGATCGCGGCCCTGCCCGACGATCAGCGCGCCGAGACGATCGACCGCATGCGCGCGCTCGTGCTCAGCGGCAAGACGCCGGCGCAGCTGCCGCTGCATGTGCTGCTCAGCATCACGGGCCCGATCGAGGCGGGCTGAGCTGGAGGACGATACGCGGGCTGTGCTTGACCCGCGGGCGTTCCGCGTGTCCGGGCGGGACCGGGCTGTGGCAGAGTGCGGGCGATGCGCGTCCTGTTCGTAGGCGACGTGGTCGGCCCGCGCGCGGTCCAGTGGCTGGCCGAGCGCCTGCCGATCCTGCGCGCCGAGCACAACGTCGATGCCACCATCGTCGACGCCGAGAACTGCGGCCGCGACGCCGAAAGCATGAACGTCGACGGGATCGAGCGGCTGCTGGCAGCCGGCGCCGACGTGATCACCGGCGGCAACCACGCCTTCGACGGGACCGAGGTCGAGATGGTGCTCACACACGAGCGCATGGTGCGCCCGCTCAACGTGGCCGACGGCGTGCCCGGCCGAGGCACCCTGACGGTTTCCGTTGCCGGCGCCCAGCTGCGCGTGGTGGTGCTCGCCGACCGTCTCGCGCTCGACTGGGCGCCGACGTACGCTCACATGACGGTCGAGCCCTTGGCCGCGTGGAGCACGCTCCCCGCCGGTCCGACCACGATCGTCGAGATGCACGCGCTGTCGGTCGCCGCCAAGCAGGGGCTCGCATACGCGCTCGACGGTGAGGTCGCCGCGGTGCTCGGCACCCACACGCACGAGCCGACGCTCGCGCTGCGGATCCTGCCGGCGGGAACCGCGCTCGTCACCGACGTCGGCATGACCGGCGCCGACGACGGCCCCCAGGGGATCCACGCGCAGCCCGTGATCGAGCGCATCCGGGGGCTGCCCGCGAGCGGCCTCTCGCCTGTGCGCCCCGCCGCGGGGGAGATCGTGCTCGGCGCCGTTCTGCTCGAGGTCGAGCAGGGCCTCACGCGCAGCCTGCGCCGGCTCGGCTGAGCGGCGCCGCGCGACGAAGCGTCCTCGCCGGGCCTCGGCAGCGCGCGGCCGTCGTCTCACGAGCGCACGAACCCGCCTCGCCTTGGACGGCGGACGTCGCGGCCAGAAACGCGCCGGGCCGGCGATCCGGCCCGAGCCCCGCGATCCAGGCCGATCGGCGCCTCGCTTGTCATACAAACGTTCGTTTGATACGATCGTTCAGATGCCGGTCGAGACCAAGCAAGCGCTGCTGGACGCCGCCAAGCGGCTGGTCGGCGAGCGCGGCTACGCGGGCACCAGCGTGCGCGACCTCGCGGCCGCCTCGGGGACGAACATCGCGGCGGTCAACTACCACTTCGGGACTCGCGAGAAGCTGCTCAACCAGGCCGTGCTCGAGCAGTTCGAGGAGTGGGTCGACCGTGTCGGCGATTCAGGGCCGGCCGACCCCGATGCGGAACCGCTGCAGCAGCTCGCCGCGCGCGCCCGGCCGACGGTCGACGGCATCCCCGCGATGCAGCCGATGTTCGTCGTGGCGCTCGAGGCATTGCTGCAATCGCAGCGCTCCCCGGAACTGCGCGATCAGCTGGTCGAGCACTACGCCAAGCTGCGTCAGCGCGCGATCGACGGCATAGCCGCGACCGAGCGCGGCCGCCACGCCCCGCCGCGCCTGCTCGAGGTCGCCGCCTCGTACATGCTCGCGGTCGCCGACGGGCTGCAGTTGCAGGCACTGCTCGACCCGGCCGCGATTCCGACCGGCGAGGAGCTCGCCGGGTTCTACGAAGGAATGGCAGCGGCCGCCAGGGCGGCCGCGCCGCCGCATGGGAGATGCGAGGGGGCGTCCGAGTGATCGCGGAAGTGTGAGATCGAGCAACGGAAGAGAGGGATGCAGCGATGGACAGAGTGAAAGCGCGTTTGCAGCGGAGTGCTCGGCTGGCCCGACTGGCGAAGCCACGAGTGAAAGTGACCCGGAGAGCCCGGCTCGTCGGAACGGCGACCCTGATCTGCGCGTGCCTGCTCTGTGGCGCGCTGGCGTTCGGCGCCGAGACGTTCACCGTGCAGAGCTACTTCAAGCCGGACCGGCTCGGGGCGCCGACGAATCTTTCGGCGACGGCCGTGTTCTCCTCCAACGGAACGGTGCCCGAGCCGATCAGCCGTGTTCTGGCCTACGGACCCGCCGGCCTGCAGGTCGACGTCGCCGGCGCAGGCACATGCAGCAGGGAAACGCTCGAAGCCGACGGTCCCAGCGGGTGTCCCGCGGACTCCCGGATCGGGTTCGGCGGCGGCGTCGGGCTCGAGGAAATAGCCCAGGAAATAATCAAAGAGCCGTTCACCTTGGACTTCTTCCTCGGCCCGAGTAAAAACGGTCGTCTGGTGATCCTTGTGTACGTGCAGGCGCGCAGCCCGGTGGCGATCGAACTGGTGGTCGTGGTCAGAGAAGTTCACGGCTCCAAGCCTTACGGGTTCGGCGTCGAATTCGAAATTCCGCCGATCCCCACGCTCCCGGGAGCGTCCTACGCGTCGGTCGAAAGCAGCTACTTCACGGTGGGCAGCCAACACATCGCCTACTACCACACGGTCCACGGCAGGCACAAGCTGGTTCACGTCAAGGGACTGGTCGTGCCAAGGACATGCCCTGCGGGCGGCTTCCCGTTCAAGGTCACGATCACGTTCCTGAACGGAATGCAGAGCACCGACAAATACACGGTGCCCTGCCCGTAGCCGCGACACACCCAGTCGATGTCGTCTGCCCTGTTGGCGCTGAGGGCAGTGCTGGTCGCCGAGCCCGCGCTGTCCGCCGATCCCAGGCTCGCGGGTGCGCTCGTGTCGGCGATCGAGCGCGCCACGGCGGTGCCGGGCGTTGGGGCATGCGGCGCAGCCTCATCGCCGGCCGCGCGCGGCGGCGCAGGGGCACCCGCAGCGTCGTTGGCTGCGCGGCGCTGCTCGCCGCGCTGTGCGCGTGCTCGCCGGCCCCGGCGCATGCCGGCGTCGCCACGACGGCGACGATCGCGGCTTCGCTCGCGCCCGATCGCCTCGGCGCGAAGGCGGCGCTGACGCTCGCGGTGCACTACGCCGGAGGCGAAGCCGGCGTGCCGGCTCCCGTGCGGCGGGCGGTCGTGTGGCTGCCCGCCGGCATGAGCCTGGACGCGCCACAGCTGCGCAGCTGCAGCGCCGCGCGGCTGCGAGCAGTGGGCGCCGGTGGCTGCCCCCAAGCGTCGGCGCTCGGCGCCGGGCATGCGCTCGTGGAGACACGCGCCGGATCGCTGACCGTCACCGAGAAGGTTTCGCTGCGCGCGTTCATCGGTCCGCTCGACAACCTCGAGCCGACGTTCGAGATTCTCGCACAGGGCCTCTCACCCGCCGAGCAGCGCGTGGTGCTGAGCGGGTTCGCGCTCGTGGCCGGTCCGCCATACGGAGAACAGCTCGTGCTGTCGATACCGCCTGTTCCCACCCTGCCGTTGGCACCCGACGCGTCGATCGCGAGCCTCTCATTGACCGTCGGCGCCGGCTTGCGCGCCCGCGCTCGGGACCGCAACGCGGTGCTCGTGCCCAGCGCCTGCCCGGCTGGCGGGTTCCCGGTCGCGGCGGAATTCACCTATGCCGGCGCCCCCTCCGGCGAGGCGTCCACCGCGATTCCCTGCCCGCGCTGAGGCGATCGCAGAGGTTGGGGTGTCCCGCCGGGACGCAGCCGCGGCCCGAGATCGCAGGCCGAGACGATCCCCGCAGCCGGGCCCGCTGGCGGCCCGCGGTGGCCTCACCTAACCTTCGTGTCGCCGTGCAAACAGGCGCCTCACAGACGGTCCCGGCCAAGGCGGTGCTGCAATCGGGCGAGTCGGCCGAACGCGGACGCGAAGCACGGCGCGCGACGCCGCGGTCGGCCCACGGCGACTGGGCGCCCGCGAGCGATCGCCGCGATCCGGTCGCTGCGCTGAACGCGCAGGCGGCCTCGCGCGTACAGGATCTGGTGCCGATCCGCCACGGGCGCATGCTCGTGACGCCGTTCACGTTCTTCCGCGGCGCCGCCGCGGTGATGGCGGCGGACCTCGCCGCGACGCCCGACTCGGGGATCGTCGTGCAGGCGTGCGGCGACGCCCACATCCTCAACTTCGGCGCGTTCGCCGCGCCCGATCGCAGGCTCGTGTTCAGTCCCAACGACTTCGACGAGACCCTGCCGGGGCCGTGGGAGTGGGACGTCAAGCGCATGGCCGCGAGCGTCGAGATCGCCGGCCGCCATCTCGGGCTGCCGCCGGTGCGGCGCGAGCGGATCGTGCGGGCCTGCGTTTGCGAGTATCGCGAAGCGATGCGCGCCTTCGCGCGGCGCAGCCATCTCGACGTGTTCTACGAGCGCCTGAACGCCAGCGAGCTGGCCGACCGCTTCGGCGGGAAGCTCGACGCGAAGGGACGCCTCGAGTTCGCCAACCAGTTCGCCAGGGCGCGACGCAAGACCAGCCTGCGGGCCGTCAAAAAGCTGACCGAGCAGTTGAACGGCAGGCCACGCTTTCGCAGCGTCCCACCGCTGCTGGTGCCGTTTCGCGAGCTGTTCGAGGCGGACGACCCGCGCCACCCGGGCGACTACGTGCGCGAGTTGCTCGAGCAGTACGCCGCCAACCTCGATCCCGACCGGCGCTACCTGTTCAGGACCTACAAGTTCGTCGACATGGCCCGCAAGGTCGTCGGCGTCGGCAGCGTGGGCACGCGCGCGTGGGTCTTCCTGCTGGTCGCCCGTGACGGCGCCGACCCGCTCGTCCTGCAGGCCAAGGAGGCCCAGCCCTCGGTGCTCGAGCCCTACCTGGGAGCCAGCGAGTTCGAGAGCCATGGCGAGCGGGTCGTGCGCGGTCAGCGGATCTCGCAGGCCACCAGCGACATCTTCCTGTGCTGGCAGCGCAGCGCCAGCCTCGACGGCCAGGAGCGCGACTTCTACGTGCGTCAGCTGTGGGACTGGAAGTCCTCGGCCGACCTCGCCACGCTCAGCGAGGCCGGCCTGCGCGCGTACACGCGCGCGTGCGCGTGGTCTCTCGCTCGCGCCCATGCCCGCTCCGGCGACCGCCTGGCGATCGCCGCCTATCTCGGCAGCGGCACCGTGTTCGACGAGGCGATCGCGCGCTTCGCGGTGGCCTACGGCGACCAGAACGAGCTCGACCACCAGCGCCTGGCCGAGGCCGTGGCCGCCGGCGAAGTCGCGGCTCGGCACGGTGTCTGAGCGGCCAGAGCCACGCGGCGCGGAGAGCATCCTCGGCCGAGCTCGCGGGCGTCGAACGGGCGCTGGACGAGCGTGTCGCGACTCGCGCGCCCTGCTGCTCCCGCGAACGCGACCTTCAGACCGCCGTGAACGCCATATGTCGTATATATGTATATTTCTGTTTATGGCGATTGCGCGAATGGCTTCGCGGTTACGGACAGCTACGGCGCTCCGAGCTTTGACCGTGACGATCGCGTTTTGTGCCGCAGCGTGGCTCGTGCCGGCTTTCGCACGAGCCGAATCGATCGCAGTGTCACACAGCCCGCAAGAACCCACCGAGGGTATCTCGATGAGCCTTCACGTTGCATGGTATGCCGACGAGACGGATACGATGACGCTGATGGTCGCTGGTGGTCATTGCGCGGCTCATCCCCAACAAAACGAAGCAGTTTACTTCTCATTCGGGGTGACCGGAGTTGTGGGCGCAAATGAACGCACTTGGCAGTTCACGCCGGAAAACGCAGGTGCTTACTACATCTGCGGCTATCTTGGACAAGCAGAATCCAGCGACTCGCTCTTGACCTCGTTTGAAGGATTTACCGTGCGAGTGCCTAGCGACTCGGTGTCCGTTGAAGTGGCGCCGAGCAGCTCCGAGGACACACCCGTGACGATCACGGTGACAGGAGAGACCGAAGGCGCTCGGTGGCTTCAAGTGTCTGCCGGTGTCGACGGCTGCGAATCAGCCTCCGGGGGCGTGATCACCGACGGTGAAAAGCTAGGCGGCGGGAGTTTCTCAAAGACCTTCAGCTATACGCCGAGTGAAATGGGCTGGTACGTCGTATGCGCGTCGGTCGGCGAGAACTGCTCTTTTCAGCCCACTGCTCAAGGCTCAGCTGGCTTCTACAACACGACCCCTTCCTTTGTGGCCGCGCAAGAACGATTTGCGGCCGAACTCAGAGCCGAAGTCGAACGCAGAGAACAGGAGCAACGCGAACGATCTGCCACAACGACGGCGAGCACACCTGGCGCGTCGACGCCGCCTACTTCGACCACTGGCCCCTCGGAAGCGGCGGGCCCGACGAGCCCGAGCTCGAGCGAGGCTGCGGCGACGATTAGCTCCTCGCAGCTGGCCTCGGCGCTCGAGCGCCGACTGGCACCAACCGGCAGGGCCGGAATGATCACCGCATTGCTCAAACGCGGCGGCTACACAGAGTCGCTGAGGGCGCTCGAGTCAGGGCTCATCACGGTCGACTGGTACAGCCGGCCCTCAGATGGACGGATCGCCGCAAAGACCAAGGACAGGCCAGTACTAATCGCGTCGGGCAGGCTGTTGCTCGCGAGTGGCGAAACAGCCATTATCAACATCAGGCTGACCGCCGCCGGGAGGAAGGCGCTCGGGCATGTGCGCCATTTCAAGGTGACCGCGGTGGGCAGATTTGCGTCAACGGGAAGGCACGCAGTCCAGGTCACGCGAGACTTTGTGCTCAGTTCCTAGCTGCCCGTCGCCAGTCGCGACGCGCGTCAGGCGCCCGAGCGCAGGCTACTGCGGGAGACCGAGCGTTGTGGGCTACTGCGGGAGGCCGAGCGTTGCGAGCAGCGTGTCCCAGTCGTTGAAGCCTTCGACGGTTTCGGTGCGTTCGAGTTTCGTTTCGATCTTGGTGGTCTGCGCGACGAGGGCCTGGTCGCCCGGTTGCTCGTACTGGGCCAGCAGGCGCTGCGGGACGGTGTGTCCTTCCAGCGATTCGGTGTGGGCGTCGAAGCTGAGCGTGCTGGCCGGGAGCGTCTTGAAGCCGCTTTCGCGCCACGCGCGCACGTCGGCGCAGAGATGCGGCAGCTGCAGCCTCGACAGCCCCTGCAGGGTGCTCGCGTAGTGCTGGGCCAGGCGCGTGATCTTGGCATTGCTCCAGCGCAGCGGTCTGACGGCGGCGACGAACGCGCGGATCGGACGGATGTCGGCCCGATAGCTGACCGACCAGAGCGCGCCGGCGACCTCGTAGGCCGGCTTCTCGGATTCTTCGTTCTCGGGCGCTCCCGCGCCCACGTCCGGGCATTCGCGATGGAGCTTCTTGTTCAGGTGCGCGACCGCCGCCTGGGCGGGGCCGGCGAGGGCCTCGCTCGCGCGCGCGAAGGCGTTGTTCGCGACTATGTAGGCGTGCGTCGAGGCGACATCCAGCGGCGTGGCCTGCGCCGGCTCGGCGAGCACGCCGGCCGGTGTGAGGCTCAGCCCGAGCGCCGCCACGATCGTGCAACATCTCCGCATCCCAGCTCAAGCGTATCTCGTGGCGTCCCCGCAAACACCCACTAGCGCGACAGTCTCGGCCTCGGGCGCAGAGGCCGGGCTCGACGCGGCCGCGCAGCGAATCGCCGGGCTGGCGCGCGAGCTGGCGGTCGAGACCGAGCGCGCGCGTGCCCTGCCGCCGGCGCTTTTGCAGGAGCTGCGCGCGAGCGGGCTGTTGCGCGCTTGCGCGCCCGCCGCGCTCGGTGCGCCGCAGGCCCGGCCGGCACTCGTGCTGCGCTGCGCCGAGACGATCGCGCGCGGCGATGCCTCGGCCGGCTGGTGCGTGTCGATCGCCGCGACCAGCAGCCTGCTGTCGGCCTACCTGCCCGCCGAGGGCACGGTCGAGGTGTTCGGCGACCCGCAGGCCGTCGCCGCGGGAGTGTGGGCGCCGACCGCGGGCGCCCAGCCTGTCGAGGGGGGCGTGCGCGTGTCCGGCAAGTGGTCGTTCTGCAGCGGGATCTCGCACTCGGACTGGCTGTTCAGCGGTTGCGTGCTCGCGGACGGCAAGGCCGAGGAGGGCGTGCCGACCCTGCGCGTGGTGGCGCTGCCGACCGCCGAGCTGCAGGTCCTGGACACCTGGCACACGAGCGGCCTGCGCGGCACCGGCAGCCACGATGCGCTCGCCGAGGATCTGTTCGTGCCCGAGCAGCGCGTCCTGGCGCTGCTCGGCGCCGCGCCGCGCCTGGACGAGCCGCTGTATCGCTTTCCGATCTTCGGCTTCTTCGCGCTGTCGATCGCGGCCGCGGCGCTCGGCAACGCGCGCGGGGCGATCGACGATTTGCGCGAGCTGGCCGTCGCGAAGGCCGGGCTTGGGTCCAGACGCGTGCTGGCCGAACGTCCGGCCACGCAGGCGGCTGTCGGCGCCGCCGAGGCCTCGCTGCGCGCCGCCCGCGCGCTCTTCTACGAAGCCATCGAACAGGCTTGGGCCGCGGCACGAGGCCCTGCGGCCGATTCCCCGCCCGAGCCGGCGCAGCGAGCCGAGGCTGTCAACGCCGACGCTCCCGCCGCCGAGTCCGGTGATGCCGAGTCGGTCCGGCTGCGCCTTGGCCTGCGGCTCGCCGCCACTCACGCGGTGCGCACCTCGGCGGAGGTTGCGCGCGCGATGTACGACCTCGGCGGGGGCAGCGCGATCTACGACAGCTCGCCGCTGCAGCGACGGTTTCGCGACGCCCACACTGCCACGGCCCACTTCCAGGTCAACCCGGCCACGTGGGAGCTCGCCGGCCGCCTGCTCCTGGGTCTGCCCACGCGCACCGTTCAGCTGTGAGCGCGTCACCGGGCGTCGTTCCGAGCATGAGCCCACGCGCGCGCGCGCACGTGCGCTGCGCACGCGTGGGTCTGCCCTCGGCAAGGGCGGCGCCGAGATCGATAGGATGCCGCCGAGCATGAGGACCCAGATCGCATGAGCCACGCGCCGGGTTGGGGATCGTGGAGCTTCCAACCGGTCGTGGTGATCGCGCTGATCGCCGCCGCCGTGGTCTACGCGCGCGTCTACCGGCGCGCGCGGGCCCGCTCGTCGACGTCGGCCCCGAATGCCAGTCATTGGCTGCCCTACGCCGCTGGCCTGCTGGTGCTCGCGATCGCGCTGCTGTCGCCGCTGGACCCGATCGGAGACAAATATCTGCTGTCGGCGCACATGATGCAGCATGTGCTGCTCTCGGACGTCGCGCCCGCGCTGCTCGTGCTCGGGCTGCGAAGCCCCGTTCTGCCGCTCGGCCTCTCGCGTCACGCGCTGCTCGCGGTCGCCCCGGGCGGCAGCTCCGGGCGCTGGCTCGCGCGCCTGACCTCGCCATGGCTCGTGATCCCCCTGTGGGCGACCGTTACCTGGGCATGGGCGATTCCCAGCGTGTTCGACTTCGCGGCGCAACACGAAGTGGTCCACGCGCTCGAGCACGCAACGCTGTTCTACGCCGGGCTTGGGCTGTGGTGGCTGATCGTCGATCCGCTTCCGCGCGCGCGCCTGCGGCCCAACGGCCAGCGGCTCGCGCTGCTGGGCTTCACGCGCCTGGCCAGCGCCGTGGTGTGCCTGCCGCTGACCTGGATCACGACCACGCAGTACCCGCTCTACGCGAGCGCACCGCGCGCGTACGGGCTCTCGGCGATCAACGACCAGCACCTCGCCGGCGCCAGCATGTGCTTCGTCGAGTTCCTCGTCTTCGGGATCGCGTTCACCGCAGTGTTCATCGACATGCTCGGCCGCTCGGACTCACGCGTGACGCTCGCCGAATACGCGGCCGGCGGCTCTTCGGCCGAGCAGTTGCCGACGTAGCCGGCGCCGGCGCGCGTTGCACGCCGTGCCCGGCGCGACCTTCTACTTCGACCTCGGCTCGCCCTACGCGTACCTGAGCGCTGAACGCATCGCCGAGGTCCTGCCCGAGCCGGTCGCCTGGCAGCCGATATCGCTGGGCGGGCTGTTCAAGCTGACCGGCCGCCGGTCCTGGGCGCGCGACGAGGACAGCCGCCGACGTGCGGGCATGGCCGAGGTCGAGCGGCGCGCGCAGAGCTATGGTCTCGCGCCCCTGCGCTGGCCCGAGCCGTGGCCGAGCAACTACCTGTTCGCGATGCGGGCCGCCACCTTCGCGTTTCAGCAGGGGCGCGGACGGGAGCTGACGATCGCCGCGTTTCGCCACGAGTTTCGCGACGGCCGCGACCTCGGCGAGCCGGCCAATGTGCTGCGAGCCGCCGCCGACGCCGGTCTCGAGGCCGGGGCCGTCGAGGACGCCGCTCGCGACCCGCAGATCAAGCAGGAGCTGCGCGCCGCCACCGACACCGCCCACGAGCTCGGCGTGTTCGGAGTCCCGACCGTCGCCGTCGACGGTCAGCTGTTCTGGGGCGATGACCGGCTGGCTGACGCGGCCGCCGCGCTGATGCGCGCCTAACCCGGCCTTCGACGTTTGTTCGATCATCGCCGGCGCCGGTCAGGGCCCAACGGCGCTGCGCCGACGCCTACCACGTACGCGCGAGCGAGGGTGCGAGGCTGTTCGGGCTCGGGCTGCGCGCCCTGCTCGGCGAGCCCCACCTTCAAGCGAGGTCCCAGATGCCCAGCCGAACCGAGACACCCAGCAGCTCGCCCGGCGACCCCCAGCCGGAGTCGCTCACCTTCGCCCTCACCGAGCGCCAGCTCGACGAGCGCGCCAGCGTCGTCGCGGTCGAGGGCGAGCTCGACCTGACGACGGCGCCCCGCCTGAAGTGGATTCTGCTCGACGCGCTGCAGGCCGGGCACAGCCAGCTCGTGCTCGATCTGTCGCGCTGCAGCTTCATGGACTCGACCGCCCTCGGTGTGCTCGTCGGAGTCAACCGGGGTCTCGACGCGGGAGCGCGGCTGGCGATCGCCTGCACGCGCCCGAACGTGCTGAAGATCTTCGAGCTCTCGGGCATGGACGGCGCCTTCGCGCTGTTCGCCACGGTCGATCAGGCGCTCGCCTACACACGGGGGCGCACGGCTCAGGTCGGCGGATGACGGAGGTCGGCGGATGACGGCCGGCGCGCCGGCCGCCGAGACCGCCGGACCGGCAGGCGCCGCTGGCGCCGCCGGCCCTCCCAACACGCGTGCGCGAGCCGTCGCCCCCGCTAGATCGTGCTTGCCCAGCCGCCGCACGCTGATCGGCGTACCGACGGCGCTCGTGCTGGTGTCGGTCTCGCTCGCCGCCTTTGCGCCATCCGGGCAGGCGAGCTCCCCCCCGGGTGCGCCGCCCAAGCCGGGGAAGGCCGGCTCGGGCCAGGCCGGCGCCCCGCTGGCGCCCGGCCCTGCGCCGGCGCGCCCGCAGCGCGGAGCAGAAGCCGAAGCATCGACAGGATCGAGCAGCACGGGCGCCCCCAGCACGAGCGGCTCCGGCGCCGCCGCCGCGACCCCGAACACGCCGGCCGAAGGCTCCGGGGCGAGCGCCAACCAGATCTCCGGTGGCGGGCAGGCCGCCACCAGCCCCCAGGAACCGGCCGCCAAATCCTCGCCCGGTCGCGTCCGCCGCGAAAAAGCCAAACGCACCAGCCCCAAAGGCGAAGTCAAAACCAAAGCTCAGGAAGGCCAATCGCCGCCGGCCAGCGGCAGCACCGGCACGGGCCCCGTATCGGCGCCGGCGACAAATGCTGCGAGCACGTCCGTGGGCTCGACGACAACCGCCTCCGGCACCGCGCATCCGCAAACACCCGCGGCGCCGATCTCGACGCAGCCCGAACCGGTCGTCGGCGCTCATTCGCCTCAGGCAGCCGGCCGGCCCGGGCACGCTCGGCATGGCTCGGGCGCCGCGCCGCGGTCGCTCGCGGGTCATGCCGCGCTGGGGGGCGCGAACGCGTCCGCGGCACTCGGCCCGCTAGCCGCGCTCGCGACGGCGCCGGTCGGCGAAGGCGCCCCCGCAGCTGGATCGGCGCCCGCATCGCGCCGTCCCGCGGGTTCCCCGCGGACTCGCCCTACGGCGACGCGCCAGTCGCCGCTGGTCACGACCTTCACGCGGATCGTGGACGTGGTTCCGACCCCGGTCCGCGTCGTGCTGATCGCCCTGCTGGTGCTCGCGCTGGGGCTGGCCGTGCGAGCCTGGATGGCCGCGCTGAGGGCGCGGCGCCTGGAGCAGCAGCGGGCACAGCTGCTCGAGGACGTCGGCCTGCTGCAGGCGGCGCTGCTTCCGCAGGCGCCCGCGCGACTCGGGCCTGTGCGGACCTCGGTGGCCTACCGGCCGGCCGACGGTCCGGCGGCCGGGGGTGACTTCTATGACGTGTTCGCGCTCGACGATGGCGGGCTGGCCGTGATCGTCGGCGACATCTCAGGCCACGGGCGCGAGGCGCTCCCGCACACCGCGCTCGTTCGCTACACGCTGCGCGCGTACCTCGAGGCCGGACTCTCGCCGCGCGCCTCGCTGCAGACCGCCGGCGCCGTGCTCGAGCGCCAGCTCGGCGGGTCGTTCGCGACCGTGCTGGCGGCGACCTACCGGCCCGGCGAGCGCCGGCTGGTGTACGCCTGCGCGGGCCATCCGCCGCCCGTGATCCTCGGCTCGCTGCCGCTCGCCGCGGTCACAGCCTGCTCCGCGCCGCCGCTTGGAGCGGGGATGCGAACCGGCACGCGCCAGACGGTCGTCGCGCTGCCCGGACGCTCACAGGTCTGCTTTCACACCGACGGCGTCACCGAGGCTCGCATCGGCGCCGAGCTGTTCGGCGCAGCGCGCCTGCAACGCACGCTCGCCGAGGTCGGTCCGGGCGCGAGCGCCACGGCGCTGCTCGACGGCGTCGCCGAGCAGGTCGACGCCCGGCCCGACGACATGGCGGCCTGCCTGCTCTCGATCGAGGGCGGCTCACAGGCGCCGGCAGCGCTCGTCGAGGAGCTCGAGCTCGACCGTCACAGCGCCCCCAGCGAGCGGACCGGACGCTTCTTGCGCGCCTGCGGCGTCGGCACGCGTGAGGCCGCCGAGGTCATGCTCGCGGCACAGGCGGCCGCTCGGCGAGCCGGCACGGTCGTGCTCACGCTGCGTCTCGGACGGGGTGCCCCCGAGGTCGAGCTGCGCCAGGACACGGTCACGCTGCTGCGCGCCGCACGCCTATCCGATCCAGACAACACGACCGACCGAACGGAGGCCCGAGCATGAACGTTCCCACGTTGGCACCGGATGCCGCAATGGCGCTCGGGATCGCGTCGACCGCGATGCCGTTTGCGCGCACGCCCGAGGACGAGGCCGAGCGATGGCTGCGCGTCCTGCGTCTGCACGGTGACGCCGGCGTCGCACTGCAGGCGCTCGGCGTCAGTGAGGAGCCGCTGCGCGCGGTCGATGATCGTGCGCCGGCCGAGTCCAATGGCAGCGGCGCACAGCCCGACGCGGTCGACCGCGTCGCTGACGGCGCCACGCAGATCGCCGTCGACCGCGGCGCCGGCGGGGTCGCGACGAGCGACCTGCTGCTGGCCGTGATGGAGGTCTACGGCGCCGACTTCGATCGGGTGCTGCAGGCACACGGCACCGATCGCGACGAGGTGCTCGAGCGCCTCGGCCGGCTCGACGACTAGCTCGTTCCGCGCGAACTCTCGGAGCACCCGACGCGACGCCGCTCGCGAGCGAGCGACGCCTTAACCTGAGCGGAAGCAGCCGCTGCTCACTGCAATCGACCGGAGGTCGCGCGATGTCCCCATGCACACATCTCGACCAAGTTCGCGTCTTTCACCTGCCCGAGCAGGTGGACGGCTGTGAGGACTGCCTGGCCATGGGCGGGGAGTGGCTGCATCTGCGCATCTGCCTGGTGTGCGGGCGCGTGGGCTGCTGCGACGATTCGCCCAACCGCCACGCGACCGCGCACGCGACCGAGACCGAACATCCCTTGATCCGCTCGCTCGAGCCTGGTGAGGACTGGTCCTGGTGCTACGTGGACCGGACGGTGATGCGCATCGAAGGGGTCGAGGGCGCGACCCGGATACCGCCCTCGCCGCTGGCTTGAGAGACGTCGCCGCAGCCGGTTCCGCGAGTGTCGGCCCGTCCGCGGGCAGGACCGCCTGGGCGCGCAATCTCGGGGCGCCGGTACGAGACTTCCTGAGCACCGAGACCGGCGGTGCGGCCGTGCTCGCGGGCGCCGCGCTGGTGGCGCTGGTGTGGGCCAACTCGCCGTGGTCGCACAGCTATCAGTCGCTGTGGAACACCGCGCTTCAGGTCAGCGTGGGAACGCACGCGATCTCGGCCAGCCTGCGCGAGTGGGTCAACGAAGGCCTGATGACGCTGTTCTTCCTGGTCGTCGGGCTCGAGGCCAAGCGCGAGCTCGACCTCGGCGAACTGCGCGAGCGCAACCGCATCGCGATTCCGGTCCTCGGCGCGCTCGGCGGCGCGGCGCTGTGTGTCGGGGTCTACCTGGCGTTCAACGCCGGCGGCAGCGGCGCGCGGGGGTGGGGCACTGCGATGTCGACCGACACGGCGCTGGCGCTCGGCGCGCTCGCGCTGGTCGCGCCCACCGGCGCCGCGCGCCTGCGCGTGTTCCTGCTGTCGCTCACGGTCGTCGACGACCTCGGCGCGCTGATCGTGATCGCGCTGGCCTACAGCACCAAGATCTCGCTGCCGGCGCTCGCCGTTGCGCTCGCGCTGTTCGCGGCGCTGGCGCTGCTGCGCTTCGCGCCCCGCTGGCGCGATCCGGCCGCGGTGGTGGTCGGGATCGGGGTGTGGCTGGCGATGTTCGAGTCGGGCATCGACCCGGTCGTGGCGGGACTGGCGATCGGGCTGGTCACCAGCGCCTACCCGCCGACGCGCGCCGATCTCGAGCGCGCGACCGAGCTCGCACGCGCGTTTCGCGAGCAGCCCACGCCCGAGCTCGCCTACGAAGCACAGCGCGGCCTGACCGAGGCGATCTCCGCGAACGAGCGCCTGCAGTACCGGCTGCACCCGTGGACCAGCTTCGTCATCGTGCCGCTGTTCGCGCTGGCCAACGCCGGCATTCACGTGGACAACCAGCTGCTGCGCAGCGCGCTGAGCTCGCCCGTGACGATCGGGATCGTGCTCGGCTACCTGCTCGGCAAGCCCGTCGGCATCCTCGGCGCCTCCTGGCTCGGCACGCGCCGCGCGCTGGGCGGCTCGCGGCTGGTCGTGACCTGGCCCGGACTGGCGGGGATCGGCGTCGTCGCGGGCACCGGCTTCACGGCATCGCTGCTGATCGCCGCGCGCGCCTTCCACGGCCAGCTGCTCGCTCAGGCCAAGCTCGGCGTGCTGGCGGCCGCGCTGCTCTCGCCGCTGCTCGCGCTGATCGCCTTCCGGCTGATCGCGCGCCTGCCGGCGACCGTGCGCGCCCGCCAGCTGGGGCGCACCGCGGCGGCGCTGATCGACCTGGCCGAAGACGTCGACCCGGCACGCGACCACATCCGCGGAGCACCCGACGCAACGGTGACGCTCGTCGAGTACGGCGACTTCGAGTGCCCCTACTGCGGACGAGCCGAGCCGATCATCCGCGAGCTGCTGGCCGAGTGGGACGACGACCTGCGCTACGTGTTCCGTCATCTGCCGCTCAGCGACGTGCACCCATGGGCGCAGCTCGCGGCCGAGGCCAGCGAGGCCGCGGCTGCCCAGGGGGCGTTCTGGGAGATGCACGACCTTCTGCTCGCCCACCAGGGCGAGCTGACCCCGGAGGACTTGAACCGCTACGCGCAGCGCCTGGAGCTCGACATCGGGCGTTTCGACGAGGAGCTGCGCAAGCGCACCTATGCGCCGCGTGTGCGCGCGGACGTCGCGAGCGCGGACGCCAGCGGCGTCTCCGGCACCCCGTCGTTCTTCATCAACGGGCGCCGCCACAACGGCGTGTACGACATCGATACGCTCAGCGCCGCGGTCCGCGCCGCCCGTCTGCGGGTGGGCGCGGTCAGGCTCGCGCAGGCGGGCTCGTGAGCGCGGGCCACGGCTCGCCAGGCGTCTCGGCCCGCGGTTACGTAGGAGCGCGCGGCGTCATCAGCGCGACCGGCACGGCAAGCCCGGCGGATCGCCTGAGCGTCGCGATCCGCCGTCCGGGCTGAACTGCCGGGCGCGGCGGGCTGCAACGCTCGCCCAACCACTCGACCGTGCGATCGAGATCGGCCACGTTCAGCGCCAGGCCCCAGAAGCGCGCTGGGTGATCGGGCCCGCCGCCGCGCGCGATCGCCTGCTCCGGCTCCTGGATCACCTCGAGGATCTCCGCGCCGAGCCGGAAGAACGCCTGACGCGGAGCGCCCGCGGGGGTCGGCTCGTCCCGAATCCGGCGCAGGTCGAGCCCGGATGCGCGCAGAGCGGCGACGGTGCGATCGAGCGCAGGCGACATCGCCACGACGTGGTCGATGCTCACTACGCCGTTCGCATGCGTGGGCCCGGGCGGGCGCAGGGGCTGCTCCGAGCGCGCGCTCTCGAGCCCGTCGAGCGCCGTATCCGTCAGCTCGCGCAACGACCAGCCGACGATCCCGCGCCGCGGATCATCGGCGAGAAAACGCAGCGTGACGGCGCCGATCTGGCACGCGCCGTCGTCGACGTCGAAGCCGAGCGCGGACCAGAGCGCGCCCTCGTCGCCGACCAGGAGCTCGTCGATCGTGGCAGCGGCCATCGACGCGATACCTAGCAGGTGAGACCGCGTCGTGTGTCGCGCCGGCGGCGGGCGGCGGCATCGCGCTCGGCGGACTGAGCGTACGCCGCCAGGCGCGCGAGCGCGAGGGCCCGACGCCGAACCTCGCGCCAATCGTGGTCGGCTTCGCTGACCTGCTCGACCAGGCGCTCGGCCAGGTCGGCGGCGTGGATGATCGTGCTTCGGTCACGCATCAGGAACCCCTTTTCTCGACACGAACACACGTTCGTGCCTGAAAAGATACGAGCAAAAATCGCCGCCTCAGGGCCGGTCGGCCAGAAGTCACATCGGCGCGACACAAAAGTCACGCTCCTGTGGGAGATGGGGACGCGCTACGGACGCAGCTGCACGGGCAGCGTCTTGAGCTGGTTGAGGAACACCGATTCGACGATCGTGGGCGACGCCGCCATCTGCATCCCCGGGAAGCGCGCGAGCGTCTCCTCGAACAGGATGCGCAGCTCCAGGCGCGCGAGCGCCGTGCCGAGGCAGAAGTGACGGCCTCCGGCGCCGAAGGCCTGATGCTCGGACCGAGCCCGGGGGACGCCAGCCTCCGGCGGGAATCCGCGGTCCGACCAGCGCCGCGCGTCGAAGCGGTCAGGGTCCTCGTAAACGGCTCCGTCGCGGTTCGAGGAGACGTACCACATCACGACCTTCTCGCCCTCCTTGATCGGGCGACCGTTCAGCTCGGTGTCGCAGGTCGCGGTGCGAGCGAAGTGCGCGAACGCCGGGAACATGCGCAGCGACTCCTCGACCGCCGAGGGAATCAGGCCGGGATCGTCCAGCAGCAGCCGGCGCTGGTCGGGGTCGGCCATCAGCGCGCGCATGCCCGCGCAGTAGGTCGCCTTGGTCGAGTCGTTGCCGGCGGCCACGAGCAAGAAGAAGCCCATCACGATCTCGTGTTCCTCGAGGCGCTGCCCGTCGATCTCGGCGTGCACCAGGACGCTGGTCAGGTCGTCGGTGGGCTGCTCGCGCCGCGCCGCGATCAGCTTGCTGCAGCGCGCGAAGATCTCCGCGACGCTGTCCTGGATTCCTCGCTCGACGGTCCCGGCCGGGTTGAGATCGGGATCGCCGGCCGCGAGCGTGGCGTTCATCAGACGCGCCCAGACCGCGTCGTCCTCGGGCGGTATGCCCATGAAGCTGCCGATCACGCGCGAGACCACCGGCTGGGCGACGTCGGTGACGAGGTCGCAGCGCTCGCGCCCGTCGAGACGGTCGAGCGCCTGCACGACGATCGCGCGAATCGCGGGCTCGTGCGCGGCGATGCGCTTCGGCGTGAAGCCCGCCTGGAACAACGCCTTGACGCGGTCGTGCTTGGGCGGGTCCATGCCGATGAACATCGACTGGATCAGCTCGAGCGGGAACACCCGGCTGGCGGCCGTGATGCCGCCGCGTTCCGAGGAGTAGGTCCGCCAATCGCGGCTGACCGCCTGCACGTCCTCGGCGGTCGTCACCGACCAGAACCCCGCCTCGTCCGGGAATTCCGTGATCCCCGAGGTCCAGTGCACGGGACACTCCGTGCGCATGCGCGCAAACAGCTCGTTCGGGACGCCGTGCTCCCAAACCTCTCGCTCGGTCAGGAGCACGCTGTCCAGGTCGCGGCTCCCGAGGTCGCTGCCCAGCGTGGCCATCGGGACCTCCAAGGTCGAAGCTTCTGCGTGCGATCGATCTTAGCTGGCTGGCCAAGGTTGGCGCGGCCGACTACATCGAGCGGCGGGCCCACGCGCGCGCGTGGGCCGCGAATCATCGGACGCTGTTAGGCGCGATCGGGCGCTGTCTGGCGCGATCAGGACGCTCATCAGGTGCGATCGGACGCTCAGGCGCCATCGGACGCTCAGGCGCCATCGGACGCTCGGCGCGATCGGACGGTGTCAGGCGCCGAAGCCGCGGCGCAGGCGGTGCACGCGGCGCAGCTCCTGCACGTCCTCGTCGAGCGAGGGTAGCGCAGCTTCGGAATCTCGCTCGCCGAGCAGGTCCGGCTCGAGACGGTGGCGCACGAGCTCGCCGGCGACCTGGTCTACGCGCTGCGCGCCCGCCCCGGGTCGCGAGCTGACGACGCGCTCCAGCTGCGTCTCGCGAAACAAGAGGCCAACACCGTCATCGACCGCCCAGCCTCCGGGGAGCAGGCCGTCGCGCAGCGCCGCGAGCCAGACGGGCAGCCGCTCGGGCTCGCCGTCGGCGTGCACCGTCAGCGAACCCCGGAGCAGGCCGAGGCCCGCGAGCGGCTCGGGCGGGCCGCTCGAGCGCGTGATGCCGCCCTCGAACCAGCACATCGCGCCGGCGCTGATCCCCGCCAGCACGATCCCTTCGCGCCAGGCTTCGACCAACAGCCGGTCGAGGTCGTGGGCGCGCCAGATGGCGAGCATGTTGCGCATCGAGCCGCCGCCCACGTAGAGGACGTCCTGGGAGAGCACCAGCTCGCGCAGCGGGCGGCGCAGCTCGCGCAGACGAAACAGCGAGAGATGCTCGGCGACGCACAGGCGATCGGCGAAGCGCGCGTGAAACGCGTTGATCTGGGCACTCGTGTCGCCCGAGGCCGTCGGAAGGAACAGGATGCGCGGCTGGCGCACCGGCGCCGAGCGAGCCGTGGTCGAGGCCCCGGCGCCCGGACCGCCGCCAGCGGCGCACGCGCGCGTGCGCTCGAAGCCGAGCGACAGCACGAAGTCGTCGAGCAGCGGGTTTTGCGGCTCCATCGTGAAGCCGCCGCCGCCCATCGCGAGGATCGTGCGCCGGCGGGCGACGGGCGCCGAGGGGTTCACGCAGCCACGCCGATGCGCTCGCCAGCCTCGGCTTCCGTGCCCGCGTCGGCGCCGACGCCGCGATGCCCGAGCGGCGCGTGGGCGTCGAGCTGGGTCACCTCGAGCGGGAACTCGATCACGGACTTGCCGACCGGCTCGACACGGTAGGCGAACGCATGCGCACGCGCGCTCACGACCCGCTCGAGCAGCGTGCCGCGAAAATGCAGCGCCACGCCGTCGTCGGCCGCGAAGCCCGGGCGCATGCCGTCGCCCACGAAACGGTGGTACTCGGCGCGGCGCGCCGGCTCGGCGTCGTAGTGCACGCAGTTGGAGTACGGCAGCAGGCCGAGGCCCGCCACGCGCCGGGGAGCGCCGTGGAAGGCCGACAGGGCCTCGGCGAACCAGCACAGCGAACCGGCCGACGGTCCGCACAGGACGATGCCCCGGCGCCACGCATCGCGCAGGATCTCGTCGAGGCCGTAAGCGCGCCAGGCCCCGAGCATCGAGAGCACGTTGCCGCCGCCCACGTAGATGACGTCTTGACCGAGCAGATGGCCGGCGAGGTCGTCCTCGACGCCGCTGGTGCCCTGGTCGCGGCGGAACAGCGAAACGTGAGAGGCGTCGCAGGACGCGGCGAATCGGCGGTAGAAGCGCACCACGTAGTGATCGGCATCGCCCGAAGCGGTCGGCAGGAAGCACACGCGCGGGCGGGCCGACCCGGCCAGCGAGAGGATGTAGTCATCGAGCAGCGAAGACGATCTCTCCATCGAGAAACCGCCGCCCCCGAGTGCCACAATCTGAGGAGGGCGCGAAGTCGGGTGTACAGAGGTGCGCATCGGGCTGCAGCAATCGAAGACAGGCCTATTCCATGCAAGCATCAGCATCGAGCAGGGCGTTCGTCGCGGATATGGACCGGCGTCGGAGATTTGCTCCGGCCGGCCTGGACACACGCAACACGCGAGCCGCGATCGCCCGGGTGCGGACGGGTTCGGCGGGGAAATCTTTAGCTGGCTCACACGCTGTTCCTACGGCGGGCCGGAAGGCTGTGAAGCGTATGGGCGCGAACGAGCGGGCCGGTGTGATCGTTGACGACGAGGCCACAATCAGGAGCGTGAGAGTGCTCGTGGTGGACGACGACCGGGCCGTGCGCGAGGCGCTGCGGCGAGCGCTCACGCTCGCCGGCTACGAGGTGCCGGTGGCCGCGAGTGGCGAGGACGCGCTCGAGCAGGTGGTGCGTGGAGTGCCGGACGCGATCGTGCTCGACATCGCGATGCCGGGGATCGACGGCCTCGAGGTCTGCCGACGTCTGCGCCGGCTCGGCAACCGCGTCCCGATCCTGATGCTGACGGCGCGCGACGCCGTGTCCGATCGCATCGACGGCCTGGACGTCGGCGCCGATGACTACATGGTCAAGCCGTTCGACGTCGGCGAGCTGAAGGCGCGACTGCGCGCCCTGCTGCGCCGAGCGGGATCTGACGAAGGCGAAGGGCAGGCGCTCGCGTTCGCCGAGGTGCGCCTCGACACCGCCAGGCACGGGGCAGAGGTGAACGGCAAGCTGGTCGAGCTGACCCGCACCGAGTATCGCCTGCTCGAGCTGCTGATGCTCAACCCAAAGCGCGTGCTCACGCACACGGTGATCTACGATCGCGTGTGGGGATATGACTTCGGGCCGGCCTCGAACGCGCTGCGGGTCTACGTCGGCTATCTGCGTCGCAAGCTCGAGGGAGCCGGGGCGCGACAGCTGATCCACACGGTGCGCGGAGTGGGATATGTGTTGCGCGAGCCGTGAGCTGCACCCGCAGCGACGCGAGCGATTCGGCGTGCCGGGAGCGACGAGCGATCGATGCCAAGGGAGCCGTGAGCGGCGATGACCCTGCGCACCCGGATAGCGGCCGTGGCGGGATTGTCGGTGACGCTGGCGGTGCTCGCCGTTGCGGTCAGCCTCTACATCGCCGTGCGAGCGGATCTGCGCGGGGCCGTGGACAAAGGCCTGCACGCGCGCGTCGGCGTGCTGCTGCGCGCGCTTCCGCACCTCGACCGTCGCGCGATCGCGCGGGGCTCGGGCGCCGTCGTGGTGTTCGGGGGCGCTTCCTCGCATGGAGCCTCCGGCGGCTCGCACTCGTCCACAGGCGGCGGCACGAGCATCTACGCGTTCAGTGGATTCCCAACCAAGGTCGGGCCTGCACCGTTTGGAGGGGCGTCCGGCTACGTGCAGTTCATCGCGCCGAACGGCAGCGTGCTCGTGCCCGGCGGCCAGGGGAGCGCCTCGTCCGCGATCGCAATCGGCTCGACCGAACGCGCGGTCGCCAGACGAGGGCACGGCTACACGCTCCGAGATCGGACGGTCAACGGCACGCGGCTGCGGGTGCTGACCCAAGGGGTCGGAGCGCGCGGGGCGGTGATGGTGGCGCGGCCCCTGAGCGAGGTCGAAAGCGAGCTGCGCGAACTGCTGTTGATCCTGGCGATCGTCGGCGCGGTCGGAATCGCGCTGGCGGCCGCGTTGGGCGCGGTCGTCGCGAAGGTGGCGCTCGCGCCGATCAGGCGGTTCACGGCGAGGACCGAGCGGCTCAGCGCGGGCAGGGCGTCGGGCATCACCGAGCTGGACCTCGCGGGACGCCTCCACGTCACGGGCAGGGACGAGCTCGGCAGGCTCGCCGACAGCTTCAACCGCACGCTCGACGCGCTCGAGGGCTCGGTCGAGTCCCAGCGCCAGCTGGTCGCTGACGCGGGCCACGAGCTGCGCACGCCGATCGCCAGCCTGCGCGCGAACATCCAGGTGCTCGACGAAGCCGAGCTGCTCCCCGACGCCGACCGCCAGAGCCTGCGCGAGGACATCGTCGATGAGCTCGACGAGCTGACTGCGCTCGTTTCCGACGTGATCGAGCTGGCGCGCGGGAGCGCAAGCGAGGACCTACGCGATGACGTGCGCCTCGATGAGGTGGTCGCAGCGGCGGTCGAGCGCGCACGCCGGCGCGCGCGCGGAGTCACGTTCGAGCAGATGCTCGAGCCGACGCTCGTGCGCGGCGACGCCGCGAGGATCGATCGAGCGGTGTCGAACCTGCTCGAGAACGCCCGCAAGTGGAGCCCCGAAGAAGCGATCGTCGAGGTCGGGCTGCACGCGGGCGTCCTGAGCGTCCGCGACCACGGACCGGGCTTCGACGAGAAGGACCTCAACCACGTGTTCGACCGCTTCTACCGTGCCGATCGCGCGCGCAAGCTGCCGGGCTCGGGCCTTGGCCTGGCGATCGTGCGCCAGGCGGCCGAGGCCCACGGTGGCTACGCGGAAGCGGCGAACGCCCCCGGCGGCGGGGCGCTGTTGAGGGTCAGCTTCGGCGCGCTGATCGATCTGCCGGCAGTCTCGCCGCAGCCGCTGGAGCTGCAGCCGCACGAGCAAGCGGCCGCGGCTCGGCGTGCTGACGGGAGCGACCCGATCGAGGCCGGCGAGCACGGCGGCGCGCACGAACGGACCGGCGGACCCGCGTAGCAGCCGTGTGGTGCGTGCCGGGGAGCCGCCGGCGGGGAGAGGCGCGGCCCGCATGGCGGCCGGTCACGGCGAGCCGGCCGTGGGCCCATCGGTGCGCGTCGGTGAGCGGTGCCCCGAGCAGGAGATTCCGAGGACCCGTCTAATAGAACATCCGTTGGAGTTCGCAACTTTCGCGTAATTCATGAGTCTATAAGGGTATTGAGACCGTTCTGGGGAACCCGGGCCCGGCTCGCCGAGCTTGCGAGGGCGCACGCGGCCTCGCCGATATGGAGGTAGTGATGAAGTTCCACGCTCGACTTTCGTTGTTTGCGCCGGTGCTCGGCGCGATCCTGTTCGCGCTTGCTAACTGGGCACCCGGGGCGCAGGCCTCGTTTGGCGTGGAAAGCTTCTTTGCCGCCAACTGCAACGCAGAACACGAAGGCTGCAAAAAACCGGCGAACCCCGCAGAAGAAAAACACCTCGCCGAAGTCGAAGGTTACAGTCAAGCGGGCGGGCATCCGCCTTGGGGCGTCACGGACTTCACCGTGAGCAGTCATTCCGTGGTGGGACCTCCCGGAACGGTGGCGCCCAATGGTGTGGTTACAAATATCCGCACCGACGTGGCTCCGGGCGTGAGCACCAACCCTGAAGTCGTTCCCAAGTGCTCGCTGGCGGACTTCGGCACCGAAGAATTCCTCGAAGGTACCGGTGCGTATCTACCACCAAATTGTCCGGAAAGTGAAATCGGCACCAACAAAGTCGTCGTGGTCGTCGAAGTCGCAGAAGGCATATTTGCGGATGTACCCCTGGAAGGAGCCGTCTACAACCTTGAACCCGAAAACGGCCTGGCATCCGAGTTTGGCGTTGCGCTGGACCTCACGCCGCTGGGCTACACGGGCCTGGTCGCGCACACCCTCATCGAAGGCCACGTCGAATGGGCGAGCGACTATCACGACTACTTCAAGATAAAAGTCTCTCCGGCCTTGCCGCTGCTTTCCTCGCGCCTGGTCTTCAAAGGCAACATCGGCGAAGGCAAAGGCGAATTCGGCAGCGGTGGCTTCCTCACGAACCCGACGAGCTGCACCGGTCCTGGCCCCCAGACGACCTCCACCCTGATGCTCGAATCGTCTGAAAAAGCGACGGCCACGGCGACCTACACGACGCCGATCGGCACCGAAAACTGCGGCGTCCTGCCATTCGCTCCGAGCTTCTCGCTGATTCCGGGGTCCGGCGAAACCGGCTCCGATGCGCCCGACGGCGTCACGGCCGAAGCCACCTTGCCGCACGACCACAGCCCCGAAGGGCTCGACTCGTCGCAGCTCAAGACGGCGACCATCACGCTGCCCGAAGGCATGACGATGAACCCGTCGGCCGCACACGGCCTCGAAGCCTGCACGCCGGCGCAGGCGAGGATCAAGAGCACGACCCCCGGCGTCGCCTGCCCGGAAGCGTCGAAGATCGGCACAGTCACCCTGAACGTCCCCGGGCTCCCGCCCGAATCGCTGCAAGGCAACATCTATCTCGGCGGACCCGAATCCGGTCCGATCACCGGGCCCCCGTACACGATGTACGTCGACGCCGAGTCAGCGCGCTACGGAATCTCCGTGCGCCTGAAGGCCTCCGTCGTGCCGAACGAAAGCACGGGCCGCCTGACTGCGACGTTCAGCGAAAACCCCGAACAGCCGTTCAGCAACATCGTCATGCACCTCAACGGCGGTGCGCTCGCACCGATCGCAAACCCGCTCGTCTGCGGCGCCGCCACCACGGAAACGAGCTTCGCCCCGTTCTCTGGAACTGCGGCAGTGTCTCCGCTCGTGTCCCCGTTCACCGTCGACAGCAACGGCTCGGGCGGCGCGTGTGCCTCGCCGCTGCCGTTCTCGCCGACGCAGACCACGCGCAACCAGCCGCCGAGCAAGGCCGGCGCGGCCACGTCCTACGCGCTCGAACTCGAACGCGGAAGCGGCCAGCAGTACATCTCGCAGATCAAGACCACGCTGCCCAAGGGGCTCGTGGGCCTGATCCCGGCCGTGACCCAGTGCGGCGAACCGCAGGCCGCCCAGGGCGAATGCCCGGGTGCCAGTCAGATCGGCATCGTCAGGGTCGCCGCGGGAGCGGGTCCGACGCCGTACACGTTCTCAGGCAACGTCTATCTGACCGGGCCGTACAACGGCGCGCCGTTCGGGCTGTCGATCGTGGTGCCGGCCGTGGCCGGGCCGTTCAACCTCGGCAACGTGGTCACGCGCGGCACGATCACGGTCAACCCCTACACCGCGCAGGTCACGGCCACGAGCACGCTGCCGACGATCGTCAAGGGCGTGCCGCTGCGCCTGCGCAAACTCACCGTTGAAATGAACCGGCAGGGCTTCCTGATAAACCCGACCAACTGCAGCACCCTGGCCACCGAATCGACCCTGACCGGGTTCGTGCCGGGCGTCTCGGGCAACGCCAGCGCGACCCTGTCGAGCCCGTTCCAGGTCGGCGAATGCAACAAGCTCGCGTTCAAGCCGACGTTCAAGGCATCGACCGGCGCGAAGACCTCGAAAGCCAACGGCGCCAGCCTGACGACCACGATCACCCAGCCGGCGGGCCAGGCGAACATCAAATCGGTGCTCGTGCAGCTGCCCTCGCAGCTGCCGTCGCGTCTCACCACGCTGCAGAAAGCCTGCCCCGAAGCGACGTTCGCCGTCAGCCCCTACCAGTGCCCGCCCGGCTCGTTCGTCGGTGGCGCAACCGTGACGACGCCGGTGCTGCCCGGCAAGATGACCGGACCCGCGGTGCTCGTCTCGCACGGCGGCGCAGCCTTCCCGGATCTCGACCTGATCCTCAACGACGAGGGCGTGCGTGTGATCCTTGTCGGGAACACCGACATCAAAAAAGGCATCACCACCACGAACTTCGCGGCGCCGCCTGACGTGCCCGTGTCGGAGGTATCGGTGAACCTGCCGGTCGGCGCGCACAGCGCGCTGGCCGCCAACGGCAACCTGTGCGCCAGCAAGCTCGTGATGCCGACCACGATCACCGGTCAGAACGGCGTCACGATCAAACAGAACACCACGATCACGGTCAGCGGCTGCGGCGTTCGCATCGTCGGAGCGAAGACCATCGGCAACACCGCCTACATGACCGTGCAGACCTTCGCCGCCGGGCGCATCAGCGGCAAAGGCAGCAATCTCAAGACGGTCTTCCGCCACCTCAAGTCCGCGCAGAAAACGGCGTCGCTGAAGGTGCCGCTGTCGAGCTCGGCTCGCTTCAAGCGCCGCCCGTTCAAGGTCAAGGTGCGCGTCGGCTTCGTGCCCAAGAAGAAGGGCGCGCCGACCTCCAGCGCGTACGCGACGGTGAAGTTCAGATAACGGCCGCCGCCCGCCGGGCGGCGGCTCAGGCCGCGCATCCGAGCCGGGCGCCTTTTCACGTCGGCCTTTATGCCGTAGATTTGATGGCATGAGCTCTACGGGTATGGACGCCTCGGGGCCGTCTCACGAAGCCGATCCGCCCGTGCCCGGCGCGGGCCAGGGGTCGGCCACGCTGCAGTCGCCGGCGCACGGCGAGCCGCTGCCCGAGCCGAGCGATCCGCTGCTCGCGGGCGTCCGCCGCCTGACGCTGCTCGCCGACCGGGCCGAGGACGGCGAGGCGATCTTCAGGGGCCTCTCGCGCGAGCTGCTGCTCGCCCCGGGGGCCGAGGAGATCCACGTCCACCACCTGGCCGGGGCGACCGATGCCGACGAGCTCGTGGTCGTCTACCTGTTCGAGGGCGAGGGGCGCGTCAGCTACCTGACCCCCCGTTCCGAGCGGCCTCCGGCCGTCGGCTGGGTCGCGAGTTCGGCGCGCAGCTTCCTGGCAGCCGACCAGGGCGAATTGGCCACCTCGCTGCCGCGGGTCGCGGCCACCGGCGCCACCAGCTGCGTGCTGCTCTTGCCGATCGCCGTGCGCGGCGAGGTCGAGTCGATCGTGATGCTGGTGCGCCGCAGCGGCGACCCGTTCGATCCGCGCGCGATCGAGGTCGCGGCCACGCTCGTCGAGCAGGCGGCCACCGCGCTCGCGCTGCTGCGCGCGCGCGCCGAGGCGGGCACCGACCCGGTCACCGGCTGCATGAACCGCCGGGCGATGCGCCGGCGCCTGCACGAGGAGATCGGACGCGCGATGCGCACCGGCAGCCCGCTCTCGTGCCTGCTCGTCGATCTCGACAACTTCAAGCTGGTCAACGACAACCGGGGCCACCAAGCCGGCGACGATGTGCTGCGCGAGGTCGGGCAGGCGCTCGTGGGCGAGTTTCGCGAGTTCGATCGCGTCGCCCGCTACGGCGGCGATGAGTTCGTGGTGATCCTGCCCAACGCCGATCTCGACAGCGCCGCCAGCGCAGCCGCGCGCGCGCTCGCGCGCCTGCAGGGGCTGCCGAGCAGCGAACCCGACAGGGGCGGTGAGCAGACCGCGGCCGATCGGGCTGAGAGCGCGCGCGAGCGCCTCGAGGCGGCGGCGCCCACGCGCGCGGCCGTCGCGGAGCCGATCGGCCGAGCCAGTCCGGGCCCGGCCAGCGTGACCGGCGCCAGCGCGGCCGCCCGGCAGATCGACGGGCCCGAGCGGGCCAAGGCGGTGGCGGTCGCCGCCGAAGCCGGCGCGGGAGTGGGCGCGTCGATCGGCGTCGCCGAGTGGCAGCCGCCGATGAACGCCGACGCCCTGCTCCAGGCCTGCGACGCTGCGCTGCTGCGCTCCAAGCGCCAGGGCAAGGGCCGCGTCGTGCGCGCTCCAGTGCGAGCGCGCTGAGCCGACGGCTTCGGGTCACTGCGCAGACGCTTCGCGCGCAGACGGCTTCAGAGCAGACCTGCTTCTGCTCGTACTCGGCGCCGGCGCAGTTCGGCCGACCGGAACCCCACAAGCGTCTGCGAGACTGCGGCTAGACCCCGACCGAGCGGCACAGGAGGCCTGGCTATGTCCGAGAACAGCTTTGGCGCGCAGGACACGCTGGACGTGGACGGGCGCGCGTACGAGATCTTTCGACTCGACACACTTGCGGAGCGCTTCGACGTGGCGAGCCTGCCGTTCTCGCTGAAGGTGCTGCTCGAGAATCTGCTGCGAACCGAGGGCAACGGGTCGGTGCAGGCGGGCGACATCGAGGCGCTGGCCGCTTGGGACCCTGCCGCTCAGCCCGACAAGGAGATCGCTTTCACGCCGGCGCGTGTGTTGATGCAGGACTTCACGGGCGTGCCGGCGGTGGTCGATCTCGCCGCGATGCGCGACGCGATGGCAGAGATGGGCGGCGATCCGGCGAGGATCAACCCGCTCGCTCCGGCGGAGCTCGTGATCGACCATTCGGTGCAGGTCGATGCGTTCGGCACTCGCGACGCCTTTCAGATCAACGCCGAGCGCGAGCTCGAGCGCAACCGCGAGCGCTACGCGTTTCTGCGCTGGGGTCAGGGCGCGTTCGAGCACTTCGCCGTGGTGCCCCCCGACACGGGCATCGTGCACCAGGTCAACCTCGAGTACCTCGCGCGCGTCGTCTTCGCCGAGCCGACGCCCTCGGCGGGGCGCACCCACCCGCGCGCCTACCCCGACACACTCGTCGGGACCGACTCCCACACGACGATGGTGGGCGGTCTCGGGGTGCTCGGCTGGGGTGTCGGGGGGATCGAGGCCGAGGCCGCGATGCTCGGCCAGCCGATGTCGATGCTGATCCCCCAGGTGCTCGGCTTTCAGCTGCACGGCGAGCTGCCCGAGGGCGCCACCGCCACCGATCTGGTCCTGACCGTCACCGAGATGCTGCGCGAGCGCGGCGTGGTCGGGATGTTCGTCGAGTTCCACGGCGCCGGCCTGGCCGGCCTGCCGACCGCCGACCGCGCCACGATCGGCAACATGTCTCCCGAGTTCGGCTCCACATGCGCGATCTTCCCGATCGACGCCGAGACCCTTCGCTACCTGGAGCTCACCGGACGGCCGCCCGAGCAGATCGCGCTCGTCGAGGCGTACGCCCGCACGCAGGGGCTGTGGCATGACGAGCAATCGCCCGAGCCGCGCTTCTCGGACACGATCGAGCTCGACCTCGGCTCGGTGCAGCCCAGCCTGGCCGGCCCCAAGCGACCACAGGACCGCGTCTCGCTGGCCCAGGCCCGCGACTCTTTCCGCGAGTCGTTGAGCGGGTACGTGCAGCGCTATGACTGGCGCGATGAGGCCTCGGCCGAGAGCTTTCCCTCGAGCGACCCGCCCGCCAACGGCAACGACCTGCCCAAGCCCAACGACGGCGGCCCGAGCTATGCCGGCCAGCAGTTGAGCGCCGCGGCGCACAGCGCCACGGGCAACGGCGCCGTTGCCGTGCACCTGGCCGACGGCAGCGACATCGAGCTCGCGCACGGCCACGTCGTGATCGCGGCGATCACCAGCTGCACCAACACCTCCAACCCGTCGGTCATGATCGGCGCCGGCATCCTCGCGCGCAACGCGCTCGCACGCGGCCTTCAGCGCAAGCCGTGGGTCAAGACCTCGCTCGCGCCCGGCTCGAAGGTCGTCAGCGAATACCTCGACCGCGCCGAGCTGACCGAGCCGCTCGAAGCGCTCGGCTTCAACCTCGTGGGATATGGCTGCACGACCTGCATCGGCAACTCCGGGCCGCTGCCGGCGGAGATCTCGCAGGCGGTCGGCGACGCCGACCTCGCGGTCGTCTCGGTGCTGTCGGGCAACCGCAACTTCGAGGGTCGCATCAACCCGGACGTGAAGATGAACTACCTGGCATCGCCGCCGCTGTGCGTCGCATACGCGCTCGCCGGCACGATGGACATCGACCTGCTCTCGGAGCCGCTCGGCCGCGACGAGCAGGGCGCCGCCGTCTACCTGCGCGACATCTGGCCCTCCGAGCAGGAGGTCGCCCAGACGATCGAGCAGGCCGTCCAGGCCGACATGTTTCGCAAGAGCTATGCCGAGGTGTTCGCAGGCGACGAGCGCTGGAACGGACTGCCGGTGCCGACCGGGGAGCGCTTCGCCTGGGATGAGAGCTCGACCTATGTGCGCCTGCCGCCCTACTTCCAGGACATGCCGCCCGAGCCCACGCCGGTCAGCGACGTGCACGGTGCGCGCGTGCTCGCGCTGCTGGGCGACAGCGTCACGACCGACCACATCTCGCCGGCCGGCGCGATCAAGCGCGACGGACCGGCGGGGCTGTATCTGCAGGAGCAGGGCGTGGCGCCGCGCGACTTCAACTCCTACGGCTCGCGCCGTGGCAACCACGAAGTGATGGTGCGCGGCACCTTCGCCAACATCCGCCTGCGCAATCTGCTCGGCGCCGGGCACGATCCGCTCCCGGAGGGCGGCGTCACGAGGTATCTGGGGGCCCCGACCGACAGCTCGCGGAGCGATCCCTCGCTCGGCGTCGAGATGCCGATCTACGATGCCGCCATGCGCTACAGGCAGGAGGGAGTGCCGCTGGTGGTGCTCGGCGGCAAGGAGTACGGATCGGGCTCTTCGCGCGATTGGGCCGCCAAGGGCACGAAGCTGCTCGGCGTGGTCGCGGTGATCGCGCAGAGCTTCGAGCGCATCCACCGCTCCAACCTGATCGGCATGGGCGTGTTGCCGCTGCAGTTCCCCGACGGTCAGAGCGCGCAGTCGCTTGGCCTGACCGGCGAGGAGCTGTTCGCGATCGAGGGCCTGTCAGAGGCGCTCGATGCCGAGAAGCGCCAGAGCCCGCGCGAGGTTCGCGTCAGCGTCCAGCCGGCGTCCGGCGAGGCGATCGCGTTCGACGCCCGGCTTCGCATCGACACCCCCCGCGAGGCCGACTACTTCCGGCACGGGGGCATTCTCCAGTACGTCCTGCGCGCGCTTCTGGCTTCGAGCCCGACCGCGGCGTCCGCGACCCGATGACGCCGGCCGCGAAGCGCGGACGGCCCCCGCAGGCGCTGCTGGACCTGCTCGTCGCGCACGGACCCTCTGGCTATGAGACACCCGCCGCGGAGGTGTGGCTGAAAGCCGCCGGCGCGTTCGCGGAGGTCAGCTCCGACGTGCTCGGCACGCCGCTGGCGCGCGTCGCCCCCAAGCACGGCGCCGCGCAGCCGCCGCGGCGCCTGCTGGTGATGGGCCACATCGACGAGATCGGCCTGATCGTGAACTACATCGACGACGACGGCTTTCTGTGGTTCCAGCCCGTGGGCGGCTGGGATGCTCAGATCCTGGTCGGCCAGCGCGTGTCGCTGGCGACACGTGCGGGCGAGGTCAAGGGCGTGGTCGGCAAGAAGCCGGTTCACCTGCTGCGCGACGAGGACCGCAAGAAGGTCGCCGAGCTGCGCGAGCTGCACATCGACATCGGCGCCCGCGACGGCGAGCAGGCGCGCGAGCTGGTGCGCGTCGGTGACGTCGCAGTGATCGACGCCGACCCGATCGAGCTCGCTGGCGGGCGGCTGGTTGCACGCGCGCTCGATAACCGCGTCGGCTCCTACGTCGCGCTGCAGGCGGCCTCGCAGGTGGCCCAGGCGGGCGGCGCGGACTGGGAGGTGGCGGCCGTCGCGGTCGCGCAGGAGGAGATCACCTTCGGCGGCTCACGCACGAGCGCGTTCTCGCTGCGTCCCGACGCCGCGATCGTGATCGACGTCACCCACGCCACCGACGCCCCCGGGATCGAGATCAAGGAACTGGGCAAGCACCCGCTGGGCTCGGGGCCGGTCTTGACGCGGGGCTCGACGATCCACCCCAAGCTGTTCGAGCTGCTCTACGAAACGGCCACCGAGGAGCAGATCCCGTTCACGCTCGAGGCCTCGGCGCGCGCGACCGGGACCGACGCCGACGCGGTCCATCTCAGCCGCGCCGGCATCCCGACGGCGCTCGTCTCGATCCCCCTGCGCTACATGCACTCGCCCGTCGAGCTGGTGCAGCTCGACGACATCGAGGCGGCCGCCCGCCTGATTGCCGCCGCGGCGCTGCGCCTCGACCCGGAGGCGTCGTTCGTTCGTTGAGCCGGGTCGCGGGCTGCGCCGGGTCGCCGGGCTGGTCCGCGCCGTCCGGCGCCCCGGCGTCGCAGCGGCGCCCGCCGAACGAGCCCGCTGTGCCGGTCAGGGCGTCTTCTTGATCACGTTGCCGGCCGGGCCGATCACGTACCAGAGGCCGCCGTTGGTTTCGAGGCCTTGGCCGGTGGCCTGTCCGGCGGTCGAGTCGGACACATACGTGTAAAGCGGCCAGCCGGCGTAAGTGGCCACCTGGCCGCCTTCGGGGCTTGGCAGGCTGCTGAGCAGCGCCGCGTTCACGTGCCCGGACGCCGTCGCGCGCTGGCCGCCCGCGAGCTTCAACGGAGGCCACAGCTGGGCGCAGGTGCCCGTGCACGTGACTCGTGCGTGTTTGTCCGGCTCGAAGACGTAAAGCGTGTGGCCCTGGCTGTTCACGAGGATCTCGCCGAGCCCCGACACGTTCGCGGTCGCCACGCTCACCCCGCTCGAACTGCTCGTCGAGCTGCTCGGCGTCGTCGCCGGAGTGCTGGCCGGGGTGCTCGCGGTGGTGGTCGTGGTCGAGGTGCTCGAACTGCCGCAACCGGCGAGCAAGGCCGCCAGCGCGACAGTCAGCGCGGGCAGCAGCGAGATCCGTCGCATCGGTCTACCTCCGGTTCCTAGGCGCCGAGTTCGCTGAATTCGGACGCCTCATACGCCGAGCCCGGCGTGCCCCCCAGCGCCAGCATGCGCAGGCCTTCGGGTCCCGCATAGATCTTGCGCTTCGTCTCAGGCCCCACGCGCACCAGCACGTCCGGCGTCAGCGGAATGCGCTGGCCTTCGACGTCGATCTCGCCCGACCCGCGCATCGCCGAGTAGACCTCCTCCTGGCCGTCGCTCGCGTGGTCGTGCTCGGGATAGTCGCTGTAATTCGGGGGCAGGTCGATCACCTGCATGCCGAACGACGCCACTCCGAGCTCGGCCCGGGCCTTCTTCATGCCCCCGCCGAACGCGCCCTCCATTTCGTCGATCTGCTTCGCCGTGTAGTCAGCCATTGATTGCCTCCTGTACGAGCTGTCGGTTGCGGTCGCGTGCTCAGCTTACCCCTGTGCGAGCAGCCGGGACGCTCGACCGCCGTGGCCCGCTCGCCCGCGCTATCCGCGCACGAGTCGCTTGTAGGTGATCCGGTGCGGCCGGTCGGCCTCGGCGCCGATGCGCGCGTGACGGTTCTCCTCGTAGGCCTCGAAGTTGCCCTCGAACCAGACCACCTGCGAGTCGCCCTCGAAGGCCAGCACGTGGGTGGCGACCCTGTCGAGAAACCAGCGATCGTGGGAGATGATCACCGCACAGCCGGCGAACGCCAGCAGCGCCTCCTCGAGCGCTCGCAGCGTGTCGACGTCGAGGTCGTTCGTGGGCTCGTCCAGCAGCAGCAGGTTGCCACCCGTGCGCAGCAGCTTGGCCAGGTGCACGCGGTTGCGCTCGCCGCCCGAGAGCCGCGCGATCTTGGCCTGCTGATCGGACCCCTTGAAGTTGAACCCGGCCGTGTACTGGCGGGAGTTCATCGTCTGGTCTCCGACCTTCAGCTGGTCGAGGCCTTCGGAGATCTCCTCCCACACCGTCTTGTCGGGGTCGAGCGCGTCGCGCGACTGGTCGACGTAGGCCAGCTCGACGCTCTCGCCCAGCTCCAGCGTGCCCGCATCGGGCTGCTCCTCGCCGGTGATCATGCGGAACAGGGTCGTCTTGCCCGCACCGTTGGCGCCGATCACGCCGACGATCCCGGCGCGCGGCAGCTCGAAGCTGAGATCCTCGATCAGCAGCCGCTCGCCGAAGCCCTTGCGCAGGTTCGCTGCCCGCAGCACCTTCTCGCCCAGGCGCGGCCCGGCCGGGATGTGAATCTGAACCTCGTCGAGCTTGACCGCGCTCTCCTGCGCCAGCAGCTCCTCGTAGCGGGCCAGGCGAGCCTTGGATTTGGTGCGCCGTCCCTTCGGGTTGGTGCGCACCCACTCGAGCTCGGCGGCGATCGTGCGCTGGCGGCCCTTCTCGGCGCGCTCTTCGCGCTGCAGCCGCGCCTGCTTCTGCTCGAGCCAGCTCGAGTAGTTGCCCTCGTAGGGGATGCCGCGCCCGCGGTCCAGCTCGAGGATCCAGCCCGCGACGTTGTCCAGGAAATAGCGATCGTGCGTGACCGCCACGATCGTCCCGGCGTACTCGGCCAAGTGGCGCTCGAGCCACGCCACCGACTCCGCGTCGAGATGGTTGGTCGGCTCGTCGAGCAGCAGCAGGTCCGGCGCTCTGAGCAGCAGCCGGCAGAGGGCCACGCGGCGGCGCTCGCCGCCCGAGAGCGTGCCCACCGCGGCCTCGGCCGGGGGCAGGCGCAGCGCGTCCATCGCGTATTCGAGCTCGGTGTCGAGGTCCCACGCGTTCGCCGCGTCGATCTGCCCCTGCACGGCGGCGAACTCGTCGGCGGTCTCGTCGGAGTATTCGGCCGCCAGCTCGTTGAAGCGATCGAGCAGGGCCTTCTTCTCCGCGACTCCCTCCTCGACGTTGCCGCGCACGTCCTTGTCCTCGTCGAGCGCCGGCTCCTGCGCGAGCATGCCCACGCTCGCGCCTTGCGCGAGCGCCGCGTCGCCTCGGAAGTCCTCATCGAGGCCCGCCATGATCCGCAGCAGCGTCGACTTGCCCGCGCCGTTGTACCCGAGCACCCCGATCTTCGCGCCCGGCAGGAACGCCAGCGTGATGTTCTCGAGCACCGTCCTGTCGGGCGGCACCAGCTTGGTCAGGCGCTGCATCGTGAAGACGTACTGGGCCGGCATCGCGCCGAGCAGGATATGCGCTCGGGCTTGGACGCTCGGCTCGGGCGCTCTGGCTCGGCGCTCGGCCTCGGGCGCTCGTGCGCGCTCTGGCTCGGCGAACCTGGGCCACGACCGCGGCCGGCGCAGTCTGCAAGCGCGCCGACGAATCTTGCCCACGCCAGGCCCTCGGCCCGATAACGTTATTTAGCCATGGACGCGACCGTTCTGGACATCGAGCAGCACCTGCTGCTGCTCGAGCTGGAGCCGCCCTTCGACAAGCGCGACGTTCAGCTTGCCCGCCGGCGCATGGCCAAGCGCTGGCACCCGGACATCGCGCCCGCGGGGCGCCAATTCGAGCACGAGCGCCATCTGAAGGCCATCAACGAGGCCGCCGACCAGCTCGAGCGGCTCGCCGAGACCTCGCGCGGCGGACGTGTTTCGCGCAACGCCGTACGCGCCAGCGCGGCGGCGGCCCGTCGTGCCCGCGAACAGGAGGGACGCCGCGCCTACGAGGCCGAGCAGCGCGCCCGCGCCCAGGCGGCCGACCGCGCCAAGCACGACCCGTTCGGGAGCCGGGTCCCCGACCATTCGGTCGTCCATCGCTACGCGCGCTGCGTCTCCTACCCCGAGTGGGGCGTCGGGACCGTGGCGGGCATCTACTTCAGCGGCAACCCGACCGGCGACGAGGACGTTCAGCAGTGGGCCCGCGTGCGCTTCAGCCACGGCATCCGCACCGTCCCGGCCGGAAGCCTGCGCTTCGTGGACTTCTCCAGGCCCGACCCCGCCAGCGAGCGGGTCGAGCGCTTCATGGTCGCCGCGCAACGGGCCATGGCCGAAGGCGAGTTCGAGCTCGCCGCGCAACGGCTCGTGTACGCGCGCGACGCCGAGCCGCGCAACGTGGCCGTGCTGCGTCTGATGACGCTTGCCTTCTGGCAGGCCGGCAACCTCAACGCCGCTGCCCGCTCGGCGCGCGACTGGGCGCGCGCCGACAACGGTAATCCGGCCGCCCATCGCTTCGCCGCGCGCATCTACGAGGACATGGGCGCCATCGATCTCGCCGAGGAGGCCGCCGAGCGAGCCGCCGACCGCGGGCCAGCGGACGCGAGCGCCTGGGAGCGCCTCGGTCGCCTGCGCCTGCGCCTGGGCGACCGCGAGGGATCGCTGCAGGCCCTGCGCCGCGCCCAGCAGCTCGGTCCCACCGACGCGCAGCGCGAGCTGATCGCCGAAGCGCTCGCGCTCGAGCCACAGGCGAGCCGAGAATCGTCGCCGCAGCGAGCCGGGGCCGCAGCCGCGTAAATCACTTCCGACCCGCGGCCTACGCTCTCGGTTCGTGGCCACGGCATCATCGAGCCAGGCCGGGCGTCCCTACCCGCCGCCCGCGGCCGCCGAATCGTTCTGGCCGGCCCAGCTGACGGTGCTCGCGACAATCATCCTGCAGCTGGCGTTGCCGCAGCGTCTGACGGCGGGTCCGACGTGGCTGGTGCCGGGCATCGAGACCGTCCTGCTCGTGGGCCTGTCCGTGGCGACCCCGCGCAAGCTCGTGCAAGAGCACAGGGGTCGCCGGCGGACCGCGCTTGCGATCACCGCCCTCGTAAGCGCCGCCAACGTATTCTCGCTCGTGGCGCTCACGCACTACCTCCTGCATCACAACGTCTCCAGCGGCCGCGAGCTGATCGGCGCCGGCTTCCTGATCTGGATCACCAACTTCATGATCTTCAGTCTCTGGTACTGGGAGCTCGACCGCGGCGGACCCGGCGTGCGCGCTGCCGGGCACGACGGCCCGCCCGACTTCCTGTTCCCGCAGATGTCCGATGACCGGATCGAGCCGAGCGGGTGGCGACCCCGGTTCATCGACTACATGTACGTGTCGCTGACCAACGCGACCGCGTTCTCTCCCACCGACACGATGCCGCTCAGCGCGATGGCAAAGAGCGTGATGGGCCTCCAAGCGATCGTGTCGCTGATCACGATCGGGCTGATCGTCTCCCGGGCCGTCAACATCCTCTAAAGACGACGAGCCCCGGCAACGCCGTGGATGGTCGCGAAGGCTCGCAGTCGGCGTTCCGCGAGCGGTACCCTGGATCGGTATGACTTTTGGCGAGCACAGAACGGCCTGACAGCCCGCCGTGGGAATCGAGAGCCCGGTCCATCTGCTGTTCATAGGCGCCGTCGCACTGCTCGTGCTTGGGCCCAAGCGCCTGCCCGAAGTCGCGCGCGCCCTGGGCAAGGGCCTGCGCGAGTTTCGCGAGGCCATGGGCCAGGAGCCAGCGACTCGCCCCGCGCCCGTGCCGACGGGCCAGCCGCCGGCGCCGCCGGCTGGCCCGGCCAGCGCCACAACGGGGGTCGGCGGCGTGTATGACCTCGAACCGGATCCTGCCGGCGTTGATTCGCTCCAGCACGTTGATCCGGCGCAGCAGGTACCGTCGGCCGGTGCGCCTGATCGTCGCCCGCTGTGAGGTCTCCTACATCGGCCGCACCACCACCGTCCTCGGCGTGGCGGTTCGCCTGCTGATGCTCAAGGCAGACGGCACGTTCATGGTGTGGGCCGACGGCGGCGGGCCGAACGTCAAACCGCTGAACTGGATGACCCCGCCGACCGTGCTCGAGCAGGCGCATCGCGGCGGCGACCCGAGTGCCGAGCTCGAGCGCCTGGTCGTGCGCAAGCAGCGCGACGACGAACGCGTCGAGGTCGCGATCGAGGAGGTGCTGGCCGACATCGAGCACGATCTCGACGTCGCCTCCACCCAGGAGAAGCAGGGCATCGAGCGCGAGCTACAGGAGCTGCTCGCCGACGCTCCGCAGTGGTGCGGCGAGGGCTTTCGTCTCGTCCGCCGCGAGTGGCCCACCGACATCGGTCCCGTCGACCTGATGTGCCGCGACGGCGCCGACGAGTGGGTCGCGGTCGAGATCAAGCGCATCGCCACGATCGAGGCCGTCGAGCAGCTCACCCGCTACCTGGAGCGCATTCGCCTGGATCCCGCGCTCGAGTCCTGCCGCGGCGTGCTCGTGGCCAAGGTGATCAAGCCCCAGGCACGCGTGCTGGCGGCCGCGCGCGGCATCGACTGCGTCGAGGTCGACATCGAGTTGCTGCGCGGCACGCGCGAGCCCGAGCTGACGCTGTTCGCGCCTGATCCGAGGGTCGCCGTGTAGGCGCGCGGCTCGTGCCTGCCCGCACGATCTGGCGCTCACCAGGTAGGCTCTGCAACCGATGGCCGAGCCCGCCACCGACTCCCCGGACGCGCCCGCCGAGGCCGCCGCCGAGCAGCCGGCTGTGCGCAGCGAGCGGCGTGACAACGTCCTGCTGATCACGATCGACCGTCCCGACGTCCGCAACGCCGTCAACGCGGCCGTCGCGGAGGGCGTGGCGGGCGCGCTCGATGAGCTCGACGCCGATGCCTCGCTGTCGGTCGGGGTGCTCACCGGCGCCGGCGGCTTCTTCTCGGCAGGCATGGACCTCGGCGCGTTCGTGCGTGGCGAGTCCCCCTGGTTTGGCGATCGCGGCTTCGCAGGCATCGCGCAGCGCGCTTCGCTCAAGCCGCTGATCGCCGCGATCGAGGGCTTCGCGGTGGCGGGCGGCATGGAGGTGGCGCTCGCATGCGACCTGATCGTGGCCGCGCGTGGCGCCAAGCTCGGGATCCCCGAGGCCAAGCGCTCGCTGGTCGCCGCCGGCGGCGCGCTCCTGCGCCTGCCGCGACGCATGCCCTACCACGTCGTCATGGAGCTCGCGCTCACCGGCGACACGATGCCGGCCGAGCGCTTCTACGAGCTCGGTGTCGTCAACCGGCTGGCCGACCCGGGCGCGGCCGTCGACGTCGCCCTCGAGCTCGCCGCGGCGATCGCGCGCAACGGACCGCTGGCGCTGAGCGCCTCCAAGCGGATCCTGCAGGAGCAGTACGACTGGTCGACAGCTGAGATGTGGGAGAAGCAAGGCGCCATCTCGGGCCCCGTGTTCGTGTCCGAGGACGCCAAAGAGGGCGCCGCCGCGTTCAAGGAGAAGCGCGAGCCGGTCTGGCGCGGGCGTTAGCGCAAGCGCTTCTTGCGCCTGCGCTGCGCCATGATCATCCGGAATCGGCGCCACAGGGCTTTCATCAGCGCTGGCCCGGGACCTTGCGCGGGTACTGCGATATCGGCACGCGCAAGTCGATCGCGGTGGTCACGATCCGGTTCTGTTCGCTGATGTGCGCCGCCGGATAGCCCTCGCCCGGGCTGGCGCGCTCGGGCCGGCCGATGTACCCGAAGCCGAGGTGCTCGTCCATGATCTGCATCAGCCGCGGGAACATGTGCGCCCGCGCGCCCATGTTCCTCGGCTCCTCCTGCACCCAGACGATCTCCTGCAGGTTCGGATAGGAGCTGATCAGCTCCATGATCGGCTCTTCGGGGAATGGATACAGCTGCTCGACCCGTCCGACGGCAAGCCCCGTGTGCGAGGGCCGATCCGGATGGCCGACGAGGTCGTAGTAGATCTTGCCGGTACAGAGCGCCAGTCGCGTGACCCGCTCGTTCTCGACACCGGGCTCGGCCAACACCGGATGAAAGCGAGTCTCGCCGGACAGATCCTCTACCGAGCTGGTCGCCTGCGGAAGGCGCAGCAACGACTTCGGCGTCATCACGACCAACGGGCGCTGCTTGGCCACGCGCGCCTGACGGCGCAGCAGATGGAAGTACTGCGCAGGCGTCGTCGGACTCGCCACACGGATGTTTCCCTCGGCCGCCAGCGACAGGAAGCGCTCCAGTCGCGCCGACGAGTGCTCGGGCCCGGAGCCCTCGTAGCCGTGGGGAAGCAGCAGCGTCAGGCGCGTGCTCTGTCCCCACTTCGCCAGCCCCGACACGATGAACTGATCGATGATCACGTCGGCGGCGTTCACGAAGTCGCCGAACTGCGCCTCCCACAGCACGAGCGTCTCGGGCGCCTCCTGACTGTAGCCGTACTCGAAGCCCAGACAGGCCAGCTCTGACAGCGGGCTGTTGTGCAGCTCGAACGGCGCCTCGGCATCCGGCAGGCTCTGGATCGGACACACCGCCTGCCCGGTCTTGGCGTCGTGCAGAACCATGTGGCGTTGGCTGAAGGTACCGCGCTCGGTGTCCTGCCCCGTCAGCCTGATCGGTGTGCCCTCGGTCAACAGCGACGCGAACGCCAGCGCCTCGGCATGTGCCCAGTCAAGGCGCGCAGCCGGCCCGTCGCTCGCGGCTGCGCCCTCGCCCTGCGGCGCGGTGCTCTCGGCGCCGTTCAGCGCATCGCGGCGTCGCTGCAGCTGTTTGACGAGCTTGGGATGGACCGTGAACCCGTCCGGAACGCGCAGCAGCTCCTCGCCCAGCTTGCGCAGCTCGGGCGCCGCCACCGCCGTGCTGACGTCGGGGCTGCGCGTACGGTCCAGCTGATACTCGCCGGTGCCCTCCTCGGTGCCCTGCTCGGCGGCGGCCTTGATCTTGGCCTTCAACCGCTGGTGCAGCAGCGTGAGGTTGTCCCACACGCTCTGTCCGAGCTTGTCGACCTCCTCGCGAGTCACCACGCCCTGAGCGATCAGCTGTTCTGCCCACAGCTCTGACACGCGCTTCTTGGTCTTGATCTTGGCGTACATCTCGGGCTGTGTGTACGCCGGCTCGTCCGACTCGTTGTGGCCGAACCGCCGGTACCCGATCAGGTCGATCAGCACGTCGTGCCCGAACTCCCGCCGGAAGGCAAATGCGAGACGCACGGCGCTCATGCAGGCGGGAACGTCGTCGGCGTTGACATGGATGATCGGCACGTCGAAGCCCTTGGCCAGGTCTGAAGCCCATTGCGTCGAGCGAGCGTCGTCGGGGTCGGTGGTGAAGCCGATCTGGTTGTTCATGATCAGGTGCACCGTCCCGCCGACCTTGTAGCCGTCGAGGGCCTGCAGGTTGAGCGTCTCGGCGACCACGCCCTGAGCCGGAAACGAGGCGTCGCCGTGGATCACGATCGGCATCGCCGCGTCGGTGTCCTGACGAGCGTGCGGGCCTTCGCGGGTGGTCTGGGCTGCCCGCGTAGCCCCCTCGACGACCGGCGAGACGTACTCCAGATGGCTCGGGTTGGACTCGAGGTTGACCATGATCGAGCCGCCCGCGGGCAGCTGATAGGTGCCCTGGGTGCCGTGGTGATACTTGACGTCGCCGGTGCCGCCCTGGGGGATCGTCGTGACCGCCTCGAGCGTCGACGCGCCCTCGAACTCGGCGAAGATCGTGTCGTAGGGGCGACCGAGGTTGTGGGCCAGCACATTCAGCCGACCTCTGTGGGCCATCCCGACGACCACCTCCCGACAGCCCTGGGCAGCCGCGAGCTGAGTCAGCTCGTCGAGCATCGGCACGGTCATGTCGAGACCCTCGATCGAGAACTGATGCTGGCCGAGATAGGCCTTGTGCATGAAACGCTCGAGCGCGTCCACCTCGGTCAGCCGCCGCAGCAGCATCAGCTGCTCGTCGGCGCTGAGCGGCTGACGGAACGCGCCCGACTCGATGCGCTCGCGCAGCCACACACGCTGACGGTGCGAAGCGATGTGCTCGATCTCGTAGGCGATCGTCCCGCAGTAGGTTTCGCGCAGATGCGGCAACGCGTCGGCGAGCGTGTCACCTGCCACATACATCTGCAGGATCCGCGCCGGGATCCGCGCCGCGATCGCCGGGGTCAAGCCGAGCGACTCCGGGTTCAGCCCCGGTTCGCCTTCGGGCTCGGAGCCGAGCGGGTCCAGGCGCGCGGCCAGATGGCCGTGGCTGCGGAACCGCGTCACCAGCACGCTCGCGGCGTGCACGGCCGCCATCAGTTCCTCGCTCGTCCCGTCCGGCGCCGCCGGCTGCGCCCGTTCGATGGCGCCCGCCGGCTCAGTGGTGGTGGGCGAGTCCGCTCGCCGCGCGCTCAGCGGCAGGCCCAGCGCCGCGAACACCTGCTCGTAGAAGCCCTCCTCACCGTGCAAGAGCGCGTCGATCTCGGCGAGGAACCGCCCGGACTCCGCGCCCTGGATGATCCTGTGGTCGTAGGTCGAGGTCATCGTCATGACCTTCTCCGCCCCCAGCTGGGCTCCCACGTTGGCCAGACCGGGCGGATACCCGATTGCGCCGGTCGCGATGATCGTGCCCTGGCCCGGCATCAGCCTGGGCACCGACGCGACCGTGCCGATGCCGCCCGGGTTGGTGAGCGTGATGTTCGCCCCCTGCAGGTCGTCGGGGCCGAGCGTGTTCGTGCGCGCCTTCTCCACGAGCGCGTCATATGCCTCGATGAATCGATCGAAGCCGAGGCTGCCCGCGTCCACGATCACGGGCACCAGCAGCGTCCGCGTGCCGTCCTTCTTCTCGATGTCCACCGCCAGTCCAAGGTTCACCCGTCCATCGTCGATGCGATTGGGCTTGCCCTCGACCTCCGCGTAGTGGTTCGCCATCACCGGCATCGCCACGCCCGCGCGCGCGATCGCGTATGCGATCAGATGGGTGAACGAGACCTTGCGACCTGCCGCCTTGAGCTCGCGCCGGCGCGCGTCCAGTTCGCTCACGGTCAGCGTCCTGAAGCTCGTCGCGGTCGGTATCGAGCGCGACTGCTCCATGTAGCGGGCCAGCGCCGCCGCCCCGCCCCTGAGCGGATGGGCGCCTGCGACCTGGCCGTCCCGTCCAGCCCTGCCCTCCTGCTCGCGGCGCGCCGGCTCTCCAGCGGGGCGCGGGGGGGTCGCCACACCTGCTGAGCCGCCGTTGCCGGAGGCCGCCTCGAGCACGTCCGCCTTCATGATCCTCCCACCGGGCCCGCTCCCGCGGACGCTCCCGAGGTCAACTCCCTCGGCGGCCGCGGCCCGTGTCGCCACCGGCGAGGCATCTGCCGCCGGCTGCGCCCGTCCGTCAGACGCGCTTGCAAAGCCGCCCGCGCCGCTTGCTCGGTGACCATCGGCGCCGCCGGATCCGGCGGGCGCTGCGCCGGGGTCGGGCGCCCGTGCGCCCGGGGACTCGACGGCAGCGCTCGGCTTGGTCGCGCCGTCGAGCTCGGCACTCGGCTCGGTCGCACCGTCCGCCCGCGCGCTCGGCCCACCGCCGTTGCTGTCAGATTGCTCGGAGGTGGCCCCCGGCGCGGGCGACCCCGCGCCATTCTCATCGCCAACCACGATCCTCGCGATCACCTGCCCTACGGTGACCGTGTCTCCCTCCTCGACCAGGATCTCGCTGACAGTCCCGGTCGCGGGTGCGTCCAGCTCGACGTCGACCTTGTCGGTCGATATCTCGACGATCGTCTGACCGGCCTGGATCCGCTCGCCCACCTTGGCGTGCCATTCGAGGATCGTTCCCTCGGTGACCGACTCGCCTGCTGCGGGTGTCACGACATCGATCGTCTCCGGAGTCGTGGTGCCCGTGGCCATGTTCATTCACTCTAGCGCGGTCGCTCGGCCGACCTCATCACGAGGCAAATGGCTTGCACGCGCGCTTTTTTCACACCTCTTCGACAGCGTCCGACGAGGCCTGCGCCTCGCGGCTGCGCTGCTCGCGCACGAACTCATAGCTCCCGAAGAACGGCCCGATGCCGCCCAGCACCGCGACTGCCACCGCCAGGCGCAGCGACACCACGCGCAGGCGCGCGCAGACGATGCACGTCACCGACATCGCGATCCACAGCAGCCCGTGCGTCATCCCCAGCACGAAGGTCACCGGTTCGGGCTTGCTCAGCGCGAACGCGCACACCAGCAGCGCGGTGTAGATGCACGAATGTGTGAACGACACCCACTTCAGACGGCCGACCGTGATCGGTCCGAGGCGACGCGCCTCTGGTCTTGGGCTGGTGGCTGCGCGCGCGTGACGAATCGGGTTCGTCTGAGGGGCCGCGCCCGACCGGCCGATTGGGCTCGGTCGAGCGGCGGGGTTCGCTTGATCGGCCGTCTTCGGGTGAGTCGCCGGGCCAGCTCGAGCGGCTGGACGCGGTTGGCCCGCCGGGCTCGCTCGACCGGCTGAGCTCACTCCGCCGACAGCCATTGCGCCATCAGACGCAGCGGCGCCTCTGCCTCCGTGGGCCACTGCTCGATCTCGCGCGGCCACCAGGCGAACTCGTCGTGCTCGTGATCCGGAGTCACGTCGGCGTCCGCGCCCTCCGCCAGCCATGCCTGACCGACGAACATCACGAGCCGGTGGGGCAGGCACAGGAGCGCCTCGCCGCGCACGCGCGCCGGCTCCACCGCCCACTCCTCGCGGAGCTCGCGCACCAGCGTATCGGCGGGGTTCTCCTCGTGATCGACCGCGCCGCCGGCGCCCAGGGCCCAGCGTCCCGCCCAGGTTGCGACCCACGATGCGCGCCGGCCCGCCAGCCAGCGGCCGTCGGCCGACCGCGTCACACACAAGGCCGCCACGCTGTGGGACGCGTCGCCGGCGAGCAGCCTGAGCGCCCAGCGCTGCGGCTGCAACTCGAGCGTGATCCCGCCCTCGGGCTCCTCCGAATAGCCGACCAGCCGCGCCGCGATACCGTCGTGGCTCGGCGAGCCGCGTTCGCGCAACTCGGTGATCGCTTGGTCGGCCGCCTCACTGTCCTCGCGCGAGGGCTGATAGGGCTCGGAGCGCCAACTCGCCGCGATCTGCTCGATCGCCCAGGGCCCGCGGGCGAGAACCTGCGGCTGGCCGGCGGTGCTCGATGGCGGTTGCGTGACCATGCTCGTCTACAGGCTAGTGACCGCGCCCCGGCGCGGCGTGATATCGATGTGTTCGCATGAGGGTTGCGATTCTCGGCCCGGGCGGGGTGGGCGGTCTGCTGGCGGCGGTGCTCGCGCGGGCCGATGCGCAGCGCGTCCGCGCCGATGCCGAGCTCGGGAGTGCCGCGGGCAGCGGAGCTTCCCATCGCGTCGCAGTTCAGGTGATCGCGCGCGAGTCCACCGCGCAGGCGATCGACGAGCACGGCCTGCGGCTTCGAAGCGTCATGTTCGGCGACTTCGGCGTGCCTGTGCCCGTCTCCGCCGGCCTGTGCGATCCGGTCGATGTCTTGATCGTCGCGACCAAGGCCGCGGGCCTGTCGGACGCGCTCGAGCGCATCGAGGCGGCGCCGGCGCTCGTGCTGCCCCTGCTCAACGGCCTCGATCACATCGCGCTGCTGCGCGGGCGGTTTGCTCCCGAGACCGTGCTCGCGGCCACGATCCGCGTCGAGTCAGACCGCCCCGAGCCCGGCGTGATCGTGCACACCAGCCAGTTCCTGCGGGTGGACATGGCGTCCGCAAGTCTCGACGCGGAGGCGGGTATGGAGCGGCTTGCCCAGATGTTCGACGACGCCGACATACCCGCGCGCGTGGTGCTGCCGATCTCGCAGCGCTGCGAGGCCGACGTCATGTGGTCGAAGCTCGTGCGCCTGAACGCGCTTGCCTGCACGACCAGCGCCTACGACAAGCTGCTCGGCGAGATCCGCAGCACGCCGGAGCTTCGCGACGAGCTGATCGCGACGATCGCCGAGGCCTGCGCCGTCGGCCAGGCAGAGGGAGCGCGCGATGTCGACGCGGGGGTCGCGCTCGGTGAGCTCGAGCTCGCCCACGACACGCTCGGCAGCTCGATGCAGCGCGACATCGCCGCCGGACGTCCGCCGGAGCTGGACGCGATCCCCGGCGCAATCCTGCGCGCGGGTGCTCGTCACGGCCTGTCCTGTCCGACGATCGAGCGTCTGGTCGGGCTCATCGCCGCGCGCGCGCGCGTACCGCTGCCGAGCCCGTAGTCACGCGCCCCGCCGCTCAAACGGTGGTCCCTCGAATGCCGGCTCACGCGCGCGCCCGCGCGTCAGCGCTCGAAACGGCCCGGCGGGTCCTGCTCGAACTCGTGAGGGGCGCTCGCCGGGACCGAGCGGGTCGCCACCGCCTCTACCGTCTCAGCCTCCTGCTCGACCGCGCCGTCGTCGTGTTCGACATCGCAAAGCACTCTGAAGTTGCCGGTCGTCTTGCCGTCGGCGTGGATCGTGATGCCGGGCAAGATCTCCTCGCCCTCCTCGAAGCCCAGGCGCTCCATGTCGAAGTGCGCGAGACCGATCCCGTATGCGGTGTGAGTCGGATTTTCGCGATCGTGAGCCGCCACCGCCTGGGCGAAGCGCTCGAGGTTCTTGGCGATCTTGTCCGTGCCCGCCATCGCTGTGCTCAGGGTACATTGAACGGATGGCCGGCCGCCATTCAGCGAATGGTCGCGTGCCCGAAGCTGGCGCGTCCGACGTTCGCGCGCCCGACCATGGTGCTTCAGACGGTGGCGCGATCATCTCGACCCTGGCCCTGACCAAGGTCTACGCGGGAGCGGACTTCGCCGCGGTCGACGGCCTCGACCTCAGTGTCGGCACGGGGGAGATCTTCGGGCTGCTCGGCCCCAACGGAGCGGGCAAGACCACCACGGCGGGCATGCTGACCACACGCGTGATCCCGACCTCAGGCTCGGCTCGGGTGGCCGCAATCGACGTGGTGGCGCATCCGACGCTGGCCAAGCAGCTGATCGGGATCGTCTCGCAACAGAACACGCTCGACCGCCAGCTCACGGTGTGGGGGAACCTGTACTTCCACGGACGCCTGTTCGGCATCGGCGCGCGCGACTCCGGCCGGACCGCCGATCAGCTGCTCGAGCAGTTCCAGCTGTCGAAGTGGGCGAAGGCGTCGGTGTATGCGCTCTCCGGTGGAATGGCCCAGCGGCTGATGGTCGCGCGCGCGATCTTCCACCGTCCGGCGGTGCTGTTTCTGGACGAGCCCACCGCCGGCCTGGACCCGCAGAGCCGGCTCGCGCTGTGGGAGCTGCTCGGCGAGCTCAACCGCGCCGGCCAGACGATCCTGCTCACGACCCACTACATGGAGGAGGCCGATCAACTCTGCGACCGGGTCGCGATCATGGACCACGGCAAGATCCTCGCGCTCGACACGCCGGGCGGCCTCAAGCGCTCGGTTGGCGCCGACACGATCGTCACAGTCAAGGCCGCCGGAGAACAGCAGGCGCTCGCGCAGCTGCTCGAGCGCGAGCTCCCAGGCGTGACGCGCACGCGCGTCGTCCACGACGGTGTCGAGCTGCACGTCGAGGGCGCCGATCGGCTCGTGCCGCGCGTGGTGGACGCCGCCGAGCGGGCCGGATTCGAGGTCGTCGACCTGTCGGTCAGCGAGCCCAGCCTCGAGACCGTGTTCATCAACCTGACCGGTAAGGAGCTGCGCGACTGATGGCCTCTGCGGCGACGCAGCCGTCGAGCGCCGCGCCCCAGGCGCCGATCGCCACGGCGCCCACCCGCTCCAGCGCCGCCGCCAGCCGCAGCGCGCTGCACGCCCTGATCCTGCGCGACCTGGTCGTGCTGCGCAAGCACTTCGGCGAGTTCGTCGTGCGCACCGTGATCCAGCCGTTCCTGCTCGTGTTCGTGTTCCTGTACGTGTTCCCGCGCATCGGCCAAGGCGTCGGCGGCGGGGGCGGCAAGGTCGCCGAGTCGGCCTTTGCGACCGTGCTCGTCCCCGGCGTGGTGGCGATCTCGATCATGTTCCAGGGCATCCAGGCGGTCGCCCTGCAGCTCTCGACCGAGTTCGGCTACACCCGTGAGATCGAGGACCGCGTGCAGGCGCCCTGTCCGATCTGGCTGGTCGCCGTCGCCAAGGTCCTGTCCGGGGCCGCACAGGGCCTGTTGGCTGCGCTGATCGTCTTCCCGATCGCCGCGGTCATCCATGCCCCCGGCGTGCACGCCCATCTGTCGGTTCACTGGCCGGTCGTGATCACGCTGATCCCGCTCGCCTGCGTCACGATGACGGCGCTCGGCCTGCTGCTCGGAACCACCTTCGAGCCGCGCAACATCGGCCTGATGTTCGGCTTCGTCGTGCTGCCGCTCACGTTCCTCGGCGGCACCTACTACCAGTGGACCAGGCTCGCGCCCGTGCAGGTGGGGGGCGTTCACTGGCTGCAGATCATCGTGTTGATCAACCCATTGATCTACGTCACCGAGGGCATGCGAGCGGCGCTCACCGAAGCCTCACACATGCCCCTGTACGTGATCTATCCGGTGATGATCGTGTTCTGCGCCGGCTTCCTCGCGCTCGGCCTGCGCAACTTCCGCCGGCGCGTGCTCGCGTGAGCGCCTCGCCGGCCGCACGCCCGTCAGGCCCAACCGGATCGCGGCACGATACGCTCGCCGGCGGCACGGCTCGTCAGTCCTCACCGACTCGCGGCACGATACGCTGACGCCGCCGCGCCCCTGTCGGAAGGCGAGGACACCGGTCATGCCCGAGCACCTGAGCAGCCACCATCGCGACACCCTGCGCAAGATCTTCAGTCATTCCTCGAGCGCCAACATCGAGTGGCGCGAGGTCCTGTCGCTGCTGCGTGCCGTCGGCACGGTCCAGGAGCGGCACAACGGCAAGCTCGATGTCACCATCGGTCCCGAGACAGAGGTCCTCACGCCGCCGCACGGAAAGGATGTCGGCGAGCCCATGCTGGTCGACCTGCGCCGCATGCTGACCGAGGCCGGGCTGGCGCCCGACGACGCGCCCGCGGTCGATGATCAGCGTTCGCGCGACCACGGCGACTCGCGCTGGGGCGAGCCGGCTTAGGACCGGGGTCGGCGAGCCTGCTCAGCCCTGCTCGATGATCTCGATCCGATAGCCGTCCGGATCGCGCACGAAGCACAGACGGTTGCCGCCCTCGCGCACCGCATAGGGCGGGCGCTCGGGCTTGATGCCCTGCTCGGCGAGCCTGGCCAGGGTGGTGTCGAGGTCGTCGCTGGTGATCGCGATGTGCCCGTAGCCGGTGCCGATCTCGTAGGCGTCGACGCCGAAGTTGTAGGTCAGCTCCAGGCGCGGCATCTTGCCGTCGCCGGGCTGGTTCATGAAAACGTTCACCGCCTCGTCGCGAATCGGGATCCGCCCGACCTCCTCGAAGCCGAGAGCCTCGTAGAAGGCCACGGAACGATCGATGTCGGTGATCCGGTAGCACGTGTGGATCAGGGCCATGGCGGGAGTCTATTCGTGGGCGCCTGCCCGGCGGCGGCTCGCGCCGCGGCTCGGCTGCGGGCGCATCATGCAAGGATGCCGTCGTGCTGATCGAGCGCTCATCGCATCCTCAGTTCGTCTCGAACACCTATCTCCTGGCCGATGGCCAGGGAGGACCGGCGCTGTTCATCGACGCGGGCGGTCCGGTTGGGCCGCTGCTCGACAGCGCCGAGCGCCTGGGGCTGGAGCCGAGCCACGTGCTGCTCACCCATCACCACTTCGACCACGTCTGCGAGGTCGCGCAGCTGCGCGAACGCTGGCCCGGCCTCGAGGTGCTGATCCATCCGCTCGAGCTCGAGGCGCTTTCGGACACACCGGCCAGCCCGCTCGAGGCAGGCGCCACCATGCGCTTTGGGGAGCTCGAGCTGCGCGCGCTGCACACGCCCGGTCATACCGCCGGCATGCTCTCGTTCCTGGTCAGTCAGCCGACCGCCGACACTCCTGCGGTCGTGTTCACCGGTGACACGCTGTTCGCCGGCTCGGTCGGAGGGGTGCGCGCGCCCGGGCACACGACATACCTCGATCTGAAGGACTCGATCATGGGCACGCTGATGGAGCTGCCGCCGCAGACCGTGATCGAGCCGGGTCACGCCGAACCGACCACCGTGTCGCGCGAGTGGCAGGAGAATCCGTTCATCCGTGTCTGGCGCGGCCTCGACCCCGGGGGCCAGAAGTCCTGCACCGCGCTCGGCGAGCCCGCGACGCTGGTGTTGAGCTGCCGCGACTACGACGGCGGCACCAAGGCGTGGGTGCGCTGGCCCGACGGCTCGGACGACATCGTGCCGGGATCGCGCGTCGAGCCCGCCTGACGGTCCCTCGGCTGGGCGCCGGCCTGCCGGAGGCTCTTTGCCGAGCGCCTACGATTCAGGCGTATGGCCTCGCGCGAGAGCAAAGACAAGATCCCCACCTCGCGCGTGCGCAGGACCGCGGCGGTCGGCAAGCTGGCGGCCAGCGAGGCCGTCAAGCAGTTCGGCACACGCGCCGCGAACGTCACGCGCGGCGAGCAGGCCTCCGAGGAGGCGCTGGCGAGGCGTCAGCTCGAGACCGCCAAGCAGATCGTCGCGGCGCTCGGGACGATGAAGGGGGCCGCCATGAAGCTCGGCCAGGTGATGTCCTTCCTCGATGTCGGACTCGTTGGCGAGGAGTACCGCGAGGAGTTCCAGCAGGAGCTCGCCAAGCTGCGCGACGCGGCGCCGACGGTCTCGTTCAAGCAGATGCGCCGCGTCATCGAGGACGATCTCGAAGCCCCGATCGCGGAGCTGTTCGAGAGCTTCGATGAGGAGCCGATCGCGGCCGCCTCGATCGGGCAGGTGTACAGGGCGACGCTCTTGGACGGCCGTCGCGTCGCGGTCAAGGTCCAGTACCCCGGCGTCGCAGCCGCCGTGCGCGCCGACATGCAGAACCTGGACATGATCATGCGACTGCTCAAGCGCATGACGCCCGGGCTGGATGCGAAGGCGGTCGCCACCGAGATCAGGGAACGCATCGGCGAGGAGCTCGACTACGAGCTCGAGGCCCAGAACCAGAGCGCGCTGGCGCGCATCTTTCGCGGTCACCCGTTCATCGCGATCCCGGACGTCGTCACGAGCCTCTCGCGCGAGCGTGTGCTCGTGACCGAGCTCGTCGAAGGCGTCGGCTTCGAGCAGCTCAAGCGCCGCCCGCAGCGCGAGCGCGACCGCGTGGGCGAGATCATCTTCCGCTTCTTCCTCGGTTGCCTCTACAGACACCGGCAGTTCTCAGGCGATCCCCATCCGGGCAACTTCCTGCTGCTCGATGACGGACACGTCGCCTTCCTGGACTTCGGCCTGTTCAAGCGCATGGACCGCGCACCGGTCGAGCTCGAGCTCGCCTGTCAGCGAGCCGTCTGCGAGGGCGATGCCGCCGAGCTGCACCGCTTGCTCGCCGCATCCGGATTCCTGCCCGAGCCCGAGCGCGTCGACCCCGAGCATCTGCTGGCGTTCGTGCGCTCGGCGATCTGGTGGTACACGACCGCGGATGAAACGGTGCGCCTCAGCCCCGACATCGCCACCGAGGTGATGATCGAGAGCTCGGACCCACGCTCGAGCTACTTCCGCGAGATGCGCCATCAGGACATGCGACCGGAGCACCTGTTCGGCCGGCGCATGGAGATGCTCACGCTCGCCGTCCTCTCGCAGCTGCGCGCCGGCGCCAACTGGCACCGCATCGCGCGCGAGTGGATGTACGGAGACGACCCGGTCACCGAGCTCGGGCGCGAAGAGGCGGACTTCTACGGTCACACCGGCGTCGCCGTGGGCGGCTGATCCAGCTCAGCCGCCCCGCGCCTCGATCGCGGTGCTCGCTGGCGAGACCTCGACGGCGACCCACGCGCGCGTACGCACGGCTCGCCCGGCTACAGCTCCTGGATCTGCACCAGGCTCGTCGTGCCCGGGCGCCCAGACGGCAGCCCGGCGGTGATCGCTACGCGCTGGCCGGGCTCGCACCAGCCCAGCTCGATCACGCGTTTGGCCGCGTCCGCGATCAGAGCCTCGGTCGTCTCGTGCCGGCGCATCGAGGCTGCCTGCACGCCCCACATCAGCCCGCAGCGGCGCACGGTCTCTTTGCCGGGCGACAGCGCGTAGATCGGGACCGTCGGCCGGTGCGCCGACACCAGCCGCGCCGAGCGCCCGGAAAGCGTCGGAATCACGAGCGCGTCGAGCTGCAGCTCGCGGGCCGCCACGCAGACGTTGTGCGCGATCGTGTAGGCGGGATCGGTGTCGACGCGGCGCACCCGAGAGGCATTCCAGTCTTCGTAAGGCGCGATCGTCTCGGTCTGCTCGGCCACCGCTGCCATCATCGCGACCGCCTCGACCGGATACGCGCCGATCGCCGTCTCCTGCGAAAGCATCACTGCGTCGGTGCCGTCGAGGATCGCGTTCGCGACATCGGCCACCTCGGCGCGCGTCGGGCGCGAGGAGGTCACCATCGAGTCGAGCATCTGGGTCGCGGTGATCGCCGGGCGCGCCGCCCGGCCCGCCAGGCGCAGCAGCTGCTTCTGCACGATCGGCACGCGCGCAATCGGCAGCTCGATCCCCAGGTCTCCGCGCGCCACCATCACGCAGTCGGCGGCTCGCACGATCTCCTCGGCACGGTCGACCGCCTGCGGCTTCTCGATCTTGGCGATCAACGGCAGGCGCGTGTGGCGGCGAATCGCCTCGACGTCCTCGGGACGCTGCACGAACGACAGCGCCACCATGTCCACACCGATCGACTCGCCGTGCCGAAGCAGCTCGAGATCCTGCTCGGGCACTGCCGGCAGCGAGTTCAGCGGGCCGGGGATGTTGAGACCCTGCCGCGACGCCACGGCGCCGCCGACCTCGATCTCGGCGTCGATCTCGCCGTCCGACGCGCGCACCTGTGCCACACGCAGCCGCACCGAGCCGTCCGCGAGATACAGAACCTCTCCCGGAGCCACCGACCCCGCCAGTCCCGCCCAGGAGATGCTCATCCGCTCGCTGCCGCCGAGCTCGTCGGTGTCTCCACAGAAGATCGTCAGTCGCTCGCCGGGGGTCAGCTCGACGACGTCCTCACGCAGCGCCCCGATGCGGAGCTTGGGGCCGGGCAGGTCCTGCAGGATCGCCACGGGCCGGCCCGCGCGCCCGGCCGCGTCGCGCACCCGCCGCACCGTCTCGGCGTGCTCCTCGCGGGTCCCGTGCGAGTAGTTCAGGCGGGCCACATCCATGCCCGCACGCACCATGCGCAGCAGCGTCTCCGGCTCACGCGAAGCCGGTCCGATAGTCGCGACGATCTTGGTGCGGCGCATCGTCATCGCACGGTAGCGGCCCACGCGGTCAGGCCCGGCCGGCTGGCCGTGCCTTTGAACACGGTTTGACCACGACGTGGCCGTGGCGCCGGCACGGTCATCGGTGCAACGCAGTCACGGCCGCGCGTCATGGCGACGTGGCCGACAGGGGTGGGGGGACAGGAAGGCGTGCGATGGCGCAGACCGGAGAGAAGCAGGGGCAGGGAGAGCGAGATGCCGCGGGCAGAGCGGACAGAGAAGGCGCTCTGGGGAGTCTGCTCCGGCTGTGCGTACCATTGCCGCATGCTCGGCCCCTCGCGTCCCGTCCCGTGCGTGGGCGCCCGCGCACGGATCAGCCACTTCGGCGGCCATGTCGAGATCGCCACTGTCGTGGCCGTGACCGACCAAGGTAGACGCCTGCGAGTCCGTCCGCCCAGCGGCGAGTCGCTCGAGTTCGTGCTCAGCCCGGCCACGGCGCGGTTTGTCGCGGCCGACGTCGCCCACGGCCCGCGCCTCGAGCTGCTCGAGCCGCGCACCTGACGGTCGCGCTCAGCGCAGCCGGCGCATGCTCCTCACGGCGCGTTCACATCGGGGAAGTTCTCCGCGCAATGTGCTCGGATGGAATCCCGAATCCACGAGCGCTCGGCGGCGGTGCCCGCCCGATACCGGGCCAGCAGCTCGTGCTGGCCTTCGAGCGGTGCGCCGGCGATAGTCCAGCGGATCGCCAGCCGCTCGAACAGAAACTCGACTGCCCGCTGCCAGGCGTCCTCACGCGACAGCGGGTTGCCGGCGAGCGTGCTGGCGTACTGCGCGCGCGTGGCCGGCGTGAGTGAGCCGCGCAGCGTCAGCACGTTGCCCTGCTCGTCGGTGTAGTCGCCGGTCGGGGCCTTCAGCTTGTCCCGGCCGCCGCCCCGCCCCGCTTCGGGATCGGCGTGCGCCCCCCGGTCGGCCTGCGCCCCCCGGCGACGCCCGCGTCTACCCACGCTCGACGCTCAGGCGGCTTCGGGTGCGGCCGCCGGGCTCGCGGATGCAGGCGCGCTCGCCTGCGGCTCTCCCGCCGCCGCCAGCAGCTGCCCGCGGACATCGCCGGTGATCGGGTTGCCGTGACCGGGCCACGCGGCCGCGGGCTCCATTTCGGCCAGCTTGCGCATGCTCGCGCGCGCCTGCTCGGAGTCGTAGCTGTAGGTCTCGAACGGCGCGTGCGGAGCGCTGTTGCGACCCCACAGGTCGATCGTGTCGAAGCAGTCGCTCACCAACGCCAGACGATCGCGCTCCCGCCACAGTCCGATCTGGCCCGGGGCGTGGCCCGGCAGCTCGATCACCCGGAAACCGGCCACCTCGTCACCCTCGCGAACCGTGCCGGCAACGCTCACCGGTCCCCCGTCGAACGCGAAGCGGTGCAGCACTTTGTGGATCTGCTTCGCCACCGGCGGCACTCCCGCCAGGTCGGCCGGCCAGTAGCGAAAGCCGCCGCTGCCTTCGGCGTCCTGGACTTCGTCGGGGTGGCACAGCACCGGAACGCCCAGCCCGGGGGCGCTGCCGCGGTGATCGGTGTGCGCATGTCCGAGCACGATCCGCTTGATGCCGCCGAGCCTCGCGCCCGCGCTCGCCACCGAGCGGGACATCGTGCGGGCGCCCGCGTCGAACATCGTGATCGCGCCGTCGTCCTCGATCATGTAGACGTTGCAGCGACCCGGCTGGCCCTGGACGCACCACACGCCCTCGGCCACGAGCTTGGGCTCGGTCGTGCCCGCCAGCCCCGCCAGCACGCGCGTCTTGACGTTGAAGGCTCCCATCATCCGCTGCTCGGCGGGCGAGCCCTGCGCAGGCATCATGCCGATCTGGCGAGTCAGCTCCAACGTGTCCGTGAACGCGTCGTTGGACTGGATCAGCCCGTCGCGCACGCTCAGCATGTCGAGACCCTCGAGCTCGAGCCTGTCCCCGGTCGGCGCCACGCCACTCAGCGTGCCCGGGCCGGCGAACGTGCCCGTGAGCCGCCAGTGCGCCACACAGCGCTCGTCCTGGGTGGTGGTCTCGACGATCTCCATGCGCATGTCCGGCACCGCCTCGATCAGGCCGCCAATGAACTCACGCACTCCCTCCGGCCCGATGAACACGCCCTGGCCGCGCACGTCCTCGCGCCCGTCCGGCGCCCACATCGCGGCGGCCTCGTCGACCTTGTGAGCGTCGACCGCCTGGAAGTACCTGCGCACGACGGCTTCGGCCTTCTCGCCGGAGATCCGTTTGCGTCTGCCTGAAGTCGCCCGCTGTACGCTCGCGGCAGCCTCCTGCACCTTCGTGGCCGCGCTGCTCGTGCGCGCGTTCTCCTGCTCCGCCATCTCGACCTCCTTTGGTGCACCCGGACCCGTCCGGCCAAAACCAAGTCTAGGCGCTCTCGGAGCGTCACGCTCGAAATCGCCGGCCGGCCGCGGTGGTTTGAGGAGGGTTTGCCGGTGATGCAGCGATTTATCGGTTCGTTTGCCGCCCGTCTATAGGCTGGCTGTATGGCGGGCACGACCGATCGCACCTCCGAGGCCGCCCCGGCGGCCGATACCGCAGGCAAGCCCAGCCCGGCGGCCAAGCCCGAGCTGGGCCGCGGCGAGCGGGTGCTGCCGGGCGTGTTTCGCCTGCGCCTGCCGCTGCCCTGGCCGGGCGTTCCCCACTGCAATGCATGGGCCGTGGCCGCCGGCGATGGGGTCGTGCTGTTCGACACCGGCATGCACCAGCCCGGCTCGATCGTCCAGCTCGAACGCGCGCTCGCGATGTGCGGCCTGCAGATCGAGGACGTGCGCCTGGTCGTTTGCACGCACGCTCATTCCGATCACTACGGCCAGGCCGCCACGATCGTGCAGCGCGCCGGCTGTGAGCTGTGGATGCACCCAAACCACGAGCACATGTCGCGCTGGGCCCAGGACCCGGACGCCGCGCTCGCGCGACGTCTGGAGGTGGCCCGTCAGAGCGGAGTCCCGGAGGAGCCGCTGCGCCGGTACGCGGCCGAGCGCGCCAAGAACCGCGAATCGGGGATCGCGGCCGCGATCGAGCCCGACCGGCCACTGCTGCCGGGGGTGATCGTGCACACCGATCTCGGCCCCTGGAGCGTGCACGAGACTCCCGGACACGCGCCGTCACACGTGTGCCTGTTCCAGGCCGAGCGTCGGCTGCTGATCTCCGGCGACCACCTGCTCGGGCGGATCTCCTTGTTCTTCGACTACGGCTACACGCCCGACCCCGTCGGCGAATTCGTGCACTCGCTCGATGTCGTCGAGCGTCTGCACGCGCGGCTGTGCCTGCCCGGACACGGGCGCACGTTCGCCGACGTGCACGCGCATATCCAGGGTAATCGCGAGCTCGTGCGCGAACGCCTCGGCCAGACGCTCACCGCGATCGGCGAGGGCGATCCGCCGACCGCCTTCGAGTTGATTCCTCGGATCTACGGCGAGCTGTCCCCGCTCAATGCCCAGTGGCTGCTCACCGAGACCCTTGCCTTCCTGCGCCACCTCGAGATCGCCCGTCAGGCCAAGCGGATTCCCGGCGAGCCCGAGCGCTGGACCGCGACGATCGATCAGGCCGCCTGAGTTCGAGTCAGTCCGTCGCGGATCGAAGCTGAGCTAAACCGGGCCGTGCGGCGGCCGGCGTGATCGATGGCCGCTGGACGCTCGCCGCGCTCGCCGAGCCGGCGTCGCCGACGGCGGCGGGGTCGGCTCCGAGGGTCGGCTCGAAGGATTGCGGCGCCCGAGCCGCCCCCCGCGCACGAACTGATACCCAACCCACAGCACCACTGCCACCACCAGAATCAGGACAGTGACTTCACGCAAGGCCAGCAACAGAGCTTCGCGTGCGACCATGTCGCCCGCCGCAACCATTTCGTCTCCCTACTCGGACACGACTGCGAGCGTAGCGCGCACGCGCGCGCGTGGGACGGCGGCCGCGGAGACGAGCTCGTCCGCCTCACGCGGCGCGGCCCTCGCCCCAACCGGATGTTCTTGCGCTGCCCGCCTTTCGCTGCTCGCCCGTTCGCAGCCCGCCCGTTCGCCCCGCGCCTCTACCCCCCGCGCCTCTACCGTTAGACGATGCGCATAGATGAGATCCTCGCAGCAGGCGACGGCCCCGTCTTCTCGTTCGAGTTCTTCCCGCCCCAGACCGAAGCGGGCGAGCGCAACCTCGATGCGGCGCTCTCCGAGCTCGGACCGCTGAACCCGTCGTTCGTCTCGGTCACCTACGGGGCCGGCGGGTCGACACGTGCCAAGACGATCGACATCGTCAAGCGCATCCGCGAGCAGTACGACCTCGAGGCGATGGCCCATTTCACCTGTGTCGGCGCCACGGTACCGGAGCTGAGAGCCACGCTCGACGAGATGCTCGCAGCCGGTATCGACAACGTGCTCGCGCTGCGCGGCGACCCGCCCGCCGGGCAAGAGCAGTGGTCCAAGACCGACGGCGGGCTCGAGTACTCGAGCCAACTCGTCGCGCTGATCCGCGCCGGCTACCCCTTCGCCATCGGCGCGGCCTGCTTCCCCGAGACCCACATCCATGCCGTCAGCCCCGAAGACGATCTGACGCACCTGGTCGAGAAGGTCGAGGCGGGCGCCGACTTCTTGATCACCCAGCTGTTCTTCGACAACCACCTGTACTTCGACTTCGTCAAGCGCGCACGCGACATCGGCATCACGGTCCCGATCATCCCCGGCATCATGCCGATCACCAGGGTCGGCCAGATCGAGCGCATGGCGGCCCGATGCGGCGCCTCGATCCCGGATGCGCTGCGCGCCGAGCTGCGCGCACGTGGTGATGACTCCGAGGCGGTGCGCGACTTCGGCGTCGCCTACGCCACCTTGCAGTGCGCCGAGCTGCTCGCTGCGGGTGCCCCCGGAATCCACTTCTACACCCTCAACCGCTCGCCTGCCACGCGCGCGATTCTGTCGGCGCTGAAGCTGGCGCCGCCGTGGCAGCAGACCGCGGAGCCCGCCGCGTCCCGTTCGCCGGCTCAGCCCGGCTCGATCTCCAGCGCCTCGGCCACGCGCGGCGAGCCGTCGGGCGCCTCGTAGCGCACATCGACCGAATCGTTCTGTCGGTAGGTGCCGACGCCCCACGCGCCCAACAGCCAGCGCCAGCCGCTGATCTTGTCCTTGCGCAGCTCCTTCTCGAACACCAGCGCGCCCTCGCGCACCGAGAAGTCGGCGCCCAGCTCCTGGCGCACTCCGTTCAGGTACACCTCGTAAGGGTCGCGCACGTCACGCGGCAGCCTGACCGTCGATCTCGCCATACCTCCGGGATTATGGCCCGAATCAGACACGTGCTCGTCCGCGAGAAGGGTCCGGTGCCGGCCGCCGGAAGCGTGCGTTGAGTGGGCCGCGAGCAGGGTCCGGTGCCGGCCGGCGGAAACGTGCGTTGCTTGGGCCGCGAGCAGGGTCCGGTGCCGGCCGCCGGAAGCGTGCGTTGCTTGGGCCGCGAGCAGGGTCCGGTGCCGGCCGCCGGAAGCGTGCGTTGCTCGGCGCGAGAAACGCGTGGTGTGGGGACGGGAGGGGGTGCAGTCGCGGTTGCGCCCGGCGGTCCGCGTACTCTGCTCAGCGTGACCGACATCCCGTACACGGTGCGCCGTTCGGCCCGCGCGCGCAGCGTCCACGTCAACGTCCGCCCGCTGCCCGAGCGCCGCTCGGTCGGCGTCGAGGTCGTGCTGCCCCAGCGCGCCTCCGAGCGCGCCGCCGCCGCCGCCGTGCGGGAGCTGCGCCCGTGGATCGAGCGCCGCATCGGCGAGGCCAGGGAGGCGCTCGACACGATCGCCGCGCGGGCCGGCACCGTGCCCTACCTGGGCACGTCGCTGCAATTGGTCCCGCAGCCCGGGCGCACGCGCGTGCACCGCGCGGGTCAACGCCTGCTCGTGCCGAGCGGCGACGCCCGGCCAGCACTCGAACGGTTCTACCGACGTTCTGCGCGCGCTGAGATCGAGCCGCGCCTGGATCGGGCGTCTGCGATCGCCGGCAGGCCCTACCGCGACCTGTCGATCCGCGCCCAGCGCACGCGCTGGGGGTCCTGCTCGGCCGAAGGGCGCATGAGCTTCAACTGGCGCCTGCTGCTGGCCCCCGAGCGCGTCCTCGACTACGTGATCTGGCACGAGGTCTGCCACCTGCAGATCCTCGATCACTCGCCCCGCTTCTGGACGCTGCTCGAGCGGCGCTGGCCTGGCTATCGCGAGGACCGCGACTGGTTGCGCCGTCACGGGGCGACGCTCGTGCTGTAGGCCAGGGCTTTGTGTCCGGCCGGGGCTGTGACCGGCTTCCGGTCTTTTGGCTTGGTGCGCCGCGGTTCTGGTGTTGGGCAGGGGGTTGTGACCGGCGTCCGGCCTTCCGGCCTGGTGCGCCGCGGTTCTGGTGTTGGGCAGGGGGTTGTGACCGGCGTCCGGCCTTCTTGCCTGGTGCGCGCTCCGCTTGTCGATAGAGAACAACGTGTAACCGCTGCGCGCGCACAGGCAGTTACCGGCGAGGGCCGTCCGGGCCCTCGTCCTATCGATCAGCTGCGCTGATCGATAGGTGTGTAGTCGAGATCTCGGTCGCCGGTGTAGATCTGGCGCGGGCGGGCGATCTTCTGCTCGGGGTCCAGCACCATCTCGAGCCATTGGGCGATCCAGCCGCTCGTGCGCCCGATCGCGAACATCACCGGGAACATCGCCACCGGCAGGCCGAGCGCCTCGTAGATCAGACCGGAATAGAAATCGACGTTCGGGTAGAGCTTGCGGGAGGTGAAGTAGTCGTCATCGAGGGCGCGCTTCTCGAGCTCGCTCGCCACCTGCAGCAGTGGGCTCTGACCGCGCACCTCGAACACGTCGTCGAGGTATTTGCGGATGATCCGCGCGCGCGGATCGTAATTCTTGTAGACCCTGTGCCCGAACCCCATCAGGCGCTCGTGGCCGGCCTTGACCCCCGCGAGGAAGTCCGGGATGTTCTCCACCCGCTCGATCCGCGCCAGCATGCGCAGCGCCGCCTCGTTGGCGCCGCCGTGCAGCGGCCCGTACAGCGCCGCCACTCCTGCCGCGACGGCCGAGTAAGGGTCGACCTGGGTCGAGCCGACCGAGCGCACCGCGCTCGTGGACGCGTTCTGTTCGTGGTCGGCGTGCAGGATGAACAGCACGTCGAGCGCGCGCTCGAGCCGCGGATCGGGCTGATACTTGAGCTCGGTCATGCGGTACATCATCGAGAGGAAGTTGCCGGCGTACCCGAGCTCGTTGTCGGGATAGACGTACGGCTGGCCCATGTTGTGGCGGAACGCGAACGCCGCCAGCGTCGGCATCTTCGCCAGCAGCCTGATGATCTGCATCGTGCGCGTGTCGGGATCGTGGATTTTGCTGGCGTCCGGGTAGAACGTCGACAGCGCCCCGACCGACGCCACCAGCATGCCCATCGGGTTGGCGTCATAGCGGAACCCCTGCATGAAGTCCTTGACGTTCTCGTGCACGAACGTGTGGATCGTGATCTCGTGGGTCCACTCCTCCAGCTGTGCGCGCGTCGGCAGCGCTCCGTTGATCAGCAGATACGCCACCTCCAGATAGCTCGACTGCTCGCACAGCTGCTCGATCGGATACCCGCGGTGCTGCAGGATGCCGGCCTCGCCGTCGATGTAGGTGATCGCGCTGCGACACGACGCCGTGTTCGTAAACGCCGGGTCGTAGGCCATCAGCCCGAAGTCGTCCTCGCCGGTCTTGATCTGCCGCAGGTCCATCGCGCGTACGGTCCCGTCGGTGATCGGCAGCTCATATGTCCTGCCCGTGCGGCTGTCCGTGACGGTCAGCGCGTCCCCCGCCGCGCCAGTGCCGTTGTCCGATCCCTGCGCTTGGGTCTCGTCGATCTGAAGGTGGTCGGGTGGGCTCATCAGGATCTCCTGTCTAGCTGGGGAACATCGAGGAAGGGGGCACCGCTATCCCGACTTTGGACCTGCACCCTCGATTATGCGACACCACACCACTCGATCCGCCGCTCGCAGCCAGGCCCCGCGTGCGCGATCCTGCCGACGCTCACGCGTTCGCGCCGCCGTAGCGGCTCTCGGTCGCCTCCACCTGGCCCTGGTAGTGGCTGCCCAGACCCTCGTGTCCGTAGGGTCTGAGTGCCGGCGCGTCGAGCGTCATGAAGGACAGCTGGGCGATCGGCAGCCCCGGATACAGCTTGATCGGCACCCGCGTCAGGTTGTTGAGCTCGAGCGTCAACGTCCCCTTCCAGCCGGGGTCGCAGAAGCCCGCGGTCGCATGCACGATCAAGCCGAGCCGGCCGAGGCTCGACTTGCCCTCGATCCGCGCGACGATGTCATCGGGCAGCTCGACGTGCTCGAGCGTCCGGCCCAGACAGAACTCTCCCGGATGGATCACGAACGGCTCGTCCGGGGGCGGTGTGACCTGCTCTGTCAGTCCTTGCGGGGGCCCGCGCAGGTCGATCGCGGTGACCTTGTAGTTGTGGAAGACCCGAAACGAGTCGCCCAGGCGCAGATCGACGCTCGCCGGCTGCACCATCGCCTCGTCCCACGGATCGATCGCGATCCTGCCCTCGCGCACGAGGCGCAGGATCGTGCCGTCGGACAGCACCGAAGCGGGCGAGGAAGGGGCGACGCTCATCCGCGCGATTCTGGCACGAGCCACGGCGTGGCCCGGCTGCGGCTCAACGGGCTGGCGGGCCTCAGCGCTGGATCAGCGCCCGGGCCGTGACGAGGCGCACGCGCGGAGCGCGCACGCGCGCCGGCGCGTGCGGCGAGCACTGTCCGTGGGGTCCGCGCCGCGGTGGGCGCGGTCGTGGCCCGCGGGGGTGGTGCGGATGCAGCGGGGTCAGGCGCGGACCGATGCCGCCATCCTGCTCGGCCTCGGACTCGGGCGTCTGCTTGACCGCCCAGCGCACGATCAAGAACAGCGCCGCGATCGGGATCTTCAGGAACACCATCAGCCACACGAAGAGCCAGACGTTCACGCCTCGATCGTACTACCGATCGCGGCATCGGTGTTTACTCCGGACGCTAGCTGGCGGTCCGCGAAACCCGTCGCGGCAGCGGCGAGCCGCTGAAGTGAGTGATCTCGTGCAGCTCATGGATGCGCGCTTCGATCTCAGTGTGCTCCAGGCGCGAAACGCGCTCGGTGCCGAACTCTTCGACGTTGAACGAAGCCAGCGCCGTCCCGTGCGCCATCGCATTACGCAGGATCTCGTCACCGAGCGCGGCACCTGGCGGGTCCGGCACGTCGTCCAGCTTGCCGGCGGACCGCTCGAGCTCGGCGGCGATCGTGCCTATGAAGCCGCCCGCGAACGTGTCCCCCGCGCCGGTCGGGTCGAGCACGGTCTCCAACGGAAAGGACGGAAGCCCGAAAAAACGCTCGGCGGTGAACAGCGCCGAGCCGTACTCGCCCTGCTTGGCGACCACCGCGCGCGGGCCCCAGCCGATCACCTCGCGCGCCGCCCTGACGAGGTTGGGCTGACCGGTGAGCATCTTCAGCTCGGCGTCGTTGAGCAGCACGCAATCGACCGTCTCGATCACGCGCACGAGCGCGTCGCGGGCGGTCTCGATCCACAGGTTCATCGAGTCCAGCGCCACGAAACGGGCGCGATCACACTGCTCGCGCACACGCAACTGCAGCTCGGGCTGGATGTTGGCCAGAAACAGCACATCGCAGGCGCGCGACGCGGGCGAGAGCTTCGGCTCGAAATCGGCGAACACCCCGAGCTGGGTGTCATCGGTGTGGGCCGTGTTCAGGTCGTAGTCGTAGTGGCCCCGCCAAAAGAACGTCTTGCCGTCTGCCACACGCTCGATGTCGGCGGTATCCACGCCGCGACGTTGAAGCTGCGCGAGCTCGTCGGCCCCGAAGTCATCGCCGACCGGTCCGACGACGTGCACGTCGGCGAAGAACGAGCACGCCAGCGAGAAATGGACGGCGGTGCCGCCGAGCATCCGCTCGCGCTCGCCGAACGGCGTTCTGACCGAGTCGTACGCGATCGATCCGACGACGGTTATCGACATGGTCGCGGCACCCTACATGCTTGGAACGTGGTCGCATGTGCCCGGCGGGGGACTCGCGCGTCGCCGGGCGTGGTTGCGACGCCGATAGCCTCTGCCCGAATGCGCGCCATTCAGATGCGAGAGTTCGGCGGGCCCGAGGTGCTCGAGCTGGTCGATCTGCCGACGCCCGAGCCCGGTCCAGACGAAGCCTTGATCGAGGTCACTCGCGCCGGGATCAACTTCGCCGACACGCACACCCGCGTGAACTCGTACGTGCGCAAGGCCACGTTGCCGCTCGTGCCGGGCGCCGAGGTCGCGGGCGTGGTCGCCAAGGCCCCGCCGGGGAGTGACCTGCGGGAGGGTCAGCGCGTGGTCGCGCTCGTGGGCGAGGGCGGCTACGCACAGTACGCCGCGGCGTCGAGCGCTCTGGTGTTCGAGATCCCCGATCAGCTCGACGACGGAACCGCGCTCGCGCTCCTGCTGCAGGGAACGACCGCCTGGCACCTGTACCGGACCTCCGGGCGCGTGGCTCGGGGCGAGAGCGTGGCCATCCATGCCGCGGCCGGCGGGGTGGGCTCGCTCGCCGTCCAGCTGGGCCATGCGCTCGGGGCGGGCCGTGTGATCGCCACCGCCTCGAGTGAGAGCAAGCGCGAGCTGGCGCTCGAGCTGGGCGCCGATATCGCGATCGACTCGGCGCCCGATTGCCTCACCGAGCGCCTGATCGCGGCCAACGAGGGGCGCGAGCTGGATGTCGTGTTCGAGATGGCCGGTGGCAAGGTCTTCGATGCCTCGTACGGTGCGCTCGCGCCGTTCGGGCGGCTCGTCGTGTGCGGCATCGCCTCGCAGGAACCCAACCAGGTCTCCAGCGGCTCGCTGCTGCGCCATTCGCGCGCCGTCGTCGGCTTCTACCTGTTCCACTGCTTCGAGCGCCCCGGCATGTTCGACGAGGCGCTCACGGATCTGTTCGCGCGGGCCGCCCGCGGCGAGCTGCGCGTCGTCGTGGGCCAGACCTACGGGTTGGCAGATGCGAGACAGGCCCACATCGACCTGCGCGAGCGTCGCACGACCGGCAAGCTGCTGATCGACCCGTCGCGGTAGCACCCAGGTCACAGGCTCGACCCGCTGGCCAGCTAGGCTGACGCCGACACATGAGTGAGAAGACCTTTGCAGAGCTCGGCCTGTCCGAGGCCACGCTCGAGGCGTTGCGCGAAGTCGGCTACGAGTCGCCCAGCCCGATCCAGGAGCAGGCGATCCCCTCGATGCTGGAAGGGCGGGACGTGATCGGGCAGGCCCAGACCGGCACGGGTAAGACCGCCGCCTTCGGGCTGCCGATCCTCGAGCACGTAGATCCCGAGCTCGGCGAGGTCCAGGCGCTCGTGTTGACGCCCACGCGCGAGCTGTGCATCCAGGTCACGCAGGCGCTGCGCGCCTACAGCGGCCGCCGCGGCGTCGACGTGGTGGCCGTGTTCGGGGGCGCGCCGATCCGCAGCCAGCAGGGTCAGCTGCGAGCGGGCGGCCACGTCGTCGTCGGCACCGTCGGCCGGGTCCTCGATCTGATCTCGCGCCACTCGCTGATGCTGCACGACTGCAGGTTCGTGGTGCTCGACGAGGCTGACGAGATGCTCGATCTCGGCTTTCTCGAGGACGTCGAGAAGATCCTGTCGCTGACCCCGAGCGGGCGCCAGACCGCGCTGTTCTCGGCCACGATGCCTCCGCCGATCCGCCAGCTGGCCGACCGCTACATGTACGACCCGGTCGTGATCAAGGTCGAGTCGGCCACGCTGACGATCGATACGGTGGCTCAGTTCCAGCTCCCGGTGCAGGCGCGCGACAAGCCCGAGCGGCTAGTCGAGGTGCTGCATGCCGAGCGGCCCGAGCAGGCGATCGTGTTCGTGCGCACGAAGGTCCGGTGCGAGCAGCTGTACAGGACGCTCCGCGACCGCGGCATGAACGTCAGGGCGCTGCACGGGGACATGACCCAAGGGGCCCGCGACGGCGTGATGCTCGCGTTCAAGGCCGGCCGGCTGCCGATCCTGGTCGCGACCGACGTCGCTGCGCGCGGCCTCGACATCTCCACCGTCACCCACGTCATCAACTACGACGTACCGACCTCCCCCGACATCTACGTGCACAGGATCGGGCGCACCGGGCGCGTGGGACGCTCGGGGCGTGCGATCACGTTCGTCGAGCCGCGCCAAAAGCCCGAGCTCGAGGCGATCGAGCGTCACATCGGCACCACAATCGAGCCCTGGCGCCAGGGCGCCGTCGGCGAGCCCACGCCCGTGCGCGCGCGCCCGCGGCGGCATTCCAAGCCGCGCGTCTCGCGCCGCGGCGCCGACGAGGAGCGCTACGTGAAGCTCGTATTGAAAGGGGGGCGCGCCACCGGCCTGCGGGTCGCGGACATCGTCGGAGCGATGACCTCCTCGGCGAGCCTCGACGGCGAGTCGGTGCGCGACGTGCTCGTGCTCGACCGCTTCTCGTTCGTATCCGTCCCGGCCGATGCTGCCGACCGTGTGATCGGCGCGCTCGAGGGGCGTAACGTGCGCGGCAACGAGCTGAGCCTCGAGCGCGTCGGCAGCAGATGACTGGCCTGGCGGGCGCTATCGTGGCGCGCCGTGACCGAGCCGGGTCCGAGGCCGAATTGAGCAGCGAGCCCCGGTGCTCGGTCGCCGGCGGCCCGAGCTCGGCCCGCCGAGCCGGCCTAATGCAAGACCAAGTCGAAGGAGGCGCGCACGATGTCCACGGCGACGATGAACACCAGTGAGGGAGCGATAGCGTTCGAGCTGTTCGACGAGGACGCACCCAAGACGGTCGAGAACTTTCGCAAGCTCGCGTCCGACGGCTTCTACGACGGGCTGACATTCCACCGCGTGATCAAAGACTTCATGATCCAGGGCGGCTGCCCGCAGGGCACCGGCACCGGAGGACCGGGCTACACGTTCGAGGACGAGCCCAATCAGCACAAGATCGTCCGGGGCGCGCTCGCGATGGCCAACGCCGGCCCGAACACCAACGGCTCGCAGTTCTTCATCGTCACGGCCGACGCCTGCCCCTGGCTCGACGGCAAGCACACCGTGTTCGGTCAGGTGAGCGACGGCATGGACGTGGTCGACAAGCTCGAGTCTGTCGCGACCGACGGCTCGGATCGCCCCAGCGAGCCGATCGGCATCGCCACGATCGCCCTGTCGGACTAGCGCTCGTTTCATGACGGCGGGCGCTCTCGTTTCATGGCGGTGCGCGCTCTCGTTTCATGGCGGCGAGCGTTCTCGTTTCATACCGGCGAGCGCCCCCCCACACGCGCGCGTGCGTGTGCGTGCGTGCGCTGGCGGCCGCTTGGCGGCGAGCGACTGGCTCGATGGCCAGCGGAGTACTCTGGTGTGAGCAGACCGGCACAAGCGAAGGAAGGGGAGCGAGATGGCGACCGTCGAGCAGCACTCCGAGCAGCGGACATCCGAGCAGCAGAATGGTGCGCCGCGCATTGGCGAGGAGATCTCGGTCGAGAACCCCGCAACGGGGCAGATCATCGCCACCGTGCCCGACCTCGGCCCCGCCGCAGTCGCCGAGATGGCTCTGCGCGGGCGTGCCGCCCAGCCGCATTGGGAGGCCTATGGCTTCGAGGGTCGCGCGCGCATCCTGCTGCGCGCCCAGAAGTGGCTGATGGACAACGCCGAGCAGGTCGTCGCCACGATCGTCTCGGAGACCGGCAAGACCTTCGAGGACGCTTCGCTTGCCGAGATCTCCTACGCCGCCAACGCGTTCGGCTTCTGGGCCAGGCACGCGCCCGAATATCTGGCCGACGAGCGCGTCAAGTCCGGGCAGATCCTGGTCAAGGGAAAGAAGCTGATCCTGCGCTACCGGCCGCTCGGCTTGATCGGTGTGATCGGCCCGTGGAACTATCCGCTCACCAACTCCTTCGGCGACTGCATCCCGGCGCTCGCCGCCGGCAACAGCGTGATCCTCAAGCCCTCCGAGGTGACGCCGCTGACCTCGATGCTGATGGCCGACGGCCTGCGTGAATGCGGACTGCCCGACCACGTCCTGCAGATCGCCACCGGACGCGGCGAGACCGGCGCAGCACTGGTGAACGAGGTCGACATGATCATGTTCACCGGCTCCACGCGCACCGGGCGCAAGGTCGCGGCGGCCGCCGCCGAGCGCCTGATCCCGGCCTCACTCGAGCTCGGCGGCAAGGACCCGATGATCGTGCTCTCCGACGCCGATCTCGAGCGCGCAGCCAACTTCGCGACCTACTACTCGATGCAGAACGCCGGCCAGACCTGCATCTCGATCGAGCGCGCCTACGTCGAAGAGCCGGTCTACGACGAGTTCGTGGCGAAAGTCACCGACAAAGTGCGCGCCCTGCGCGTCGGCCCGCCGCAGGGGTTCGGCTCGGTCGAGGTCGGCGCGATCACCTTCCCGCCGCAGCTGCAGACGATCGAAACCCATGTCGCCGACGCCATCGACAAGGGCGCGCGCGTGCTCGCGGGCGGCCACGCCGTCCAGACCGGCGGGGGGCGCTTCTACGAGCCGACCGTGCTCGTCGACGTCGACCACACGATGAAGATCATGACCGACGAGACCTTCGGACCCACGCTCCCGATCATGAAGGTCTCAGACGCCGAGCAGGCGCTCGCGCTGGCCAACGACACCGTCTACGGCCTCGGCGCCTCGGTCTTCACGCGCGACACCGAGCGCGGCGAGCAGCTCGCCCGTCGCATCGAATCGGGTGCCGCCAACGTCAACGACGCGATGATCAACTACACCGCGCTCGAGCTGCCGATGGGCGGCGCCAAGGCCTCGGGCCTGGGCTCACGCCACGGCGCCGGCGGCATCCGCAAGTACTGCTCCCAGCAGGCCATCGTCGTCACGCCCCGGCTCGCGCTCAAGCGCGAACTGCACATGTACCCGTACAAGGCCCGCACCTCGCGCCTGCTCGCCGGGCTGTTCAAGCTGCTCTACGGGCGCGGCCGGCGCGACTGACGCGGCCCGGGCGCAGCTCAGACCGCCAGCGACAGCGGGATCCCGAGCAGCCGCTCGAGCTCGGGGATCGTGACGTCGGCGCTCGTGTGGTGCACCGTGGCCATGCCCAGTTCCTGGGCCGGTGTCAGATTGAACGGCAGGTCGTCCACATAGACACACTCCGACGCGCCCGCGCCGGCGCGCTCCGCGCCGAGCTCGTACATGCGCCGGGATGGCTTGCGCATGCCCTCGCGCCCGGAGATTACGACCCCGTCGAACAGCTCATCGAACAGCTCGTGGGGATACCGGTGAGTTCCCCACGAGTTCGACACGAGCGCCGTCCTGATGCCGGCGCGCCTGGCCCGGCGCACCGCCTCGATCATCGCCTCATCCGGGCCCACCCCGGCGAACAGCCCGTCGATCAGCCCGTCTGCCTCGACTCCGAGCAGCCCTGCCAGGCGCTGCTCGAAGAGCGACTCCTCCAGCTCGCCCGTCTCCAGCGCGATCAGCAGCGCGCGGAAGTCGGGATCGGATTTGAACCGGCCCGCGAGTGTTTGGGGCTCGATGCCCGCCTGCAGGCAGTACGCGTAGAACGAGGCGAACAGGTTCGTCGTCAGCACGCCGCCCCAGTCGATCAGCAGCCCGGTGCGTGCCGTGTCACTCATCTCCGTACGCCACTCCTTCGGCCTGCCCGGCCAGCTCCAGCACGCCGTCGCCGAACTGCCTCAGGTATGGATCGTCGGTCGCGCCGGCGATCGCGCGCTTGTAGTTGCCCTCCATGAACACCACCGACTTCCACAGCGCCAGCGTCGTATACCAGCGCAGGTCCGCCATCGAGCGTCCGGTCCGGCGCTCGTAGAGCTCGATCAACTCCCGTCGCGTGGGAAAGCCCTGCTGCCGCGTAACGCCGCCCAGGTACTCGCGCATGCCCCCGCGCGGGTCGCCGCCCTCGGTCCACATCATGCAGAGGTAGCCCAGGTCTGCGAGTGGATCTCCGATCGTCGCCATCTCCCAGTCGAGCACCGCGAGCAGCCGCGCGGGCGGCTCGGGCGCAAAGATCGTGTTGCCGAGCCGGTAGTCGCCGTGAACGATCGTTGCGGGCGGCGGCGGATCTTGACTTGGCATGTTCTCGGCCAGCCAGCCGCCGACCCGTTCGACCGCCGGGATCTCGCGCGTCTTGTTGATCTCCCACAGGCCCGTGAAGCGGCGCAGCTGACGCTCCAGATATCCCGTCGGCTTACCGAAACCCTCGAGTCCCACGCGCCGCCAGTCGACCGCGTGGATCTCGGCCAGCGCCTCGATCAGCTCCTCGCCGATCCGGCGCCGCTGCTCGGCGCTGTCGAGCGCAGGCGGGACGCTCGAGACGATCACCTCTCCCTCGATCCGCTCCATCACATAGAACGCGCTGCCGATCACGGTCTCGTCATCGCACACCGCCAGCACGCGCGGAACCCGAGCCGGGGTGTCGCGCAGGGCCTCTAGCAGCCGCGCCTCGCGCAGCACGTCGTGCGCGCTGGGCGGCAGCGGCGGGCGTGGCGGGCGGCGCAGCACGACCTCGCTGCCGTCGCGATCGATCAGGTAGGTCACGTTCGAATGACCCTCTCCGATCGGCTCGGCGGCGATCTCGCCGGCGCCGAGCCCGTGCCGGTCGAAGAACTCCCGCAACGGCTCGAGCACCAGCAGCGGCGGGCGCGCGTTCGCCGCGGCGTCCGCATGGGTCCGCACAATGTCGTCCGGCGCTGTGGCTGTGGGCACGACCTGCAAGCTAGCCGAGAAACGCAACCGACCGCAACCTCCACCGCACGAGGGTGCTTAAGGACCATGCTCAAACACCAGACCCGACTCCTGTTCCTGCCGCTGGCCTGCCTTTTGCTCGTAGCTCTGCTTGCGCCCGCACAGTCACTCGCCTCGCACAACGAGGCCGTCTACTTCGAGGGCTCCAGCGACCTGCTCAGTGCCAAGACGCGTCCGCGCACGATCCAGAAGCTCGAGCATCTCGGCGTCAACGCCCTGCGCGTCGAGCTGGCCTGGTACAACGTCGCGCCGTCTCCCAACAGCACGTCAAAACCCAGCTTCGAAGCCACCAACCCCGGCGCCTACGCCTGGGGGGAATACGACGCCCTGATCAACGAAGCCGATCGCCTGCACTGGAAAGTGCTGCTCACGATCACCTCGCCGGTCCCGCGCTGGGCCACCTCGAACAAGGCCGCGCCCTACGTCACGAGCCCGAACGATCTCGACTTCGAACAGTTCATGACCGCCGTCGCCCGCCACTTCAGCGGGCGCGTCTCCCTGTTCGCGATCTGGAACGAGCCCAACCATCCCGCCTTCCTGCGCCCGCAGTTCGGCTCGAGCGGCCAGCCGGCGTCGCCGCGCATCTATCGCGGTCTCTACCAGGCCGCCTACGCCGGTCTCGTCGCCGGTGGCATCGCGCACCCGCCGGTGCTCCTCGGTGAAACCGCGCCGGTCGGCTACGACAGCGTCAAGGTCCACCGCGAAGGCGTCCTGCACGACGTCGCCCCGCTCGCGTTCCTGCGCGGTGTCCTGTGCCTGAACAACCACTACCGCAAAGCCGCCACCTGCGGCCCGCTGCAGGCTGCCGGCTACGCCCACCACGCCTACACCCTGCCCGCTGGTCCCTACTACAAGCCAAGGGGCCGCGGCGAGGCCGACGACGTCGTGATCGGCGTCCTCTCGCGCCTCGTAAGCGCGCTCAACAAAGCCGCCGCCGCACGCGCCCTGCCCGCCGGTCTCCCGATATATCTGACCGAGTTCGGCGTGCAGACCTATCCCAACAGAGAACTCGGCGTCTCGCTGCCCAGGCAGGCCCAGTTCGACGCGATCGATGAACACATCGCCTGGAGCAACCCGCGCGTGGCCGCCTTCTCGCAATACCTGCTCAGAGACGATCCGCTCAGCAGCGGTGCCGCCGGCGCCAGCGTCAACGGCGGCTTCGTCGGCTTCCAGACCGGTCTGGAAACCGTCACCGGCCAGCTCAAGCCGCTCTACTACAGCTGGCCGCTGCCGCTCACCGTCACCAAGACCCGCCACGGCTATGCCCTGTGGGGGCTCGTGCGCCCGGCCACCGGACCCACCAAGGCCACCGTGCTGGTCAAGCCCCGCGGCGCCCGCGCCTATCGCGTGCTGCGCACCGTCGCCACAAATGGCCTCGGGGCCTGGAGCTTCAACTCGTCCACTAGGGGGGTCGCCTGGCGCGTGCGCTGGACCAGCCCGGCCGGCGTCAAGTACGAAGGCACCCCAATCGCGGCCTATTGACCGGCCAAGGGACGCTTCGGCGTCTCCCTACGATGATCGGAGATGCCAGAGCTGCCGGAGGTCGAGATCACCGCGCGCCTGCTCGATCGCGCGCTCGGCGGGGTGAGCATCGAATCTGCGCTCGCCCCCGGGATCAACGCGCTGAAGACCTTCGAGCCGCCGCTCTCCGAGCTCGAGGGGCGCACGATCGCGGGCGTTCGCCGGCGCGGCAAGAACCTGATCATCGAGATCGAGCCCGCCCCGCAGAACGGCGCCCCCGCCGTGGCAGCCGACGCCGAGGGACCGCTCGTGCTGCTGATCCATCTGATGTCCGCCGGCCGCCTTCAGCTGTTCGACACGCGTGCCGGACCTCGCGATCGCACCTCCAGGCTGCTCGTGCGTCTCGCCGACGGTCGCGAGCTGCGCCTGCGCGAGTTCGGCTCAAAGCAGGCCGCCTGGGTCAAGCTGCTGCGCCTCGACGCCCTCGACGGTGACGAGGCGTTGGCCAAGCTCGGCCCCGAGGCCTGGCCGGACCCGGGCGCACCAGCCGAGCTGAAGGAACTGCTCGACGCTCCCCGCCCGCTGCACCCGCTGCTCCGCGACCAGCGCACGATCGCCGGCATCGGGCGCTCGTGGGTCGATGAGATCCTGTGGCACGCCCGGCTCTCGCCGTACAAGCGTGGCGCCGACCTCAGCACCGAGGAGGCCGCGCGCCTGCGCGAGGCGATCGTCGCGACCCTCGGCGATGCCCTGGCACATTACGAAAGCGCGCTCGAGCTGCCGATCCCGGACAAGCTGCCGATGCCGCTCCAGGTCCACCGCCGCGAGACCCAGCCCTGCCCGCGCTGCGGCGCGACGCTCCAGGCAGTGCACTTCGAGGACTACGTCATCGCCTACTGCCCGGCCTGTCAGACCGACGGCCGGGTGCTCAAGGACCGCCGGCTCTCGCGGCTGCTCAAGTAGGCGAGGTTCGAGAGAGCGCGCGCTCGGGCCGGGCGTGAGCAGGCCGGTGTTGTGGGGTGGGGCGCATGCGCGCGCGCGCGTGGGTCGGTCAGATGTGAGGACGGGGCAGATGCGAGCGCGTGCGCACGTGGCGGCTCGCGAGCTCCGTGCACCGGCGCACCCGCGGCGCTAGACTCGCACGATGACCGCTCCGGGCACGTTGCGCGTCGGGTCAGGCGAGCCGCTCGTGATGATCCACGGGTTTTCGTCGTCTCCCGTCGTCTGGCGGCCGGTGCTCGGCAGGCTGGAGCCCTCGTTCGACATCCTCGCCGTCGCCCTCACGGGGCACGCGGGCGGCCCACAGCTGCCCGCCGGCACGCCCGCCTCGGTCTCTGCGCTCGTCGACGGCGTCGAGCGTGAAATGGACGAGTGCGGCTTCGACAGCGCGCACATCGCCGGCAACTCGCTCGGCGGCTGGGCCGCGCTCGAGCTCGCACAGCGCGGGCGCGCCCGTTCGGTCATCGCCCTCTCGCCCGCGGGCGGTTGGGAGCCCGGCTCGCGCGAGGAGAAGCGCCTCAAAGGCCTGTTCTCGCGCAACCATGCGCTGATCGCGCGCACGCGCGCGTACATCCCCAAGCTCGTGACTCGCCCGCGCCTGCGCCGCGCAATGCTCGGCCAGGCGATGTCCCGTGCGGACCTGCTCACGCCGGACGAAGCTCTCAAGATGGCCCTCGACGTGCTCGACTGCACGATCTACTTCGACCTGATGGCCGCCGTGCTGCGCGACGGCCCGCCCGCGAGCTTCGACGCGGTCACGTCTCCCGTGCTGCTCGCCTGGGGGACCAACGACAAGATCCTGCCCGAGGACCGCTACGCGCCACGCATGCGCCGCCTGCTTCCGCACGCCCGCTCGATGGAGCTCGGAGGCCTTGGTCACGTTCCGATGGGCGACGATCGCGAGCTGGTCGCGCGCACGATCGCCGACTTCGCGGCGGCGGCTCAATCCGGCCCCTCCCAGCCTGGCGGCGCCGAGGAGCATAGCCGTGGTGCGTCCACCGCCGCCGCCGCACAGCCGATCGGCTAGAGCCCGTCCCTTTCGCGACCTTCGCGACGCGTATGCCGACGCCTGGGCCCAGTGGCGCGCGGGCGGCGAAACATCCGTCTGGGATACGGTCGCCGGCGACGGTCTCTGATGCTGCGCGGCGAGCGAATCGGCGAGCTATTGGGTCGGCTGCCCGATCGGCTGATCGCCTCGCTCGACGACGCCCTGCGCCTACATCTGGCGTCGTAGCTGGCGTGACATGCCGGTCGCCCGGCTACGATCGGCCGGTGATCGAGCCTGGACAGCCGGCCCCCGACTTCGAGCTCCCCGACCAGGACGGAGAGCCGGTCAAGCTCTCGGCGCTGCGCGGCCACCCGGTCGTCGTCTACTTCTATCCGAAGGCCGACACGCCCGGCTGCACCACCCAGGCCTGCGGCGTGCGCGATCATCATGAGGACTACAGCCGGCTCGACGCCACCGTGCTCGGCGTCTCGCCTGACTCGGTCGCGAAGATCAAGAAGTTCGCCGACAAGCATTCGCTCGCGTTTGCGCTGCTGGCCGATGAGGACCACGCCGTCGCCGAGCGCTATGGGGTGTGGGTGCAGAAGTCGATGTACGGCCGCACCTACTGGGGCAACGAACGCACGACCTTCGTCATCGATCCTGAGGGCGTCGTCGTGTGCGTCCTGCGCAAGGTCAAGCCGGCCGAGCACGATCACTTGGTCTTGACGGCCCTTGAGGAGGCGCCGTCGACGGCGGCGTAGCCCGGCCCAGGGACCGCGGCCCGGGCGGCGACGGAGGCGGCGGGCCACGGACCGTCGCTGCGGCGGCCGCACGGGCTACGGACTCATCCAGCGTGCGCCCCGTCACACACCGCGAGCTTCGGCCTCGGGTAAACTGGTCGCCCAGCCAACTCGACCCCGGGGGCAGACATGTATGGCATGAACGGGCAGGCGCAGGCGGATGGCATCGGCCAAGCGCCGCATGACGAGGCGCCGTTCGAGCATTTCGACGTGCTGATCGTCGGAGCCGGTCTTTCGGGCGTCGGTGCCGGTCATCACCTGCAGGCCAACTGTCCGGGTCGTACCTACGCGATCCTCGAGGCCCGCGACTCGATCGGCGGGACGTGGGACCTGTTTCGCTATCCCGGGATCCGCTCGGACTCGGACATGTACACGCTCGGCTACTCGTTTCGCCCGTGGCGTGACGCCAAGTCGATCGCCGACGGCCCCTCGATCCTCAGCTACGTCAAGGACACCGCGCGCGAGGAGGGCATCGACCGGAAGATCCGCTTCGGCCATCGCGTCGTGCGGGCCGAGTGGTCCAGCGCCGACTCGCGCTGGACGGTCGAGGCCCAGCGCACGGACACCCTCGAGACCGTCCATTTCAGCTGCGGCTTCCTGTTCATGTGCAGCGGCTACTACCGCTACGACGAGGGCTACACGCCCGACTTCGCCGGCACCGAGCGCTTCGCTGGTCGCATTGTGCACCCGCAGGCTTGGAGCGATGACATCGACTACGCCGGCAAGCGCGTCGTCGTGATCGGCAGCGGCGCGACCGCCGTCACGCTCGTTCCCGCGATGGCACGCAGCGCAGCGCACGTCACGATGCTCCAGCGCTCGCCCAGCTACGTGCTGGCGCTGCCCGAGCAGGACGCGATCGCCAACTGGCTGCGCGGCCTGGTCCCGAGCCGGCTCGTCTACTCGATCGTGCGCTGGAAGAACGTCCTGATCACGATGCTCGTGTTCCAGCTCAGCCGGCGCCGGCCCGGAGTGATCAAGAACCTGATTCGCAAAGGCGTAGAAAAGCAGCTCCCGCCCGGCTACGACATCGACCGGCACTTCAAACCCCGCTACAACCCCTGGGACCAGCGCATGTGCCTGGTTCCCGACGGCGACCTGTTCGAGGCGATCAGCGCCGGACGCGCCTCGGTCGTCACCGATCGGATCGACACGTTCACGGAGACCGGGCTCAAGCTCGGTTCCGGAGCCGAGCTCGAGGCCGACCTGATCGTCACGGCCACGGGCCTGAACATGCTGCTCCTGGGCGGCACGCAGATCGCGGTCGACGGCCAGGACGTCGACCTCTCAAAGACGATGAGCTACAAAGGGATGATGCTCAGCGGCATCCCCAACATGGCGATGGCGCTCGGCTACACCAACGCCTCGTGGACCCTGAAGTGCGACCTCACCTGCGAGTACGTCTGTCGCGTCCTCAACCACATGGCCGCCCACGGGTATGCGCAGTGCACGCCCGAGAACCGCGATCCCTCGATCACCGAGCAGCCGCTGATCGACTTCTCCTCGGGCTACATCCAGCGCTCGATCGACAAATTCCCGAAGCAGGGATCGCGCACGCCCTGGCGCCTGTACCAGAACTACGCGCTCGACATCGTCAGCCTCAGGTTCAGCGCGATCGAGGACGGCGCCCTGCAGTTCTCGCGCAGCGGAGCCTCGGTCACCGAAGCGCCCGAGCCGATCGCCGCCTGAGCCTCAGCCCGCGCCGAAGCGCGCGGCCTCGTCCGAGCCCGAGGTCGCGTTGCCCGCGCTGTATGAGTGCGCGCCCGCGCCAGCCAGCTTGCCGCCGTCGACGATCAGGTATTCCTCGCGGATCGGCCGGCCGTCGAACCAGCACTCCAGGATCTCGCGCGTGCCCGCTGCGTAGCGCGCCTGGGCGGACAGGCTCGTGCCCGAGGTGTGCGGCGTCATGCCGTGGTGGGGCATCGTCCGCCACGGATGGTCGCGCGGCGGCGGCTGGGGGAACCAGACGTCGCCCGCATACCCTGCCAGCTGGCCGCTCGCGCACGCCCGCGCCACCGCCTCGCGGTTGCAGATCTTGCCGCGCGCGGTGTTGATCAGGTACGCGCCGCGCTTCATCTTGGCGATCAGCTGATCGTCGAACATGTTCTCGGTTTCGGGGTGCAAGGGAGCGTTGATCGTGACGACGTCGCACGCCTGCACGAGCGACTCGACGCTCTCGTGAAACGTCGCACCCAGCTCCTGCTCGAGCTCCGGCGCGAGCCGATGGCGGTCGGTGTAGTGCAGACCGACATCGAACGGCCTGAGCCTGCGCAGCACCGCTGAGCCGATCCGGCCCGCCGCGACGGTGCCGACCTGCATGCCCTCGAGGTCGTACTCGCGACTCGCGCAGTCAGCGATGTTCCAGCCCCCATCGACCACCCATTTGTAGGACGGGATGTAGTTGCGCACCAGCGCCAGGATCATCATCACGACGTGCTCGGCCACGCTGATGCTGTTGCAATAGGTCACCTCGGCGACCGTGATGCCGCGATCGATCGCCGCCTGCAGATCGACGTGGTCAGACCCGATCCCCGCGGTCACCGCGATCTTCAGCTCCGGCGCCCTGGCAATCCGCTCGGCCGTCAGATAAGCCGGCCAGAACGGCTGGGAGATCACGACCTCGGCGTCCGGCAGCTCGCGCTCGAACGCCGAGTCCGCGCCGTCCTTGTCGGCCGTCACGACCAGCTCGTGGCCGCGGTCCTCGAGGAACCTGCGCAGCCCCAGCTCACCAGAGACGCTGCCGAGCAGCTCGCCCGGCGTGAAGTCGATCGCTTGCGGGCTCGGGGTCGTCTGGCCGTCGGGATATCGCTCGATTCGCGGAATGTCCGCACGCGCATACTGCGGCGGAAAGCCGTCGACCGGATCGTCATACAGCACGCACAGGACCTTCGCCATCGTCTCCACCTTTCGGGCTCGCCACACTGTTGCGCCGCCGCTCGCGCCGCCGGCCAACCTTAGCCGCGATCGGCCGGCGGCGAGGCGTCTGCGCAGGACGGGCAGGCGTCCGTTCCAAGCTGTCGGGTGCCGCTCAGGCTTCTATGATCCGGCGGGTCGACTGGGAACGGAGACCTTGGAAGGAGGCTGAGCATGTCGGCGCACACCACCCTCGAGACTCCCGATCGCGAGTCCGAAGACGACGACTGGCAGGAAGACGACGAGCTCGGAACCGACGAGGAAGAGCTCGACCTCGACGAGCTCGACGAGATCGACGAGATCGACGAGGACGACGACGAAGACATCTGAGCCGGGCACGCTCACCCGGTGCACCCGGGGTTGGGGGCCGGCCGCGGACGGTCAGCGATCGTCGCTCACGCTGGATCGCAAGCCCGCAGCCGCCGCCGCGGCTGGGTAGCCGGGATCGGCCGGTCGGGCTTCGCCGGTGACGCCCCACCGCTAGCGCTTGTCGGTACCGTGACCGGCGCCGTACGCTTGAGCTGTGGTTCTGCTGCTCGGATCGGCCTCGATCGGCGAAAGCCTGACGTCGTTCTCGAACGCCGCCTCGCAGTTCTTCACGGATCTGGCGGCCGTCCGCTGGTTGGTGCTGCTGCTCGCCCTGGCGTGCTTCGCGCTGAACCTCACGCTGCGCTCGCGCGCCTACTTCAACACCCTGCGCGCCGCCTACCCGGCGGTGGGCTTTCAGTGGCGGCGCATCTGGGGCGCCTACGTCGCGGCGGTCGGCTTCAACAACATCGTCCCGGCGCGCGGCGGCGACATCATCAAGCTGTTCCTGACGCGCTCCTCGATCCCCGGTTCGAGCTACCCGACCGTCGCCTCGGCATTCTTCGTCGAGGCCATCTTCGATGCCTGCGTCGGCGTGTTCGTGCTGATCTTCGCCTTCACGCGCGGCGTCTTTCCCAAGCCGCCCGACTTCTCGAAACTCAGCTCGTTTGACATCTCCTATCTGGCCGAGCACTTTCGCTTCACGCTCTTTCTGATCACGCTGCTCGCCGTGCTCGGACTGGTCGCGTTCGCGATCCTGTCGGTGCGCCTGCAGGCGTTCTGGGCGCGCGTGCGCCAGGGGGTGACGATCCTGTCCGACCGCCGCCGCTACCTGCGGGAAGTCGTCAGCTTGCAGGCGGCCGCCTGGCTATGCCGCTTCGCCGCCTTCTGGTTCCTGCTCGAAGCCTTCCGCGTCGGCGCCTCGGTCGAGAACGTCCTGCTCGTGTTCGGAGTCGGCCAGGTGGCCGGCGCCGTGCCCTTCACGCCGGGGGGCGCCGGCGTACAGCAGGCGCTGCTCGTGAAGGTCTTCGCCGGCGCCGCCCCCACGGCTGTGATCGCCGCCTACTCGGTCGGCCAGCAGATCGCGATCGCGGTCTTCACAGCGCTGCTCGGGCTCGGCGCGGTCGTGTTCATCTTCCGCTTCCGTTCGTTCGGCGAAGTCCTGCACGCGGGCCGCGCCTCGCGCGAGGCCGAGCGCGCCGCCGAAGCCCGCGCGCGCGCCGGAGCGGACGTGGCCGGCGGGAACGCCGCGACGGGCGAGACCGCCGAGGACGCTCGCGCCGCTGTGTCCGCCGGCAAGGCGTCGCTGGCTGTGAGCGCTTACGACGCGCCCAGGACCGTCGCCGCCGACGAGGCTCCCACCGCTGTCGCCGCCGATCAGGCTCCCACGGCTGTCGGCGGCGATGATGAGGCTCCCACGGCCGTTGCCGCCGACGAGGCGCCTACTGCAGTCCGGCGCGCGCCTCGCGCACGAGGGTCACGGCCTCGGGGAAGATCCTGGCCATGACCGTCCTGATCTGCTCGGCCTGCGCCTCGGCGTTGCCCTGCAGGTTCACGCGCTCCACCGCTGCCACCGTCATGTCGACCGCCAGCTTGATCGCATTGTCGGCCCAGGCCAGACGCTGCTGGCCCTGCATCTGCTCCGCGAACTCCGCGAGCCTGCGCTGCAGCTCCTCCGGATCGCCAAACAGGTCACCGAGACCGCCGCTCTCCATGGTCGCATCATAGACTGACCTGCCGATGCCGAGCGCCAAAGAGATCCGGGCCCACGTCGCACACGAGGCGGAGTTTCGCGCGCGCCTCGGCGTGCCAGCGTTCGCGGGCGGCGTGCTCTACTTCATCAGCTCGATCATCGTCACGACAACCCTCAACGCCGCGCCCACGGTCGGGCTCGTGCAGGGGATCGAACCGGCGCTCAAGGGCGAAGCAAACCCGGCCGTCAGCCCGCGTGCCCCGGAGGTCAAATACATCAGCTCCCACGCGCTCGCGCTGGTCGCGGGCAGCGCTATCAAGGCGCTCTCGCTCGGCGCGCTCGTGCTCACGCTGCTCTTGCTCGTGGACGCCACGCGCTTTCGCCGGCCCGAAACCTGGTCGGCTGCCCGCCCGCTCGTGTTGATCGGCGGAATCGCGCTCGCCGTGGTCACGCTCCTACACCAGATCGTCAGCGCCGTCCAGGCTCACAATTTCGCCGTCGGGCACGACCTCACCAACGCCTCGGTCGAACAGGCGCTCACCCATGGCACGATCAACGTCGCCAGCCAGTACGCCGATCTGCTGGCCGCCCTGGCGCTGACAGCCGGGATGATCGGGGTCTGCGTCAACGGCATCCGTGTCGGCCTGGTCACGCGCTGGATGGGCGTGCTCGGGATCTTCTCCGCGATCCTGATCTTCGTCCCGATCGGCGGCGCCACGCTGGAAATCGTCCCCGCCTTCTGGCTCGTCGCGATGGGCATCCTGTACATGGGCCGCTGGCCCAACGGCGACCCGCCGGCGTGGGAGGCCGGGGAGTCGCGGCCGTGGCCCACTCAGGCCGAGCGCCGCGCCGAACGCGAACAGCAGGCCGGCGCCAAGGGAGACGCTGGCAAGCGCGCCCCCGCAAAGCCGGCCAAGACCAAGGCCGCCGCGTCGGCTCCCGCCGTCGCGCCGGGATCCGAGGCCGCGCCGGGATCCGACGCCGCGCCCCCGGCGGACGCCGCGGTGGCATCCGATGCGAGCGCCGGTCCCGCGCAGGGCACCGCGACCGCCGATCCCGGACCCGGCCCCTCATCGCGCAAGCGCCGCCGCAAGCGCCGCGTCAGCGGCTGAGCGCGTCGCGGTGAGACAATGCCGCCGAGGGATCTAAGCGATGGCCAGTGAGCCGAAGACGAGACCAGGCGACCTCCCCGGCGGGGCTGCCGCTGCGAGCGCCGGCGGGGACGACGCTGCGAACGCTCGCGGGGCTGCAGTTGACGGGACGCTCGACGCTGAGCTCGCCGCCCTGCTCGAGGTCGAAAGATTCGAGCCTCCCGAGGCGTTTCGCGAGCACGCGCTGCTCAACGACCCGTCCGTCTACGAGCGAGCCGCTCGCGATCCGCTCGGCTGGTGGGAGGCGCAGGCGCGCGAGCTCGACTGGTCGCAGCCGTGGACGCGCGTGCTCGACGACGATCAGCCGCCCTTCTACAAGTGGTTCACCGGTGGCACGCTGAACGCCTCCCACAACTGCCTCGACCGGCACGTGCTCGCCGGCCGGGGCGAGCGCGTCGCCCTGCACTGGCGCGGCGAGGACGGGCAGGAGCGCGACATCACATACGCGCAGCTGCTCGCCGAGGTCATGCTGCTGGCGCGCGCGCTCGTCGACCAAGGCGTGCGCAAGGGCGACGTCGTCGGGATCTACCTGCCGATGATCCCGGAGGTGGTCGTCGCGATGCTCGCCTGCGCGCGCATCGGCGCGCCGCACAACGTCGTGTTCGGCGGCTTCTCGGCCGAGGCCGTGCGCGAGCGCATGGAGTTCTCCGAGGCCCGCCTGCTGATCACCGTCGACGCCGCCTCGCGCAAGGGCAAGCTCGCCCCGGTCAAGGACCGCGTCGACGAGGTGATGGGGGACCTCACGACGCTCGAGCGCATCATCGTCGTGCGCAGCAAGGGCGCCTCGTGCCAGATGAAGCCCGGGCGCGACGTCTACTACGACGAGATCCTCGCCGCCGCCGAGCAGGCGGGCGCCGACTACCCGGCCGAGCCGTTCGACGCCGAGCATCCGCTGTTCATCCTCTACACGTCGGGCTCGACCGCGAAACCGAAGGGCATCCTGCACACGACCGGCGGCTACCTGACCGGCGTCGCGGCGACCCACCGCTACGTGTTCGACCTCAAGCCCGAGTCCGACGTCTACTGGTGCGCCGCCGACGTCGGCTGGGTCACCGGCCACTCCTACATCGTCTACGGGCCGCTCGCCAACGGCGCCACCTCGGTCATGTGGGAGGGAGCCCCCGACTACCCCCACAAGGGCATCTGGTGGGAGCTCGTCGAGCGCTACGGCGTCACGATCCTCTACTGCGCCCCCACCGCCATCCGCGCCTGCATCAAGTGGGGCCCGCAGTGGCCGGGCAAATACGACCTGGACAGCCTGCGCCTGCTCGGCTCGGTCGGCGAGCCGATCAATCCGAAGGCCTGGCTCTGGTACCACAAGGTGATCGGCGCAGAACGCTGTCCGATCGTCGACACCTGGTGGCAGACCGAGACCGGCGCGATCATGATCACGCCGCTCCCGGGCATCACGGCGACCAAGCCCGGCTCAGCCACACAGCCGTTCCCCGGTGTCGAGGCAGCCGTGCTCAGCGAGTCAAGCGGCGAGCCGATCGAGAACGGCCAGGGGCTGCTCGTGCTGACGCGCCCGTGGCCGTCGATGCTGCGCACGCTCTACAAGGAGCCCGAGCGCTTCATCGACACCTACTTCAGGCGCTTCGGCCCCCAGACCTACCTCGTCGGCGACGCCGCGCGCCGCGACAGCGGCGGCTACCTGTGGGTGATCGGGCGCATCGACGACGTCGTCAACGTCTCCGGCCACCGTCTCTCCACGGCCGAGATCGAGTCGGCGATCGTCGCTCACCCGGACGTCGCCGAGGCCGCCGTGATCGGCCAGCACGACGAGGACACCGGCCAGGCGATCGTCGCGTTCGTCACGCTCCAGGGCGACCTCGCCGGCGACGAGCAGACGGAGGAGGGTGTGCGTGCGACCGTGGCCGAGCGCATCGGCAAGTTCGCCCGTCCCAAGCGCATCATCTGGACCGACGACCTGCCCAAGACGCGCTCGGGCAAGATCATGAGACGGCTGCTGCGCGACATCGCGGAGGGCCGCGCCCTCGGCGACGTCACCACGCTGCGCGACCCCGCGGTCACCGAGCAGCTGCAGGAGCGCGTTCGGGAGCTTCAGGCGCAGGAATACTGAACCGGCGGGATTGGGCCCGGGGGGACGCTTGGGTCGGGGGGAGGCTTGGGTTTTCGGGAGCCTGGGTTTGGGGAATTCGGGCCCGGGGGAAGGCCGAGTCGGGCCTGAAGATCAAGCCGCGCAGGAACACCGAGCTCGCCGGAGAAGGAGACCGCAGCCTCCACGGCTCCATCTCGATCTTCTCATCTGACCTTTAGGCTCCTCTGAGACGCTGCTGGTCGAATGTGCACGAGGGGGGGCTGCGGGTCGGGCATCGATTGGCAGAGCGAAGGAGATCCATTGGCCCCTCCAGCCCACGATCAAGGCCCTGACCTGCCCGGATCAGGCTCGCCCGAGGGCCGCCTCGCGGTCGAGACGCGCGGCCTGGTCAAGTGCTTCGGCCGGCGCACCGCGATCGATCAGGTCGACCTGCGCGTTCCGCGCGGCTGCGCGTTCGGCTTCCTTGGCCCGAACGGCGCAGGTAAGACGACCATGATCCGGATGCTGCTCGGCCTGACCCGCGCAACCAGCGGGAGCATGAGCGTGCTCGGGCGCCCGGTGCCCGCCCAGCGCGCCGAGGCGCTCGAGCGCGTCGGAGCGATCGTGGAGGAGCCGCGCTTTCACCCACATCTCTCAGGGCGCGAGAACATGCAGATCATCGCGGCGGTGCGCGGCCCGGAGGCCGATGCCCGGATCGATCCGGCGCTACGGCGGGTCGGCTTGGGCGATCGCGCCCACGAAAAGGTCAGGAAGTACTCTCTCGGCATGCGCCAGCGCCTGGGTGTCGCGCGTTGTCTGCTGGCCGACCCACTGCTGCTGATCCTCGACGAGCCCACCAACGGCCTGGACCCAGGTGGCATCCAGGAGTTCCGCGAGATGATCCGCGTGATGGTCGAGCAGGAGGGGCGCACGGTCTTCCTCTCCTCACACCTCCTGGACGAGGTCGAAAAGACCTGCGACGCGGCCGCGATCGTCGATCGCGGCAAAGTCATCACCCAGGGCCCGATCGCCGAGATCTCGCGCGGCGGCGACGGCGTTCGTGACGAGCTGCTCGTCGGTGTCGACGACGTCGAGCTCGCCCTGCAAACGCTCGCTGGCAGCGAGCTCGTGCGCGAGGCACAGGCCTCCGAGGACGGGATTCGCCTGGTCCTGGCAGGCGCACCCGAGACGGCGGCCGCGGTCAACGCGGCACTCGTGCATGCCGGCATCGGGGTCCTGCGCTTGGAGCCCGTGCGACATAGCCTCGAGCAACGGTTCCTGGAGATCACCGCGCGACTGGACGAGGCGCCCGGGGACGGGAGCTCGAGCGCCGCCCAGGAGGAGGTGCGGACGTGACCGCCATCGCGCTTCGCATGACAGGCGCGGACTTCCTCAAGATCCGCAAGAAGCGCGGCACCCTGATCTGGGCGCTGGTGCTGGCGCTTGCTCCCATCATCGTGTTCTTGACCGTGAAGGCCATCCAGCACTCCTCGGACCCGCACAAGTACGGGCCCGCCGGCGGCACCACCGGGTTCAGCGACGGCCTGCGCGTGCTCGCGCTGTTCTTCGACCCGCTCGCGGTCATCCTGATCGGCGTCGAGGCCGGCACCGGCGATGCATCGGCCGGAGTCTTTCGTGACCTGGTGGTCACTGGCCGCTCGCGCCTGGCCCTGTTCGCCTCGCGGGTGCCCGCCGCACTGGCGCTGAGCTGGCTCATCACGATCGGCGGCTTTGCGTTGCTGACGGCCGGCATATTCGTGTTAGCCGGCAATCTCCCGACCCCGGACGGCGCCCTGATCCTCAACGGACTCGGCTTTGCAATGCTCGCCGCCGGGGTCGTGTGCGTAGTGGCGGTCGGATTCGCGTCGCTGACCACCTCCAAGCCGGCATCCATCACGGCGCTGATCGGCTGGCAGCTCGTGGCCAGTCCGCTGCTCGCGCAGATCAGCTCACTCGGCAACTACCGCGATGGTCTCCTCAGTCAGGCGATCGCCCATTTCAGCCCGGTCCACGTCGGCGGCGGCGGCCATGGTGCCACCGTCACGATGTCGCAGGGCACTGCGCTGCTGGTGATGGTCGCGTGGCTCGCGATCTTCCTCGCGCTCGGCGCCTGGCGCACCAACAGGATGGACGCCTGAGGCTTCGGCGTCAGACCGCCGGCGTCAGACCTTGTGATGCTCGGGCACCCAGGAGCCGTCGTCCTGGCGGACGAAGTCCTGGAACAGCTCCGGCGCCTCCTCGCGCATGATGCGCCCGATCCGGTCGAACACCAGCCGCAGCTCCTCCTCGGCGCCCTCGGCCGTGCGCATCTCGATCACGTGGCGCAGCGTCCGTACGTTGGCCGTCCAGATGATGTCCGTGCTCAGCCCGATCGGCGCCAGGCGGCGAAGCGCCGAGGTGATCTCCTTCTTGATGTGAAACGGCAGCCCGTCGGCGTCCAGACCGAGCGCGTCGGCGGCGTCCAGCTGGAACTCCTCGAGCTGCTCGACGATGCTCAGCACCCGCTCGCGGATCGGCTCGAGCGCCGGCGGCACGCGAAAGCCGATGTCGGTCAGCCGCACGTAGCGCAGGCTCTCCTGGCTGAAGGCTGAGCCGGCGCGATGCCTAACAAGCTCATGGGTCAGTACGCGGCTCACGTTTCGCAGCGCAAACGAGTAGCTCGCGTGCTCGAGCACGCTTCCATGGCCCGAGCGCAGGATGTTGGCGAAGTACTCGCGCCGGTCCGTGCGGATCTTTTTCACGTTCGCGTTCAGGCCGGGCTCCCAGCTGCGGTAGCACACGCGACCGGCGAACTCGAGCAACAGCTCGCCGTCGTTCGGGAGTGAGCCTTCGGCCTCGCCGAGCCGAAGCTCGAGCCAGGAAGCTCCGCCCACGTCCTCGAGATACGCGCGCATGCCGTCGACGTCCACCGAAGGCCGAGCCACGAGGAAGACGGAGGGCGTGGTCTCGTGCATGTCGGCCGTGGTCTCGTCGCTATCGGGCAGTGTCGCGGGCAGTGTCGCTGGCGTGCTCATGAATAGCGCATCCTGGAGCACCGGCCGGACGCCATGATCTCGCACGGATAAGCTGCCGTGCGATGGCCGCCACCCCAACCTCGACCCCCGCCGACCCCGAGCTGAAGCAGGCCGCGTGGGACCTCGAGCTGCTCGTCGACGGCGAGGGTCCCGGCGGCGTCGAGCGCCGCCTGGATGAGGCGCTCGCGAGCGCCAAGACCTTCGCCGAGCGCTACGCCGGCAAGCTCGCGGAGCTGGACAGCGACGGCCTGCGCGAGGCCATGAACGAGCTTGCCGCGATCGGCGACCTCGCCGGGCGCGCCGGCTCCTATGCCGTGCTCGGCTTCTCGACCAACACGGCCGATCCAGAGCGCGGCGCGCGCCTGCAGCGCACGCAGGAGCGCGCCACCGAGATCGAGACCACTCTGCTGTTCTTCGAGCTCGAGTGGGCCGCGCTCGATGAGGAGCGCGTGCGCGAGCTGCTCACCGGCGACGGGCTCGACTTCTGCCGCCACCACCTGCAGAGCGTGCGCCGCTATCGCGAGCACCTGCTGTCAGAGCCCGAGGAGAAGATCCTCGCGGAGAAGTCCCTGACCGGGTCCTCGGCGTGGTCGCGCCTGTTCGAGGAGCTCACCTCGGCGATCGAGGTCGACCTCGACGAAGATCGCGTCGCGCTCGATCTCGCGCTCAGCCGCTTGGAGCTGCCCGACCGTGAGCTGCGGCGATCCTCCGCAGAGGCCGTGACCGCGGCGCTCGCGCCCGGCCTGCGCACGCGCGCGTTCCTGTTCAACACCCTGCTCGCCGACAAAACCACCGACGATCGCCTGCGCCGCTACCCGAACTGGCTGGCCGCGCGCAACCTCTCGAACGAAGCCACCGACGAGTCCGTGCAGGCACTCGTCGAGGCCGTCCGCACCCGCTACGAGATCCCGCGCCGCTGGTACCGGCTGAAGGCCAAGCTGCTCGGGCTCGAGCGGCTCGCCGACTACGATCGCGCCGCCGCCGTCACCGACGACGACGTCACCTTCAGCTATCGCGAAGCCCGCGCGATCGTGCTCGACTGCTACTCCTCCTTCTCCGATGAGCTGGGAACTGTCGTGCGCGGCTTCTTCGACGGGCGCTACATCGACGCGCCGCTGCGCGAAGCCAAGCGCGGCGGCGCCTTCTGCGCGTCCACCGTCCCCTCCGTGCATCCCTACGTGCTGCTCAACTACACCTCCCGCCGTCGCGACGTGCTCACGCTCGCGCACGAGCTCGGCCACGGCGTCCACTTCGCCCTCGCCGCCCGCCAGGGCATCTTCCATCAGAGCACCCCCCTGACGCTCGCGGAGACCGCATCGGTGTTCGGTGAGCGCATCGTCTTCGGGCGCCTGCTCGCCGAGGACTCCACGCCGGCCTCGCGCCTGGCGCTGCTCGCCGAGAACCTCCAGGACATGATCGCCACCGTCTTCCGGCAGGTCGCCATGAACCGCTTCGAGGACCTGGTCCACACCGCCCGCCGCGACGAGGGCGAGCTGTCGGTCGAGCGCTTCGGCGAGCTTTGGGCCTCGAGCCAGGCCGAGCTGTTCGGCGACTCGATGGAGGTCACCGACGGCTACCGCTCGTGGTGGTCCTACATTCCGCACTTCATCGGCTCCCCCGGCTATGTCTACGCCTACGCCTACGGCCAGCTGCTCGCGCTGTCCGTGTACGAGCGCTACGAACAGCGTGGGGCAGAGTTCGTACCGCAGTATCTGGAGCTGCTCGCCGCCGGCGGCTCGCGCACCCCCGAAGAGCTCGCCCGCATCGTCGACATCGATCTCAGCGATCCGGGCTTCTGGGACGCCGGGCTCGATCTGGTCGAGCGCCAGCTGATCGAGACCGAAGCGGCGGCTGAGGTCGCAGGGCGGGCGTAGCGTTGGCCGAAGACGAGAGGCCCGCCGAGGCGGGCCTCACGCGGGAAGCCCGGCTCAGAGCAGCCCCAGCGCGCCGCCGACCCCGTGCACGAGGTTGAACAGGGGCTGGGGGATGATGCCGAAGAACAGCGTCGCCGCGCCTGCCAGGATCGCGACCAGGGCCACCTCGGGCTGGAGCCCGCGCGGGCGCTCGTCCAGCTCGGGTGAGCCGCCGGCGACAGCCGGCAGTCCGGTCGCGGGCGCCGACTCGCCGGGTTGATCCCGCGCGGCGCCCGGGGTGGGGGAGAGGGCGCCCGCCGTGCCGTCGGCCGGGCTCGACGCGTCTTCGGGCGCGCTCATCCAGATCGCTGCCACCACCGGCAGGTAGTAGCCCAACGAGATCATCGAGCCGATCACGATCACCACACCGAGCCAGGTGTACCCGCCCGAGACCGCGGCCTCGATCAGGTAGAACTTGCCCATGAACCCCGCGGTCGCGGGGATCCCTGCCAGGCCGAGCATCGCCAGGGTCATCGGCCAGGCCAGCAGCGGGCGCTCCCTTCCCAACCCGCGCACCGCCGCGATCGAGTCGCCGATGGCGGGTTCGCCAGCCATTTCCCGCTCGCGCGCCACGATCGTCGCGAACGCCGCCATGTTCATGAACAGGTACACCGCCAGATAGAACACCGTCGCCTGCGCTCCCAGGCTGGTCGCGACCACCACGCCGGCGAGCATGTACCCGACCTGCCCAACCGACGAGTAGGCGAGCATCCGCTTCAGCGACGCCTGCCCGAGCGCCCCGACGTTGCCGACGATGATCGTGATCGTCGCCAGCGCCGCCACGGCCGGACCCCAACTCTGATGAGCGCCGATCAAAGCCACGTCGAACAGGCGCAGAAAGACTCCCAGCGCGGCCACCTTCGTGGCCACCGCCATGAACGCCGTCACCGGCGTCGGAGCGCCCTCATAGACATCCGGCGTCCACTGGTGAAACGGCGCCACCGAGGACTTGAAGCAGAGCCCCACCACGCACAGCCCGATCCCCGTGAGCGTCAGCGGATCGGTCGTCAGGCTCCCGTTCGCGCTCAGCGCACTCGCGATCGCGCTGAAGTCGGTCGCTCCGGTTGCGCCGTAGATCAGCGCCAGCCCGTACAGCAGCGTCGCCGAGCCGACCGAGCCGATGATCAGGTACTTCAACCCGGACTCCAGCGAGCGCTCACGCCTGACTTCGGTGGCGCACAGCACGTACAGGGGAATCGACAGCAGCTCGAGCCCGAGGAACAGCGCCACCGTGTTCTGGGCCGCCGCCAGCAGCGACATGCCGCCCACCGACGTCAGCAGCAGCGCGTGCCACTCGCCGTGCGCCGCTTCGCGCGCGGCTCTCGCGCGCCAGGCGAGCAGCACCGCGCACGCGCCGCCCGCCACCAGGATCAGATTGAGCACCAGCGACAGGCTGTCGATCCGCAGCGCCCCCGCCACCACCGACTTCTCCGCGCCCCACTGCCAGATCGTCAACCCCGCAGCCGCCGCCAGCGCCACCAGGCTCAGCGCCGGCACGACGTTTTCGCGGATCCGCCTGGGGCCGAGCAGGCCGACCAGCAGCACGATCACCGCGCCGCCCAGCAGCGCGATCAACGGCGACAGCGCGGCGAAGTCGACGTGCGGGCCTTTGAGGGTGGCCAGCGCGAGCTGGGGGAGGGCAGGCAAGCTCATTTGAGATGGCCTTCGGCGCGCGCGACCGGACGGCCGGAAGCGGAACCCGATTCGCCGCTTGCTCCGGCCGCGGCCGATGCTTGCGCCGGATCGCTGCCGACGCTGATCACCTGGGCCTGTCGGCGCGACAGACCCCCCGCGAGGGCGTAGGACGCCGGATTCAGCGCCGCCTGTGCGCTCGCCACGGCCGCCTTGGTCGACCCTTCGCTGCGCTTCAGCGCCAGCTGGGGGTAGATCGCCATGAACACGATCACCGCCACCAGCGGCACCAGCACCGCGCCGTCGCGCACGTGGATGTCGTGCGAGTCAACGCCCTTGCCCACGCGGTTGTGCATCGAGCGGATGAACAGCCGCAGCGCATACACGCTCGCCATCACCACCCCTGTGAAGGCGATGATCGCGATCACCAGCTTGGCCTTGAACACGCCCAGCAGGATCAGGAACTCGCCGACGAAGTTCGCCGAGCCCGGCATCGCCAGCGTCGCCAGCGACACGATCAGGAAGATCGACGCCAGCACCGGCGCGCGAAACGCGATCCCGCCCATGTCCCGCACGTCCTCCGAGCCGCCCGCGCCGCGGCTCAGCACGGCGACGATGAACAGCAGCGGCGCCACCACGAGGCCGTGGTTGACCATCTGCAGCAGCGCCCCCTGCGCGCCCTGGGGGTTCAGCGCGAAGATCCCGAGAGTGATGAACCCGAGCTGCGCCACCGACGAATAACCCGCGATCAGACGCGCGTCGGTCTGCGTGAACGCCACCATCGACCCGTACAGGATCGACGCCAGCGCCAGGATCAGCATCAGCGTCTGGAAGTGCGCCGCCGCCTGCGGATACAGCGGCAGCACGATCGCCAGAAACCCGTACGCGCCGACCTTCGACAGCACGCCCGAGAACACCATCAGCACCTCGATCGGCATCGCCCTGTATCCGTCCGGCATCCAGCCGTGCAGCGGAAACGCCGGCATCTTCACCAGGAACGCGGCCGCGAAGCACAGGAAGATCCACTCCTGTGAGCCCTTGCCCAGCGGCGTCGCCTGCAGCTGCGAGAGCACGAACGTGATGTGCCCGCCGCCCTGCTGCGCCGCCAGCACGCCGGTCGCGATTGCGGCCGCCAGCATCAGCAGCGAGCCGACGAACGTGTAGATCACCAACTTGATCGTCGCTCTGACCCGGCCCGGCTCGCGTCCCCAGCCGCCGACCAGGAAGTAGAACGGGATCAGCATCAAGTCGAAGAAGAACACGAACAGCGCCAGATCCTGGGCCAGAAACGCACCCAGCACGGCCGACTCGGCGAGCATGAAGAAGAACCAAAACAGCCGCGGGCGCTCCCACGAGCGCAGGTTCCCGGCGATCGTCGCCGTCGCGAACAGCAAGGTCGTCAGGCCCACCAGAAACACGTTCAGGCCGTCGATGCCGAGCTTGTAGTGGATCCCGAGTTCGGCGATCCAGACGACGTCGGTGACGTGCGTCAAACCCTTGGTGCCCGGCGAGTAGTCGGCGATGTAGCCGATCGCCAAGCCGAGAGCCCCGAGAGAGCCGATCAACGCGAGCACGCCGGAGATGTCCCAGCTGCGAGGACCCACGCGCGCGTGCGCGCGCGTGTGTGCGCCGTCGTCGGGCGCCACGGCGGCGCCGGTACGAGAGCGCCCGACCAGCGTTGCCAGGATCGCGCCGAGCACCCCGCACGCGCCGGGCAGCCAGATCATGATCGAGAGCGGCGGCATGCTCAGCTCTGCAGGAGGAAGTAGAGGCCGACCGCCGTCAGGCCCAGCACCAGCAGCGCCGCGTAGTAGCGCACGAACCCGCTCTGCACCGCGCGCACCGCGGCCGAGCCCGCGCGCACGATCCCGGTCGTCCCGCCCACGAGCGTGTCCTGGACGAACACCCGCTCGATCGTGCCCGTCGCGAAACGCCCGGCCGCCGCCGCCGGACTGACCACCAGCGCGTCGATCAGCTCATCGAAGTACCACTTGTGCGCCAGCAGCTCGTACACCGGCCCGAACCGCTCCCGCGCCGCCACCGCGATGCTCGGCTCGCGCACCCAGATCCGGTAGGCGATCCCGATCCCGGCCAGGCCGAGCACCGTGCCGAGCACCATGCCGAAGATCAACAGTCCGTCGCGCGTGTGCGGTTCATACAGCGGCGATCCAGCAAACGTCGGACGCAGGAAGTTCACGATCACGCTGTCCACGCCCGGGACCTGCACCAGGCCCGCGCAAACCGAGCCGATCGCCAGCACCGTCATCGCCACCTTCATCGGCACCGCCCGCTCGGCGATCGTGTGATGCGGCCCCGGGAAGCCCACGTCGGTGTCCTCGACTTCGCCGTTCGCCGGATTCGTCGGCACCTCGGCGTGGTGCAGGTGTCCCTGCTCGAGCTCGCGCGCCTCGCTCACGGGCGCGCCATAGAACGCGCGGAAGATCATCCTGAACGTGTAGATCGCGGTCAGGAACGCCCCCAGATAGCCCATCACGTACAGCGCCCAGTGCCAGCCGCCGCGCTCCGCCGTCACCAGCAGCACCTCGTCCTTGGAGAAGAACCCCGAGAACGGGGGAATGCCCGACAGCGCCAGCCCGCCGATCACGAAACACGCGAACGTGAACGGCAGCGCCTTGCGAAACCCGCCCATCCGCTCCAGCGACTGCTCGCCCGACATCGCCCCGATGATCGACCCCGCCGCCATGAACAGCAGCGCCTTGAAGAACGCGTGCGTCATCAGGTGGAACAGCCCCGCGGCATAAGCCCCCACCGACACGCCCATGATCATGTACCCGATCTGCGACATCGTCGAATAAGCGATCACGCGCTTGATGTCCGTCTGCACCAGCGCGATCGTCCCCGCGATCAGCAGCGTCACCGCGCCGATCACCGCGCCCGCGTCCTGCGCCGCCGGCGCCAGTTCGAACAGCACGTGCATCCGCGCGATCAGATACACCCCGGCAGTCACCATCGTGGCGGCGTGAATCAGCGCGCTCACCGGAGTCGGGCCCTCCATCGCGTCCGGCAGCCAGGTGTGCAGCGGAATCTGCGCCGACTTCGCGATCGCCCCCACCAGCAGCAGCAGGCAGCCGGCCACGATGTCCCCTTCGCCCGAATGAAACACGTGCGGCGCCTCCTTGAACGTCTGCAGGAAGTCGAGCGTCCCCGTGTGCTTGAAGATGAAATAGGTCCCCAGCACCAACCCGACATCGCCCACCACGTTGATCACGAACGCCTTGATCCCCGCGCGCGTCGCGGTCGACCGCCGGTACCAGAACGAGATCAACAGATACGACGCCGCCCCCACGAACGCCCAGCCGACGATCAGCAAGAGGAAGTTCCCCGCCAGCACCAGCAGCAGCATCGAGAACACGAAGAAGTTCAGATACGAGAAATACCTCGCAAAGCCGCGGTCCTCTTCGAGGTAGGAGATCGAATACAGGTGAATCATGCTCGAGATCCCGCTCACGATCAGGATCATGTAAACCGACAGCGGATCCACCAGGATCGACATCTGCCCGTTGACCCCGACCGTGTTCGCGTATTCCCACAGCGTCGAGCTCAGCTCGCGATCCTGGGGTCCGTGGCCCTGCAGCGACACCAGCGTGCACAGCGCGAACACGAACGACAGGCAGATCGCGCCCGTGCCGATCCAGCCGGCCGCGCGCGGCGACAGCGCTCCCAGCACGCGATACCCGAACGCGATCGTCAGCGTCCCGACCAGCGGCATCAGCAGCACCAGCCAGGCGTACGTCGTGGTGGTCATCAGCCCTGCAACTCGCGCAGCTCATCCACGTCCACCGGCAGCTTGCGCCGGTAGATCGCCACGATCATGCCGAGCCCGATACACACCTCGCAGGCGGCCACGGTCATCACGACCAGCGCCAGCACCTGTCCGTCGCCGCTGCCCCACATGCGCGCGAACGCGATCAGCGCGAGGTTCCCGCCGTTCAGCATCAGCTCCAGGCACAGCAGCACCACCAGCGGGTTGCGCCGCACGATCACGCCCACCGCGCCGAGCGAGAACACGATCGCCGACACCGCCAGATACCAGCCGATCGTCATCGAGGCCCTCCGGCGGGCGGCTCGCCCACCGCGACCGGCTCAGCTGGCTCCTGCGAGCCAACCCCTGACTCGTGTGCCGGCTCGACGGCCGCAGGCTGAGGCACGCGGACCAGGCCGAGATCGTCGCCGACGCCCTCGCGCATCGTCCCCGTCCCGCGCGGGCGCAACAGATCCAACGGCGTCAGGCGGTCGCGCAGACGCTCGTCCGCCTCGCTGATCCCGCCGCGCCTGCCGGCCAGCAGAATCGCGCCCACCGCCGCGATCAGCAGCAGGAACGACGCCCCCTCGAACACCAGCAAAAAGCGCGTCAAGAACAGTTCGCCGATATACGCGGGCGTGCCGTACGCGTGTCCGCCCGGCTTGTAGGGCGCCCCATATTCAGACACGGCCTTCAGTCCGGTGCCCAGCAGCGCGATCAGCAGCTCGACCAGCAGCGCTCCGCCGAGCACCGCCGCGCCCAGCCGCAGGCTCGCACCGGCCGGCCCGCGCCCGCGCATCCGCTCGCCGATCTGGACGACGTGCTCGCTCTCGTCGCGCCCGCCGATATACGCCACGACGAACACGTAGAGCACCATCACCGCCCCCGCGTAAACCACCACCTGCACCGCCGCCACGAATTCGGCGCGCAGCAATAGGAACAGCACCGACAGCGACAGCAGGTGCCCCACCAGCGCGAGCACGGCGAAGAAGGGGTCGCGCAGGACGACCACGCCCACCGCGCCCGCGATCGCGCCGATCCCGGCGATGAAGCAGAACAGTGCGCTCACTCGCCCTCGTTTCGCAGCGGAGTCCGCTCGAGCGGCTCGGCAAGGAGCATCTCCTTGGTGAAGATCAGATCGGTGCGGTCGTAGTCGGAGAGCTCGTAGTCGTGGCCCATCGTGATCGCATCAAACGGACACGCGACCTCGCAGTAGCCGCAGAAGATGCAGCGCGACATGTTGATCTCGTACACCGAGGCATAGCGCTCGCCCGCGGACACGCGCTGCTCGGGGGTGTTCTCGGCAGCCACCACCCTGATGCAGTCGGCCGGACACGCGGCCGCGCACAGCGAGCAGCCGACGCACTTCTCCAAGCCGGTGTCCTCGAAGCGGTGCAGCTTGTGGCGCCCGCGAAAGCGCGGATACACGGGCGTCTTCTGCTCGGGGTACTGGACCGTGACGGCGTCCTCGCGGAAGCGCCCGAACGTCGTCGCCAGGCCGCGCAGCGTCTCGGCGAACGTCCGCCACGTGCCGCGCGCGGCACCCGGCGCGGGGCTGCGCTTGACCTCGACGACGTCCTCGCCCGGATCCCAGCCCATCAGTGCGTCACCACCACGAGCACCGCGGTCACCAGCGCGTTCAGCGTCGCCAGGGGCAACAGCACCTTCCAGCCGAAGCTCATCAATTGGTCGTAGCGCAGCCGCGGCAGCGTCGCGCGCACCCAGATGAACAGGAACGTGATCAGCGACATCTTCACCAGCACCACGATCGGATCCACCCAGCCCGGCGGATGGATCCCGAACGGCATCAGCCAGCCGCCGAGGAACACCGTCGTAACCACGCCCGAGACGACGATCACGTTGAGATACTCGGCGAAGTAATACGAGGCGAAACGCCCGCCGCCGTACTCGGTGTTGTAACCGCCGACCAGCTCGGCGTCGGCCTCGGTCAGGTCGAACGGGGCGCGGTTCGTCTCGGCGAAGCTCGCCACCAGGAAGATCAGAAAGCCGGCCAGCTGCGGCACGATGTACCACATGCCCGCCTGTGCCCGCACGATCCCCGTCAGCGACAGCGTCTGCGCGGTCATGATCACCCCGACCAGCGCCAGACCCTGTGCGACCTCGTAGGAGATCAGCTGCGCCGCCCCGCGCATCGCCCCCAGGAACGAGTACTTCGAGCCCGAGCTCCAGCCGCCGAGCATGATTCCGTAAAAGGCCACGGCGCTCATCGCGAACAGGTACAGCGGCCCGATCGACACGTCGATCCCGTACAGCCCCACCGGCTTGCCGAAGATGCTCTGCACGTCGCCGAACGGGATGATCGCGAACGCCGCCACCGCGGTCACGATCGAGATCAGCGGCGCGATCGCGAACAGCAGACCGACCGACGTCGTCGGGCGAAACTGCTCCTTGGTCAGCAGCTTGACGATGTCCGCCAGGGGCTGCAGCGCCCCGTACGGGCCCACGCGGTTGGGGCCGTAGCGGGCCTGAAAGCGCCCCAGCAGCTTGCGCTCGGCGATCAACACGACCGGCACCAGCTGCAGCCCGACCGCGAAGATCACGATCGCCTTGAGCACCTGAATCCACCATTCTTCGTAGTAGCCCACCGTCGCCAGCAGCGACGGCGAGCCCAGCGCCTGCGCCAGCGCGCTCATACGAGCTGCTCCGTCGGCGGATACGCCCGGGCGGCCGCGCGCTCCTGCCAGCGCACGCCTTTGCCGCCGATCTCCTCGAGCGTCAGGCCGGCGTAGAAGGGCACCGCGTCGAACAGCTGCTGGGAGGCCATCGCGCCGGTCGACACATCCAGCTCGACGCCCGCATTGCGTGCCAGTTCGACCAGCACTCGCCACTGCGCACGAGTCTCGCCCGGGTTCGCGACGGCCGGGCGCAGACGCTGGATGCGCCCGTCCGGATGCACGACCGTTCCCTCCTTCTCGGCATAAGCCTGCGCCGGAAAGACCACGTTGGCGTGCTCACGCAGCCCCTCGGACACCACGGTCGCAAACGCCACCACCGTCGACGCACGCCCGAGCCCCCGCTCCCACAAGGCCAGATCTGCGTTCTCGTGCTCGTCCGCCCGCGTGCGGCCGTTCGCCGACGGCCGTTCGTCGGCCACGCTCTGCCGCGCCACGAGCGGGTCGGACTGCATCAGCAACGCCGCCGTCAGCTCGCCCGTCCCGAGGGCCTCGGCGATCCCGCGCGCGTCGCGCCCGTCTGTTGCGATCTCGCCAAGGCCGGCCGCCGCGTTGGGCAGCACACCCGCCTCGCGCAGCCCGCGACCGTTCGTGCCGGCCGGAATTTCGAGCAGGCCCGCGCCGTCGATCTCGGCAAGCGACAGCGCGCCCGCCAGCTCGAGCAGCGCCTGTGCGTTCGCCTTGCCCGCGGACCCGCTTGTCAGGCGCTCGTGCCAGACGATCACAACCTCGTCGCCCGCGTCCTTGAGTCGCTCGATCAGCTCACCGGCGAGATCGCCCTGGAGGTCGGCTGCCGCCGCCCGCAACAGACGCACGCCGTGACGGCGCGCGCCCTTGCGCAGACGCAGGTCCAGGATCGGCGCATCCGCGATCGGATCGCTGTCCAGCACCAGCACCGTGTGCGCCCACTCCAGATCGCTGACCCGCGCCTGCATGCGCGGATCGCCGAGCGCACGATGCAGCGCAAGCGGCAGCGTCCCGGCGCTGCGCGAGTCCAGATCGGCCGAGCCGAGCCCCTCGCGCATCAACCGCGCCAGCAGAAAGCCCTCCTCGTTGGTGCTCTCGCCGCCGACCAGCGCACCGGTGCGCCCGCCCGCGCGAGCAAGCCCAGCGCCCGCCTCCTGAAGCGCCCGCTCCCACGAAACCGGGCGCAGCTCGCCGCCGTCGCGCAGCAGCGGCTGCAGCACGCGCTCGGCGGCCGCCACCGGGCTTGCGCCGTCGGCCTGCGGCACGCCGCCCAGCGCGGGATAGGCAAAGCGCCCGCGATCGCACAGCCAGCCGTCGTCGACCTCGGGATGCTCGCGCGCCTGCACGCGCAGCACGCGCTCGTCGCGCACCGTCAAGGTCACGTTGCATTGGGCCGGACACAGCGTGCACACCGAACCCGCGTCCTCGATGTCCCACGGGCGCGCCCGGAACCGATACGGGCGCGAGGTCAGCGCGCCGACCGGGCAGATTTCGACGATGTTGCCCGAGAACGGCGCCACATACGGGTGTCCATCGAACGTCGACACGTACGAGTGCGCGCCCCGCTCGAGCAGCACCAGCTGGTTGTCCTCGGAGATCTCCTGGCTGAAGCGCACGCAGCGGTAACAGAGGATGCACCGCTCGCGGTCGATCGCGATCGTCGGGCTCAGCGCCAGCGGCTTGACGAAGTGACGCTTGGGCTCGATGTAGCGGGAGATGCCCGCCCCCCAGCCGAACGTGATGTCCTGCAGCGGACACTCCCCGCCCTTGTCGCACACCGGGCAGTCGAGCGGATGGTTGATCAGCAGGAACTCGACGACCGACCGCTGCGCCTCCTTGACGCGGTCGGACTGCGTGTGCACCACCATCCCATCCTTGACCGGCGTCGAGCAGCCCGTCTGGAGCTTGGGGATGCCCTCGATCTCGACCAGGCACATGCGGCATGCGCCCACCGGCTGACCCAGTTTCGGCTCGTAGCAGAACACCGGAATCTCGACGTCGCCGTATTTGGCGGCGTCCACCAGCATCGCGTTCTCGGTCGCCTGGATCTCGCGCCCGTCGATCGTGAGGGTGATCGTGTTCTGCTCAGGGCGTGGCATCAGACGCTCACTGGCCGGGGTTGGAACTTGTTTTTCATCCGTTCGGGCGGCGAATCGTCGGCCTCGTATTGAAGTGCTCCGCGGGACATCCTGTCCCGCGATTTGATTGGGACGTACGCCCTCCGGGCGTCCGTGGCGCTTCGGGCCTGCGGCCCTTCGCTTGTAACCGCCTTTGTTCTGCCACGGGCTATGGCGTGACGAGTCCGGTGGGCGCCGGTCATGCTGCGGCCTCGGCGGGCGCAGCCTCGACGGGCGCATATTCGAGACGCCGCTTCTCCATGTGCGCTTCCAGCTCGTCTTTGAACTTGGCGATCATCGACCCGATCGGCATCGCCATCGCGTCACCCAGCACGCACAGGCAGTGCCCGATGATGTGCTCCTGCACCGACGCCATCACCTCGAGGTCCATCGGGGTCGCCTCGCCGCGATCGATGCGTTCGAGCATGTGCACCGTCCAGTTCGTGCCCTCGCGGCAGGGCGTGCACTTGCCGCACGACTCGTGCCGATAGAACTTCGCGGTCTTCAGCGCCAGCTCGAGGATCGGGGTCGAGTCGTCCACCACGATGATCGCCCCCGAACCCAGCATCGAGCCGGCCTTGGCGAGCGACTCGAAGTCGTACGGCACGTCCAGTTCGTCGCCCGTCAGCACCGGCGCCGATGAGCCGCCCGGGAACCAGCACTTGACCGAGCGCCCCGGCGGCGGCCCCCCGGCGAGGCCGTAGATGATCTCGCGCGAGGGCACGCCCAGTTCGACCTCGTAGTTCCCCGGACGCTGCACGTGACCGGACACCGACACCACCTTCGTGCCCGTCGACTGCTCGGTGCCCAGCTTCGCGTACTCGGCCCCGCCGATCGCGATGATCGTCGGCACCGTCGACAGCGTCTCGACGTTGTTGATCAGCGTCGGGCCTTTGTAAAGCCCTTCGTTGGCCGGGAACGGGGGCTTCAGGCGGGGATTGCCGCGCTTGCCTTCGAGCGAGTCCAGCAGGCCCGTCTCCTCGCCGCAGATGTACGCCCCGGCGCCGCGATGCACCACCAGCGACAGCGAGTGCTCGCTGCCGAGGATCCGCTCGCCGAGATAGCCGGCCTCGCGCGCTTCCACCAGCGCTGCGTCGAGGATGTCCGCCTGCTGGACGTACTCGCCGCGGATATAGATGAACGAGCGGCTCGCGCCGGCCGCGTAGGAGGCGATGATCAGGCCCTCGAGCAGCATGTGCGGGCTCTTCTGCATCAGTTCGCGGTCCTTGAACGTGCCCGGCTCGGACTCGTCGGCGTTGCACACCAGGTACTTCTCGATCGACCCCTTCGGCAGGAACGACACCTTCTTGCCCATCTGAAAGCCTGCGCCGCCGCGGCCGCGCAGGTTCGACGCTTCGAGCTCGCTCAGCACCTGTTCGGGCGTCATCTGCGTCAGCGTCTTGCGCAGCGCGTCGTAGCCACCGCGACGTTCATACACCGCGAGCGTGTTCAGCCCGGGCTCGTCGATCCCGTCGAACAGGAGCGGGCGCGTCATGCGCTGCCCTCCGGCGCTCCGCCTGGAGCAGATGCGCCGTCCGCAGCGGGCGAACTGCCGGCAGCAGGCGTATCGCCCGCAGCGGGCGCGCTGCCGGCGGTCGGATCGGCGCACGCGCGCCGCACCAGCTGCTTGTCGGGCAGCACCTCGCGGCCTGCGCGCACATCGTCGAGCAGCTGCGGCACGTCTGCGACCGTCAACGGACCGACATAAACGCCGTCCACCGACGCCATCGGGGCGATATCGCAGGCACCCAAGCACTCGAACGAGCGCACGTTGAAGGTGGCGTCCTCGTGTGCCGCCTCACGCATCGCGCCGTAAAGCTCATCAGCGCCGCGCAGCGAGCAGCTGATGTTCGTGCACACGTACACGCTGTGCCTGCCGACCAGCTCGGTCTCGAGCATGTCGTAGAAAGTCGTCACCGCATCCAGCGAAGCCGGCGTCACGCCCATCACGCACGCGACCTGCTCGATCGCCTCCGGCGAGCACCAGCCGTAGCGACGCTGCGCGGCCTCGAGCGCCGGCAGCGCGGCCGAGCGCGTGTCCGGATAGAGGGCCATGTGCGCCTCGATCTCGCGGCGCAGGTCCTCCGGGACCGGCGTCGTCGCCGGGTCCGGGACGGTGGCCGGGTCCTTGTCGAGATTCGCGGGAACGTCCCAGCCGCGTGCCCTGCTCGTGGAGCTCATCGGTCGCTCCGGGCTGGACACGATCGCGGGCTTCGTCGTGAAGGGAGGCGGTATGCGAGGAGACGTTGTGAAAGGGGGAGGAGGGTATGTGTCCGGCGACGGAGCGCACGCGCGCGCGCGCGTGCCCGCGCGTGGGCCGGCGACTCAGACGTGTCTGCTGACGGGGCCCACGTGCCCGCGCAGAGGGCTGTGGAGCTCATCTGTCGATTCCTCCGAGGATCGGATCGAGCATCGCCGTCGTGGCGATCATGTCGGCCACATAGCTGCCGCGACACATCGGCGCGAGCGCCTGCAGGTTGACGAAGCTGGGGTCGCGCATGTGCACGCGCGCCGGCTTGGAGCTGCCGTCGGAGCGCACGAAGCAGCCGAGCTCGCCGCGCGGCGACTCGATCGGGCTGTACACCTCGCCCGGTGGCACGCGAAAGCCCTCGGTGACGAGCTTGAAGTGGTGGATCAGCGCCTCCATCGAGGTTGCCAGCTCGTAGCGGGGCGGCAGCGCCACCTTGCGGTCGGTGGTGATGTGAGGGCCCTCCGGGAGACCGTCGAGCGCCTGTTCGATGATCTTGACCGACTCGTATATCTCCGCCAGCCGCACTGCGAAACGGTCGTAGTTGTCTCCCTCCGTGCCGACCGGGATCTTGAAGTCGAACTCGTCGTAGGAGCTGTACGGCGCCGCCTTACGCAGGTCCCAGGGGTTGCCCGACGCGCGCAGCAGCGGCCCGGTCACGCCGAGGCCCAGCAAGGTCTCGCTATCGAGCGGGCAGATTCCGCGCAGCCGCTGCAGCACGATCTCGTTGGCGTTCAAGATCGCGCCGTACTCATCCGCGCGCGTGGGCATGATCTTCAGGAACTCGCGCAGCTTCGCTGCGAACCCCGCCGGGACGTCCTCGATCACGCCGCCGACCTGGAAGTAGCGCGTGTGCATGCGCTGGCCGGAAGACATCTCGAACAGGTCCAGGATCAGCTCGCGCTCGCGCAGGCAGTACAGGAAGATCGACGTCGCGCCGAGATCGAGCACGCTCGTGCCGAGCCAGATCAGGTGCGACGCGATCCGGTTGAGCTCGAGGTGGATCACGCGCAGGTACTGGGCCCGCCTGGGCACCTCGACCTCGACCAGCCGCTCGACCGCGGACACGTAGGCCATCGCGTTGAAGTAGTAGGACAGGTAGTCCATCCGCTCGACCACCGGGATCACCTTCCAGTAGGACTTGTCCTCCGCGGTCTTCTCGATCCCGGTGTGGACGTACCCGATCACCGGTTTGAGGTCGCGCACCACCTCTCCCTGGAGCGTCACCATCAGTCGCAGCACGCCGTGTGTGGCGGGATGGTGCGGGCCGAAGTTGAGCGTCAGCAGCTCGTGCTGGGCCTGGTCTGAGGTGTCGACCGTCTCGTCCGGGAGCTGCTCGGCGACAGGCGAGAGCACGATGCTCTCCTCTTGCCGGCGGTACTCGGATACGCCCGAGCTCGTTGTCGAGCCGTCGCTCATCGCCCGGGCTGCGCCTTCAGCGCTGCGTGCTCGCTGAGCAGGGCACGTTCCGAGGGGGCGCTGTCCATGCCCTCGTCCGGCTCGGGCTTTGGCTCGCCCTCACGCGCCTCGAGCCATTTGGCCTCGTCACGTGTGAATATCACCGGTTCGCCGCCCATCGGAAAGTCGCGTCGCTGAGGATGCCCCTCGTAGTCCTCCGGCATCAGGATCCGTCGCAGATCGGGGTGGCCCTCGAACACGACCCCGAACATGTCGAAGACCTCGCGCTCCTGGTGGTTGGCCGTCGGCCATTCGCGCGCCACCGACTCGACGCGCGGCCGCTGCGAAGACACGCGCAGCTTGATCGTCAAACGATCGACGCGACCCATGTCGAGCAGCTCGTACAGCACGCCCAGGCGAGGCTCGTCGGGGTAGTAGTCGACGCCGTGCACGCTCGCCAGAAACGCATAGCCCTTGGCGCGCATCGCCTGCAGCGTCGTCCTGATCTGGGAGGGATCGATCTCGATCGTCGCGCCGTCGCGGAAGTACACGGTCTCGAGCGCCGCATCGCCCAGCTCCCGTGCGAGCAGCTCCAGGCCCGTGGCGTCAGGCATCGAGCGGGTGCTCCTCGGTGCCGACCGCGTCGTAGCGATCGCGCCAACCGAGGTCCGGGTTGTCCTGCACCAGCTTGCGCAGCTTGAGCACGCCGTGCATCAGCGCCTCCGGGCGTGGCGGGCAGCCCGGCACGTGGACGTCGATCGGCATGAACTTGTCAGCCGGCACCAGCGCATAGTTGTTGAACACGCCCATCGAGCTGCAGCACGCCCCCATCGAGATCGCCCACTTCGGCTCGAGCATCTGGTCGTACAGCCGTCGGATGATCGGCGCCATCTTGATCGACACGCGCCCGGCGAGGATGATCAGGTCGGCTTGGCGCGGGGACGCGCGGAACGCCTCATAGCCAAAACGCGCGATGTCCATGCGCGGACCGGCTGCTTGGAACTGCTCCATCGCGCAGCAAGCGAGGCCGAAGCCCAGCGGAAAGAACGAGTTCGAGCGCGCCCACGCCACCGTCTTGTCGAGGGTCGTGGTCAGCACTCGTTCCTGCACATACCGCTCGAGCTCCTCACCCTCCAGGTGCGCCGGCCGATTGGCGCCTTCCAAATCGCCGCCGCGCAGCAGCTGGTGGGCGTTCAGGCCCTGCACGAGCAGATCCTCGTGCCGCGACTCCGCGGCGCCACCACGCGCTCGCGCGCCCGTGCCCGCGCGCCGCGACCGCCGGCCGGTCAGCGCCACTCCAACGCCCCTCGGCGCCAGACGTAGACGAACGCCACGAACAACAGCACGATGAACGTCGCCGTCTCGGCCAGCGCGTATCCGCCGTACGCGCGCAGCTCGATCGCGATCGGGTAGAGGAACACGACCTCGATGTCGAACAAGATGAACAGCATCGCGATCAGGTAGAAGCTGATCCCGAAGCGCATCCCCTGCTTGACCTCCGATGGCAGACCGCACTCGTACGGGTCGTGCTTGCGGGCGATCGCGCGCCGCGGGCCGATCGCCGAGTTCAAGATCGCAAACGCGACTCCGACTCCTCCGCCGAGCAGGACAAACACAATCGCTGGCAGGTAACTACGCAGCACCGAGCGCTGTTATATCACCGCTTGTGGCAGTGTGTTACATAGTGACGATCGCCTCGAAATCGTGAATCGCGCGGTCGTCATCGGAGCGCTCGCAGTCGCGATTCTCAACGCCATACCGGCCCTCCTCGGCTTCTGGTGCTGGTACCGCGCCCGTCCCGGCCGCGCCTTCTGGATCCTGCTTCGCGTCGGCCAGCTCAGCGCCCTCGCGTTCGCGATCCTCGTCGGCGCCCTGGCGATAGCGGGCGAGTACTCGAGCGATCACCTCTTCTACCTGTACGCGCTGCTTCCGCTCGCGATCGCGTTCGTCGCCGAGCAGATCCGCATCACCTCCGCGCAGACCATCCTCGACCAGCGCGACCTGCCCGACGCCCAGGCGATCGGCGACCTGCCCGAGCCCGAGCAGCACGCGATCGCGGCCGCGATCCTGCTCCGCGAGATGATCATCATGGCGCTCTCGGCGCTCGTCGTCGTGTTCCTGGCGCTGCGTGCCGCCAGCACCGCGCACGGGTTCTGAGCCGGTGCGGCGGCCGGGGCCCCCGCGGGGCTATATATTCCGGCCGCAATGAAGCCAGCCCTCGCCATCGTCGGGCTGATCGCCTGCGCCGTCCTGCTCGGCGCCTGCGGCAGCCAGGGCATCGACGTGCCGAAAGACAGCCCCTACTACAAGGGCGCCGTGTTGTTCCTCGACCACTGCTCGGGCTGCCACACGCTGTCGATCGTCGGCGCCGAGGGCTCGGCCACGAGCATCAGCGACCGCCTCAAGACCAACGGCCCCAACTTCAACTTCCGCAAGGAGAACGTCGAACAGGTCCTGTTTGCGCTGCGCAACGGCGGCTTCACGGGGGCGATCATGCCGGAGAACGTCCTCGTCGGCCACGACGCCTACGACGTCGCCGAATTCCTGGCGCACTACTCGGGCTCGAAGGCCCAAAAGACGCCCACCACACAGATCACCCTGTCCACCAAGTAGCGCAGGATCCGGACGTTCGTCCCGACCGTAAACCCGCTTCGCGGGGTCGGTCGTGCCGAAGTCACGGACCTGCTTGGCTGAGATGGTGGTAGGACCGGGGGCCGGGTAGGCTCCCGGTCATGCTCGACCTCAGGCTGATTCGAGAGGACCCCGACGCCGTTCGCTCCGCGCTCGCGCGCCGCGATCCGGCGCTCGCCGGGCTCGTCGACGACGTTCTCGCCGCCGACCAGGAGTGGCGGGCGGCCACGCAGACCGCCGAGAGCCTGCGCGCGACCCAGAAGGCCGAATCCGAGAACATCGCGGCCGGCAAACGCGAGGGGGCGGACGTCAGCGGAGCGCTTGCGAAGATGAAGCAGCTCAGCGCGCGGGTCAAGGAGCTGGTCGAGCAGGCGGGCGCCGCCAAGCAGCGACTCGACGAGCTGATCGCGCGCCTGCCCAACCTGCCCGACCCCTCCGCCGCGAGCGGCCCAGAGGACGAGCCCGTGCGAATCGTCGGGGAGCCGCCCGCGTTCGGGTTCCCGGCGCTCGACCATCTCGATCTCGCCGGTCCACGGATCGACATGGAGCGTGCCGCGGCGCTGTCGGGCGCACGCTTCGCCTACCTGCGCGGCGAGCTCGTGCTCGTCGAGCTGGCGCTCGTGCGCTGGGCGCTGGACAAGCTCCGCGAGCACGGCTTCGAGCCTGTCATCCCGCCGGTGCTGGTGCGTGAGCACGCGCTCTACGGCACCGGGTTCCTGCCCGATACCGAGCAGCAGATCTACACGCTGCCCGCCGATGAGCTGTACCTAGTCGGCACCTCGGAGGTGGCGCTCGCCTCGCTGCACGCCGGCGAGATCCTCGAGGCCGAGCAGCTGCCGTTGCGCTACGCCGGCTTCTCGCCGTGCTTTCGGCGCGAGGCCGGCGCAGCCGGCAAGGACACCCGCGGCATCTTCCGCGTCCACCAGTTCGACAAGGTCGAGATGTTCAGCTTCGTCGTCCCGGACCAGTCCGCCGCCGAGCACGAGCGCATCCTCGCGATCGAGGAGGAGATCCTGCAGGAGCTGTCACTGCCCTACCGCGTCATGAACATCGCGGTGGGCGAGCTCGGCGCCTCGGCCGCCAAGAAGTACGACTGCGAGGCGTTCCTGCCGAGCCAGGCGCGCTATCGCGAGCTCACCTCGTGCTCGAACACCACCGACTACCAGGCCCGGCGTCTGGACATCCGCGTGCGCCCCGCTCGCTCAGGCGATCGCGAGGGCGCACGCGGTATCGAGCCCCTGCACACGCTCAACGGCACCGCCGTCGCCGTCGGCCGCACCCTCGTCGCGCTGCTCGAGAACGGCCAGCGCGCCGACCGCAGCGTCGAGCTGCCGGAAGCACTCGTGCCCTACGGCGCTCCGGCGCTGCTCGAGCCGGCCGCCTCGGGCCGGTAGCGCTCCACTCGTGCCCGACGAAACCCCGGGCCGCTCTCAACCGTGGACAACACCCCGCTCTCAACACTGGACAGTAAGGCGACGGCTTCTCTTGTTACTCTCAAGTAGACATAGGCATAAAACGGTGGCTGGGGGATAGACGGAGAGGTACCGTTCTCGCGCGGCCGCATGGAGGAGCCGCGTGGAGGAGGACATCCAGAGAACGCAGGTCCTCGAGGGCATGGCTGCCCTCGTGGCGGAGCGCGGCGTGGGCGCCGCGACGCTCGCCGACGTGATCGTGCGCGCCGGTGTATCGCGTCGTGCGTTCTATCGATTGTTCCCCGACCGCAAGAGCTGTCTGGTCGCGGCCTTCGATCTCGGCGTCCAGCGCGCGTCCGCGCGTATGGGGCCGGCGTATGCCGCCCAGAGCCGCTGGCGCGACGGCATCCGAGCGGGACTGGCCGAGGGGCTGCGCTTTCTCGATGACGAACCGGCGATGGCGCGCCTGCTGGTCGTGCACTCGCTCAGCGAGTACAGCGAGCTCGTGCGCCGCCGCTCCGAGGTCCAGGAGCAGCTGTGGAAGGTCGTCGACCGCGGCCGCGGCGAGGGCGGCGCCGGGCGCGCCGAACCGCCTCCGATCGTCGCCGAGGGCGTCGTCGGCGCGGTGCTGACCGTGGTCCAGACGCGCCTGCTCGCGCAGGACGCCGACCCGCCCGACGAGCGCCCCACGATCCAGTTGTTCAGCTCGTTGATGAGCCTGATCGTGCTGCCCTACCTCGGGCCGAGCGCGGCCCAGCGCGAACTTGCGCGGCCGGCTCCCCTGCCCACCAGGCGCGGAGGAGTGCCGAGCGCCCCGATCTCCAGCTTCGATGATCACGGCGTTCGCCTCACCTATCGCACCGAACGCGTGCTCAGCGCGATCGCCCAGTATCCCGGCGCCAGCAACCGCGAGATCGCCGAGCGCGCCGGAATCGTCGATCAGGGACAGATCTCCAAGCTGCTCACGCGCCTCGAGCGCGCCGGCGTCATCTCCAACCTCAGCCAGGGCACCGCGCGCGGCGCTCCGAACGCGTGGAGCCTGACCGAGCTCGGCGAGGGGATCGAGCGCGGCGTCTACCGGCGCTTCAGGCGCGTCCCGCGCGAGGGCTGAGCCGCCGGCCAGCGGCCCGCGCCGCGCCCGGCGCGCCGGCCGGGACGGCCCGAGAACCAGGCCTGCAAGGGCTCTTGCGGCTCGATCGACGGTTCTTAGGACACCCTAACTCGCGCTGTGCTAGGTTCTGCGAGGTGGATATCCAAGCTCGTGAGTCGGGATTGCAGCCGCCGCCGCGCGCCGTCCGCACGCCGCTCGGACAGCGTACGAGCATGTACGTCTGGACCGCGATCGTGCTCGCCGTCTCGGTGGTCGTCGTGATCCTCGGCTGGCACGCACGCGGCGGCACCACCGACCCGACGGCGCTGCCGGCCGGGCACCAGCTCAGCCATACGACGGTCGTGGTCGACAGCGCGATCCTGGTGTTCCGCGAGGGGCTCGAGACGATTCTCGTGCTGGCTGCGGTGACCGCCAGCTTCCTCGGCGCCAACCGCACCTACCGCCGACCCGTCGCGATGGGCGGGGCCGGGGCGCTCGCGGCCGGCGTCGCCACCTGGTTCTTCGTCGTGTGGCTGATCGGACGCTTCCACGGCGGCGAGTTCGACGTGCAGGCGGCCACCGGCCTGCCCGCCCTGATCGTGCTGCTGATCGTGCTCAACTGGTTCTTCCACAAGATCTACTGGACCGGCTGGATCTCCAGCCACCACAAGCGCCGTCGCGGCCTGCTGTCGGCCGATCCCGACGGCAACCGGCGCGGGCTGCTGCTCGGCCTGGCACTGCTCGGATTCACGTCGGTCTATCGCGAGTGCTTTGAGATCGTCATCTTCCTGCAGAACCTGCGCGAGCTGTACGGCTCCAGCGTCGTGCTCGAGGGCGTCGTGATCGGCCTGCTGTTCACGGCTGCCGTCGGTGTGCTCACGTTCGGACTGCATCAGCGCCTTCCCTACAAGCGGCTGCTGATCATCACCGGCGTGATGATCCTGTTCGTGCTGATCGTCTCCGTCGGCGAGGAGGTCAACGAGATGCAGCTCGCCGGCTGGATCGGCACCAGCGAAATCCACTGGCTCCACATCCCGGGCTGGATGGGCACCTGGTTCTCGTTGTTCAACAACTGGCAGACGTTCCTTGGCCAGTTCATCGCCCTTGCGCTCGTGCTCGGCTCCTATCTCGGCGCCCAGTATCTGCGCATCTGGCGTCCTCGTCGGCGCGGCGAAAGGGTCGCCAAGCGCGCCGAGGCGCCCCCGCGCGTCGAGCGCGAGCCGGCGCCGACGCCGACGCCGACGATCCTGCCCGCGCCCAACTGAGCGGCGCCCGAGTGAGCAATGCGGCTCTGGGCCGCGTCGACGTCAGCTGACCGGGAACTCGAGCGAGCGGGCCTTCCCGCTGCTCGGCACGAGCGTCAGGCGATAGATGCCGCGCGCCAGCGCCGTGTGCGCGTTCAGGCTGGCGTGATCGTGACCCTTGCGGGCCGCGATCGTCAGCCCCCCCGCGAGCGTCTGCCAGCGGTTGCGGCCGTGTGTCTCGACGAGCTTCGCGAGCGTGACACGTATGCGCGTCGCCTTGCTCAGCGTGAATGTGAACCGAAGCTGCGAAACATGCACTCGAGCGTGCGTCAACGCCGCCAGTGTCGCCCTGGTCAGCGTCGGCGGCGAGACGGTCGCCGCCTCGCTGGCCGTTGCGTCTTCGCCTTCGCCCAGGCCTTCTTCTGCTTCATCGTTCCAGCCGCCTTCGGCACCATCTTCACCGCTCCCGGGCTGTTCGTCGCTGCTGCCTTCTTCGCCGGCGGCTTCTCCGGGCCCGCCGACGCTTGCTTCCGATTCGCCCGCCGAGCCCGCTGCACTCGAGGGCTCGAAGGCCGCAACTCCATCGGGAGTCCCGACTCCGGTCGGGCCGTCGTAGCCGTTTCCTGCCAGGCAGATGGCGTTGCCCGAGCACGACCTCGCCTCTTCGCTCGCCGAGCAGATCGATGTGCCGAGTTCGTCGGATGCACCGGTTTCGTCGAAGCCCTGCGAGCACACCCCGTTTGATCCGGACTCGATGTCGTGCAGACCGGCCGGCCGCGCCGCGAGGCTTTCGTACAGGGTGCGCGCCGGATATTCGACGCGCTGCCCGTCTTGGTCGGCGCCCGCGCCCCCGGCGAGCGCGAACGTCGAGGCGATAATTGGAGACGCCACGCTGGTGCCCCCCATCGTGACCCAACCGGAGTATTCGGTCCCGTCTTCTTCCACGGGCGTAGAGTCGTAAACGGCCACGCCCGTATAGGGGTCCGCGTCGGCCGACACGTCCGCCACCGCGCGGTAGGCCCCGCAGCCAACCGAGGACCAGTCCGCCACCTGCTGCTGCCAGACCGGCGCCGCAAAGATCGTGCTGCAGCCCCCGCCGCCGGCCCCGTAACCGTTCCAGACGGTCTCTTCTTCCCATGCCCCCGTTCTTTCGCTCAGCCGCAGACGCGTGCCACCGACCGCCACCACATGGGGCGATGCTGCCGGGTAGTCGACGTATTCGAGCGAATGGCCCTGGCTCGAATACCAGTTCAAAAAGCCGTCGTCGCCCGACGAGGCGGTGATCACAGTGCCGGGATGGTTGAACGGCCCGGCGTCGTCTGCGCGCACGGTCACGTCCGGGCTGGGTCCGCCCCATGAGTTGGAGATCTCGGTGGCTCCGAGCCGCTCGGCTTCCGCCTCGGCTTCTTCGAGCGCCGGGTTGGCGTTCGAGCCCGCCTCGACCAAGAGGATCTTGCAGCTGGGACAAAGCCCGTGCGAGATCTCCACATCCGTCGAGATCTCCTGAGCCCAGCCCGCTTGAGTCGTGGCGCCCGACAGCCTGACCTTGGTGAAGCACCCGTTCGCGGTGGTGCACGCGGGCAGCCCGAACTGGTTGTCGAAGACTTCGAGGTCGTGTTCGATCGTCTGATCATCGAAGGCGTCGACCAGCGCGATCGTCTGCTGTGCTCCCGGCGGCTGCAGGCCCGTCAGACCGTACGCGGCTGCGATCTGGGCCGGCGAGTAGCTGCCTGGCACCGGTTTCGATTCGATTTTTTTCGTCTTCGCGACTTCTGCCGAGGTCTGCGCAGAGCCTTCGCGCTGTGTCGCCCGCCCGCTCGGCTCGGCTTCTGGCGGTATCGAGCCGACCTGCGCTTGGGAGCCCGCTTGCAGCACCGACGGCTTGGGCACGAGGCGCATGCCCAGGCAGCTCGAGTACCCGGGCGCCGGCGCTGCGCACAGAGAGCGCACCTCATAGGCCGAGGACGCAAGTTCGGCGTGCGCCACCGACACCGGGGCCGCGGCGCCGACGCACACGCACGCCACCGCTGCCGTCCTCAGTGCGGCCCCGCGCCCGGTCGACGCGATCACGGCCCGCGTGTGCGCGTGCCGTCGTGCTTGCATACGTGTCAGGGTCTCCTCGATCACGAGGTCTCGCGGGGGCATCGGCCTGCGCTCGGGGCGGCTTGAGCGCGGCAGCCTCGGCGCAAACGGACGGTGCCTGCCGCGGACCGCGAGCCGCGCCGCGCCGCGAACCGCGCCGCGAGCCGCGCCCCGAGCGGCGCGCCGCGAGGCGTGGGCACACCGGCGGGCGCCCAGAGGCGCGAGCCGCGCGCCGCGAGGCGCGGGCACGCCGGCGGGCGCCCAGAGGCGCTGAACGGAGCCGAGAGCCGATGGGCCGCAGGCACGCGGGGAACGGGCACGAGTCACGAGAGCACTAGGCTGAGATCAGCCATGCGCCCGTTCGGCCTTCTGCTCGCGCCCGAGCCGCCGCCGCGGCGGGTGGGCGTACTGGTCGCGATCGCCGCCGTCGCGCTCTGCACGCTCCTGATCTATCCGCTGGGGCGCGTCGCCCCGGTGGTCTCGCTCGGCGTCGTCTACCTGCTCGGCGTCCTTGTCGTGGCATTGATCTGGGGAGCATGGCTCGGCGCGCTCACGGCGCTGCTGAGCGCCGCCGCGTTCAACTTCTTTCACCTCCCGCCCGTCGGCCAGTTCACGATCCGCAACAGCGACAACTGGGTTGCGCTGATCGCGTTCCTGGTGGCGGCCGCGCTCGCCAGCTCGGTCGCCGAGGTCGCCCGCGCGCGCGCCCGCGAGGCCGACGAACGCCGGCGCGAGGCCGACCTGGCCGCGGAGATGGCCCGTCTGCTGCTGCGCGGCGACGATCTGTCGCAGGCGCTGCCGACGGTGGCGGCCCGCGTGGCGCATGTGCTCGGCCTGCACTCGGCCGCGATCGAAATGCAGGCGCTCGACGGCGACGAGCGTCGGGTCGGGTTCGCGCTCAGCGACGGCACGCGGCGGCTCGGCACGCTGATGGTGGGCGCCGACACACCCGAGTCGAGCCTGCGCCGTCTGCAGACCCGCGTCGTGCCATCGCTCGAGGCGCTGCTCAGCGCCGCGCTCGAGCGCGAGGCGCTGCTCGGCGAGGTGGTGGAGACGGCATCGCTGCGCCGCGCCGACGTCGTCAAGACCGCCGTGCTGCGCGCGGTCTCTCACGATCTGCGTTCGCCGCTCACGGCGATCGCGGCCGCCGGCGAAGCCATCGCGCTACCGAGCCTCTCCCAGGCAGAGCGCGACGAGCTCGCGTCGGTGATCGCACAGGAGACCCGCCGGCTCGCACGCCTCGTCGAGAACCTGCTCGACCAGTCGCGTTTGGAGGCCGGCGTCGCCGAGCCCGATCGACGGTGGACGTCGATCGAGGAGGTGCTCGCGGCCGCGCTCGAGGAGCTCGCTGCCAAGCCCGGCGATTTCACGCTCTCGGTCGACCGCGACCTGCCGTTCGTGCGGGCCGACTCCCCCCAGCTGGAGCGAGCCTTCGTCAACGTGCTCGAGAACGCCCGCCGGCATGCCGACGGTCATGCCGTCTCGGTGCGTGCGCGAGCCGTGCGCACGCACGAGGCCCGCAACGATCGTGTGATCGTGCGCGTCGTCGATCGCGGTCCCGGGATTCCGCCCGCCCAGCTCGAGCGCGTGTTCGAGCCCTTCTACCGCGGCGTCGGCGCCGGCAGCTCGCCCGACGGCCCTGCCGGTTCGGGGCTGGGCCTCGCGATCGCGCGGGGCTTCGTACAGGCCAACGGCGGCAAGCTGCACGTAGAGTCCCTGCCAGGACAGGGCGCCACGTTCGTGTTCGAGCTCCCGCTCGACCCGGTCCCGGCGTCTCGTGACGGTCCAGCGCCGCAGGCCACGCCGACTGCGACCCTCGCGCATGGCAGCTGACGCCCAGCGCGTGCTCGTCGTCGATGACGAGCTCCAGATCGTGCGCGCGCTGCGGGTGGTGCTGCGCGACGCCGGCTTCGAGGTGGTCGCGGCGCAGACCGCGACCGAGGCGCTCGACCGTGCCGCCGTGCGCCCGCCGCAGGCGGCGATCGTCGACCTCGTCCTGCCCGACGGCGACGGCATCGAGGTCACGCGCAGCCTGCGCCAGTGGAGCGCCATGCCGATCCTCGTGCTCTCGGCGATCGGCGAGGAGGAGCAGAAGGTGCGCGCGCTCGAGGCCGGCGCCGACGACTACGTGACCAAGCCTTTCGGCGCGCGCGAGCTGGTGGCACGGCTGCAGGCCGCGTTGCGCCGGGCCGGCGACGGTGCGAGCGGCGGCGAGGAGCCGCGCGTCGAGGTGGACGGTCTAGTCGTCGACTTCGCCGCGCGCACCGTCACCCGCGACGCCCGGCCCGTGCACCTGACCCCGATCGAGTTCGACCTCTTGCGTGTGCTGATCCGCAACCGTGGCCGCCTGATGACCCACCGTGCGCTGCTCACCGAGGTGTGGGGTCCCGGCTACGCCGATGACGTGCAGGCGCTGCGCACCCACATCGCCCGCCTGCGGGCGAAGATCGAGCCGCGTGCGGCCGCGCCCCGATTCGTCGTGACCGATCCGGGCGTCGGGTATCGCTTCGCCGGTTGACTCGGCCCGTGCAGATCCGGTTGGTACCGCCACCGTAACGAAATCGTTATACGCGCTCGCCCAATCGTCACGCGGCTGTGATGGCGGGCGGCCAATAGTTGAGCCATGGACGTGGTGGCGGTAGTGCTGGGAATCGCGATGTTCGCGGCCCTGCTCGCGATCCTCGAGGGAATCGACAGGATATGAGCACCGCCGTCCCGGCCGGCTACCTGATCGCGCACATGAGCGGGGCCGATGTCTTCGGCCTGGTCGTGTCGGTACTCGTGATCGCCTACCTGTTCTACGCCCTGATTCGCGGAGAGAACCTCTGACCGCGATGCATTCGGGGGGCCGATGAACCGGGTTTCGCACGCGCCCGCGGCGCATGACCTCGCCGCCGCACTCGCATGCGGCCGCCGAGCGCGTTCGTTTCGGGCGGGCAGCCGGCGACGCATCACGTCGGCCTCGCCCGGTGGCAGCGCATGACATTCAGCGGCTGGCTCACGATCGTGCTGTTCGCGGTGATCTTGACCGCGCTCGCACTGCCGCTGGGAAGCTACATGGCCAGAATCTATCGCGGCGAGCGCGTGTTCCTGTCACCGCTGTTCGCCGGACCCGAGCGCTTCCTGTACAGGCTCCTGCGCGTCGACCCCGAGCGCGAGCAGGACTGGAAGGCGTACGCGAAAAGCCTGATCATCTTCTCGCTCGCGGGCTGGCTGCTGCTGTACTTCATCCTGCGCAGCCAGACGCTGTGGGATTTCACGGGCCTGAACCCGATGGGCTTCAAATCGGGCGCATGGAACCTGACATTCAACACGACGTCGTCGTTCATGACCAATACCAACTGGCAGTACTACAGCGGTGAGACCACGCTGAGCTACTTCAGCCAGATGGCCGGCCTGACAGTGCAAAACTGGCTCTCGGCGGGAGTCGGGATCGTCGTTGCCGTCGCGCTCGTGCGCGGCATCATCTCGCGGTCGGGCAAGAGCCTCGGCAACTTCTGGCAGGACCTCGTGCGCACGATCCTGTACGTGCTCTCGCCGATCGCCACAGTGAGTGCGCTCGTGCTCGCCTCGCAAGGCGTGATCGCGAACTTCTCGAGGTACCTGACCGCGCACACGATCACCGGACTGACGCAGTCGATCGCGATGGGCCCGATCGCGTCTCAGGAGGCGATCAAGGAGCTCGGCACCAACGGCGGCGGCTTTCTCAACACCAACTCCGCCCATCCGTTCGAGAACCCGACGGCGTTCACCAACTTCTTCGAGATGCTGCTCGTGCTGCTCATCCCGGCGGCGCTCGTGTTCATGTACGGGCGCATGACCGGCAACCGCCGCCAGGGCTATGCGATCTACGGGGTGATGATGGTGATGTTCCTCGGCGCGGCGAGCGTCGCGTACGTCGCCGAGGCGCACGGCTCCCCGGCGCAACACGCCGCGGGGCTGCACACGCACGTGATCGCCGGCTCGGGTGGCGGCAACATGGAAGGCAAGGAGCAGCGCTTCGGCATCGCCGGCTCGGCGCTGTTCGACACGATCACCACAGTCACCTCGTGTGGCGCGGTCAACAGCGCGATCGAGTCCTACACCGGAATCGGAGGGGCGGTGCCGTTCGCCAACCTGTCCGCCAGCGAGGTCATCTTCGGCGGCGTCGGCACCGGGCTGTACTCGATCCTGTTGTACGTGCTGCTCGCCGTGTTCATCGGTGGATTGATGGTCGGGCGCACACCGGAGTGGCTCGGCAAGAAGCTCGAGGCAAAAGAGATAAAGCTCGCCGGCCTCGGGATCCTGATCACGCCGCTCGCCGCGCTGTTCTGCACGGCGCTCGCAACCGCCAGCAGCGCCGGACGCAAGTCGATCTCGGAAGCGGCGCTGTCCAAGGCCGGCGGCAACACGCCGCAGGGCTTCTCCGAGACCTTCTACGCCTACCTCTCCCAGGCCAACAACAACGGCTCCGCGTTCGCCGGCTACACCGGCTACATCCAGCCGACCGCCGGCAACGCCGGCGCCCATGGCATCACGTTCGCCAATCTGCTCGGCGGCTTTGACATGGTGTTCGCGCGCTACGCGCCGATTCTGTTCGCGCTGGCAGTCGCCGGCGCGCTTGCCGGAAAGCGCGTGACACCGGCCGGCCTCGGCACGATGCGCACCGACAACCCGACGTTTGCCGTGCTCTTGATCGGCGTGATCGTGCTCGTCGGCGCGCTCACGTTCTTCCCCGCCCTGCTGCTCGGTCCGATCGTGCAGGGCCTGACGACCCACCTCTACTGATGAACCGCGACGCTGCGAATCAACCAGGGGACGGCGGGCCCCACCCCAGAACCCTCTGCCGAGGACTACGCGCCTCGTGAGAAGATGAAACGCGACGTTGTCACATCTGTAATCGGCATGCTGGCGTTCACCGTCCTGCTCGGGCTCGTGTATCCGCTGGTGGTCACCGGAATCTCCCAGGTCGCGTTCCCGGGCAACGCCAACGGCCAGCAGATCAAGGTCGGCGGCAGGCTGATCGGTTCGAGGATCATCGGCCAGAGCTTTGCCAGGCCGGTGATCGGCAAGAACGGCGCGCCTGAGGAAACGGAAGGCGAACCGGTCACCGAAGCCGACCCTCGTTACTTCCAGTCGCGTCCGTCGGCCACCGAAGGCGGCGCCTACAACGCGGCCGCGAGCACCTTCTCCAACAGAGGCCCGAACAGCGTCAAGACGAAGGAAGCCGACGAAGAAAACATCAAAGCCTATTTGGAACTGAACATGGGACCCAACAAAAAGGAATATGACGCTGGGCTGACGGTCGCAAAGATCCCCGTCGACGCGATCAACACCTCGGCTTCGGGCCTAGATCCCGAGATCTCACCGGCAAACGCCTGGATCCAAGCTCACCGTGTAGCCGCCGTCCGCGGCCTGTCGCTGGTGACCGTCGACCACCTGATCTCCAAGTACACCTCCGGCCGCGGGCTCGGCTTCTCCGGCGAAGAAGGAGTGAACGTGCTCGAACTGAACCTCGCGCTCGACCGCACACGCGAGGTGCGAATCCGCGGCTTCGGGAAGGCAGGCTGATGGCGGCGGTCCCGGCACAGCACGAACGTCAGGCGATCTCGCTGTTCCAGCGCGACATCGCCGGGCGCGCCTTGCTCGACAGCGTCAAGAAGCTCGACCCGCGCGTGCAGATCCACAATCCGGTGATGTTCGTGGTCGAGATCGGCTCGCTGATCACCACGGTCACGTGGGTGATCCAGGCGTTCGGCGGAAAACCCCTCGGCGGCGGTCACGATCCGAGCTGGTTCACGTTCACGATCGCGATCTGGCTGTGGCTCACGGTGATCTTCGCGAACATGGCCGAGGCCTTCGCCGAGGGTCGCGGCCGCGCCCAGGCCGACACGCTGCGAGCGATGCGCAAGGACACCGTCGCGCGGATGCGCGACGGCTCCACGAAGGAGGCCTCGGAGCTCTCGCGCGGCGACGTCGTCGTCGTCACAGCGGGCGAGCTGATCCCCGGCGACGGCACCGTGATCGAAGGGATCGCCACGGTCGACGAGTCGGCCATCACCGGCGAGTCGGCGCCTGTGATCCGGGAGTCCGGGGGGGATCGCAGCGCCGTCACCGGCGGCACGCGTGTGACCTCGGACGAGATCGTCGTCGAAATCACCCAGGAGCCGGGCCACTCGTTCCTCGATCGCATGATCGCGCTGGTCGAGGGCGCCGCGCGGCGCAAGACGCCCAACGAGATCGCGCTCAACATCCTGCTGGCGGCACTGACGCTCGTTTTCATGATCGTCGTGGCGACACTGCGCCCGTTCGGACTGTTCGCCGACACGCCGGTCTCGGAGACCTCGCTGATCGCCCTGCTGGTCGCGCTGATCCCGACCACGATCGGGGCGCTGCTCAGCGCGATCGGGATCGCCGGCATGGACCGCCTGGTGCGTCGCAACGTGCTGGCGCTGTCCGGGCGCGCCGTCGAGGCCTCCGGCGACGTCGACGTGCTGCTGCTCGACAAGACCGGCACGATCACGATCGGCAACCGGCTCGCCTCCGAGTTCGTGCCGATGCCCGGCGTCCCGGAGTCCGAGCTGGCCGAGGTCGCCCAGCTCTCCTCGCTCGCCGACGAGACACCCGAGGGGCGCTCGATCGTCGTGCTCGCCAAGCAGTACGGCATCCGCGAGCACGACATGGCGACGCTCGACGCCGAGTTCGTGCCGTTCACTGCGCAGACCAGGATGAGCGGCGTGGACCTCGACGGCAGGCGCCTGCGCAAGGGCGCCGGCGACGCGATCATCGAGCTGGTGCGCAGCGAAGGCGGCTCCCCACCCCCCGAGCTGCAGGCCCATCTCGATCGCATCGGCAGCGAAGGCGGCACCCCGCTCGCGGTCGCCCGCGACAACCAGGTGCTCGGCGTCGTCTACCTGAAGGACACGATCAAGGAGGGCATGCGCGCGCGCTTCGACCAGCTGCGCGCGATGGGCATCAAAACGGTGATGGTCACGGGCGACAACCGCCTGACGGCGGCCAAGATCGCGGAGGAGTCGGGCGTCGACGACTTCCTCGCCGAAGCCACTCCCGAGCGCAAGCTCGCGCTGATCCGCGAGCAGCAGCAGGACGGCCGGCTCGTCGCGATGACCGGCGACGGCACCAACGACGCCCCCGCCCTCGCTCAGGCCGACGTCGGCGTCGCGATGAACACCGGCACCCAGGCGGCGCGCGAGGCCGGCAACATGGTCGACCTCGACTCCAACCCGACGAAGCTGATCGAGATCGTCGAGGTCGGCAAGCAGCTGTTGATCACGCGCGGCGCGCTCACCACGTTCTCGATCGCCAACGACGTCGCCAAGTACTTCGCGATCCTGCCGGCCGTGTTCGTCTCGACGTGGGCCGCCACCCCGGGTGGCAAGGGCCCGCTGCACGTGCTCAACATCATGGACCTGGGCAACCCGCAGTCAGCGATCGTCTCGGCGATCATCTTCAACGCGATCGTGATCCCGCTGCTGATACCGCTGTCGCTGCGCGGCGTCCGCTACCGCCCGATCGGCGCCAGTGCCCTGCTGCGACGCAACCTCTTGATCTACGGCCTCGGCGGCATCATCGCGCCGTTCATCGGGATCAAGCTGATCGACCTGATCGTCCACAACCTGCTGGGCGGATAGCAGGGAGGCCGCCGCGACCCACCGACCGCCCCCGAGAGCCGCAGCTCAGGAACAGCGCGCGCCAGACGCGCCCGACGCGCCCGCCCGCGTTGCAGGTGAGCGCGTCCAAGCCCAGCCCGCCGCGCCGCCGATCGCGCAAGAGCGGCGCCGTGGCCGGCTCAAGCTGTTCCTGGGGATGGCCGCGGGCGTCGGCAAGACCTACCGGATGCTGCTCGAAGGACACGCCGAACAAGAGGCCGGCCGCGACGTCGTGATCGGCCTGCTCGAGACCCATGGCCGGGCGGAGACCGCGCAGCTCGCAGGGGGCCTGCCGGTGATCCCGCGCCGGCGCGTGAGCTACCGGCAGACCGAGCTCGAAGAGATGGACCTGCCGGCGATCCTGCGCCGCGCGCCCGAGCTCTGCCTGATCGACGAGCTCGCCCACACCAACGTTCCCGGCGTCGAGCACGCCAAGCGCTACGAAGACATCGAGGACGTGCTCGCGAACGGCATCGATGTCCTGTCGACCGTCAACGTCCAGCACCTCGAGTCGCTCAACGACCACATCACCGAGCTGAGCGGCATCCGCGTGCGGGAGACGATTCCCGACGCGATCCTTGCGCGCGCCGATGAGGTCGTGCTGATCGACCTCAACCCGGAGGCGCTGCTCGAGCGCCTGCGCGCCGGCAAGGTCTATCCGCCCGAGCGCATCGACGCCGCCCTCAACAACTTCTTCCGCATCGAGAACCTCGCGGCGCTGCGCGAGGTGGCGCTGCGCCAGGTCGCCGAGGAGGTGGGCGCCAAGCGCCTGACCACCGAGCTGGTCGGCTCGCGCGAGGAGAGCCTCGCTGCAGCCGCACCGCAGGCCGTCGGCGAGCGCCTGCTCGCGCTCGTGGAGCCCTACGCGGGTTCGCAGCGGCTCGTCCGGCGCGCCTGGCGCTCGGCCCAGCGGCTCGGAGCCGACCTCGACCTGCTGTGGGTGCGGGCCCCCGGCCAGCGCCTCAACGAGGACCAGGAGCGCTCGCTCGCCGCCCTGCGCCAGCTTGCCTCGTTGCTCGGCGCAAGGATGTTCGAGCTGGAGTCCGACGATGTCGTCACATCGGTCGTCGAGCTGGCTTCCGAACGGGGAACCACGTACATCCTGCTCGGCCGCTCGCGCCCGGCGCAAGGGCTGGCCCGACTGCGCTTGCCGCTGCCCCAGCGGCTGATGGCCCAGCTGCCCGGGGTCGATGTGCGGATCGTGGCCGACCGCTCAAACCGCCCGAACGGCGAACGCCCCAACGGCGAGCGGCCAAACCGAGACCGACCTAACGGCGAGCGATCATGAGCGCCCTCGTAGTCGTCCTCGTCGCCCTCGTCGCCGTCATCGTGGGCCTGGCGGCCGGCTACTGGCTGCCGCCGCACGGGCGTCGACCCGCGGCCGATCGTCCCCAATCCGGACGGCGCCGGATCCTGCTGCCGTTCACCGGCCAGGCGATCTCGCGCCGCTCGTTCGAGGCCGCCGTGCGTCTCGCCAAGGCCGAGAACGCCGTCGTGCTGCCCGCTTTCTTGGCGCGCGTGCCGATGAACCTGCCGCTCGAGACGGCGCTGCCGGTGCAATCGGCCACGGCGATGCCGCTCCTGGAGACGATCGAGCAGCGCCTGGCGGCGCAGGGCATCCCGGTCGAGTCGCGCATCGGGCGCGGACGCTCCGCGCGCGATGCCCTGCGCCGGCTCCTGGAAGCGGAGCACTTCGATCGCATCATCGTTTCCGCCGACGAAGACCCGCGCGCCGGCCTGGACTATGACGACCTGCGCTGGCTGCTCAGGCGCGCTCCCGCCGAGGTCCTGATCCTGCGCCCCGCGCCAGAGGACACCCGGCGCATCTCCGCGGGCGCCGTCGGCGGTCATTTCTAGGACACCAGGCGCATCTCCGCGGGCGCCGTCGGCGGCCATTTCCAGGACACCAGGCGCATCTCCGCGGGCGCCGTCGGCGGCCACTCCCAGGGCCGCGCCGCGGTGCTATGCGCCGGCGATCAGCAGGGCGGCGAACGCGATGTAGGCGAGCACGATCAATATGCCGGCCGCCCGCGACAGACCGCGCCCGAGGTACGCCAGCGCCAGCGCCAGCACCGTCATCCCCACGTAGAAAACCGTCACGAACGTCGCCTGCGGGCTCTGTCCCGCAAAGCCCAGGATCGTGACCGGCACCAGCAAACCCGCGATCACGTTGAAGGCGTTGCTGTTGAGCGCCGTGCTGAGGGTCGCGGCGCCTCTGCCGCGCATCGCCAGATATACCGCCGCCACCGCGTTCGGGAGGCTGGTCACCGCGGCCAGCACGAGCCCGCCGACGACGATACCCGGGATATCGTGCTCGCTTCCGAGCCGGGTCGCCGTTCGCTCCATCGCGATGCTCGCGCCGACCACCACCAGCACCGCGCTCGCAGCCATGACGCCGTCGCGACCGGTCCCCGGGCGCGGGTGGATCGCCGGCTCGAGCTCGAGCTCCTCCTCGCTGACGGCATCCACCAGCCAGCCCGTCCAACTGGCGGGCAGACGAAGCCTGGCGAGTCGCTCGTGACGCACCGCGAGAATCGTCACATACGGCACGATCACCGCCAGCGCCAGCAGCAGCCCGATCGCCGGCGCCACCGCCGCCGTGACCACCGCGAGCGCGACCAGCGCGATCCACAGAGCCACCACGCCGCCCAGCTCGATCACGCGGCGATGCAGTCCGATCCTCCCGGCAATGATCGCCGCCAGCCCGATCAGCGCCGCGATGTTGAACACGTTCGAGCCGATCACCACACCGGCGCCGACATTGCCGTCGTGACGAATCAGGGCGGTCACCGCGGTCGTGATCTCGGGCGCGTCGCCCGCCAGCGCCGCCAGCACTCCCAGCAGCGCCTCCGACAGGCGCAAGCGCGCACCCACCCGCTCGAGCGAGATCACCAGCACCCAGCTGGCGCCGACGCTGGTCGCGCCCGCCAGCACGAACCCCAGGATCAGCGGCCCGTCAGACACGGCATCCGCCGCAAGCTCGTGCCCGGACGCGCCCGCCCGCTTGTCGCCGGGCCGGTCGGGCAAGGCGCAAGCGCTGAGTTGTCGAGATGACGCCGGTCACGCGATCTGCTCCCCAGAGGGCACGCCGACCAGGCTTCCCGGCTCTCCGGCGGAGAGTCTATCTGCGTCTGCGCCACGACCGACGGGCAGGTACCGGAGAGAGCGCGGCGTAAAGGTATGTAGGATCGCGCAACCATCCGGCCTCCCCGCTGTTGAGCCAGACATGAGATCTTTTCGCCGCCTGCTCCCACTCCTCGTCCTCGTCCTCGTCCTGGCGCTCGGCGTGTCCGCACCGAGCGCGACCGGCAGCTCGCGCCGCCCGCCCGCCCGCGCGCACGCCGCCTCGTCGTTCCTGACGGGCATCGGCGACGAGGCCGGCGAGATGTTCGGCAACCCGCTGTGGCAGCAGCTGCACACGAAAATCGCCCGCTATATCGCGCCATACGACGCCGCCGTGCACCCGTACTCGCTCGACCAGGCCAAGGTCTGGATCCGCTCGGCCGAAGCCCACCACCAGCAGGTGCTCGTCGCCTTCTACCACTCCGAGTACACGCCCACGCGCATGCCCAGCGTTGCGACCTATCAGAAGGACGTCGCGAAGTTCGTAAAGCTCTTCCCGCACGTCCGCCAGTACCAGTCCTGGGACGAGGCCAACCGCGGCAACGAACCGCACCAGTGGTCGAGCCCGACCGCGGTCGAAGCGGCCAAGTACTACCAGGCGCTGATCCGCGTCTGCAAGGGCTGCACCGTGATCGGCCTGGACGTGCTCGACCAGCAGTTCATCCAGCCCACGCTGCGCTACATCGCCGAATTCAAGAGCGAGATCGGCAAACTGAAGACGATCATGCCCACCATCTGGGGTCTGCACAACTACTCCGACGTCAACCGTCTGGAATCGTGGCGCACGCGCGACATCGTCCGCGCCTTCGGCCGCGGCCAGGTGTGGCTGACCGAGACCGGCGGGCTCGTCAAGTTCGGCGGCGGCTTCCCGAACAAGCACGGCGAAGGCCTGACCCGCGCCGCCAAGGTCCTCAAATTCGTGTTCGCCGTCGCCGGCGCGCTGCCGCAGATCAAGCGGCTGTACATCTACGACTGGACCGGCGGCACCTCCAGGACGCGTTTCGACGCGGGCCTGATGAACGCCAAAGACCAGCCCCGCCCGGGCTATGTGGTGGTCTGCAAGGCGCTCCACGCCGCCCGCTGCAACGTCAAGACCGTCAAGAACTGAGCGGCTCTCTAGGCCGGGACAGAGCTTTCGTCCGGCTGGCCGCGCGTGGCGCGGATCTGCCGTGCCCGAAAGCCGTCCGGCTTGGCGTTGCGCAGCAGGCGCATCGCCAGCAGCGCCAGCAGGCCCGCGATCGCCGCCGTCGGCGCGAGCGCCTTCAGCGGATAAGTGCTGAAGCCGGGATGATCCTTGATGCTCAGCGCCGTGTGATCGCCCGCCTTGACGATGCTCTCGAGCCCCGCGTGATCGATGCCGAGCACGGTCGGGCCCAGCGCGGCAAACACGGCCCAGGCGACCAGCACGAGCATCCCCGCGCCCATCGAGGCGCCCGACAGGCGCAGCCGCGGCGTCGCCCAAGCCGCCAGCGCGATCGCCCCGCCGGCTGCCAGCAGGAACGGCCAGATCCCGCCCCAGCCGCGTCCGATGCCGTACGCGGAGGCGATCGTCGGCTGAAACAAGGCCTGGCCCAGGTAGCGCATCCACACGACCGTCTCGGTCTCATAGCCGACCAAGGGATGGGTGATCGTCGCGATCACGGTCGTCGTGATCGAAACGGCCGCCAGCGCAACCGTCGGGCCCGGGAAGCGCTTGAGCGCCAACGCGATCGGGAACGCCAGGAACGGGAGCAGCGTGTCCAGGAAGCGCGGACCCATGAAGCCCCCGCCGAACGGCAGGTAATAGCCGGAGTTGTAGAGCATGTAGCAGAGGCAGATGCCGCCGATCGTCAGCGCCTCGGCCCGCCGTCCACGCTTGTACAACAGCACCGTCCCGATCGCGCCCATCACCAGCACCGGCGAGATCGTCAGCAGACCGCGCGAGTCCAGCAGCAGCGTGACCAGCACCCGCAGGCTGGGAGCGTCGATGCCGAAGAACCCTTTCTGCTGGCGCGGGATGTTCGAGTAGGCCAGATGGGTCCAGGAGTGGAAGGCGTAGTGGTTGTAGAGCAGCAGGGGGATGATGCCCACGAGCCCGCCCGCCACGTAGGCGCCGCCGCGGCGCAGCACGCCCGCGGGCGTGAGCGAGTCACGGCGCGAGAGCAGGAACAGCCCCAGCACGAGCGCGGCGAAGAACGTCGGGTACTCGGAGCTGAACGCGTAGCCCATCGCCAGGCCCGCCACCGCCAGCAGCGACACGCTCGGCGGCCCGTCTCGCTCGCGCAGCATCAGCCAGAACGCCGCGAACGTCAGAAACGTCGTGAACACGTGCGAGAACAGCAGAGTCGAGAACGGCAGCACCATCGTCCCCAGCCCCAGCGCGACCGCCGCCGCCACGCCATAGCCGGGCTCGAAGCGATCGGCCACGCGCCACACCAGCAGCACCAGCAGAAAGCCGGGCAGCACGTTCGCCCACAGCCCGATCAGGTAGATCATCTCGTCGCCGGGTCGGTTGGGCGGGGCCACGTGCGAGCGCGTCCACGATTCGGCATCCACGAGGTTCAAGGCGTCGTAGAAGGGCAACGCAAAAAGCGCCATCCCCGGGGCGCGGGCCGAGTACCAGTGGCCCTTGTAGTAGGCCTTGTCGCCGGTGTTGGCCTGATACGCGTCGATCGTCGTGCCACCGTTGTTGAGGGCGCGGATCAGGTCGTAGTGGGAGGTCTGATTCCAGGAGAAGCTCTGAATCAGGGTCGCGTACGCGAGCCCCGTCAGCACGACCGCGAGCAGCGCCAGGCGCCGCGGGCTCGTCAGCTTGCGGGAGGGGCGGCTGGACCCGGGCTCGCGTGCGCGCTCATCGCTCATGAGTCCGACCCGTGCAGGGCAGCCGGTCCCGGTCCGATCTCATAGATCACCAGTGAGCCGACTCGTCGACGCGTGATGCCGAGACCCGCGATCGGCTTGGCCGCCGCAGCCGCCGGGTCGGGCGGCTCGGGCACCTCGGGATACTTGATCGCGGGCAGACTCGGCATCACGGTGTGAAGAACCACCGTGCGAATGTGGTAGTAGCGCAGCTTCTCGACGCTCGCTCGATCGGGGAAGCCGTTCATGCCGCCGCGCAGATCGTCGAGCGCCGGCAGGTCGAAGGTCGAGTTGCCGACCGGGATCTTGTAGAAGCCGTCGGTCGAGAAGTACTGCCACAGGCGGTCTGCCGCGCCGTCGGTCGGGAGGTCGAGGACCGGACCCGGCAGGCCGCGTTCCGCCGGCACGGGCTGGGGCACGACGGGATGGCCGAGATGGCCCGCGCCTTCGCCGAGGATCCCGATCAGCAGCACGACGCCCACCACTGCGCCGAGCGCGCTCAGCGAGCGCGCTGCACCCCACCGCCGGGCCAGGCCCATCAGCAGCTGCACACCCGCCCCCGCCAGCAGGGCGTAGCAGAGGGTCGCGAGCGTGAACACCCGTCCCGGCACGCGCACGCCGTCCCAGCCGGGAGCGAAGTCGTACAGCAGCCGGTACGGATAGCCAGCGCCGGTCAGGCCGAGACCGAATGCCAGCACCGAGCAGACCACGATCCCCGCGAGCAGTCCGAGGCGCAGGTGGCGTGTGTAGGGATTGCCGATCGGGGCCGCTTGTCCGGCACGCCGGACCGTGATCTCATCGGCGTTCACACCGCGAGGGTCTGTCGCCTCGGCTGGCAGCCCACGCGCGCGCGCGCGCCCGCGTGCGTCGCCGCTCGCGCCTTTCCTCGCGCCTTTCGAACCCGGGCCGGCCTCGGCCAGCTTGCCCACGCCGACCAGGCCAACCAGGGCGAGCAGCAGGATCAGCCCACCGGGGAAGAAGATGCTCTCGTTCTTGGAGTTCACTTTCGCGCGCATCCCCGAGGTCAGGCTGCCCCAGACGCGGTTCTCCGAGGATGCCCCCAGCAGCGCCGCCGGACCCGACGAGTACGCTTCGACTTCGCGCAGCGTGCGCTTGGCGGTGGGGTACTCGTTGGCGACCTTGAGGTACGGGCGGGCCTCGTAGACCGTCACCGCGCCGACCACCAGCACGCCGATCACCGTCACCGCAAGCAGGCGGCGGGGCAGCAGAGGACGGCGCGTGGTCGAACCGCGCCTGCCGTCGGCGCCGGCGCGTGCGCCGAGGTCGTCCCGCCGTGCCCAGAAGCCCCGACCGCGCCACCAGCTCCACACCGCCAGCAGCGCGAGGATCGCCAGCAGATACGCGTACTGCAGGCCGAGCGTGAAGCCGAGACTGATCTGCCATGCCGACACCAGCCATCCGGCCAGCACCAGCCCGCGCGAGCTTCGGCGGTAGCCGCGCAGCAGCAAGAACAGCGCGAGCGGGATCCCGCCCGAGGAGATTACGTGCAGGTGGCCGGCCTCGGTCACGCGGTACGGGGCATACGCGAACGCCACCCCGACCGCAGCGGCGCCGATGCGACAGAGACCCAGCTCGCGGCCGAGCAGGTATGCCCCCACGAAGCACAGCGACCAGGCGAACAGGAACAGCAGGTTGTAGCGGACCAGCGCCGCGACTGTGCCCGAGCCGAAGAAGGCGGCCGGGCCGTAACCGAGCAGCGAATCGGAGAACGCGAGGCTCAGCGGGTGCGGGTAGAACGCGTTCGAGTCGAAGATGTGCAGCGGATCGTTGAGCATCGCGTGGCCCACCCACGCGATCTGCCACGCGGTCCGGATCGGGTCCCCGAGGTCCGGCGAGATGCGGCTCGACGTGTGCAGCGCGAGCGGCCAGCTGGTGAGCACGGCAAGCGCGATCCCGGCGACCACCACCCAAGCGAGCTCCGCGCCCCGTAACGGCGGCGACGGGCTCCAGCGCGCGGGTCGCTCGGCGGCGGGAGACTTCGAGGGCCGGTCCAGGAGCGCGCTCGCCATCGACCGGCGCAGCATACGTCAGCGGCCGGTTCCATCGCGGCAGCCGAGCGGGCCGGCGCTGGGCCGGCTGGGAGCCTCGGGCCTGTGCGGCAGGGTCGGGTGGGAGCCTCGGGCCTGGGCCGCAGGGTCGGGTGGGAGCTTCGGGCCTGCGCCGCGGGGCCGGGTGGGAGCCTCGGGCCGGCGCGGCAGGGTCGGGCGGGAGCCTCGGGCCGGCGCGGCAGGGTCGGGTGGGAGCTTGGGGCCTGTGCCGCTGGGCCGGGTGGGAGCCTCGGGCTTGTGTCGAGGGCCGGGTGGGAGCGTCGGGCTTGTGTCGAGGGCCGGGTGGGAGCCTTGGGCCTGTGCCGCGGGGCCGGCTGGGAGCCTTGGGCCTGGAGCGAGACGTCTGTCGCCTGTCGGCTCTCGGCACATCGGATTTGCTAAGACTCAGCGCAATGAGGGTGCTGGTGGTGGGAGCCGGGGGGGTCGGCGCTGCGTTCGCTGCGATCGCGCAGCGGCGCCCCGCGTTCGAGCAGGTCGTGCTCGCGGATGTCTCGGCACGGCGTGCCCGCGAAGTCGCGCAGGGTCTCGGCGAGGGCGATCGCTTCATCGCCGAGCCGGTCGATGCGTCCGATCGCGACGAGCTCGTCGAGCTGATCGCCCGGACCCGCCCCGACGCGGTCCTGAACGCGTGCGACCCCCGCTTCAACGTGCCGATCTTCGACGCCTGCTTCGAGGCCAAGGTGACCTACCTGGACATGGCGATGACCCTGTCCGAACGCCATCCGGACCGCCCATTCGAGCTCGTCGGGACGATGCTCGGCGAGTACCAGCTGGAGCAGCACGAGCGCTGGCAGCAGGCCGGGCTGATGGCGCTGGTCGGAATCGGGGTCGAGCCCGGGCTGTCGGATGTGTTCGCCCGTTATGCGGCCGACGAGCTGTTCTCGGAGGTGCGCGAGGTCGGCGTGCGCGATGGCGCCGATCTGGTCGTCGAGGGATACGACTTCGCTCCGACCTTCTCGATCTGGACGACGATCGAGGAGTGCCTGAACCCGCCGTTGATCTGGGAGCGGGAGAGAGGCTTCTACACGACCGAGCCGTTCTCAGAGCCCGAGCTGTTCACCTTCCCCGAGGGCATCGGCCAGGTCGAGTGTGTGAACGTCGAGCATGAGGAGGTCGTCCTGATCCCGCGCTGGGTTGGCTGCGAGCGCGTCACCTTCAAGTACGGGCTCGGCCGCGAGTTCATCGATGTTCTGCGCACGCTCCACAAGCTCGGCCTCGACTCGACCGAGCCGGTGGACGTGCGCGGCCAGCAGATCGCGCCGCGCGACCTGGTGGCCGCCGCGCTGCCCGACCCCGCGACGCTCGGCGATCGGCTCAGCGGTCGCACGTGCGCCGGCACGTGGATCAGGGGGATCGGGATCGACGGCCGCGAGCGCTCGACCTACATGTACCACGTGGCCGACAACGGATACACGATGCGCGAGTACTCGAGCCAGGCCGTCGTGTGGCAGACCGCGATCAATCCGGTCGTCGCGCTCGAGCTGCTGAACGAGGGGCTCTGGCGTGGGACCGGAGTGCTCGGTCCGGAGGCGTTCGCGCCGGCGCCGTTTCTCGAGCGCCTCTCCGACCTCGGCGCCCCGCACGGGATGATCGAGCTGGCCTGAGCGCCGCGAGGCTCGGTGGTTCGGTCGCGTCCGAACCCGTCACATGGCGCGCACGGCGACGTTACGCCCCGTGCGCGCCATGTCCCCCCGCGACAGGGCGGCGTACCCCCGAGAGGAACTTGGAGGCAGGTGTGAGTGACACGCTCGGATGTGCAAGCAGCTCGGATGGGTAGCCGACGAGCTCGGCATCACTGTCAGAAATCCACGCGCGCGGGCGTCGGCGCCACCGGAGGCGGCTGCTCGAGCAGGCCGGGAGGCGCGGTTTCGGTCTTGCGCGAGAAGAACTCACGGAAATATGGGCGTGAGATCAGCATGATGATGAAGCCGAGGACCATGCCGCCGATGCCCATCCACAGCGGCAGCGTGATCCCAAGGATCGGCTTGGATTCGACGTTTGCGGTGTTGCTGTAATAGAAGATCGCCTTGATCCCGACCCCCCACAGCATCAGCCCTCCGAGCATCGGGCCGACACCGAGCAGAAAGAAGTTGCGAATGCTTTCGGTCAGATCGTGGCGGTAGTAGATCGGACACGCCACGCCGGTATAGCCGTAGTAGAAGCAGATCGGGAAGCCGATCGCGGTGATCGAGTCGTCCAGGACGCTTTCGGAGGCGAACAGCAGCCCGACGGTGATGGCGATCGACAGCACGCCGAAGCCGAGCGTCGACACGGTCGGTGTCAAATAGCGCTTGTGGATGCGCGATAGCAGGCTGGTGACCGCTTTCCAGTGCGCCATCGAGAGCGTCGTGCGGGCGGTCGGCAGGATTGTTGTCTGGGTCGAGGCGGAAGCGGAGGTGAGCACGCAGATGATCAGCAGCTTGTTCAAAGGTTCGCCGAGCACGCCGGTGCCGAGCGCATTGAGGATGTCTTCCTGGTTGGCTTCGTTGGTGAGGAAGCCGGTGCCGTGGAACGCCTGGGCGGCGGCGGAGACGAGCAGGTAGATCGCCAGCAGCAGCAACGTCGACACCACAGCTGCCTTGCCCGGCCCCTCGGAAGGGTTCTTCGACTCCTCGTTGACTGCCACACCGGAGTCCCATCCCCAGTAGATGAACACACCCAGCAGGATCGCCACCACGAGATCCCCGAAATTCATCGCAAAGGGGTTGATCCACGACAGCGACGGCTTGATCGAGCCATGCGGCGGGTTGCTGCCGTACACCTTCACGAACGCCACCACCGAGAACAGCGCGAGCGTGAAGATCTCCAAACTCAGCAGGAACTGCTGGATACGCGCCGACAGCTCGATGCCGCGGTAGCAGATCCAGGTCATCAACGCGATCCACACCACGGCCCCGATGATCAGCGCGGGTTTGGATTCGCTCAGTTCGGTGAACCCGAACAGCTTGAAGGTGTAGATCGCGGCGATGTCTGACAGCGACGCCATCACGATCACGTCGGCAAGGAAGATCGCCCAGCCGTTCATCCACCCCTGGATCGGCCCGAGCGCGCGCGTCACCCACGCGAAGGTGGTGCCGGCGTCGGGGTCGGCACGGTTGAAGTATTTGTAGGCGGCCGCCACCAGCAGCATCGGGATGAACGACACGAGCATCACCGCCGGCGCGTGTACGCCGACACCCTTGACGGCCACGATGAATCCGAGCGTCGCAGCCAGTGAGTACGCGGGCGCGGTCGAGGCGACGCCGATCACGACGTTCGAGACGAAGCCGATCGCGTTCTTCTTGAGGCCCTTGTCGAGGACTTCCGAAGATGCCGCTCTCGGTGCGGCGACGTTTTCAGTTGCCATTCCGTGCTCCTCTCGGACCGTCGTGAGAAACGCTACGTCGTTGGTCGGATCAAAGAAAGGGGCGCGATCCCCAAAACGTATGACGACTCTTGTACGTTACGTCTAAATCACGCTGAGCTCGTTGAACTGGCAGCGCCTTGAGCATGACATCTTGGCGGAGTACCGTTGTCCTGAGTGTCCAGCGAAAATTTGGCCTAGTGTCGAACAGCTGTCCCGAGTCGAGTCGGATACCGCGACCTGCTGCGATACCGCGACGTCTTGCGGCTGACAGGCGACCGCGACCGACCGCGGAGCGGCTGCGCGTTCCAGAGGAGGTCACACGATGGCGGCCACACCGACGAGCACAGACCTGAGCGGCGACCCCGCACGCCCGCCAGCACAGGCGGACCGAGCCGTGGATGCCGAAGGTCCGCTCGGCCAGATCGCGGGCGAAGAGTCCCCGGGCGGAGCCAGCAGCGAGCTGCAGGCGCTCGCCAAGCGCCATCTGTGGATGCACTTCACGCGCATGGGCGTCTACGAGGAGGGCGCCGAGGTGCCGGTGATCGTCAGCGGCGAGGGCTGCTACGTCTACGACGAGCACGGCAACCGCTACCTCGACGGGCTGTCCGCGCTGTACTGCGTGAACGTCGGGCACGGGCGCGGCGACATCGCCGAGGCGGGGGCCAGGCAGGCGCGCGAGCTCGGCTTCTACACCAACTGGAGCTACGCTCATCCCCGCTCGATCGAGCTGGCGGCGCGGATCGCCGAGCTGGCTCCGGGCTCGTTGAACCGGGTGTTCTTCACCTCTGGTGGGTCGGAGGCGGTCGAGTCGGCGTGGAAGCTGGCCAAGGCCTACCAGGCCGCGCGCGGCCAGCCCCGCCGGCACAAGCTGATCGCCCGTCACCTGGCCTATCACGGCACCTCCATGGGCGCGCTCAGCGCCACCGGCCTGCCGCCGCTGCGCGAGCCGTTCGAACCGCTCACCCCCGGCGGACGGCACGTGCCGAACACCAACTCCTATCGCTGGCAGGAAGATCGCGACCCGCTGTGGGCCGCGGACGCGATCGAGGAGGCGATCCTGTTCGAGGGCCCCGGCACGGTCGCCGCGGTGATCCTCGAGCCGGTCCAGAACGGCGGCGGCTGCTTCGTGCCGCAGGACGGCTACTTCCAGCGCGTGCGCGAGATCTGCGACCGCCACGGCGTGCTGCTGATCTCCGATGAGGTGATCTGCTCATGGGGACGGCTCGGGCACTGGTTCGGCTGCGAACGCTACGGCTACGAGCCCGACATGATCACCACCGCCAAGGGCATCACCTCGGCGTACGCCCCGCTCGGCGCCGTGATCGCAGCCGACCACATCGCCGAGCCGTTCATGCACGGCAGCCAGATCTTCAATCACGGCTTCACCTTCGGCGGGCACCCGGTCGCGTGTGCCACCGCGCTGGCGAACATCGAGGTGATCGAGCGCGAGCAGCTGTGCGAGCGCGTGCTCGCCAACGAGAGCCGCTTTCGCGCCACGCTTGAGAGCCTGCGCGACCTGCCGATCGTCGGCGACGTGCGCGGCGCCGGCTACTTCCATGCGATCGAGCTGGTCAGGGACAGGGCCACGAAGGCCACCTTCGACGCCGACGAAGCCGAGCAGCTGCTGCGGGGCTTCCTCTCCGGCGAGCTCTACCGGCGCGGGCTGATCTGCCGCACCGACGACCGTGGCGACCCGATCGTGCAGCTGTCGCCGCCGCTGATCGCCGGCGAGGAGCAGTTCCAGGAGATCGAGGCGATCCTGCGCCCGGTGCTCAGCGAGGCCTGCGAACGGATGGCGCGGTGGAGCTCACCGTCGAGGGCCTGACCTCCGAGCTGGGGCTCGAGCTCGCCAGCGGCCAGGTCGCCGCGGGCCGGCACGTGCGCTGGGTCCACATCACCGAGCTCGTCGACCCCACGCCCTGGCTGAAGGGCGGCGAGCTGCTGCTCACGACCGGCCTGCAGCTCGAGACGCCGAAGGTGCAGCGCTCGCTCGTCGAGCGCCTGGTCGAGCACGAGATCGCCGGCCTGGGCTTCGGCACGGGCTTCGCTCACAAGCGCATCCCCGCGGCACTGCTCGGCGCGGCGCGCGCCCAGGAGTTCCCGGTCTTCGAGGTTCCCTACGAGCTGCCGTTCATCGCGATCACCGAGCGCGTCTTCGCCCAACTCGTCGAGGAGCGCTACGAACTGCTGCAGCGCAGCATGGCGGGCGACGTGCTCGCAGAAGCGCTCACCGGCAACCTCTACCCCGAAGAGCTGCAGGCGAAGCTGCGCCCGTTCGGCATCGGCGAGCAGGCCAGCGTGCTCGTGTTCTCGCCGGCCGACCCGACGGTCGCGGCGCCGTTGCTCGAGCGAGCGCTCGAGCGCGAACGGGTCCACTGCCTGGTCGCGATCCGCTCCGGGCTCTTGTACGCGGTCATCGGCATCGACGGCGTCACGCCTGAGCCGGTCGAGCTGGCGGCGCGGATCCGTGCCGAGCTGGCCGGGCGGCTCGGTGACGAAGTCGCGGCGGCGGCCAGCCGGCCGGCCGCCACGCACGCGCTGCGGCTGAGCTTCCACGAGGCGCGCTGTGCGCTCGAGGCCGCGCGTCTGCGCAACGGCGGGGGCTCGCCGATCGTCGCCACCTACAAGGACCTCGGGGCGTTCCAGCTGCTGCTCTCGCTGCAAGACGACGATGCGCTGATGTCCTACTGTCGCAGCGTGCTCGGGCCGGTCGAGCAGGGCGAGGGCGAGTACGGCGAAGAGCTGTTGCGCTCGCTCGACGTGTTCATCGAGAACAACGGCCATTGGGAGAAAGCGGCCAGCGCGCTCTACTGCCACCGTCACACGCTGCGCTATCGGATCAAGCGCATCGAACAGCTCACCGGACGCGATCTGAGCCGCGCGCGCGACCGCATCGAGTTCTGGCTGGCACTGCGCGGAAGGGAGCTCGCGAGGTGAGGCACGCGCGGGCCGGCAGATCGAGGACCGGGCGGGAGGCGGCTCGATGAGGCGCGCGGAGCCGGCGCGGTGAGGATCGGGGTTCCCACCGAGATCAAGACCGACGAGTACCGCGTCGCGATCACGCCTGCGGGCGTCCGCGAGTGCAGCGCCCACGGACACGAGGTCCTGGTCCAAACCGGGGCCGGGCTCGGCAGCGCGGTCTCCGACGAGCAGTTCATCGCCCAGGGGGCGTACATCGTGGCCGACGCGCCAGCCGTGTTCGAGGCCGCAGAGCTGGTGCTCAAGGTCAAGGAGCCCCAGCCCTCAGAGGTCGAGCTGCTGCGCGAGGGCCAGACGCTGTTCACGTACCTGCACCTCGCGGCCGAGCCCGAGCTGGCGCGCGCTCTGCGGCGCTCGGGCGCGACCTGCATCGCCTATGAGACCGTCGAGGACGCGAGGGGACACCTGCCGCTGCTCGCGCCGATGAGCGAGGTGGCCGGCAAGATCGCCACACAGGCCGGCGCCTTCATGCTCGAGAAGCCGCTCGGCGGTCGCGGCATCCTGCTCGGCGGCGTCCCCGGAGTTGCGGCCGCCACCGTGCTCGTGATCGGCGGCGGCGTGGTCGGCATGAACGCCGCCTTCATCGCGATCGGCATGCAGGCCGACGTGTTCGTGTTCGATCGCTCGATCGACAGACTGCGTGAGCTCGAAGTCGCATTCGCTGGTCGCGCCTCGACCGTCTACTCCTCGACGCTCGCGATCGAGGAGATGCTGCCGCTCGCCGACCTCGTGATCGGCGCCGTGCTCGTTCCCGGCGGGCGGGCGCCGCGCGTTGTCACCCGCGAGCAGCTGCGGCTGATGCGCCGCCACGCGGTGCTGGTCGATGTGTCGATCGACCAGGGCGGCTGTTTCGAGACCTCGCGCCCCACCACGCACTCGCAGCCCACGTTCGAGGTCGACGGCATCACCCACTACTGCGTCACGAACATGCCGGGCGCCGTCCCGATCACCTCCACCTTCGCGCTCACCAACGCCACCCTGCCCTACGTGCTTGCTCTGGCCGACCGCGGTCCGCAGGCGGCGATGGCCGACGATCCGGGGCTGAGCATGGGCCTGAACGTGTGCGCCGGCGAGATCACGCACCCTGCCGTCCTGCAGGCGCTCGCAACCATCGAGGCCGACCCCGCCGCGAGCAGAACGGAACACGCGACGACCTGAACGGAGGAGCCAATGGCGACGGCCACAGAGACTCTCGAGAACTTCATCGACGGACGGTCCATCGCCTCGCAGGGCGAGAGCGAGCCGATCCTCAACCCTGCCACCGGGGAGGCGCTGGCGCGGGCGTCGAAGTCGACGGCCGAGGACGTCGAGCGCGCGGTCAGCGCCGCGCGCCGGGCGTTTCCGCAGTGGTCGGTCACGACGCCTGCCCAGCGCGCGGCGGCGCTGCTCGCGCTCGCCGACCTGATCGACGAGCACGCCGAGGAGATCGCGCGGCTCGAGGCGCTCAACGCCGGCAAGCCGATCGAGGCGGTGCGCAGCGACGAGCTGCCCGTGATGGCCGACAACCTGCGCTTCTTCGCCGGCGCCGCGCGCTGTCTGGAGGGCCGCGCCGCGGGCGAGTACATGGAGGGCTACACCTCCTACACGCGCCGCGAAGCGGTCGGCGTGATCGGGCAGATCACGCCCTGGAACTACCCGCTGATGATGGCTATCTGGAAGATCGGGCCCGCGCTCGCCGCGGGCAACACGATCGTGCTCAAGCCTGCCGAGACCACGCCGATCACGACCGTGCGCCTGGCCGAGCTCGCCGCCGAGATCCTGCCGCCGGGCGTGCTGAACGTGATCACCGGACACGGCGAGCCCACCGGTCAGGCGCTGATCAGCCACCCCGAGGTCGACATGGTGTCCCTGACCGGATCGGTGCAGACGGGCAAGCACGTCGCACGCACCGCCGCCGACACGCTCAAGCGCGTCCACCTCGAGCTCGGCGGCAAGGCGCCGGTGGTGGTATTCGATGACGTCAGCCTCGATACCGCGCTCGAGACGATCGCCGGGACGGGCTACTACAACGCCGGCCAGGACTGCACCGCCGCGACGCGGGTGCTGGCGGGCGCGAACGTCTACGACGAGCTCGTCAGCGGTCTGGCCACGCAGGCACACGGTCTCGTGATCGGCGACACGCTCGCGCCCGACACGACGCTCGGACCGGTCAACTCGGCCAAGCAGCGCGACCGCGTCCAGGGGTTTCTCGAGCGCAGGCCCGCGCACGCCGAGCTCGTCACCGGCGGCAGCGCGCCGGACCGGGCCGGCTTCTATCTCGAACCGACCGTCGTCGCCGGCCTCGAGCAGCAGGACGAGATGATCCAGAGCGAGATCTTCGGGCCCGTGATCACCGTGCAGCCCTTCACCGACGAGGACCAGGCGATCGCGTGGGCCAACGCCACGCGCTACGGCCTCGCCTCGTCGGTCTGGACGCGCGACGTCGCACGCGCGCTACGCGTCTCCAAAGCTCTGCGCTTCGGCTGCGTCTGGATCAACGACCACATTCCGCTCGTGTCGGAGATGCCGCACGGCGGCTTCAAGGAGTCCGGCTACGGGAAGGACCTGAGCGTCTACTCGCTAGAGGACTACACGGTGGTCAAGCACGTGATGGCTTCCCTGCAGTAGGCGCTCACGCCTTGCGCGCGAGCACCTGATAGACCGAGATGAAGCCGCTCTGAAAGCCGTTGCGCGCGGCGCGCAGATACAGGCGCCAGACGCGCACGCGCTCGCCTCCGGCCAGGCGCTCGGCCTGCTCGCGGTTGGCGTCGAGGCGATCGATCCATGCGCTCAGCGTCTGCACGTAGTCCTGCTGGAGGCCCTCGACGTGCTCGGTCACGAAGCCCGCGCGCTCGAGCGACAGCTCGATGCGGCTGAGATGCAGCGGCGCCGCATCGGGGAACACGTAGCGCTCGGAGAACGGGCCAGCCTCGGCGTCCCCATGGCGCAGGCGGGCAATGCCGTGGTTGAGCAGGCGACCTCCCGGCTCGAGCATGTCCGCAAGCCGCCGCCCGTACTCGTCGATGCGCCTCGCGCCGACGTGCTCGACCATGCCGATGCTCGCGATCGCGTCAAAGCGCTCACGCCTGTCGAGATCGCGGTAATCGGCCAGGCGAATCTCGACCCGGTCCTCCAGGCCGGCCTTCACCACCCTCCTGCGCGCCAGCTCGGCCTGGTTGGGCGACAGGGTGATCCCGACCGCGTGCACACCGTGGCGCGCCGCGGCGTGCAGCACGAAGCTGCCCCAGCCGCAGCCCACGTCGAGCACGCGCTCGCCCTCGCGCAGTCTCAGCTTCGTGCAGACCAGCTCGCGCTTTGCCTGCTGGGCCTCCTCGAGGGTCCGAGCGCCGCGCGAGAAGACCGCGCAGCTGTAGGTCATCGACTCGTCGAGAAACAGGCCGAAGAACTCATTCGAGACGTCGTAATGGTGGCGCACCGCGCGCGCATCGCGCTCGCGGCTGTGTCGCTGCCCGCGCGGGCGCAGCTCGCTCGCCGGCACGCGCGGCGGCCGCGTCAAGCCGCACGCGCGCACCGCAGCCAAGGCCAGGCGCGCGCGCGTGGCACGGTCGATCGGCGGGGCGCTGAAGCTGTCCAGCAGCGCAATCACGCGGTCGAGGTCGTCGGCTTCGAGCTCGCCTGCGGCGTACGCGCGCCCGAGCCCGAGCTGCCCGGGAGCGCGCAGCAGATGAGCGATCGCCAGCGGCGAGCGGGCGCTGAACGTCGGCCCGTCCTGGCTCGTTCCGGACAGCTCCGAGCCGTCCCAGAAGCGCACCGTGAAGGGGCGTTCGGGCAGCGCTCGCGCGAGCTCGCGGCGCAGCGGCTCAGGATTTGCGAGCAGGGCGCGCGCCATGCCTCCGTCCGGCTGCTGAATGTCGCTTTGCGTCTGGCCACATGTCGATAGGCAGCCTACGGGTCGCGCTGGTAGGTTGCCTGCGCGATGCGCGCCGGTCCTGTCACCAGTGAGCTCCCCAGCGGCGACGTTCCTGGTCCCGAGGACGTCCAGCCCGTGCAGAACGAGACCCGCGATCGCGTCATCACGGGGTTCGTCACGTTGGCTCCGATAGCGGCGCTCGGCTTTGTCGGCTGGCAGCTCTGGGACGGGCTGCTGCGCCCGACCGACGTCGCCGTGTTCGTGATCATGTACCTGCTCACCGCACTGGGCGTGACGGTGGGCTTCCACCGCCTGTTCACGCACCGCAGTTTCAAGACCTCGCGCCCCGTGCGCGCCGTCTTCGCCGTGCTCGGCTCGGCCGCGATCGAGGGCCCCGTGATCTCGTGGGTCGCCGATCATCGCAAGCATCACGCCTTCTCCGACCGCCAGGGCGACCCCCACAGTCCGCACGTCGATCACGGCGTCGGCTGGCGCGGTGCGCTGCGCGGGCTCGCCCACGCCCACGTCGGCTGGCTGTTCGTTCACACCCAGCGCGGATCGCGCGAGCGCTATGCGCCAGATCTCCTGGCCGATCCTGTCGTTTCGTTCGTTGACCGCACCTTCCTGGTGTGGGCGCTCGGCGGGCTGGCCGTGTCGTTCGGGCTGGGTTACGCGATCGGTGGGACCCTGCGCGCCGGGCTCACCGGCCTGTTGTGGGGGGGAGCCGTGCGCATGCTGGTGGTGCACCACATGACCTACTCGATCAACTCGCTCTGCCACTTCTTCGGCCGTCGCGACTACGCCACCGAAGACCACTCGCGCAACCTGCTGTGGCTCTCGCTGCCCACGCTCGGCGAGGCTTGGCACAACAACCACCACGCCTTCCCGACGTCCGCCAGCCACGGTCTCAGCTGGCGCCAGCCGGACATCTCCGCGCTGGTGATCCGCGCGATGGCCCGCGCCGGGCTGTGCTGGGATGTGATCACGGTCCCGGAGGAGCGGCGCGGCGCCAAGCGCTATCAGGTCGCGTGAGGGCCGAGCGATCAAATCGCGTGCGGCCGGAGTGATCGGGTCGCGTGCGGCCGGAGCGATCGGGTCGCGTGCGGCCGTGACGCGTCGCGAGCAGTCGCCTGAGCGCCCGGTCGGCTAACGTCCTGGCGTGAGTCTGCCGACGTCCCCCTCCGATCCCACGGACGCAACCAAGCGACCGGACTCCGAGTCGGGCTCGTCAGACGGTGGCTCAGCCGAGGACCGCGGTGGCGCGGGCTCGGACGCCGAGCTGCTCGAGAGCCACGACGTCCTGCGCCTGCTCGCGCCCAATCCGGGACCGCTGACGCTGTCCGGCACCAACACCTGGGTGGTCGGGCGCCGCCCCGCATGGGTGGTCGATCCGGGTCCCTCGATCGACTCGCACACGCGACGGTTGTACGCGGCGGTCGAGGCGCGCGGCGGGCTCGGAGGCGTCGCGCTCACGCACGACCACGAGGACCATTCCGAAGCTGTCGCCGAGCTGCTCGAGCGCTACCCGGCGCCGCTCGCCGGCGGTCGCGGCGAGGTCGATGTCGAGCTCGCCGAGGGCGTGCGCTTCGGGCCGTTCGATCCCGTGGCGACCTCCGGACATTCCCCCGATCACTTCGCCTTCATCGCCGACGGCGTCTGCTTCACGGGGGACGCCGTGCTCGGCGAGGGTTCGGTGTTCGTCTCGCCCCATCGCGGCGCCATGTCCAACTATCTGCTGGCACTGACGCGACTGCGACTGCGCGACGACTTCAGGGTGATCTGTCCCGGCCACGGCCCCGTCGTGTGGGACGCCGAAGGCAAGCTCGAAGAGTACGTCAACCATCGCCTCGATCGCGAGCACGCGCTGATCCACGCGCTCAACCAGGGGCTGCGCACCGAACGCGAGCTGCTCGACAAGGTCTGGCCGGAGATCCCGGAGGCGATGCGCCCGCTCGCCAGCGTCACGCTCGCCGCGCACCTGGACAAGCTCGACGACGAGCAGATCCTCCCCGAAGACGTGGAGCGCCCGACGTTCGAAAGCTTCGATTGGTGAGCCCGCGTCGCGGCGCTTCGGGTTTTCGTGGGCGCGCGCGCCCCGGACGTGCGCAGCGCGACGGCGAGCAGGACGGGGGCGGCGAAGACGCGACCGCTTCGCGCGCGCCGCGAGCTCCGCGCAGAGCCCGCGCGGTCACGCCTCCGCCGTCCCGTCCGCCGACGTCCTCGCCTTTTCCGCCGATCGCCGACTATGGCTTCCTATCCGATTGCCATACCGGTGCGCTGGTCGCATCCGACGGCGCGATCGAGTGGATGTGCCTGCCGCACTTCGACTGCCCGGCGGTGTTCGCGGCGATGCTCGACCGCGGGGCCGGCAGCTTCCGCGTAGGCCCCTACGGCACCTATGTGCCGGTCGGCCGGCGCTACATACCGGGCACGAACCTGATCGAGACCACCTGGATGACCGCACAGGGATGGCTGCGGGTGATCGATGGGCTCACGATCGGCGAATGGCACGACAACAAGCACGGCAGCAGCCATACCCGGCCACCGACCGACTTCGACGCCGATCATCTGCTGGTTCGCTGGGTCGAATGTGTCCAGGGCCAGATCCAGGTGGAGGTCGTGTGCGAGCCACTGTTCGGATACGGCGCCGTGTCTGCACGGTGGACCGCCGTCGACACCGGCGAGGCGGGTGGCTTCGCGCTCGATGCCAGCCCGGACCCGGCTGTCCAGGAGGCGACCGCGATGGCGCGCGCGCGGGAGGCTGGCACGGGCCTCCCGAACGCCGCGAGCGACGGCAGCGAGGGCACCGACGCCGCGCAAGTCCCCTCGGACGCAACGCCGGCGGACGCTGCCGGCGAGCCGGCGTCCGCGGATGGGCCGGCGGTCCGCGCAAGCGGCGCGTACGAGGGCATCGAGCTCGGCTTCCGCCTGTACAGCGACCTGCGCATGGGCGTCGAGCTCGGCCGGGTGCACGCCCGGCACACGCTCGTCGAAGGCGAGCAGCGCTTCTGCGCCATCTCCTGGACCGAGGCGCGCGGCGGACCGCGCACGGCCGCGCAAGCCAAGCAGCTGCTCGATGACACCAGCAACTTCTGGCGGCGCTGGCTAGGGGATGGCATTTATCCCGACCACCCCTGGCGCCGCCAGCTGCAGCGCTCGGCGCTGGCACTCAAGGGGTTGACCTTCATGCCCACCGGCGCGCTCGTCGCCGCGCCGACCACCTCGCTGCCCGAGACCCCGGGCGGATCGCGCAACTGGGACTACCGCTACTGCTGGATGCGCGACGCCTCGTTCACGCTGTGGGCGCTGCACGCGCTCGGCCTCGACTGGGAGGCCGACGACTTCGTCGAGTACGTCGGCGAACTGCAGCGCAACGACGACGGCTCGCTGCAGATCATGTACGGCATTCGCGGCGATCGCGACCTGCACGAGTCGACGCTCGAGCACCTCGACGGCTATGAGGGGGCGCGGCCCGTGCGGATCGGCAACGGCGCCTACGACCAGCGCCAGAACGACGTATACGGCGCCGTCCTCGACTCGGTGTACGTGCACGCCAAGCAACGCGACCACGTCCCACAGGGGCTGTGGCCGGTGCTGATCGAACAGGTCCACTGCGCCGCGCAGGTCTGGCGCGAACCCGACCAGGGCATCTGGGAGGCGCGCGGCGAGCCGCGCCACTACGTCAGCTCGAAGCTGATGTGCTGGGTGGCGCTCGATCGCGGTGCGCGGCTCGCCGAACGGCGCGGCCAGCAGGATGCTGCCGAGCGCTATCAGGGCATCGCCGAGGAAATCCGCGCGGACATCCTCGCCCGCGGGGTGGACCGGCGCGGCGTGTTCCGCCAGCACTACGACACCGACGCGCTCGACGCTTCGAACCTGCTGATCGGCCTGCTGCGGTTCCTGCCTGCGGACGACGAACGCCTGCGCGCCACCGTCTATGCGATCAAATCGGAACTCACCGAGAACGGGCTGGTGCTCCGCTATCGCACCGACGAGACCGACGATGGGCAGCAGGGGGAGGAGGGAACGTTCCTGATGTGCTCATTCTGGCTCGTCTCGGCGCTGAGCGAGATCGGCGAGCACCGCGAGGCCGAGCGCCTGTGCGAGCGCCTGCTCGCCTACTCCTCGCCGCTCGGGCTCTACGGCGAGGAGCTCGAGGCCTCGAGCGGCCGGCACCTCGGCAACTACCCGCAGGCGTTCACGCACCTCGCGCTGATCAACGCCGTCACCCACGTCGTCTCTGCGCAGCAGGACCGGTGACCGGGCTCGCGGGGATCACGGGCGACGGGGACCAGTCACCCGGCTCGCGGGGATCGCGGCGGCCCGGATCAGTAGTCGGGCTCGCGGGGATCGGTGGCCGGGCTCGCGGGGATCGGTGGCCGGGCTCGCGGGGATCAGCCGGATCAGTAGCCGGGCTCGCCGGGAAGGACCACGCGCGCGTTGCCGCCGTCGGCTATCACCTTCGGCAAGATCGGCTCGATCGTGCGCCCGCGCGTCGCCGCCAACAGCTCTTGTGCGGAAGCGAACCCCACCAGTGGCTCGAGGTTCTTGATCGTCGGGAAGACCAGTGCGATCTCGCCGGCGCGGTGAGCCTCGAGCGCGCCGGCCGGCGTGTACCAGCCGAGATCAACGCACTCTTCGCCGTCGACGCGCGGCTCCTGACCGGCGGGCAGCGACGCCAGGAAGAAGTGCGTGTCGTAGCGCGTCTTGACCACCGCCGGCGTGATCCAGCGCGAGAACTCGACGAGCTCGTCAGCGTCCTGCAGCTCGATCGCCGCCTCCTCGCGCAGCTCGCGAACCGCGGCCGCCCGCAGCGCGCCGTCGCCGTCGCCATCGCTCGCATCGACCGCTCCGCCGGGAAACACCCAGACGCCGCCCATGAAGCGCGCGTCCGGCGTGCGCCTCACCAGCAGCACCTCGAGCGTGTGCTCGCCTCCGCGCAGGACGATCACGGTGGCCGCCGCGCGCGGCGTCGTGGCCGGTCCGGGGTTGTACTGCTCGCCCCGGGCGGGCCGACCGGCTTGCGCGCCTGAGGCCATCGAGCGACTCTACCCGTATGGCGCGGCGCTCGCTAGTCTTCGACCCATGAGCGCAACCCAGACACTGCAGCGCTGGATCTGTGAATCCTGCGGCTACATCTACGATCCCGACGAAGGCGACCCCGACGGGGGCATCCCGGCCGGCACGGCCTTCGAGGACATTCCCGACACCTGGTTCTGCCCGGTGTGCGGCGCCCGTAAGAGGGACTTCGTCCTCTACGAGGACTAGCCAGGACGCCGCTGAGCTGCGCCCTGCGGCGTCCTCACCAACCGCTGCGGGTCGGTGCCGGCTCGCGTGCGTAGCATGCCACGCGGGTGGGTGGGCCTATCGATCTGCCTGGCTTGCTCAGCGACGCCCTGGCGGCGGATGGCTGCGGCCACGCGTGTCTAGATGACCGACTGGGCGGCCCTGCTCGCGTTCGATCGCGAGCGCGTCTGGCATCCCTATGGCGGCCTGCCGCCGTCGCCGCCCGCGCCGCTGCCGGTCGTATCGGCCGAGGGCGTGCGCCTGCGGCTGGCCGACGGTCGCGAGCTGATCGATGGGATGGCCTCGTGGTGGTGTGCAATTCATGGGTATCGTCACCCCGCGCTCGATAACGCCGCTCGCGAGCAGCTGGAGCGAATGGCCCATGTCATGTTCGGGGGGCTCACGCACGAGCCGGGCGTGCGTCTGGCCGGGCGCCTGATCGAGATGGCTCCACCGGGAATCGAGCGGGTGTTCTTTGCGGACTCGGGCTCGGTGGCGGTCGAGGTCGCGATCAAGATGGCGCTCCAGTATCAGCGTGCGGTGGGGGAGCCCGCGCGCACGCGGCTGTTGACCGTCAGAGGCGGCTACCACGGCGACACCTTCGGCGCGATGTCGGTGTGCGATCCGGTCGGGGGCATGCACAGCCTGTTCACCGGCGTGCTGCCCGAGCAGGTCTTCGCCGAGCGCCCGCCCGCCGGGTTCGATGTCGGGCTCGACGCGGACTGGGCGGCGCACGTCGGCCGCCTGTTCGACGAGCACGGTGACGAGCTGGCTGCGGTGATCGTCGAGCCGGTCGTACAGGGCGCCGGCGGAATGCGCTTCTACTCGCCCGATTATCTGGCGCTGCTGCGCGCGCTGTGCGACGAGCATCGGCTGCTGCTCGTGCTCGACGAGATCGCCACCGGCTTCGGGCGGTCGGGTGTCATGTTCGCCTGCGAGCACGCCGGTGTCGCGCCCGACGTGATGTGTGTCGGCAAGGCGCTGACCGGCGGCTACATGACGCTGGCCGCGACGCTCTGCACGCCCGCGGTGGCCGAGGCCATCTCAGGCGGCGAGGGCGCCGGCCTGATGCATGGACCCACGTTCATGGCCAACCCGCTGGCCTGTGCCGTGGCGCTCGCCTCGCTCGATCTGCTCGAGGATCCGGACCGGAGCTGGCGGGCGCGCGTCGCCGCGATCGAGGAGGGGCTGCGCGGCGGCCTGGCGCCGGCACGCGAGCTCGCGGGCGTGCTCGACGTGCGCGTGCTCGGCGCGATTGGGGTCGTGCAGCTCGACCACGAAGTCGACGTCCTCGCCGCCACCGCGGCCGCGCTCGAGCGGGGGGTGTGGCTGCGCCCGTTTCGCGACCTGATCTACACGATGCCGCCGTACACGATCGAGCGGGAGGACCTGGCTCGCGTGAGCGCCGCCCTCGTGGCGGCGGCCGGCGGCTGAGCTCAGCGCGCTCAGCCGGCCTGCCAACGTCGCCACGGAAGCGTGTCGCCCGCGCGCGCGAGGTCGGCGATCGCTGGGCTCGCCAGCGGTCTCAGGACGGCCACTTCGATCTGGCCGAGGCGCGCGATCGTCGCGCGGTTGGAACGCTCCAGCGGCGAGGGCTGCTCGGGCCAGGGCGTGAGCACCACCGCCCGCACGGCGAGACCGGCTGCGCGGGCGGCCTGCAGCGTGAGCAGCGTGTGGTTGATCGTGCCGAGGCCCGGCCGCGCCGCAATCAGGATCTCCAATCCCAGCGCGACCGCAAGGTCGCGCACCGAGAGCTCGTCGCTCAACGGCACCAGCAGACCGCCGACCCCCTCGACGATCAGCGTGCACCCCGGTGCCGCGGCGGCGCGTGCGCGACCGATCATCTCTGCCGCGTCGATCTGCGCGCCCTCGAGCTGGGCCGCGAGGTGGGGCGACACGGCTGGGCCGAAGCGCAGCGGGGCCACATCCTCCGGCCTCATGTCAGCCGCGGCCGCCAGCAGCTCGTGATCTGGAGGCCACGCTGCGGGAGGCTCGTCCAGGCCGGTCACGACCGGCTTATGTGCCACCACGCGCTCGCCGGCGTGCACCATCGCGGCGACCAGGGCCGCGCTCACGATCGTCTTGCCGGCGCCCGTGTCGGTTCCCGTCACGAACAGCCCGCGCATGCCCGCGCCTGCCGCCCGCTCGCGCTCGCGCGACGCGGCCGTCAGGCCGCGCGCGAGACGGCCTGTCCCTCGCGCTCGAAATCGAACGGCGCCCTCGAGCCCGCGGTCTCGCGCGCGCGGTCCGGCGCCGCAGCGGCGCTTGCGGGCTCACGCTCAAAGCCCGCCGAGTCACGGGCCCGCACGGTCTCGCGCTCCAGGTCGAACGGCGCGTTGGCGAGGTTCGGCTCAGCCAACGCTCGGGCGGACGGTTCGAAATCGAGCTCTGTTTCGAGCTCGAGCAGCTCATCATGCGCGGGCGCGACCGCCGCGGCGGCGGCCCGCAGCGGCAGCGTCGCCAGGTTGAGGTCGAGCTCGCGCCCGGCCTCGCCCAAGATCCGGGCTGCGCCGGCCAGCTCTTCAGGGGTATGCGACGCCATCGACGTGAGCCGCAGCCGCGACGTCCCGGGCGCCACCGTGGGTGGACGGATCGCCTGAGCGAAGACGCCTCGGCGCAGCGCCGCCTCGCACAGCGTCACGGCCGCATCGGCGTCACCGACCACGAGCGGCACGATGTGCATGTCACAGGCCTCAGCGGCAAATCCCTCCGCCGCCAGCGCCCGTCTGAGCGTCCGCGCGTTCGAGCGCAGCCGCTGCACACGATGGGGGCGCTCCACCAGCAGCTCGAGCGCGGCAAGCGCCCCCGCGACCGCGGGAGGGGGCGGTGCGGTCGAGAAGATCAGGGGCCGGGCCGCGTTGATCAGGTAATCGACCGTGGCCTGGTCGGCGCACGCATACGCCCCGTAGGAGCCCAGCGCCTTGCCGAGCGTCCCGATCACCAGATCGACCTCGTCCTCGAGGCCCGCGGCTGCCACGGCACCGCTGCCATCCGCGCCGAGCGCACCGATCGCGTGAGCCTCGTCCACGATCGTGCGCGCCTCGTATGCGCGTGCGAGGTCCACGATCTCCGGCAGCGGCGCCACGTCGCCGTCCATCGAGAAGACCGCATCGGTCACGATCACCTGCCGGACATGCGTCCGATCCGAGCGCGTCGGGCGTCCAGCGCCGGAGCGCACATGCGCGCGCGCGCCCGCCCGTGCGCCATGCCGGCACAGCAGCCACTCGAGGTGCTCCACGTCGCCGTGCCTGTATACGACCACCTCCGCACGTGACAGCCGGCACCCGTCGATGATCGAAGCGTGGTTGAGCTCGTCCGAGAAGACCGTGTCGCCGCGACCCGCGAGCGCTCCGATTGCCCCCGCATTGGCGAGGTAGCCCGATCCGAACAGCACGCAGGCCGGACGGCGATGGAACGCCGCCAAACGCTCCTCCAGGCGGCGGTGGATCGTCATCGTGCCCGATATCAGCCGCGAGGCCCCGGCGCCCACGCCCCACCGCATCGCCGCTTCGGCCGCGGCTTCGCGCACACGCGGGTGGTCCGCCAGGCCGAGGTAGTTGTTCGAGCACAGCAGCAGCACGGGCTTGCCGTCGAGCAGAACCCGCGGACCCTGGGGCCCGCTCACCATCCGCAGGCTGCGTCGCAGCCCGAGCTCACTCAATTCATCCAGCCGCTGCTCGATCTCATTCACCGCTGCGCCCGGCCGGTTGCGATCGCCGTCGTGGGGTGCTCGCGGTTTGGCCGGTCCGCCTGGTCGGCCGGCGAGCTGTTGGGCGCGCCGTCGGGACGCGGCGGCACGCCGCGCTTGGCGCGAAAGCGCAGCTGGGCCGAGGGATCCCATAGCCTCACCTCGAGCGGCGCCCGCTGCCGATCGCCCTCCCGCGTGGCGCTCGGCAAGTCCTGTGGGCCAGAGGTGCGCTCACCGCCATCGTCGGCGGGCGCACTCGCGAGCAGCTCGTCCACCACGTCGGGCGTCTCGCCGCGCAGCCAACCGCTGCGATTGTCGGGTCGCGGGTTGCTGCCGTTGTCGGGCTGGCGCGACACGTTCAGACCGAGCTCCTCGAACATCCCCCGGTCTTCCTCGGGAGCCGATCCGAGCGTTGTGAGGAAGTTGCCCATCATCACACCGTTGAGCCCCGCCTTGACAGCCAGCGGTTGCAGCTCGCCGAGGTTCTCCACCCGCCCGCCGCAGAGGCGGAACAGGGCTCCGGGAAGGATCAGTCGGAAGATCGCGATCCACTTGACCGCCTCCCACGGGTCGATCGGCCTGCGGTCGCCGAACTTCGTGCCCGGTCGTGGATTGAGCAGGTTGATCGGCACGCTCGTGGGATCGAGCGCGGCCAGCTCGAACGCCATCTCGACGCGCTGCGCGCGAGTCTCGCCGAGGTTGAGGATCCCGCCCACGCACGTCTCGAGCCCAGCCTCGCGCACTGCCTGGATCGTGCGTATGCGCCCCTCATAGCGGACCGTCGTGGACACCTCGTCGTAGTAGCTCTCGGCCGTCTCGACGTTGTGGTGGACCCGCTGGATGCCGGCCTCCTTCAGCGCGGTCGCGCGCTCGACCGACATGTGGCCGATCGAGGCGCAGCGCTTGAGGTTCGTGTGCTCCGAGACCAGGCGCGCGCCCGCAAGGATCTTCTCGAAATCTCGCTTCGACAGCCCCTGACCCTGCGTGACCATGCAGAAGCGGTGAGCGCCCGCCGCCTCCGCGGCCTGTGCGTGTTCGAGGATCTGCTCAGGGCTCATCATCGCGTGCATCGGCGTCTCGGCCTCGGCGAAGCGCGACTGCGCGCAGAAGCCGCAGTCCTCGGCGCACCCGCCGGACTTCGCGTTCACCAGCGAGCACATGTCGGTCGCGTCGCCAAAGCGCTCCACGCGGGCCTTCCAGGCCCGCTCGACGAGCGCCTCGATCTCGGCGTGATCCTCGATCTCGCCGAGGCGCCTCGCCTCTTCGCGAGTGATCAACGGCGGCATGCGCCCAAGGTACGGGGCGCCGCGGACGGCACCAACCGGGCGCCAGAACCGGCCCGGCTTGCTGATTGCGCCGAGAACCATGCGCGCACGCGCGCGTGGGCTCATGGCCGGTGGCTGTGGACGGCACGGCCGTCGCTGTGGACGGCATGGCCGTGGCTGTGGACGGTGGGCCTTATGCGGGGTGGCTATTCGTTGCGCCAGCGCGGGGGGCGCTTGTCGGCGAAGGCGCGCATGCCCTCGCGCATGTCCTGTGAGGCGAAGGACCGGCGGCGCAACTCGATCAGCTCCTGCGCGAGCTCGGCTGGCAGCTCGCCCTCGGTGCGCAGCAACACCGCGATCGCTCGCTTGTTGCCGAGCTGCGAGCGCGGCGCGTTGCCGGCCAGCTCGACCGCCAGCGCGAGCGTCGCGGACTCGAGCTCCGCCTCGGACGTGACGCGGTTCACGAGGCCCCACGCGAGCGCCGTCGGCGCGTCGATGTGACGGCCGAGCAGGAACAGCTCACGGGTGCGCGGGGCGCCGATCGCGTCGATGAAACGCCGCAGGCCGGTGTGCGAGTACACCAGCCCCAGCTTCGCCGGCGGCATCCCCAGCTTGATCGTCTCGCCCGCGACCCGCAGATCGCATGCGAGCGCGAGCTCGAGCCCGCCCCCGATCGTGTGTCCCGGCAGCGCGGCGACCGTCGGCCAGGGGAATGCCTCGAGCGCGTCGATCGCTTCCGTGAACGGATGCGCCACGAGCGCCTCGGCCCGTTCTTCGAACTCCTCTTCGGGAATCTCGCCGATGTCATAGCCCGCCGAGAACATGCCGTGGGCCCCCGTCAGCACCACGCAGCGGATCGCGCCGCGCTCATCGGCGTGCTCGCGCAGCGTCGCCGTGATGGCGTCGAGGATCGGGTGATCGAGGGCGTTGCGCTTCTCGGGATTCGAGATCGTCAGGCGCAGCACATCAGGCGCCGGCCGCTCGACGAGCAGCTTGCCCTGGGCGAGCTCCTGGGTGTCGGCGCCTGCTGCCATCGGGTGCCTAGGCTAGCTGTGACGGTGGCGATGCCGCGACCCGCTCGCATCGAGGCGCTCGACGGCCCGACCGGACGGGACGGGCTTGCCGGTGCTACTCGAGCACGATCAGCGTGTCGCCCTCGTTGACGGCCTGCCCCTCCTCGCAGCGGATCTCCGCCACCTTGCCGGCATCTTCGGCTTCGACGGGCATCTCCATCTTCATCGACTCGAGAATCGCGACCGTGTCGCCCTCCTGCACCTGGTCGCCGACCTCGCACTCGATCTTCCATACCGTGCCTGTGATGTGCGCCTCCACGTCGATCACGTGTACCTCCTGGGAGCTGTGAGACTTTGACGAGTCGCGGTTCGCCTCCGAACGATCGCTGACAATAGCTCGGCAGGCCGATGATCCTCTCGAGCAATCGGGGAGCCGCGAGGGCCAGCTCCACGCCATGATCCCGTCGAGCAATCGAGGAGCCGGGAGACCGCCTGCACGCCATGATCCTGTCGATCGATCAAGGAACCACCGGCACCACGTGCTTCGTGTACGACGAGCAGGCGCGACCGCTGGCGCGTGCCTACCGGGAGTTGCGCCAGTACTTTCCGCGACCCGGCTGGGTCGAGCACGATGCCGCTGAAATCTGGGAGCTGACGCGGACCCTCGCGCTCGAGGCGCTGGCGGGCGCGCGCGCGCGCCCGGGCGAGCTCGCGGCTGTCGGCATCACCAACCAGCGCGAGACCGTGTGCGTCTGGGATCCGAGCAGCGGCGAGCCGCTGCACAACGCGATCGTGTGGCAGGACCGGCGCACCGCCCAACTTTGCGATCAGCTGCGGGCGGCCGGACACGAGCCGTTGATCCGCGACCGTACGGGGCTTGTGCTGGACCCGTACTTCTCGGCCACCAAGATCCGCTGGCTGCTCGACAACGTGCCAGGGCTGGCGGACCGGGCGCGTGCGGGCGGCGCCGTGTTCGGGACCGTCGATTCGTGGCTGCTGTTCAAGCTGACGGGCGGACACTTCACCGATCCGTCAAATGCCGCGCGCACGCTGCTCTACGACATCGGGCGCGGGCGCTGGCATCCCGAGCTGCTGGAGCTGTTCGAAGTTCCCGCCGGCAGCCTGCCCGAGGTGCGGCCGAGCGTCGGCGTGTTCGCGCAGACGCTGCCGGACGTGCTCGGGCCGCACAGCGCACCCGTTGCCGGCGTTGCCGGCGATCAGCAGGCGGCGCTGTTCGGCCAGGCCTGCCTGCAGCCTGGGCTCGGCAAGAACACATATGGCACCGGCTCGTTCGTGCTGCTCAACACGGGTGCGACGCCGCCCGCGCCGGCGCCCGGTCTGCTGAGCACCGTCGCCTGGTCGCAGGGCGGGCGCACGACCTACGCGCTCGAGGCTTCGATCTTCGTGACCGGCGCCGCAGTGCAGTGGCTGCGCGACGGGCTGGCGATCATCGGCGACGCATCGGAGACCGAGGGCCTGGCGGCGTCGCTGCGGTCCAACGAGGGCGTGTACTTCGTGCCGGCGCTCACTGGGCTGGGCGCTCCGCACTGGGACCCGGGTGCGCGCGGCACGATCGTGGGTCTGACGCGTGGCAGCGGGCGCGCTCACCTGGCGCGCGCCACGCTCGAGGCGATCGCCTACCAGACCGTCGACGCGGTGCGCGCGATGGAGTCGGCCAGCGGAGCGCCGCTCGACGAGTTGCGCGTCGATGGGGGCGCGAGCGCCAACGCGTGGCTGATGCAGTTTCAAGCCGACGTGCTGGGTGTTCCCGTGGTCGTCGCCGAGACTCTCGAGACGACCGCGCTCGGCGCCGCCAGGCTGGCGGGCGTGGGTATCGGGCGCTGGACGCTCGCCGACGTTGCTGCCGGCCGGCGCGCGCGCGCGCGCTACGAGCCGTGCATGTCCACGCAGGAGCGCTCGGAGCTGCTGGCGGGATGGGCCGACGCGCTCGCGCGCGCGCTCTCGTGCTCGCCAGGCGGAGCGTCGCCCGGCCCATCGGTGGGCTCTGTCGGCGAGTAACTTTGCGAGCGCCCGGAGGTAGAAGCGAGCAGATGAGCGAGTTAGCCTCGATGCGCGAGCAGGTCTACGCCGATCCGCGGCCGAAGGAGTACTTCGACCGCTTTCACGAGCGCGCTCGCACGCACGAACCCAACTGGATCTACGAGGCGACGCGCGTGCTGACGTCGCTGTACGCCTACACGTTGCTGCGCGTGCGCTCGATCTCCTGCGAGCAGGTCCCGGGTGTCGGCCCCGTGATTCTCGCTCCGAACCATTTCTCGTTCATGGATCACTTCCTGATGGGCTGCTACATCAGGCGCAAGGTGCGCTTCATGGCGAAGTCGCAGCTGTTCAAGCCGCCGATGCAGAGCATCTACAGCCCCGGTGGAGTGTTCCCCGTCCGCCGCGGCGCTCGCGACGAAGAAACGTTCATCACCGCCAAGGCGATCCTGGCGCGCGGTGGCGCCATCACGATGTACTGCGAGGGCGGGCGCTCGCGCACCGGGCGCATGGCCAGCGACGCCAAGCCCGGGATCGGGCGCCTCGCGCTCGAAACCGGCGTTCCGGTGGTGCCGATCGCGATCCAGGGCTCGTCGCGGATCCGCAACTGGAAACGCCTGCAGTTCCCGCGTGTGACCGTGCAGTACGGCGAGCCGATGCGGTGGGAGCCGGTCGAGCATCCGACCCGAAACCAGCAGCAGGCGGTCGCCGATGAGATCCTCGCTGCGATCCGCGAGCTGTATGTGGGTCTCGAGCAGCACGGACGCAAGGGCGTCCTGCGCCGCGTGCGCGCCGAACGCCGCGCCGCCAAGACACCGGCCGTGGCCTGAGGCGTGGGCAATCGCGTCGACGTCGGCGGCGTGATCCGGCGCACGTTCGAGATCTACGCGGACCAGGCGCTCGTGCTGGTCACGGCCGCCGCCGTCGTGTTCGTGATCAGCGCGGTCGTGGGCGCGCTGCTGGTGTCGGCCTCGCCCGGGCTGGCGATCATTGCGCTCGTCGTGAGCCTCGTCGCCAGCACGCTGTTCACCGGGATGGTCGTCGAGCTGGTGGCCGACGTCCAGGACGGCAGGCGCGATACAAGCCCCGGCCAGCTGCTCCAGGCGGCGGTGCCGGTGCTGGGCCAGCTGATCCTGGTGGGCATCGTGGCGGGCATCGGGATCGTGATCGGCTTCATCCTGATCATCATCCCCGGCCTGATCCTGCTCACGATCTGGTCGGTCGCGGCCCCGGTTGTGGTGCTCGAGCGGCCCGGCGGCCTGCGCGCACTCGGGCGCAGCCGCGAGCTGGTGCGCGGCGAAGGCTGGAACGTGTTCGCGGTGATCCTGCTGATGGTGATCCTCGTGGCCGTGATCAGCTTCGTGGTCGAGGCCGTCGCGGCCTCCGCCGGAACCGGGATCGACCTGCTGGTGCGGGTCGTCGTCGGCATCCTGACCGCGCCGATCTCGGCACTTGCCTCGGCGGTGCTCTACTTTCAGCTGCGCGGCCCCGGCGGGCGTGAGAACGCTGCCGCTGGGGCGCCCGGAGCGGGTCCTCCGGTCGCTCCCTGATCGCGCTCGCTGGCTGAGTCGGTCGTTCCGGCGCGTCCGTCACCGCTCCTTCGGCGCGCCGCCGCCGAGCAGCCCGGCCGGCCCGGCCGGCCCGGCCGGGTCAGCCGGTCATTCCGCCGAACAGGCCGCCCGTGACGTGCAGCGTCTGGCCATGGACGTAGTTGGACCAGGGCGAGCACAGGAAGAAGATGCCGCCGGCTGCCTCTTCGGGTGACGCCGGGCGGCCGAGCGGTATCAGCATCGCGGCCATCTGGCGCATCTGCTCGGGGATGCCGAGCTGGATCGTCTCGCCGTCCTTCTCCATCACGTTCTCGTCGACCTTGGCCTGCGTGAGGCGCGTGTCGATGAAGCCGAACGCGACCGCGTTGACGTTGACTTTGAACTGGCCCCACTCCTTCGCCACGGTTTTCGTGAGACCGACGACGCCGGCCTTGCCGGAGGAGTAGTTCGCCTGGCCGGCGTTGCCGAACGTGCCGGAGGTCGAGGACACGTTGACGATCTTGCGGAAAACCTCCTTGCCTTCTTCGCGCTCCTGCTTGGCCGGCTCGCGCAGGTGCGGCGCGGCGGCGCGGATCACTCGGAAGGGCACGATCGTGTGAATGTCCAGCATTTTCTGGAACTGGTCGTCGGACATCTTGTGCACGGGCGCGTCGACGGTGTAGCCGGCGTTGTTGACGATGATGTCGATCTTGCCGAACGCGTCGATGGCCTTCTGGACGAGATCGTCGGCGGCGCCGGGCTTGGTCAGGTCGCCGGCGTAGACAGCCGTCTCGCCGGAGATCTCGCCGGCCGCCTGCTCGGCCACGTCGCCGTCCAGGTCGTTGATCAACACCTGCGCGCCCTGTGCGACGAGCAGCTCAGCCGTCGCGCGCCCGATCCCTCGCGCTGAACCGGTGACTATCGCCGACTTGCCGTCGAGTACTCCCATGGCGGTTGCGTCTCCTCTGTTGTCTTGTGGTTGCCTGCGGGCAGACTATCCGTCCGGCCAATCGGCCCGCGGCTCGTTGGCCCGCTGCGGGCGCTGCGGCACGCGGGCGTCCCGGGGGCGGCGCGGGGGACGCGGGAGGCGCACGCCGGGGACGCGGGAGGCACACGACGACGGCGGCGGCGCGCGATGGCGCGAGGCCAGCTAGCAGCTAGCCGGTGATGATGACGCCGAAGTCCTGCGTGTACAGGGCGCCCGGCTCGCCTTCGGCGCGAGCCGCAGGCGCGTGCGGGCTGACGCCGATACCGGTTTCCCGATAGTTGGAGTCGAGGATGTTGGCGCGGTGCTCGGGCGACTGCATCCAGCTTTCGACGATCGCCTTCGGCGTCGCCAGCCAGAGGGTGCCCCAGGCGATGTTCTCGCCGATTTCGTAGCCGATCTTCGCGCTGTAGATGTAGCCCGCCGCCTGCATCCTGCTCAGCGGGGTGCTTCCGCCCGGTCCTTCGTGGCTGAAGTAGTCACTGACGGCCATGCTTTCGCTGTGACCCTGGGCGCAGTTCTGCAGATCCGTGTTCAGCTGGAGCGGGCGCTCGCCGTGGGCGATCCGTTCGTTGTTGATCAGGCACAAGGTCGCTTCGCGCACGGCTTCGAGGTCTTCCGGGGTAGGCGTCAGGCCGGCTCCGGTGCAGACCGCCGGTTGCGCGCTCGGGGTGCTGGCCGAGCTGGCTGCGTGAGTCTGGGGGACGGTCGCGGGAGGTGCCTGCCGGCCGTGAGCGTCTCGCCGGGTGCGCGCGGCATGGGTTCCGTGGCGGGCCGTGTGGCTGACGCCATGCGGGTGCTTGCGCTTGGAGCCGTGCCGGTGGCCGCGAGGATGGTGCTCGGCGGTCGTCCCGTGCCCGCGACCCCGCTTGTGTTGTGAGCTCCCGCTGTGCCGATGCGCTCGCTTGGAAGAGCGTTTGCCGTGGTGGTCGTTGCCCTCGGCCGGCCGGGTGTGATCGGTGGCAGTGCGCTTCCCGAGGCCATGGCTCGAGCCGCCGGCGGCGTCTGGGCTGGCGATGACGGGTGCCGCGGCCATCAGGCTGGCGAGGGCGACGGCAGCGATCGCGGCGAGCGCGACGTTGACGATCGCGCGCGGATCGGTGCCGCGATCGATCGGAACTGGCTTGCTGTCGGCTTCGGCCACGGGCGGGACATCGGTCGCGCGGTCGCGAAGCGTTAGGCGCCGACGCCAGCCTGGACGGATTCCAGCGGCCGTTTTCCCAGTAGGCGCGGGCCTTCGAGGCGATTCTGCGGGTGCGTTGCAAGATCGCCATCAGCGGGTAGGACGCACAAAGTAAGCAGCTCTACTGTTTACTTTCTGTTCGTGCTCCGTTAGCGTCAGAGCAAATCGAGAACCGAGGAGATCGCCCCCCATGGCCGCCACCGCCGAGAGCGTCCTGAAGCCCGACTTCAAGGCCGCGCGCAAGCACTTCATCTTCAACGACGAGCACGAAGCCCTGCGCGAGTCGATCCGCAGCTTCGTCGTGAAAGAGCTCGCGCCGCACGCAGAGGAATGGGAGGACACGACGTTCCCGGACTCGGTCTTCCCGCGCATGGGCGAGCTTGGCTTCCTCGGACTCGACAAGCCGGAGGGCTATGGCGGACAGGGCGGCGACTACTACACGAGCCTCGTCCTGGCCGAGGAGATGACGCACGCCAACTCCGGCGGCCTGGCAATGGGGGTCGCCGTCCACACCGATATGGCGATGCCGCCGATCCTCGCGTTCGGCAGCGAGGAGCAAAAGCAGGAGTGGGTCGTGCCCGCGATCAAGGGCGAGGCGATCCTGTGCCTGGGCATCACCGAGCCGGATGCCGGCTCGGACGTGTCCGGGATCAAGACGCGCGCCGTGCGAGACGGCGAGGACTACGTCATCAACGGCTCCAAGACATACATCACCAACGGCCACCGCGCCGACGTGATCGTGCTCGTCACCAAGACCGACGCCGATGCCGGATACGACGGCTTCACGTTGTTCCTGGTGCCGATGGATGCGCCCGGGGTGATCCGCGAGAAGAAGCTCGAGAAGCTCGGCATGCACGCCTCAGACACGGCGCTGCTGGCCTTCCAGGACGTGCGCGTCCCCGCCGGCGCCGTCCTCGGCCAGGTCGGCAAGGGCTTCTACCACATCATGTGGGAGCTCCAGGGCGAGCGCCTGATCGGCGCCGCCGGCTGTGTGGCCGGCGCGCAGAAATGCTTCGAGCGCACGCTCCAGTACGCGCACGAGCGCAAGGCGTTCGGCCGGGAAATCGGGAAGTTCCAGGTGATCCGGCACAAGTTCGCCGAGATGGCCACGAAGATCGAGTCGGCCCGCCAGATGGTCTACGTGACCGCCTGGCGGTTTCAGAACGGCGAGTACCCGGTGCGCGAGATCTCGATGGCCAAGCTCCACGCCGCGCGCGTCGCCGTCGAAGTCGCGGATGAGTGCATCCAGATCCACGGCGGCGCCGGCTACATGCGCGAGTACGGCGTCGAGCGGGCCTGGCGCGACGCGCGCCTGAATCGCATCGGCGCGGGCACCGACGAGATAATGCTCGAGGTGATCGGGCGCTCCTATGGTCTTTGATTCACGCCCGATCGCGCCAACGGGGGGTGGTCGGGAGGGGGGCCTGCCCCCCTCCCGTTCACAGATAATGCTCGAGGTGATCGGGCGCTCGTACGGGCTGTGAACCAGCCGCCGTTCACAGACGAGCACGAACAGCTGCGCGCGTCGATCCGCGGGTTCCTCGAGCGCGAGCTTGCGCCGCACGCCCAGCGCTGGGAGGACGAGGGGTGGTTCCCGAACGAGGTCTTCGACAAGATGGCGGCGCAGGGCCTGCTCGGTCTCAAGTACCCCGAGCAATACGGCGGCCAGGGCGGCGACTATCTGCACGAGGCCGTGCTCTGCGAGGAGATGGCGCGCGCGGGATCCGGGGGCACCGCGGCCGGGATCGGCGCGCACGTCAACATCGCCACACCGCCGATCTGGAAGTTCGGCACCGACGAGCAGAAGCAGCGCTATCTCGTGCCCGCGATCGCAGGCGAGAAGATCGGGGCGCTCGGGATCACCGAGCCCGGCGCCGGCTCGGACGTGGCCGCGCTCACGACGCGCGCGGAGCGCGTCGACGGCGGCTTCGTCGTGAACGGCGAGAAGACGTACATCACCAACGGAGTTCGCGCCGACTTCATCGTGACGGCTGTGAAGACCACGCGCGAGGGCGGACACCACGGCATCTCGTTCCTGATCGTCGACCGTGGCGAGGGCGTGAGCTCGGCGGCCCTGCACAAGCTCGGCTGGCACGCGTCGGACACGGCCACGATCAGCCTCCAGGACGTGTTCGTGCCCGAGCAGAACCTGCTCGGAGCGCTCGACGAGGGCTTCAAGCTGATCATGGCCAACTTCCAGTGGGAGCGCCTGGCGATGGCGCTCGGCGCGGTCGGCGCGATGCGGCTGGCGTGGGAGCGCACGGCGCAGTTCGCGCGCGAGCGCGCGGCGTTCGGCCGCCCGCTCAGCGGCCATCAGGTGATCCGACACAAGCTGGCGGACCTCGCCACCTCCGCGTACACCTGCCGGTGCGTGGCTTACGACGCGCTGCGGCGGTTCGTCGCCGGCGAGGAGCCGCTCGAGGAGGTCACGATGGCCAAGCTGCTCACGCAGCGCGCGTCGTTCGAGCTGATGGACGAGTGCCTGCAGATCCACGGCGGCGCCGGCTACATGCGCGAGTACTGGATCGAGCGCGCCGCCCGCGACGCGCGGCTCGGGCCGATCGGCGGCGGCAGCGACGAGATCATGCGCGAGATCCTCGGGCGGGTGCTCGGGCTGTGAACGGGCCGGTGGAGGCTGGTGGCCGACCGGTGGAGAGTGGTGGTGGGCAAGCGGTGACCGGTGGCTGGCCGGGGGCGACTGGTTACGATGCGGCCGTGTCTGGGGAGTCGGTCCTATACAGGCTCGCCGATGGCGTCGCGACGATCACGCTCAACGAGCCCGACACTCGTAACGCGCTCTCGCCCGGGCTGCTGCAGGGTCTGATCGACGCGTTCGAACACGCACGAGACGATCCGAGCGCGCGCTGCGTGGTGCTCGCGTCCTCGCACGAGAAGACGTTCTCATCCGGAGCCAACCTCGGCGGCTTCGCGGGCGAGGTGCCGCTCGTGCACAAGCACTTCGGCTCGGATCGCTTCGTCGGCCTGTTCCGGCTGATCGGCGAGCTCGGCAAGCCGACGCTCTGTGCCGTACGGGGCCACGTGCTGGCCGGTGCGCTGGGGATCGCACTGGCGTGCGATCTGATCGTCGCGTCAGAACAGGCCACGTTCGGGACGCCCGAGATCAACATCGGCGCCTTCCCGTTCATGATCATGGCCCTGATCTATCGCAACGTGCCGCGCAAGAAGGCCAACGAGCTGCTGCTGCTCGGCGAGCGTTGGAGCGCCCAGGAGGCGCTCGCCGCCGGTCTAGTCAACAAGGTCGTGCCGGCAGACGAGTTCGACGCGGCGGTCGCCGAGTGGGCGCAGAAGCTCGCCCGCAAGTCGCCCGTGATCATGCGGCTCGGGAAGGAAGCGATGCGCCGCCAGCTGGACATGCCGCTCGACGACGCGCTCGACTACCTGCGCGCGCAGCTGACGCTGGCGCTGTCGACCGAGGACATCGTGGAGGGCGTGAGCGCGTTCTTCGAGAAGCGCGACCCCGAATGGAAAGGCCGATGAGCGCAAGCGCCGCAGGCGAGTCCGTGACCCGAATGGAAAGGCCGATGAGCGCAAGCCCCGCCGGCGAGTCCGTGACCCGAATGGAAAGGCCGATCGGGTCGGGAGCGACATACCGGTTTGCGGCGGCCCACGCGCGCGCGCATGCGCTCCCATTTGGGACACGACTCTTCCCGGCCCTCGGGACACGACTCCTCCCGGCCCTCGGGACACGACTCCGCCCGGCCCTCGGAACACGACTCCGCCCGGCCCTCGGAACACGACTCCGCCCGGCCACTTTGCAAACAGCGCTTCGCTGTCGTCGGCAAGCCTCCGGGGATCATCCGGGCTGGAGCACGCGATGAGCGCCCGCGAGTCGATCAGCGCTGAGCCATCGCTGCTCCGTCCCCTGGTCGAGGACCTCGAAGCGCGGCGCGCCAAGATCAAGCTCGGTGGAGGCGAGGAGAAGATCGCCAAGCAGCACGCGCAGGACAAGCTGACCGCGCGCGAGCGGATCGCGCTGCTCGTCGACGAGGGAACCTTCGTCGAGCTCGGGATCCTCGCCCGGCCGCACTCCTCGCAGCGAGCGATGGACGGCGTCGAGGCGCCGGCCGACGGCGTGATCACCGGCTACGGCAGGATCGACGGCCGCATGACTGCCGTGTGCGCCTATGACTTCACCGTGATGGCGGGCTCGATGGGCATGACCGGCGAGTTCAAGGTGACGCGCCTGCGCGAGCTGGCGCTGCGCGAGCGGATTCCCTTCGTGTGGCTGCTCGACTCAGCTGGAGCGCGCGTGCAGGAGGCGGCGGGCGCGATGTTCGCCGGCTCCGGGCACCTGTTTCGCGAGGAGGTCGTGATGAGCGGCGTGATCCCGCAGGTCGCCGCGCTGATGGGGCCTTGCGCGGCCGGCACGGCGTACATCCCCGGACTCGCGGACTTCGTCCCAATGGTCAAGGGGCGCGGCTCGATGGCGCTCGCCGGTCCGCATCTGGTGCGCGCCGCCGTCGGCGAGGACGTGACCCAAGAGGAACTGGGCGGCTCGCGCGTGCACTGCCGCAAGTCGGGGGTCGGCGACATGGAGGTGGGCAGCGACGAGGAGTGCATCGCGCGCATCAAGGAATACCTCTCGTACATGCCCCAGAACTGCGAGACCCCGCCGCCCGTGCGAGCAAGCGACGACCCCGTCGACCGCTGCGAGGACTCGCTGCTCGACGTGCTGCCCGAGTCCAACCGCAAGCCGTATGACATGTACGAGGTGATCAGGCAGATCGTCGATCACGGCGAGTACATGGACATCAAAGGCCAATGGGCGAAGACGATCATCACGTGCTTTGCCCGTTTCGGTGGGCGTCCCGTCGGAATCGTCGCCAACCAGCCCAAGCAGCTCGGCGGGATCCTCGACAACGACTCGGCCGACAAGGCCGCCCGCTTCGTGAACCTGTGCGACGCGTTCGCGATCCCGCTGGTGTTCATCCAGGACGTCCCCGGCTTCATGGTGGGGACGAAGATCGAGGCAGAAGGGATCATCCGCCACGGCGCCAAGATGCTGCACGCGGTCGCCGCGGCGACCGTGCCGAAGATCACCGTGATCACGCGCAAGGCGTACGGCGCCGGCTACTACGTGATGTGCGGTCGCGCCTACGAGCCCGATCTGATCGTCGCCTGGCCGAGCGCCGAGATCAGCGTGATGGGCGCGGAGGGCGTGGTCGAGATCGCCTTCCGCAAGGTCGTCGACCAGGCCGAGGACCCCGCTGCCAAGCGGGCCGAGCTGATCGAGAACTTCCGCGACATCTTCGACGTGTACATCGCCGCCGGCAACGACCTGATCGACGACGTGATCGATCCGCGCGAGACCCGGCCGACGATCTGCCGCGCGCTGGAGATGTCCGTCGGCAAGCGGATCGAGCGGCCCTGGAAGCGTCACGGGGTGGTACCCGTATGAGCCAGGGAGCAGGAGAATGAGCGTCGAGGATCCCGTCGTGATCACCTGCGCGATCTCCGGCGTGCTCGCCAACCGCGAGCAGTGCCCGGCGATCCCCTATACCCCTCAGGAGTACGCCGCCGAGGCGCGCCGGATCGTGGACGAGGGCGGCGTGATGATCCACATACACGCGCGCAAACCGGACGGCTCGCCGAGCTTCGAGGTCGAGGACTACCAGGCGATCACCGAGGCGATTCGCGCCGAGGTGGGGGAGGCGGCGATCATCAACCACTCGACCGGCGCAGTCGGCGTGTCCGTGGAGAAGCGGGTCGAGTACCTGCGCGCCTGCCGCCCCGAAGTGGCGGCCCTGAACATGGGCTCGATGAACTACGCGAAGTACTCGCGCTCGCGCAAGGGCTTCGTCTTCAATATGGTGTTCGCCAACCCGTTCGATGAGATCATCGAGCTGCTGCGCGCGATGAACGAGCTCGGCATCAAACCCGAGCACGAGTGCTTCGACATCGGCCACGTCGGCTCGCTCGCGCCGCTGATCGACATGGGTGTGCTGCATCCGCCGCTGCATGTGGACTGCGTTATGGGGGTCGTCGGGGGCATCCCCCCGACGGCGCGCAACCTCGCGGCGATGGTCGAGAACATCCCCGGCGTGCCCGTCAATGGCGCCACGTCGGACACAACGGCCACGTCGCACTGGGGCGTGATCGGAATCTCACGTGAGCAGTGGCTGCTGGTGGCCGCGGCGCTCACGCTCGGCGGCTCGATCAGGGTGGGTCTCGAGGACAACCTGTATCTGCCGAGTGGCGAGATGGCGCGTTCGAACGGCGCGCTGATCGCACAGGCGCGGCAGATGACCGAAGAGATCGGACGGCGGCCGGCAACGGTTGCGCAGGCGCGGGCGTTGCTGAATGTGAGCGCCGGCGCCGGCGCGGGCGCAGGGTCGGTGGCTTCGTGACGAACGCCTCGGCGGTCCTGTGGGCGCGCGTCCTGGCACGCGAGGTCCACGCGCGGGCCGACGGGCGCCGGCATCCGTGCCGGCGTGCGGCGCGGAAGGTCCACGCATGAGCCTTCCGCTCGAAGGCATCCGCGTGCTCGACCTCTCGCGCCTGCTGCCCGGCGGGTTCTGCTCGCTGCTGCTGGCCGACTTCGGCGCCGATGTGCTGAAGGTCGAGGACACCGGCATGGGCGACTACATTCGCTGGTCGCCGCCGTACCTCGAGGGAGCCGACGACAGCGCCAAGTCGGCGCTGTTCCTGTCACTGAACCGCAACAAGCGCTCGATGCGCCTCGACCTCAAGACCGAGGCCGGGCGCGAGACGCTGCTGGCGCTCGTGCGCGATGCCGACGTGGTGCTCGAGTCGTTCCGCCCGGGTGTGCTCGACCGTCTCGGGGTGGGCTACGAGCGGATGCGCGAGGTCAACCGCGGGATCGTCTACTGCGCGATCAGCGGCTACGGCCAGAGCGGGCCCAAACGCGACGCCTCCGGGCACGACATGAACTACCTCGGTCTGGTCGGGCTGCTCGGTCTCACCGGCGAGCGCGACGGGCCGCCGGTGCAGGCCGCCGGCCAGATCGCCGACCTCGGTGGCGGCGCGCTGATGGCCGCGTTCGGGATCATGCTGGCGCTGCGCGAGCGCGACGGCACCCCGGCGCGAGCGGGCCACGAGCGGCGGCCGGGCTCGGGCGAGGGCCAGATCGTGGACGTGTCGATGGCCGACGGCGCGCTCTCGTGGCTGGCGATGGTGGCCGCTGCATATTTCACCGACGGCGTCGTCCCGCGTCGCGGCGATCTGCCACTGGCGGGGTCGCTGATCTGCTACCGACCCTACGAGTGCGCCGACGGCTGGGTCACGCTCGGCGCGCTCGAGCCGAAGTTCTGGCAGGCCTTCTGCCGTGGGGTCCGGCGCGAGGATCTGATCGCGAGCCAGTTCGAGCATCCCGGCTCGCCGGCGCACGAGCAGGTCTGCGAGATCTTTCGCGCGCGCACGCGCGCCCAGTGGGAGTCGTTTGCGCGCGAACAAGACTGCTGCCTCGAGCCCGTGCTCGCGCTCGACGAGGCGCTCGACTCCGAGCTCGTACAGGCACGCGAGATGGTCGTGGAGCTCGATCAGCCGGGCGCCGTGCAGCCCGTGCGCCAGCTCGGCATCCCGATCAAGCTCTCGCGCACGCCCGGCGACCATGCCCGCCTGCCGGGCCCGGCGCTGGGGGAGCACACAGAGCAGGCGCTGCGCGCCGCGGGCTACACCGAGGAGCAGGTGGCTGAGCTGCTCGCGCAGGGCGCGGCCGCCGGCGCGTCCGAGCCCGCACCGCAGGGCGCCAGCTTTCGGGCCTGAGCGGAGCCTTCGATGAGCGTCGCGACCTGGAAGCGGTGATGAGCGTGGCGAACTGGAAACGGTCGATGAGTGTCGCGAAGCGGATGCGTCGATGAGCGTGGCGAAGTGGAAACGTCGATGAGCGTCGCGAAGCGGAGCCGTCGGTGACGGTCGCGAGCGGCACACCGCCGCGGCTGAAGATCGGCGAGCTCGCCGAGCGCGCCGGCGTGAGCACCGGGACGATCAGGCACTACCTGCGCGAGGGCCTGCTGCCGGAGCCCGTCAAGACCAGCCGCAACATGGCCTACTACTCGCTCGACTACGTGCAGCGCATCAACCTCATCAAGCGCCTGCAGGAGGAGCGCTTCATGCCGCTGCGCGTGATCAAGCGGATGCTCGATGACGATCCCGAGCACGTTCAGGCGCTGATCGAGTTCGAGGACCGCATCATCGAGCGCGCGCTCGCGAGCGCGGCCGAGCGGGAGCGCGTTGCAGCGGGTGAGATCAGCGAGCGCTACCACGTTCCGCAGAACGTGCTCGACCGCCTCGCCGAGCTCGGCGTGCTGACGCCGACCCGCGGCGGATACAACGCGGACGACATCAAGATCGTCGAGGCGATCAGCCGCTTTCGCGCCGGGGGCTACGACGAGACGCTCGGCTTCACCGTCTACGACACGGTCCGCTACGTGCAGGCGCTCGAGCCCCTGGTCCAGCAGGAGGTGCGCGCACTGCTCGACCGTCTCGCCGGCGAGGTCGAGCTCGAGCGAGCGCTCCAGATCATCGAGGCCGGCGTCGAACCGCTGCGCGAGCTGATCGGGGCGATGCACTCGAAGCTGCTGCTCGCCGAGCTGGCGCGCCAGCGCCGGCGCTGACCATCACGCGCGGTATCGCGCTCGTCAGGCCAGTCTCGACTACCACTTCGCGCGATGGTGCTCGACCACGCCGATGCCGTGCGCGAGCTTCAATCCACCGGGAAGCGATCCGTGAAACGTCCCAAACGGCGCTCGGTAGTCGCTACGCACCAGCAAGAGATTCTCGCTGCGCCTGCGCTCGGCCTCGGCAACGAACTTCAGCACCGAGCCGTCCTCGGCGAGGATCTCAGAGAGATCGGGCGCGAAGCGCACCGGTCGCGCCTCGCTGGGCATTCCCTCCAGCCACACCGCCCGCTCGCTGCCCACCTCGGGGTCGTTGACGCCCGCGACCAGGTTCCACCCCAGCGCGCGCCCGCGCTCGTCGCTGCCGACGCCCGCGCTCCAGAACCACTCGGTGTGCCGAGCGTGATAGCCGGCGGTGTCGTCGATCACGGCCAGCGCGTCGATCTCGCGCGCCAGGCCTCGATCGAGACTCAATCGCCCCCGGGCCGGAACACCGACTTGCTTGCGCGTCCACACCTCGCCGCCGTGTTCGTGCTGACAGCGGGTTTCGACACGCTCTTCCGCATGCGCGGCTTCCGCGAGCTCGAGCGTGAGCTCGACGTCGCCGTCTCGCACGCGCATCCACCCGGGGGCCAGCTCGACCGCGTGATCCCGTCGGGGCGGCAGCATCCGGGTGCGCTCGCGCAACCTCCCATCAGCGCGCGTCAGCACTGCCCAGAAGCTCTGTCGAGCCGGACCGACCTGGATGCGGGCGGCACATGCCATCAGGTGCTCATCGAACACGGCCACGTAGCGCCAGCGCTTGAGCGGTCGTCCCGCCTGCAGCAGCGAATCGTGGGTCGGCTCAAGCGGAGCACTCCCGAGAGCTATGCTTGAGGCTGTTGACTGACTGGTCAATCTAATGTCGGTCAGACGCTCGGCAGAGTTGCAGCCGGCGCGGGCGGGGAAAGGGGAACGCATCTTGAAGGTAGCGGCAGTCCAGCTCAACTCGACCGACGACCTCGCCGCGAACCTCGCGGCCGCCGACCGTCACACGCGTGCCGCGGCCGCGGACGGCGCCGAGCTGATCGTGCTGCCCGAGAAGTGGACCGCGATGGGCACCGACCAGCAGTTGCGCGCGGCGGCCGAGCCGCTCGACGGCAGGGCGCTGGGATGGGCGCGCGCTCTCGCCGGCGAGCTCGGCGTGGAGCTGATCGCGGGTTCGTTTCTCGAGCAGATCCCGGGTGAGAAGAAGCTCGCAAACACCTCGGTCCACATCGGACCGTCCGGCGCAGTGCGGGCGGTCTATCGCAAGCTGCACATGTTCGACGTCTCGATCGAGGGCCGCGAGTATCGCGAGTCCGACATCGAGCTGCCCGGTGAGCAGCTGGTGCTCAGCAGCACTGCGACCGACCTCGAGCTCGGCATGTCGATCTGCTACGACCTGCGCTTCCCGGAGCTCTATCGCGCGCTCGCGGTAGCCGGAGCCCGCATGTTCCCGCTGCCCGCGGCGTTCACGCTGGCGACCACGCGCGATCACTGGCAG
>Ga0335073_10000034_pt1 | contig 190009 bp, 160 predicted proteins | sample Lox_Sample_22_FD_207093 | JGI IMG/M metagenome (GOLD analysis project Ga0335073, IMG submission 207093) | Soil microbial communities from Loxahatchee National Wildlife Refuge, Florida, United States - Lox_Sample_2.2 | ecosystem: Environmental > Terrestrial > Soil > Wetlands | place: USA... | reverse complement strand
CGTACCCGTAGGGCTTTGGGATATTGATGAACACAGTGGCGACGCCGATCGCGGCGCCGGCCGGACAGAAGTTCACGTTTTCGGGACCGATCGCGGAGAAGTCGAATTCGGGGCACTGTTCGGCGGCCGTCACGTTCCCCAGCAGCCCCGGCGGCAGCCCGAAGGACAGGTCCTTGGCAAGGCCGGGCGAGGCCGGCTGCAGCCCCTTCTGCGGTGGCGCGCCCTGCTGCACCGGCAACGTTTCGAGCGTCTGGTTGAAGTTGACGTTCGCGGTCAACTGAAACGGATGCGAGCCGGCCTGCCGTTCCGGTTCGCCGACTTCATTTTCGGGCGTCAGCGTGTACCCGCCGGCTTCGATCCCGAACGGGAGCTGCGCTGCGTCGATCTTCACCGCGCGCGCAAGCGTCGCGCCGAGCACGGGCGGTTCGCCGGCTTCTTCGGCGAGCCCGCCCTGCACGCTCACCGTGTTCTGCACGGTCGCGACCGTCCCGGGCGGCTCGCTGACCGTCACCGGGATCAGCAGTTCGAGCGCTTCGTAGGGCGGGATGTCAAGCGAGCTTTCACAGCTGACCTGCTGTTCGTCTTCGCTCTGACAGCTCCAGAACGCCGCTTCTTCGGCTTCACCGGAGATCGGATACGAGCGGCGCGCGCGCACGGCCGCGGCGCCCCCGCTCAGCGAGAGGCCGGCGGGCAAGCTGTCGGAGATCTTTACGTGTGAGCGTTCGCCCTTGACGCCGGCATCGCCGAGGTCCTCGGCCACCACCGCGAGCAGCCCTGTGGTACCTGGCGCGAGGTTGCTGGGGGCAGCTCGCGAGGACAGCCGCCAAAAAGGGGCGGCCGACACCGGGGCGCTGTTGGCGGTGAGGGCGAGCGCCACGACCGCAATCAGGATGAGCAGATGAGCCCGACGTGACGGCGTCGGTCTGCGCATTTGCCTCAACGCTTGGGCGGCGCTCATCGTTTCCGCTCCCGCTTGCCGCCTGCGTGAGGTCGACGTTTGGCGTGGGCTTTGTTCGCGTTGCGCCGCGGCCGATAGCGCTGTCGAGCCTCGCGTTCGCAGGCCGTGCGCCTGTGCCTGTTCTTCAGCTTGCGGCAACTGCGCAGCGCGCGAGCGAGCCTCTCGGCTCGAGTCAGCGGCCTGGGTGCGGGAGCGCTCCGCTTCGCGGCCGCCAGTGTCGCCGCCGAGGGCACCTCGCTACCGGTCGGAGAGAGCTGAGTGGCGGGCGCCGGAGCCGCCGGAACCGGCGCCTGCGCCTGACCATGACAGCTCACTTCCGATTCACAGCTGTGCGGGGGGCCGGCGGGATATGTCAGGCACGGCGAGGAGGGCGTGCACACGCGCGCGTCATAGACGTCATAGGCTTCGTCCTCGTCGGCCGCGACGAGCGGCGCGGCGCTCATGAAGAAGACGTCATCGCCGCTTTCGCTCGCGTCCAGGAACGCGGCTTCGTGGCTCGAGGTGCCCGAGGAGATCAGCCCGACACAGCCGCCCGAGTCGGCGCAGCCGCCCTCGCCCTGGGGCTCGTACTCGTAGACGTCCTCCTTGCCGTTTTTGTCCTGCGGCACGAGGCCGTCGGCGCTGTTGAAGAACAGGCGCCCTTCGTTTGAGAGGTAGCGCGCCTGGTAACCGGCGGATTTTTCCTTGCCGTAATCGAGCATCCAATCGGGCAGCGAGGCCGCAAGCCAATGGTCGAGCCAGTTTTCGGGACGATCGACGAGCAGCCCAAGACCTTCGCCGGCGTCGAGGGTGTCGAACACCCCGGCGGGTCGCGCTCCGCTCGGATTGCACGAGGCGCAGATCAGGCGATCGGTTTCCGCGTCGTAGAGGAACACCTCCTCATCGAGCTTTTCGCCCGCGGCTTTGCTGGTCTGGTCTTCGTTGTCGTAGCCGGTGAGGCTTTCCTGCGACATGAACGCGAAGAACCGCCCGTTCGGCGAGACCCGCGAGCTGACCGCCGACAGGTCGGCTTCGGGGATCAGGTTCGAGTCGAGCCCGGCGCCCCAGTCGGCGGCGTCTTCCGAGGAGAGCGAGGCGATGAAACGCGTTTCGCGCATCCCGGGCTGGGTGGGATCGGGCTCGGAGACGTACAGGTTGCACTTGGAGCCCGGGGCGGGACGCTGTTCTTCGCCGTAGTAGCGCGCGCAATGCCCGGGAGAGGCTCCCGGGGCCAGGACTCCGTTGGCCACGAAGTAGAGGTAGGCGCCGTCTTCGCTGATTCCCGGCAAGAGATTCAGGACTTCGGCATTGCCCTCCGCGGCTTCTGGGGTTAGATCCGTGAGCTTTCCTTTCAACGGCTCGCCGGGAACGCTCGTGAGGGCGAATTCGTAGAGATCTGCGGGCCCTTCCTCGCCGCCGATCGGCTGCAGTTCGCCGTCTTCTTCTGTGAGACTCGCGGTGTCTGTGAAGAAGATCTTCTGACCGTTCGCCGAGGCCCCTTGGAAGCGCACTTCTTGGCGTTCGTCTGGAGGTTCGCTCACTTCATGGCCGCCGGGGCCAACTTCTGTCGCTTCGTGGCCCTGGGCTGCGCTCAGCCCGATCGTTTCGTTGCTCTGCGTGTCTCTTAGGTACAGGTGTTCGCGCCCGTCGGTGAAGATCACGCGCTCGCCGTTGGCTGAGACCGCATCTCTTGTGTTCAGACCGGGGATAGAGCTGGACCCTTCTCCTGCCCCGAGGAAGGGGTCCGTGGCCGCTTCGTGGTTGGGCAAGACACTGACGAGTGAAAGCGGCTGACCCTCACTCCACTCATAAAGACCGGCCGCCGAGGGAGCTTGCGCCGTCAGGCCAACCGCTGAGCTGAAGATCACGTGCGAGAGGTCTTCGGTTGCGCCCACATAATCGAGGCCGCCGCCGAAGCGCGCGTTTGCGCCATCGTTTGCGGCGGTCACCAACGGTAGATAGCCGGGCGAAAGATAGCTCTCGTTTTCAGCCGCGCTCGCCTGTTCGTATGCCGTCCGCTCGCCGGGTCCGGGTTCGAGCGGCGGGTCGTCTCGGAGGTAGATCGTCTTTTCACTTGCATCGGGAGAGAGCGGCGGGGTTTCTACCGCCCCCAGGCCTCCTTCCACCTGAGGGGCTGCGGGGGTGAGCAGGCTCAGCGACAAGTCTGGGGAGAAGGCCTGATACTCGACGCCGATCGGATGCACTTCTTCGAGGCCGCCACCGCGGGTGTGGGGTGTTTCAAGGCTCTGGGTCTGCCACCGGCCTTCGGATCTGGTCGAGAGCAGCTGTGTTGGTTCAGGGTTTCTGTTGCCCTCTGGTTCAGAGGCCAGGGGGCCATTCGCGACCCAGCTGATCGCGTTACCCTGCGCCGCCGCCTCGATCATCGCGCCCCCTTCGTGGGGCAGGCCTTCCACACCCGCGTCGTGCTTGTCCGGCGGAGAGACGATCTCCCATGCACGGTTATCGGGCAAGACCGTGGGCGACGGCAACGTGGTGAAGGTGTTCGGCTGCGGGACAGCGCTGGCCGAGCCGCCTGGGCCGGTTGCGACGAGCTCGTAGTAGTAGGCGCTGGCGGGAGCCAGTCCTGAGACTTCGGCCCTCACACTGTGATCGCCAAAGCCTGCGAGGAGATGGCCAGCGGGAATCGGCACGCTCGTACAGGCGGCCGGTTCGGTGGCGCAGTCGGCGCTGCCATAGAGGAAGTGGTACTCGGTTTCTGAGCCGTTCGGGTCGACCTGACCCGAGAGCTCCTCGCTCGAGGGCGTGAGGCTGTGCGCAGACAGCGCGTCGACTTGCGGGGCGCCTGCAGAGGACGGGGCGAAGATGTCGATGCGGTTGTTCTTGGCATCGGAGACGAACAAATCCCCTGCACCGGGACCCGATGCGTCTTCGGGGGAGATCGCCGCGCCCTGGGCGTCTGCTTCCTGGAGAGTTTCTTCGCCAAAGCGCTGGATCAGAAGGCCTTCGGCGCTGAAGGCGCCGATGCTCTGGGCGCTCGTGAGATAGAGCTGTTCGGCGGCTTGGCCTTCCCTGGGCGAAAGGGCGAGGGCCGTTGCGCCGTGTCGCTCTACTTCGCGGCTCGCAAGGCCCATGTCCTGACCCTCGAGCACCGCAACCGCGATGGGATCTGGGGTGAGTTCTTCTTCGCCCGGGCAGTCTTCTTCCGAGTCCGGGCGTTCATAACCGACATAGAAGGCGGAGTCATCTGAAGCGACGCCGAACACTGGTCGGGCGCTACAGCCTTCGGTTAGCAGTTGCTCGCCTTCAAAGCCTTTCGGTGTGTCGCTCGGAATCCACCTATTCGGTTGGGCGTCCGAGAGGGCCGAGATGTGCCCTTCTTCTTCCCAGTAAACCCACAGGTTCCCTGAGCTGTCAACTGCCAGGCCCTGGATATTTTCTAGTTCCAGTTCTGCCGATTCGCCTTCTTCCTTGCCCTTGAAAATGCTCTTTTTCATGAGCTTTTCTCCAGCGGGCGAGAACTTGTAAATGAAGTCTCGTTCAAGTGCTTCGGCTCCCGCTTCTGAGGCTCCTGAGACGTAGATGTCGCCTTTGGAGGGGTCCGATGTGCTCGTTGAGTTGTCCACCGCGATCGCCCCAGGGGAGTTGACCTTGAAAGCCGAGGCAAACTGATAGGAGCCTTTCCCGTCTGGAGTGAAGCGCACGACCCGTTCGTGGCCGGAGTCGATCACGAACAGTTCGCCGGTGGTGTCGTTCAGAGCCAATGGACCCGGGCGCGAGAGGGCGCCTTCGCCGGTTGGCGTGAAGACCGTGGCGAAGCTGTGAGTACGGTCTTGGGCCGCCTCGGAACCTCCGGGAAGAAGGGCGGCGAACAGGGATGAGGCAGCTAGGGCGAGGGCTAGGGTCATCGCCCTAGCTGCCGAAGCGGCATGACCGACGGCCACCCGTCCGAGCCGTGCGCGCTCGCATGACCCCACGAGCGGAGCTGCGCTGGTTAGTGTTCGATGCTGTCGCACGTCGCTTGGCTCGCTTGTGTGTGGGTGTTCGCATGGGCGCGTTGGCGTCCAAGCCGCTGTTCGCCTCAGCCATCCATCGGGCTGAGCCAGGGGGCGGCCAGTGGCCAGCGGTGGCCGCCCCCGCGTCGGTTGGCTGTGCGCCCAGGTTGACCCGAGCGCTTACCCGAGGGTGCCGTTAGACGACCGCGTTTAGCTCCAGCTTTTCTTCGTTGGTCAAGGTCGTCGTAATCGTCTGCCCAGACTGCGCGTAGGGCAGTCCGTGGTAGGTCGATTCGAGGATGTCATTCGGCATGCCTTCAAAGTGTTCGACCTGCTGTTTTCCTTTAACCGCCTTGTACTTCAGCGGACCGCTCAGCAGCATCTTGTCCGACTTGATCGGCACCAGCACGGACCCGCGGACCGCGAACGACAGTCCGCTACAGGCAAATTCGATGAAGAACCCCGTTTTGCCCTGCGGATAGAGATCGAAGGCCGTCTTCTTTGCGGCTTTGTTTTCAAAGCCCACGACACCTTCGAGCGTTTTCGTCACGAGTTCGCCTTCTTCGGAGTTCGCGGTGCTGCATTTTGTGCCAGCCACTTCGCAGCCCTTGAACGTCACGACGATGTTCTTGACTTCTTTGGTGCCACTGTATTCACCGACGCTAGACTCGCTTTGACACTCAACCGTGAGTTTTGTCACCGTTTCCAGCACCCCTTTGCCACCTTTGGTGGTCTGTTTGACCTTCGCGGCGCCTGGAAACCATTCGTATTTACCTGTTTTGCTGCCGCTTACCGTCGTGCAGCTCGAGTTTGTGTAGCCGCCCGTGTATTCTTTACCTACCTTTTCGGCCTTCAAGCACCTACCGAATTCAGGCGCCGTTGCGGAGGCGCTTGTCGTACCCAGAGCGCCGAGCACGAGCAGAGCACCAGCACAGAGCCCGATGCGCATCAAGCGTTTCATTGGTTTGCTTTTCCTTTCTCTTTCAAAGTCGCTCAAGTGTTCTACCGAACCGTGGTGACAGGCGGAGAAGGGGACTCCGCCCGACAGGCGGAGTCCCCAATGCATCTACGATTAGTGTTCCGACACCGGGCCCGGCTGGGCGATGTACAGCGCGCCAATCAGTTCTGTCTTGCTCGCTCCAGCGACAGCCGGCAGGCCAAACGCATGGTTGACGACCGGGTCGAGATAGGCTTCGTTCGCCGCTCCGCCGCACTTTTCCGCGCCTGGGACCGGATAGGTGTTATCAACCAACACGGTACCCGTGAGGTAGGCCTCCAACGCTTCATGGGCGTCACCAGCAATACCCGAGGTACCTGTAATAATTTCTCCGGTCAAAGGTGATTCGCTTGGACCGGTGGTCAGGTGCTGTACGATCGGATCCGCTTCGGAGCCAATCTGGCAATTGCCGCCGATGCTTTCGAGCCACTTGTTCTTCCCCTGGATCTGGATGCTCGCTATGATTGCTGAACCTTCCTCAGAGGAGATATTGAATTCGCTGACGTAGTCCCTGTCGGCGCCAGCCGGTTCGATCACCTCGGTAGTTTTGCCTTCTTTGAACCAGTGGTGTTTCTGCGCCGCTTTGTAGCTTTGCTCTAGTTCTTCAGGCCAACCGAATTCGTTCATTTCGGCTTCGGTGACGTTGGCGAGCGGTTCACCCGGGACATGCTCGGCCACCGGCACGATCGGGGGCGCGCCGTCTTCGGGCGGGATCAGAATGCCCAGACGTTCATGCGCTATGTGTTCTTCTCTTGTTTTTCCCTCTGGTTCTGTGTATGCCCCCTGAAGAAGTATCGGCTTCGTGACCGGCACCGTTATTGAACCAACCGTATAGGAGCCGCCTTCTCCCTTCCTCGTTGCGCCAAAGGTGCACTTGAAGGCTGGTTTAACTTCTTCTTCAAACGTGGCTTCGCCGTGAATCGGGCAGTTTTTGAATTTGGCCCAGGCGACATCCGGTTCCTTGATCGCCAACGCACTCGAGGCGAGCATCGCGCCGAGCGCCACCATCGCCACGAGGCAGAACCCGAGCATCCTTACATGTCTCACTTTTCCACTACTCCTTTTCCTCTCGGTGATAATCGACCGGCGCCGGACAACCGTCCAACCGATCGTCTTCCAACCGCAAGCGGACGGACTGGCGTTTACGTCCTCGCGGACGAGCGGCCCGGTCGTCGGCCTGCCCCTCAACGACGCGACAGTGCACGTTGAACAACGTCGCGCCGAGAAGCTCCTGTATGTCAGCCGACGCGTCATAGCGCGCCTCTGATCCTGCCGCCCGCGCGCCGAGGAACACGCTCGGTGACGCTCTTGGCTAGCAGCGCGAGCACGCGTCGACCCTCCGGCGTCAACAGCCAGGCGTTCGGCTCCCCGCGCGCGGCCCCGATTCCCACGTTCTCGATGACGCCGCGGCTCTCCAAGCGTGTCAGCAGCTTCGACGTCTGTCCCTCGTCAACGAGTTCGGCGGCCTGTGCGATCTCACGGTTGTTCGAGTAGGGCGCCTGTCCGATTGCTTGAAGAACCAGCGCCGTGCGATGCGTCGCGCGCACCGGAAGCTTGGTCGCACGGGATATCGCCCGGGCCCGTGCAAGACCAGGCTCGCGCGCTGGCGTGTTGCTTCGACCGTAGGGACTTCCCTCTAGCTCAGCCTGCGCGGCTGCCTGACCAAAATAGGGTGCCACGATGAACGCCATCAGCGACGGCGCCAGCTCCATGAGCTGCCGACGATCGTGGTCGAGCATGCTCGTGCGGATAACTGAGATCACGCCGCCGACGATCAGCTCGCCCGTCAGGGCCGGCGTCAGCAGCGGCAATCCAGTAGGACTATCTGCGGCCTGGTGATGGTCGAGCAGGCCGGCCAGCAAATCGTGGAGCCGCTGCCTGCACTCGACAGTCACACCTGCGCCGGCTGGCGCCTCAAGCACGAGGAGCCGAGCCCAGGAGGGGTGGTCGTCGAAGAAGCCGAGCAGAGCGACGAGACCGGAGCGCACTCGCTCGAGCCAGCCATCCCGATAGTTTGCGGCCGTCGTTACCGTGCTCGAGAGGCGAGCGAGGCCCTGCTCATAGGCTGCGCACCAACAATCCTCGAAGGTCGGGAAAATCCTGTGGGATTCGTCCTCAGCGACCCCAGCACGCGTAACCTCTGAATAACGAAGACGGGGGTCACTCGTCCCACGAACCCTTGTTTCTCAGGCCGGCTTGACAAACCAGACCCGATGTGTTCTCCTGTTTCCCACACGCCGCCCACAGCACGAGGGCTTGGGGAGAGTGGCGCCAGAGGGACCAGCGAGAGGGACAACGGAGGGAAAACGAGGCAGCATCATGGGGGACGCGATCCACATCAAGCGCACGGGTGAGTGCCGTTCCAGCCACACCCAGACGCGCTCACGCCCCCGCCGCCAAAGGACCGCTGGGGACACCGAGGCGGTGCGCGAGAAGCTGATCGCTGCGATGGTCGAGGTGGTCGCCGAGGGCGGCGACCCCCGTCTTCGTTAGTCGCGGTCCCACCTGAAATCCGGCTCTGCCAAGCCGATCTTTGCGTGCCGTCCCACAAGCTTCCCACGTAGTGGGCGCGGAACGGTCGAGACGCGACTTTGCGGCGGCCGCGCTACGTGGTTTGTACGGGCGCGTCCTGACGAAGCCGTTGGGCGCTCGAAAGCCTGCGAGCGGGCGCTCTGCTAGACCCACTGCCGGCCAGCCGACGCGTGGCCCGAGTCGCGCCCCTACAGCATCCGGTCGGTGCGGCCGGGCCCAGGCGACGTTCGCCGCCAGCGCGACAGTGGGGCGATATCTCAGAGATTCCGAGAGACACGATGCCTGTGGACCGCGGATGACCACGACGGCACGCCCGGCGGCGGTGAGCGACGAGCGCTCAAGTGTCGACATTCGATTGTCCTCGGAGTAAACCCGGGGTCGTGCAGCCTCCTGGTGTCCGCGCGCGATCTCGAGGTATATAGTTGCGCGCGCTACGGTTTACAACATTATTCTTTCGGGCGCGACCGACGTTCGACGGGTTCACGGCGAAAAGGGGCAGGGGATCGATGAGATTGAAAGTATTGACTGTCGCGTTTATGTCTGTGCTTGTGGTAGGAGGAGCGGCCAACGAGGCTTGGGGCACAAAGACGAAACTGTGGTTTTCCAACGGCGGCGAACACATGGCCGACGGGTCGGCTGTCTCGATCGGCCTATATACCAACTTCTATTGTTCCATAGGCGACGAAGGCATCCTTGTGGCAAACGGGAAGAGCCGCGACAAGATGATCTTTACTTCCGGAGGGGGTATCTGCTACAACCACAATCAAGTCACCGGCCATCTGATTGCGATCGTATGGAAGAGTGACGGCACATTCATAGCAAAGGCCGATATGGTGGTGAGACATTTCAGAGAATCACCCGGTGAAAAGGGCTGTTCATATAAGGTCACCAAGCTAGCCGGCACGTTCCCACTCGGTGCACCTCCCAAGGTCATCGAATACAAGGGAACCGGTATACTGGAGAAACAAAAGAGTGAAACAGGGTGCCCTGAAAGCGAGCTTGAAGATGACGAGAGCATTCTCGGCTACGAAACGTCGATAGAAACCTGAACCGCCGAGCACACGCAACCATGACGCCCGCACACAACAAGCCAGCTCACCTGCTCCGGAGCCACTCTTCGAGCATGCCGCGCGTGAAGCGGATGTGCCGCCCAACGCGGAGGCACGGCAGGGTGCCGGTGCGTACCGCGTCGTAGACCCAGCTGGTCTTTACGGCGAGGAGGCTGGCAGCCTGGTCGGGACGGAGTAGTGGACCGTCGAGGCTTCTTGGATGTGGTGATGGTGTGTCGGCCCCGTCCGGCGCCGACACACCCGGCTGTTCAATCCGTCGCGTGGTCATCGTGATCGGCCTCGCTCTCATTCTGTTGACCGAAGGTGACGCGTCCGACGACGGAGTGCTTTGAGCGTTTAGCGCCGTCCTCGGTCTGCCACATGCTGTAACGCAGGCGGCCCGTGACGGCGATCTGCCGGCCCTTGGCGAGGTGCTTGGCGCAGGCCTCGGCGCCCTTGCCGAACGTCGCGACATCAATGAACAACGGCGACTGATTGTCACGGTCGTTGCTGTCGTTCACCGCCAAGCGCAGCTCACAGACGCTCGGCCGGTCCGGCAGCGAGCGCAGGACCGGGTCGCGGGTCAGGTGGCCGACGAGGGTAACGCTGTTGACGTTGAGGGGACTACCAGGCATTGGGTGCTCTCCTTCGTTTGAGAGTGGTCTTGTTGTCCGTGGTCGAGCAGAGCGCACGACTCATTTGTGGGCCTGTGAGGGGTGGTAGATGCGGGTGATCGTTGGCTTCGGTCCGGTGCCGGGAGTGAGGACGGCGGCCCAGCCGGTTGGGAGGGTCTTGATCTGGCTGGGGTGGATCTGGAACTCGTAGCCGCGACGACGCGACCCGCGGCCACTCGGGCCCGCACCGAGGAGGGCTTGCTCGGTCTGCTCGGTCGAGACCCACGCGGGGCGGGTGCCGGCCATTGCGGCGATCAGCTCCGCGGACTCCGGCACGCCCTGACGGTGCGCAATGACGGTTTCGACGTTCGCCAAAACCTGTGCTTGCAGGACGCCCTCCCCCGTCCCGCCAGCCGTGGTTAGGTCGGCGAGCTCTTGCGTGCTCAAGATCAGATTGATGCCGGCTGAACGGGCGCGTGCGAACAGCCGCGCGACCTGTCCGGCCGCGATCGCGGAGAACTCATCGATCAACACGACCGTCGGCACCGGCTGACCTTGAAGGCCGCCGACGAGGGTGACGAGGTCGCTGACGATCGCCCCGGCCAGCATCTGCGACACCAGCGGACGCCTGTCAGCATCAAGGCGGAAGTAGACGACCGCGCGGTCTTGGATGGCCTGGCTTAGATCGAGCTGATCCCCGCCTGTGCCGTCAGAGCTCGTGCCGATCCAGGGGTTGATGTCTGACTCGCAGAGGATCGAGAGGCGGTCGCGCACGCCGGCGAGCTCCCTGCGCTGACGGTCCCCCAACCCATCCAGGTAGCGCAACAGGCTCGTTGCCTCTGTTTCCGGCAGCTGGCGGGCGCTGACCTCCAACGCGAGCGGGTCGAGATGCTCCATCAACGACACCGGACTGACCGAGACCCCCGCGGCTTGTAGTGCGCGGACGGCGTGGCCCAAGTACCGTTGGGCTTGGCGGAGGTAGTGGGGCTCTGTGAACTGCTCGCCGGCGAGCGCCTTGTCAGCGATCTCGCTATCAGAACCGTGCGCGTACGGGTTGTACACGCAGGGTCCTTGCGGGGTCCATTCGAAGAACCTGGCCTCTCGCTGTTGTGCGGCGCGGTGCAGCTCGCTGCGCAACAGTGGATCGCCCTTCGGGTCGATCACGATCGCTCCGTGGCCCTGTTCGATCAGCCGACCGGCGATCCAGGCCTCGCTGACCGTCTTGCCTGAACCGGTCGCCCCGGCGACCAGCGCGTGCGACCCAGACTCGTACCCGACCGGGATCCTGACCGGCAGGCCCTGCTCGTCCTCGCCGATCACGAGCCGGCCGTCCCGGATCCAGCCTTGACGACCGATGCGACGGCGCTGGTAGGCGCGCTTGACGACCGCCAGGGGGCTGAGCCGTGTTCGCGCGATCTCGGCGATATCCGCACCCTGGTTCAAGTCCAGACGGTGCCAGTGCGCGCCAAGCCAGCATGCAAGCACCGACGCGAAACCGAGCGAGATCCCGATCATCACGCTCGAGCCCATAACCAGAAGGGCGAGTGGGATGCCGAAGGCGGCCCACGTCCAGCGCAAATGTCGCGCCCGCAACAGCCGCGCCGTGACGATCGCGCCCGTGACGCTCAGCCCCGCGATCAACACCACACTCAACGCGAGGACCTCGAGGGTGTGCTCAAGCGGGAACATTGCCGCACCTCCCCTGCTCGCACCTGAGCACCCCGTCGACATCCGAGACATCAAGGACGGTGATCTGATGCTCGGCGCGCGTGTCGGCGATCGCCCGCTCGAGCGCCCTTGCGGCCGCGGGGACCGCCAAGTAGTAGACGTGATCGATGTGGCGGGCTCTGGCCCAGCCGCGGCAGATTGCCGCCAGCCGGCGCGGCGCCTTGACCGACAGCTCAAGCTCCACACCGACAACCCGCCCTTCGAGCTCGGGCGCGACGAGCACGAGGTCCGGCCTGTGCAACGCCGGCCGGCCACCCGGCAGCTCCGCCAACTTGACCGAACCGAACAGCTCATCGGTCTTGCTCTCGCGGGCCCGCAGCTCGCGCTCGCTGAGCACCTCCCAGCCCGCAAACCGCCCATGCAACGCCACAGCCACACCGGCGAGCTGTTTGGCGTGCTGGAAGCTTCCTGGGCTGATCCGGTAGACCCCGAGCCGCTCCAAGCCCTGCCAGCGCAACCCCTGCACCGTCGCCACATACAAACCCGGCTGGCGGTACAGCAATGTCCGCTGCTCCAACAACCCGGTCAGCACTAGCCGGCTGAGCCGCGCGTACGCCCAACTCCTTCCCATCACGAAGCGCTCCATCACATGCTCGGCGCCGGCGGCACCGAGCCCGCCGATCCACGCGACGATCTCCGCGTCCCTCTCGGTATACATCTGTCTCACGGCCCCTTTCGTGGCGATCTGAAAACGACAAGCCCTTCTGTGCCTTGTCGCCGCAACCGCCCCGATGACCCCCCTCCCAATTTTCGGGCTAGCGCCGGGTGGCCACGGCCTCTGAGCAGCGCGGGTGGACCGTGAGGCTCGCGACCAAGTCGTTCTGACGATCAGAAGATGTTTTCTTGTCGGAAGGTTTGTGTAGGCTCGTTGCCACTGTGGCCTCTGTCGACGGTCAGCTGGGGCGTGTCGGGACCGAGCCCGAGGGGTGGAGTCACGCACGGCTCATCCCGACTTACGGCAGCCGCTCGCAACGAGAGCAGGAGAAGCGTGCTACGTCCTGTCTGCTTGCCGTGATGCACGGCGTGCCCGAGTTCGGTCACGCGTTGCTGCACGAGCTCGGCGCTCCAAAGGCGCCCGTAATCGAGACGTTCGCCGAGGTACGCCTAAAGGACGGGGATGGCAAGACGGTGATCCCGGACGGCGCCATCGTGTGCCGTCGCGGCACGAAGACCTGGACATGCCTGGTCGAGGTCAAGACCGGGACTCAGCATCTCAGAGACGACCAAGTGACGGGCTATCTCAACGTCGCCCGCGCAGAAGGCTTTGACGGCGTGTTGACGATCTCTTCACAAATCACCGCGTCCGCTGAGGAATCCCCGGTCTCGGTCGACCGACGCAAACTCCAATCGGCCCGCTTGTGGCACCTTTCCTGGTGGCGCGTCCTGACCGAGGCGGTCGTACAGCAGCGCTATCACGGCATCTCGGACCCCGACCAGGAGTGGGTCCTACGCGAGTTGATCCACTACCTGAGCAGCGAAGCGTCCGGGGCATTCGGCTTCGAGGACATGGGCGAAAACTGGGTTGCAGTACGAAAGGCGGTCCACGACGGGACATTGCGGGCAACCGACGAGGCCGCACGCGATGTGGCGGAACGCTGGGAGCAGTTCGTCCAGTACCTCGCGCTGAGCTTCTCCCAAGAGCTCGGTGCGGCCGTGACCGTTCAGCGAGGGCGCAACGAAAAGATCGGCGAGCGAGTTGACTCGGCCGCGAAGGCTCTCGCGAAGTCTTCACAGATTCGTGCAGTGCTGCGTGTGCCTGACGCGATTGGCGCGCTAGAAATCTGCGCAGATCTGCGCGCGCGGCGCACGCTGATCAGCGTGAGCATCGAAGCACCTCGAGAAGGCCAGCTTCGCGCGCGCTTCTCCTGGCTACTTAGACAGCTCGCAGACGCTCCAGATGAGCTACTGGTCGAAGCGAGCTTCCCGAACGCGCGCGTGACCACCGCCGCCACGCTCGGTGCGATTCGCGCGGACCCGAAGGCGCTCTACTACCCATCCGACCCAAAGCGCGAGCCGCGGGTCTTCATCGTCTCACGCTCCCACGCGATGGGGCACAAGCGAGGCCGCGCCGAGGGCTCGTTCGTACGTGAGACCAGCGCCCAAGCAGTCGCTTTCTACAGAGACATCGTCCAGCACCTGAAGCCGTGGCTTGCCAAGGCACCGAAACTACGCGAACCGGAACCCGAACAACCGCCAGCGGCCCAAGTAGAGCACGCAGTACCCCCAGCCTGGTACCAATCAGCGGAATCGGACCAGTTCGCGAGAACGGCCATCCCCGACCCCATCTAGCCGATCCGGCGGCACGAAGCTGCCTCAACGACGCAGCGGTTCGTTCATGGATCTGTTTGCGATAGACGACTCGACGCAGCCCAAACCGAGCCGCGACGGCGTGGGATCGTTGGTCAAGACGCCTGTCCGCCATCACAAGCAAGTACACCTGGGCGATCCGCGCGCGGTCAACATGGATGGACGGGTCGCACGTGGATCAGCCCACGCCGACGGCTATTGGTGGCCCGGCGTTGCGGCGAGTCGCCGGAGATCTATTGGTCTTCGTCTTCAGTACGGTCCTGTTGATGGGCGACTTCTACGGTGTGGACGCGGCCGCTCTGAGCGCAGACCTCGCCTGGCTCGAAGACCAGGTGATCAAGGACGGCAACTATCGCGACATGGCCGTGATCGACCGGCTGACCTCGGTCAGCGAGCGGGCGCAGACGATCGCCCGCGCCCGCGAATCAGGCAGGTACGACACCTGGGAGGGGCTGCGCGTCTCCTCCCGCAGCCTCGCGAACGTGCTCGAGGTCTACCGCGACAAGCACCCTCGGGATGCCGCGTTCCCGTTCGTGAAAGAGAAGGCGGACTTTGGCCACTTCGCCCGCGACGCGATCAAGACGCTAGCCGACCCACAGGATTAGCAGCCCGACACGCTCCCAGCGGCGCGCGAGCTGGCGGCCACCGGTCCTAGCTCCTAACGGTTCAGAGGACGCCTGACACGAGCAGCGCGAAGAGAACGGCCGCGACCTGCAACACGAGAAACTCGAGCAGGAACACGACAAGCTCAGACCACGGCTCTTGCATACCGCGCCAACATAGACCGGCCAGCCGCCGGAAGCGATGACCGTTTCCCGCTCGATGTTTACTTGTTATCCATACGAATCGCTGGCGGCAGTGGTTCGCAAGACCGTCTCACGCAGAGCAGCCGTCCGAGAGAGCCCAGACCTTGGTCGCACGGTAGGCGTAGCCATCCGAGTGGCCGTCTGGCCGTCGCTCGACCTCGAGATAGTCGAACCGGACCCGCGAACCCGCCTGAAGCTCGCGAAAGCCCTCCTGGCCTTCGATATGCACGAAGTGCGCCCAGACCTCGCCGGGCACCTCGTCTGAGACGAGGACGCCCCAGCCCGCATCCACATCCCATGCCTTGACGATGCCGCGCACCATCCGCGCCCTCGACTAGGACGGTTTCGCGGAGCGAGCGGCGAACCGTTCACGCCATCTCGCCCGGCGACGATCTCTCGCACACGCGCACACGAAGCCGCCGCCAACGCCAGCCCCGAGCGCTCCCATCACAGCCTCGCTCAGCTGTCGAGCTTCGGCCATGCCCGCCGCAAACACGACGACCCCGAATAAGACCAGGCCACACAACAAGCCGTAGACCCCAACGGGCAGCCGCCTGATGCTCGCGTCAAGACGTCTCACACGCCAGACTCTACAGACCGAAACACGTTGGACTGTCGGCATCCGCACCGAACGCGCGCGCTCGCGAGCCATCAGCGATCGCGTAGCCCACCGCTTACGCCGGTATCCCGTCGCGGAACTCGACCGGCTCGCCCGCCGGATGAATACGAACGGTTCTCAGCCGCCAGACTAGATCCCGAATCGTGAGACGAACGTCTGCGACCTTGGTGATCTCCAGTTGGCTGGGGCCACGCAATGGCGAACCGGCCGACTGGGGGATTTGATAATGCGTCCACCACTCTTCGTTACGTCGGATTAGATCGACGAATTGGCAGACACCCGGGTCGAAGACCTCGGCGCCCTGAACGGGCTTGTGCCAGGACGCATCAGGTGCGCCACACACGAGATAGGCGCTCGTGACGGTGTCGACTGCCAATGCGTTGGCGAGCTTCAGCGCGTCCCAGAGCATCTCCCAGACCTTGTTCTCGTTGGCCCACTTCAGCTCTGCTAGCGCGTGCGGCTCCCCATCTCGCCCGACGCTAACGTCGACGGCTCCCGGCTGAGGATCCCAGTTCGGAAGCTGATAGTGGGCCTCGCTGCGGACCTCGGCGCCCTGCGAGGCGAGCCCTTCAGCGAGAGCTTTCTTGAGATCCCTCTCGAGCAGATGACCGTCGCCCTGTGACCGTAGGGACTGCAGACAGTGAGCTGCGTACCCGCTCGCCGTTGCAAACAACGCGTCTGCCGTCGAAAGCTCGTACGCCTGCTCACTCATCGCGCGCGATTGTGTCAGACCTCGCCGACAAGTGCTCACACAGGGGAATTCGTTCGTCTGACGACACGAGCCGATCTGCTTTCCGCCAAGCGCCAGCTCGCAGTCGCAACGCCAGTCCACTGCCGCCAAGCCCCTCCGGCCTGCCCTCCTCCCGATCCATTTAGACGAACGCCCTAGCCGATCCGAACATCTTCCTACTCCCCCGCACCACCTCCCTCATCCCTTCCTTCCTATCCGTCCTCTCCTTTTCCTACCTCCGGTCCTCCCCGGTCTTTTAAACCATCTTTGTTCTGGTTTGGTTCTCGATCTCGTGCACCTGATGTTGGGGGTGCGAGATCGAGAACCAAACCAGACCACCCAGCCCGGCCCCGCGGCCCGCCGGTGCGGACCGGGGGTCCGCACCTCATTCCGTCAGCCAGTCCACATACTGGTGGGGCGCCCCGAGCTCTGCCACCGGTCGAGTCGAAGATGGGCAGCAGGCCTACATGGCTCGCGGCGTTTTCAGGCCTTCATGGATTCGTCAGTCTTGATCGCATCAGGAGCCGCGAGCTCCACCGCCGGCGCCAACAGAGAACGCCAGACCCCGCCACCCCTCGGTGCGGCTGTAAACGTCGCGTCCCGGTGCGGCTGTCGAGCGCAGCGAGACCGGCCACAGAGACCATGACGGTCGGTGCGCGACGCCACCTTTCACACCGACCCGCCACAGCCTACAGCCGACAATCGATGCTTCACGCTAGGTGAGTTCGGCCAGTTCGAGCGCCCTGCCCGCCGCCCGGGATGGAAACACGAACCGGTCGAGGCGGTGGACCAGTCCAGCCTCATCGAGGCACCTCACCAGGGCGTCGATGTCGCCTTCATGGCCCATCATGCGCCGGATCTCCTCGAGCGTCCATAGACCGGGGGTCTGGTCGTTGAGCATCTTCTGCAGGATCACGAGTTCGGCCTGTTCGAGCTTCTCGCCCGGAGACGGCACTGCTGCTGGTGCTGCTCCTGCATCGTTCTGGTTCATCGCGTGCTTCTCCTTTCGCGGGACCCGCGCCCTGAGTGCCGTCGCGGGCTGTTCAACAATATTGTGACTTATAGTCTACACACGTTTGCTGCGCCGGGTCAAGAGCGAGCTCGCGCGGCGCGATCGCCTTGGCACGTCGGCCTCTGAACGGGATGGCCTTGAGTCGCGCCGGCCGGTTTAGCCAGGCACGCGTCGACTGATCGCTACGCGGGCAAGCGCTCCAGTCGCCCCGAGTGACACGAGCGCCCCGACGGCCGCGCCCGGCCGACCGCGGATGACGGCTGCGACGATGAGCACGCTGGCGAGGAGTGCGAGTAGCGCGGCGATGATCCAGATCAGGCTCGTCCGGATCGCATGCTCGCCATCCTCACCGGAGGCCTCGCGGCCTGCGCGTTCGCGCGCCAGATACAAGGTGAGACGGGCCGCAAGGGCCGCAACGGCGACGAGCACGGCAGCACCCGACCGCACAGCGTCACCGCCGACAGCCCCCACGAAGATCGACGCGGCGGCGACGATCTCAAGGGCGACCGCTGAGGTGAGCGCGTGCTCCCCGAGCAGCAGCCAGGCTAGGCGCTGCCTCGGCATGGGTGTCAGCCGTCGCAGAAAGCGGGCAGCGTAGTACCCGGGTACGGCCAGCAGCGCGACGGGCAGCAGCCGTGCAGCCGTCCCGCTCGAGGCAGAGGCCACGCGCGCGACAAGGTACGTGTCGAGGAAGAGCAGATAGGCCGTTTTCGAGAGGAACGCCCTCAGCACTTTCTCCAGGCTCCGAATGCTCTTCGGCGAACCAAAACCTGGATGTGCGGCTCGGGCGAAGCCCGACGCCGCGTCGGCCAGCGTGGCCGGGTCGTTGACCCGGTGGCGAAGTCGAAGGCGAGCAAGTTCGTGGTGTGCCTGGCCATTGGCCGGATCGAGCGCCAGCACCCGCCTGAACGACGCCCTGGCCAGCTCGCGCCGCCCGGCTGCCGCAGCGACGACGCCGGCCGTCAAATGCGCCGCCGGCTCCTCGCGAGCGAGATCAACCGCGTCGGCCGCGACCACCTGCGCCTCGTCATGGAGGCCAACGGTGCTCAGGAGGCGCGCGAGCAGCGACACCGCATCGAAGTCGCGTGGATCGCTCGCCACCGCCCCGCGAGCATGCTCCAACGCCTCATTTGTTCGTCCTAGCCGTAGCAGCGCAACGCTCGCGATCACATCAGCAAACGCTTCGCAGGCCGCCAAAGCGCGCACGTGCTCGGCGGCCTGCAGCGCCCGCTCAAAGCGCCCTGCGCCCAGGTCCGCCCGCGCCAGCAGACGCCACATGTCGCGATTTGCTGGTTCGCGCTCGGCGACCGGCCGCAGGAGATCGCTCGCCTCCGCGAAATGACCTTCCGCGCACAGCTCGGCCGCGCGCGCCAAGATCGCCGCCTCATCGAACGACATTCAGAAGGGATCCGCAGGCACCGACCCGATCGTGAGAACGGGCATACATCAGTCCGCACACGCGGACGGGGCGCCTTGCAACGACATCAATCCGCTACAGGCGCGTAATCGGCGACAGCGGAGGCTACCGCTTTTCGTCGAGGTTGTCGCTCAAAGCCCGGCTGTGGTGCGAGGGTGCCTGGATGGTGGGCAGGAGGTCACCGGAGGCTCCGGCGGTGAGGGGGATGGGCCGTGGGGGCCTGTTTCAGACCCCCACGGCGCCGAGTTGGCGGCGGTGAACCTTGTTGAGGTTGTGGGTCATCATCAGTAATCGCCACTCCAGGCGCACCTTGACTCTGCCCCGCCTGTGGAACGGTAGACGCCGCTGTTGTGCTTGGTGTTGCCGAACAATGGCTCCACGGTTTGCTTGCGTTGTCGGTAGCGGCTGTGGCCATACTCTGAGTCCAGCACGGTGCGCATCCATGAGGCACGTCCGGAATTCAGCCAGCGCTTCGGGGTGCCGCGGGTGCCCTTGTCGGGGGCAACCAGCACCGGGATGTGCTTGTTCGCCACCACCTCGTCCATGTGCTCCTCGTTCCAGTAACCGGCGTCAGCAGCAACGGTCTGCGGCAGCTGATCGATCCCCGCTCGCTCCAGTTCACCCAGAGTGGCGGTGACCATCGGGGCAAGCTGCGAGAAGTCGGTCGAGATATTGGTGACCTCCGCCGCGAGCACAATCTGCTGCTCGTTCACAGCGGCCTGCGCGTTGTAGCCATGCACGAACCCGAACCCGATCGGGATCGGACGCGAGTCAGGATCGGTCACGTTCACCTTCCCAGCCGGCACCTCTGGTGGCTCGTAAGCGTTCGGCGGGCAGCTCAGCCGCCGTCCGAGCCGGTCGCGCGCGGTCGCGCGGTAATGCTCATAGGCAGCGTTGGAACGACGCTCGACATCGCGATCTGCCTCCAATCGCTCGGCGGCCAACAACAACCGCTCTGACCGAGCGCGGGGGATCCGGTCCGGGTGCTCCCAGCGGTGCCGCTCAAGCTGGCGCTTGCCCTCCCGCAACCAGGCATCCCGCCCCTGCCGCCCACGCCCGATGATGTTCTTCGCGTCCAGGACAAGCGCCAGCTCCTGCGCCGACTCGCCCTCGGGCTCCGCCAGCTCGATGCCCTCCTCGCGCTCACGCTCTCGCTTGACCTGGCGGAAGAACTCACGCCGGCCCGCCGGCGTGCGCAGCTGCTCGGGCAGCTCATCACCGCGCTCATCGCCATATAGCTCATCCTCGGCCTCGTCGCTCGCTCTGACCTCAGCCAGGATCTCCGTGGCGATCTGCTCAAAGGCGTGATTGATCTCCGGGCTGGCATTGCCAGCGATCCTGGTGCCATCGATCGACACCACCCCTGGCTTGACCAACCCCGCCCGACCACACAGCTTCAGCACCTCACCGAACAAGTCAGCCAACGCTGTCTCGTGGCGGCAGATGAACCTCGCGATCGTCGCGTGATCAGGCACCAGATTGCCGGTAATGACCCGGTACGCAACGTCCTGGCGACAATGACGCTCAATCGCGCGCGACGACCGCACCCTGCCCGCGAACGCGTACAAGACCAAAGCCACCATCACTGACGGCTCATACGCCGCGCGACCGTGCCATCAGCCCGATACGCGCCATAAAACGCGTCGAGATCCATCTCAGCGACCGCCTCGATCACGAACCACGCCAAATGATCCGCCGCCAACCACTCCCGCACATCCGGCGGCAACAAGAAGCCCTGCTCACGACTGCTTTCAACGAAGTTCTGTGCCATCCCGAGACGGTCATCACCACGGCGGACAGAACCCCTTTACGCGACAGCCTCCGTCCCGAGCAGGAGCGAGACGCCGAACTGGTGAGGCGCTCGTATCGCGAGCCGGAGGAGGCGCGTTGGAAACCTGTCTTCACGACACGTGGACGTCCCCCTACTTGGCTCACGAGTACGCCATATGCTTCGTGCATGGATCACAGCAAACGGGTGTCTCCGAGAGAGAACGTGGTTGCCCTCTACGGGTGGCTGGCGCAACGCGGCGACAGGTTGCTTACGTGGCGTCGCAGTAGACCGGTCCGCCGCTGCCTCCGTGCGCGGAACGTTGTCACGATGCTATCTGTGGCCGGGCTCGTGCTGACCGCGGCGGCATTGTTGGTGTTGATTGGCCTCGGTCAGGCGCAGATCGCCGCATCGCAGGGCACACCCCCGGAACTTTTCGGGCGGCCCCTGTTCGATCTCGGCGGCCTTGCGTTTGTGACCGGGATTATCTTGGCGGGTATTGCGATCAGCGCCAACGGTAGCCAGGGGACGGCTCGCAGAGAGTTCCCTGACCTGCTTATCCGCGCGGTCGCGGTAGGTGGTCCCGTTGAGGTCACTGAACCAGGAGCCGCACCGTACGGGGGAGGCCAAGTATGTATTCAATATGCCCGGTTGCACATCTTCAACCGTGAGCTCGACCGCACGGCAGTCTTGTCTCCCACGCTGTTGTGGCCGGTCGTCCAGACGGAGGAGACACGGGAATGGGCGATTACCGCGTTCGGCCTTTCGCCAGCCCGTTGGGTACCGCAGACATTTGAGGGGTTGCCAAGCATCAACGCACTGGCACTTCCGCTGCATGTGGAGCCCCGGTGCGCCGTTGAGGGGGATGTTTTCTTTGAATTGTCTCTCGACCAACGCTCAAGACTTGATCCCAACCAGGCACCGCGGATCATTCTGAGCGACGAGGTTTCCGGCAGGTGGTTCCAGATCTCGACCTCGACGGGGAACGATCAAGGACCCCGTGTTACTTGACACAGAGTGCGAGCCGCGACCGCGCGGCGGCTCGCGGCACGCGTGCTGCTGCGTCCTGTGGCCACAGGCCGCGGTCGATCGTGGTGAACGCAAGGCCATCGGCCACCCCAGTCTCGTAGAGGAATAGGGGTTCTCGATCACGTCGCTCGGCGCGAGGTCACCGAGCAGCGCCTTCGCCTGGTCGACCGTGAGCGCGAAGCGGGATATGACGCGCAGCTGCCGGTAGCGTTGCTCGTCGCCGGTCAGCTCGGCCCAGGCCCACCGTGCGATTCGGCCGATCAGTCCGTCACGGTTCTCCTCAACCGCCTTCTCGAGCTCCCGCCAGGTCAGCTCCTTCCGGCAAATTGTCAAGCACTCGGCGGGCCAGCAGCGACCCGCGCTCGAGGTCGGCCGCGACAAGCATCGGCCCCATACACGGGTATGGTCCCCGCGCATGCGAGGCCTCGGCACGGCGATCGGCGATCCAGGACCGCACTGCGTCCCATCGGCCATCCACGACGCCTGGCGGGAGATCGACGACGCGGGCCAGCTCTGTCAGCGCGGCGATAGCGCCATCATGCGAAACCAGCTCCGAGACGTATGAAAACTCGTCAAAGTGCTCCTCCAGCGTCCGAGCCACGAACTACTCGGGATCGGCGCCGCGAAGCATGGGATCAGCGAGCAGTTGCTGATACGGGAGCAAAAAGCCGTTGGTGCCCGACTCCCGAATCGAATGGTGGACGCCACGCACTCACATGATCGACGTCAGCTCGCCTTCACGTGCGCTTCCCACTCGACGCACGGATCGACCTTCTCCACGAATCCGGCGCCGACCAGGTACCGCTCGCCGGACTTGCCCTCCTCAGTAAGTGGCACGTCCTTCGCGTACAGCAGCACTAATGAGGCTTTGGGCTGAAGCGCCGAGAAGAAAAAGTCAAGAAGCGCGTGCTGGTTGCGCTTGTCCTGCACCCAGCCGGGATCAAAGTTCATCAGCCCGGCCAGGTGCTCCTCGAGCGCCAAATCGACCTCGATTCCCCAGAGCTCCGTGTAGCGGCGGAATTCCTCGCGCATCACCCGGCCTAGAGAGCCGTTTCGACCACCAGACCGTCAACCACACCGAGACCTACGTGGACGGCCGTGTTCATATCAACGGGATCAAGAACTTTCGGGCGATGCTCAAGCGTCAGCTCAAGGGGACCTACGTCAGCGTTGAGCCCTACCACCTGTTTCGCTACATCGATGAGCGGGGTATTCACGTTCACCGAGCGCCACCTGACGCATCTCGGCCGATTCTCGTTCGTCATCGGTGCTATCAGCGACCGGCGACTGACATACGCTGCTCTCGCTGCGTCAAGTTGAGGGGGTCGACCGCACCTACAGGGGCCGCGTAGGTGCCTTACCGCGCACCACGTCGCGCGTCTTGCTTGCCAGCTATACGACGCGGCCGTGATGATATACGGGTGACGCTCGGACCGCCCGTTTCGGCCTGAATCAGCCGGTTGTCGGTCAGCGCGAGAACTCGGTTCATAACCATCAAAAGCACAAGCGTTAGATGAACCACAAGCGCAAAGCCGAACGCCGTGGCCCACGCGATCGTCTCTGTATTTTTGGACGCCGCTGCTACAACAAAGACCGCCGCAGTACAAATGCTCACAAGAGACGCATAGCCCGTGTTCGCCGCTAGCTGACGTAGATATTCGGCATGCTCCGTTGTGTCCTCACTCGGCGTTGGCTTCTCATCCAGCCAATCCAGTGCGCGCTGAGACACTTGCAACATCCCACCGAAAAGAAACGCGCTCAGAAACCCTGTGACCGTGAGAATTCCGACCGCCGCAATGGATGGGACGGTTATCGTGAATACTCGCAATGCAATAAGCGCGATGACCGGCAGCAAGTGAAAGATGGCATGGTCTCGCCAGCGTTGTTTGCCCGTACTGTCGTCAACGTACGTAGCGAACTGTGCGCAGACAAAGACAAGCGGATTAGCCTTCATCAGACTTCCTACACGAACTCTTCAATAGCACGCCGCAACTCGGCGAACATCGACGTCGGGATCGGCTCGTCGTTGGCATCGAATTCCAGATTTTCAAGCCGCACCGTAAATGGATGACCCGCAGCCAGGTTTTCGATATTGAAGGTGCGCGTTGCTCCGCTCGCCAGCTCCACCTCGACCTGCGCCCTGTCGTAGTCGACACCCCCGAGTTCGAGTATCTGTTGGCGCGCGGCAGTGTTCCCTTTCAGGTGCTGCAAGATCAGGTTACTGAGCAGATAGGCCCCCCTTGTCGGCTTTATCAGCACCTCTACTATGGAACGCTCTTCCGAGCGCGTCCATTTGTTGGTGATCCGTTCACGAATATCCTTGGGACGCTCGATGCGCGTCAATTTTACTTGCGTAATATGGTTTTCTTCGACCGCCTTCTTCAATACTGCCGTAGAAACCGCCGCGCCGACGAGAAGCACGTAAGGATCGTGGTCGGCCCGGAATTTCAGTGACATCTCTCCATAGGTGAGTCCCTTGGGACTCCGGTTACCTTGAACATGAACGGCCCACCACCCTTCCGCATCGTTGCGGGGCAACTGGAGCAATGAGCCCAGCGTGATCTCGTGCCAGTCGGGGAACGACTGATGGAAGAGCTTCGTGGTGCGCGAGCCATCGAAGACGTTGGCAGCGATCCCCTTCTGTCCATGCGTGAACGTTGTCTCGATTTCATCGCCTACCAGCGTACTGTTCTGCACCGACACGGAGCGATCACCATCCAGAACGACGAGTGGTGGTTCGCTGAGATAGCCATCGAGGACGCTCGCAAGGTTCGCGCCTTTCCCGTCGAAGTTGCCGAACCGGCGCAGCGTTTTCGGCTGGTACAGCGCATGCACGCGGACCCTGTACAGAGCCGCCCAATGCTCCATCGTTCCTGCCCCCTTCCGTTCCGATCAGCGGATTCGACCCGCTGATACTACGGTAGGGCACGGCGGGAAAGCATCTGAGCAGCATCGCCAGCTCAACCACGATCGGCTGGCATGTCCGACGTGCGCTTCGGCTTCGGCGTCTGCGCGAGCTGCCGCGTCAGAGCTTCAAAGCGCTCGAACTCGGACGCCATCGACGCCTCCGCGATCGGTGCGCCCTCCGCCACTTCGCGTTCGGCCATCTCGCATGCGGCTGGCTCACGCTGCTCTTTCGGTTCATCGTCCATAAGCGCCTCCCGTACATAGTCGCAGGGAACCATGATTCCTACGCCGAAGCGGCTCGCTGGAATGTCCCGGTCGTCGTCCTCGTCGGACACATGCGCCGTGAACACGCCCGCGAAGCTGGCCGCGTGCGAGATACGTCCGAGCGGCGGCGGGTCCTCGTGACCCTTTGCGAGCGCGGCGGCGCACGGGTTAGGCACGGCGCGTAGCTCCGCGTACGCGAGCGTGCTGAACACGGGCGAGCCGCTGAGCCCACGGTAGGGGCGGCAGTCAACAATGTCGGCCGGGAACGCGTAGCCACCCTGCGTCTTCACAGCCACGCCAAGCGCCGCGATCGTCCCGGCACGCGCCTCCGCTAGAACCGGCCCGCATGTTGGGGGAACTTTCGTGTCCTGCCGCCAGGTGCAGGTTTCGATGACCATCTAAGCCGACGCCTTCTGAGGTTGGCTTGGGTCGGCTGGTGCGAAGGCGTCGGTGATCAGATCTGCCTCGCCGTCTCGCGGCGCGTAGTGCAGGTACTTCATCGTGGTGTCTATGTCTGCGTGGCCCATCCAGGTCTTGAGCTGCAGGATCGATACGTCTGGATTTGAGATCACCTGCGTGCCGAAGGTGTGGCGCAGGTCGTGGAAGCGCAACGAGCGCAGGCCCGCGTGTTTGAGCGCGAGCTTGTAGCGACGGTAGAGCGCCGAACCGTCGAGATATTCGCCGACGGCACCTGGGAAGACGAGATCGTCGGGCTGGTCGTTGTGGTCGCGGCTCCCTAGGCGTGCTAGCGCTTGCGCGACAGGCGGTGCCATCGGCACCGAGCGCGCTCGGCCGGACTTCGGGGTCGCGAGTGAGCGCTCGCTGTAGGAGGCGACCACGCGAATGGAGCGTCGCGTGAAGTCCACTGAGCGCCAGCGCAGCGCGATCAGCTCGCCGCGCCGCAGGCCGGTACACGCGGCCGTCAGGAAGATCGCAGCATCCTGCTCTGAGGCTGCTGCGCGCACCAGCGCGTGTACCTCCTCGGGTGTGAAGACGTCGAGCTCGACTGTCGTGTGGCGTTGGGTGGGTTTCTCAACGTCGGTGATCGGGTTGCGTGGGAGCTTCCAGACGCGCTTGGCGCGGGCCATGACTCCGTGCAGGCAGGTGAGGATGCGAAGCCGCGTCGCATTCGCGAGCCCGCGGGCTGCGAGTGTCGCCGACCATGCTTCGACCTCACCGGTGGTGATGTCCTCCAAGCGTCGCTCGCCGAACGTCGGCAGTAGATGGGCGTGCATGATCGACCGGTAGCCGCGGAGCGTGGTGGGCTTGCGTGCGCGGTCGTGCTCGAGCCAGCGCATGTACTCCGCGACCGCGTCCTTGAAGGTGGCGCCGGTGCGCATCATGCCTGGGAGCTCGCCGCGGCGAGCTTCGGCCAGCACCTGATCTAGCCAGGCCTGTGCGGTACGGCGGGTGTAGAAGCCCTCGGCCGGTCGGCCGCGCATGGCCCATGCCGGTCCGATACGCCGCTGGATCTGGCGGCCGTCGGGCAGCCGGTACTTCGCGTACCAAACAGGCTGTCGCGCGCCCTCGCGGCGGAACACGTGCCCGGAGATCGGCTGCGGCGGGCGGAAGTTCATCGCCCGTTACTCCGACTTCGTCCCGGCTTCGGGACAAAGTTGGGACAAAGTTCGGATGGCGAGCTCGCAACGCGATGTTGCAAACGCGCATTCCAGAGCCAAACCAGGAGTGCCGGAGGAGGGACTCGAACCCCCGACACGCGGATTATGATTCCGCTGCTCTAACCGACTGAGCTACTCCGGCGGGGGTCGCAAGTTTAGTGGGCTCGCACGTCCGTTCCGAGCGCGACCGAGCCCGTTCGAGCGCCCGCCCGGGCGATCTCACGCGGTCGTTGGCTCGCACCTCGGTCGAGCCCCGTACCGCGCCACGGGATTCGCCGCGACGGTCCCCCTTGACATCCCAACATAATCTCGATAAATTTGATCAACAATGTTCGCTTTAGCGTTGCCGGTGTTCCCTCTGCCTGCCAGCGGGTCCCCCGGCGGTCCCATTCGTGACCGCGAGCGCTCTGGCGAGCAGCGTGGAAGGACCTGAAGTTCCTCTCCATCCGGGTGGCGTTCCCAGCGCCGCTCGGACTCCTCCCTAGCGGCTGGGCCGGTCCCTCTCCCCGGCCCAGCCGCGCTTGCCGGGCACAGCCTCGGCCCAACGCCGCGCCTCTCTGATAGACCCCGGCGGCATGGACGAATCCGAGCCTCCGCGACTGCGCCTGCCCCGCTCGGCGCTCGCGCGCGCGGGCGCGCTGGCGGCCCTGTTGCTCGTCGCGGCGCTGGTTGTCTATGCGCTGTCGCAGCTGAACCTGAGCAGCGTCGGGCACGCGCTCGTGACCGCGTCGCCTGGCTGGATCGCCGCGGCGCTGGCGCTGATGGCGCTGTCGTTGGGCCTGCGCTCGGTCTCCTGGCACGAGGCGCTGCGCGCCGCGCTGCCCGACACCGCGCTCAGCTGGCTTGCCGTGGCCCGGGCGACGGTGATCGGCGTGATGGCCTCGGCGGTGTTTCCGGGACGGATCGGCGAGCCGACGCGGATCATCGTATTGACCCGCCGCCTGGACGGACCGGCGCGGCGGCTGCTGCCGATCGTCACCGGGACGGTGTTCTCGCAGACACTGATCAACCTCGCGGCGCTGACGATCCTCGCGGTGATCACGTTCTCGAGCGTGCCGCTGCTGAACGGGCACCTCGGCGGCATCCTCGGTGTGGCGGCGATCCCACTGGCGCTGTGCCTGCTGGTGCTGTTCGGCCCGCGGCTGCTGCGGCTGGGAGAGCGCTCGCGCTCACAGAGGGTGCGGCAGATCAGCGCGACGATCGCGCGGCTGCTGTACCTCGCCAGGCAGGGTTTGGCGGTTTTCGTGACGCCGCGCCACGGCTTCGCCTCGGTCGCCGCGCAGCTGCTGGCGTGGGCGTTGCAGTGGCTGTCGTGCTACGCGCTGATCCGGGCGCTGGGCTTGCCGGTCCACCCTCCATTAGCGGCAGCAGCGGCGGTGCTGCTGGCTGTGAACGTGAGCGCCGTGCTGCCGGCGACTCCGGCGAACGTCGGCGTGTTTCAGGCGGCCTGCCTGGTGGTGCTGGCGGCGTACGGCGTGGGTGCCGGTACGGCGCTGGCGTACGGCATCCTGCTGCAGGCGGTCGAGGTGCTCACGGCGCTGTGCCTCGGCGTGCCGGCGCTGCTCGGCGAGGGGCTGACCTGGCGCGACATCCGGCCGGCGCATGGACACGCGAGCGAGCCGAGCCTGCGCCAGACCTCCGACGTGGCCCCCAAGCAGACCTCCGACATGACTCCCAAACGCTAGCCCACGCGCGCGCGCACACGCGCGCGTGGCCTTCCGTCGAACAGAGCCGTCAGTCCGTCGAACGAAGCCGTCAGCCCGCGATCGCGCGCAGCGACTGCTTGAGCGATTTCGTGGTCTGCAGGACGGCCGTCGGCTCGTAGCCGCAGTGGGCCATGCAGTTTTCGCAGCGGGGGTCGCGGCCGCGGCCGTAGGAGCTCCAGTCGGTCGTGTCGAGCAGCTCCTGGTAGGTCTCGGCGTAGCCGTCGGACATCAGGTAGCAGGGGCGCTGCCAGCCGAACAGCGAGTAGCTCGGGATGCCCCAGGCGGTGCAGCCGAATTCGGCGCGGCCTTCGAGGAAGTCGAGGAACAGCGGGCTGTGGTTCAGCCGCCAGCGCTTGCGCCGCCCCTGCGCGAAGGCCTCGCGGAACAGCGCACGCGTCTGGGTGACGCCGAGGAAGTGCTCCTGGTCGGGGGCTTTCTCGTAGGCGTAGGCGGGCGAGATCATCATCTCGTCGACCTGCAGGTCGTCGTTGAGGAAGTCGAGCACCTCGCGCACGGTCTTGGCGGAGTCGTGCGTGAAGAAGGTGGTGTTGGTGGTGACGCGAAAGCCGCGGCGCTTGGCGGCGCGGATCGCGGCGACGGCCTTGTCGAAGGTGCCGGCGCGTTCGACCGACGCGTCGTGGCGCTCGCGCAGGCCATCGATGTGAACGGCCCACGCGAAGTACGGGGATGGCTTGAACTTGGCGAGCTTGCGCTCGAGCAGGATCGCGTTGGTGCAGAGGTAGACGAAGCGCTTGCGCCGCACGAGCTCGCCCGCGATCAGATGGATCTCGGGGTGGATCAGCGGCTCGCCGCCGGCGATCGAGACCATCGGGGCGCCGCTTTCCTCGATCGCGCCGACGGCCTGCTCGACGGACATCCGCCGGCGCAGGATGTGCTCGGGGTGCTGGATCTTGCCGCAGCCGGCGCACTCGAGGTTGCATTGGAACAGCGGCTCGAGCTCGACGATCAGCGGGAAGCGCTCGCGCCGGGCAAGGCGCTGGCGCAGCAGGTACCAGCCCATGCGCGTGCTCTGCCTGAAGTCGCCGGCCATGCCTAGACCTTATTCCCCTGGCCGGTCCGGCTGAAGCGCGCTCCCGTGGGCGGTCGGCCCGCGGGCGCGGGGGTCCAGTCGCGCAGGATGCCGGTGACGCGCCGCAGCGTGCGCGCGGCGCGCAGCGCGCCCGCGAGCGCCTGCGGGCGCAGGAGCTCGTGACTGGGGCTGTCGAGCACGACACGGACGACCGCGAACGGCCGCTCGGCGGCACCGGCGGCAAGCCACACGGACTCCATGTCGACCGCCAGGGCGCCGCCCGCAAGCAGCTCGGCGCGGCGCTCGCCGAGCGCCAGTTTCGAGACGCTGACGATCTCGCCGATGCGCACGGGGATGCCGCGAACGCGCAGCGCCGCGGCCAGGTCGTGTGGGTCGGCGCAGGCGACCGGCGTCTCCGCGTGCCCTTCGTCGGCGCTTGCGGTGACCCGCTCGGCGACGATCACTTCGCCCGGGCGCGAATGCTCGTCCAGGCCGCCGCAGAAGCCGAGCACGAGCAGCGCGGCGCCCGGCTTGCGCTCGAGTGCGAGCGCGGCGGCCTTCGCGCGGTTGGGTCCCATGCCGGTCTTGTGCACATTGGCGCGACGCGAGGCCGATCCGACCAGCACCGACTCGACGCGCATCGGCGCGGCTATCACGAGCTCGCTCATCGCAGACGCCCCCCGCGGCTCATCGAAACCGCTCGGGCCGCCCATCGCAGACGCTCCCAGCCGCTCATCGAGCGACCAGCGCTCCCACGGGTGTGACACGGCCGCTGAGCGCCGCCCGGGCCGCGGCGTGGCCGCTGAGGACGGCGCCCTCGAGCGTGGCGGGCCAGCCGGTGTCGGTCCACGTGCCGGCGAGCACCAGGCCGGGCACGTCGGTGACGGCGCCGGGACGCAGCCCGGCGGTGCCGGGCCCGCCGCGGAACGTGGCGGCGTGCTCTCTGGTGACCATGAAGCGTTCGAGCTTGGCGACGCGCGCGCGCGGCAGCAGCTGCGAGAGCGCCGGCACGTAGACGGCCCGGAGCTCGTCGGGGCTCATCCTCATCTCGCGCTCGGCTCCGGAGAGCGACACCGCCAGATACTGACATCCGGACGGGAGGCCCGCGGCGGCGGTGCGGTCGAACAGGTACTGGACCGGCGTGTGGGCTCCGGCGGCGAATCGCCACGGAGATACGGGCCGGTCGTACACGAGGTGGAGGTTCACGATCGGTGAGCTGGCCAGACGGCGCAGCGCGGCGGCGGTCGACGGGAGCAGCGGCTCGACGAGCGAGGCGGCGCGCGCGTGGGGCACGGCCACGATCACGGCCTCGGCGTCGAGCTCGTCGGTGGCATCGTCGCGACGCACGCGAAGCTGGCTGCCAAGGCGTTCGATCTTCTCGGCGCGCCAGCCGAGCCGGACATCGACGCCGGCCGCGGCCAGGGCGTGTCGCGCGGGCATGTCGATCGTGTCGCTGAGCGGATGCTCGTGAAAGCCGATGTCGCCCGCATCGGCCCGTTCGAGCAGGCCGGTCTTGAACACGAAGGCGCAGAGCGCGGCGGAGGCCTGGTCGGCTCTCAGGTTGAGGCTGGGCAGCGCGATCAGATCCCACAGCGCGGCGACGGTTTGCCGGTCCTGGCCGTGGCGCGCGAGCCACTCGCCGAAGCTGATCTCATCGAGCGCGCGCGCGTGCGGGTCGGCGCGCGACAGCGCGAGCGTGGCGCGGGCGACGCGCAGACGTTGGCGGAGCGTGAGCCGCCGGTAGCGAAGCAGGGAGCCGGCCAGATGAAACGGCGCGGGCCAGCTCGTGCGGCGCAGCAGCGCGGGCTCGCGTCCGGGGCTGAGCACGGGAATCTCGAGCCGCGCCTGCAGGCGCACCGAGCCGACGCTGCCGAGGCGCGCGAGCAGAGCGCGGTAGGCGATGCAGCAGCGCAGGAAGACGTGTTGGCCGTTGTCGATGCTCAGGTCGTCGCGCTCGAACGAGTAGGCGGCGCCGCCGAGCCGGGGTCTGACCTCGACGAGCGTGACGTCGGCGCCGGCGTCGGCGCAGTCCAGGGCGCAGACGATCCCCGCGAGCCCGCCTCCGATCACGACGACCCGCCGGCTCATCGGGTCCTGGCCGCCCCGACCAGGCTGCGGGCGACGACCCAGGCCTTCTCGCGCCCCGTGAGGCGCACGCGCGCGCGCAGGGCCCGCCCGGGATCGGCGTCTATACGCTCGAGCAGCGTGCGGTAGATGCCGGCCATGGCAAGCACGCAGGCGGCGCTGCGACGGTCGAGCAGCGCGGTGAGCGCGATGCCGCGCGCATACCACGCGCGCGCGCGGGCGGCCTCGTCGCGGACGATCGCCTCGAGCGGCCCGGCCTGCCTTGCGCCGCGAGCAAGCGCCGCGACGAGCGCGGGCGCCTGCGCCTCCTGCCCGGCCGCGATCACCCCAAACCGCCTGAGCTCCTCTGCCGGCAGGTAGCAGCGGCCGAGCCGGGCGTCCTCGCGGATGTCGCGCAGGATGTTGGTGAGCTGCAGCGCGACGCCGAGATCGTCGGCGAGCTGCCACGCGCGCTCGTCCCGGGCCTGCGCATGGGTGCGCAGCGCGAAGATCGCCAGGCACGCGCGCCCCACGGCTCCGGCCACGCGACGGCAGTAGACGACGAGCTGATCGAAGGTCTCGTAGCGAGTTTCCTCGACGTCCATGCGCACACCCGCGATCAGTGCGGGCAGCACGTCGGGCGGGATCGGGAAGCGCCGGCGCGCATCCGCGAGCGCAATCAGCACGGGATCCTCGCCGCATGCCGGCGGTTGCGTGAGCAGGCGCGCCTGCTCATCGAGTCGCTCGAGCTTCTGTGTGGGCGCTAGCGGACCGTCGCCGATGTCGTCGATGCGGCGCGCGAAGGCGTAGACGGCGCACATCGCCGCGCGCGGGCGCTGCGGCAGCAGCCGGATGCCGTAGTAGAAGTTCGCGGCCGCCGCGCGCGTGATGTGCTCGCACTGCCGGTAGGCGGACTGCGGGTAGGCGGCTTGGCACAGGTCAGCCTGGTTGCTCACGCGGATCGCCCCGCAAGCGTCGCGGCCAGCGCGCGCAGGCGCAGCCCCCTGCCCGCACGCGGGGGGCCGGCCAGGACGTCGAAGCCGGCCCGCTCGATCGCCTCGAGCGCCGCCCGGCCGCCGGCCACGAACGCGCGCACGGCAAAACGCTCGCGCAGGCCGTCGAGCTCATCGATCAGCGGGGCGCCCTGGACCAGCAGCGTGCGCGCGCGTCCCAGCTCGAACGCGATCACCGCCGTGACCGCCGGCGAAGCATGCTGGGCCTGCAGATCCGAGTGGCTGCAGCCGAAGCGCCGCAGGTCCTCGGCCGGCAGGTACACGCGTCCGCGGCGCAGATCCTCGGCGACGTCCTGGCAGTGCTCGGCCAGCTGCAGGGCGGTGCAGATCGCGTCCGAGCGGCGCACGCGCGCGGGCGTGGCGGCGTCGAACACGTGCAGAACGAGCTCGCCGACGGGGTTTGCGGACAGCCGGCAGTAGTTCTCGAGCTGCTCCCAGGTCTCATAGGAGCCGACTCGCTGGTCGACGCGATTTGCCTCGATCAGGCGCGCGAACGGGTCGCGCGGCAGGCGGCAGTCGCGCAGCGTCGGTTCGAGCGCGACGAGCAGCGGCTGCGTGGCGCAGCCCTCGAAGGCGCGATCGAGCTCGCTCTCGAGCTCGTCGAGCGCGGCGAGCCGCGCCTGCGGCGTGTCCGCGGGCCCCGAGTCGCCGATTTCATCTACGAGTCGCGCGAACCCGTACAGCGCGAGCATGTGCCGGCGAAGCCGCCGCGGGAGCGCGCGGCTGGCGACCGGGAAGTTCTCCCCGGCGGCGCGTGCCATCACGGCCGCCGCCTCCATCAGGCCCTCACTCGTGGGACTCCTGCAGGCATCGCCCGAGCGCCACGATCCGCAGCGTGAGGCGGAAGCTCATTCGCCGCCCTCTCGCAGGCACCGCCCGAGCGCCATGATCGGGAAAGTCAGTCGGTACAGGTGGTAGTTGATGTAGTAGTCGGACGGGAAGCCGGTGCCCGTGTACTGCGGCTCGTCCCACGTTCCATCCTCGCGCTGGGTATCGACCAGCCACTGGATGCCGGCGCTCACGGCTTCGCAGTCGCGCTCGCCCGCCGCGTGCAGCGAGAGCAGCGCCCAGGCGGTCTGCGAGGCGGTGCTGGCGCCCCGGCCGATCCACTGCGGGTCGTCGTAGGAGCGGGGATCCTCGCCCCAGCCGCCGTCGTCGTTCTGGTGGTCGATCAGCCAGCGCACGGCGCGTCTGATCGGCGTGGACGAGCTCGGCACGCCCGCGGCGATCAGCGCGGGCACGGCGGCGCCCGTGCCGTAGCAGTGGTTGATGCCCCAGCGTCCGAACCACGAGCCGTCGGGCTCCTGCGCGGCGAGCAGCCAGCGAACGCCGTCCTTGAGGCTGGGGGTGTCGTGCAGGCCGAGCGCCGCCAGCATCTCGACGGCATGAGCGGTGACGTCGGCGCTCGGCTCGTCGATCACCTCGCCGAAGTCCAGGAACGGCAGCTGGCGGACGAGCGCGCGCGTGTTGTCGGCGTCGAATGCGCCCCAGCCGCCGCCATCGCTCTGCATGCCCTGAACCCAGCGCGCCGCGCGCGCGACCGCCTGCGCGATCCGCACGGACGTTTGCGCGGCGCCGTTTACGCGACCCAGCGCCAGGGTGACGACGGCGGTGTCGTCGACGTCCGGGTAGTTGACGTTGGCGAACTCGAAGGCCCAGCCGCCGGGCGGCAGCCCGCGGCGCGCGACCTCCCAGTCGCCGACGGCGACGACCTCCTCGCCGAGCAGCCACTCGGCGGCGCGCACGAGCGCGGGCTCGTCGTCGGCGAGACCGCCGTCGGCCAGCGCGATCAGCGCCAGCGCCGTGTCCCAGACGGGCGACTGGCAGGCTTCCAGCCGCCGGCTCGGTCCGGGCGGAGCCCCCACGCCGCCCGAGTCGTCGACGTCCTCGACCATGAAGCGCTCGAGGCCTTCCAGCCCGCGCTTCATCACCGGGTGCTCGAGCGGATAGCCCCCGAGCTGGAGCGCCATCAGCGAGTAGACCCACGGGGGTTGGATGCCGCCCCACGAGCCGTCGGCCTCCTGGCGGCGTACGACCCAGCGCTCGGCGCGGCCGAGCGCGAGCTTGCGCAGCGGCCCGAGCGGACGGCGCTCGTAGGCGCGCAACAGGCGGTCGAGCCGGCCGAGCAGGCGAGCGCGCCAGGTGCTCGGCCGCGCGGCCTGTGTCGGCTCTCCGCTGCGCAGCTCGTCCAGGCCGAAGCCGAGCGGGTGCACCGGCCGGTGGGCTTTGACGAGCGAGAGCGCGACGATCGTCTGGCGCGCCCAGCAGGCGAAGTCGTAGACGTTGAGCGGCATCCAGCTCGGCAGCAGCGCGATCTCGGGCGGCAGCGCCGGCACTTGCTCCCACGACCACAGGCCGAACAGCGCCAGCCAGACGTGCGTGAAGACGCGCGCCCGCTCGATCCCGCCGTGTGCGCGCACGAACGCGGCGGCGCGCAGCATGTGCGGCTCGTCGGCGCGGTCTCCCGCCAGGCGCAGCGCCCAGTAGGCCTCGATCGTCGTCGACAGCTCCCCCGGGCCGCCGTAGAAGTTCGCCCAGGTGCCGTCCTCGCGCTGCTGCGAGCGGATCCACGCCGCCGAGCGCTCGGTCTCGTCGGGTCGGCGGATGCCGAGGAACTCGCGCAGCAGCATGTCCTCGGCGTCCATCGTGACGTTCGTCTGCAGCTCGCCCTGCCACCAGCCCGCCGGGTCCTGCAGCGACAGCAGGTGCTCGCATGCCCGCTGCAACGCTGCCTGCGCACGGCTCGGTGAGGCAACCGTCGAGGTGGACATCCCGGGAAACCTAGATCTTTTTCGTACTCGAGGGCACTTGCCGCCTAATACTGCATAAAGCGTCGGGCGTTACCCGCGCGTGTGGGGGACGGACGCGTCGGGGTGCGCGAGGAACACGTCGGGGTGCGCGAGCGTGATCACGCGGGCGCGCAGAGCCGCCACCGACACCATGCGGGGCACGGGCGAGGTGAAGCGGTAGGCGATCAGGCCGTGGACGTCGGCGCGGGCGGCGAGGCGGAATCCGGGCGCGGGCGGGGCGGCGGCGCCGGGGCGAAGCGGCTCGTAGCCGGTCTCGTCGATCTCGCTGACCGTCACGGTGCGCACGTGCGCCGGGGCCACGAGCCCCGGCAGGTAGTACTCGAGCGGCGCGGAGCCGAGCTGCACCGTGGTGATCGCGCGCGCCCCGAGCTGCTGAGCGGCGGCCCTCGCCCCACCCGCCGTGCGGCCTGTCGTTTCCGACGCGTGCGCCACGGGCAGCGGGGTCGCCAGCGCGTTCGCCAGCCCGCGCCAGTCGCCGCGCTGCAGCCGCGGGCTGAGGTTGACGTCGATCGTGATCGCCAGGAAGGCGAGCGCGCTCAGCGTCAGCAGCGCGATCCCGACCGCGCCCGCGCGCCGGGATACGGTGATGACCGCGATCAGCGCCGTGACCGGAACCATCGCGGCGACGAGGTTGCGTGGCGCCAGGTAGTCGGCGCCGAGCAGGGCGAGCGCGAGCGGCAGCAGGATGCCGCCGGCGGCGATCGCGAGCGCGATCAGCGCGCCGCGCTCCTCGGCGGGATCGAGCACGCGCCACAGGCCATAGCCGAGGCCGGCGAGGATCGGCAGCGCGACCAGCAGCTCGGCGCCGTGGCCGAGCGGGGCGCCGGAGTAGCCCGTCAGGTAGTACTGCGGGATCGCCTCGATCCGGCTGGTGAGCGCCCATTCGCCGATCCACTGCGTGCCGTGTCCGCCCTGCGCGGAGATCAACGGCAGCAGCGCGAGCCCGACCAGCCCCAGCACCGTGATCGCGGGCAGCGCGAGGCGGCGCCGCGGGCGGTCCCACAGGAGCCACAACGCCATCGGGACGAGTAGGAACACAGCGAAGTAGTGGCTGAGCAGCGCGAGCGAGCCGGTCAGCGCGAACGCGGCCATGTTGGCGGCGCTGGGGGCGCGCAGCGCGCGCAGGAAGCACAGCATCGCCAGCGCCGCGCACAGCACGAACAGGCCGTAGGCGCGGGCCTCCTGCGAGTACCAGACGAGCAGCGGGTTGACGGCCACGAGCGCGGCGGTGGCGATCGCGGTGGCGCGCCGTCCCGTGAGCTCGCGCCCGATCGCCCAGGCGACCGGCACGGTGGCGGCGCCGGCCAGCGCCGAGGGCCAGCGCAGCGCGAGCTCGCCGGTGCCGAACACGCGCGCGTCGGCCCATGCCAGCACGTACCAAAGCGGCGGTGTGTTCTCGCTGTGGGTGACCGAGCGCAGGGTCGCCCACAGGCTCGGGTGCAGGACGTGGACGGGGGTGAAACCCTCCTCGCCCCCGACGCCCTCCCGGCCCTGGGCCGCGACGGGGCGCGCCCCCGCGCGGAGCGGGCGCGCGGCCTGGGCCCCCCAGAGGGGCCGCCCCCGCGCGCGCGCGCGCGCGCGCGTGGGTCGGGCGTTGGCTGCATGCACCCTCGCCGCGCTCACGCCCCGCCCCCCGCCGGTTGCGAACGCATCGCCGCATGCACCCCCGCCGCGCTCACGCCCGGTCCCCCGATTCCGAACGGATCGCTGCATGCACCCCCGCGCTCACGCCCGGCCCCCCGCCGGCGAGCAGATCCCCTCTGAGACCGCCGCTCCGAAGCAGCCGTAGCGATAGCGGCGCAGGTCTTCTTCGGTTTTCGCCGGCAGGTACCAGCCGCCGTGTACGGCGCGCCGGCCGGCCCTGACGGGACCCCAGATCTCGAGGCAGATCTGAGTCCGGGCGTACTGCGGACCGGGCGCGGTGTTGCCGCAGACGACCTCGCGCTTGGTGCTTTCGCCAAGCAGGTGCTGGTCGGGCGCGAGTTCCTTGTAGTCGTGGTCCGTGTAGTGCCGCCAGGTGCTGAGGTCGGCGATCAGACGGTCGTTGACGTGGGTCTGACGCACGACGTCGTTGACGGTGGCCAGCGCGAGCAGCAGGCCGACGAGCACGAGCAGCGCGGTCTCGATCAGGCGTATGCGGCTCATCGTGTGGCGCGCGGGCGGTCGATCGGATTGGATCTGCGACGGCTCATTGCACGGGCGCCAGCAGCGGCGAGGTCTGGTGGATCACGAACAGCCCCTGCACGAACAGCGTGGCGAGCAGCAGGCGCCGGTCGCGCGCGACGACGGCGAGCGGCAGCGGCCACAGGATGTACCAGGCCAGCAGCCACGTGCTGGTGACCGAGATCGCCAGCAGCGCCCAGCCCGAGGCGGCGACCCAGTCATAACCGTGCCACGTGCGCCACAGCAGGTACACGACGATCAGCGCGAGCGCGGCCTTGAGCAGGTCGTGGTCGACCGGGAAGACGCCGGGCTTGCCGAACAGGTGGGCGAGCTCGTTGGGGAAGCTGTCGGTCGAGACGAACGCCGAGTCGCGGTTGAGCGCCGCGATCAGGTTGACGCCGTGGGAGCCGAAGGCGAGATAGCCGGCGAGCAGCCCCAGTACGAGCGCTGCGAGCCCCCCCGCCAGGATCGCGAGTCGCCCCTGCCGCGCGCGGCGGCGATCGGCGAGCATGAAGGGCAGCAGCACGGCGACGGTCGCCTTCACGAGCGCGCCGGCGATGACCGCGGCGCCGGCGCCGGCCAGCCGTGCCGGGCTCGACCTGTCATCGGCTTCGGCTCTGCCCGAGATGCGCGTCCGCACGGGCGTCCCGATCGCTTCGGCTCTGGCCGCGATGCGCGCTCGCACGGGCGGCGCGATCGTGAGCGCGACTGCGGCCATCATCAGCGCGAGCATGATCAGGTCGTTGTGGGCGCCGCCGAGGCCGTAGATCACGTACAGCGGGTTGGCGCCGACCGCGAGCAGCGCGAACACGGGGTCGAAGCCGCGGCGGGCGGCGACGCGCCAGGTGAGCGTCAGCGTGGCGAGGCTGGCGAGCTGCGCATAGACCTTCATGCCCCACAGTGCGCCGACCAGGCCGAGCGGGGCGAGCGGGTAGCTGATCAGCGTGTAGAGCGGGCCGTAGGCGGTGGCGACGTCGAGCCAGTCGTGCCCGACGTAGTAGAAGACCGGGTCCTGCGCGATCGCCGCCGGGCCGTGCAGGTAGGGGTTGACGCCGTGCACGACGCCCATGCGCGCGTAGGCGATGTAGCTGAAGACGTCGGTCGAGATCAGGATCGGCCCGGCGAACACGATCAGGCTCAGCAGCGCGACCAGCGCGATCGCCCAGCGGCCCTGCGTGCGCTCCCGCGCCGCACGCGGGCGCGTGCGCGTCCGTGCGAGCCCGATCAGCACGACGTAGGCGACCGTCGAGGAGAGCAGCGCGATCAAGAAGACGCGGTAGCCGAGGCGCTCGCCGCCGAGCGAGCGCAGCCACGCGGCGATGTGCGGCGATTTCGGGATCAGCGGCGAGTGCCCGATCGCGCCGTCGAGCACGATCTCGGCGGTCGCGGCGACGAGCACGAGGCCGCATAGGACAGCCAGCGGCGCATGCCAGCGCGCGGTCGTGGAGCCCCGTTGCCGCGGCACGTCGACCGCCGGGCGCGCGGGGTCGGCGGCAACAGCGCCCTCTGCGCCCACGATGCCCGCTGCACCGGCGCGCATGGTGCCCTCAGCCGATCGGGCATCCCCGGCGCGGGGTCCTACAGCGCCATCCACACCGTCTTGCTCTCCAGGTAGGCCTCGAGTCCGTCGCGGCCGTGCTCGCGGCCGACGCCCGAGGCCTTGAAGCCGCCGAACGGGGCGGCGGGATCGGCGGCGCCCCAGGTGTTGACGTAGACCATGCCGACGTGCAGCAGCGCGGCCATGCGGTGAGCCTGCGAGACGTCCCTCGTCCACACACCCGCCGCCAGGCCGTACTCGCCGGCGTTGGCGCGGGCGGCGACCTCCTCGAGCGAGTCGTACGGTGAGGCGACGAGGACGGGCCCGAAGATCTCCTCGCGCGCGATCGGAAGATCGTCGGAGGTGGCGCTGAAGAGCGTCGGCGCCACGTAGTAGCCGCCGCTGTCGGCGAGCGCGGATTCGCCGCCGCACAAGAGCTCGGCGCCATCGCCCAGACCGGATTCGATGTAGGAGAGCACGCGCGCCTGCTGCTCGGCGGAGATCAACGGCCCGAGCTGGGTCTGCGGCTCGAGGCCCGGGCCCAGCGTCGTGGCCGCGGCGCGCTGCGCGAGGGCGCTGACGATCTCGTCGAACTGCGCGGCCGGGGCGAACAGTCGCGAGCCGGCGTTGCAGGCCTGGCCGGAGTTGAAGTAGATCGCCTGATAGGCGCCCGCGACCGCGGCCTCGATGTCGGCGTCGGGCAGGATGATGTTGGGCGACTTGCCGCCGAGCTCGAGCGTGACGCGCTTGAGCGCGCGGCCGGCCTTGGCGCCGATCTCGCGCCCGACGGCGGTGGAGCCGGTGAAGGCGACCTTGTCGACGTCGGGGTGCTCGACGAGCGCCGCGCCGGTGGCGCCGTCGCCGGTGAGGACGTTGATGACGCCCGGCGGGAAGCCGGCCTCGAGCGCGAGCTCGCCGAGACGGAGCGCGCTGAGCGGGGTCTGCTCCGCGGGCTTGAGCACGACGGTGCAGCCGGCGGCGAGCGCGGGGGCCAGCTTCCAGGAGGCCATCAGCAGTGGGAAGTTCCAGGGGATGATCTGGGCGCAGACCCCGACCGGTTCGCGGCGGGTGTAGCACTGCATGCCGGGGCCGGCCGCGACCGGCAGCACCGCGCCCTCGATCTTGGTGGGCCAGCCGGCGAAGTAGCGCAGGTGCGAGACGGTGCCGCGGACGTCGACGAGCTGCGCGAGCTTGACCGGCTTGCCGTTGTCGAGCGACTCGATCTGCGCCAGTTCCTTGGCGTGCGAGTCGACCGCCTGGGCGAGCGCGAACAGCAGCCGCTCGCGCTCGGACGCGGGCGCGGCCGACCAGCCCTCGAAGGCGGCGCGGGCACGGGCGACGGCGGCGTCGACGTCGGCGCTGCCCGCATGCGCGACCTGTGCGATCTCGCGTCCGCTCGAGGGGTCGAGCGTCGCGAACGTGCGCCCGTCGGCCGCCTGCGGCCGCTGATCGCCGATCAGCAGCGCGTGGGGCCCCGAGACGAACTGGCGGGCCGCGTCGCCGAGCGTATCCGGGAGGGAGATCGATGCTGTGCTCATGGCTGCAGTGCTGTGGTCATGGCTGCAGGGTATCCGCCGTCAGGGCGCCAGGACGATCTTCAGCGCCTCGCGCCGGTCGTACAGCGCATACGCCTCGGGGGCGTCCTCGAGCGTCATCCGGTGGGTGACGAGCGGCGCTGGGTCGAGCAGGCCGGCGGAGATCATCCCGAGCACCCGGTCGACATGGGCGATCACGTTGGCGAGGCCGGTCTTCAGCGTGAGCCCCTTCAACCAGGCGAGACCGAGCGGCACCTCGCCCTTGCCGGCGTAGGCGCCGATGCCGGAGACCGTGCCGGCGTCGCGCGCGAGGCTGATCGCGAGCGCCAGCGGAGCCGGGTCGCCGACGGCGTCGACGACCACGTCGACGCCGGCCCCGTCGGTGCTGGCGCGCACCGTCCGCTTGGGGTCCTGCTCGGTCAGGTGCACGGGCGTGGCGCCGAAGCGCCGGGCCATGTCCAGGCGCGCCGGGACGGTGTCGATCGCGAACACCTGGGTGGCGCCGGCGGCGCGGGCGGCCTGGATGGCGCACAGGCCGACCGGCCCGAGACCGACGACGGCGGCGGTGTCGCCGGCGCGCAGCCCGGCGTGCGAGACGGCGTGGTAGCCGGTGCCGAGCACGTCGCCGGCGAACAGGGCGACCTCGTCGCTGATCTGCTCGGGCACGCGGCGCAGGACGAGGTTGGCGCGCGGGACGAGCACGCGCTCGGCCTGCGCGCCCTGCAGGTCCCCGAGTTTCGAGCCGTGACCGAAGGTGCGGCCGTAACGGCAGCGGTGGTAGTCGCCGCGGATGCACGCGGCACAGGTTCCGCAGGCGGTGTGAAAGCAGCCGAGCACGCGATCGCCGACGGCGGCCCGCTCGACCTCGGGGCCCGCGGCGAGCACCCGGCCGACGAACTCGTGTCCGATCGTGAAGCCCTGCTCGACGGGGACGCGGCCGTGGAAGATATGCAGGTCCGAGCCGCAGATGCCGCTGGCCTCGATGCGCACGATCGCATCGTCGGGGCGCTCGAGCTCGGGCTCCGGGACGTCGTCGACCCGAACCTCGCCGGGGGCCTGGAAGGTGACGGCGCGCATCGTTGCCAGCACCCTACCGGGACGCGGCGCGCGGTCCCCCGCGGGCGACGCTGTCGGCATCCAACGCGGCGCGCGATCCCGCACGGGCGCACGTCGGCGAGAAGTCGGGCGTATGCTGAGAGTGCGCATGTCCGAGGTCTCCAAGGCGGTGCTGATCACCGGCTGCTCGTCGGGGATCGGACACGCCACGGCGCTGCGCCTGCTCGAGCGGGGATGGCCGGTGTACGCGAGCGCGCGTCGGCCGGAGTCGATCGCGGACCTGGCCGGCGCGGGCGCGAGGACGCTGCAGCTGGACGTCACGAACGAGGGATCGATGGCAGCGGCAGTGGCGACGGTCGAGCGCGAGCATGGCGCGGTCGGGGTGCTGATCAACAACGCCGGGTACAGCCAGAGCGGCCCGATCGAGCAGGTGGCGCTCGAGGCGGTCAGGCGCCAGTTCGAGACGAACGTGCTCGGGCCGGTCGCGCTGATCAAGCTGGTGCTCGGCGGGATGCGGGCGCAGGGCTGGGGCAAGATCGTGAACGTGAGCTCGATGGGAGGCCGCCTGACGTTTCCCGGGGGCGGCTACTACCACGCGAGCAAGTACGCGCTCGAGGCGATCAGCGACGCGCTGCGCTTCGAGGTGCGCGGGTTCGGCGTGGACGTGATCGTGGTGGAGCCGGGCCTGATCGTGACCGAGTTCGGCCGCGCGGCGGTCGCGAGCATGGACGGGGCAGGCGAGGGCGGTCCGTACGACGAGTTCAATGCCAAGCTGGCCGAGCTGACGGTGGGCACTTACGAGGGCCCGATGCGCCACCTCGGAGCCGGTCCCGATGCCGTCGCCAAGGCGATCGAGCGGGCGATTTCACGGCGACGGCCGCCGGCGCGCGTGCGCGTGACGCCGTCGGCGCGCCTGGCGATCCTCACGCGCCGATTGACGCCGGATCGCGTGTGGGACGCATCTATGCGCGCGCAGTTCCCACAGCCGCGCTGAGCATGGCCGGCGGGAGCTCGGGCGCTCGCGCGAGCTCGGGCGGGCGGGCGGTCTCGTAGCGCAAGAGCGCAGCCGCGGGCATGGGCCGCCCGAAGGCGAACCCTTGCGCTTGGTCGATGCCGAAGCGGCAGAGCAGCGCGGCGGTGGGCTCGTCGCGAACGTACTCGGCGACCGTGCGCTTGCCCATCGCGGCCGCCAGTCCGGCGAGGACGCGTACGACGAGCTGGTCCTTGGGCGAGCAGGGCAGCGAGCGCACGAAGCTGCCGTCGATCTTCAAGTAGTCGAATGGGAGCGCCTTGAGGTACTGGAAGGTGCCGAAGCCGGCGCCGAAATCGTCGAGCGCGATTTCGCAGCCGAGGGCGCGCACCCCGGCGCAGAAGGCGCGAGCGCGGTCCATGTCGCAGATCGCATCGGTCTCGGTGACCTCGAAGACCAGGCGGTCCGGTTCGACGCCGTTGCGTGCGAGCGCGCGTTCGACGTGACGGAGCATGCCGGGATCGGTGACGGAGCGGGCCGAGAGGTTGACGGCCAGGCGCAGACCTGGGTGCGGCGCGCTGGCGAGCAGCGCGAGCACCTGCTCGAGCACGAGCCGGTCGATCTGGCAGATCAGGCCGGAGCGCTCGGCGACCGGCAGGAACTGTCCCGGCGACACGAGCTCGCCGCTGGGCTCGTCGGCAAGGCGCACGAGGGCCTCGTAGTGCGCGACCTCGCGATCGCGGAGCGAGACGATCGGCTGATAGTGAACGGCGAACAGCTCGCGCTCGAGGGCGCGGCGCAGGCGCGCTGTCCAGGAGCGCTGGTGCAGGCCGGCCTGCGAGGAGAAGGCGCCGAGCCGGCGGGCATCATAGCGCCGTTCGGTCGCGGGCGGATGGGGTCGCGCGCTCGACGCGCGCACGTGCACGCGTGGGACGCCGCGGCTGGTTGTCGAAGATCGCACGGTCGGGCAGATGTTTTCGACGAAACCGGGCGCGGCCCCTGCGCGTGCCATCGAAATGGCGGTTTCGTCTCGAAAAGCGCAACAAACCTGCGCAAGGCCGCTTGCAGTCAGACCCGCGAGTAGGGCCGGCGGGCGCGATCGGAGATCACGAGCAGCAGTGCGAGCAGCACGAAGTTCATCACGACCGACGAGCCGCCGTAGGCGACGAACGGGAGCGTGACGCCGGTGAGCGGGATCACGCGCGTGACGCCGCCGACGATCACGAAGACCTGCATGGCGATGATGAACGAGAGGCCGGTGGCGAGCAGCTTCGAGAACGAGTCCTTGGCGAGCATCGCGGTCTTCAGGCCGCGCGCCACGAGCAGCAGGTAGACGAGCAGCAGGCCGGCCGCGCCGGCGAGCCCGAGCTCGTCGGTGATGACGGCGTAGATCATGTCGCTTTCGGGAACCGGCAGGATCGAGGTGCGGACGACCGTGTGGTTGGCGAGTTCGACGGGGTAGCGCAGCAGCGACTGGTCGAAGCCGGTGCCGAGCAGGCCGCCGTCGGCCTGCGCGAAGAGGGCCTGCCCGAGCTGGTAGCTGGTGCCGTTTTCGAACAGGCGCGGGTCGAGCGGGTGTTCCCAGGCCAGGACGCGGGCGTGCACGTGCGAGACGTGGCCGACCACGAACCAGGCGCCGAGCGCGAACAGGACGAGCCCGATCAGCGGGAAGGACAGGCGTCCGGTGGCGACGTAGAGGAGCGCGAGGAACGCCCCGTAGAACATCAGCGAGGTGCCGAGCTCGCCCGTGAGGAGCAGCGTTCCCATCGCGGCGCCCCAGATGATGAGCATCGGGCCGAACTGCTTCATCGGCGGGATCGTGAGCCCGAGGACGCGCCGCCCGGCGGTGACGAGCGCCTGGCGGTTGTCGTGCAGGTAGCTGGCAAGGAAGATCACGATCGCGACCTTGCCGAGCTCTGCGGGCTGGAAGGAGACGCCGCCGACGTGGATGTCCAGGTAGGCGCCGTTGATCTGCTCGCCGATCACGGGCACGCGCGGCAGAACGGTCATCACGATCCCGAAGGCCGCGATCGTGTAGCGGTAGCGCTCGAGCACGCCCACGCCGCGCCGGCGCAGCAATAGGATCGTGGCCGCGAACAGCACGAGGCCGAGCACCATCCACTGGGCCTGCTGGCGCGCGAGGCGCGGTTCGATGCGATAGACCATCACGATCCCGACGCTGGCCAGCACGGCGCCGAGCGGGAACAGGTAGGGGTCGGCGTCGGGCAGCGCGAAGCGGATCACGAGGTGGCCGGCGACGCAGAGCGCCAGGAACAGGGCGCCGTAGGTGAGCGACGCGCTGGAGGCATGGTTGAGCGTGACGTTGGTGGCGGCGCCGCGCGTGGTCTGCTCGGTCTGGATGAAGATCGCGGTGAACCCGGCCGTGACCAGCAGCGCGGCCGGAATCAGGCCCAGGAGCTCGCGGTTTCTGGGGCTCAGCATCGGACCGAGGGTAGCCACCGGCGCGGCGCCGGACGCCGTTTGGGCGGCGGCACCCGGGCGAGCTCAGCCGGCGAGATCGGGGGCGGCGCGATCCAGGGCGGCGCGATCCAGGGCGGCGTTGACGAGCGCGTCGGCGCGGGCGTTCTGCGCGCGCGGGACCGAGCGCACGGTCCAGCGCGCGAAGCCGCGCAGGGCGGCGAGTGCCTGCAGGTAGAGCGGCCGCATGGCCTCGTGCTTGACCTTGTAATGGCCGTTGATCTGCTTGGCGATCAGCTCCGAGTCGTTGACGATTTCGACCTCGCTCACGCCCAGCTGCTTGGCCCGCTCGAGTCCGAGCAGCAGGGCGCGGTACTCGGCGACGTTGTTGGTGGCGCGACCGAGCAGCTGGGCGTGCTCGGCCACGACCTCGCCGTCAGGCGTTGAGATCACGCAGGCGGCGGCAGCAGGACCGGGATTGCCGCGGGCGCCACCGTCCACGTGGACGATCGCCTTGGTCATCGAGGCGATTATGCAGTGGCGAGCGGCAGCAGATCGCCCGCGACGCGCGCGCGCCGGCGATCGCGGATGACGCGGCGCTGCACGACCTCGGCGGAGGCACGGCCGCCGCGAGCGCGGCGATCGGCCGTGCGGCGGTCGACGATCACGGTGACGTTGGGATCGTCGCGGTAGTGCTCGGAGAGCTTCGCGTAGAGCTCGTGCTCGAGCGGCTTTGGAACGACGCAGTAGATCATCGCGGCACAGATCGTACCAGCGAGATGAGCGTATGGCGAGAGCGTGCTGTCAAAGTTCGGCTGCCGCACGGCGACGGTCCGGCGTGCCCCCCAACGAGGCCCCTGAGGGCTCGGCTCGGGCGGACCGGCAGGAACGGCGGGCTATCGCGAGCGCAGGCGCTCGAACAGGCGGGGGCGCCTCTGGCGGGGCACCGGAACGCTGTCCCCATGGCTTTCGCTCTCGCGCAGCCAGCCGCCGTCGGCGGCGCGCGGGGCACACAGATCGCAGACGTCGTGGCGCTGGTCGCCGTCGAGGAACACGTCGGAATGCTCGCCGCGGAGCAGCCGGCGCCCGCAGACGCCGCACTCGACGTCGGGCTGGGAGGTGACGATCGAACGTGTTGCCATCGACCTGAGAGTACCTCGGCGAGTGGGAGCGCGCAAATTGGCGGCGCGGATGATGCAGAGCGCATGGCGGGTGTTGCGGCGTGTTTACGCACGCGATCCCCGCCAGCCGTCATGCCCGAGTACCGAGCCCACGCGCGCGCGGGCGTCCGCGCGCGTGCGCAGCGCTTGTCGTAAGGCCCAAGATCGAACCCACACGCACGCGAGCGGGCGCGCGCGGGCGCAGCGCCAGCCGTAAGGCCCAAGATCGAGCCCACACGCGCGCACGCGAGCGCGCGTGGGCCACCGCCCGGACCCCCAAACCCCGGCCACCGCCGAGGCGCGCGCGCGCGCAGCGCCAGCCCTAATGCCCAAGATCGAACCCACGCGCGCGCGCGCGTGCGCCGCCGCCCGGATGCCCAGACCCCGGCCACCGCCCGGATCCCCACCCTGGCGACCGCCCGGATGCCCAGACCCCGGCCACGGCCGGGTCAGGCCACCAAGCCCGCATCCGGGCCAACGACCGCGGTCAGGCGCCGGCAGCGGCGTGCTCGCGTGCGGAGCCGTCGACGACCTGCTGGGCGAGGTGGGCGGGAACCTCCTCGTAGCGCAGGAACTCGAGCGTGTAGTCGCCCTGGCCTCCGGTGATGGAGCGCAGGTCGGGAGCGTAGGCGAGCATTTCGGCCATCGGGACCTCGGCCTTGATCTCGGTCATGCCAGCGACGGGCTCCATGCCCTGGGGGCGGCCGCGACGGCTGTTGAGATCGCCGATGACGTCGCCGACGTAGTCCTCGGGGACGGAGAGGGTGACGAGCATGATCGGCTCGAGCAGCACGGGGCTGGCCTGCGCGAGCGCCTCTTTCATCGCCTGGGCGCCGGCGAGCTTGAAGGCGATCTCGGAGGAGTCGACGGTGTGGTAGGCGCCGTCGAAGAGATGGACGCGGACGCCCTTGACGGGGTATCCGGCGAGGACGCCTGAGCTCATCGCCTCGCGGACGCCCTTTTCGACCGCGGGGATGAATGAGCTCGGTATGACGCCGCCCTTGATTTTGTCGACGAACTCGAAGCCGGAGGAGTCGTCGGTATCGCTGAGAGGTTCGATCTCGATGTGGCAGTCGCCGAACTGGCCGCGGCCTCCGGATTGCTTCTTGTGGCGGCCGTGGGCCTTGGCGGTGCCTCTGATGGTCTCCTGGTAGGGGACGCGGGGGGGCTTGAGCGTGACCTCGACGCCGAAGCGTTCGCGGAGGCGGTCGACGATGACTTCGACGTGGACCTGCGAGAGGCCGGCGACGATCTGCTCGCCGGTCTGCTGGTCGCGATGCAGATCGATCGTCGGGTCTTCCTCCTGGAGCCGGCGCAGCGAGGCGAAGACCTTCTCCTCGTCGCCCCTGGTCTTGGACTCGATCGCGAAGGCCATGACCGGCGCGGGGAGCTTCATTGCGGGCATCTCGAGCGGTGTCGGCAACGAGGTTTCGGCGCGGGCGGTGAGCCAGTCGCCGGCGCGGGTCTCCTTGAGCTTGGCGACGGCGCCGATGTCGCCGGGGCCGAGATCCTGCAGATGTCCGGCCTCGCGACCGGCGAAGACGATCAGTTGGCCGATGCGCTCCTTGACTTTGGCGCGGGTGTTGAGGGCGTGGCTGTCGGAGCGGAGCGTGCCCTGGTAGACGCGGAGCAGGTTGACGCGGCCGGCGAAGGGGTCGGCGCGGGTCTTGAAGACGTAGGCGAAGAGCTCGGCGTCGGGGTCGGGCGCGAGCTCGAGCTCGCCGATCTGCAGCGAGCCGTGCTTGACGGGCGAGGGCAGGTCCTCGACGATCGCGTCGAGCAGGCGGGTGGTGCCGAGGTTCGAGGTCGCGACGCCGCAGACGACCGGGAAGATCTTGCCGTGGTTGGTGCCCTCCTTGAGCGCGCCGACGATCTCCTCGTGGGAGATCTCGTCTCCCTCCAGATAGCGCTCCATCAGGGCGTCGGAGACCTCGCTGACCTCGTCCATCAGCTTCTCGCGGTATTCCTGGGCGAGGCCGAGCTGGGCGTCGGGTATCGGGATCTCGGTCCAGCCGGCGCGGTCGGGCGAGTCTTGCCTGTAGGCCTTCATGTCGACGAGGTCGATGACGCCCTCGAGCTCGTGCTCCGAGCCGATCGGGATCTCGCTGGCGACGACGTGCTGGCCGAAGGCCTTCTTGAGCTGGTCGAGCGTTCTGAAGAAGTCGGCGCGCTCGCGGTCGAGCATGTTCACGAACAGCATGCGCGCGAGGTCGAGCTCGGCGGCGCGCTGCCAGAGGCGCGCGGTCGAGACCTCGACGCCCATGACCGCGTTGATGACGAAGATCGCGGACTCGCAGACGCGCAGCGCGCCGAGGGCGTCGGCGACGAAGCTGGGCTCGCCGGGGGTGTCGATCAGGTTGACCTTGCGGCCGTCCCATTGCAGCGAGCTGAGCGTGGCGGCGATCGACATCTGCCGCGCCTGCTCGTCGGTTCCGGAGTCCGACACGGTGGTTCCGTCCTGCACCGATCCGAGCCGGGTGGTGACGCCCGCCTCGAACAGCAGGGCCTCGTGCAGAGATGTCTTGCCCGCACCACGATGACCGACGAGAGCGACGTTGCGAATTCGGTCCGCTGCCTGGGCCATGACGGGATCTCCTTTTGTTTGCCGGATCCGATAGCCGGGTGCCGGGACCATACCGCCGTCCAGGCCCTGGCGCCAGCTTAGTGCGCGACGCTACGACCCGGTGCTTCGCCCGCGGTGTTACGCGCGGCACACGCGCGCCGGCCGCCCAGGCGTCGACCCTTTTTTCGCGCGCACATGGCAAGCGAAACTCCCACGGAGCACACGCGGGAGAGGCCTACCCCACCTGAAACGACACCCGACGACCCACACCCCGAGAAGGCCCGCCCCACCTCAAAGGACACCCCACGACCCACGCCCGGGAGAGGGCCACCCCACCTCGAAGGACACCCCACGACCCACGCCTGGGAAAGGCCCACCCCACCTCAAAGAACACCCCACGACCCACACCTAACGAACGCAGGCCACGCCCGCAACAAGCCGACGGGCCACCCCTGGGAGTGCCGGTTACACGAAACGAAACGCGACGGCCCGCGTGTGGGAAGCGCGCTGCAGCTAGGCCTCGAAGGCCTCCTCCTGCATGCGCGAGCGCAAGCGCAGGACGGCCTTGGTGTGAAGTTGCGAGACGCGTGACTCGGTTACGCCGAGCACCTCGCCGATCTCTCGCAGGGTCAGGTTCTCGTAGTAGTAGAGGGCGATGACGAGCTTCTCGCGCTCGGGCAGGGTCGCGATCGAGTCGGCGATGCGGTCCTTCAGGTCGCCGACGTCGAGCGCCTTGGCGGGGTCGGGCGCGGTGGTGTCCTCGAGGGTGTCCATCAGCGAGACCTGGTCGCCGCTGGAGTCCGAGGTGCTCCACAGCTCATCGAGCGCGACCATCGAGGAGTGCGAGATGGCGAGCAGGGAGTCGTTGAGTTCCTCGACGCTTACTTTCATCTCGGCGGCGATCTCCTTGTCGGTGGGGGCGCGCTGGAGCGTGTGCTCGAGCTTGGCGTTGGCCCGCTCGACTTCGCGGGCGCGGGCGCGCACGCTGCGCGGCACCCAGTCCATGGCGCGCAGCTCGTCGATGATGGCGCCCTTGATGCGCATGATCGCGTAGGTCTCGAACTTGATCTCGCGTGAGGGGTCGAAGCGCTCGATCGCGGCGATCAGGCCGCCGAGGCCGTAGGAGATCAGGTCGGCCTCCTCGACATGGGGCGGCAGGCCCGCGGCGGTGCGTCCGGCGACGTACTTGACGAGCGGCGAGTACGCGACGACCAGGCGCTCGCGGGCGCGCTGGTCGCCGTCGGACTTGTAGCGGCGCCACAGTTCGCGCAGCTCGATCGCTTTGACGTTCGTCTCCATCCTGGTCCGTCCCGTAGTTGCGAGCATTGTCACGAGCTGATCCCTGTCCCGATCATGCCCGCGGGTGGCTGCGCGCGTAGGCGCCCTTGAGCTTCGCGGACTCTACCCGAGTGTAAATCTGAGTGCTGGAGATGCTGGCGTGCCCGAGCAGCTCCTGGATCGAGCGCAGATCGGCGCCGCCGTCGAGCAGGTGGGTGGCGAAGCTGTGGCGGAGCGCGTGCGGATTGACGGCGCCGGTCGCCGCCTCGACCCCGGCGCGCTGGGCCCAGCCGCGCAGGCGCCGGCGGACGTCGCTGGTGCTCAAGCGCCTGCCGCTCTTGCTGAGGAACAAAGCCTGCTCGGTATCCGGCCTGCTCGCGCGGGCCCCCACGCTCCTATCAACGCGTGAGGCTGCCAGCTTTGTGCGCTCGGTTTCGAGAAAGTCCGTGGACCTGGTTTCGAGCAGCGTTGCGCGAGCGCGCTCGAGATAGTCGGCGACCGCCTGCTGGGCGAGCTCTCCAACGGGGACGACGCGCGTCTTGCGACCCTTGCCCTGGACGCGCAGCTGCTCGGCGTCGTGATCGAGGTCGACGGGGCGCAGCGAGACGAGCTCCTCGGCACGCAGGCCGCACGAGTAGGCCAGCTCGAACATCGCGCGGTCGCGCAGCTCGAGCGCGCTGGATGCGGGTATCGAGTCCAACAGCGAGGCTGCCTCGCGTGCTTTCAGCACGCGAGGGAGCTTGCGCGGGCGTCTGGGCGCAGAGATGAGCTCTGCGGGACTCTGTGGGACCTGGCCGTGCTCTTGCTGGCTTCGAAACAGCGCGCGCAAGGCCGCGAGCTTGCGTGCGCTGGTGCTCGGCGCGGCCCCCCGCATCGACAACGCCGCCATGTAGCGGCGCAGATCGGCGACCCGAACGCTCGCGGGCGCGAGGCCCCGCTCGCCCGCCCAGTCGGCGAACTGGCCGAGATCGGTCTCGTAGGCGCGTCTCGTGCGGGTCGCGATGTCGCGGCGAGCGAGGTCCTCGTCGAGCAGGCGCAGAGCGTCGGTCCAGACGGGGTTCACGCTGGAGCTATTCGCCGCGGCGGCGGTGCGGCCTTCCCATTCAGAAGCTGGGACTGACGCAATCACGCGGGGCCGGTCTGTGAGACCTCGCGCGTCACGGCACCCGCGGCAAGATGCGCGCTAGGTTTCCCGGCATGACGCCGACGTTGCCCGTGCCCGGAGGCGACGCGATCGCCGGCACCGCCAACGGTCATCGCGGACCCGATGTCTATGGCCCCGTGGGGCGCTCGCCATGGCTGGACGTCGATTGGCGCGAGCACCAGCGCTGGGTGCTCGTTGACGGTCAGCCGGTCAACACGATCGAGCTGGGCTCGGGACCGCCGTTGGTGTTCGTGCACGGCCTGTCAGGCTGCTGGCAGAACTGGCTCGAGCAGCTGCCCGTGCTGGCGTCCGAGCACCGCGTGATCGCGATGGACCTGCCCGGCTTCGGCTACTCCCCGATGCCCCGCGATTCGATCACGATGGACGGATATGTGCGCCTGCTCGAGGGCTTGCTCGACGAGCTGCAGGCCGGCGCAAGCGCGGTCGTGGGCAACTCGATGGGAGGTTTGCTCGCGGCGAAGCTTGCGATCGCCGCGCCCGAGCGAGTCGAGCGCCTGGCGCTGGTCTCGCCGGGAGGCGTGAGCACGCACCAGGATCCGCGGAGGGTGCACGCCTTGACGGCGATGCGGCTGATCGAGTTGGCGCTCGCCGGAAGCGTCGGCTGGGTCGCAGCGCGGCCGGGGCTGGTCACTGGACGACCACGCCTGCGTGCCGCCGCGCTCGGCGTCGTGGCGCGCCATCCGGACCGGCTGCCCGCGCCCCTCGCGGCCGAGCTGGTTGGCGGCGCCGGCAAGCCTGGTTTGATGCAGGCGCTGGAGGCGATTCTGGGCTGCGACCTGCGTCCGCGCCTCCCCGAGATCGCCTGCAAGACCCTGATTGTATGGGGTGACAACGATCGGATCATCCCGGTGCGCGACGCCGACATCTATGCGGAGATGGTTCCGCAGTCGCGCAAATTCATCTTCCCCGACACGGGCCATGTGGCCCAGCTCGAGCGGCCCGCGGCGTTCAACGCGCTGCTGAGAGACTTCCTGGCGGAGTAGGTATTACCCTCAGCGCGCGAGGACTGCCTGGCCGAGTAGGCATTAGCCTCAGCGCGCGAGGACTGGCTGGCCGAGTAGACCAACCCCCGTCGCGCGAGCGCCGGATCGTGCTCGCGCAGCTCAGCGCGCGATGGCGCCCTCGGAGGCGCTGCCGACGAGCTTCGCGTACTTCTCGATCGCGACCTCGATGTGTCCGTTGGCGGGTGTGCGTTGTTCATAGGCACGCAGGCGTTCGGCGATCTGCTCATCCTCGAGCGCCACGTCGATGCGACGCGAGTCGACGTCGATCGTGAGGGCGTCGCCGTCGCGCAGCGCCCCGATCGGTCCGCCCTTGGCGGCCTCCGGGGCGACGTGCGCTGCCATGAAGCCGTGTGTGGCGCCGGAGAATCGCCCGTCGGTGATCAGCGCGACGTCCTCGCCGAGGCCCTCCCCGACGATCGCGGCCGTGACCGCGAGCATCTCGCGCATGCCGGGTCCGCCCGCCGGTCCCTCGCCGCGAATCACGACGACCTCGCCGGGCTGGATCTTTTTTGCGAGCACGGCCGCCATCGCGGCCTCCTCGCCGTCGAAGACCCGGGCCGGGCCGGAGTGTTTGCGCCGCTCGTGACCGGCGAGCTTGACGACGCAGCCGTCCGGTGCGACGTTGCCGCGCAGGATGGCGAAGCCGCCGGTCGGTTTCAGCGGCTCGTCGAGACCCCTGACGACGCGTTGACCGGGCGTCTCGACGGCTGCAGCGGCGTGCTCGCCGATGGTCTTGCCGGTGACGGTGATCGCGTCCCCGCGCAGCGCGCCGGCGTCGAGCAGGCGCTTCAGCACGAGCGGGACTCCGCCGGCCTCGTACAGGTCGGTGGCGACGTAGCTGCCACCCGGCTGCAGGTCGCACAGCAGGGGGGTGCGCTCGGAGATGGCGTCGAACTCGTCGATCGCGAGCGGCACGCCCGCTTCCCGCGCGACCGCAAGCAGGTGGAGCACGCCGTTGGTCGAGCCACCGCTGGTGGCGACTGCGGCGATCGCGTTTTCGAGGGCCGGCTTGGTGATGACTTCGCTCGGCAGCCTGCCGGCGCGCAGCACGTCCATCACCAGCTCGCCACACTGGCGCGCCACCTCGAGCTTGCGCCCGTCCTCGGCCGGCACCATCGACGAGTCCGCGGGCGAGATGCCGAGCGCCTCGAAGGCCATCGCCATCGTGTTGGCCGTGAACTGGCCGGCGCAGGCTCCCGCGCCCGGCGATGCGACGTCCTCCAGGTCATGCAGTTCCTGCTCGGTGATCCTTCCTGCGGCGTACTCACCGACCGCCTCGAAGACCTGCTGGATCGTGACCTCGGCGCCCTTGTAGTGGCCTGGCCGGATCGAGCCTCCGTAGAGCATCAGGCCGGGTATGTTCAGCCGGGCGAGCGCGATCACCGTACCTGGGATCGTCTTGTCGCAGCCCGAGATGGCGACGAGCGCGTCGAACTGCTGGGCGCTGGCGACCAGCTCGATCGAGTCGGCGACGATCTCGCGTGAGACGAGCGACGCGCGCATGCCGGGCGTTCCCATCGTGATTCCGTCCGAGATCGCGATCGTGTTGAGCTCCATCGGCGTGCCGCCGGCCGCGCGGATTCCCTCCTTGACCTTCGCCGCGAGTATGCGGTTGTTGAAGTTGCACGGCATCGTCTCGATCCACGAGTGGGCGACGCCGACGATCGGCTTCGCCAGATCCTCGGCCGAGTAGCCGATCCCGTGCAGGTATGCGCGCGCCGCGGCACGCTCGGGACCCTCGGTCAGGGTGCGGCTTCTGTGCTTGACGTCGAACCCTGTCGGGCTCGTCGCGCGCTCAGCGCTCACGCTGCGCGGGCACTGTCGGCGGCGACATCGGAGCCGTTCACGATCGCAAGACCAGAGCGGTCGACGCCGCCAGAGCGCTCGACGACGCCTGAGCGCTCGACGGCGCCAGAGCGGTCGACGGCGCGCGCGAGGCCGCCATGGGCGACCACACCGGAGCTGCGCGCGTGCGCTCGACGGCGCACCGAGATGTCGAGCTTCGCTCGAGCACGTTCCCGGGCGCGCTCGGAGACCGTTTCGGCGCGGGGTCCGACGCGCTCGCGCTCCCAGCGCGCCAGGCGCTGCAGATCGCGACGCACGCGCTGGGGATCGAGCTGGCGGCCCGGCAGGTGCATGTTGGCGTCGGCGATCAGGCCGCGCTCGTCGGCCTGCAGCGCCATCCACTTGGCGAGCACGTCGTCGGAGTCGGGGAGTCGCGTGCTTCCGTACGGCCGCGATCGGTCGGGGAAGGCGACGCAGTACTCGTTCAGCAGTGCGCCGGTGCTGGGTATGTAGGCGAGCAGCGGCTTGTGTGGATAGATCAGATAGGCGTAGTGTCCGCCGGCCCGGCCCCATACGCGCAGGAAGCCGAGATCGCGGTACATGGCCCACTCGTCCGCGTTTACGCAGGAGCTCAGCAGCGCGCGCGCGCGCAGCTCGGCGCGGCGCTCGCGGCCTGGGTCAAAGCCGACCGGCGCGGGGCTGCCCGCCGCGCGGTGCGCGGTCCACCGGACCCTCAGCCTGGACGTGGCCGCCGCGAGCTTTGGCCGGTTCAGCTCGCAGACCAACACGGCCAGCACGAGCGCGCCGGTGGCCAGACCGATCAGCATGTCCTCCGCGGCGCTCCCGCGGGCGCGCCGCCGGCGGCCCGCCATGCGCCTCGGGCTTCCGGCTCGGCGCCGCCGGCGGGCCGCCATCCGCCTCGTGCTTCGAGCTCGGCGCCGCCGGCGGGCCGCCATGCGCCTCGTGCTTCCGACTCGGCGCCGCCGGCGGCCCGTGGGAAGAAGATCACGCGATCGGCGTCGCGGGGGACTTCGGCGAAGCTCTTGACCAGCTCCGCCTCGCGCCGTCCGCCGTTGGTCTCGATCGGCACGGCCGCCCACATGCCTTCGTCGAGCTCGCGACGGAAGGCTTCGATCAGCTCGCGCTCCTGCTCGGGCACCTCGACGTCGCCCTCGGCAAGCACGATCTCGCCATGACCGGGCTTCATCCGCAGCAGCTTCATCGTCGCCCGATTATGCCACGCCGCGGCGGGCCGCCAGATCGAGGACGTCCACCGGACCCGCGCCGGAGCCGACGTCGCGCAGGCCGTGCGCGACAGCCTCGCCCGCGAGCGCGCGGGCCACCTGCGCGGCTTCCAGCGGGGTCCGACCGAGCGCGAGCTGGGCGGCAAGGACCGAGGAGTGCGTGCAGCCGGAGCCGTGCGAGGCGCCGTCGCGTTGGCGCTCGCCGTCGAGCTCCACGACGACTGCGGTCGCCGCGCTCGCGTCGTCTTCCGGAGAAGGCGTAACGAACAGATCGACGGCGCGCGTGCGGTGGCCTCCGGTGAGCACGACACTGCCGGGACCGAGCGCGAGCACCGCGCGGGCGAGCGCCTCGGCTTCGCCGTCGCGCTCCGCGGCACGGTCGACGGCGCCGGCGAGAGCCCGCGCCTCCAGCAGGTTTGGCGTCAGCACCGTGGCGCGCGGGAGGATCTGGGTCGTGAGCGCGCGCTGTGCGTCGGAGTCGAGCAGGCGGGCCCCGGACTCGGCGACCATCACCGGGTCGACGACCACCGGTGTGCCGCGTGGCAGCTCGTCGAGCGCCTGCGCGACCGCGTGGGCGACCTCGGCCGCGCCGAGCATGCCGACCTTGACGGCGTCAACGCCGATGTCGCGGACCACGGCGCGCACCTGCTCGAGCACGAAGTGCGGCGGAACCGAGTGGACCGCGCTGACCCCGACGGTGTTCTGCGCCGTGATCGCCGTGATCGCGCTGGCGCCGTGCACCCCGCAGCGCGCAAACGCCTTCAGGTCGGCCTGGACGCCGGCGCCACCACCCGAGTCCGAGCCGGCGATCGTGAGCGCCACCGGCGTTCTCGTCAGCTCCTCGCCGGTGCGCATCTGGGCGGCTCGCGAGTCGGCGGCCACCGGTCAGCCGGGACGCGGGGCGCGCCGACGCGGGAAGATCGTGTAGCTTCCGATCGCGGTGACGAGCAGACGGTCGTCCTCGTGGCGAACCTCGCTGCGCAGCACGGCCGTCGTGCGGTTACGCCGGTCGAGCAGGGTCCGGCAGACGATCTCGCCGTCGGTGGCGGTCTGGATGTAGTTGATCGAGATGCTGATCGTCGCGATGCGCTCCTCACTGGTGGTCTGGGCCCAGAGCGCGGAGCCCATGCAGTAGTCGACCAGGGCGTAGGTCACGACGCCCGACAGCAGGCCGCCGGCGTTGATCAGGTCCGGCCTGATCTGCAGGCGCACGGTCTGGGGGTCCTCCCAGCGCATCCCCATGAAGCCGCTGACGCCGTCGAGCGCACTGGGTCCTTCGCCGGTTCGCGCCGCGCGACTCGCGGAGCGCGCATCGTCGACTGAGGCGCGTCCGGCACCGTCGTGTGCGGCCGGTGGGTCGCCGACCGGCGCGCCGACCGCCGCGGCTTGCCCATCGCCGCGCGCTGCAGCCCCCGCATCGGCGCCGTCTGAGGCTACGGGGCGACTGTCGCCGGCGTCGGTCTCCGCGCTTGACGGAGCGGATCGATCGGTGCCGCCGCCGCTCATCACGAACAGCCTAACGCGAGCGAGAGCCCATGCGCGCGCGCACGCACGCGCATGGGGCGACCGAAAAGCAAGCTCCGCATCTCCGTCACGTGCACCCCCGCCACGCATCTCCGTCACGTGCACCCCGCCACGCTGCCGGCATCGCCCCGTCTCGCCGGCCCACGCGCGCGCGTGGGCCCCTCCCGAGATTGCGCGCGGTCGGCCGCCGCGCGGTGACGGCGGTCAGTCCGTCGTCCGGCGCCGGTAGAGCCAGGTGGCGGTCGGCGCGAACACGGCGATCAGCGCGAGCGACCAGAGCAGCGACGCGAGCACGGGGTGCTGCATCGGCCAGACGTGGATGTTCGCGGACGGGTTGGGGTTGTGGAACAGTTCGCGGGCGGCGGCGGTCACCGCGCTGACCGGGTTCCAGTCGGCGATCGTGCGCAGCAGCGCGGGCATGTGCTGGGTCGGCACGAGCGCGTTGGAGACGATCGCGAGCGGGAACATGATGACCAGCCCGATGCTCTGGGCGGACTCCGGACCCTTGCTGATCATGCCCAGACACCCGCAGCCCCACGAGAGGGCGTAGCTGAACAGCAGGAACACCCCGAAGCCGGCCAACGTCGAGAGCACGCCGCCTTCCGGCCGCCAGCCGACGAGCAGCCCTGTCGCGGCGACGAACCCAGAGCAGATCGCTGCCGTGAGGAAGTCCGCGAGCGTGCGTCCGACGAGAACCGCCGGCCGCCACATCGCGAGGGTCCTGAAGCGATCGATCACACCGCTGCCGAGGTCGGTGCTGAGTCCCACGGCGGTGCCCATCGACGAAGTCGTGAGATTGAGGGCGAGAAGTCCTGCGATCGCAAAGCTGGTGTAGCTGCCGCCGCCCGGCAGGACGACTCCCGCGCCGAACACGTACACGAACAGGAGCGTGAACAGGACGGGCTGCACGGTGACGTCCGAGAGCTGGAGCGGCTCGCGGGCTATGTGCACGAGGTTGCGCCGGGCGAGCACCGCGATGTCGCGGGCGCGGCTCGCGAGGGCGCGCGGGCGCGACGGTGCCGCGAACCGAGCGGGCGCGGCGGACGTGATGGCGTTCATAGTCGGGCCACCTCCAGATCTGGGGCTTGCTGTTGTGTGTCGCGGCCAGTGGGTCGTGCCTGGCCGCCGGCGCCTTGGTCGCCAGCGCCCTCGTCGCCAGCGGGGCGATCATCGGAGCCGCCGCCTTCAGCGAGGCCGGCGCGCCGCTGGCCGGCCGGTCCACCGGCGCCGTCGGCGCCTATGGAGCTGCTGCTGCCTCTCTGGCCCGCCACGCCAACGGCCCGCTCGTCACCCGTCGGGCTACCGGTGCCGCGCTCGCCACCGGCGACCTGTTCGCCCGTGGGATGGCCGGTGAGGGCGAAGAACACATCGTCGAGCGAAGGCTGGTGCAGCTCGACGTCATCGACGGTGATGGCCGCTTGGTCGAGCGCTCGCACCACGGTGGTGGCGAGCCCGCTCGTGCCGCGAACCGGCGCGCGCAGGCGACGCCCGTCGTGGCTGACGTGGACGGGGCCGGCAACGAAGGGCGCGAGCGCGGCCGGGGCATCCGCGCGCGGCTCGCTGAGCGTGACTTCGAGGCGCGCGCCGGGTGTCTGCGCCTTCAGCTCGGCCGCGGTTCCATTTGCGATCACGCGACCATGGTCGATCACGACGATGCGGTCGGCCAGCTCGTCCGCCTCGTCGAGGTACTGGGTGGTGAGCAGCAGCGTGACGCCGTCCGCCACGAGCTCGCGGATCACCTCCCACATGCGGGCCCTGCTGGTCGGGTCCAGACCGGTCGTGGGCTCGTCCAGGAACAGCACCGGCGGGCGCGTGACCAGCCCGGCGGCCAGATCCAGGCGCCGGCGCATGCCACCCGAGTACTCCTTGAGCAGGCGGTCGGCCGCGTCGGTGAGATCGAACTGGGCGAGCAGCGTCGACGTCCTGTCATTCGCCTGCGTCCGCGGCAGCCCGCTCAGGCGGCCGATCATGGTCAGGTTTTCGCGTCCCGTCAGGATCTCGTCGAGGGTGGCGTCCTGGGCCGTCACGCCGATGTTGCGCTGGACGGCGGCCGCTTCGCGGACGACATCGTGTCCCGCCACGTGGGCGGAGCCTGCATCGGGGATCGTGAGCGTGGTCAGGATCCGTACGGCGGTGGTCTTGCCCGCGCCGTTCGGCCCGAGCACGCCGAGGATCGACCCGCACGGCACTTCGAGGTCGATCCCGTCGAGGGCGACGGTGCTTCCAAAGCTCTTTCTGAGACCGTGCGCGTCGATCATGAGTGCGGGAGTCTCGGTCATCGAATGGGTCATGGCCGCGACTCTACAGTAACTGAAAAAATTTTGCAACTGCAATTTTCCGCTAAGCTTGTGCCATGAGGAACGAGCCAGCGATCGTGCAGGGCTCATCAGGCGAGGATCGACGCGGCGCGACAGACCCACGCGCGCACGCGAGCGCGCACGAGCGACCTCACGAAGAGGGCGGCCAGCCGGTACAGGATGAGAGAGTAGGCCGAGTGGACGAACGCACCGATCCGGCCGACCGCACCCGACCCGGAGGGCGCCATCGCAGGGGCAAGGACGAAGGCACCGATCCGGCCGACCACACCCGACCCGATCGCCGCCATCGCGGACGCGAGCCAGACGAGGACACGGGCGGCGAGGAGATCTCCGACGACGCCCGGATTCGGCGCCTGCTGACGAACGAGCTCGGCGCTGAGCTGGCCGAGGCGTTCGTGGTGGCGCGAGAGACGCAGGAGCGCTGGGAGCGGCGGCGCCATCCGCATGACGGTCTGCGCGAGCGCAAGAAGCGACGGACGCGCCAGCAGATCTCAGACGTGGCGACGGTGCTGTTCGTGGCGCGCGGCTTCGACCGCGTGAGGGTCTCTGAGGTGGCCGAGATCGTCGGGGTGTCCGAGAAGACGGTTTACAACTACTTCCCCACCAAGGAGTCGCTGGTGTTCGATCGTACTGACGAGACGATCGCTCGCTTGGTCGCGGCGCTGCGCGACCGCACTGCGGGCGAGTCGCCGACGAAGGCGGTGCTGCGAGCGCTCAGCGACGACATGGACGATCTCGAAGATCTTCCGGCCGAGCTGTACGTGTTCTTCCCGCTGTTCAACGAGATGGTCGCGAACACGCCCTCCCTGCGCGCGGCCTGGCTGGATCTGCAGAGCCGCCTCGTCGAGGTCGCGACCGAGGAGCTCGCGACGTTCGCAGATGTGGACCCGCGGGACCCGGAGCCGATGGTCGCTGCGCGCGCGATCGTTGGTCTCACCGATCTTTCGTTCGCATCGCGCATGCGCCACATCGAGCAGGGCCTGCGCGGTGCAGAGCTGCGAAATGCGGTGCTCGACGACCTCGAGCGCGCGGCCAGGCTGCTCGACGCCGGGCTGTGGTCGTTCAACCTGTTGACGCACGGCGCGCGCACGCGCCAGCAGATGCGTGAAGCGGCGGCCGCGGCGGACGACGCGCGCCGCCAGGTGCTCGCGGCGCTCAAGCAGGCGCGCGCCGCTTGGCACGATTTGACCAGGCGCGAGCGCGCGGACGCGCGACGCGCCCACTCCGACGCGCGGCGCGAGGCCGCGGACCGCGCAGGTCAGCGCGCGCGTGCGCGGGCCGATGCGCGGCGGGAAGCCGCCGAGCTCACGCGAGCCGCCGTGCAGACGGCCAGGGAGGTCGCCGAGCAAGCGGCCGTCGACGCTTTCCGGGCGAAGCTGGAGGAGCGGCGCGAGGCGATCCGCAGGCGCCAGGCAGCCGCCGCCAAGACCGTCAAGGGGCGTTGAGCGGACCGGCGGGAGTCCGCGCGGCCTCGACGGAGACGCCACCGCTGGCCACGCGCGTGGCAACCACGCACACGCCACCGCCGGCCATGTCACGTCGCAGCCCGCGCACAGGCCACCACCAGACACGTCGCGTCGCAACCCACGCACACGCCACCACCAGACACGTCGCGTCGCAGCCCGCGCACACACCACCCTGGCCACCGCGTCGCAACCCACGCACACGCCACCGCTGGCCGCTTTCGTCGCCGCGGGCACAGATAGACGCGCGGGTATCTATTTCGTCACGATTTCGCCTCGCTATTGGCACATACGGCACACTCAAGCAACGCGACGCGCCCTAGCGTTCTGGTCATGGATCTTGCGCGCAGCGACCAGGACCGCCGCCCCTCCCCCGCGCGACCCGGATGTGATTCCCGCCTAGCGCTCGGCCGCCGGGGCGAGGAGCTTGCCGCGGCTCATCTCGACCGACTCGGCTTTGCTCGACTCGGACGCAACGAGCGCACGCGCTACGGCGAGATCGATCTGATCGCGTTTCGACGGGCGGACGCTGGTCTTCGCCGAGGTCAAGACACGTCGCCTGGACGCGCGCGCGAGCTCATTGCGGCCAGATCAACAGCCGCTCGTGTGGCTGCGCCCTCGCCAGCGGCTGCGCCTGCGTCGACTGGCGGCCGCCTGGCTGGTCGATCAGAACCACATCCGCCCGACCGCACACACGATCCGCTTCGACGCGATCGGCGTGACGCTCGACCGCCGGAGCCGCCTCGTGCGGCTCGACCACATCGAGGGAGCATGGTGAGAGCGACGGTCAGAGTGCCAGCTGCTGGTAGGCGAGCGACTGGAACGAAAGCCGGTGCAACGGTGACACGCCGTAACGAGCGATCGCCTCGCGATGGTCTGGGGTCGAGTAGCCCACGTGCTCCGCGAAGCCCCATCCCGGATGCTCACGATCGGCGTGTTGCATGTAGCGGTCGCGCGTCACCTTGGCGACGATCGACGCCGCCGCGATTGCCGCGCTGGTGGCATCGCCGTCGACGATCGCCCGTTGTGGATGCTCGAACTCCGGAACCGAGAAACCGTCCACGAGACAAAGCACTTCACTATCGAGAGCCGCCGTGAGCACGCGCATCGCATCGCGCAGGGCGGCGAGATTGGTTTTGTGCAGGCCGCGCTCGTCGATTCCGCGCACGCAGCGCGACACGACTGCCACGCGGCAGGCACTCCGCAACACGAGCGGGTAGAGCTCCTCGCGCGCCTGTGCGGTGTGCTGCTTCGAGTCGTTGAGGGCGCGCAGGGCGCGCGTGTCGCGGGGCTGGAGCGCGTCGTAATCGAACAGCACGGCGGCAGCAACGAGCGGGCCCGCGAGACAGCCACGGCCAGCCTCGTCGGCGCCCGCGATCAGGCGTGTGTCGAGCCGCCGGTCGAAGGCGAACAGGCGACGTCCGCTGGAGCGAGCGCGGGCCCTGCGCCGGCGCGCGCGAGCGGAGCCGCGCACGGCCGTCCGATCGGACGCCGGTTCGGGCGCCGGGCTAGAAGAACCCGATGCGGTCAGGCGGCCAATACGTGGCGAAGGCCTCTCCGATGATCCATCCGGTCGGGACGGGTCCCCAGAACCTGCTGTCGTCGGATTCGCCACGGTTGTCGCCCATCATGAACCAATGGCCGGCCGGAATCTTGATCGGGACCGTGAAGTTACACTCTGGGCTGGCCCCGCATTCGCGAATGTAGGAGTCGCTCTCGCGGTGAAAGCCGGCCTGATGCGGCTTGCGCAGAAAGGCGTGGCCTTCGCTGACATAGAGTTCGTCGCCGGGCCCGGCGACGATGCGCTTGATGAAGTTGATGCTGGTGGCCTCCTTCGGCACCGGCGCGTCACAGGCTGCGCCGCCCAGTTTGACCGTGTGCGGGATCGGTCCGCACTCCTCCTGCTGAGCGCCTTCGGGCGGGTGAAAGACCGTGATCTGACCGATTTCGGGTTCGCCGAAGTGGGTTCCGATGCGATCGACGAGCACGCGCTGGCCGACCTTGAGCGTCGGTTCCATCGAGCCGCTCGGGATGCGGTAGGGCTTGACGATGAACGCCTGTATCCCCAGCGCCAGCCCGAGCGCGACGAGAACTATCACGACCAGCTCGATGATCGAGCTGGTCAACGATTTCGAGCGCTTCGTGCGCGCGCTCACGCCGGTGCGCCGCCGGCGACCTCGCCTGACTCGGCATCGCCATCGGGGGGAGAATCGGGCGAAGCGTCATCGCTCCCAGCCGCCTCCGGGTCGGCGCCGGGCTCAGACGCATCAGACTCGGACACGTCAACCGTCCCTTCCGGCCCCCCTCCTGCGCTTGCGTCGCCACTGACCGCGGCCTCCTCCCCGGCCGACTCGCCGCTTCCAACAGCCCCACCCGCATCTGCCTCATCACCGTCCGACTCGCCGCTTTCAACAGCCCCACCCGCCGCGTCGTCTCCGGCAGACTGGTCGCTCTTGCCGGCATCGCCACCGGCGGGAACGGCCTCACTCGCGGCGGCGTCGCCGCGAGCAGCCTCCTCACCTGCAACCTGCTCGCCGCCGGCCTGGTCGGCGCCCTCCGCCACGGTGTCCTCGGCGGTGAGCCCGTCGGCGTCGGTCGCGTCAGGCGGTTCATGCAGGAGCCCGGGCTCCACGGCCTCCTCGGGGCCGATGTAGCGGCGCTCGCGCACGCGCGCGCGCTTGCCCACGCGACCACGCAGGTAGTAGAGCTTGGCGCGCCGGACGTCGCCGCGCGCGGCCACCTCGATGCGCTCGATCTTGGGGGAGTGCAGCGGGAACATGCGCTCGACTCCGACGCCGAACGACTGCTTGCGCACCGTGAAGGTCTCGCGCGCACCGTGACCCTGGCGCTTGATGACGACGCCCTCGAAGACCTGCACGCGCCGACGCGACCCCTCGATCACCTGGAAGTGCACCTTCACGCGATCGCCGGGCGCGAAGTCCGGGACGCGCCGCAACTGCGCGCGCTCGATGGTTTCGATGACGCTGCTCATGACTGACGGTTAAGGAGGGATGCCGGCACGACCGCCGCAAGCCCACGGAACGATCCCGCTTGGCCGGCGCGGTCAGCATGGTAGCGGACCCGCTCGGGCGCTCGCCTCACCGGCCGTCGTCCTGCATCCGGCTGTGTTCGCGACGCCAGCGCTCGATCTCTGCGTGATGCCCGGAGAGCAGGACGTCTGGGACCGTCCAGCCGCGGAACTCGGCGGGGCGCGTGTACTGCGGATACTCGAGCGCTCCGTCGAGCGCGGGGCTGAACGACTCCTCGACGGCCGAGCGCTCGTCCCCGAGGGCGCCCGGAAGCTTGCGCAGGACGGCGTCGCAGACGACCATTGCGGCGAGCTCCCCGCCGGCGAGGACGTAGCGCCCGATCGAGAGCTGCTCGCTCGCCAGCTGGTCGAGGATGCGCTGATCAAAGCCCTCGTAGCGTCCGCACAGGAGCGTGACCGCGGGCTCGGCTGCGAGCTCACGCGCAAAGGCGTCGTCGAACAGGCGCCCGCCAGGGGTCAGGGCGATCACCCGGCGCTGCCCCCGCAGCGTCACTGGATCGACTCCATAGTGGGCGCGCAGGGCCGTGTCCAGAACGTCCACGCGCAGCACCATGCCGGCGCCACCACCAAAGGGCGTGTCGTCCACCTGCCCGGCGCTGAGCGGCGTGTGCTCGCGGAAGTTCACGCAACCGATCCGCGTTCCCGCCGCCTGAGCATTGCGCACATGACGCTGAGCGCAGAACCATCGAAACCACTCCGGGAAAAGCGTGAAGATGTCGATCTCCACGGCTGGTTAGCCCTCGATGAAGCTCATGTTCACCTCGATCCGAGCACGTTCCAGGTCGATCGAGCGAATTGCGTCTTTGACCATCGGTATCAGCAGCGCCTCACCGACCGGCATGGCGTGAGTGTCGGGCGCCTCACCAACCCGCACGGCGTGAGCGTCGGGCGCCTCACCAACCCGCACGGCGTGAGCGTCGGGCGCCTCACCAACCCGCACGGCGTGAGCGTCGGGCGCCTCACCGACCCGCATGGCGTGAGCATCGGGCGGCGCGCCGACCGGCATGGCGTGAGCATCGGGCGCCTCACCGAGCGCGAGCGCGCGCGCGTCGGACACCGCACCCGCCGACGGCACGCGCACCTCGAGCGCCTCGCACGACGGCAGCTCGATCACGCGCACGACCGTGCCGATCTCGCGTGAGCCGTCGAGGACGGTGCACCCTTCGAGTTGGTGGGCCCAGTACTCGTCCTCGGCCAGCACGGGAGCGTCGCGCACGTGAACGGTGAGCGCCTGCCCGTGGAGGGCTTCGGCGTCGGCGCGATCGGTGACGTCCTCGAGGCGCACGATCGGGCGCCGATCGGCTCCCGCCCGGCGCGCGATCTTCGCAGTCCTGCCGCCGATCGTCACCGTCGCGCCGAGCGTCAGCAGGTGCGGCCGGGGCCGGGTCACGTAGAAGCTGCCGTCGAGCCCGTGCGCGCGTCCGACCCAGCCCGCCTCCAGCTGGCGACTGTCGTCACGGTCGGGTGCCGCAGGACCTTGCACCGCAGAGCCTCGGCGAGCGCGCCCGGTCAGTCCACGATGTCCACGAGCACCCTGCAGCCTTCGCCCGTGGCGGCGGCTTTGACGACCGTGCGCAGCGCCTGGGCGGTGCGCCCGCCGCGACCGATCACTCGGCCGTAGTCGCCCTCGGCCACGCACAGCTCGAGCACGATCGTGCCGTCGTCCTCCTCGAACTTCTCGACCGAGACATCCTCGGGTTGGTCGACCAGGCCTTCAGCCAGATACGCGAGCAGCTGGCGCGGGGCACTCCCGGTTTGCTCGTTGCCCTGCACGGCCAAGCCCGGGGCGCGACCGTCAGTCGCCCGCGGCTGTGATGCCCTGGATGCGCAGCAGCTTGCGCACCGTGTCCGTCGGCTGTGCTCCGCGCGCCAGCCAGCTGCGGGCGCGCTCGGCGTCGATCACGATCGTCGAGGGATCTGTTTGAGCGTTGTACTGGCCGATCGTTTCGATCACGCGCCCGTCGCGCGGTGAGCGCTGGTCGGCGACGACCACACGCCAGATTGGGTCCTTCCTGCCGCCCACCCGGGTGAGCCTGAGCCTAACCGACACTTGTGCCTCTCTGAGAGCTTGACATTTGAAGGGGTCCGCCCGTACGGCTGCGGCCGTTCGAGCCGCCGAGCGCTTTCTGCTGCAAGCGCAGCTTACAACGTGACTTCGGTCGCGTCGTAACCTGACGTTGTTCGGGACGAGTGACGTTGTTCGGGACGAGAGCCGCCGCTAGCGGCCCTGGCGCATCAGAGCCCCGAAATCGGCCATCTTGCCGCGGCCGATCCGCTTCATCAGCTTGCGCGTGTCGCCGAACTGCTTGACGAGACGGTTGACCTGCTGCACGTTCGTGCCCGATCCGCGTGCGATGCGCAGGCGCCGCGAGCCGTTGATCAGCTCCGGCCGGCGGCGCTCTTCGGGGGTCATCGCGAGGATGATCGCCTGCACGCGGTCGAGCTCGCGCTCGTCGACCTTCATGTTCTGCAGCTGATGGCCGGCAAGCCCAGGGACCATTCCCAGGAGGTTGGTGAGCGGGCCCATCCGGCGCACCGTCTTCAGCTGCGCGAGGAAGTCGTCCAGGCCGAATTCGTCGCGGCGCAGCTTGCGCTGCAGAGCGACCGCCTCGTCCTCGTCGAACTGGCGCTCGGCCTGCTCGATCAGGCCCATCACGTCCCCCATCCCGAGGATGCGCTGGGCCATGCGATCGGGATGGAAGCGCTCGAACTGCCCGAGCTTCTCGCCGGTCGAGGCGAACATGATCGGCTTGCCGGTGGCGGCGTGCACCGACAGCGCGGCGCCTCCGCGCGCATCTCCATCGAGCTTGCTGATCACGACGCCATCGAACTGGACGGCCTCGGCGAAGCTCTCGGCGACGCCGGCGGCGTCCTGACCGGTCATCGCGTCGATCACGAGCATGATGTCCATTGGTTTCACGGCTTTGCGCATGCGCACGAGCTCATCCATCAAGCGCTCGTCCACGTGCAGCCGACCGCTCGTGTCGACGATCAGCACGTCCTTGCCCTCCTGCTTGGCCCGTTCGAGCGCCCACGCGGCGATCTCCACCGGGTCCAGCTCGGTTCCCCGCTCGTACACGTCCGCTCCGGCCTGCGCGCCGACTTTGACGAGCTGGTCGACGGCGGCCGGGCGATAGGTGTCGCAGGCCGCGACGGCGACGGACGCCTCGCGCTGCTCGCGCAGGTAGCGCGCCAGCTTCGCGGTCGCCGTCGTCTTGCCCGAGCCCTGGAGTCCGACCATCATGATCACGGTCGGCGGGCTCGATGCGAACGCCAGGTCGGCGGCGGCGCCGCCCATCAGCGCGGTGAGCTCCTCGGCGACGATCTTGATGACCTGCTGGCCGGGATTCAGCCGGCCGACCACTTCGGCGCCCAGGCAGCGCTCCTTGACCCGAGCGGTGAACTGGCGAACGACCTTGAAGTTGACGTCGGCCTCCAGCAGCGCGAGCCTGATCTCGCGCATCGCGGCGTCGACGTCCTGCTCGCTCAGCGTGCCGTGCCGGCGCACGTCGGCCATCGTGGCCTGGAGCTTCTCGGCGAGCGCGTCGAACATGGCAGCAATTTTGGCAGCGCGCGCCGATGCCGGCGGTGGTTCGCGCTCAGTCCTTCTCGCCGGCCGCTCGCGGAGCCGGGGGCCGCGCAGCTGGCGGTCGCGGAGCCGGCGGTCGCGGAGCCGGTGGCAACGCGTCGTCGCCTCGCTTCCCGGCGCTGCGCTCGTCGCTGTCGCCACTGCCGCGCTCGTCGCTCGTCCGGGCGGCGCGCGCGAGCGACTCGCCGATGCCGCCGAACGCCTGCGCGAACTCGGAAGGCACGACGAACACCTTGTTGGCGCTGCCTTCGGCCAGCTGGGGCAGCATCTGCAGGTATTCGTAGCTGAGCAGCTCGCGCGTCGGGTTGCCCTCGTGGATCGCCCCGAAGACGGTGTCGATCGCCTTCGCTTCGCCCTCGGCGCGCAGGATCGCCGCCTGGCGCTCGCCTTCGGCGGTGAGCACCGCCGCCTGCTTTGCGCCTTCGGCTGTGAGGATCTGTGACTGCTTCTCGCCTTCGGCCGTGAGAATCGCCGCGCGACGGTCGCGCTCGGCGCGCATCTGCTTCTCCATCGCCGTCTTGATGTCCTCGGGAGGATCCACCGACTTGATCTCGACGCGGTTGATCCTGATGCCCCACTTGCCTGTGGCGTCGTCGAGCACCGTGCGCAGCTCGGTGTTGACGCCTTCGCGCGAGGTAAGCGTTTCCTCGAGCGTGAGGCCGCCGATCACGTTGCGCAAAGTCGTGACCGTGAGCTGCTCGATCGCCTGCAACGGATTGGAGATCTCATACGTGGCCGAGCGTGGGTCGGTGATCGTGAAATACAGAACCGTTTCGATTGCGACGACGACGTTGTCCTCGGTGATCACCGGCTGGGGCGAGAAGTTCACCACCTGCTCGCGCAGGTCCACGAGCGGGCGCACGCGATCGATGAACGGAGTGACGATCGTCAGGCCCGGTTCGAGCGTGCGGTGGTAACGGCCGAGCCGCTCGACAACTCCGGCTTTCGCCTGCGGGATCACGCGGATCGTGCGCGCCGCCGTGAACAGCGCGAACAACACGAGCACCACCACCACGACGATTAGCACGATCATTGCGCCGTTCCTTTCAGTGCATCACCAGGGCGGTGGCGCCGCGAATCTCCACGACTTCGACACGCTCGCCGGCGTTGATGATCTCGTCCTCGTCATAGCTGCGCGCCGTCCATACTTCGCCGTCGATCTTCACACAGCCCACTCCCTCGTCGTTGGCGATCCGCTCGATTACGATCGCGCGCTTTCCGACCAGCGCCGCCGCGCCCGTTCGGATCGCGGGCGGTAGCCGCCGGTGCCGGCTCGCAAGCGGCCGCAACGTCGCGAACACGATCCCCGACACGACCAGAAACGCGATCGCGCTGACTGCGATGCCGGCTCCCACGAGGCTCACGAGCGCGGCGAGCGCCGCACCGAGCGCGAACGGTCCCAGGTAGAAGCCGCCCTGGTGCATCTCGCCGATGCCGAGCAGGCCCGCCACGACAAACCACACGATCCATGCGTCCATGTGTATTTCAGATTACTCGCCCGCAGCGCCGTCTCGGCACTGGCAAGCGAGGTGCGAGCCGACATCTCGGCGCGCAGGCTCGGCGTCGATCTGCGAACTTCGGGCTACGACTCCGGACCTCATGCGCCGGCCACGAGCACCGATGCGCTCGGCCTGCGAGCTCACGCGTCGACTCCGGACCTCATGCGCCGGCCACGAGCGCCGACGCGCTCGGCCTGCGAGCTCACGCGTCGACTCGCGACCTCATGCGTCGGCCACGAGAGCGCGCGCGAATTCCTCGGGGTCGAACGGCCTCAGATCCTCGAGCGTCTCGCCGATCCCGATCAGCTTGACGGGCAGCTCAAGCTCGCGCGCGATCGCCAGCGCTATGCCCCCGCGCGCGGTTCCGTCGAGCTTGGTCAGCACCACCCCGCTGACGCCGGCGGCCTGCGCGAACAGCTGTGCCTGGCGCAGGCCGTTCTGCCCGGTTGTGGCATCGATCGTCAGCAGCGTCTCGTGCGGGGCGCCCTCGAGCTGGCGCTCGATCACACGGCGGACCTTGCTGAGCTCGGCCATCAGGTCGTCCTGCGTGTGCAGGCGCCCGGCGGTGTCGACGATCACGACGTCGAGATTCTGCGCGCGGGCGCGGCCGATCGCCTCGAACGCCACGGCGCCGGGGTCAGAACCCTCCTGGCCGGTCACGATCTCGCAACCGGCGCGCTGGGCCCAGCCTTCGAGCTGCTCGCCAGCGGCCGCCCTGAACGTGTCGGCGCCCGCGAGCAGCACGCTGCGCCCGAGCTCCTTCTGCAGGTGCCAGGCGAGCTTGCCGATCGTGGTGGTCTTGCCGGTGCCGTTGACGCCGACCGCGAGGATCACGGTGGGCTGTGGGCGGATGTCGATGTGCCCGTCCCCGACCCGCGCGCTGTCGGCGAGCAGGCCGATCAGACGCTCGCTGAGCGCCTCGCCGCCGCTCAGCTCGCCGGCCTCGGCCTCGGACTCGAGCGTGATGACGATCTCGGCGGTTGTGCGGGCGCCGACGTCGGCGACGATCAACGCCTCCTCGAGCCGTTCCCAGGCCTGCTCGTCGAGCGTGCCGAACAGGGTGGCTTTGATCTCGCCGCCGAGAGCAGTGCGCGTCTTGGAGAGGTTTTCGCGCAGGCGCCTGAACAGCCCGCGTTTGCCCTCGCTCCCGGACTCGGCGCCGCCGCCCCCGGCGCCGTCCTCGCCGAGGATGAACAGCTCGCTCCAGTCGCGTGGCACCGACGGTCTCCCCTCAGCGGATCTCTCGGGTCGTCAGCCGGAAGATGGCAGCCGGCGCTTGACTCTCGAGGCCACTACAGGACCTCGGCGACCGGGGTGCTCGCCTCGGCGTCATGGTTTGGCAGCTGTGTGTCGGGCGACTCCCGGGTGTCGAGCGACTCCCGGGTTGACTCGGCGCGCGAACCTTTGGTTGACTCGGCGAGCAGCTCCTGGACCGGGTGTCGGGAGGACTCCGGTCCCCGCTGCTCGGGCTCCGGCGCCAACTGCTCGGGCGAGTCGTGGCCCGGCTCCTCCGCCGTATGCTCGGTTGGCCACCCGCCCGCGTCCTCGGACCTTGCCGGTAGTCGGCGCGAGATGACCTTCGAGACGCCGTTGGCGCCCATCGACACTCCATACAGCCAGTCGGCGGCCTCCATCGTCCGTTTCTGGTGGGTGATCACGATGAACTGGGCGCGGGTGGCGTGCCGGCGCAGCAGCTCCAGGAAGCGATCGAGATTCACGTCGTCGAGCGCGGCCTCGACCTCGTCGAGGATGTAGAAGGGGCACGGCCTGGCCAGGAACACGGCGAACATGAAGGCGAGCGCGACGAGCGACTTCTCGCCTCCGGACATCAGCGACAGCCGGCGCGTGGACTTGCCGGCTGGTGTGAGCTCGATCTCGACGCCGAGCTGGCTCTCTTCTTCGCCTTCGCGTTCGCGCTCGTCCCCGTCAGCCTCCGCCTCGGCGGCGTCCTCGCTGTCGTGCTGAGCCTCAGAGGCGCCCTCCGCCGCGACATCGCCGGCGTCGGCCTGATCACGAGAGCCTGACTGTGGCGGCGGGTCTTCGCGCACGAGCCGTAGCCGACCGCTGCCGCCGGGAAACAGATCCGCGGCGAGCTCCTCGAAGTTGCGCGCGGCCGTCGCGAAGGTCTGCTCGAAGGTCTCTCTTATCTGGCGATCGGCGTCCTTGATCACGCCGCCCAGCTCGCGCAGCGCCGTCTCGAGATCGACGCGTCGGGACTCGAGCTCCTCGACGTGCTCGAGCGCCTCCGCATACTCCTGCTGGGCCAGCGGGTTGACCGGGCCCAGCTGTTCGCGCCGGCGCTCGAGCCGCTGGACGCGAGCACGTAGCGCCTCGGCCTCCTCGGGAGCGAGCGGCTGTAGCGGCGCCTCCTGCTCGGGCGGCTCGCGCCCGAGTCGCTCACCGATGCCGTCCAGCTCGGTCCGCGTCTCGGCCGTCTGGTCGCGCAGGCGCTGCGCGGCGACCTCGGCCTCCGTGACGGCGTCGCTGGCGGCGCGCAGCGAGGCCTGGATCTCGGCCTCCAGGCGCGCGCACTCGCGCAGCTCTCCGGCGAGCCCGTCGCCTTGCTCGCCAGCGCCCTCGAGCTCCTCGCGCAGCCGCTGTACGACCACCGCGTCGGAGGCAGCGACCAGCTGCTCGAGCGACGTCTGCAGACGTCGTGCCACCGGCACGAGCCCAAGGTCGGCGGTGAGCTGAGTGCGCAGCTGCTCGCTGCGACGGACGTGCTCGGCCAGCTCGGCGGCGGCCAGCTCGGCTCGAAGGCGCTCGGGCTCGGCGTCATCGCCCGCCAGCGCGCGCGCGAGCGCCTGCTCGTGTGCGATGCGGGCCAGTCGCTCGGCCTCTGCGAGCGCTTGCTCCAGCACGCGCGCCCGGGCGTCGGCCTCGGTCTCGGCAAGCGCGCGCTGCAGGCCGTCGCTGATCGTGTCGCGCAAGCGACTCCAGGTCAGCCTCCAGTCGCCATGCGTGGGCTCGCGCTCGGCCTGGCGGCCAACGCCAAGCGGAGCGGCGCCGTTGCCGCCAAGGCCCGCGGCGGCATCGCCGGGCACCGGGGCGCCCGCGCGGGCGCCGTGTCTGTCAGCGTCCGGCGGCGGCTTGGCCAGCGCGCTCTGCAGGCTCTCGATACGCCGCTCGAGCGCCTGCAGGCTGGCCTGAGCCTGCTCGGCGCGCAGACCGATCCGATCGCGCGCCGAACGCGCCTCGTAGGCGCGCAGCGCGAGCTCGTCGTGGCGCTCGGACCGCTCGGTCAACGCCTGCTCGGCGCGGCCGCGTCGCTCCACGACGGCTTGCATGCGGGCCTCGAGCTGCTCACGATGCTCCCGCGTGTGAGCGACCTGCCGCTCAGCGGCGAGCAGCTCCTCGCTGCGCACGCGCAAGGTCTCGCAGGCGAGCGTCCAGCGCGCATCGAGGCTCTGGCGCTCGAGGCGCTCGTGCAGCTCGGCCGCCTCGGCTTGGCGCTTGAGCGGGCGCAGCCGCGCGCGGGCCTCGCGCTCAACGTCGAGCGCCCGGTCGAGGTTCTCCTGGGTGCGTTGCAGCTTCAGCTGGGCGCGCCGGCGGCGCTTGCGATGCTTGCCGAGGCCGGCCGCCTCCTCGATCAGCAGCCGCCGGTCGCGTGGCTTTGAGGTCACGATCGCCTCGACGCGGCCCTGCGATATGACGGTGTGCGTCTCCTTGCCCAGGCCGGTGTCGGACAGCAGTTCGAGCACATCGCCGAGCCTGCAGCGCGCGCCGTTGAGGCGGTAGCCGCCCTCGCCGGCGCGGTCGAGCCGTCGCACGATCGATATCTCGCTGAGCGGCAGATCTAGCGTGCCGTCTGAGTTGTCGAGCACGATCTCGACCTCGGCCTCGCTGCGCGGCTGCACGCCGTGGCCGCCGCCGAAGATCACGTCCTGCATCGACTGTCCCCTGACGGCCGACGGCGACTGCTCACCCATCGCCCACAGCACGCCGTCGGTGACGTTCGACTTGCCTGACCCGTTCGGTCCCACCACGACGCTCACCCCGGGGCCGAAGTCGAGCGTGGTGCGCTCGCAGAACGACTTGAAGCCCTTCAGCGTCAGCGACTTCAGGCGCACGGGTTCCTCACTGCGACTGGAGCCGTTCGACGGCCACGCGCGCGGCCTCCTGCTCGGCCTGCTTCTTGCTTCTGCCGCTGCCGATTCCGAGCGTCTCGCCGTCGACACGGGCCGCGACCTCGTAGATGCGCTCGTGCGGGGGTCCGGTCTCGCCCTCGACCTCGTAGCTCACGAGCGTGCCCTGCCGCGCGAGCAGCTCTTGCAGCGCCGACTTGAAGTCGACGGGGTTCTCGAGCGCCTGCTCGATCTCCGGTGCGAACGCGTCGACCACCGCGTCGGCTGTGCGCGTGTAGCCGACCGTCAGATAGCACGCGCCGATCACGGCCTCGATCACCGACGCGAGCACACGCTCGGTCTCGACGAGCGCGGCGGCGCCATCCGAGCTGCCGGGCGGCGCCGCGGCGCGCAGGCGTTCCGGCACGCCGAGCCGCTCCGCCACTCGCCGGCAGCTCGGCCCCGAGACGGCCTGGGCGCGGATCTTCGTGAGCCTGCCGGCGCCGAACCGCTCGGCCTCCAGGCGCGGATACAGGTGCGCCGTGACGGCGAGGCCGAGCACGCTGTCGCCGAGGAACGCCAAGCGCGCGTAGGAGTCCTCGCGGCGCTCGGTCCAGGAGGCGTGCGTGAATACCTGGCGTTGCAGCTCCTCGGGCAGCTCTTCGAGCAGTTCGCGTAGGAGCCTCATACCGGACGAGCATCACGCCGGGGCATGGGCTAGGACAAATTCCACGGCGTCGCCGACCGTGCCGATCGTGGCGGCCTGCTCGTCGGTCATGTGCACCCCATAGCTGTCCTCGAGCTCCTGTACGAGCGTGTACAGGTCGAGCGAGTCGGCCTCGAGATCCTCCTTGAATCGGGTTCCCTCGGCGATCTCGCGCGGGTCGAGGTCCAGCTCGTCGGCGAGGTGGTCTCTGATCAGCTCCAACACCTGCTCACGCGTCATCGCTCGGCAGGCTAGCGCTCGACACGGACATGGGACCGGACCCTGTGTGGTGACCGGACCTCGCCCGACCGGACCCTGGCTGACCAGGCCTTGGCTGACCCGACCCTGGCTGACCAGACCCTGCCTGACCCGACCCTGCCTGACCAGACCGTAGCGACTCAGCCCCCGGCTGACCGGAGCCCGCCTGCTCGCCGCCGAACCGCGGCGCGGGGCCCGTGCGTGACAGCGGCGCGGCGCGCAGGGCGCCGGCTCGCGCCAGTGCGGCGTGCGTGCGTCCGACGAGGTCGGCCTGCGCGCCGGCGTGGGCGCGCAGAATCGCCTGTGCGAAGCCGTTGCGCGAAAAGCCGCCGTGCGGCACGACGCCGAGCTGGCGCAGTCCGAGCAGGTAGGCGCCGCCCTGGGCCTCGGGATCGATCTCATCGCGGAACGCGCCGAGCGCCGGTCTCAGCAGCATGCCGCCGAGCTTGCCCCGCGCGGAGGAGAGCGCGGTGTCACGAACCGCGCGCAGGACCGTCTGCGACACGCCCTCCATCAGCTTCAAGGCGACGTTGCCCGTGAACCCGTCCGTGACGATCACGTCGGCGACCCCGGATACGACGTCGCCGCCCTCCACGTTGCCGATGAACTCGAACGCGACGCGAGATTCTGCGAGGGCCTCCGCGTCCGCTGACACCTGTCCACGTCCGGACCGCCGGCTGTCGCTCGCGCTCATGGCGTCCGTGCCGCCGATCGCGTCACCTTCGGACGCGACGCTCACCGGCGCACGCGTCGCGGACAGCGCCGCCAGGCGCGCGTGCGTCTCGACGACGAGGCTGCTGCCCCGCTCGGCCTCCTCGCCGTTGGACAGCAGGCCCACGCGCGGGTGTTCGATGCCCAGGACGGTGCTCGCGAAGGCTGCGCCCATGAACGCGAACTGCTCGAGGTGCTCGCTGCGCGCCTGGGCGCTGGCGCCGACGTCGAGCAGCGTCACGGGCCGAGCGGGCGGAGGTCCCGGGATCGGCAGCGCCAGCGCGGGCCGGTGGATGCCGCGGGCGCGCTTGATGTTGAACAGGCCGGCCGCCAGCGCGGCGCCGGTGCCGCCCGCGCATACGAGCGCCTGCGCGCGGTTTTCTCCGACGGCTCTGGAGGCTTGCACGATCGATGCCTCGGGGCGCTCGCGTGCGGCGCGGGCCGGATCGGCGCTCTTGGCGATCGAGATCGGCGCGTCCACTAGCTCGATCGTGTCTGCGGGCGCCTGGGCGACCGACCCGCGCAGCTGCTCGGCCGGTCCGAACAGGAGCACGCGCGCTCCCTGCGAGGCCGCCAGCGCGGCTCCGGCGGCTACCTCGCCCGGACCGAGGTCGGCGCCGTTGCAATCGACGGCGACGATTGCCTGCTGCTCGTTGCGCTCGTGCTCGGCAGCGGGCGCTGGAAGGTGTTGATTTGAGCCGTTACTCGTGGTCGTGCTCGTGCTCGGCGGGCGAGCCCTGCGCGAGGATCTCGCGACCGGCGTAGGTGCCGCAGACCGGGCAGACCCGATGCGGCCGGCGCGGGCTGTGGCAGCGCGGACACACGTTGATCGTCGGCGCGGCCACCTTGTGCTGTGCCCGGCGCTTGTTGGTGCGGCTGTGCGACTGCTTTTTCTTCGGTACGGCCATGACCGCAGGACAGGCTACCAGTCTCGCGTCGCCCCGCCGGCGGCGCGAGGTCGGCCGGTCGAAGCCCTAGCGTGGGCCGGTGCGGCCGGGTTGACCAAATCGGCGGCGCACGCGCGTGCGCGCGCGCGCGTGCGCTCCTGGTTCAGTCGACTGACCTCGGCGTCGTTCAGTCGATTCGTCTGCGGGGCGGGCGCGCTCACTCGAGCTCGAGCGAATGCGCGCTCACTCGAGCTCGAGCTCGAGCTCGCCGAGCTTCGCCCAGCGCGCATCGGGGGCACGTGGGTGGCTGTGCCCGGGGCCTGCCTCGTTGAGATCGGCGGCGCACTCGGGACATAGGCCGGCGCAGTCGGCGCGACAGAGGACCTTGGCGGGAGCGGCGAGCGCGAAGGCGTCCTGCGCCCATGCCTCGAGGTCGAGCGTGTCGTCCTGGACGTACGGGCTTTCGAGCTCCTCACCGGCGCCGGGCACCGCAACCTCGCGGGCATCGATCTCGATCTCGGGCGCGGCCGGCTGCAGGCAGCGCATGCACGGGCCGTGCAGCGAGCCGCTCAGGCGCAGGCGCAGTGCGTAGCCACCGGCGGTCATGCGCGAGATGTCGAGCGTCGCGGGCAGCTCGTCCAGCTGCGCCCGGTAGCGCTCGCCGCCGAGCACGAGCACGGGGTCGGCCAGCTCGAGCTCGAGTCTGCGCCCCTCTCCGGCGCTGAGCCGCAGCGATCCTAGATCGAGCTGTCGAGCTTGCACCGCCACCAGCTGCAGGCTAGCGGCAGAGCACCACTACACCGGCGTGCCCAGCTCGCGCTTGAGGACCTTGCCGGTGGCGTTGCGGGGCAGTCGATCCAGGAAGACGACATCGCGCGGAACCTTGTAGCGGGCGAGGTTCGACCTGACGTACTCCTTGACGGCGTCTTCGTCGAGATCGGCGTCGTGTCTGCGTACGACGTAGGCGACGAGCCGCTGGCCGAACTCGTCGTCGGGGACGCCGAGGACGGCGGCCTCTTCGATCTGCTGGTGACTGGCGAGCAGGTCTTCGACCTCGCGCGGGAACACGTTCTCGCCGCCGCTGACGATCATCTCGTCGTCGCGTCCGTCGACGAACAACCGGCCCGCCGCGTCGAAGTGGCCGACGTCGCCGGTGCTCATCAGTCCGCGCACGATCTCCTTGCCGCCACCGCCGGTATAGCCTTCGAAGACCATCTCGTTGGCGACGAAGATGCGCCCACCCTCGCCCGGCGGGGCCTCGCGCCCCTCGGCGTCGAGCAGCTTGACGACCGTACCGAGCGGCGGACGCCCGGCCGTTCCGGGTGCCGCGCGCAGATCCTCGGGGTTGGCGATCGTCGCCCACGCGACCTCCGTCGAGCCGTACAGGTTGTAGAGCACGTCGCCGAACACGTCCATAACCCGCGTGGCCAGCTCACCGGGCAGTACCGAGCCGCTGACGGCGATCACCTTCAGCGAGCTGTAGTCGTAGGCGGCCAGCGTGTCGGGGTCGAGCTCCATGATCCGCTGCAGCATCACCGGCACAACCGCGAGCGCGCTGGCGCGGTGGTGGGCGACCGCTCTGAGCGTGTCCTCGGGATCGAAGCGGCGGCGCAGCACCAGCGTCGAGGCCAGCGGCAGCCCGAGCGTGAAGTGCGCGAATCCCCACGAGTGGAACATCGGCGCGGCGATCATCGTGGCTCCGCGCGCCTTCAGGGGGATCTTCGAGAACAGCGCCGCGGCCGGCTCGAGCGAGTCGGGCTGTTTGCGGGCGGCGCCCTTGGGCGTGCCGGTCGTCCCGGAGGTCAGGATCACGACGCGCCCCTTCTCCGCGGGCGGCGTCAGGGGAGTGTCGGACTCGCCGCTGATCAGCGCCTCGATCCGCGGATCTGAGGCGTCGAGCGGCTGCTTGCCGGGCTCGTGCCAGGCGACGAAGCGTTTACGTCCCGCCCCGCCGTCCGCGACCAGATCGCCGAACTCCTCGTCGTAGATCAGCGCAACCGGGTCTTCGCGGCGCATCACGTCGGCGATCTGCGGGCCGGCGAACATCGTGTTCAGATAGAGAGCGCCCACTCCCAACTTGGAGCAGGCGACGGTCGCCTCGATGAAGCCGCGATGGTTGCGGCACATGATCGCGACGGAGTCCTGTTCGGCGACGCCATGCGCGCGCAGCGCGCGCGCGAGCGCGTTCGTGCGCCGGTCGACTTCGGAGAACGTCAGCGTGCCGCGCTCGTCGACGATCGCCTGCCGGTCGGGGTACCTGATCGCCGAGCCCGTGTAGGCGGCGGCGGGCGTCGGTCCCCAGCGGCGCAGCGCCGCCACCGAACGCGCGATCTTGTCCGGGCGCACAGGCGCGATCATGCCGGTGCCCAGCAGCGTCCGTGCGACTTCGAGCCTGTGCTTGGCTTCGCGCGAGTTCATCGAATCGCGCGCACCCTATCGGACCGGCGCCCTGCCAATCTCGATCGCTTTGGTGAGCTAAGCGCTCGCCAACTTACCCCTTACTCCAACGCGCTGGCTAGGGCGTCGATGAGCAAGCGAGACAAGAATGATGGCCCGCCCACCCGCGTGGCGTACTACGTACGCGAGCCGGCACCGACGGCGTAGCCGTTGGTGAGGACGCAACCGATCGGCGACCAGATGCTCTCGCCGATCGGCCAGCGCCGCTCAGCGGCGTCCTAGCCCACCTCGGCGGGTTCGTCCTTGCCCTGCAGACGCTCGCGTCCGCGCTGGACGGCGGCGATGAACTTGGAGAGGTTGACCTCGAGGGTGTTGAGGATCTCATCGGCGTAGTCCTCGGCGCCGAGCCTGATCTCGCGCTCGCGGGCACGGGCGTCCTCGACGATGTCCTCGGCGGCGCGCTCGGCCTGCTTGGTGACCTCCTCCTCGCCGATCAGGCGATCCTGGCGCTCCTGGGCCTCCTTGAGGATGCGCTCGGCCTCCTTCTTGGCCTCTGCCAGCATCTCCTGGCGCTCCTTGACGATCCAGCGCGCCTGCTTGATCTCCTCGGGGATCGTGGCGCGCATCTGGTCGAGGATGTCGTAGATCTCCTCCTTGTCGACGCGCACGGAATCGCTCAGCGGGATCGTCTTGGCGTTGTGCACCAGATCGTCGAGCTTGTCTATCAGCACGAGGACGTCCATTTTCTAAACACTATCTCCGTTCCGCCGCCACCATCGCTCGGCGCCGGCGCGCCCAGAGCGCCGCGACCGTCGCGCGGTGGTCCTCAGGGCCAATTTCGTCACCGCCGAAGCTCCTCCTGCAAGCGCCGCGCGACTTCGGCGGGCACCAGATCGTCGATGTTGCCGCCGAAGATCGCCAGCTCCTTGACGCCGCTGGACGAGAGGAAGCTGTATTTCGAGCTGGCCATCAGGTAGACGGACTCTATCTGCGGATCCTGCCTGCGGTTGAGCTGGTGCATCTCGAGCTCGTACTCGAAGTCCGAGATGGCGCGCAGACCCTTGACGATCGCCTTGGCGCCGACCTTGCGGGCGAAGTCGACGACGAGCGTGTTGAACGGCTCGGCCCTGACGTGCGAGAGCTCGGATGTGGCGTTCTCGACGAAGCGCAGCCGCTCCTCGATGCCGAACAGCGTGTCGCTCTTGCGCACCGAGCGGTTGACCACGGCCACCACGACCTCGTCGTAGAGCGCGGCGGCGCGACGGATGACGTCGATGTGGCCGTTGGTGATCGGGTCATAGGACCCTGGGCAGACGACCGTCGTGGTGCTGGTCCTGGGCTCACTGGCCGCAGTCATCGCGCGGGCCTTCTCGTCCGCTCGCGGAACGCTTGAACTGCTTTGACGACGCTCGCCGAACGCTCCATCCGCTCGGCAACGCTGGTCGAACGCTTCATTTGCTTGGCGACAGGGCAGGTCATTCGTGACGGTAGACGCGGATTTCGGTGTGTCCGTAGCGGCGCTGGGTCGCGAGCGCCAACTCCGGCTCGAGCTCGAGCGGGGTCCGGCGATCGCTCTCTGCCACGAGGCGCGCACCCGGCTCGAGCAGCGCCGGCAGCACAGCCGACAGCTTTGCCCCCCACTCGCGCGCGAGCTTGTACGGAGGATCGATCAGGACGAGATCGTATGTCTCTTTGCGATCTTGTGCTGTTTCCAGCGCGTGCAGCGCATCTTCGTGCCTGACGGTCGCGTGTTCGCTGTCGACGCCGAGAGCCTCGAGGTTGGCGCGCGTGACGGCCAGCGCGTCGCGGTCGTGCTCGACGAAGACGACGCGCTCGGCGCCCCGCGAGAGCGCCTCTATACCGAGAGCTCCGGTGCCCGCAAACAGATCGATGGCGCGCACGCCGGCGAGGTCGCCGAGGATTGCGAACAGCGCCTCTCTGACGCGGTCGGAGGTCGGGCGCGTGCCGAGCCCGTCGGGTGATTTCAGCCGTCGTCCGCCGTACCGGCCGGCGATGACCCTCATCCTCGGACTGGGCGGGCGACGACGCTCATCCCGGGATCGGCTCCGTAGCCGCGGCGCCGAGCTCGAGCTCGAGGCGGTCGCCGAGCAGCGCGTGCTCAGGCGCCTGCAGCTCGGGATCGTGGCGCATGATCGCCTCGGCCTGCGCGCGTGCTCGCTCGAGCAGCGGCTCATCGTCGGGCAGGCAGGCGATCTTGAACTGGCCGACGCCGGATTGGCGGGTGCCGATCAGCTCGCCCTCTTTGCGCAGGCGCAGGTCGATCTCGGCAAGGGCGAAGCCGTCGGAGTGCTCGCGCAGCGCTCGTAGGCGCGGGGCGCCGGGCGGTCCCATCAGCAGGCACAGCGAACGGTGCTGGCCGCGCCCGATACGGCCGCGCAGCTGGTGAAGCTGCGAGATTCCGAATCGCTCGGCGTTCTCGATCAGCATGACGGTCGCGTTGGGTACGTCGATGCCGACCTCGATCACGGTCGTGGCGACCAGGACGTCGCCGGCTCCGGATGCGAACTCCGCCATCGCCTTTGCCTTTTCGCGCGGGCGCATGGCTCCGTGTAGGAGCACGAGCCGGTGGTCTCTCAGCTCGCCCGAACGCAGGCGCTCGAGCTCGGCGACAGCGGCGCGGGTCTCGTCGCGGGCGGCTGCGGCGCCCGTGCTGCCGGCGCCGACGGTCGGGCCGGCGCCGGCCCGACCGTCGGCGCTGTCTTCGGTCTGCTCGATCTGCGGGCAGACGACATAGGCCTGGCGTCCTTGACGGAGCTGCTGGCGCACGCGCGCATACGCGCGCGCGCGTGCGTCGTCTCCCGCAACGATGCGCGTCTCGATCGGCTGACGACCCTGGGGCAGCTCGCGCAGGATGCTCGTGTCGAGGTCGCCGTACTGCGCGAGGGCGAGCGTGCGCGGGATCGGCGTGGCGGTCATGTGCAGCACATGCGGGCCCGCGGGCGAGCTGGCCTTGTCGTCGAGGGCGGCACGCTGGCGCACGCCAAACCGGTGCTGCTCATCGACGACGACGACAGCGAGCGCCCGAAAGCGAACGTCGGGCTCGATCACGGCGTGGGTGCCGACGATCAGCTGCAGCTCGCCGGTGCGCAGCCGGCCGAGCGTCTGGCGTCGCGTGCGCGCGGCCGTGGAGCCGGTGAGCAAGGCGCAGGTGACCTCGGCCTGGGCGCTGCCGAGCAGGCGCTGGAGCGTGGCGAAGTGCTGCTCGGCGAGCGTCTCGGTCGGCGCCATCAGCGCCGCCTGCTGGCCGTGCTCGACGGCGCGCAGCAGCGCATAGGTGGCGACGACGGTCTTGCCGCTTCCGACCTCGCCCAGCAGCAGTCGCTGCATGGCGCAGTCTTGTGCGAGATCGTCGCGAATCTCGGCGATCGCGCGGGCCTGATCGCCGGTCAGCGCGAACGGGAGCTCGTGGTCGAGCCAGCGCGTGCTGAGCTCCGGGGCGCGCGCGAGGACCGGCGCGCCGCGCCGCGCGCGGCGCAGGGCGCTGCGACGAAGGAACGCCAGCTGGCTGAGCAGCAGCTCCTCGAACGCCAGGCGGCGGCGAGCACGCTCGAGGTCGCGGGAGCTGCGGGGAAAGTGCATCGCCGCGAGCGCCGCGGCGCGGTCGGGCAGTTTCTCGTCGACCCTGACGCTCGCGGCGAGGGTCTCGGGGATGTCGGCGAGCCGTTGACGGGCGTCGCGGACGAGCGTGAGGATCTGCGTGGAGCTGAGCCCGTCGGTGGCGGGGTAGTGTGCGACGCGGGCCACTTCGCCGCCGTCGGCGTCGCGCGCGGTGCCGATGTCGGAGCCGACCGCGTGATAGGCGACGTTGAAGGCGCCCCGGCCGGCCAGCTTGCCGTGGAGCACGAGCCTGGTGCCGGGTCGGTAGCGCTGGGCGAGCCATGGCTGGTTGAAGAAGCGCGCGCACATCGTGCCGGTCTCGTCGAACACGATCGCTTCCACGAGCGGCTTCATCCCGCGCCGGCGGAGCGGGCGCACGGAGATCTCACGCACCTCGACGGCCACCGTGGCGTTCTCGGCGCGTGCCAGCTGGCTGATCGTGCGCGCGTCCCGACTGTCGCGGGGCAGGTGCTCGAGCAGCGCTCCGACGCTGGTGAGTCCGAGCGTGCGCAGGCCCTCTTCGACCCTGCTCGAGGCGACCTCGAGCGGGGCCTGCAGTCGCGAGGGTCGGGGCCAGCGCACCGGCGCGTCGAGCAGCTCCGGCCTGGTCAGGGTCCTGGCCGATGCGAAGGCGCGCGGCCAAGGCCGCTCACCCGCGGGCGCGGGCCGCTCACCTGCGGGCGCGCGCTGCTCACCCGCGGGCGCGGGCCGCTCACCCGCGGGCGCGGGCTCCAGCGTGGGTGCTTGGAGAGGACACATCCGCCCGCCAGATGATGGCGCCCGTCGCGGATCACTCGGCGGCGAGCAGCCACCAGTAAGCGCGCTGGCCACCATCGTGCAGCTCGAGCTCGACGCCGGTGCCGGCGATCGCTTCGACCTGGGGACGCGCGAGCGGCGCGTCGGCGCCCTCCAGGCAGCTGATCAGTTCGGCGTCCTGCGCGAGGCGCTCGATCACCGCGCCGAGCGTTTGCGCGGGATCGCCCCAGGCGTGGACCTGGTCGGCGACGAAGCCGACGGCGTCCCCGCGGGCGAAGCGGCCCTGAGCGTCGTCGCGCGCCGCCGGCGCGACGGCGCCGGTGCGTACGTGCGCGAGCGCCTGGCGCAGCGCGGCGGCGTTCTGCTCGACGCTGCGATCGTGCTCGAGCGCGACGGCGGCGACGAGCCCGGCCTGCTGCGAGACAGCGGGGGCGACGAGCACGAGCTTGTCCGAGAGCTCGGCGGCGCGCTCGGCAGCCATCACGACGTTGGGGCTGCCGGGCAGCACGAGCACCTCCTCGGCCGGTACGTCGTGGATCGCGGCGAGCAACTCGTAGGTCGACGGGTTCAGGGTCGGGCCGCCGTCGATCGTGCAGACGCCAAGCGCGCGGAACATCGCCGCGACGCCCTCGCCGCCGACGACGGCGAGGGTGCCGCAGCGCACGCGCGGCCCGAGTGGGCTAGCCGCGGACGGGCCGGCCCCGTTTCGCTGCGCTGCCGGCCCTGCGCCATTGCTCGCTGCCGGCCGTGCGCCGTCGCTGACTGCCAGCCCTGCGCCATCGCTGACGGTCGGCCCGTCGTCGTCGCTGACTGCCAACCCTGCGCCATCGCTGACGGTCGGCCCGTCGCCGTTGCTGACTGCCGGCCGGGCTCCGCTGTGAACGGCGGCGGACCGAGCACCGTCGTCGGCTGGCCCAGTACCGTTGTCGGGGCCGGTGCCGTTGCTGTGCAGGCGGTGCTCACGCTCGGCCACCTGCGTGCGCATGTCGGCGACGTCGAGCCGCGAGATCTCGCCGGCCTCGGCGAAGACCTCGGTCGCCCGTTCGGGGTGGTCGGTGTGGACGTGGACCTTCAGCGTATTGGCGTCGCCGACGACCAGCACCGAGTCTCCGAGCTGCTCGAGCGGGGCGATGAACCGACCGGCGTTGAGGTTCTGTCCGGTGACCGCGAAGTTGGTGCAGAAGCGGTAGGTGCTCGAGGAGTGCTCGGGGTGGGTGATCTGAGCCGGGGCGTGGTGTTCGAGCGGAGGAGGATCCTCGCCGCGCAGGGCCGCGACGACCCCGGCGAACATGATCGTGAGGCCGTAGCCGCCGGCGTCGACGACGCCGGCCTCGCGCAGCGCGGAGAGCAGCTCGGGGCTGCGCCTGACCGACTCCTCGCCGGCCGCGAGGGCACGCTCGAGCGTGTCGGCGATCGCGGTGTCCTGCAGGGCGGAGTCGGTCGCCGGGCCGAGTCGCAGGCCCTCGGGGCTGTGGGCGACGTCGGTCATGATCTTGTGGGCCATCTCGCGGGCAACTGTGAGGATCGTGCCCTCGGCGGGCTCGCGCACGGAGGCGTAGGCGCGGTCGGCGGCCTGTGCGAGCGCCGCGCCGATCAGCGCCGCGTCGATCAGCTCGCCGGGCCGACTGACGAGCTCTTCGGCGGCGCCCCGGATCAGCTGCGAGAGGATCACGCCGGAGTTGCCGCGGGCCCCGAGCAGCGCGGCGCGGGCGACCGACTGCACGATCTCCTCGCGCCCGATCTCATCGATCGTGAGCACGCCGTTGCTGTCCTGCAGCCGGTCGAGCTCGGCGAGCACGGCGCGCAGCGTGAGCGCCATGTTGTCGCCGGTGTCGCCGTCAGCGACCGGGAACACGTTGAGGTCGTTGACCTCCTCGCGGCGAGACTCGAGGTGCGCCAGCGCTCCTGCCACCGCCGCGCGAAAACGAACCAGGTTGGTGTCGCTCACTGCGCTTAGGTCTATCAGGTCAGCCGGAGTCAACGGGCCTGACAGGCCCGGAACACCAGACGCCTAGAGGGCCTTGGTGATCTTGCCGGCTTTCAGACAGCGCGTGCAGACGTAGACGCGACGCGGCGCCTTGCCGTCCATGATCCGCACCTTCTGCAGGTTTGGATCGAAGCGGCGCTTCGTGGCGACCATCGAGTGGCTGCGGCTCTGACCGAACGCAGGCCCCTTGCCACAGCTGTAACAGACCTTGGCCATAGCGGCGCAGTCTAGCGGGCCGGGAGCTGCCCGCTCGCAGAGCGCGGGCTTCCGAACCGCGGGTCGCCCACGCGCGCGCGCAAGGCGGCCATGCCGATCACGGCCTCGGCGGCGTGGCGGCCCTGGTCGCGCTTGTCGCCGCCGGCACGGGCGAGCGCCTGGTCCATCGTCTCGCAGGTGAGCACCCCGAAGGCGCAGGGCACACCGGTGTCGAGTTGCACGCGCATCACGCCGGCCGCGGACTCGGCACAGACGAACTCGTAGTGATCGGTCTCACCGCGGATCACGGCGCCGAGGCAGGCGACGCCGGCGAAGCGCCCGGACTCGGCCGCGTACTTGGCGGCGAGCGGAAGCTCGAAGGCGCCCGCGACGTCGAACACCTCGAAGTCCGCGTGGCCGCGTTCGTCGAAGGCGGCGCCGGCGCCTTGCACGAGCCGCTCGGCGAGCTCCTGGTAGAAGCGCGCGACCGCGATCGCGAAGGGGAGGCTCATCCTGAGCGCCGGTCGCCTTTGCGACGCTCGCCGTGGAGCAGCTGCTCGTCGAGGTTGAGGCCTTGGTGGTGCAGCGTGTGGCCCATGCGCTGGGCCTTGGTGCGCAGGTAGGCCTGGTTGTGTTCGTTGGGCGCCGGCTCGATCGGGATCTGGGCGCTGACGGACAGTCCGTATCCCTCCAGTCCTCTGATCTTCTTCGGGTTGTTGGTCAGGATCCGGATCGAGGACAGTCCGAGGTCGACCAGGATCTGGGCACCGATGCCGTAGTCGCGCAGGTCGGCCGGCAGGCCGAGGCGCTCGTTGGCCTCGACGGTGTCGAGGCCGTCCTCCTGCAGACGATAGGCGCGCAGCTTGTTCAGCAGCCCGATCCCGCGTCCCTCCTGGGAGAGGTAGAGCAGCACGCCCTCGCCCCGGCGCTCGATCATCGCGAGCGCCGCCAGCAGCTGCTCGCCGCAGTCGCAGCGCAGCGAGTGAAAGACGTCGCCGGTGAGGCACTCGGAGTGAACGCGCACGAGCACGTCCGGGCGTTCGCTGACCTCTCCCTTGACGAGCACGACATGGTGCTTGTCATCGATCAGCGAGCGGTAGCCGATCGCCTGGAACTCGCCGAACGCGGTCGGCAGGCGCGTGGAGACGACTCGTTCGACGAGCTTGTCGTGGCGGCGCCGATAGGCGATCAGGTCGGCGACGGTGATCATGCTGAGCCCGTGGCGAGCGCAGTAGGCGCCGAGTTCGGGGATTCGCGCCATCGTGCCGTCGTCGTTCATGATCTCGCAGATCACGCCGGCCGGATTGAGGCCGGCGAGCCGCGCAAGGTCGACTGCCGCCTCGGTCTGCCCGGCGCGTTCGAGGACGCCGCCGCTGCGGCTCTTGAGCGGAAACACGTGGCCGGGCTGGACCAGGTCCGAGGGGCGGCTGTCGGGGTCGATTGCGACCTGGATCGTGTGGGCGCGATCGTGGGCGGAGATTCCGGTGGTGACGCCGTCGCGCGCCTCGACCGAGACGGTGAACGGCGTTTCGAACGGCGACTCGTTCTTCGCCGCCATCAGGTCCAGCCCGAGCTCGTCGCAGCGTTCGGCCGTGAGCGACAGGCAGATCAGGCCGCGACCCTCCTTGGCCATGAAGTTGATCGCCTCGGGCGTGGCGAACTGGGCGGCGAGCGTGAGGTCGCCCTCGTTCTCGCGGTCCTCGTCGTCGCACACGACGACCATGCGACCCTCGCGAATGTCGTCGATTGCCTGCTCGATCGTGGCGAACGGCCCGGTTCGGGTCGCGTTCGCGGCGGCGCCGGTGATGTCGGCGGTGGTGGTCTCTGACTCGGTCATGCGCGGGCCTCCAGTAGTCGCTCGACGTGCTTGGCGAGCACGTCCGCCTCCAGGTTGACCCGATCCCCCACTTGCAACGCTCCCAGCGTAGTGCGCTGGAGCGTCTCCGGGATCAGCGCGACCTCGAAGCGGCTGCCGTCGCGGGCGCTGACCGTGAGGCTGACGCCGTCGACGGCGATCGAGCCCTTCTCGACGAGGTAGCGCTCGAGCCCCCCCTGGGCGTCGATCGCGAGCACGTGCGCGAGCGGCTCGGCGCGGATCTCGCTGACGGTCCCGGTCGCGTCGACGTGTCCTTGCACCACATGTCCACCGAGGCGGTCGTTCGCACGTAGGGCGAGCTCGAGGTTGACGCTGGCTCCCGCCTGCAGGTCGCCGAGCGTGCTTCGCTGGAGGGTCTCGCGCATGGTGTCCGCGGCGAAGGCGCCGTCGTCGATGTCGATGGCGGTCAGGCAGACGCCGTTGACCGCGACCGAGTCGCCCGCCTGCAGGTCGCCGGCCAGACGCGTGGATATGCGCAGCTGCGCGCCGGCGCCGTTGCGGCGCACGGCCGTGACGCTGCCGAGGTCGGCGATCAGGCCGGTGAACATCGCCCTCCAGGCGAGAGCGCCGCGACTCCCGACGATCGGGCCGCGACGCAGACCGTCGATAACCCGGAGGCCACGCGCGCGCGCACGCGCGCGCGTGCGCTCGTCGCCGTCGGCACACCCACCCAGCTCGCCGCGGCCGACATGTCCGCCCAGCTCGCCGCCGCCGGCACACCCGCCCAGCTCGCCGCCGCCGACATATCCGCCCAGCTCGCCGCCGCCGGCACACCCGCCCAGCTCGCCGCCGCCGGCACACCCGCCCAGCTTGTCGCCGCCGGCACACCCGCCCAGGCCGTCGCCGCGGGCACACTCGCCCAGGCCGGCACTAGGATCCCCCCGCGGGTGCTCTCGTCGCGCCCCAATCGCCTGGCCCGTGGAGCACGTCGCCGCCTACCACTCGTGCAGGCGGGCGCTGACCAGCAGGTCCTCGCCGACGCGCTCGCAGTCGAAGGTGAGTGCGCGCAGGGCCTCGGAGATCTGCGCGACGCCCTTGCCCTCGAGCGGGTCGCGCGCAGCGCTGCCGCCGAGCAGGAGCGGGGCGAGGAACAGGCGGATCTCGTCGATCTCGCCGGCGTCGAGGAAGGCGCCGGCGAGGTGGGGGCCGCCCTCGAGCAGCGCGGAACCGACCCCGATCGCACCGAGCTGCTCGAGGCCCGAGCGCACGCGCGCGGGCTCGTTCTCCCCTGTCGCCACGAGCACCTGCACGCCGGCCGCTTCCAGCGCGTCGGTGTCGGCGCGCGCCGCGGCGCGTGAGACCACGAGCGTGAGGGGTATCTCCTGCGCCGCGGCGACCAGCTGCGAGCTGGGCGCGAGGCGTGCGAGCGAGTCGAACACGACACGCCGGGGCTGGTTGTCGATCTCGTCGATCAGCCCGTCGGGGCGCGCGGTCAGGCGGGGGTCGTCAGCGAGCGCCGTGCCGATTCCGACGACGACCGCGTCGACGGAGGCGCGCCAGCGGTGGGCGAGCTCACGGCTGGCCTCGCCGCTGATCCACTGCGAGTCGCCGGTCCTGGTGGCGACCTTGCCGTCGAGTGTCATCGCGGACTTGAACAGCACCCACGGCCGTCCGACGCGCGCGTGCTTGCGAAAGGCCTGGTTCAGCAGCCGTGCCTTGGTGGCGAGCTCGCCGTCGGCGATCACGACGTCGATGCCTTCGTCGCGGAGCATGCCCAGCCCGCGCCCGGCGGCCTTCTCGGTCGGGTCGTCGGATCCGACGACGACGCGCCTGATGCCGGCCTGCGCGATCGCGTCGGTGCATGGCGGCGTCTTGCCCTCGTGGCAGCAGGGCTCGAGCGAGACGTAGAGCGTGGCCTCGCCGAGGTCGGCGAGGCCACAGGCCTCGATCGCGTTGACCTCGGCGTGGGCGCCACCGAAGGATTCGTGGTAGCCCTCGCCGATCACCTCGCCGTCGCGGGCGATGACGGCGCCGACGACGGGGTTGGGCTTGACCTTGCCCAGGCCCTTGCGCGCGAGCTCGATGGCTCGCTCGAGATGCAGCTTGTCGGTGTCGGTGTAGACGGTCACGGCTCGGGGCCGGCGCAGATGCTCATGGCCGCAGGGCCTTGCGCTCCGTTGACCAGGATAACCCCGCGTCGACGGGTCAGCCGGGACGAGGGAGACGGCGTCCGGCCTTTGAGCCGGGACGGCCTCCACTCGTCGCTACGTTTTGTGACCTTCCGGCCGTCCCGGCGGTCAGCACGGCCGGCGGGCACACAGCCCGACGGGCTGGGTCAGGCCGGCGTCCGCCGTTAACGAGCGCAGCGCCCCCCGTGCAGGCGATAGACGACGATCGACGGCCCGGGACGGGTGTAGGCGAGCGGGTAGTAGTCGAAGCTCCAGTCGAAGTCGAATGGGACCGGGCCCTGCCCGCGGGCGTAGGGCGAGGCGCGATAGGCGACCTGGCCGGTGCGCGCGAGCGCCCGGTAGTAGGCGATCGCGAGCGGCGCGGCATGCGGGTCGGCGTAGGCGCGTCCGGACTCGCTCGAGCCGCTGACGATCCAGCAGTAGCCGTGCGCCTGGTAGTAGGCGAGCAGCGCCGGGCTGAGCGTGAGCTCGTAGTTCTCGATGCCGACCTGGTGTGTGCGGGTCGTTTCGAGAGCCCCGTCCGGCGCGATGCGCGAGAGCAGCGACGGGTACTTGTTCCAGCGCTCGCCCCAGATGTCGGGCGAGACCGGCTCGACGACGATGGGCGTGCCCGCCGGGATGTGGGCGACCATCCACTGGCGCGTGAGGCTGCGGGTGTCCGCGCGCGAGAGCACGAGCCCCGAGTGGATGCTGTAGACGAGGCCCTGCGCGAGCAGCGCGAGGACCACGACAATCGCGATCGCGACGCGCAGGCGCGGGGCGCGGCGCGCGAGCGCGCGCACGAGCTCGATCGCGAAGAGCGCCGCCAGCAGACAGAGCAGCGGGAACACCGGGAGCAGCCAGCGGCCAAAGTAGCGGCCCTCCAGGCCCATGAAGACCAGGTAGAACACGACGGGGGTGACGAGCATCCAGCCGAGCGCGCGCTCCCTGCGCCAGACCGTGAGCGCGCCGCCGAGCGCCGCAAGTGCCGGGATCCAGCCGAGCCCCCACGTGAGCGTCCACAGGTAGTAGACGAACCCGCCGTCTTTCGGCGCACCGAGCTTGCCCTGCGCTTCAGCCGAGAGCGAGGACTGATGGGCGAGTTCACGGTGGAAGGCGCTGAAGTCGAGGATCGCGTAGGGATTTGCGATCAGGAATGCGGCGAGCGCCACCAATGCCGTGAGCGCGACGCACGCACACGCGTGGCGCACACACGCGCGCGCGCGCGTGGGCTCTCCTGCGGAACGTTCGCTTGAAGCCAGGCTCCGGCCTGGACTTGGGCTTCCCCCTGCAACCGGGCTTCGTTCCGCACCCGAGCTTCCCCCCATGGCCGAGCTTCCCCCCACACCCCCCGCAACGGGGCTTGGGCCTGGCCGAGCCTGCAGGTAGCGCGCGACGACGGCGACGAGATACGGGACGAGCACGATGCCGGCGGTGTACTTGGTCGCGCAGGCGAGCCCGAGGCCGATGCCCGCGAGCGCATGGTCGCGGGCACGGTCCTTGCGCAGGACGCCGGCGCTGCCGAGCAGCGAGAGCGTCAGCGGCGCGAGCGTGGGGACGTCGTTGAGCGCGAGGTGCGCGTAGAAGACAGGCAGGAAGGCGACGGCCTCGATCGCGGCGGCGAGCAGTCCGGCGGTGCGCGAGATCAGGCGCGCCCCGGCGAGATAGAGCAGCCACAGCGCGAGCACGCCGAGCAGCGCGGCGACGAGGCGCGCGAGCGTGTATACGCCGGTGGGGTTCGCGATCAGCGCGGCCGTCGTGCCGCGGCCGCCGCCGTAGCGGATTGCGAAGACGATGTGGAGCAGGTATGTGTAGGCGGGGGGGTTGGCGAAGTAGCGGGGGTTGAGGCCCTGTTCGAACATGCGCACGGCGCGGGGCACGAAGTGGTCGGCCTCGTCGAGGTTGTACGTGTAGGGAAGGCCTTGTCGGATGCCCCACAGGCGCAGGCCGAGGCCGGTGGCGAGCACGATGGCGAGCCCGGTCCAGGCCCAGTTGCGCGATCGTTGAGTCCGTGACGGCTGGTCGGGTGCTGCGACGGGCGAGCGCTCAGCAGTTGGCATACACGGCGTAGTAGTGGCTCGTGTAGATGCGCCTGAAGCCGGGCTGCGGGACCTGGACGCGCGGGTCGTCGCCGACGTCTACGATCGCCTCGAAGAAGACGGCGCTGCCGAGCGGATATACGGCGACGCTGCCGTGCTGGAGGCGCCGTTCCAGGCGTGGGTCGCCGGCCTGCGCCTGGCTGCTGGCCTGGCTGCGGGCCACGATGTCCTGTTGGCCGGCGCTGCCGAGGATCCAGCGGGCGTCGGGGATCAGCTTGTTGTCGGGCAGCGAGAGCAGCGGGCAGCGCGCGAGCGCGGCCTTGACGGGCGGACTGGCGAGCGCTGTGGCGAGGCCCTTGTGGAAGTCCTCGTGATAGGCGAGCGTGGTGCGCAGGTTCGACAGGCTCAGCGACCTGGCGGCGGATAGGCCGCCATACAGGATCAGCGCCGCGGCCGCGGCCATCCATACGCGCCGCCAGGTTGAGCCGGGCCGGAGCATCGACCAGCCCCCGAGCGCGACTGCGCAGAACAGCAGCATGAGTGTGGCGGCAGTCATGTAGTAGCGGTCGATCAGCGAGGCGCCGGCGGCGCCCTCGGCGACGAACGCCGCGATGATCACGAGCAGCGCGCAGAGCGGCGGCAGCGTGCGCCGTGGCGCCAGCCAGATCGCGAGCCCGAGACCGACGATCGCTCCCAGCAGGACCGGCAGCTTGTCGATGCGCGTGCCGAAGGTCCACACCGAGGAGAGCACGCTCGTGAGCCCTTGCGAGCGTTCGAGTTCCTGGGCCAGTTCCGCGGTGGCGTGCAGCGAGTAGAGCGGGTTGCCGGTGACGAGCGCGTCGACGGATACCCAGATGACCGGCGCGATCAGGGCCAGGCACAGGTAGCGCAGCCGCTTGGAGTTCGAGATCGGCTCGGCACGCCGCGGCCAGGCGCACCACAGCCAGTAAGCGCCGCTCAGCACCCAGGCGTCGGGACGGAGCAGGCCGGCGGCGGCGAGCAGCAGCAAGACGGCGGTTCCGCGCCGGGGGCGCTGCACCTCGAGCGCGAGCGCCCAGACGACGAGCGCGATGTAGGAGATGTCGAGATAGCCCTGGGCGGCGAGGTTCTCGATGAAGAAGCGGCTCAGTAGGAGCAGCGCGGCGAACAGGCCGACGACGGGGCCGAAGCAGAGCCGTCCGAGCCGGTACATGCCGGCGACGACCGCGACGAACGACGCGATCGACCCGAGCACCACCAGGCGCGCGCCGCCCTGGCCGAAGATCGAGCAGAGCATTCCGAACGCGATCGCCAGCGGATGCTCGGTCGGCGCGCGATAGACGTGGAAGTCGGGCGCGTGCAGGTGCAGCAGATCGCGACCCCAGAGCAGCGCGTAGAACGAGTCGTAGGTGGGGTAGGTCGGGTAGATGAAGTAGCCGGCGAGCGCGCCGGCGCAGAGCAGCGCGAAGCCGACCTTGGCCCACGTGGCGGCCGGGATGGTGCGCAGTCGCCCGAACGGCGTGGGAGCGGGCCGCCGCGTGGTGAGCGTAGCGCTGGCCATCGGGCCGTCTAGCCTATCCGGGCAGGCTGCCGCCCTGGATCGGTTCCCGCACGGGGTAGGCTTTTGCGGGAGGGAGCAGGCCCCCCCTCCCGACCTCCCCCACACCGCCACCGAACTCGCGGCGACGCCAATGAAGCTGATCATCCAGATCCCCTGTTTCAACGAGGCCGAGCAGCTTCCGCAGACGCTGGCGGATCTGCCGCGGGCGGTCGCGGGCTTTGACGCGGTGGAGTGGCTGGTGATCGACGACGGGTCGAGAGACGCGACTGTCGCCGTGGCGCGCGAACACGGGGTCGATCATCTCGTGCGACTGACGAACAACAAGGGGCTGGCGACGGGCTTTCAGGCGGGGATCGATACGGCGCTGAAGCTGGGCGCGGATGTGATCGTGAACACGGATGCGGACAACCAGTACTACGGTCCTGACGTCGCGAAGCTCGTGGGCCCGATCCTCGAAGGGCGAGCGGACATGGTGATCGGCGACCGCGAGGTCGGCGGGATCGAGCATTTTTCGCTGCTGAAGAAGACGCTGCAGCGGTTGGGCTCGTGGGTGGTGCGCCAGGCGTCGTCGACGTCGGTGCCGGACACGACGTCGGGGTTTCGCGCGTACAACCGCGAGGCGGCGATCCAGATGATGGTGGTGTCGCGGTTCACGTATACGCTGGAGACGATCATCCAGGCGGGCAAGCTGCTGGTGGCCGTCGATCACGTGCCGGTGCGCACGAACCCCAAGACGCGCGAGTCGCGGCTGTTCCCGTCGATGGGCGCGTATGTGCGGCGCAATGCGGTGTCGATCTTTCGGATCTACGCCCAGTACGAGCCGCTGCGGGTGTTCTGGAGCCTGGCGGCGCTGATCGCGGTCGCGGCGCTGGGGGTGTGGATCCGATTCGTGGTGGCTTATGCCGAAGGGAGCGGCAAGGGTCACGTGCAGTCGTTGATTCTCGGCGCGGTGCTGTTCATCGCGGCGGTGGTGCTGTGGGCGCTGGGCGTGATCGGCGATCTGCTGGCGGCGCAGCGCCTGATGACGCAGCGGACCTTCGAGCGGGTGCGCCGGATCGAGCTGCAGGTGGACGTGGCGCCCTCGCACTACGAAGCGAACACGGGCGCCGGGCAGGCGGCCGGGGCCGACACGGTCGCCGCGGGCGGCTCGTCGGAGGCCGGAGAGAGCGCGTTGCGCACCGGGATCGCGCGCGGTCGAGCCCCGGAGCGGGCCACCGCGGGGGCGCCGCAGGGGCGGTCCACCGCTGGCGACCCGGCCGCGGCAGATCCCGCGCATGAGCATGAGGCGGTGCGGCTGTGAGCGCGGGCGTGACGGTCTCGCGGGACGGGGTGGTGACCGGCAACACGTATGACAAGTACGGCTCGTCCAATCCGCTGGTGAGGCGCATGATGACGGGGTTCGAAGGGGCGCTCGATGAGCTGATGGCCACGGCGGGGCCGGGGTCGCTGCTGGATGTGGGGTGCGGCGAGGGGGTGCTGGTCCAGCGGTGGGCGCAGCGGCTCGGGCCCGAGTGTCGCGTGGTGGGGATCGATCTCGAGGAGGAGTCGATTCAGGCGGGCTGGTCGGAGCGGCGGGCGCCGAACCTCGAGTACCGCGTGATGCGCGCCGAGAACCTGCCGTTCGCGGATGGCGAGTTCGATCTGGCGAGCGCGATCGAGGTGCTGGAGCACGTTCCGGACCCGGAGCAGACGCTCGGCGAGATGGCGCGTTGCGCAGAGCGCCATCTGCTGGTGTCGGTTCCGCGGGAACCGCTGTGGCGCGTGTTGAACCTGGCGCGGGGCGCCTATTGGCGGACGCTGGGAGACACGCCCGGGCATCTCAACCACTGGTCGCGGCGGGGGTTCGTGGCGCTGCTCGAGCGCTACGGCAGCGTCGCCGAGGTGCGAATGCCGCTGCCGTGGACGATGCTGCTCGTCAGGTTGTAGCCGCGGGCGCTGCGGGTCTGGCATGAGCGCCGCGGGCAACGGGCCGGAGCGATCGGCGCAAGCACGGGGGCCCACCGGCACGGGCGCAGGTCGCCGCTCGTACGGGAGCGGGGCGCGGGTCCTGTCGGTCGGGATCGCCTGCACGGGCCTGCTGACGCTGGCTTACTTCTCGATCGCGAGCCACGTGCTGGAACCGAGCGCGGCGTCGCGGATCGCCCTGTTGTGGTCGGTGATGTTCGTGATCATCTCGGTGATCTATCGGCCGATCGAACAGCTGCTGTCGCGCACGATCGCCGAGCGTCGGGCACGGGGCCACGCCGAGCACCCGCTGCGCGTGCCGATCGCGATCCAGGCGGGGTTTGCGCTGGTGTTCCTGGTGGCGGCGTTGGCGCTCAAAGAAGAGCTGGTGAACAACGTGTTCGAAGGCTACGGGGCGCTGTACGACGTGCTGCTGATCGGGACGCTGGCTTATGCGGCCAGCTATTTCGCGCGGGGCTGGCTGGCGGGGCACGAGTATTTCGCCCTGTACGGAGGGTTGGTGCTGATGGAGTCGCTGTCGCGGCTGTGTTTCGCGCTGGCTGTGGCGCTGGGGATCGCCAGCGGCCAGACGGCGGTCGCGGCGGGGATCGCGGCGGCGCCGCTGGTGTCGCTGGTGGTGGTGCCGGGCGCGTTCGCGCGACGCGGCCAGGAACGGCGGGAGGCTCACGGCGAGGCGGTCGGCCACGAACCGCTGCTGGGTCATCGCGCGGACGTGGCGCTGCGGGGGCCGATCACTGCGGACGAGGCGGATGCGGCGCTGGCGGGGCCGGCGACCGAGGGCGTGCAGGAGGCGGCGGCCCACGACGAGCTGTCGCTGCGGCGGGGCACGGGCTTCGCGGGCTGGGTGTCGGGGATCATGCTGTCGGAGCAGACGCTGCTGAACGCGGCTGTGCTGACGGTGGCGGCGACGTCGACGAACAAGGCGCTGGCGGGGATCGTGTTCGATGTGCTGTTGATCGCGCGGGCGCCGCTGCAGCTGTTTCAGGCGATCCAGACTTCGCTGTTGCCCCATTTGACGGGTTTGGAGACGACCGCCGGCCACGATGCGTTCGCGCGGGCGATACGCGTGACGCTGCTGGCGATCCTGGCGTTCGCGACGGCGGTGGCGCTGGGGCTGCTGGCGATCGGGCCGTTCGTGATGGGGCATTTGTTCGGGCAGCAGTATCCGTACAGCCGCCTGGGGCTGGCGCTGGTGGGGGTGGGCATGGGCCTGCATCTGGCCTCGGGGACGCTCAACCAGGCGGCGCTGGCGCGTAACCGCGCGCGGGGGGCGGCGACGTGCTGGCTGACAGTGGCGGTGGGGTTCGTGATCTGGATGCTGAGCCCGGCGGTGTCGAACGAGCTGACGCGGACCGAGATCGGCTATGCCGGGGCGACGTGCCTGCTGGCGTTGATGCTGTGGGTGCTCTACCGACAGGGGTCGCGGCCGTTGAGCCGGCGCGGCGTCGAGGTGCAGGCGGGCGCGGCCGCCGGTCGCGGCGGTCTGGCGGGTCGCGACGCTCAGTCGGCGCCGGCGGTGCGCGCGATCGCTCGGTAGATCTCGCCAGGTGGCCTGACGCTCAGTCGGCGCCGGCCGTGCGCGCGATCGCCCGGTAGATCTCGCCAGGTGGCCTGACGCTCAGTCGGCGCCGGCGGCGCGCGCGATCGCGCGGTAGGCGTCGCCCGGGTCGGGGGCGTCGAAGATCGCCGAGCCGGCGACGAAGACGCTGGCGCCGGCCTCGCGGCAGGCGGTGGCGGTGTGCGGCTCGATGCCGCCGTCGACCTGCACGGCGACGTCGTGCCCGACGATGGCGCGCACGCGGGGGATCTTGTCGAGCGAATGGGCGATGAACGGCTGCCCGCCCCAGCCGGGGTTGACGGTCATGCAGAGCGCCATGTCGATCGTGCCGGCGACCTCGGCCAGCGCGCCGACGGCGGTGGCGGGGTTGATTGCGACGGCGACGCCGGTGTTCTGCTCGCGGAGCAGGCCGATCGTGTATGCGGCGTGCGGAGTTGCCTCGCTGTGGAAGGTCACGGAGTCGGCGCCGGCGGCGCTGAAGTCTGCAACGTGACGCTCGGGGCGCTCGATCATCAGGTGCACGTCGAGGATGGCGCCGGCCTCGTGGGTCTGCTCGCGCAGCGAGGCGACGACGAGCGGGCCGACCGTGATCGGCGGCACGAAGTGGCCGTCCATGACGTCGACGTGAATGATCCTGGCGCCCGCGTCGAGCACCTCGGCGACCTGCTGGCGCAGGCGCGCGAAGTCGGCCGACAGGATCGAGGGCGCGACGTGAACCCCTCTGAGCAGCTCGCGCGAGCGCTCGCTCATGCGGTGGGCGGCGTCACGACAAGACCAGAGTGTCCATATGAGCATGTAGGGCAAGCTGGGCAAGGACGCAGGGAGCGTGGCGTACCAGATACGCGAGCCGGCACCGACCGCGAAGCGGTTGGTGAGGACGCCGATCGAGCGCCGCCATACTCATATCGGTTGGAGCATCGAGTCGCCGCAGTTGTTGCACTTGAGGATGGCGGTCGAGGACATGCGGACGATCGTCGAGTGCTCGCCGCAGTTGGGGCAGACCGAGGAGAGCTCGAAGCGGTGCAGGCAGTAGACGCAGCGGTAGCGCCCGGGGAGGTTGGTGGGGCGCAGCCACGGCTCGCCGCAGTTCGGGCAGCGTGGGCCGAGCTCTACCGGAGCGCGTGCTGAGGCCTGCTGCTCGTCGCCCACGGATCACTCCTCGCGCCGCAGGCGGGCGATGAAGAATCCGGCGGTGTGATCGCGGTCGGGCACTGTCAGGACCGTGTCGGGGGCGCGCGGGTTGCTGAGCGCTGGCAGCTCGGCGCGCAGGTCATCGAGCCCGAAGCCGGGGTTGGCGTCCAGGAAGGCGGCGATCTGGCGCTCGTTCTCGATTGCGGAGATGGTGCACGTAGAGTAGACCAGCAGGCCGCCCGGACGGACGGCTTGGGAGCCGGCGGTGAGGATCTTGTTTTGGGTCTGAGCGAGCTGGCGCAGCTGCTCGGGCTGCCTACGCCAACGCAGGTCGGGCCGCGCTTGCAAGGTTCCGAGGCCCGAGCAGGGCGGATCGACGAGCACACGATCGAACACGGGGCCGTCACGATGCGGGAGCGTGGCGTCGGCGAGCTCGATGCGGACGTTGCCGGCGTGGAGCCGGCGGGCGGTGCGTGCAAGGGCGCCGGCACGAGCGCGGTTGTGCTCGACGGCGAGCAGTTCGCCGGAGCCGTCCATCAACGCGGCGAGGTGAGTGCTCTTGCCGCCTGGGGCGGCGCACAGGTCGAGGACACGCTCGCCGGCGCGCGGCGCGAGCAGTCGCGCGACGAGCATCGCGGCGCGCGACTGGGCGAGGAAGGCGCCTTCGCGCCAGAGGGGCGAGCCATGGGCGTCGAAGGGATCGTCGAGCACGAGGGCCTCGGGAACGAGCGGGTCGCCGTGTGTCCTGACGGCAGCCGTCCCGTGAGCCGGGTCTGGGCGCGCGAGCGCACGCGCGAGCGCACGGGCGTCGGTGACAAGGGTGTTGGCGCGCAGCGCGAGCTCGCCGGGCTCGTTGTCGGCGGCCATCAGCGCGCGGGCGCGTTCGGCGCCGAGCTCTTCCCACCACAGGGACGCGAGCCACGGCGGATGCGAGTGCTTGATGGCTGCCTGCCCGGGAGTGGTGTCGTCGAGCGCGTCGAGCAGCGCGCGGCCTTCGCGCGTGGCACGGCGCAGGACGGCGTTGACGAGGCCGTGTGGGCCGGGGCCGTTGTGACGACCGACCCCGCCGCGAGCGCCGGAGGCGCCGCGATCACCGCGTCCGGCGTCCTTGGCGAGCTGGACCGAGTCGGCGACGACGGCGCGGTCGGGGGCGCCGTCGCTGTAGAGCAGCTCGTAGAGCCCGAGCCGCAACGCCGCCAGCACCGGGCGGTCGAGCCGTCGCGGCGGGCGTTCGGCGAGCGTGGCGATCAGCGCATCGAGCGTGAGCTTGCGCTGGATCGTGCCGTAGGCGAGGTGCTTGGCGAGGGCGCGGTCGCGCCGGTCGAGCCGACCGGACTCGGCGGGCAGAGCGCGGTCGGCGTAGGCGCCCTGCTCGAAGACGCGGCGGACGACGGCGTAGGCACAGGCGCGAGCGTCAGAGGGCATGGCCGCGGAGGTAGGCGCCGGCGTCCATCGGGCGCCCACCGGGCGGCTGCACGCAGATGAGCTCGAGCGCTCCCCGCTCGGTGCCGTAGAGCAGCCGCTGACCGTCGCGCGTGAGCTCGCCGGCCGGGGCACCGGCACCTCTGGCGTGGTCGTCGGCGACACGGGCGCTGTGTACCCCGAGCAGCGTTCCATCGGCGAGCTGTAGGCGCGCTCCGATGTGCGGATGCAGCGCCCTGACGGTGCGCTCAAGCTCGACTGCCGGGCGGGATGGATCGAGCAGCCGGTCGGCTGGGCCGATCTTCTCGGCATAGGTGGCGGCGCTGTCGTCCTGCTCGGCGAAGGCGAGCGGCGGGCCGGTGTCGATCCGTTCGAGCGCTTGCGCGAGCAGATCGCCGCCGAGCGCCTGCAGGCGGGGCGCGAGCGAGCCATGGGTGTCGGTCGCGTGGATCGGCTCGGCCTGGGCGAGGCACACGGGTCCGCTGTCGAGCCCGGCGGTGAGTCGCATGATCGATACCCCCGTGCGCTCGTCGCCGGCCATGATCGCGCGCTCGACGGGCGCGGCGCCGCGCCAGCGCGGCAGCAGCGACGGGTGCAGGTTGAGGATCTCGTAGTCGGACAGCAGCGGCTCCTTGATCAGCGCCCCGAAGGCGCAGACGATCACGACGTCCGGGCGGGCACGCGCGATGCGCTCGCGGGCGGCCTGGTCGTTGACGCGTTCGGGCTGGGCGAGCTCGATGCCGAGCGCCCGTGCCGTGTCGGCCACCGGCGGCGAGGCCAGCTGCCGGCCGCGACCGCGCGGCCGGTCGGGGCGGGTGAGCGCGAGCTGCGGGCGATGGTCGCCGAGCGCCAGCCGTTCGAGCACGGCCGCGGCGAACTCGGAGGTGCCCAGGAAGACGGTGCGGACCACGCGGAGCCGCGGCGCCGGCTAGACGGTGGTGGCGTCGGGATCGCGCATGTCGGGACCACCCGCGTCCGGACCACCCGCATCCGGATCGCGCATGTCGGGACCACCCACGTCGGGACCGCGCACATCGGGACCGCCCGTGTCGGGACCGCCCGCGTCAGGACCGCCCGCATCGGGACCGCCCGCATCGGGATCGCGCGCATCGGAACCGCCCGTATCGGAACCGCCCGCGTCGCGCGCATCGGGACCGCCCGTTTCGCGCGCGTCGGGATCGCCCGCCTCGGGATCGCGCGCATCCGGAGCGCCAGCGCTGGGCTGTCCAGCGGGCGCGGCAGCTCGCGCTTCGCGTGCTTCGCGAGCCGCGCGCATCGCGTCGCGTCGCGCCTCGCGCGAGATGCGGTCGAGGATCAGGATGCCGTCGAGATGATCGACCTCGTGCTGGATGACGCGCGCCTCGAGCCCGTCGGCCTCGATCTCGATCTCGCCGCCGGCGGCATCGCGCGCGCGGGCGCGTATGCGCGCGGGACGCTCGACCTCGACGTGCACGTCGGGAATGCTGAGGCAGCCCTCCTGGGCGGCCGCGAGCTCGTCGCTGAGCCACTCGATCACCGGGTTGACGAGTGCGGTGATCGGCTCATCGGGGTCCGCTCGGTAGACGAGGACGCGGTGGAGGATCCCGACCTGGTTGGCGGCCAGCCCGACGCCGAGCGCGTCGTTCATCAACTCGCCCATGGCCTCGATCTCGGCGCTGAGCTCCGCGTCGAAGCGTTCGACGGCGACGGCGCTCGCGCGCAGCACCGGGTCGCCGAGCTTGCGCACCCGCGCGAGCGCGGCGTCGCGGCGCAGGCGCGTCTCGTCATCGAGCTCGTCGGGCTCGGAGGGTTGCTCGTCGGGCTCGGCCGGCTGGTCGAGCTGGGCGGTGTCGTCGCTGCTCATGGTTGCCCTGAGTTTATGAGCAGCGGAGGGTGTTTCGGGACACGGTCGAGCTGGTCAGGATCCCCGTCGTCCACCCACCAAGCCCGGGCGGCATGCCACGCGGCGATCGCGTGATCTAGCGCTTGCCCGAGTGGACCGTGGCCTGAGCCAGCTGGACGACGCTCGTGCGGGTCCTGCTGGGCGCCGGTTCGGTCTGCAGGATCGACAGGCGCGCATGCAGGCGGCCATGATCGGCAGCGAGCAGCGCGCGTGCGGTTGCGTTCAGAGCGATCTTCACGGTGGCTGTCGCGCCGGCTTTCAGCTCGACCGTCGCTGCGCCGATTGCAAGCGTGCGGGTCTTGCGCTTTCCATCGACCTTGACGATGTGGCTCGCCAGCAGCGTGAGCCTGCCGCGACAGGGCTTCGGACCGGCGCACACGACCTTGACGCTCGCCTCGTGTCCGCGGACCGCGATGTTCGGTCCGGTCGGCGAAAGCACGCTCGACGCCGTGGGCGGTGAAGCTTTGACTTCGATTTCGGGTTCCGCTTTCGGCACGGATTTCTGCGGCGGAGGCGGGGGCGGCGGGGAGGCGGGGGGGCCGAGCGCCGCGTTGATTCCGCTCGCGGTGCCACCGGCAGCGACCGTCACCCGGTCGGCCGTGGAGAACGTGGGCTTGTCGTTGTAGTACTGAATCGGGAAGTTCGGTTCGGCATCGAACCTGATGGCGTATTCGCCGGGCGCCAGCCGCGACATCGCGTATTCGCCGTTGACGTTGGTGAGCGCGCACGAGGAGGTACTCGTGAACGACGTCAGGGCACAGACTTCGGCGTCCTTGACCGGCGCTCCGGTCGCTGCGACCGTCACGCGGCCGGCTATACGCGCGCCCTGAACGAGCCGCGCATTGATTTCGGGGGTCGTCTGCCCGACCGTCACGGACACCGGCGTGGCCCCCTGCGGACCAGGGGCGCCGTCGTAGTACTGGGTCACGTAGTTGCCTTTGAGAGCCCCGAAGAAGACGACTTCATACTCCCCGGCCGGGAGCGCCGCAATCGTGTATTTGCCGCTCGCTTCACTGAGTTCGCAGTTGCCGCTCAAGCTGGTGGTTGAGAAGGCGCAGACGAGCACTTCGGCGATCGGCGCCCCGCTCAGCGCATCGCTGACGGCGCCGCTGATCCAGCCCCCTTCGTGCAGTTCGGCGTCGATTTCCCGCGTGATCTCCCCGGCCACCACATTCACGGGCGTGGCTTGGAGGAACGAGGACTTGCCGTCGTAGTACTGCGAGACGTAGTTGAGCCGGCTGCCCGGCGGCGAGAAGAACTGGACTTCGTATTCTCCGCTTTCGAGCTCGCCGATCGTATATTCGCCGCTCGCGCTGGTGCGTGCGCAGCTCGGTTCGACGAAGCCTTCGAGCAAGGGTTCCGCGACAAGGAGATCCGCGCACACTTCGATTCCCGAGATGGCCTGTTTCGAGCTGGCGGCGATCACCCGCCCCGAGATGCCGGTTTCCGCGCTGGCGGCCGCCGAGGACGCGAGCGCCAGTGCGAGACCGAGGCAGACGCCGACGAGCAGGCAGAGCGCACGTACCGGGCCCGCACCGCGGCGTGCAGGTGCCTTGCTTTGCGGGAGCGCAGCCATCGTCATCCCGCGCGAGCTTTGCGGGTGGACGCGTGAAGCGTGACGATCGTCTCGCCAGTGTGCTTCCCGCCCGCCGGGTTGTGAGCCGTGATCGTTGCGCGCGCGCTGAGCAGATGAACGTGGGCGAGGAGCTTCTTACCGGTAGCCGACAGATGCAGCGTAACCGCCTTGGACCGTCCCCCCGCGACTGCGAAGGACCCGCTGGCGAGCGTGACGATCGCCGCTTTGCTCTTGGCGTCGTGTGCCGCGGCCGACGTGCCGGCGCTGACGGCGTGGAGCGTGCGCAACGTAACCGTGCCGGCGCAGCTGGCCTCGCCGCTCGGACACTTGATCTTGACGACAAACGAGCCAGACGGACCGACGATCACGGACGAGCTCGCAATCGTGGCGTCGGGCGAGACTTCTTTCACACCTAGCACGGCTGCTTCGGCGGCCCTTTCTTCCTGGTGCTTTTTAGCGATCGCTTCTTCTTCTTCCTGATGCTTCTTGGTGGCGGCTGCAGCGGCTTCTTCTTCGTGTTTTTTCTGTGCAAGCCGTTCTTGAGCATGACGCCTGGCTTCTTCTTCGGCGCCTTCTTTGGCCCATGGGGCTTCTGGGGATTTGTAGATCGTTCTTTCTTCTTCCGCCACGGAGCGCTGCACCGGCGATAGTGTCTGGGTGCGGCCGCTGCCGGTGCCACCCGCGTTGCTCGCCGACACCTCGCACAGGATGCTGCTCCCCAGATCACCTTCTCCCAGCTCGTATGTGGCCGACGAGCCTTCCCGCAATATTCGATCACCGACGCTGCCGATAAAGGTGTAGGTGAAAGTGGGGTCGCCGCTCCACGTGCCCGGGTCGCAGGTCAGCGTTTCGCCCACCCTCGGCGTTCCGTGCAGCGACGCACCACCACCCCGGGGGGCGCGGGGCGGGCTCGGATTATCTTCGACGACGAAGTCCCTGATCTCGGGGGCGGCGACGTTGGCAAAGCCATCTATCGCTCCGGGGAGGCATGGTTTGCCTTCGATCACTTCGAGGGTGTCGGTGACACCCACCAGCGTGGCCGGCGATCCAGGCAAGGTCAGGCCACTTCCGCTGTCTCCAAAGCAGGCCGATCCTGTCGGCGCGTTCGCGCACACGAACAACGCGTCGGCTTCACCGCCGCATTCCCTGCTGTAGTCGACTGCCATTCCGATTGAGTAGAGACTCCCGTTGAGTTCTTTCAGCACGGGGTTCTCCTCGCCGAATCCAGTCAACTCGACCTGTGAGCCTTCCTTAATCAGCGAACCCGAGGGCGTGAGGCTGATCGCGTTGACATCGGGACCGAAGACCAGCCCGGTTTTGAGCTGCACTACGGCCACGTCATCGGGAATCGCTTGCGTGGCCGTCGGGTTGTAAGTGAAATACGGATGAACACGTACTGCATCAGCCAGCGACAGCTCTTGGCCAGGTTCCTTGACTTCGAGGTCAGCAGTTCCGGCAAAGACGGCGATCTCGTCCGCGGGTATCCGCGCGCTCGTGTAAGGGTCGTACACACAGTGGCCCGCCGTCAGGACTTCGGTTTCGTTGAGGATCGCGCCGCCGCAGAGGATGCCTTCGTCTTCAGAGAGAACGGCAAGAACCAAGGCCTGCCACGGAGCCTGTGTGATGGCGATCCGGTTTCCACCGACAATCGCTGCACGAGCACGTTGCGCCTCAGAACGCAACGCGTGCCCCACCGGGTGTCCGTGCTGCAGGCGCACTTTCATCTCGATCGGCCGCGTCGTCCCAGCTGCCGCTTTCGGCATGCCGACTCCGGCGGCGCCGGCTGCACACGATGATGCGAGCATGAGCATCAAGCTGATCGTCACGAGACATACGCGCCCGAGGATCGGACCGCGCCGTGGCACGCGCTGCCCACGCGTCCGGGCATCGGCGCAGCATTCGCCGCCAAACCCGCCATCGACCCCCGCCATGCCACTCTCCTTGTGATCGGTCTCCAAGCCGGCGCGTAAAGTACCAGATGACAGAACTCTACAGTAGGTTGGCGAGCGGGTCTCGCGGTTGGCGAGCGGGTGCTCGCGGTCACGAGCGGCTCTGGGCCGGCCGCCTCTACTGCGGATCGACGTCCACGCTGAAGCTGACCCCCCGATGCTCGCGCGCGCGCGCGAGCATCGCGACGGCCTCCCCCACCGCGCTCACCACCGCTCGCCGCTCGGGCGCCTTGATGACCACCATGTGGCGCTCCTGACCGCGTAGCCGAAACAGCACGGCGGGGCCCAGCAGGCTGGTGCCGGGCGGCACGGCGCCGGAGAGCTGCTTGACGAGCGCGCCGGCGGCGGCGTGGGCCGGGGCTGGATCGTGGGAGGCGCAGACGATCCTGATCAGGTGCGCGAACGGCGGGTAGCAGAGTGCGCGGCGACGCTCGAGCTCGCCGGTCACAAAGCCGTCGCTGTCGTGCTGTGCGGCGTGCGCGATGGCGCGCGCGTCCGGGGCGATCGTCTGCACGAGCACCCTGCCCTCGGCGGCCCGGCCGACGCGGCCGGCGAGCTGTGCGATCAGCGCGAACGTGCGCTCGTCGGCGCGGAAGTCGGGGAAGCGCAGGGTGGCGTCGGCGTCGAGCACGACTCCGAGCGTGACGTCGGGGAAATCGTGACCCTTGGCGACCATCTGCGTGCCGATCAGCGCGCCGGCGTCGGCGGCCTGGAAGCGGCGCAGGCGCTCGGCGATGGCGTTGGCGCCCCGCTCGGCCGACTCGGTGTTGGCGCCCCGTTCGGCCGACTCGGCGGTTGTGCCGCACGCGGCCGCGGCGAAGCTGTCGGCGTCGAGCCGGAAGACGGGAAAGCGGCCGTCGCCGTCGAGCGCGGCGCTGAGATCGTGCTGGACGCGTTCGGTGCCGGCGCCGTGACGGGCGACGGACACCGAGCCGCATTTCTCACAGCTTCGCGGCACCGGCTCGCTGTGGCCGCAGTGGTGACAGGCCAGCGTCGGGCCACTCGTCGCGTGCTGCATCGGCGCAGGGCCGGCGGCCGTTCTCTGCGACTCAGCGAAAGTGGTCGCCGGCCCGTGCACATGAGCACCCTCGGTCCCCGCCAGCTGTGTCCCCGCGGACGCCGACGCGGGCGCGGGCGCTACGGCGCGACGGTGGAGCACGAGCGCGACGTCGCAGTGCGGGCAGCTCCACACCTCTCCGCAAGCTTGACAGGAGAGGAAGTTCGACCAGCCGCGGCGGTTGAGCAGCACGATCACCTTGCCGCGCCTGGCGCGCGCGTCGGCGAGCGCCTGCGCGGTCAGCGGGTGCAGACCCGCGCTGTGCTCGCGCATGTCGAGCACGGACACATGCGGCAACGGTCGGCCGTCGACGCGCGCCGGCAGGCGCAGGCGCTGCGCGTCGCCGGCCGCGTGCACGCTCTCGGGGCGTGGCGTGGCGCTTCCGTGCAGCAACAGCGCGCGGCACATGCGGGCGCGCTGCAGGGCCACGTCGCGGGCGTCGTAGCGCGGATCGCCCTCGTGCTTGTAGGAGGCGTCGTGCTCCTCGTCGATCACGATCAGGCCGAGACGGTCGACCGGCGCGAACACGGCCGAGCGGGGGCCGACACACACGCGGGCCTCGCCGCTGCGGAGCCGTCGCCATTCCTCGTAGCGCTCCCCCGGGCGCAGCCGCGAGTGCAGCACGGCGACCGTCTCCCCGAAGCGCTCTTGGAAGCGGCCGACGATCTGCGGCGTCAGTCCGATCTCGGGCACGAGCACGATCGCGCCTCGATCCTGTGCCAGGGCGGTCGCTGCAGCGCGCAGGTAGATCTCGGTCTTGCCCGATCCGGTCACCCCTTGCAGCAGGCGCTGGGCGAAGCGCCGCTCGTGCAGCGCGCGACGCAGCGACTCGAGCACGCGTTCCTGTGCGCTGGTGAGCTCGGGCGGCCGGGGACAGCTGCGACCGACCGGGAGATGACGCACGCGCGCGGGCGCGCGCCGCTTGCGGCCGCTGAGACGGCGCGTGGCGCCGGGCGGGAGCACGAGCGTGAGCGCACGGGCGAGCGTCGAGCAGTACTCGGCGGCGATCCAACGCGCGAGCTCGACGAGCTCGACGGGAACACCCGGCTGCAGCGAGCGCAGCGGCGCGAGCAGCTTCTCGCTGGCCACGTCGCTGTCGCTCGCGAGTCCGACGACGACGCCGAGCACCTGCCGGCGCGCGAACGGCACGACCAGCGTCGAGCCGACGTCGATGTCGCTGCCCAGCTCGCTGGGCAGCAGGTAGTCGAACGGGCCGCTCAGCGCGCGCGTGGTGGTCATCGGCTCAACCTGGGCGATCGCGGGCACGGGTAGGCACCCTAGACGCGCGGTCGGACCGAGCGATCGGCGCCGGGCGGGCGGCGGACCCAGGGTGGAGGAGACCGGCGTCCGGCCTTTGAGGTCGTCTCGGGCGCAGCTCCTTGTTTGATTTGTGAACGCTGCGCCCGCGACGACACGTCACCGTGGCCGGCCATCCGGGCCGGTCTTCGAAGGCCCCTGGCGTTCTAAAGGCCGGCTGCGGACTTCAGCGCGGCCGCCCGGTCGGTGCGCTCCCAGGTGAAGTCGTGGTCTTCGCGGCCGAAGTGGCCGTAGGCGGCGGTCTTCTGGTAGATCGGCCGGTGGAGCTTGAGCTCCTCGCGGAAGGCGCCGGGTCGCAGGTCGAAGTGCTCGTCGATGAGCTTGGCGATCTGCTCGCGTGGGATCTTCTCGGTGCCGAACGTCTCGACCATCACCGAGACGGGGTGCGCGACGCCGATCGCGTAGGCCACCTGCACCTCGGCACGGTCGGCCAGGCCGGCGGCGACGATGTTCTTGGCGACCCAGCGCGCGGCGTAGGCGGCCGAGCGGTCGACCTTGGACGGGTCCTTGCCGGAGAACGCGCCTCCGCCGTGACGGGCCATGCCGCCGTAGGTGTCGACGATGATCTTGCGTCCGGTCAGGCCGCAGTCGCCCATCGGGCCGCCGATCACGAAACGCCCGGTCGGGTTGACCAGGAAGTTCTTCAGCAGCGCGCTCTCGATGTACAGATCGGCGGGCAGCACCGGGCGCAGCACGTGCTCGAACAGATCGGGCTTGATCAGCGCCTCGGCGTCGATGCCGTCGGCGTGCTGGGTGGAGATCAGGATCTTCTCGATCGCGACCGGCTTGCCGTCGCGGTAGCGGACGGTGACCTGTGTCTTGCCGTCCGGTCGCAGGTACGGCAGCACGTCGCCCTTGCGCACCTCGGCCAGGCGCTTGGCGAGCTTGTGGGCGAGGGAGATCGGCAGCGGCATCAGCTCCTCGGTCTCGCGCGTGGCGTAGCCGAACATCATGCCCTGGTCGCCGGCGCCGGCGACGTCGAGCTCGTCCTCGTCGGCGGGATCGTGGCGGGTCTCGTAGGCGGCGTCGACGCCCTGGGCGATGTCCGGAGACTGTTTGTCGATCGCGTTGATGACGGCGCACGTGTCGCAGTCGAAGCCGAAGGCCGCGTCGTCGTATCCGATCCGGCGCACGGTGTCGCGCGCGATCTGCTGGATGTCGACGTAGGTGTCGGTCGAGATCTCTCCGGACACGACGACCAGGCCCGTGTTGACGAGCGTCTCGCAGGCGACGCGCCCGTAGGGGTCGTCGGTCAGGACGGCGTCGAGGACGCCGTCCGAGATCTGATCGGCGATCTTGTCGGGGTGACCCTCGGTGACCGACTCGGATGTGAATAGGAACTCGTCGTGGCGGTTGTTGTCACTCATGTCTAGGCGGGGCTCCGGCTCGAAGTGGGCGGCGGATCGAGATGCGAACGGGTGGGGCTGGGAACGGGTGGGGCTGCGAACGGGCGCGGCTGCGAACGGGTGAGGCTGGATCGACGGCGGTCGGCCGGGAGAGTCTACCCGCGCGCCGAGGCTCGTCCGGAGCGCGCGGGGCCGCGCGCGGATTTGCGCCCTTGCCTGGAGCGCTCGACGAAATCGATGACCAGCGGAACGCCGTCCATGCCGTAGCGGGCGCGCAGGCGGTTCTCGAGAAAGTAGGCGTAGTCGCGGGTGAGGCGCGCGCGCGAGTTGACCTGGATCGCAAAGCGCGGCGGGCGCTCGGCGATCTGCGCGATGTAGAGCAGTTTCAGTCGGTGATTGGATCCCCGCCCGCCCCCGCCGCGGCGTGTGCCCACGGGCGGCTGGCGTTCTTGCACGGTCTCGGCGAGGAAGCGGTTGAGCTCGGGCGTGGGGATGCGCGTGGCGGCGCGGTCGCCGAGCGCGAGGGCCTCGCGGAGCAGGCGAGCGACGTTGCGGCCGGTCTTTGCGCTGGCGGTGAGCACGTGCGGGCGCAGGCGCAGCTTCTGGGCCACCCGCGCACGCTCCGAGGCGAGCTGGTCCTCGTCGCCGTCGTACAGGTCCCACTTGTTCAATACGAGCGCCGTGGCACACCCCGTGCGCATCGCCAGCTCCGCGATTCGCTGATCCTGGGCGGTGACGCCTTCGCGAGCGTCGCATACGACGAGGGCCACGTCGGCGCGCTCGGCGGCGCGACGCGAGCGCAGCGAGGTGTAGTACTCGAGCGAGTCGGCGACCTTGGCCTGGCGCCGGATGCCGGCGGTGTCGATCAGGATCAGCCTGCGCTGGCCGGTTCCGTCCGGGCTCTGGACGAGCAGCGGCGTGTCGATCGCGTCGCGGGTGGTGCCCGCGAGGTCCGAGACGATCACGCGCTCGTGGCCGAGGAAGCGGTTCACGAGCGAGGACTTGCCGACATTGGGCCGCCCGATCACGGCCAGGCGCACCGGCTGCTCATCGCCCTCTGCGTCCTCGGCCTCGGAGTCGTGCTCACGCAGCAGCGCGACCACGCGATCGAGCAGGTCGCCCGACCCGAGGCCCTCGGTGGCCGAGACCGGCATCGGGTCGCCCAGACCCAGGCGGTGAAACTCCGCGGCGAGCGGGACGTCGGCGACGGCGTCGCACTTGTTCGCGGCAACCACGACCGGCACGGTCGAGCGGCGCAGGAGCTCGGCGATCTCCTCGTCGCCGGCGCGAACCCCGGCACGCGCGTCCACCACGAGCAGCGCCAGCTGGGCATCGGCGAGTCCGGCGCGCGCCTGGTCGCGGATCGAGCCCGCCAGCGGATCGTCGTCGGCGAAGTCCACGCCGCCGGTGTCGATCAGCTCGAAGCGCAGGCCGTTCCACTCGCACTGCACCTCGTTGCGGTCCCGTGTCACACCCGGGCGCTCGTGAACGACCGTCTCGCGCGTTCCGCTGAGACGGTTGACGAGCGAGGACTTCCCGACGTTGGGATAGCCGACGACGGCGACTTTGAGCATGCGGTCAGTATTGCTCAGCGACACCCGACTGCTGACTACCTACCAGCGGTGGGTCACCAAAGTCCGCCAGCCAGCCCGGCGATGCGCTCGACCGCCTGCTCGACGGTGAGTCCCGTGGTGTCCAGCTCGACGGCGCCCGGGGCGGGCCGCAGCGGGCTGTGCGCGCGGGTGCGGTCGCGCTCGTCGCGCAGGGTCTGCTCGGCGAGCACCGTGCGCTCGTCGGCGCCGGACTGGAGCGCGCGCCGGCGCGCACGCTCCCCCGGGTCAGCTGTCAAAAAGACCTTCAGCTCGGCCGCGGGCGCGACCACGGTGCCGATGTCGCGCCCCTCGGCGACCCAGTCGCCGTCGGCGAGCAGCTCGCGCTGGCGAGACACGAGCGCCGCGCGCACGTCGGGATCGGCGGCCACGTGGGAGGCGCGCTCGGAGACGGCGGGCGCGCGAATCGCCGCGCTGACGTCGCGCGCGTCGAGCAGCACGGTGCCGGGCGCGCCGGTCGCCCCGGGGAGCAGCTCGATCACGGCGTCGCGCGCGAGCTGTGCGGGCAAGGCCTCGGGGGACTCGAGCGAGAGCAGTGCGACGCAGCGGTATAGGGCGCCGCTGTCGAGATAGTTGAAGCCGAGACGGGCTGCGAGAGCATGAGCGACGGTGGACTTGCCGGTGCCGGCCGGACCATCGATCGCTATCAGCATCGGCTCGACAGGTGTTTTATTTGTCTGACAGCGTGCACATATGTATATGCAGTGTTAATACTATCGAGCACACTCATTCGAAATCCATACCGATCACGCACAAGATGCGCTCCTTTTCACCGAGGTGTCCCGACAGCCTCCACCAAAAACAATTCTGGTAGATACCTTCGCGCACCAAACTCAAAAATTAGTACCCACCGCACGGACCTTTACAAGCGCTTTACACGGCTGCTCGCGGTGGCAGCCCACCGTTCATGAGACCAGTCACCACGCACGGCAGCGGACCGCGACTCCGGGAAGCAACCCACCACGGCTCGAGGGACAACCCACGACTCGAGGAACCAAGCCAACCGCTCGAGGGAACAACCCACGACTCGAGGAACCAAGCCAACCGCTCGAGGAAGCAACCCAACCGCTCAAGGAAGCAGCCCGACCAGGTCCTCGACAAAGCCCGGATACGAAACCGCCGCCGCGTCGATGCCAACGACCTCGACACCCTCGCGCGAGGCCAGCCCGGCGACCGCGCCGAGCATCGCCAGGCGGTGATCGCCGCGGGCATCGAGCACGCCCCCGCGCAGCCCGCCGGGGCCGCGCACGACGAATCCATCGTCGGTGGCCTCGATCTCGGCGCCGAGTCCGCGCAGACCGTCGACGACGTCGTTGATGCGGTCGGACTCCTTGATGCGCAGCTCCTGGGCGCCACGGACGACGGTCTGGCCCTCGGCGAAGCAGCCGAGCAGGGCGACGAGCGGCAGCTCGTCGATCGCGCCCGGCACCTCCTCGGGCTCGACGGTGGTGGCCTCGAGCGCGCCGTGCGCGACGTCGAGGTCGCTGATGGGCTCGGTGGGCACGATCTCGCCGGTCTGCTCCTCGAGGTCGCCGAGCACGATCCCGCGCATGCGGCGCAGGATGCGCAGAAAGCCGGTGCGGGTCCAGTTGACGCCGACGTCGGCGATCAGCAGACGCGAGCCGGGGACGAGCACGCCGGCGGCGATCATGAAGGCGGCGGAGCTGACGTCGCCGGGAACGCTGACGCGGTCGAGCACGAGCTCGTCGGCGTTGACGACCGTGACGTGACGCCCGTTGCGATGGACGTTGACGCCGGCGCGCAGGAGCATGCGCTCGGTGTGGTCGCGGCTGCGCTCGGGCTCGCCGACGGTGGTGGCGCCGTCGGCGGCGAGACCCGCGAGCAGGATGCAGGACTTGACCTGTGCGCTGGCGACGGGCAGCTCGTAGGAGATCGCGTGCAGGCGCGTCCCGTGGACGGTGAGCGGCGGAAAGCGGCCGTTGGTGGCCTCCAGCTCGGCTCCCATCTGGCGCAGCGGCTCGGCGACCCGGTCGACCGGGCGCCGGCGGATCGAGGCGTCTCCGTCGAGCGTGAAAGCGCGTCCGTCCTGCGCGGCGAGCCAGCCGGGCAGCAGGCGCATGAGCGTGCCGGCGTTGCCGACGTCGATCGGCGCGGCCGGCTCGCGCACGTCGCGCAGGCCGGTCCCCCGGATCACGACCTCGCCGGCGCGGATCTCGACGAGGGCTCCAAGCGCGCGCACGGCCTCGAGCGTGGCGATGGTGTCGGCGGCGTGCAGGTAGTTCTCGATGTGCACGGGCTCGCACGCCATCGCCCCCAACAGCGCGGCGCGGTGCGAGATCGACTTGTCGGGCGGCGGACGCAGCTCACCGGCGAGCCCGCTCGATGGCTCGAAACGCCTGTTCATGGCGCTTGCAGCCTACGAGTCCGCTCGGGGGAGCGCCTCGCGCTCGGCGCGGGCGCGCTCGTTCCATTCGCGCAAGCCCTCGGCGTCGCCTGCCTGCAGGATCGCGCGCACCTGCGCCAGACGCCCTCCGAGCTCATCGAGTGCCGCCACCAGCGGGTCGCGGTTGGACATGTAGATGTCGGTCCAGATCTCGCTGTTGGATCCCGCCACACGTGTGGCGTCGCGAAAGCTCGGACCGGTCGCCAGCGGCGCGCGCAGATCTTCGCCGAGCGAGGCGACGGCCTGGGCCACCAGCAGGTTGGCGAGCACGTGCGGCAGATGCGAGACGGTGGCCATCAGCCGGTCGTGCAGCTCGGGGTCGATCGCGACCGGCTCGGCGCCGAGGGCGCGGATCAGGTCTTCGAGGGCGTGCCGCTCCTCGGGGAGCGGCGCACGCGCGCGCGCGCGCGTGCGTGGGTCAGCGTCCGCCAGATACCAGACCGCCCCCTCGAACAGGTCGGCGCGCGCGTGCTCGACGCCGGAGACCTGCGCGCCCGCAAGCGGATGGCCGGCGATGAAGCGAGGATCGGAAATGGCCTCGGCGACGGCGCGCTTGGTCGAGCCGACGTCGGTGACGACCGTCTCTGGTCCGGCGCCGTCCAGCGCGGCGCGGACGCTCTGCACGAGCGCGCCAACGGGAGCGGCGACGAACACGACGTCGGCGCCTGCCACGGCGCCGGGTATGTCCGCGGCGCAGTCATCGACGGCATGCAGCTCCAGAGCTCGAGCGCGCACGCCCGGATCGGGGTCCCAGCCGGTTACGCGAGCCCGAGCGCGGGCGCGTGCGGCCAGCCCGATCGAACCTCCGATCAGCCCAATGCCGAGCACGGCGACGCGCAACGACGGCTGGCGCTCGGCTGCGCGCTCACGCTCAGGCTCGGGCTCGGCTGCGCGCTCACGCTCAGGCCCGGGCTCGGCTGCGCGCTCAGGCTCGGCTGCGCCCTCACGCTCATGCTCAGGCTCGGCTGCGCGCTCACGCTCAGGCTCGGCGTCGTCCCGACGCTCGGCCTCGCCGGCCTGGACTTGGCGTTCCGGCCGGGCGACGGTCAACGGCGCCCCCGCGGGGCGGCCGGCCGTACGCTGGCTGCGGGCGTCGGCCGGCCTCGCATCACACCGCGGCGCTGAGCGTCTTTCCGGCCAGCGCGGCGGCGCGTTCGACGGTCGCTGCGTAATCGGCGAAGGCGTCGGCGCGCAGCGCCTGCGGGCCGTCGCAAACGGCCTCCTCCGGATTCGGATGGGTCTCGACGATGATGCCGTCGGCGCCGATCGCGGCGGCGGCGAGCGACAGCGGCGGCACCAGCTCGCGCCGTCCGGCAGCGTGGCTCGGATCGACGACAACCGGCAGGTGCGTGAGCTCCTTGAGGATCGGCACGGCCATCAGGTCGAGCGTGACGCGGCGATGGTCGGTCTCGAACGTGCGAATGCCGCGCTCGCAGAGCATCACGTTGCGGTTGCCTTCCTTGAGGATGTACTCGGCCGCCATCACGAGCTCGTCGAGCGGCGCGGCTAGCCCGCGCTTGAGCAGGGCCGGGCGCCCGGAGCGGCCGATCTCCGCGAGCAGCGGGTAGTTCTGCATGTTGCGCGCCCCGATCTGGATCACGTCGGCGACCTCGAGCACGGCGTCGAGGTCGCGGATGTCCATCAGCTCGGTGACGATCGGCAGGCCGGTCTCGGCCTTCGCCTCGGCGAGCAGGCGCAGGCCCTCCTGGCCCAGCCCCTGGAAGGCGTAGGGAGAGGTGCGCGGCTTGTATGCGCCGCCGCGGAACAGCGAGGCGCCGGCGTCGCGCACGATGCGCGCCGTTTGCAGGGTCTGCTCGCGCGATTCGATCGTGCAGGGCCCGGCGATCAGCGCGAAGTGCTCCCCGCCGATGCGGCGGCCGTCGATGTCGAGCACGCTGTGCTCGCCGTGGGTGAACTGTAACGAGGCTAGCTTGTAGGGCTTGAGGATCGGTACGACGCGGTCCACGCCGGGCTGGCCCTCGAGGCCGAGCCCTTCAACGCTCACGTCCTGCTCGACGTCGCCGATCGCGCCGATCACGGTGACGCGCGCGCCGGTGCTGCGATGCGCGCGCGCGCCGGCTCGCTCGATCTTCTCGACGACCGCGTCCACCTCCTCGGGCGTTGCGGTCTCCTTCATCACGATCATCATCGATTCATCCTTTCACCTGCTCGTGGAATGGTAGGTGCTGCGTCCGTGAGAGGAGCGTGTGCGCCCGCTGCGGGTGGCGCTGTGGATGGCGCTCGGTCCCGCTGAAGGGACCCTGTGCGGCCGCCGGAGCCCGCTCACGGACGGGCGATGGCCGAAGCGCCTAGATAAATCGCCAGGCGCGGTAGGCGTAGGACGACCACGCGGTGAAGGCGCTAACGGTGACTGTGAGCGTCGATGTGGACATGGCCGTCTGCCACGGTTTGTAGCAGAAGATCGGCCCGCGGTCGAGGGGTGAGAGACGATTCACGATCGCGGTCGGCCGTCGGCATCGCGACGAAGCCCTCTCACCATCGCGATCGGCCCTCGGCATCGCAACGAAGCCCTCTCACCATCGCGGCCGGCCGTCGGGCATCCCTACGCGGCCGTCGCCCTACCCCAAGCCGGGCCCGGGCGCCATCCCCGCGCCCCATCCCCGCGCCTCGGCGCTACAGAGCCGCGGCGAGCGCGTCCAGGAAAAGCGCGTTCTCGGCGGGGGTGCCGAAGGTGACGCGCAGCGCCGGCTGCTCGCTGCCGAGCGCGCCGCCGCCGCGCACCAGCACGCCACGCTCGAGCAGGCCGTCCATGATCTGGCTCTCGTCGCGTTCGCCGAGCAGGATCCAGCAGAAGTTGGCCTGCGAGTCGGCGACGGTCAGGCCGAGCGCGCGCACCCCATCGCTGACCGCGGCGCGCTCGGCGACCGTTGCCGCGACGCGGTCGATGACCTCGTCCTGGTGGGCGAGCGCCTCCACCGCGGCGGTCTGGGCGAGGGCGTTGCAGAAGAACGGCTGGCGCACCTGCGTGACCGCCTGGGGCAGCGCCTCAGAGCCGCACAGCGCGAAGCCCACGCGCAGGCCGCACAGTCCGTAGACCTTCGAGAAGGTGCGCAGCAGGACGAGGTTGGAGTGACGGTGCAGCAGCTCGATCGAGGAGTCGGGGTCGCCGAGCAGGTTGAACTCGCAGTAGGCCTCGTCGATGATCACGCACACCTGTGGCGGCACCTCGGCCACGAACGCGGCGATCTCCTCTGCGGGAAGCGCCGTCGACGTCGGGTTGTTCGGGTTGCAGACGATCACCAGCCGTGTGGCGACGGTGATCTCGCGGAGCATCGCGGGGAGGTCGTGGCGTTGGTCGGCGTCGAGCGGGACCGTGATCGCGCGGGCGCCGGAGGCGGCGGTGAGGTGCGGGTAGACCGAGAACGACGGCCAGGCGTAGACCAGCTCGGCGCCGGGCTCGAGCAGGGCGTCGCCGGCGGCCAGCAGGATGTCGCACGAGCCGTTGCCGATCGCGATGCGCGCCGGTGGGACTTCGTAGCGCTCGGACAGGCGCGCGCGCAGGCGCGAGTTGGTCGGGTCGGGATAGCGGTTCAGGGAGCCGAGGGCGCCGACGATCGCGTTGCGCACGCTCTCGAACGGCGGAAACGGGGACTCGTTGCTGGCCAGCCGCACGAGCGGCGCCTCCTCGGCGTAGCCGCCCGCGGCGGGGTAGGCGGGGATGCGGCGGATGCGCTCGGCGAACTCGATTGCCATGGTCGGCCTATTGTGACGAAAGCCGCCACGGACCCACGCGCGCGTGCGCCCGCCCGGCGGGTTCGCTACAGGTCGTCGCGCAGGGCGCCGGTCTTGCCGAGGTAGACGGGCTGCGGGCGATGGTGTTCGTCCGCGTAGTAGTGCAGCAGCAAGCGGATCACGCGCGGCATCGAGCCGGGCACGGGGATCTCGCGGGCGCACAGCAGCGCCACGTGGGTGAACCCGAGCTGGCGCGCGGCAGCGGCGGGGAACTGGGCATCGAGGTCCTCGGTGACGGTGAAGATGCAGCTGAGCAGGTCCTCGGGCTCCAGCGCGTTGCGCTGGACGATCTCGTTGATCAGCTTGCTGGTGGCATCGAGGATCGCGTCGGCGTCGTTGTCCGGCACGTCGATGGCGCCCCTTAACGCAAAGAGTCGTCGCGGCATGGCCGCGAGATTCTGCCAGAGCGGGCGCCGACAGCCCGCCGCCGGCCATCGCGCGCCGGGCCGGCTACTGCCTGCGCGACACTCCCCTGGGCACGCGGGCACTCGCCAGCAGGCGCGCGCCGGGCCGGCTACCGCCTGCGCGACGCTCGCCGCGGCAGACGGGCGCTCGCCCGCAGGCGCGACACCTCCGCGTCGCTGAGCCGGCGGTGAGCCCCGGGCGCGAGATCGCCGAGCGCGAGCGAGCCGAACGCGATGCGCTGCAGCTCGAGCACGGGGTGGCCGATGGCGTCGAACATGCGCCGCACCTGGCGGTTGCGGCCCTCGCGGATCGTCAGCTCGATCGTTTCGCCGCGCGCACGGTCTGGCCCGACCTGTGGGCCGCGCAGTCGCCGCGCGCGCGCGCGCGCCGTGAGGCCGTCGTCGAGTCGCACTCCGGCGCGCAGAATCCGCAGCTCAGCGTCGCTGACGGGTCCGGCGCCGACGCGGGCGCGGTAGGTCTTGGGGACTTCGTAGCGCGGGTGGGTGAGGCGCTCGGCGAGCTGTCCGTCGTTGGTGAGCAGGATCAGGCCGCTGGTGTCGACGTCCAGGCGTCCGACGGGATACAGCCGCAGCCCTGGGACCGGCACGAGACCGACGACGGTTGGGCGTCCGTGGGTGTCGCGCGCGGTCGAGACGACGCCGAGCGGCTTGTTGAGCGCGTAGACGACGTTCTTCGCGGATGCCGGCAGAGCGCGGCCGTCGAGCTCGACGCGATCGGCCTCGGCGACGTCGCGCGCGGGGTCGCGCACGGTCTCGCCGTCGACGGTGACGCGCCCGGCGCGGATGAGCGTCTCGGCGGCGCGTCGCGAGGCGACGCCGGCATGGGCCAGGTGCTTGGCGAGGCGCATTTCAGACCGGCCGCCGGCGCGATGCGTTTCGGCCCGACCGCAGGAGCGCCGCGTTTCGGCCGGGCCCGGCGCGGCGCATCTCGGCCCGGTCGCGCGTCGCGTCACTCCGGGGTGGGGCCGCCTCCGGCGCGGGCGTCGCCGGCGCGCATCAGGCGCTCGTACAGCTGCGCCTGCTCCGCCGGCGTCGGGTCCCAGCGCGCGATGTCCGGCAGGTCGTCGAGCGAGCGCAGCCCGAAGAGCTTCATGAACAGCATCGTTGTGCGGTACGTGGCGGCGCCGTACTGCGAGCGCCCGTGCTGCTCGATCAGCCCGCGCTCGAGCAGCGTGGTCGTCGCCGAGTCGGCGCTGACCCCTCGGATTCGTGTGATCTCGGGCCGTGAGACCGGCTGCAGGTAGGCGACGATTGCGAGCGTCTCGGCCTGGGCGGGGCTGAGCGTGGCGACGCGGGGACGGCTGAACAGACGGCGCGCGGCGTCCTCGCTGCCGGGGTCGCTGGCGAACGTGAAGCCGCCGCCGAGCTGGCGCAGCACGATGCCATGCGTGCCGGGGGCGTAGCGCTCGGCGAGCGTCGCGAGCGCGGCGTCGACCTCGAGCTCGCTGAGCCGCGCGGCTTCGGCGAGCTCGGCCAGGGTCAGCGGGTCCGGCGCGAGAAACAGGAGCGCTTCGACGATCTGCGCGGGCCCCGAGCGGGGAGCGCCGCCGGGATTGGCGACCGCCCGGATCTCACCGTCCGCGCCGAGCTCGCCTTCCGCGATCGCCGTGAGCTCCGGGTCATCCGGCTCGACCCGATCCGGCCGGTCTGGCCCGAACCCCTGCGCGTGATCCGGCTGCACCCGATCCGGCCGGTCCGGCCCGAACCCCTGCGGGTCATCGGGCTCGATCCGATCCGGCCGGTCCGGCCCGAACCCCTGCGGGTCATCGGGCTCGACATGCTCAGGGCCCTCGAGCGGCTCGCTCATCCCGGCACCGCCGCGAGGCTCGCGCGAGGCGCCGTCGACGGGCTGATCGAGATCTCGCCGAAGCTCTCGGGTTGACGCCAGTCGGCTTCGCCGCGCTTGTAGAGCTCGAGCAGCGCGAACAGGGTGACGGCGACCGTCATGCGATCGGCGCCCTGGACGGCGTCGTCGAAGCTGAACGTGCCCGATCGCAGCAGCCGGCGCAGATGGGCGAGGCGCTCGGCGACGGTGACGCGCGCGCCGCCCATGTGGTGCAGGCTGATTCGCGGCGGCAGCGCGAGCAGCCTGCCGATCGCCTCGCCGAGGATCGCCGGGTCCTGCGAGCCGTCCTGCGGCTGCGGCTGTACGCGGCGCAGGTGCGCCGGAGGCGGAGCCTGGCGGAAGCGGTAGCCATGCTGAGCTTCGAGCAGCGAGCGCAGGTGCCCCGCGGCGGCGCGGTAGCGACGGGCGTCGAGCATGCGCGCGAGCAGCTCGTGGGCGGCCTGCTCGGGCTCGAGCTCGAGCAGGTCGTCCTGGTCGTGCTCGCCGAGCAGCATGAGCTTCGACTTGAGCTCGAGCAGCGCGGCGATCAGCACGACGAACTCGGTCGTGGTCTCTAGGTCGAGCTGGCCGCGGGCGTGCAGGTGATCGAGGTAGGCGAGCACGACGTCGGCGAGGGACAGCTCGAGCAGGTCGACCTCTTCGCGCAGGATCAGCGCGAGCAGCAGGTCGAACGGGCCGCTGAAGACGTCGAGGTCGAGGTCGAGTGCGTTGATCGCCGACGCGGTCACGTGCCGCGTACCGTACCCGTCGGTGCCGACGTGGGCGCGCCGGCGCCCGCGCGCGCGTGTGGCCCGTCGCGACCCGTGTCCGCACCCCCCGGTGCCGACCCGGGCGGTCCGATGCCCATGCACGCGCGCACGTCCACGAGCGTCTGGGCGGCGATCGCGCGCGCGCGCGCGGCTCCCCCGTCGAGCACGCCCTCCAGAGCGTCGGCGTCGGCGCGCAGATCGCGATAGCGCTCGCGCACGGGCGCCAGGTAGGCGACGACGGCCTCGGCGACGGCGGCCTTCAGGTCGCCGTAGCCGCGCGCGCCGGCGAGCTCGGCTTCGACGGCGGCGGGCGTCGAGGCGCGGGCGACGGCGAGGATCTCTATCAGGTTGGAGACGCCGGGCTTGTCGGGCGCCCGGCGGATCTCGCTGCCGGAGTCGGTGACGGCGCTGCGGATCTTCTTCTCGATCGCGGCGGGCTCGTCGAGCACGTACACCGTGCCGAGCTCGGAGGAGCCGCTGGTGGACATCTTGCGCGTGGGGTCCTGCAGATCCATGATGCGGGCGCCGACCTCCGGGATGCGGTGCTCGGGCACGACGAGCACCTCCCGTCCGTCGCCGAAGCGGGAGTTGAAGCGGCGGGCGACGTCGCGCATCAGCTCCAGGTGCTCGCGCTGGTCCTCGCCGACGGGGACCTCGTGGGCGCGGTAGGCGAGCACGTCGGCGGCCTGCAGCACCGGGTACACGAGCAGGCCGGCGGACACCAGCTCGCGCTGGGCGCTGGACTTGTCGCGGAACTGGTGCATGCGCTGCAGGCGTCCGAGCTCTGTGACCGAGCAGAGCAGCCAGCACAGCTCGGTGTGCTCCTGCACGTCGCCCTGGCGGAAGAGGATGCAGCGGTCGGGATCGAGTCCGGCCGCGAGCAGGATCGCCGTCAGGTCATAGACGCTCCCGCGCAGCGAGGCGGGGTCGTACGGGACGGTGATGGCGTGCAGGTCGACGATGCAGTAGAGGGCTTCGCCGCGGTCCTGTCCGGCGACGTATTGGGCGATCGCGCCGATGTAGTTGCCGAGGTGCTTGGCGCCGGTGGGCTGGATGCCGGAGAAGATGCGCATGGGCGATCTGAGTGTCCCGCGGTGGCGATCGAGGGCTAGCGTCGGCGCAGCGAGCTGTGCGCGAGCCACGGCGGTTCCCAGCCGCGGTCGTTGGGGTTGACGTTGACGCCGGGGGCGACGATCTGATCGATTCGATCGAGCAGGTCGGGGTCGAGCGAGCGTTCGAGCGCCAGCAGCTGGCTGTCGAGCTGCTCGAGCGTGCGCGGGCCGATGATCGCCGCGGTGACGGCCGGGTGGCCGGTCACGAACGCGAGCGCCAGCTCGATCAGCGGCAGGCCCGCCTGATCGGCGAGCTCGCCGAGCGCATGGGTGGCCTCGAGCTTGCGCTGGTTGGCGGGGATCGACATGTCAAAGCGGGCGGGCAGCATCTGCGCGCGCCTGCTGGAGGCCGGCGTGTCGCCGCCGCTGCGGTAACGCCCGGACAGCCAGCCGCCGCCGAGCGGGCTCCACGGGATCGTGCCGATGCCGTACTTCTGACACGCGGGCAGCACGTCGGCCTCGACGCCCCGGGCGAGCAGCGAGTAGGGCGGCTGCTCGCAGACGAACCGCTCGCGCCCGCGCGCCTGCGCGGTCCACTGCGCCTCGACGATCTGATAGGCGGGGAAGGTCGAGCTGCCGATGTAGCGGACCTTGCCGGCGCGGACGAGGTCGCTGAGCGCGCCGAGCGTCTCGTCGATGTCGGTGTCGGGCTCGGGACGGTGGATCTGGTAGAGGTCGATCCAGTCTGTGTTCAGGCGGCGCAGGCTGTTCTCGAGCTCCTGCGTGATCCAGCGACGGGAGTTGCCGAATTTGTTTGGATCGCGCCCGTCGGCATCGCCCATCGTGCCGTGCACCTTGGTGGCGAGCACGACCTGCTCGCGACGCCCCTTGGAGAGCGCCTTGCCGACGATTTCCTCCGACTCGCCGCGCGAGTAGACGTCGGCGGTGTCGATGAAGTTGATGCCGGCGTCGAGGGCCCGGTCGATGATCCGAATGCAGTCCTCGTGGTCGGTGTTTCCCCAGGCGCCGAACATCATCGCCCCGAGGCAGAGTGGGCTGACCTTGACCCCGGTGCGGCCAAGGTTGCGGTACTCGATGGCCATCGCCGGGAGCCTAGCCGAGCGTCTGGCGAACGATCGGGCGCTTGGCGGCGGCGACCTCGTCGAGGCGCCTGACGGGAGTCGTGTACGGGGCTGCGCGCGCGGGCTCGGGGCCGTCGGTCTCGGCCTCGCGCAGGATGTCGGCGATCGTTTCGGCGAACGCGTCGAGCGTCTCGCGGGTCTCGGTCTCGGTGGGCTCGACCATCAGGGCCTCGTCGACGAGCAGCGGGAAGTAGACCGTGGGCGGGTGAAAGCCGAAGTCGAGCAGCCGCTTGGCGAGGTCGAGCGTCCGGAGCCCGAGTTCGCGCTTCATCGGCTCGCCGCTGAGCACGAACTCGTGCATGCACAGCTGTCGGTAGGCGAGCGGCAGGCGCTCGCTGACCCCGAGCTGGCGCAGGCGCGCCAGCAAGTAGTTGGCGTTCAGGACGGCGGTCTCCGAGGCGTCCTTCAGCCCCTCGGCGCCGAGCGAGCAGATGTAGGCGTAGGCGCGCACGAAGCAGCCGTAGTTGCCGTGAAAGCCGCGCAGGCGCCCGATCGAGCGCGAGCCCGGACGCGCGCCCGCGGGACCACCGAGGCCGGCCGGGCAACCCGCGTCCGCGGGGTCCTCGGGTCCCGGCATGCCCGCCGTACTCGCCCCGTTCGGCGCGCCGTAGTCGAGGTCGTACTCGGCGGGCGCGGGCACATGGCCGTTGTGCTCGCTGTCGTCACGCCTGAGCACGATCGGCACGGGCAGGAACGGCGCGATGCGGTCGCTGACCGCGATCGGACCCGATCCGGGACCGCCGCCGCCGTGGGGCTGGGTGAAGGTCTTGTGCAGGTTGAAGTGGACGATGTCGAAGCCCATGTCGCCCGGCCGCGAGCGGCCCATGACGGCGTTGAGGTTGGCGCCGTCGTAGTAGAGCGTGGCGCCGGCGTCGTGGACGATCGCCGCGATCTTCTCGATGTTGGGATCGAACAGGCCGAGCGTGTTGGGGTTGGTGAGCATCAGGCAGGCGACGTCGGTGTCGGTCTTGGCGCGCAGGTCGTCGAGGTCGATGCCGCCGTGCGAGTCGGTGTTGAGCTTGACGACCTGCAGGCCGGCCATCGTGACGGTCGCGGGGTTGGTGCCGTGCGCGGTGTCGGGCGTCAGCACCTTGTGGCGCTGCTGGCCGCGCGACTCGTGGTAGGCGCGCGTCAACAGCACGCCCGCGAGCTCGCCGTGCGAGCCGGCCGAGGGCTGGAGCGACACGTGGGGCAGGCCGGCGATCTCGGCGAGCGCGCGCTGCAGCCGCCACATCAGCTCGAGCGCACCCTGCGCGCGGGCGGGGTCCTGCAGCGGATGCAGGCGCGCGTGCCCGTCGAGCGCGGCGGCCCGCTCGTGCAGGCGCGGGTTGTGCTTCATCGTGCACGAGCCGAGCGGGTAGAAGCCGGAGTCGAGATCGAAGTTGCGCTTGGAGATCGAGACGTAGTGGCGCACGAGCTCGGGCTCGGAGACCTCCGGCAGCCGGGGCGGCGCGGCGCGTCGGTGGCGGCCGGGCAGCAGCTGCTCGGGGTCGACGGGGGGCACGTCGATCTCCGGGCAGACGAAGGCGCGACGGCCGGGGGCGCCCTTCTCGAAGATCGTGCGCGCACGGTCACGCTGCAGCGGGGCCTCCGGGATCATGCGACCACCGCCTGGCGCTCCGACGCAACGGCCGCGCCGAGGACGTCGGCGAGTCGGTCGATGTCGGCACGGGTGCGGCGCTCGGTGAGCGCCACCAGCAGGCCGCCGCGATCCTGCTCGCGACCGGTCAGCGCGTGGATGTCGGCCCCCGGGTTGACGCCGCCGAGCGCGCAGCGGGCACGGACGGCGGCCACGTCGGCATCGAGGCGCACGGCGAGCTCGCGGATCACGGGCTGCTCGTGCAGCGCGTGCACGCCCTCGAGCGCGGTCAGGGCGCTGCGCGCGTAGTTTGTGCGCGCGAGCAGCAGCTCCCCGAGCTCGACGAGGCCGCGCCGGCCGAGCCAGCCGAGGTAGACGACGCCGGCGAGCGCGTTGAGCGCCTGGGAGGTGCAGATGTTGGAGGTGGCTCTGTCGCGGCGGATGTGCTGCTCGCGCGTCTGCAGCGTCAGCACGAAGCCGCGGCGCCCGTCGATGTCGACCGTCTCGCCGGCGATCCGCCCGGGCATGCGCCGCAGGTAGGGCTCACGCGCGGCGAACAGCCCGAACGACGGGCCGCCGAAGTCCAGGCGGTTGCCTAGCGGCTGACCCTCGCCGACGGCGACGTCCACGCCGCACTCGCCGGGCGGCTTGAGGATCCCGAGCGTGATCGGGTCCACGGACGCGACCACCACGGGCCCGTCGCCACCGACGACGTGCCGCGATGCCGGCCCACGCGCGCGCGCGCGCGTGCGTGCGCTGCCCCCTGCGTCCGTTCCGCCCCCTGCGTCCGTTCCGCGCTGCTCTGCGCGCCCTCCTGCGTCCCCCGCTGCCCCTCCTCCGTCCGTTCCGCGCTGCTCTCCGCGCGGTGCATTCCGCTCTGCGCCCCGCCCGCTCCGCAGGGCGGCGTCGGCTTCCGCCCCCTCCCCACTCGCCGCGGCGTGCGCGGCCTCGCTGAGCGCCTCCGCGTCCTCGACGGCGCCGTAGAAGTTGGGCTGCGCGAAGATCGCGGCGCTGGTGTCGGCATCGATCGCGGCGCGCCAGGCGTCGACGTCGGTGAGGCCGGCGCACAGCGGAACCTCGACGACCTCCATGCCGTAGCCGTGGGCATAGGTGCGCAGCGTCTGCAGTGCGTGCGGGTGCACGCCGGCGCTGACCACGAGCCGCGTACGGCCGTTGTGGAGCTTCGCCATGTAGGCGGCGGCGGCGAGCGCGCTGGGCCCCTCGTAGACGGAGGCGTTCGAGACCGGCAGCGCCGTCAGCTCGCAGATGGCGGTCTGGTACTCGAACATCACCTGCAGGCCGCCCTGGGAGATCTCTGGCTGATAGGGCGTGTAGGGCGTCAGGAACTCCGAGCGCTCGCACAGCATGTCCACGAGCGCGGGCACGTAGTGGTCGTACATGCCGGCTCCGAGGAACGAGATCTCGTCCTCGCAGCTGACGTTGCGCGCGGCGAGCCCGCGCAGGTGGGCGTAGACGTCCTGCTCGGTCATGCCGGCGGGCAGCTCGAGCGGGCGCTGCTGGCGCACTCCCGCCGGGATCTGGCGCTCGAACAGCTCGTCGATCGAGGCGACGCCGATCGCGGCGAGCATCTGGGCCCGGTCCTCGGGAGTGACTGACGTGTAGCGGGTCAAGGGTTCTTCGAGCCTAGCCACCGAGCGTCGCGGTATAGGCGTCGGCGCCGAGCAGCCCGTCGCGCTCGCCGGGCTCGCTGAGCTTGATGCGTACGAGCCAGCCGTCGCCGTAGGGATCGTCGTTGATCAGCTGCGGCTGCTCGGCGAGCGCGCCGTTGACCGCGACGATCTCGCCCGAGAGCGGGGCGACGACGTCCGAGACGGCCTTGACGGACTCGATCTCGGCGTAGGGCGCGCCCTGCGTGAGCGTCGTGCCGAGCGCCGGGGCTTCGAAGAAGACGACCTCGCCGAGCGTGTCCTGCGCGTACCAGGTGATGCCGAGCGTGGCCTCGGTGTCGCCGTCGTCGATGCGCGCCCAGTCGTGCTCGGGGTGGTAGAGCAGCTCGTCGGGATAGCTGGTGTCGGCCATTCAGCAGCCCCTCGGGGCCGTCATCAGACCCATGTCGGCCATTCAGCAGCCCCTCGGGGCCCTCATCAGACCCATGTCCGCGATTGAGCAGCCCCTTCGCGCGATCGTCAGACCCATGTCGGTCATTCACTGGCCCCTTCGGTAGAGCGGCTTGTCGCGGACCACGGCCTGGCGCATCTTGCCACGGACGTCGATCTGCAGGCTCGTGCCGGTCGCGGCGTGCTCGGCGGGGACGTAGGCGAGGCCGACGGCGGCCTGCAGGCAGGGCGAGAGCGTGCCGCTGGTGACGATGCCGCCGCCGGCGATCGGGTTGCCGTGGCGCGCGATCCCGGGGCCGTCGATCGCGAACGCGACGAGGCGTTCACGTGGCCCGGCTTCGCGCACGGCGCGGACGGCGGAGGCGCCGATGAAGTCGGTGCTCTCCTTGCAGCACCAGCCGAGGCCAGCCTCGATCGGGCCGCGCTCGGTGGAGAGCTCGTTGCCGTACAGGCAGTAGCAGGCCTCCAGGCGCAGCGTGTCGCGCGCGGCCAGGCCGGCGGGGCGCGCGCCGCGGCGGACCAGCTCGTCCCACAGCGCGGGGGCGTGATCGGGGTGCAGCAGCAGCTCGACGCCGTCCTCGCCCGTGTAGCCGGTGCCGCAGACGAGCACCTCGGCGCCGAGCATGCGCCTGGGGTCGGCACTCATGCGCGCCGGCAGGGGAGCGTCGGAGATCGCCTGCACGAGCTCGCGCGCGCGTGGGCCCTGGACTGCGAGCATCGCGTGGTCGTCGCTGCGGTCGCGGACCTCGACGTCGCCGGCGCGGGCGCGAAACCACTCGAGATCGCGGGCGTGGTTGGCGGCGTTGGTGACGGTCAGCCAGCGATCGGCGTCGAGGCGGTAGCTGAACAGGTCGTCGAGCACGCCGCCGTCCTCGCGGCAGAGCACGCTGTACTGGGCGCCGCCGACGGGCACGCCGGAAACGTCGTTGGAGAGCAGCAGCTGCAGCAGCTCAGCGGCGCGGGGCCCGCTGGTTTCGATCTGGCCCATGTGCGAGACGTCGAAGATGCCGACGTCCTGGCGCACCGCGACGTGCTCCTCGCGCACGGCGGAGGCGCCGCCATAGGACGCGGGCATCTCCCAGCCGGCGAACTCGATCAGCCTGGCCCCGGCCTGGACGTGGCGGTCGAACAGGGCGGTGCGGCGCGGGGAGTCGGACGGCACGGCCGCAGCGTAGCGGCGCCGAGGCGCGTGACAGGCTCATTGGGCTCCCAGCCGCCGCATGATGTAACGATCGCTAGGGCGTCGATGAGCAAGCTGGCCGATTACGCGATCCCGTCGATCGCCAATCGGTAGGACGCAGGGAGCGTGGCGTACTAGAGGTACGCGAGCGACCGAGGACGCAGTATCGCGCCGCTCAGCGGCGTCCTAGCGCAGGAACGGCGGGACGTCGATGTCGTCGTCGGAGATCTCGAGCGAGGAGCGCTGGCGGGCGTCGATGCGCGGGCTGCGGTCGCGCCGGCTGCGTGACTCGCGGCGGGCGGCGTGGCCGGGGCGGTGGTCGAAGCCGGTGCCGATCACGGTGACGCGGACGTCGTCGCTCATGCTCTCGTCGATGACGGCGCCGAAGATGATGTTGGCGTTGGCGTCGGCCGCGTTCTGGATGATCTCGGCGGCGTCGTGCACCTCGAACAGGCCGAGGTCCCTGCCGCCGGTGATGTTGAGCAGGATGCCGGTGGCGCCGTCGACCGACTCCTCCAGCAGCGGCGAGGAGATCGCGGCGCGCGCGGCGTCGGCGCAGCGGGTCTCGCCGCCGGCGATGCCGATGCCCATCAGGGCCGAGCCGGCGTCCTGCATGATCGTGCGGACGTCGGCGAAGTCGAGGTTGATCAGCCCGGGGATCGTGATCAGGTCGGTGATGCCCTGAACGCCCTGGCGCAGCACGTTGTCGGCTTCGCGAAAGGCGTCGAGCATCGAGGTGCGCCGCTCGACGACCGTGAGCAGCTTCTCGTTGGGGATCACGATCAGCGTGTCGACGACCTCGCGCAGGCGCTCGATGCCCTCCGAGGCCTGGCGGGCGCGCTGCGAGCCCTCGAAGTCGAACGGCCGTGTGACGACGCCGACGGTGAGCGCGCCGATCTCGTTCTTGGCGATGTCGGCGATCACGGGCGCCGCGCCGGTGCCGGTTCCTCCCCCCTCGCCGGCGGTGACGAACACCATGTCGGCTCCCTTGAGCGCCTCCTTGATGTCGTCGCGCGACTCCGATGCGGCCGTCAGGCCGACGTCCGGGTCGGCGCCGGCGCCGAGGCCTTTGGTGGACTCGTGGCCGATGTTCAGCTTGACGTCGGCGTCGCACATCGCCAGCGCCTGGGCATCGGTGTTGGCCGCGATGAACTCGACTCCGCGCAGGCCGGCGTCGATCATGCGACTGACGGCGTTGGTGCCGCCGCCGCCGACGCCTACGACCTTGATGACCGCGAGATAGCTGCTCGCGCCCGCTACGCCGCCGCTGTGAGTGCCGCTCTCCATGATGGTTCCAGTCTCAGTGCCGTGCGCCGGCCGGAACGCGATTCCAGCCGAAGCTTCAAGTAATGATTAAGGGTTTACCCGGTTTGATCACCGGCATCGCCGGATCGTGGACGTTATGCAGGGAACTTCGCCGTGTCAACGACGGCGACGAGTTTTGCAAGGATGATTGCAGAACGAGGAACTCTAGACCGCGCCCCGAGGCATCCCGATTCATAAATCTAAGTCTCGACTCGAGGGTTAGCCTGCGCCTGTAGATTGGCTCGTGGCGCCGGATTCGGCGGCCTGGCCGCTCGCTGACGCGGTGCCGGGTTCGGCGTCGGAGCCTGTGGACCCCGCGGAGCTCGCTTCGGCCGGCGTGTTCGCCGGTTCGGCCTGCGCGCCGGCTTCGGCGCCGGCGGCCGGTTCCGTCGCTGAGGGTTCAGCGGTCGCGCTCGGGCCCGAGCTGGCGCCGTTTGCGGCGGTGGAGCTCGCGTTGGCGCTCGAGCCGGCGCCGAGCGCTGCGGCGAGATCGGCGTCGAGTTCGGAGGACGTGGCCGACTCCGATGCGCCGGTGGGTTCGCTGGCGTGGGTGGTCGCGCCCGGCGGCGTGACGCCGGGCGGGAAGCCGGCGGCGGGACGTTCGGGCAGGCGGACGTCCACGTAGGAGGCGCCGGCGGAGCTCGGGTCGGCCAGCACGCGGACCAGCGAGAGCCACTTCGCGTGCGGCCGCGTGGCGTCGCCGAAGTATGCGAGCACGCCTCCGCGCAGCGCGAACGTCAGTCCCTGCGGCCCCCAGTAGCCGTGCTGAACGAGCGGCAGCAGCGGCGCGGGCGTGGCCCCGAGCACCGCCAGCATCTGCCTCAGCTGTGCCTGCCGTACGCGCCGCCCAACGGCTGGCAGCGAGGTGCTGCGAACGCCCCCGACGCTCACAACCGGCAGCGAGCTCGACAGGAACGGGGCGCCGAGGACGACGCCGTCGGCGGCGAGCGCGGTGTGTGCGCCGGCGACGGTGAGCTGGGCGACGGGGGGCTGCTCGAAGACTTCGATGTGCAGCTCGTGCGGGAAGCTGGCTCGCGCCTGCAGGGAGCGCACGAGCGGGAACGATGCGACCGCGGCACGCAGCGCGGCCGTGTTGACGTCGAGCGTGCTCATGCCGTGGGCGGCGCCGGCGAGGGCCGCCTGGATCTGCGGAGCATCGCCCCCGTGCACGTCTGCGAGGCCGCTGATCCGCACGCGCTGAACCGAGACGAACGGCGACTGGCGAAACCACAGCCAGCCGCCGAGCAGCAGCGGCAGGCCGATCAGCGCCGCCAGCAGCCAGCGCCGGCCGCGGCGCGGCAGCGCGACGCGCAGCTGACGGGGCAGGCGCAGGCCGATCGAGCGGCGGCCCAGGCGCCCGGCGATCGAGTGCTCCATCCAGGCGTTGTTCGACCTCCAGAGCCAAACCCCTCGCGGTGTCGGGCGTTCAAGTTCGGCGAGCTGTTGCGGGCCTAGCCAGCCGCGCCCGCCGTTCGCATCGAGCCCGCTCGGCACGCGCGCGGCTGTGCGCTTTGCGGCAGGCCTTGAGCGCGCGGGCGAGCTTCTGGCGGCGGGTGAGCTTGCGGGTTTTGCTGGCTTTGACGGCGTGGCAGCCTTGGACCGTGACCTTGACGGTGTCGGTCAGCGCGCTGCCGTTCTGGCCGGTGAGCGCGGTGGGGATCGTGAGGCGTTGTCCGCAGAGGCTGTAGTGGTCCTTGAGCGGCAGGTTGGTCGTCAGCGCCGAGTGGGGTCCCTCGGGCAGAGTGGCTTGGACGGTTTCGAAGGGGACGTCGGGGACCGATTGGAAGCTGCTGGTGGTGATGCCTTTTTTGATGGCGGTCTGGCCGTCGAGGATCACGGTGATGCCTTCGCCCTGCAGCACCAGCTCGGCGTCGGGCCAGGCGGCGTTGCCGTGCGAGACCAGGTAGATCGGGCCGCTCAGCGCGTTCTTCAGCACGGGCGTGTGCACCGTGGCGGCGCCGATGATCGAGCCTTCATCGCAGTTGGCCGGATTTGCTTCGAACACGGCGGCGACACAGGCTTTCTGGATCGTCGTCAGCCGTGCCGGCAGCGTGGCGGGGATCGTCAGGATCGTCTTGGCGACGTGCGCTTCCCCTGCTCTGGATTTGAAGGTGAGCGCGAGACTGGCGCCGTCGGCTTTGCTGGTCCTGCCTTGCGTGACAGCGCTGACGCCGACATGGAACGGCAGGCCGGCGCAGTCCTGGGTGTTGAACGGGTAGGACGCGCTGCTGGTGGCGCCCTGGCTGCCGGTGAGCGTGGCGGTGATCGGGCCGGGGCTGCAGCTCGTCGGGTTAAACTCGAACCCGGGCCGGTCGACCGTCACCTGCAGCTGTTTGATCTGCGAGGGCACGCCCTTGACCAGCTGAGGGATGGGATCTGAGGTGATCGTGACCGCCGCCGTGTGCGGGTCGACTTCGATGCGCGAGCGCACCGTGACGGTGCCGAGGTTGAACGGGCCGGCGACGGCGGGGGTTACCACCTCGATCCCGAACGGCGCGCCCTCATACGGGCCGGTCAGATACACCCGTCCAGGGAGCTCATACGGTTCCGGGCCATAGCCCGCGCTCGCGAGCGAACTGCCGATCAGGCTTTCCGGACCGCACCGGTCTTCTGCCGCCTGGGGTTCGGGACACGGCGTCAGCGACGCCAGAATCGCAGCGATCCCCGTGGGCAGGTGCACGCTCAGCGACGCCAGGCGCTGGTCGCCGTCGGGATCGGCCAGGGTCAGGCTGAAGGAAGTGAACGCGCCCGCCTGGGCGCTCGCCGAGCCTGCTTTCAGGGTTGGCGCGAACGGCAGCGGGTTCGCGCAGGACTGGCCTTCCGCTCCGCTTGTGATCTGAAACGCAGCTTCACGGGTCAGCGGCGTCGCACTCGACCACGGCGTGAACGACGCCAACGTGCTGTAGCTGCCACACAACGGTGGCGTGCTGAGCGACGCGCGAGCACCTTCGAAGAACCGCAAATGCAACGCTTCGAACGGAACCTGCGGCGTTTCGCTGAACGTGCTGGTCACCTGGCCGGTCTGTTCGTTCAGCGACACCTGACCGGCAAGCTTGACCCGGATCCCCAGCGCCGGATCTTCAGCCACCAGGTACAGCGCGAACAGCGACCCGAACGGATTGTCGGTCTGCTGCGCGATATACACCGCGCCTTCCAGTTCGTGCGAGAGGTCCGGCGACTTGATGTCGACCAGCCCCACCTTCGAAGTTTCCGGACACGATGCCGTGGCTGTGGAGAACCGCAAAGGTTCACTCACACCGGCGGTGTCGGGCAGGAACGGGTCTTCGCTGCCGCCGGGGCCTTCATAGCCGATCTCGCTCTCCGAGCAGGCTTCCAGCCCGTTCGCCGCCGACGGGCTGAGCTGCACCCCTTCCGGCAAGGTCACGGTCGTGCTGCGCACGGCCGACTCGCCGAGCCCGCGTTCTTCGGCGGGCATTTCGACGTTGACATCGAGCCCAGCGGGGGTGCTTGCGCTCGCCACGGCCGCGCCCGGAGCCTGCCCTTCCTGTTCTTCCACAGGCTGGACACCGATCGTGGGGTTGAACGGCACGGCGCCACATTCGGAAAGGCCGGCGAGCGGTTCGGAGAGCGTGTTCTGGAAGGTGTAGGCGGCTTCGCTCTGCGCGCCGGACCAGGCCTGCGCCTGCGCGCGGGTTGCGAGCCCGCCCAAGCACGACGTGGGCAAGGTCAGGAACGGGGTGCTCGAGCGTTCGGTGGGGGGGCTGCAGGTTTCGCCGTTTACTTCGGTGTCGCGCAGGCAGGCCCAGCCGCGCGAGCTGTCATGGCTGGGGTTGGCGGGTTCGCCCCACAGCGTCACGACGTTGCCGAGGACCTGTGCGGCCTGGGTGATGTTGTGCACGGTGACGTTGACGCCGTAGTCGCCGCTGGTCCTGACGGAGGTGTCGAGGATGATCGGGACCTTGTCGTCCTCGATGCCGAAGCGCGCGGGCTCGCCGGGAGCGGGCACGAGGTTGAACACGGGCACGGTTTCGGTGAACACGCCGTTGACGTCGATCGGCAGGTTCAGGGTGACCTGCGCGACGCCGATCGCGGTGTCGGCGGGGCAGGCGTTGACGTCGTTGTTGCCGATCGTGGAGAAGTCGATGTCCGGGCACTGCGCCACCGCCTGTGGGTCACCGAGCAGCCCCGGCGGCAGTTCGAACCCGAGGTTTCTCGCCAGAGCCGGCGCTGAGGGCTCGCGCTGTGGCTGCTGGCCTTCTTCCTGCTGCTCGTCTTCCTGCTCGCGCGCGAGCGTCTCGTTCAGGTCGAGCGTGGTCGTCAGCTGAAACGGGTGCGAGCCCGCGATCTCATCTACCGTGCCGTTTTCGCTTTCCGGCGTCAGCGCGTAGCGTTCGATCGCGAACGGCGTCGGTTCGTCCCTGACGGTCAGCGGCTGCTGCAGGAGTGCGGGTGCGGCGACGGGAGCTCCTTCGGCTTCGCCGCCAGTGAAGCTCACCGTGTTCCGTTCATCGTCGCTCGCGCTGGTGGCGACCTGCACGGGGACGACCATTTTCAGCTGGCGATACGGTGCCAGCGGCTGCCCTGAGCTCGCCGTCGTGCATGCCACTTCGCGGCGTGCGGGTTCTGCGACGGTGCACTCTTCAAGGCTCTCTTCGGCCGAGCTGCCGGGCACGCTGATCGTCCCCTCGATCGCCGCATCGGCGGCGACCTGCAACCCAGCAGGGAGCGTGTCGGTGATCGTGATCGGATGCGCGAGGCTGGGTGTGAGCGGCGTCTCGCCGAGGTTGCTCGCGTTCGCGACCACGACCGCTTCGCTGCCCCGTTGCAGATAGGTGGGCGCCGAGGTCGAGTCCAACCGCAACACCACTGCCGCATCGGCCCGGGCACAACCCAACATCACGAGCAACCCCGAGAGCAGAGCGGTCGCGACCGGTCGCATCATCCGTGCGACCTCTTGATGCTCTTGGGACGCCGTTCGGTCTTCTTCGCCTTGGGCCCGTAGTCCTTGCGCGCCCGCCGTTCACAAGTCCGGCGCTTGTGCCTGCTCTTGCCCCTGCGACACGCGCGGAGTGCTTTGGTGAGCTGTTGCGCACGGGTGAGCGGCTTCGGTTTGCCGGCCGTGTTCCTCTTGCTCGACGATGCGGGCTGTTGAGCGCCGGTGCCGCCCGCGCCGGCGGTGGCTGTCGGGGGCGTTTCGACGCTCGGCGTGGTCGTGCCGGCAGGTTTGCAGGTGCGTGTGGTTTCGCAGGGGCGCTGCGATGATGTTTCGTTCGTGAGACAGGGAGAGCCGCTGGTGCAGACGCGCGCGTCATACAGGTCGTAGTTGGTGTCCCGATCGGCGGCGACCAACGGCTGGGCGGTGACAAAGAACGCGCTGTCGCCGGTTTCGCTGGCTTCCACGAACGCTGATTCCTGTTGGGCGCTGCCCGACGAGATCAGCGACACGCACCCCTGCGCTTCGGCGCAGCTGCCCACGCCATCGGGCTCGAACTGGTAGACGTCCTCTTTGCCATTGCTGGCCTGCGGCAGGAGCTCGTCCGGGCTGTCAAAGAACAGCCGCCCGCTGTTCGACAGATAGCGGGGCTGGTGGGTGGCGGTGTCCAGGCCGAGGGGGGTCCAGCCCGGGATGTTGCCGGCGAGATACTGGCCGAGCCAGTCGCCGCGCCGATCGACGACCAGACCCAGCCCTTCACCCGAGAAGGGGGTGTCGAGCACACCGCTGGAGGGGCCGTTCTGGTTACAGGAGACACAGGTCAGCTGGCCGGTGCCGGCCTGGTAGAGGTAGACCTCCTGGTCGCGCACACCCGGGTTGTTCGCATCTTGGTTGTCATAGCCGGTGAGGGGCTGCTGGGACATGAACGCGAGGTATTCCCCGTCGGGGGAGACGCGAGCGGTGAGATCGGCGAGGTCGGGGCGGGGCTCCACGTGCGAGCCTTCTTTGCCCGAGCCTTTCAGGCTGCCCCAATCCCCCGAGTCTTCGTCCGAGAGCGAGGCAATGAAGCTGGTCGCGCCGTCGTGCCAGATGTAGAGGTTGCAGGTCGCGCCGGCTGGTGGCGTTTCCTGGGCGATGTGGGTGCAGTCGCCCGGTTTCGCTCCCCGTGCGAGCACGCCGTTGGCGACGAAGTACACGCTTTCGCCGTTTTCGCTGATCCCCAAAACCAGGTTGAGCACGTCCGCGCTGCCCCCCGAGGGGCTCGACGTGAGATCTTTCAGCGAGCAGGACGGTTTGCCTGCGGTTTCGCTGATTTCGCACTCGTACAGGTCGGCCTGGTTGTTCAAGGCGCCGAACACCGGCCGCTGGGCCGATTCGGGGGTGAGCGGGGCGGTGTCGGTGAAGAACACCTTCGACCCGTCGGGCGTGGCCGCTTGGAAGCCGACTTCGCTTTCTTCGCCGACCGGTTCGCCCACCCCCTGCGCGGCGTTCAGCTGCAAGGTCTGCCCGGTCCGGGTGTCGCGCATGTACAGGCGGTGGTATTCGGCGACTTCATAGGGTTCTTCGATCCCGACGCCGGAGAAGATCACCCGCGACCCGTCCGTGGAGATCGCGCCGCGGAGATTGGTGCCTTCATCACCGAGCTGCGGTTCCTCGCCGACTTCCCCGTTGCCGGACGGCTGTCCGTTCGGGAGCACGCTCACCAGCTGAAAGCCGCCGCCCGGTTCTGCCTCGTACAGCCCGGGCGCTGATCCCGACAGCAGCGAGACGCTCGCTTCGAAGATCACGTGGGCCAGTTCCGGCGTGGCGTCCACGAAATCGAGGCGTCCACCGAACCGGGTCTTTTCCCCGGGGCCGGTTTCGCTCGTGATCTGTGCCGGTGTGACGAGCGGCGCATACCCAGGCGCAAGGAACGCCTCGTTGGCCTGCGCGGCCGCGTCCGCCCTCGTTTCGCCCGCTTCTGGCGTCAGCCCGGGGTCATCGCGCCAATACAGCGTCTTTTCGCTCGAACCGGGCGCCAACGGCGGCGCTTCCAACGGTTCGGCCGCGCTGGCCGCCGGCGTCTGCACGAGGCTCAACGCAAGATCTTCGGAAAAAGCTCGGAACTCGGCGGCTTCGCCGATTTTCAAACCTTCACCCCGTTCATGCGGCGTGACCAGATCTTCCACGCCCCAGCCCGCGCTCGTGCGCGCCGACAGCACCTGCGTCGGTTCCAACGCACGATTCCCATCGGGTTCGGCCACCACCGGCCCATTCGCGACGTAGGCGATGGCTTCGCCGTTCTGCGAAGCCTGGATCAGGCCGCCTTCGCGCGACAGCGGTTCGATGCTCGCGCCGTCCTTTTCGGGAGGGGAGACGAGCTCCCACGCACGCCCGTCGGCCAACAACCCCTGAGACCTGGGTAGCGTTTCGAATGTCTTCACGCTCTGCTCGTCTTCGGCCTGCCCGAGACCGTTGGCGGCGAGCACCCGGTAGTGATAGGTGGCGCCCGGCGTGAGCCCCTGCAGCGTCACGCTGACCGCCCGCGAGCCGAAGCCGCCGCCGATGTCCGTCCCGGGAGCAGCCGGAAGATCCGCGCAGCCCTGCGGTTCGCTCGCGCAGTCGGCCGTGCCGTACTGGAAGTAGTAGTGCGTGTCGGCGCCCTCCGGGTCGATCTGCGCCGTCAGCTGCGCTTCACCGGGCGCGATGTTCTGCGCCGTCAGGTCTTCCACGACCGGCGGGCCGGCACGTTCCGGCGTGAACACGTCGACGCTGTCGCCGGCTCCGTCGATCGCGAACACGTCCCCCGTCTTCGAGTCGACCGCGACGCCCATGCCGTCTTGCAGCTCGCCCGTACCGATCCGCTGCACCGGAGCGCCATCGCGATCGAACACGCCGATCGACCCGCCGTTCTCGACGTACACATCCCCCGCGGCCGCGGCGCCCAACGGGCTGGCTTCGCTACTGGCCTGATCGACAGCGACGGCGCTGGTGCTCTGCGGGTCGAGCTCCCCGATCAGCGGGTTCGTCGCGCCGCCCAATAGTTCCGCGGCGTTGACCTTCGCCGCCACCACCGAGCGCGCGTAAACGCCTTCGGCCGGTTCCCTTTCTTCGGCCTTTTCCCGTTCGATCACCGCCGGGCATTCTTCTTCACCGCTGAGCAGTTCACGATCGACATAGAAGTCTTCGCCCAGACCGTCCACGCCGAACCCCGACTTCGGACAAGCGATCGCCGAATACAGCACCGGTTCCACCAGCACCGGCGGACTCGCATCGGTGAACCCTTCGATCACACCCTCTTCTTCTTCTTCCCCACGATAGACCCACACCCGCCCCTGCAGATCCGAGGCCAGCCCATCCAGCTCGCCTTCTTCTTCGACCGGCACCCGCCCCTCTGCCTTTTCGCCATCCGCCGCAAAACGCTGCACATCCGGACGTTTCGCCGAGGCATCAGCACCCACGAACACCGTTTCAGCGCCCCCCGGCGAGTTGTCCACCGTGATCGGCCCGGCTTCCTTCAGCTGCCCCTTACCAACACCGCCAACACCAGCCAGGCAACCGCTCGTGCAGACCTCGTATTCGCTTTTCCCATCGCTCACGCCCCAACCCCATGCCGCGACGAATTCCTCGCCCGCCAGTTCGTCGTGAGCGCCCAGCATAGGCCTGAACTGCTCTATCCGATCGTTGCCGCGATCCACCACATAGACGTCGCCCGTCGCTTCACTGACGGCGATGCCCGCGGCTTCATCGTGCTTGAACGTCCCGTTTTCGAAACGAAACTCGCCCGCGCCTTCGCCCTCACCCCCAAACGAGAACGCGAAAACATGCCCGCGCTGATCCAAACCCCACGCCGACGCTGCCCCCCACAGCACGACCCCGCTCACGAATACGCACAGCACCGCAGCCAGATGCCCCAGCCCGAGCCCGAACATCCTGCGCAGATCCGCCCTTGCCATATCAGTTCTCATGACGTATCCGAGCGTGCTCGCCACGGAGCGTGCATGGACGCGACGACACATCCACGCACGCTCCCGATCGACACCGGCGCCCAGCAACCGCCCAGCTGCCTTGCGCTCGGCCTCGCGTCACGCCGCCGCTAGGCGACCGTGTTCACCTCGAGCGCTTCTTCATCGATCTGGACGTTTGTGATCGTCTGGCCGGCCTGTTCGTAGGCCGCGCCGGGACCGCCTATTTTGCTCATCAGGACGTCCTTGACCTTTTCGGTTTTCGACGTGTAATAGTATTCCGGTTTCTGTTTGCCCTTTTTCGCCGTGAACTTCTCTTCGATTTTCGTTTCCATTTTGTTCGCGGGGATGTTGGTAAGCACCGAGCCCTTGACTTTTGCGGCCGCGGGTCCGCATTCGAATTCGGCAAACAATTCGGTCGCCTGCGGTACCAGGTCGATCGCGACCTTCTTACTGTATTTTTCCCACACCAAGGTGCCGGCCAACGGGTTCGTCACGATTTCGCCTTCTTTGGCCCCCACGGTGGCGCATTTGAAACCGCCCGATTCACATCCGGTGAAGGTTACCGCCACATTGCCAACCGTGGTGGGAGACGTGAATTCTCCGTGCGACACCTCAGTTTTGCACGTCACCTGGGCTATGTTCACTGTTTCCAGCGTTCCAGCGCCGCCGGTGCCCGAAAACTTCTTCTTCACAGCACCAGATTCCCATTCAAAACTGCCGACCTTTTTACCTTTCGCCAGCTTCGTACAAACATTGTTCGTATATTTACCGCTCGCATGTGAGACGCAACGGCCGATTTCCGGCGGCTGCGCCCACGCGCTCGCTACTGCCAGCGAACCCATCGCCAACGCTGCCACAACACAAAGTCCTATGAGCTTCAAACGACTCATGGCACACTCCTTTTCCCTCTTAGCGGTCCCAAAGATCCCTTGCCATCCATTGGAGACGCGGTGGGGCCTGCCGCCAAGTGCGGCAGGCCCCGCCACGGATTAACCTACTCCAAACCCTGTGCTAGCTAACTATTCATACAGGTTGTAATAAGGGATGCCACCTTCGCGGAGACCTTCTACGACGAGTTCGCTGTTCGCGATCTGGAACGCTCCGGTCAGGACACTGGTGTTGTGACCGGACGGCGAGGGCAATTCAAGAGCCGCATCCAACGCCGCATCAGCGCCGTTATAGATGCCGCAGCCCTGCACTCCTGGCGCCGCATATGTGTTGTTGACGAGTACCGCACCCGTGACTTCCGCCACGGCACCTTCACCGTGCGATCTGACTTTCCCGGTGTGCCCGTGGATCGGTACGTTCGGCGGTTCGGGGTTCGTTTCTCCCGAAATAAACGACACCACGATCGGATCGGCGGTCGACCCGTTGTAGCAGTCTTCGCCGAGGAACTTGTTGCGCAGATGGATCATCACCGGGAAAGTAAACGCCGGTTCGGATTCCCCAGTTTCGTCCAGCGTCGCTTTCGAGTCCACGACAATGTCTTGCGCCGGTCCCGCGAGTTCGATCGTCGCGGTCACAGCCGTCGACCCGCCGTTGGCCAAATATTCTTCGTACCGCTGCTTTTCTTTTTCTGGCAAGAGTTCCGCATCGATATCTTCGGTAAGACTCGGGGCCGGCTGCGCGACCGGCACTATCGTTTTCCCATTCAATGCCGGCGCCAAGGGTTTAATGTACGAAGGTTCATTTTCGAGCATACCTCCCTGCAAGACGACCGGCTTTGCATAATGTACGGTCACCTTGCCGGCTTGGAAGTACGATTCCGAGGTCGTCGCGCCATAGATGCACCCATCTACGCCGGGGTAGTTTGTGCTGCAGACTCCAAAGAATTTCTGCCAGGGATGGGTCTTTTCTTCCTTCTTTGCGCGCTTTTCCTCTGCCTTTTGATTCTTTGCTTCTTCTTTTTCATGCTGTTTTTGTGCTTTGCATTCTTCGTTGCATCCGCCCGCGAGCGCCGGCGAGGCGACCACGAGCACCGTCGCTGTCATGGCAAACACGGCCGCCAGACAGAGTCCCAGTATCCTTACACGTCTCACTTTTCCACTACTCCTTTTCCTCTCGGTGATGTCGACCGATCACGCGAGCACTCGCGTTGACGAGCACTTGCGCCCGATCGTCTGTAACCGCAGGCGGCGACTCGAAGGCAGGCCCTCTCGGACGGGCTCGATGCCGTTCGCCTGCGCTCAACGGCGTGCGTCACGCGCGTCGCGCGACGCCCCGCCGAGAAGCTCTCCAGTTCGCGCCTCACTCGGCGCTCCTTACGGCCGCGCCCCGTGCCGCGCTGGCTCCACCGCGGCCGGTATCGGCCAACGAGCGCAGCGGCATCGTGTTCAGCACGCGCCGGCCCGCGCCCGTCAGCAGCCATTCGTTCGGCTCGCCATAGGCCGCCCCCAGCCCGACGTTCTCGACCAGCCCGCGCTGCTCGAGCCGGCTGAGCAGCTTCGAGGTCTGGCCCTCGTCGCGCAGCCCCGCCGCGTCGGCGATCTCGCGATTGTTCGACCGCGGTGCCTCCCCAATCGCGCTCAGCACGCGCGTCGTGCGGTACGTCGCGCGCACCGGCTGCCCGGGCTGTGCCGGCGCGTCGCCTGCCGCGTACGAGGTCGAGATGAACGACATCAGCGACGGCGCGAGTGCCGCCAGCAAATGCCGGGGCTGATCGAGCAGCCGCGCGCGCACACCCGAGACCACCCCACCGACCACCAGCTCGGCCACGACCCCCGGCGACGGGCTGAATCCGGGCGGCCGGACCGCCTGCTGCGCCGCAGCGTCAGACTGAATCTCGCGGGCGAGCGCCCCCGCCAGCGCGGTCAAAGCCCGCTGCCGACGCTCGGCAACCGCCACCGTCGCCAGCGGCGGCTCCAGGATCAAAAAGCGCGCCCACGCCGGCTCAGCATCGAAGAACTCGAGCGCCGCAATCAAGCTCGCGCGCACCCGCTCGCGCCACCCGCGCTGCGACGTGGCAGCATCGGCGATCACCCGCGCAAGACGCGCGACACCCTCATCGAACGCCGCAAGCACACGCTCCTCGACACTCCCGAGAACGTCGCCTGGAGTGAGCTGTATATCGGTGAAACTTGGAGCCCCCGTCCGAACCAGACGGGGGTCACTCAGGGGCAGCGGCCTTTATTTTCGGGGTTTCTTGACAGGCCCTTGACAAAGATTCCGGGATATGTTCTCATTCTTCCCACAAAGCTGTAGGTGTCCTTGGGGAGCTGAGAGCGCCGGCACATGCTGGTTCGGTCGGTGACGGCCGTGGGCGCGCTCGCCGAGGAGCACCGAGCGGGATCGCGAGAGGGAAGATCGAGGGAGAACGGGAAGCGGGGATGAACGCGAGGATGCGACTGAATCGCGCTGTACTGCCGTCTTATCCGGTCGGCACCGGCAGCTCGAACACCCTCCAGAGCGGAGATCGCGACCAGCTCGAAGCCCAGCGCGCCAGCCTCCTCGAGGCCACCGTGCAGGCGCTCGCCGGCGACGGTGACCCCCGTCTGGTTCGGTCCCGGGCCTAGCTGTAATCCCGCACCAGAGCAAGGATTTTCGCGGAGCTTCCCACGGCCTTCCCACACGCCGGCGCGAGCGGCGCGCCCGGGAGCCGAAACGCGAGCCTACGCAGCCAACGCCTCGCGCAGGGCACTGGCTGCCAGATGAGCGGGCGGCCAAGTGAGCTGCAGATCGCCCTCGCGCTCGAGCGCACGCCCAACGTCCATGAGCTCCAGCCCGATCACGGCGCCCCGCTCGTCGTATTCGACCGTGTGCCCCTCCGCCGTCTCGAGCGCCTTGGCAGGTTGGCCGTTCGGCTCTCCTACGTGCAGATACAGCACGTCGCCACGCGCGTCGTAATCGTGATAGTCGAAATCGATGCCGGCGATCGTGATCATCATGATTGCGTTGCCCGAGGGTGGTTGTCCTGCACAACCGCGGTCACCACCCAGGCAGGCTCCTCGTTGAAGTCTACGACGACCCGCAGCCAACGCCCCGGCTCGAGAGCCGTCAGCGCTTGCGCGCCGCTCGTTCGCAGTTGGCCCGCTTGGCACGCGCGTGGCTGTGCGCTTTGCGGCAGGCCTTCAGTGCGCGGGCGAGCTTCTGGCGGCGGGTGAGCTTGCGGGTTTTGCTGGCTTTGACGGCGGTGCAGCCTTGGACTGAGACCTTGACGGTGTCGGTCAGCCGGCTGCCGTTCTGGCCGGTGAGCGCGGCGGGGATCATGAGGTGTTGGCCGCAGAGGCTGTAGTGGTCCTTGAGCGGCAGGTTGGTCGTGAGCGCTGAGTGGGGTCCCTCGGGGAGTGTGGCTTGGACGGTTTCGAAGGGAACGTCTGGCACCGACTGGAACGACGAGGTGGTGATGCCTTTTTTGATGGCGGTCTGGCCGTCGAGGATCACGGTGATGCCTTCGCCCTGCAGCACCAGCTCGGCGTCGGGCCACGCGGCGTTGCCGTGCGAGACCAGGTAGATCGGACCGCTCAGCGCGTTCTTCAGCACAGGGGTGTGCACGGTGGCGGCGCCGATCACCGAGCCTTCGTCGCAGTTGGCCGGATTTGCTTCGAACACGGCGGCGACACAGGCTTTCTGGATCGTCGTCAGCCGTGCGGGCAGCGTGGCGGGGATCGTCAGGATCGTCTTGGCGACATGCGCTTCCCCTGCTCTGGACTTGAAGGTGAGCGCGAGGCTGGCGCCGTCCGCTTTGCTGGTCCTGCCCGCGGTCGCAGCGCTGACGCCGACATGGAAGGGTAGGGCCGCGCAGTTGCTGGTGTTGAACGGGTAGGACGCGCTGCTGGTGGCGCCCTGGCTGCCGGTCAGGGTCGCGGTGATCGGGCCGGGGTTGCAGCTGGTCGGGTTGAACTCGAACCCGGGCCGGTCGACCGTCACCTGCAACTGTTTGATCTGCGAGGGCACCCCTTTGACCAGTTGAGGGATGGGATCGGAGTTGATCGTGACCGCGGCTGTGTGCGGGTCGACTTCGATGCGCGAGCGCACCGTGACGGTGCCGAGGTTGAACGGGCCGGCGACGGCGGGGGTGATGACCTCGATCCCGAACGGCGCGCCCTCATAAGGGCCGGTTAGATATACCCGTCCCGGGAGCTCATACGGTTCCGGGCCATAGCCGGCGCTCGCGAGGGAATGGCCGATCAGGCTTTCGGGACCGCACCGTTCTTCTGCTGCCAGGGGTTCGGGACAGGGCATGAGCGACGCCAGGATCGCCGCGATCCCGGTGGGCAGGTGCACACTCAGCGACGCCAGACGCTGATCGCCATCCGGGTCGCCGAGCGTCAAGCTGAAGGACGTGAACGCGCCCGCCTGGGGGCTCGCGGAGCCTGCTATCAGGGTTGGAGCGAACGGCAGCGGGTTCGCGCAGGACTGGCCTTCCGCTCCGCTTGTGATCTGAAACGCAGCTTCACGGGTCAGCGGCGTCGCACTCGACCACGGTGTGAACGACGCCAACGTGCTGTAGCTGCCACACAACGGTGGCGTGCTGAGCGACGCGCGAGCACCTTCGAAGAACCGCAGGTGCAACGCTTCGAAGGGAACCTGCGGCGTTTCGTTGAACGTGCTGGTCACCTGGCCGGTCTGTTCGTTCAACGACACCTGGCCGGCGAGCTTCACCCGGATCCCCAGCGCCGGATCTTCAGCGACCAGGTAAAGCGCGAACAGCGACCCGAACGGGTTGTCGGTCTGCTGCGCGATGTAGACGGCGCCTTCCAGTTCATGCGAGAGGTCGGGCGACTTGATGTCGACCAGCCCCACCTTCGAAGCTTCCGGACATGCCGCCGGCGCCGCCGAGAACCGCAAAGGTTCACTCACACCGGCGGTGTCGGGCAGGAACGGGTCTGCGCTGCCGCCGCGGCCTTCATAGCCGATCTCGCTCTCCGAACAGGCTTCCAGCCCGTTGGCGGCCGACGGGCTGAGCTGCACGCCTTCCGGCAACGTCACAGTCGTCGAGCGCACGGCCGACTCGCCGAGGCCGTGTTGTTCGGCGGGGAGCTCGATGTTGACGTTCAGCCCGGCGGGGGTGCTCGCGCTCGCCACGGTCGCGCCCGGAGCCTGCCCTTCCTGTTCTTCCACAGGCTCGGTGCCGATCGTGGGGTTGAACGACACTTCACCGCAATCCTGCAGCGCGCCGAGCGGTTCACCGAGGTTGTTCTGGAACGAGAACGTTTCTTCAAGGGTCGGGCCTGTCCATGCCTGGCCGTTCATGCGGGTGGCCAGCCCCCCCAGACACGAGGTGGGGAGCGTCAGGAACGGTGTGCTCGAGCGTTCTTTGGGTGGTGTGCAGGTTTCACCGTTTACTTCGGTCTGGCGGATGCAGGCCCAGCCGCGCGAGCCGTCATGTGCCGCGTTCTCGGGTTCGCCCCACAGAGTCACGCGACTGGAGAGCAGCTGTGCGGCCTGTGTGGTGTTGTGGATGCTGACGTTCACGCCGTAGTCCCCGCCGGTGCGCACGCTGGTGTCGAGGATGATCGGGACCTGGGTGTCCTCCAGGCCGAAGCGTGCCGGCTCGCCCGGGGCCGGGACCAGGTTGAACACGGGGACCGGTTCGGTGAGCTCGGGCAATGGCGGGCTGGGCAGCGTCAATGTGATCAGCGCGACGCCGATCGCCGCGTCGGCGGGGCAGGCGTTGACGTTGTTCGCTCCGATGCTCGAGAAGTCCACGTCCGAGCATTGCGGGATCGCCTGCGGATCGCCTAGCAGGCCCGGTGGCAGTTCGAAGTTGAGGTTGCGCGCAAGCGCGGGCGCGGCCGGGTTCAGCACTGCCTGGCCTTCGCCTAACGGTGCGAGCGTCTCGTTCAGATCCAGCGTGGTGGTCAGCTGAAACGGATGCGAGCCCGCACGGACGTCGCTTTCACCGTTTTCTTCTTCGGGCGCGAGCTCGTAGCGTTCTACCCCGAACGGCGTGGGTTCGCCGCCAACCGTGATCGGCCGGCTTTCGGCCGGCGGAGCGGGCAGTTCCGGGCCGCCGCCGGCCGGTTCGCCGCCGCTTACGCCCACGGTGTTCAACTCGCCGCTGGCGGCGCCCGCTTCCAGTTCGACGGGGATGACGATCTTCAGCTCGGTGTATGGCGCCAGCGGTTGGGTCGTGGCGATCGTCCGACAGGCGATCTGCTTGCGCGCCGGTTCTTGAATGGTGCAGCTCAGGAAGCTCCTCGCTTCGCTGCGTTCGGGCGCTTCCAGCTTGGCTTCGACCATGCCGGCGCTGACTCCCTCGGACACGCGGACGTGGGCGGGCAGCGTGTCGGTCAGCGTGACCGGGTGCGGACCATCCCCTTCGACCTGGGCGTCGCCGAGGTTGCTCGCGGTCGCGATGATCCGCGCTTCCTTGCCCGGGACGAGCGCGGTCGGCGCGGAGTTGGAGTCCAGCCGCCAGATCGCGCTGCCCGCGAGCGCCGGCGGGCATCCCGCCAGCCCGGACACACCCGCGACCAGCACGCCGAACAGCAAGCGCATCGCCGTCGTCCGCCGTGCCGCTTGCCACACGCTCGGACGTTCGTCCCGCAAGGCGCTCACCGGTGACTCCCCTTCCTCGCGTGCCTGCCGGTCCTTTTCGCCTTCGCCTTCGGGCCGTAGTGCTTGCGTGCGAGCTTGTCGCACGCCAAGCGCTTGTGCCGGTTGCGGTCGTTGCGGCATTTCGCGAGCGCTTTGGCGAGCCGTTGCGCTCTCGTGAGTGGTTTGGACTTGCTCGCTGTTTTCGGTTTGCCTGTGGGTGTGGGTTGCTGCGTGTTTGTGCCTGCAGGGCCGGGGGTGCTGGTGGCGGGCGTTTCGAAGCTCGGGGGCGGGGCGGTCCCGGGTTTGCAGGTTTTCGAGGTTTCGCAGGGCCGCTGCGAGGATTCTTGACTGGTCAGACAGGGCGAGCTGGTGGTGCAGACGCGGGCGTCGTACAGGTCGTAGTTGGTGTCGTCGTCTGCGGCGACGAGCGGCTGAGCGGTTGTGAAGAATGCGTTTTCGCCGGTTTCGCTTGCTTCCACGAAAGCGGATTCCTGCTGTGCGCTGCCGGAGGAGATCAGCGACACGCACCCCTGCGCTTCGCCGCAGCTGCCGAGGTGGTCAGGCTCGTACTCATAGACGTCCTCCTTGCCGTTGACGGCTTGCGGGACGAGCTGATCGGGGCTGTCGAAGAACAGCCGGCCGCTGCTTGAGAGGTAGCGGGGCTGGTGCACGGCGCCGTCGATCCCCAAGGGTGTCCAGCCCGGAACGCTTCCCGCGAGATACTCCCCCAGCCAGTCCTGGCGGCGGTCGACGAGCAGCCCGATCCCTTCGCCGGCCAGCGGCGTGTCGAGCACCCCGGTCGAGGGACCGTTGGGGTTGCAGGAGGCGCAGGTCAGCAGGCCGCTGGCGGCGTCATACAGGTAGACCTCCTGATCGCGCGTGCCGGGTTCACGCGCGTCCCGGTTGTCATAGCCGGTGAGGGGCTGCTGTGACATGAACGCGAGGTATTCCCCGTTCGGGGAGACGCCGGCGGTGAGGTCGGCCAGGTCGGGGCGGGGCTCGACGTTCGCGCCCTCGCGACCCGAGCCTTTCAGGCTGCCTCAATCCCCCGAGTCTTCATCGGACAGCGCGGCGATGAAGCTGATCGTCCCTTCATGCCAACGGTAGAGGTTGCAGGTCGCGCCCGCCGGCGCTTCTTGCTGAGACTGGTGCACGCAATCCCCCGGTTTCGCTCCCGGCGCGAGCACGCCGTTGGCGACGAAGTACGCGCTCGAGCCGTCTTCGCTGATCCCGGCGATCACGTTGAGCACGTCCGCGCCGCCACCGGATGGCATCGGCGTGAGGTCTTTGAGATCGCACGAGAGGCGACCGGCGGTTTCGGTGATCTCGCACTCGTACAGGTCGGCCGGGTTGTCCGTCTCGCCGAATACCGGCCGCTGCGCGGATTCCGGCGTGAGCGGCGCGGTGTCGGTGAAGAACACCCTGCTGCCGTCGCTGCTCGCCGCCTGGAAGCCGACTTCGCTTTCTTCGCCGACCGGTTCGGTGACGCCCTGCGCGGCGTTGACCTGCACCGTCTGGCCGGTCCGCGTGTCGTGCATGTACAGCCGGTGGTATTCGCCGGATTCGCTGTTTTCTTCGAGCCCGGCGCTGTAGAAGAACACACGCGACCCATCAGCGGAGACCGCGCCGCGCACGTTCGTGTTTTCATACCCGAGCTGCGGTTCATCGCGCAGTTCCGCGTTCCCGGCCGCCGTCCCGTCCGGCAGCACGCTCACCAGCTGGAAGCCGCCGCCGGTTTCGGCCTCGTACAACCCCGACGCCGATCCCGCCAGCAGCGGCACGCCCGCTTCGAAGATCACGTGCGCGAGATCGGGCGTCGCGCCCACGAACCCCAGCTTGCTGCCGAAGCGGCTCCTTTCCCCGCCTTCCGTTTCCGCGGTCACCTCCGACGGGGTCACCAGCGGCGCGAATCCCGGCGCGAGGAACCCGCTGTTCGCCTGCGCCGCCGCGTACGCCTTCGCTTCGCCCGGTTCCGGCGAGATCGCGGGATCGTCGCGCACGTACAACGTCTTTTCGCTAGCACCCGGCGCGAGCGGCGGCGCTTCCAACGGTTCGACCGCCTCGAGCGAGGGCTCCACCAGGCCCAGCGCGAGGTCTTCCGAGAAGAACCGGTACTCGTCCGGGTTTCCCGGCGCGATCCCTTCCCCCTTCCCGTGCGGCGTGGCCACGTCTTCAGAGGACCAGCCCTGCGTTGAGCGGCTGGCGAGCACCTGCGTAGGTTCCGGCGCGCGGCTGCCGCCCGGTTCTGCGACGACCGGGCCGTTCGTCACGTACGCGATCGCTTCCCCATTCGCGGCGGCCTGGATCAGGCCGCCTTCTTTGGAGAGCGGTTCGATGCTCGCGCCGTCCTTTTCCGCCGGGGAGACCAGCTCCCACGCGCGACCATCGGCCAGCAGCCCCTGCGAGGAAGGCAGCGTTTCGAACGTCCCCTGCCGCTGCTCGCCTTCGGCCTGACCGAGCGCGCTGGCGGCGAGCACACGGTAGTAGTAGGTCGTGCCCGGCGTCAGACCCCGCAGCGTCACGCTCACTTCTTGAGCGCCGAAGCCCGCGCCGAGATCCGCACCCGGCGCGGCCGGCACGTCGGTGCACCCCGCCGGTTCGCTCGCGCAATCGACCGTGCCGTACTGGAAGTAGTAGCGGGTATCCGACCCGTTCGCATCCACCGAAGCCGACAGCTGCACTTCGCCGGGCGTGACGTTCCGCGCAGACAGGTCTTCCACCACCGGCTTGGACGCCGGTTCAGGCTCGAACACCCTGACCTCGTCCGCGCCGGCGTCCACCACGAACACGTCTCCCGTGTTGGAATCGACCGCGATCCCCATACCCCCTTCGAGGACGCCCGCGCCCAGTGTCTGCACTAACGCGCCGTGGCGGTCGAACACCGCGATCGACCCGCCGTTCTCGACGTACACGTCGCCGTTCGCTGCTTCGCCCAGCGGCGTGGCTTCGCCGCTGGCCTGGTCGACCGCGACCGCGCTCGTGTCCCGCCAGTCCAGCCCGCCGGTCAGCGGGTTGCTGACGCCGGCCAGCAGTTCCGCGGCGTTCACCTCGGCCGTGACCACGGGCCGCGCATAGACGCCTTCGGCCGGTTCCTTTTCTTCGGCCTTTTCCAGTTCGACGGCCGCCGGACATTCTTCTTCGCCGGTCAACAGTTCGCGATCGAGATAGAAGTCTTCCCCCAGCGCATCGACGCCGAACCCCGGTTTCGCGCACGCGATCGCCGAGTACAACACCGGTTCCACCAGCACCGGCGGGCTCGCGTCACTGAAGCCTTCGATCACGCCCGTGCCTTCTTCTTCACCGCGATAGACCCACACCCGCCCTTGCCGATCCGTCGCGACGCCATCGAGCGCGCCTTCTTCTTCGACCGGCACCCTCCCCAGCGCCTTTTCCCCATCGGCGGGAAACCGCTGGACGTCGGGCCGTTTCGCCGAGGCGTCCGCGCCCACGAAGACCGCTTCTGCGCCCCCTGGCGTGTTATCCACCGCGACCGGCCCCGCTTCCTTGAACTGGCCCTTGCCGTTGCCCGCCACTCCCGCCCGGCAGGCGCTAGTGCAAACCTCGTATTCCGCTTTGCCGTCGCTCACGCCCCACCCCCACGCAGCGACGAATTCCTCCCCGACCAGTTCGCCCCCGGCACCCAGCCACGGCCTGAACTGCTCGACCCGATCGTTACCCCGATCGACCACGTACACGTCGCCCGTCGCTTCGCTCACGGCGATCCCGGCAGCTTCGCTCACCTTCAACGATGCGCCTTCCAAGCGAAACTGGCCATCGCCTTCGCCCTCGCCCCCGAACGAGAACCCGAGCACATGCCCGCGCTGCTCCAACGCCTCCGCCGGGCACGCACAGATCAGCAGACAGCCCACGACCATGCAAAGCAGCGTCCCGCAGTCACGCTTCATCCTCTTCGTTTCAATGTCCATATGCATGACGCGCCATCCCGCTGGGTCGCTCGAGCAGGCTGCAGGGCATACACGGCCTTAGCAGCCGCGCACGCCCCACTGCAGCCGATCACCGCCTTCCACCTATCCGCTCCACGCGGACCGTGCTGCAACTACGCCTTTGTGTTGATCTCCAGCGCTTCTTCGTCGGTCTGGCTGTTGTTGATCGTCTGGCCGGACTGTTCGAATTCGGCCGCGGGTCCTCCGAGTTTGGCGAGCAGCACGTCCTTTACCTTTTCGGTTTTCGAGGTGTAATAGTATTCTGGTTTCTGCTTGCCGTACTTGGCGCTGAACTTCTCTTCGAACGTCGTCTGTGCTTTGTTCACCGGCAGCGGCGCGAGCACCGAGCCCTTAACTTTCGCGTTCGCGGGACCACACTGGAATTCGACGAACAGTTCCGTGCTCTGCGGCACCAGATCGATCGCGACCTTCTTGGCATACTTTTCCCACACGACCGTGCCCGCCAGCAGGTTCGTCGCGATTTCGCCTTCTTTGGCACCAGTGCTGATGCATTTGTAGCCAGCCGATTCGCACCCCGTGAACGTGACATTGACGTTGCCGACCGTTTTGCTGGACGTGAGTTCGCCGGCCGATTTCTCGGCTTTGCATGTCACGATCGCGCGATTGACAGTTTCAAGCGTCCCAACCCCCCCCACCCCGGTGAACTTCTTCTTTGACGCGCCAGGCTCCCATTCGAAACTGCCCACCTTTTTCCCTTTCGCTGCCTTCGTGCAGACGTTGTTCGTATATGTACCGCCTGAATGTGACACGCAGCGCCCGATTTCCGGCGCTTCCGCCCACGCCGCGCTCGCGACGAAAGCGCTTGCTACGATGGCTGCGGTCGTCACCAAGCCCAAACATTTCAGTTTCATCTCGTTCTCCCTCTTTCTTTCGCGAGCGGACTGGGCCCGTCGCCGATCACGACGGGCCCAAGCCCTTCCTTAGTAACCCTGTCGCAATTCCAGCCTACGGTTCTGTCGGCGGACGGAACGGCGGGTAGTAGTAGTGCATACGCGGCACGGGTTCCAAAAACACTTCTTCGAGGGCCAGGCCTCCGAGCTGGAAGTTGCCGACCAGCTCTGTCGTGTTGCTGCCGGCCGGGGAGGGCAACCCCAGGCCCGCGTTGACTGCCGCATCAGCCTGTCCTTCAACGCCACAGCCCTGCACCCCAGGCGCCGCATAACTGTTGTTGACCAATACCGCGTGCTGAACTTCGACGACGTAACCGCGACCCCAGGATGTCAGGCGACCCGCAGAGCCATGAATCGGTGTGTTCGGCGGTTCCGGACTTGTTTCACCGCTCGTAAACGGAACGACGATCGGACTCGCCGTGGAGCCGTCGTAGCAATTCTTACCCAGGAACGGGTTGCTGATATGGATCATGATCGGGAACACGAACGCATCCCCAGTTTCCGATCGCTCGCCCGCCGGCCCGATAACGACGTGGCTCGTTGGCGTTGCGAGTTCGACTGTCTCAGTCGTCTTCGTCGACTTGCCGGCGGCCAAATATGCTTCGTACCGTGCCTTTTCGGCTGCGGGCAGCAGTTCTGCGTCAATGCCTTCGGTCAGGGTCGGCCCCGGCTCCGCCTGCGGCACAATGGTCTTACCATTAACGGCAGGGACCATAGTTTTGCATTCCGGTTCGCCGTATTCTGCTTCGCACGCTTCCCCGTTAGCGGTGCCGCCCTGCAGGATGACCGGCTTCTTGAAATAGACGGTCGCCTTACCGGCCTGGAAGTACGATTCCGAGCCCGCTTCTCCGTAAATGCACCCTTCCTGTCCTTCCACGGAGGGGAGGAGAGGACAGTTGCCGAAGTATTTTTCCCATGGGTGCAACTTTTCTTCCTTCTTGTTTGCCGCGGCGCGTTCCTTTTCGTAGCTTTTCAGTTCCTTTTCGTATTTTTTCTGCGCTTGGCATTCTTCGTCGCACTTGGCAAACGCCGGCGACGCGACGACCAAAGTCGTTGCCGTCATCGCGAATACAGCCGCGAGGCAAAGCCCCAGTATCCTTACACGTCTCACTGTTCCACTACTCCTTTTCCTCTCGGTGATGTCGACCACCGGCAGCGGCTCCCGCCTTGGCGAGCACCTGCCGCTGGTCGTCTGCAACCGCAGGCGATGAATCGCGGACGTGCCCCTGGCGAGCACCCGCGGGTAATCCACCTGCCCTCAACGGCGTGCGTCACGCGCGTCGCGCGACGCCCCGCCGAGAAGCTCTCCAGAGTCGCTCTCACGCGACGCCCCTGACCGCCATACCCCGCGCCGTCCTGTCCCGTCCGGGGGCGCTCTCAGCGGGCGAACGCGGCGCCGCGTTTTCCAACGTGCGCCGGCCCACACCCGTCAGCAGCCATTCGTTCGGTTCGCCATAGGCCGCCCCAAGCCCGACGTTCTCGATCAGACCCCGCTGCTCGAGCCGGCTCAGCAGCTTCGAGGTCTGCCCCTCGTCCCGCAGCCCGGCTGCCTCCGCGATCTCGCGATTGTTCGACCGCGGGGCCTCCGCAATCGCGCACAGCACCCGCGTCGTGCGGTACGTCGCGCGCACAGGTTGCCCGGGCTGTGCCGGGGCGTCGCCCGCCGCGTACGACGTCGAGATGAACGACATCAGCGACGGCGCCAGCGCCGCCAGCGAATGCCGGGGCTGATCGAGCAGCCGCGCGCGCACACCCGAGACCACCCCACCGACCACCAGCTCGGCCACGACCCCCGGCGACGGGCTGAATCCGCGCGGCCGGACCGCCTGCTGCGCCGCAGCGTCAGACTGAATCTCGCGGGCGAGCGCCCCCGCCAGCGCGGTCAAAGCCCGCTGCCGACGCTCGGCAACCGCCACCGTCGCCAGCGGCGGCTCCAGGATCAAGAAGCGCGCCCACGCCGGCTCGGAGTCGAGGAGCTCCAGTGAGGCGATCAGGCTCGCGCGCACGCGTTCGCGCCAGCCGCGCCGCGACCTCGCCGCGTCGGCGATCACCTGCGCGAGCCGTGTGACACACTCGTCGAACGCGGCCAGCACACCCTCCTCTGCGCTCCCGAAGACGTCGAGCAGAGCCTCTTGCAAATGGGTTAAATTCGCGGCCTCCGTATGATCTAGACGGGGGTCACTCGCGCCCCAGAACCCCTGTTTTCAGGGTTTCTTGACAGGCCCTTGACAAAGTTTGCGGGATATGTTCTCATTCTTCCCACAGAAGCTGGGGAGTGAGCTTGGGGACCGCGGCGCCACCGTGGGGGACACGGATTGGTGGCGGTGAACTGCGCCCCGGCCGCGGGACACCGAGAGGGACTGTGAGAGGGAAACGTGAGGGAACCGGGAGCGAGGATGAGGGCGAAGGTACAGGTGAATTCGACCGCCAGACGCTCCTACGAGGTCGCCTGCGCGAGCTCCAACACGCTCGCCTGCGGTGATCACCGACGGCTGGAGGCAACGCGCACCGATCTGATCGAGGCGACCGTCGAGGCGCTCGCCGGCGGCAGTGTTCCCCGTCTAGATCAGTCGCGGGCCCGTCCGTAAACCCGCATCGCCATTGGGTTTTTCGCGGGGCTTCCCACGAACGTCCCACAAGCTCGTCGCTTCGCAGGCCCCGGGCGCCGGCGCCACGTCCCCGCGTGGCGCATCCGATCCCAGCGCAGCCCGGTGCCGCGGCAGAGGTCGAGCCCGCTCATGCGCGCGCTAGCGCTTCCACGGAAAGCGCACGTCTCCCAGCGTATGGACCTCGGGCTCGAGCGCGACCCCGAAGCGCTCGAGCACGCGCCGCCGTCCTTCGGCCATCACCGCCATCACGTCTGCTGTGGTGGCGCCACCGACGTTCTCCACGAAGTTCGCGTGCTTGAGCGCCAGACGGGCGCCACCCACGCGCACCCCGTTGCAACCGGCCTCGGCCAGCAGCTGGCCGGCGGTGCGGCCCTGCGCCCGGGGATCGTCCGAGTTCTTGAAGGTCGAGCCGAACGTCTTGATGCCCTGCGGCTGGGCCTCGTGGCGACGCGCGCGCATCTGCGCGAGCGTCTGTTTCACCGTCTCGGGGTCGGACCGATCGAGCGCCAGCTCCGCACGCGTGACGATTTCGCCCTCGCGCAGGTTCGAGCTGCGATAGGCCAGGCCCAGCTCGCCCGGACCGCGGCGCTCGACGCCCGCGACGGTCGCGATCTCGACCCAGGCGAGCGACCGCTGGAGCTCTCCCCCGTATGCGTTCGCGTTCATCCTGACCGCTCCGCCGACGGTGCCCGGGATGTTCACGCCGAACTCGATCCCGGACAGGCCGACTCGCGCCGAGCGCGCCGCGACCGCCGGCAGGCGCGCGCCGCCTCCGCACAGGATCCGCGTGTCCTCGACGGCGATCTCGGCGAGCCCGCGGTTGAGCTTGATCACCAGACCGCGCACGCCCGTGTCCGCCACGAGCAGGTTCGAGCCCGAGCCGAGCACGGAAAGCGGCAGGCGCTTGGCCTGCGCCCAGCGCAGCAGCTCGAGCAGCTCGGCCTCGCTGCCGGCGCGCGCGAACCATTCGGCCGGACCGCCGGTCCTCACGGTGGTCATGTTCGCGAGCAGGATCTCGCCGCGCACGCCCGCCGGAGTGCCCGCGTAGCTGATGCTCACGCTCGCACCAGTGCGCGCGCCAGCTCGTCGACGTCGCCGGCGCCCATCACGACACAGAGATCGCCCTGCCGCAGCAGCGCGCGCACGGCGGGCTCGGCGTCGGCGAACGTCGGCAGCCAGTAGACGGCTCGCCCGGCGCCGGCCTCGGCGGCCGCTTCGGCCACCAGCAGGCCGCTGACGCCCGGATGCTCCCGCCCGCGCTCGCGCGCCGGATACACGTCGAGCACCACGGCCACGTCGGCATTGTCGATCAGCGCGGCGCCCAGCTCGCGCGCGAACATGCGCGTGCGCGAGTACAGGTGCGGCTGAAAGACCGCGACCAGCCGCTTCGGCGCGAGCGTACGGGCCGCCGTCAGCGTCGCCGCCACCTCGCTCGGGTGATGCGCGTAGTCGTCGTACACCCGCGCTCCGCTCGCGCTCGTGCCCAGCGGCTGAAAGCGCCGCTCCGCCCCGCGAAAGCGCGCCAGTCCGGCGATCGCCCCCTCGGCAGCGGCGCCCGCAAGCATCGCGGCCTCCAGCGCCGCGCGCGCGTTGAGCGCGTTGTGCTCTCCCGGCACGGCAAGTCGCACCTCATGTCCATGCCAGTCGAAGCGCTGCTCGATCCGAGGCCCGTCCGCGCCGGCGCCCTCGTCGCCCGAACGACTCACTTCGGCCACGCCGCCCGCTCCCGCATCACCCCCACCGTCGATCCCCGACCGACCCGCTCGATCGACGGTCACGCGCTTTGGCTCGGGCGTCCCGTAGGCCACCAGCTCCGCCGCGCCCGGCGCCAGCTCCAGCAGCTCCGGGCGCTCCCACACGACGATCGCGCGGCCCGCGCGCGCGAGCAGCTGCCGAAACGCCTCGCGCACCTGCGCAAGCGTTCCGAACGTCGCGTGGTGGTCGAGCTCGACGTTGGTGAGCACGGCGATCTCGAAGCTCAGCTCGAGCATCGAGCGGTCCGACTCGTCGGCCTCGACCACCAGCCAGTCGCCCTCGCCGCTCCAGTGCGCGTTCGCCAGCCCTGGGCCGACGGCCCCGCCGATCAGCCAGTCGGGGTGGGTGCCCGCGCCGCACAGCGCGTACACGAGCATCGAGGCCGTGGTGGTCTTGCCGTGCGTGCCCGCCACCGCGATCGTGCGCCGCAGCCCGGTGAGCTCGGCCAGCAGCTGCGCGCGCGAGCGCTCGGGCAGGCCGCGCGCGCGTGCCGCCGCGCGCTCGGGGTTGTCCTCGGGGACCGCGCTCGAGTAGACCAGCTCGACGTTCTCGCCGGCCGGCAGGTTGGCGGCGTCGTGCTCGCCGATCCTCGCCTGCAGCACGCCGTCGGTGGCGAGCCGCTCCGAGTAGGGCGACGCGCGGCGATCCGAGCCGCTGACCTGCGCTCCGAGCGCCGCGGCGGCCCGCGCGTAGCCGCTCATCCCCGCGCCCGCCACGCCCACGAAGTGGATCGTCCGTCCGCTCCACGGGCGCGCCGGCGCGGCACGCTCGGCCGCCGGCGCCGTGCGCTCCGCCGCGATGCCTCCTGGCTGCGCTGTGCTCATGCCCCGGCCGCCCGCAGCAGCTCGCCGGCGACCTCGCGCGCCGCCTCGGGCCGGGCCAGCGCGCTCGACGCGCGCGCCATCGCCGCGCGTCGCGGCCGGTCGGCCAGCAGCTCGGCGACCTCGCCTGTCAGCCGCTCCGCGCTCAGCTCGCCGTCGGGGATCACCACCGCGGCGCCGGCGTCGGCCATCCAGCGCGCGTTGGCGCTCTGATGGTCGGCGCTGGCATGCGGGTAGGGGATCAGGATCGCCGGCAGCCCACAGGCCGCGATCTCGAACACCGAGCCGCCGGAGCGCGCGACCACGAGGTCGGCGGCCGCCAGCGCCTGCGCGAACTGCTCGAGCTCGAGGTACTCGCGCAGGTCATACCCGGCAGGGAGCGCACGCGCGGACAGCTCCGCGTGGTCGCGGCGTCCGGCGATGTGCAGCACCCGCACGGCGCCCTCGCCCGGCGGCGTCGGCGGCGCGTCTTCCGCGCCCGCGCCTGCGGCTGGCCCGACACGCACGCCCGCGCCGGCAGGCGCGCCCGCCCGCACCAGCTCGGCCAACCCGTCGAGCGCCGCCAGGTTGATCGAACGCGCGCCCAGCGATCCGCCGAACACGAGCACGCACGTCTGCTCCGGGGCGATCCCGAAATGCGCGCGCGCGCTCGCCCGGTCCGTGTCCGCGGGCCGGACCGGCCGCCCGGTGACGCGGTAGCGCGCGCCGTCGCGATCGGCCAGCGGGAACGCCAGGCACACGCGGCGCGCGGCGGGCGCCAGCAGCCGGTTGGTGACACCCAGATGACTGTCGGCCTCGCTCAGCACCAGCGGGATGCGCAGTCCCAGCGCGGCCAGCCCGACCGGACCCGCCACGTAGCCGCCTCCGCCGAGCACCGCGTCGGGGCGCAGCTCGCGCAGCAGGCCGATCGCGCGGGGCAGCGCGAGCGCGGCGCGTCCGAGCGCGCGCGCGGCGCGCAACGGGTTGCTGCGGCTGAGACCTTCGACCGAGAGCTCGCGCAGCGGATAGCCGGCGCGCGGCACCAGCTCGCGCTCCGCGCGGTCGCCGCCGATGAACGTGACCTCGGCGCCGTCAGCTCGCAGCGCGTCGGCCACCGCCAGCGCGGGAGCCACGTGCCCTGCCGTGCCTCCCGTCGCGATCACGATCCTGCTCGCGCTCATTGCTCAATCCTGCCGCTTTTCGCGCGCGGCGCGCCGCCTCGTTGCGCTCGCGCCGGGCCGAGCCCGACCCAACCGCCCGCACGTGCGCCGTTCCACCGGCGGCGACGTTCAGCAGCAGACCCATCGCGGCGAGCGTCATCACCATGCTGCTCGAGCCGTAGGAGACGAGCGGCAGCGGCACGCCGGTCAGCGGCGCGAGTCCGAGCACTGCGAACGCGTTCAGCACCGCCTGCGAGACGATCAGCGAGGTCACGCCGACGGCGATCAGCGCGCTGTGCAGGCTGCGCGCCGATCGCGCCGCACGCAGACCGGCGTAAGCGATCAGCCCGTAGAGGAACAGCAGCCCGAGCACGCCGACGACCCCGAGCTCCTCGGCGATCACCGCCAGGATGAAGTCGGTCGAGGCCTCGGGCAGGTAGAAGATCTTCTGCACGGACTGGCCGGGCCCGACCCCGAACAGGCCGCCCGAGCCGATCGCGATCTGGCCCTGGACCGCCTGAAAGCCGCTCGTCGAGGCGTGCGCCCACGGGTCGATGAACGAGGTCAGGCGTGCCCGCTCGTACGGTTGGACCACCGCGAAGAGCAGCACCATCGCGCAGACGACCCCGGCGATGATCGCGAGGTTGCGCCCCGGGATGCCCGCCGCCACCAGCAGTGCCGCGGTCGTGAACGCGATCGTCATCGCCGTGCCGAGATCGGGCTCCGTCGCCACCAGCAGGCACGCGCAGCCCACCACGGTCAGCAGCGGCCGGGCAAGCGCGCGCAGGTCGTTTACGCGCTTGGGTCGGCGCGCCAGCAGCGTCGCCGCGTACAGCACGAGCGCGAGCTTCAGCAGCTCCGAGGGCTGGAACTGCAGCGAGCCTGGCCCGATCCAGCGCCGCGCCCCGTTGACCGCGACGCCGACGTGGGGGATGTGCACCGCCAGCACCAGCGCGAACGACACGCCCAGCAGCGGTCCCACGATCCCCTGCACTCTGGCCACGCCGTCGCGCGCCAGCACGCGCATCAGCACCAGGCCGATCGCGGCGAACGCCAGGAACCTGATCAGGTCGGAGGCGCCGTCGCCTTCGCCGGAGAGCAGCGCCGTCGCCGAGGTGGCGCTGTAGACCATCACCGCGCCGAACGCCAGCAGGCACATCGTCGCTGTGATCAGGATGCGGTGCTCGAGCGAGTGTCGCGCGGCCGGCGCGCGCGTCGGGCGACGGCCGGCGCTCTTCGCGCGGCGGGCAGCGAACGGCGCCGGCAACGTGCGCCGTGCTGCGGATGCAGGCATCCGTGCCAACTTCGACGTCTGCCGCCGGATGCCTTCATTGCGTCGCCGTCAGCTCCGCGCACCGCTCACCCGCTTCAGACCCTCGTCCCCGAGTCCCTCGCGATCCCGCCCGGCGCCGAGCCTTATCCCAGCGCGATCACCAACTCGCGGAAGCGCTCGCCGCGGGCTTCGAAGTCCGCGAACTGATCGAAGCTGGCGCAGGCCGGCGACAGCAGGACCACGTCTCCGGGCGCCGCCGCGCCTGCGGCGGCAGCCAGCGCCCGCTCGAGCTGTCCGCATTCGTGCACCGTTATGCCGGCCCTGTCGAGGGCGCCGGCGATCAGACCGGCGTCTTCGCCGATCAGGTAGACGGCGCGACAGCTCGCGCCCACAGGCCCCTGCAGGGCTGAGAAATCCTGTCCCTTGCCCTGGCCGCCGAGGATCAGGTGCACGGGCGCTCCGGGAAAGGCCTCGAGCGCCACCAGCGTGCTCGCCACGTTCGTGGCCTTGGAGTCGTTCACGTACAGGACCCCGTGCCGGTGCGCGACCTCCTCGAGGCGGTGCGCAACGCCGGCGAACGTGCGCAGACCCTCGCGCACCGCCTCGGGTTCCAGTCCGCGGGCCAGGCAAACCGCCGCAGCGGCCATCGCGTTCTGAACGTTGTGCTTGCCGCGCAGTCTCAGTTCGGACGTGTTCAAGAACGGCCTGCCCTGCCAGCAGATCGTCGAGCCGCGATCCGCCCCGAGCCCCGCGCCCTCCACCACAACGCCGGCATCCTCGGCCGCGGCGCGCTGATCCAGCGTGACGGACGCCGCGCCTGCCCCACCGCCCCCGTCGGGAAGCTCCCCACCAAAGCTCACCAACCGCCCGGCTCCCCGCGTCCGCGCCGGAATCTCGAAACCCACCGGCACGACCGCGATGTCACCGTCTTGCTGGCGCGCGAAGATCTGGAGCTTCGCGTCCCGATAGGCCTCGAACGTGCCGTGCCGGTCGAGATGGTCGGGAGCGATGTTCAGCAGCACCGCCGCCTCGGGCGCGAAATCGATCGCGTCCTCGAGCTGGAACGACGATGCCTCACAGACGATCGAGACGTCGCCGTCCACCTCGCCCACGAGCCCGCTCAGCGCCGCGCCGACGTTGCCGGCCACGGCCACGGGCAGCCCGGCCGTGCGGTAGATGTGGCCGATCAGCTCGACGGTGGTGGTCTTGCCGTTGGTGCCGGTGACGGCGATCAGTTCGTTCTCAAGCAGCCGCCAGCCCAGCTCGAGCTCGCCCAGCACGGGCAGCCCACGCGCGCGCGCGCGCGCGATCACGGGCGCCTGCGCGGGCACGCCTGGGCTCTTGACGATCGTCCCCACCCGATCCAGCAGCGCGATCCCGTCCTCGCCCAGGTGCAGCTCGACCCCCGCGTCGGCCAGCGCCTGCAAGTCGGCCGGAGCGCCGGCGTCCACGCCGATCACCGTCTCGCCGCGCGCGCGCAGCGCCAGCGCGGCGGCGATGCCCGAGCGCGCCAGGCCCACGATCAGATAGGGGCCCGCGGGCAGCGGCGGGCGCGGCTTCACCGGGTGCTCGCTTTCACTTGGCGGCGCCTCCTGGAGTGATCACGCCGGCCGGCGCATGCTCATCGCTTCACCTAACGAATGCTCTGGTGGTAGATGGTGAAGCCGATCGCGCAGAAGATCGCGGCGACGATCCAGAAGCGCAGGATGATCTTCGTCTCCGACCAGCCCTTGAGCTCGAAGTGGTGATGGATCGGAGCCATCAGGAACAGGCGCCGGCGCGTGGTCTGGAACGAGATCACCTGGATCACGACCGACAGCGCCTCCATCACGAAGATCCCGCCGAGCAGGATCAGCAGCACCTCGGTGTGGGTCATCACCGCGAGCCCCGCGATCGCGCCGCCGAGCCCGAGCGAGCCGGTGTCGCCCATGAAGATCGTCGCGGGAAACGCGTTGAACCACAGGAAGCCGATGCACGCTCCCACCAGGCAGCCGGCGAGCATCGCCAGATCGAAGTCTTCCGTCACGAACGCGATCGCGATGTAGGCCAGCAGCACGATCGCCGCGCAGCCGGCGGCCAGGCCGTCGAGGCCGTCGGTCAGGTTGACCGCGCTGGTCGTTCCCGCGAGCACCAGATAGATCAGCACGGGGTAGAACGGCCCGAGGTCGATCGAGTAGTCGACGACGCGCAGGCGCAGCGTGCTGGCGAGATGGGCCTCGTGGCTGGCGATGAACCACAGCCCCAGGGAGATCGCGATCGTGACCGCGAGCTTGGTGCGGGCACGCAGGCCGAGCGAGCGCCGTTTCGCCAGCTTCGTGTAGTCATCCGCGAAGCCCAGCAGGGCGCAGGCGATCGCCGTGGCGAACACGCCCACCGAGCGCCATTCGAAGTCGGTCAGAATCAGGAACGGCACCGACACCGCGATGAACAGGATCACGCCGCCCATCGTCGGCGTACCGGCCTTCACCAGGTGGCCCTGAGGCCCGTCCTCGCGAATCTGCTGGCCGAACTCGCGGCGGCGCAGGAACTCGATGAACTTGGGGCTCAGGAAGATGCAGATGAGCAGCGCGGCGGTGCCGCCGATCAGGATCCGGCCCATTCAGCCCCCGCCAGCCCGCGCGTGCTCCGGGGTACGTGCGAGCGTCTGCGCGACGCGCTCCAGGCCGACGCCGCGCGAGCCCTTGACGAGCACGGTGTCCCCTGCCAGCAGCAGCTGCGCGACCAGCTCGGCGGCGCGCTGTGCGTCGGGCGCTGCACGCTGTTCGCCGTCGAAGACATCGCCCATCTGCGCGGCCAGCGGGCCGACCGTGACGAGCACGTCCACCCCGCGCTCGGCCGCGTAGGCGCCGATCTGGCGGTGCAGCTCGGGGCCTTCGGGGCCCAGCTCGAGCATGTCGCCGAGCACCGCCACGCGCCGGCCCTGCGCGCTCGCGATGAGGTCGTCGATCGCCGCGCGCATGGACATCGGGTTGGCGTTGTAGCAGTCGTCGATCAGCACGATCTCCCCGGGGAGCCGCACGTGCTCGCCGCGCAGGCCCGAGAAGCGCACGTCGAGCTCCCCCGAGGGCGTCAGCCCGAGCGCGCGTGCCGCCGCCACCGCCGCCAGCAGGTTGCTGAGGTTGTGTGCCTGCCGGAAGGACGGCCGCAGCTCCATCCGGGCCCGCTCGCGCCCGCTGGATGCGCGATCCTGCGAACGGCCGGCGAGCGGGCGGTCTTCGATCACAACGCCGCCATCGCCGTCGGTGTCGACGAGCCGCACCTCTCCGCGGGGACCGAACGTGATCGTCACCAGATCGTCGCGGCGATGGGGATCGAGCAGTGGCTCATCGGCCGGCAGCACCACGCTCGCGCCGGGCGCCAGGCCGGCGATCAGCTCCGCCTTGGCCGCCGCGACCGCCTCGAGCGAACCGAGCAGCTCGAGATGAACGGGCCCGACGTTGAGGACGACGCCCACCTCGGGCTCGGCGATCTGCGTGAGCGCCGCGATCTGTCCGGGTCCGCGCATCGCCAGCTCCAGCACGAGCGCTTCCGTCCCCGACGGTGCAGCGAGGATCGCCAGCGGCAGGCCGATCTCGGTGTTGAGGTTCTCCGGGCTGCGGGCCACACGCAGGCTGCCCGCCAGCAGCGCGGCGAGGATGTCCTTGGTCGAGGTCTTGCCGGTCGAGCCGGTGATCGCCACCGCGCGCGCGCCCGCGCGGCGCAGCTCGGCGAGCCAGCTGTGCGCGAGCTGCTGCAGGCCGGCGAGCGGATCGCGGTGCGCCAGGATCGCTCGCTGCGCCGCGCGCTCGGGCGATTGCGTGGCCGCGGCTGCCGCCCGCGCGTGCTCGGGTGCGACCAGCACGCCCCAGGCCCCCGCGGCGAGCGCCTGTGCCGCGAACCGGCCTCCGTCCGAGCGTGCACCGCCGAGCCCGACGAACAGCTCGCCCGGCGCGAGCGTGCGCGAGTCGATGCTCACGCCAACGGGCCCGGGCGCAGCGCCCGGCTCGGCGCTCATCGCGCGCTCCGAGATCAGCTCGGCGCCCGCCGCGCGCTCCGAGATCGGCTCGGCGCCCATCGCGCCCTCCGAGATCAGCTCGGCGCCCGCCGCGCGCGCCAGGCGCTCGGCGTCCCAGTCCCTCATCTGGCGGTCCCGCCGCCCGCGTGCGCGATCGCGCGCCCCGCCTCGCGCGTCGGCGCGCCGATCCGGCGGCGCAGAGCCGCGCGCGCGACCTCGACATCGTCGAAGGGGATCTTCGCGCCGCCGGCGAGCTCCTGTCCCTGCTCGTGGCCCTTGCCGGCGATCACGACGATGTCGTGGCGCTCGGCCAGCGCGATCGCGCGATCGATCGCGGCGCGGCGATCGACCTCGATCTGCACCGAGGGCGCATCGGCCGGCGCGACACCGGCGACGATCTGCGCGACGATCTCGTGCGGCTGCTCGGAGCGGGGATTGTCGGAGGTCACGATCGTGAGGTCGGCCAGCCGCGCCGAGATCTCGCCCATCTGCGGGCGCTTGCCGCGATCGCGGTCCCCACCGGCACCGAACACGCTGATCACCCGGCCGCCGGCGCCGGTCGGCCGCGACTGCTCGCCGTCGTGCCGCGGTCGTCGCGCACCCGCCGCCTCGCCTGGTCCATCGCCGGCCGGCCCCGATGCGGCGCTGGCTCGCGGGTCGGCGTGGGCGAGCTCGCGCGCGGCGCGCAGCACGTTCTCGAGCGAGTCAGGTGTGTGGGCGTAGTCGACCAGCACGCTGAAGTCCTGACCCTCGTCGACCGGCTCGAAGCGACCGGGCACGCGCACGCCGCGTTCGAGCGCCGCGACCAACGAACCCAGCTCGTGCCCGAGCGCGTGGGCCGCCGCGAGCGCACCGAGCGCGTTCTCGACGTTGAAGCGACCCCGCATGGGCAGCGCCACCTCGCGACCACCCGCCAGCCCGCCGCCGGCGGGCACGTGCAGCGCGAACCGGCAGCCGGCGGCGTCGCAGCGGACATCCGTGGCGCGGTAGTCGGCGGCTTGATCCTCGACGGCGAAGGTGATCGTGTCGTCCCCGAGCTCTTGTGCCAGCCGCCTGCCCCAGGCATTACCGATGTTGATCACGCACACGCCCGGCGCCGTGCCGTCGTCCGGCAGGAACAGCCGGCGCTTGGCTCGGTAGTAGTCCTCCATCGTCGCGTGATAGTCCAGGTGGTCCTGAGTCAGGTTGGTGAACACGCCTGCGGCGAACCTGATTCCGGTTGTGCGCCCCATCGCGAGCGCATGCGAGGACACCTCCATCGCGCAGGCTCCGTCGCCGGCGTCGAGCATCTCGCGAAACAGCGCCTGCAGGTCGACCGCCTCGGGGGTGGTGCGCTGCACCGCGCGCTCGGTGCCGCCGATGATCGACGTGACGGTGCCCAGCAGTCCGGTCTTCACCCCTTCCAGCCCGCCACTCGGTTGTGCGGCCTCGCCGCCGCCCGTGCGCGAGTGATCGCTCTCCCCGGTGGCCCGATCGCCCTGCGCTGCCGAGCCGCGGGCGCTCGCCTGCAGCAGCGCGCGCACGAGAAACGCCGTGGTCGTCTTGCCGTTCGTGCCCGTCACGCCGACGACCTGCAGGCGGCTCGTGGGATCTCCGTTGAAGCGCGCGGCCACCGGGCCCATCGCGGCGCGCGTCGAGGGCACGACGACTTCCGGCACGCCGAGCGAGAGCGGGCGCTCGACGATCAGCGCGGGCGCGCCGGCGCGGACCGCTTGGGCGGCGAAGCTGTGGCCGTCGCTGTGCTCGCCGGGGACGCAGAAGAACAACGTTCCCCGCGTCACCTCGCGGCTGTCGTAGGCAAGGCCCGTGATCTCGGCGTCTGCGGCCGCCGCATCCACGCCGCTGAGCATCCGCAGGCCGGCAACCAGCTCTGCGAGCCTCATCTCTCAGGTCTCCGCCACGACACGACCGAAGTCTAGTTTCCGGCCCCGCTGGAGCCGCGCGGCCGATGCGCGAACGCCGGCGCGCCCGATGCGCGAACGCCGACCCACGCGCGCGCACGCGCGCGCGCTCCGGTTTCAGCTTTGCCCTGATGCCCGGCAGCTTTGCCCTGATGCCCGGCAGCTCGAGCGGCCGCCTATCCCGAGGACGGGATCCGCAGATAGGGCAGGGCGAAGCTCATGATCTGCCCGAACGCGGGCGCGGCGACGGTGCCGCCGTAGATCGAGCCGTTCTGCGGTTCGTCGACGATCACCGCGCACAGCAGCTTGGGGTCGAGCGCGGGAGCGAAGCCGATGAACGAGGCGACGTAGGCGGTTTCCGAGTATTCGCCGGTCGTGGGGTCGATCTTGCTGGCCGTTCCGGTCTTGCCGGCGAGCTGGTAGCCGGGAATCGAGACCTCGCTGGCGGTGCCGTCGGGACCGAGCACGCCCTCGAGCATCTGGCGCAGCTCGGCCGCGGTGGTCGAGGAGATGACGCGGCGGCCGGCCGGCTCGGGCCGGGCGCGGCCGTCGATCGCGTCGATCAGGTGCGGCGGACGCCAGATGCCGCCGTTGGCGATCGCGGCGTAGGCGCTGACCATCTGCATCGGCGTGACGAGCTCGCCCTGGCCGATCGGCAGGTTTCCCATCGAGGAGCCCGAGTATTCGCTCAGCGGCAGCGCGAATCCGGTTTCCTCGCCCGGCAGTTCCACGCCGGTGCGCGCCCCGAAGCCGTAACGGTGCACCCAGCTGTTGAAGCGGGGCGCACCCTCGAGCGCGCCGATCTTGATGGCGCCGACGTTGCTCGACTGCGCCAGGATTTCCGCGGTCGTGAGCGTCTCTTCGCCGTGTTCCTCGGCGTCGTGGATCGTGCGGTTGGCGACCTGGATCTGGTCGGGGATGTCGAACGGCGTGTTGGGCGTGATCAGCCCGGCTTCCAGCGCGCCGGACACCGCCACCACCTTGAAGGTCGAGCCCGGTTCGTAGTTGAACGAGACCGCCCTGTCCTCGAGCGCGCTCGCCGGTGAGGCGCCGGGGTCGTTGGCGTTGACCTGGGGCCAGCTCGCGACCGCCAGCAGAGCGCCGGTCTGCGGGTTCATCACGATCGCGGTGGCGTCTTTCGGGCTGAACACGCGTCCGACCGCGTCCAGCACGTCTTCGGCGCGCTGCTGGATGTTCGCGTCGAGCGTCAGCGTCAACGTCTTGCCCGGCCGCTCCGGTCGCACGTTGCTGATCGACACCGGCTGGCCGCGGGCGTCGCTGACCACGCGTCGCTGGCCCGATTGGCCTTCGAGCAGCGCGTTTTGCGAGTATTCGAGCCCGGACAGGCCCTTGCCTTCGGTGCCGACGAAACCGAGCGCCTGAGCCGCCAGCGCGCCGCGCGGGTAGACGCGGCGCATCGTCGGGCTGGCCGAGATGCCTTCGATGTGCAATCCCATCACGGCGCGGGCCTGCCGATCGGGCAGGCGTCGCGCGAGGTACACGAAGCCCGTGCGCTGGCTGAGCTCGCTCAGCAGTTGTGCCTGCGACTGGCCGAGCAGCGGGGCCAGCTGGCGCGAGGACGCGAGCGGGTCCTTGATCAGGTAGGGGGTCGCCGAGATTTCCTGTGCGGGCTCGGACACCGCCAGATCGACGCCGTTGCGGTCGGTGATCGTGCCGCGCTGGGCGGGCACGGCTTCGACGGTGAGCTGCTGGTTGAGCGCCGCCTGGCGCAGGGCACCGCTGTGCAGCGTGCCCAGGTAGAACGTGCGCAGCGCCGCGAACGCCAGTAGCGCCACGAACAGCGCGAAGATGATCCCGATCCGGCTCTGGACCGTCGTCACCCGCTGTCCGCTTCCGCTTCGCCGACAGTGCTCGCTTGGGCGGGCGTCGTGACTTCGGAGGCTTCGCTTGGCGGGCCTTCAGACGTTTCGGCGGTCGCAGCGGTGGACGTTTCGGCGGTCGCAGCGGTCGACGTTTCGGCGGTCGCAGCGGTGGGTTCTTCTCCGGCGGCCGTGGGAGCGCTCGCGGACCGTTCCGCGTCGGCGTTCAGCGCGGCGACGGCGCGAGCCGCGTCGGCGTTCAATGCGGCCACGGCGTGCGCCACTTCGGCTTCGCCTGTCTGCGCCGACAGGAAGCGCAGCGTTCCAGGCGCGACGAACTGCATCCCCAGCTGAGCCGCCCGCAGCTCGACGGTGTCGGGGTTCTGTGCTTCCGAGGCTTCCACGCTGAGCGCCGAGTTTTCGCGCTGGAGCGCGTTCTCGTGCACGAGCGCGCGTCCGATGCCGGCGTTCAGCTTCAGCAGCGCCAGCTGCATCGTGACGATCCCGATCAAGGCGAAAGCGACCAGGCCGATCCACGCGCGCCCCTTGATCAGGCGATCGAGCAGCGGCAGCTCACTCAGCGCCAGCGCGGGACCGGCGGCCCGGCGCAGGCGCGCCGGGCCCGACACGCGCCGTGGCACACGGGGGGCGATTGCCGGCGCGCGCCGTGGGCGCGGCGTGGACTGCGGCCGGGCGCGCAGGCCCGGGGCGGGCCCCGCCGGGGCCGTCCTGACGCGTGCGGCGGCGGTTGGCGTCATCGCCTGTCTCCGCCCAGCTTGCGCGCGGCGCGCAGTCGCGCCGAGGAGGAGCGCGGGTTGCCGGCGACCTCGCCGGCCGACGGCGCGATCGCGCGGCGCGTGAGCAGGAGCGCTTCGGGCGTGCGCCCGCACGCGCAGACGGGCAGCTCCGGCGGGCAGATGCAGCCGCGCGCGCGGGCGCTCATGAAGCGCTTGACGATCCGGTCCTCGAGCGAGTGAAAGCTGATGCCGGCAAGGACGCCGCCGTCGCGCAGCAGCTCCCACGCAAGCGGCAGCGCTCGCTCGAGCTGGTCGAGCTCGTCGTTGACAGCGATGCGCAGGGCCTGGAAGGTGCGCTTGGCGGGGTGGCCGGCGGCGAAGCGAGCGGGTGCCGGCAGCGCAGCGACGATCGTGTCGACCAGATCGAGCGTCGTCTCGATCGGCGCAGCCTCGCGGCGACGGACGATCGCGCGGGCGATCGCTGCGGAGTGACGCTCCTCGCCGAAATCCCGCAGCGCGCGCGCCAGACGGCGCTGGTCCCAGCGCGCCACGATCTCGCTGGCGGTGAGCTCCTGGTCTGGGTCCATGCGCATGTCGAGCGGCGCGTCATACGAGTAGGAGAAGCCGCGCTCGCGTGTGTCGACCTGCAGCGAGGACATGCCGAGGTCGAAGTAGGCGATGTCGGCCTGCACGCCCTCCGCGGCGAGCCCCTCGAGCGCCTGCGCATAGCTCGCGCGGATGAAGCGCACGGTGCACGCGACCTCCTCGGCGAGCTCCTCGAAGCGCTCCTGCGCGAGCGGGTCGCGATCGATCGCGATCAGCGTGCCATCGGCGCCGAGCCGCTCGGCGATCAGCTGCGCGTGACCGCCGCCGCCGAAGGTGCAGTCGATCGCGGTCTGCCCGGGGCATGGTTCGAGCAGGTCGATCAGCTCGCCCGCGAGCACCGGGACGTGTACGGGTCTCATGTCAAGCAGCATGGTCGACCTGCGCCGTGATCTCCGCGACGCCGCCGAGCAGCGCCGGTCGGTGCTGGTTCCAGCCCGCGCGGTCCCACAGCTCCAGCCGATCGCCGGCGCCCACCACGACGACCTCCTTGACCAGCTGCGCGTGCTCGGCCAGGAAGCTCGGGATCATGATCCGCCCGGCGGCGTCGAGGTCGGCGTCCTGGGAGCTGCCGTAGAAGAAGCGCTCGAGCTCGCTCAGGCGCGTCGACAGCGGCGGCAGCTCGGCGAGCGCGCGCTCGGTGTAGCGCTCGTAGTCCTCCTCGCGCCAGACGCCCACGCACGGCTTCAGATCGACGGGCATCGCCAGCACGGCTCCCTCGGCGAGCGTGGCGCGGTAGCGGGCCGGCACGGTCAGGCGGTTCTTCGCGTCGAGTGTGTGATCGAAGGCGCCTCGAAAGGAGACCATCTCGCTCCGTGTCTCCCAGCCCGCTCCGTCGGTGGAGCGAGCTCCGCAGGTCGAATACCAAGCCGAGGTGGAGGAGTGGGAGGAGCTCCTCCACCCCGGCTCGCTCGCGGCAACGTACCCCACTTTCTCCCACAATGCAACCCTAGTTGCACATTTTTTCCCACACAGCCCTCATGAGGCCGTCGATTTGCCAGAAAAGCCCATCCCCGTGCCGGTTCGCGGCAAACGACGGCGCACGCGCGCGCGTGCGCCTGCGCTGCAGGTGCGCTTGCACGGCCACGGTCTGCAGCGCCGCCTGCAAGCCGGGAGCCGGCGATCGCGACATGCCGGCCGGATACGATCGCAACATGTGGCTCGTGCGCGACGATCGCCGGACGCGCCGGCGGCCTCACGCGGCCGTGGCCGTTGCCTGCGCGCTGGCGCTCGCGATGCTCGCGGGCTGCGGCGGCAGCAGCTCGCCGGGGACGAGCGCCGATCCCGCCGGGGTGGTGCCCGCGGGCGCGCCGATCTACATCGGGGCGATCGTGCGGCCGGCCGGCAGCCTGCAGACCGAGACGCTCGCCGCCGGACGCGCGTTGACCGGCAAGAGCGACCCGTTCGGTCGTCTGGTGAGCGTGCTGCAGACGCCGGGCGCCCCAGCGCTCGACTACGACCACGACGTGGCCCCCTGGCTCGGTCCAAATGCCGGGATGTTCATCACCTCGCTGGGGAGCGCGAGCTCGATCGAAGGTCTGCTCGAGCAGGGGCTCGGCGCCGGTGCATCCGGCTCGGCACAGACGGGTGCCTGGCCGTTCGGCCCGGGCGGCGCCAAGGGCGCGATCGTGCTCGATACGAGCGATCTGAAGAGCGCGGAATCGTTCGTCGCGCAGGAGGCGGCGCACGTGAATGCCCATTCCAGGAGCTATCGCGGCGTCTCCTATCAGGCGAGCAGCGACGGAGACGCGTTCGCCGTGGTCAAGCGGTTCGTCGTGCTCGGCAGCGAAGCGGCCGTGCAGGCGGTGATCGACACGGCCCAGGGTGGGGCGCCGTTGACGAGCAACACGACGTACGGCCGGCTCGTTTCGGTGGCTCCGAGCGATGCGTTGGGACACGTCTACGCCAGCGCCGCCGCGACTCTCGCCGGCGCCGCGATCAACGCGAGCCACCCGGGTTTGCCGTCGCTGTTGGGCACCCTCGCGGGCACGAGCCCTCTGAACGCGTCGCTGGTGCCGGCCGCGGGCTCGTTGGCGCTCGACGCCGATGTCGGAGCGCAGGCTGGTCGCGCGGCGCACACGCCGAGCGGTCTCGTGCGGGCCGCGGCCAAAGGCGGGCCGGCCTTCCGCGCGCTGCCGGGCAACTCCTGGCTGGCGGCGGGCCTCGGCGAAGGCGCGAGCGCGGGCAGCAACCTGAGGGCCCTGCAGGGCGTGCTCTCATACGCGAGCACGCTCGGCGGCCAGGCTGCCGCCGAAGCGGCGGCATCGCCACAGGTGACGCTGAGCGTGCGCGGTCTGATCGAGGGCGTGCTGGCGCCGCTGAAGGCGCTTACCGAGCGAGGCCGGAGCGCGACCAGTTGGATGCGCGATGCGGCGATCTTCGCGAGCGGCACCACGGTGCTCGAACTGAAGGCCGCGATCACGATCGACTCGAGCAGCGCGGCCGCGGCGCGGGCGGCGGTCGCCAGCATGGCGACGGCCCTGCACGGCCAGGGAGCAGAAGCGACCCCGACGACGATCTCGGGCACCGAAGCGGCGGTCGAAGCGAAGGTGAGCGGGCTGCCGGTGACGCTTGCGATCGCCGCCGGGCGCGGCGCGGGTGGCCAGCCGAAACTGGTGATCGGCGTGAGCTCCACGTCCGTGCAGGACGCTTTGCATCCCGCGAGTACGATGGCGAGCTCGAGCGCCCTCACCAGCGCGCAGAGCGCCCTGGGCGCGGGCGTGACGCCGAGCATGAGCGTGAATGTCGTCTCGCTGACGGGCCTGCTCGAAGGAATCGGCCTCGGCGAAGACCCAACGATCGCCCCATTCGCCTCCTACCTGCACGGATCGACACAGCTCTCAGGCGGAGGCGCCACCCCCGCGCCGGGCATCGAACGGCTGCGCGTGGTGCTGGGGCTCAAGCCCGCCTCGGGCTGAGCCCAAACGCGGGTCGAGCTATGCCGGCACCGCCTCGCGGGCCCGCGCTGCCCGGTTCTCGGTCTCGATGATCACCCGGCATGGGCGCTTGCTCAGCAGATAGGCAGCGGTCGGCCCGATGCGCTGCTCGCCGGCGGGCGCATGGATGGTCGACCAGTAGATCACGTCCGAGCCGATCCGCTGCGCTTCTTCGACGAGCGCCGCGCCCGGTTCGCGCGTGCGGATCAGCCCGGTGTGGATCTTGATCCCGAGCCGGCGCGCCTGGATGCGGGCGGACTCGAGCACCGAGCGCCCGTGCGCCTCCTCTTCCTCGAGCCCCGCCTCCAGCGAGAGCTGCCTGGGTACGGGGAGCACGAAGACCGCGTAGACGACGCCGTCCTCGCCGATCAGCTTGGCGGCGCTGGACAGGGCGCTGGCCGAGATGTCATCGCCGAAGATCGGCACGAGCGCCGTGCGATAGCCGAGCGGGTGGAAGTCGGGCGGGCGCTCGGCGCGCGGGAGCGTGTACTGCTTGAGCGGATCGAGCCCCTGCCGGCGGCGATACAGCAGGTAGCCGCCCATGCCGAGGACCATCCACGGGATGCCGACGGTGCGGGCCTCGGGGTGGGTGATCACGACGACGACCCAGACGGTGGCGGTGCCGATGCCGCCGACGACGGCCGTCAGCGGGATCGAGGCGCCGCGGATGCGAACGTTCCACGGCAGCCGGTAGGGGCGCTCGCGGTCGGGGTCCTTGACGCGCAGCGCGATGACGGCGATGTGGGCGATCGTGAACGACAAGAGCGCGCCGAACGAGTAGAGGTTGCCGAGCACGTTCGTGTTGCCGTATCCGACGAGCACGGCGGCCAGAGCCGAGAAGAACACGAGCGTGAACCACGGCGTGCGGTAGCGGGCGTGCAGGCGCGAGAAGATGCTCGGCAGCTGCCGGTGCTCGGCCAGCGACCACGACAGGCGCGAGATCCCGATCATGCCGGCGTTGGTGGCGATGAACAGGATCGTCGCCGCGAGCAGCCCCACGTAGTACTGGGCCAGATGCAGCACCGTGCCGCGCAGGCCGAGCCGCGAGACGATCCCGAGCACGGGGTCGTTCTGAAAGCCGCCGTGACCTTCGACGCCGAGCAGCGTCTGGTACGTGCCCGGATGGCCGTGCACGGCCTCGACGGGGAGCGCCGACAGGGCGATCATCGAGATGCCGAGGTACACGGCGAGCACGGCGAGCACCACCAGGTTGACGGCGCGGGGCACCTGGCGGCCGGGGTCCTTGGCCTCCTCGGCCATGTTCGAGACGGTCTCGATGCCGGTGTAGGCGAGCATCGCGAGCGACAGCGCGAAGATCAGTTCGTGCCAGGTCGGAACGCTGCCGAGATGGACCTGGTCGACGAGCAGCGACGGGTTCAGTACGAGCACCGAGCCGACGATCACCAGCGTGGCCTGGGTCGCGAGATCGACGATCGCGAGGATGAAGTTGAGCTTCGCCGACTCGCCCAGGCCGCGAATGTTCAGCGCCGTGAGCGCGACGATCACGATCAGCCCGCCGATGATGTCGCCGGGGTTTTCGTTCAGCCCGTGCAGGCCCGGGAAGGCGCTCAGATAGTGGGGGACGAAGAACGCCGAGATGGCGATCGTGAGGATGTAGTCGAGGCTCAACGCCCAGCCGGCGAAGAACGAGACGACCTCGTTGAAGGCATGGCGCGCAAACGAGGAGGAGCCGCCCGCCTCCGGAAACATCGCCGCTCCCTCGGCGTAGGTCTTGGCGGTCAGAGCGAACAGGCCGCCCGCAAAGACGAACACGAGCGGCGTGAGCCCAAGCGCATGGGCAGCGACCAGCCCGAGCGCGTAGTAGATCGAGGACCCGACGTTGCCATAGGCGGTGGCAAACAGCCCCGGCACGCCAACAGTGCGCCGCAGTCCCCGCTCCGTGAGTCGAGCCATCCGAGCCCGGAGCCTACCGCCCAGACCGGCTCGCCAGGCCGGAACTTACCCCCCGCGGCGCATCGGACAGCTGCAAAATCTCATGCACTGCCGCGGCCGATGCAGGACTCGGCCATATGATCCCGACGAGAGCCGGGCCAGCGGTCCTCGGCAGGAAACCAAGGTGGTCCCGGCAGGAACGATCCCGGCAGAGAGCGATCATGGACAGAGCGTCGAAACGCCGCGGCAACTACGATTCGGGGGAAGACTTCGTGCTCGAATACGGTGAGCTGCGGTTCACCTTCAACGAGCAGGATTTCTCCCAGCGCTGTGAGCAGGCCGCCCTGCAGCTCGGGTTCGTGGGCGAGCGGCTGAGCGAGGATGAGCTCGAAGACCTCGTGAACCTGGCGGTCAACGGCGAGGTCTACGATCCGGCCTCGGCGCTGGGCGAACACGTCAACGATTGCTGGCCGGAGCTGATCGGGCCGGCCGAGCGCTCGCTGGTGCACTGGCTGCGGCGGCTGGTGTTCAGGGGGGCATGGCTCGATCAGCGCGTCAACGAGGGCGAGCTGGGCGTGGCCTTCGACGAGCGCACGGGCGGATTCATCTACGTGCAGCCTCAGCGCGACGACGAGCCGATCGAGCTGGCGCGCGAGCCCTCCTGGGGCCGGGTCGCCTACCGCACGAGCTCGGGCTAGCCGCGGCGGCCCGCTCGGAGCGGTCGGGCGCAGCCAAGCTATCGGTCGCCTGCGCAGCCCCGGCTGCTAGTCGTGGCGATGCGCGACGGCGGCGGCGCGGGCGTCGGCGATCGCCTTTGCGCCGTCCTGGCCGACGAGCAGCTCGGCCCGCAGGGTGCCGCTGTGGACCAGGTCGAGCGGCGGGCCGGCGGCGCCGGCCAGCTCGGGGTCGAGCGCGATCACCGTCGTCTCGCCGCCGAGCGGCGTCGTGGCGGTGGCCAGGATCGTCAGCGAGCCTCCGTCGCGAAGGTTGCGCGCTGCGACGAGGACCTTGCGCGCGAGCTCCGGCGCGAGGCCGTCGAGCGTGTCGATCGCGACGAGGGCATCGGCTCCGCGCGCGGCGGTGCGCTTGGCGACCTCGATCGCGTGCTCGGCGGCCTGTGCTCGAGCGTCGGGCGAGGCCGCGAAGCTGAGCGCGGCCGCGGGCGCGAGCGAGCCCTCGCCCTCGGTCCACTCCGCGATCTCCTCGGGGCGCACGCCGGCCAGCACGAGCGTGACCTCGAGATCGTCGCGCGTGGCAAGCGATGCGAGCACGCGGCGCAGCAGCTCGGTCTTGCCGGCGCGGGCGGGTCCCGCGATGACCACGCGCGAGCCGCGACCGAACGGAGTGAGCCACTCGATCGCCTCGAGCGTGCGGTCGCCGCCGTCAAGCGCCAGGCGCTCGCTGGGGTAGCTGACGGGACGCTCGTCGTAGCGGACGCCCTCTGAGACCTGATCGGCCGAGGCGCCGTTGATCGCATCGATGCGCACGAGCGATGGATAGCGCTCGGAGCGCCGTGGTGTGCGCACGGGGCCGCTGACGCGGTCGCCGGACACGAGCTCGCAGCGGCGGACCTGGGCGGCGGAGATGTAGACGTCCTCGTCGGAGGCCTCGGGCGGCGCTACGCGCAGGAACGCCGAGCCGTTCCCCAGCAGCTCGACGACGCCCTCCGCGACGCGGGCGCCCTCGGCGGCGCGCGGTGCATCGTCGTCGTCGCGCGAGGCTGGGCCCCGCCCACTACGATCGGCTGGGCCGTCAGCGTGCTCGCGCGAGCGGCGCGAGCGCAAGGTCCGGCGCCGACGCGTGCCACGTCCCCCGGCGCTGTCATCGCGCGCGGAGCGATCGGCTTCGTCGGAGTCTGCGGCGATGTCTGAGGCGGGCGCGTCGGAGGAGGCGCCGCCCTGAGCACGGTCGACGTCGGAGCCGCCGAGGATCGCGTCGACCAGTTCGGCCTTGCGCAGCCGCCGGTAGCCTTCGAGGCCAAGCTGGTCTGCGATGGCGTGCAGATCGGCCAGCGGGCTGTCCTGGAGCTCTGAGCGTTCGAGTACGGCCATTGCCTGCTTTCTCCTTCGATCGGATCGCCATGCAGCCTAGCGTTCGCTGCGGAGTTCCTCGGCGAGCTGCAGATCCCTGCCAGCGTCGAGCTGTCCGCGCAGGGCCATGCGAACCCGGATGAAGTCGGCGGCGGGGGCGATGTCGTGGAGCCGAAAGACCTGGGCGCCTTGGTCGAGTCCGTGGGCGAGGGCCGCCAGCGTGCCGGCGAGCCGTTCGCGCGGGCGGCGGGCGGTGAGGGCGCCGATGAAGTCCTTGCGCGAGATGGCCAGCAGCAGCGGCCGCTCGAGCTCGTGCAGGCGCTCGAGGCTGGCGAGCAATGCGATCGTCTGGGCGGGGGTCTTGGCGAAGTCGGGGCCCGGGTCGAGCAGCAGCTGCTCGAAGCTCATGCCGGCCTGGAGCGAGCGCTCGATGCGGGTGCGCAGGAAGTCGAGCGTGTCGGCGACGACGTCGTCGTAGAGCTCGGGATCTTGCAGTCGCTGCTTGGGTCGGGCGCGGGTGTGCATCAGCACGAGCGCCGCCCCGGTGCGGGCACAGAGCTCGGCGATCGCCGGATCGCGCAGGCCCGAGACGTCGTTGACGATGCTGGCGCCGGCGTCGAGCGCGGCGGCCGCGACCGCGGGCTTGTAGGTGTCGATCGAGACCGTGGCGCCGAGCTCGTGGGCGATCGCGTGAACGAGCGGAAGCGTGCGCTCGATCTCCTGCTCGGGCGGCACCGGCGCGAGCCCGGTGCGCGCGGACTCGCCGCCGACGTCGATGATGTCGGCGCCCGCGGCGATCAGCTCGGCCGCCAGGCGGATGCGCTGGTCGTGGGTGGTGACCGAGCCGTCGTCGCTGAACGAGTCCGGGCTGGCGTTGACGATGCCCATCAGCAGCGGACGCGGGCCGAGCTCGAACGTGCGGTGGCCCGTGCGGAGCACCAGCGGGCCGGGGTTCACAGGCGATCGTCTCGTTGGCGCGATGACCGCCTCACGCGCCGGGCTCACGCGGCCGGGACCTCGCGCGCGGACGCGGCGAGCGTCTCGATCCCCTCGGCTTCGGCCTCGGCGAAATAGCGCTCGGTCTCGGCGCGGGCACGGGCGCCGTCCCATTCCAGCGCGGACGCGAGCACCTCGGCGACGCGGGCGACGCGCGCGGGCTCGGCGCGCAGCTGGCGCGCGGCGAGCAGCGCGAGCCGGGTGCGGCGAAAGAGCGCGTCGCCGACGCTGCGGGCTTGCTCGTGCACGGCCGCTTGGGCGACCTCCGCGAGGATGTCGGGGTGGCCGGGAACGACCGGGTGGGCAAGCTCGGGGCGGTTGCGCGCGAGCGCGAGCACGTCGTGAGCAGCGTGGCCATAGCGAGCTGCGAGCGGGCCATAGGACGTGTCGGGGACGCCCGGCACGGGCTCGAGCTCGGCGGCGTCGATGGCCTGTCCGAGCGGGATCTCGTGGGTGCGGCAGGGGGCGTCGCGGGCGTCGCGCTCGACGAGGCGATCGACGGTCTGCTTGGCCATGCGTCGCCAGGTGGTGAGCTTGCCGCCGGTGATCGTGAGCAGTCCGGAGTTGGCTTCGTAGAGCTCGGCTCGACGCGAGATGTCGGTCGAGCGCTTGGGGTCGCCGCTCGATATCAGCGGCCGCGCGCCGGCGAAGGCGCCGGCCAGGTCGCCGGCGCAGAGCGGGGTTCCGAAGAAGTCGTTGACGGCGCTGAGCAGGTAGTCGATGTCCTCGAGCGGCGCGGGGACGTGCTCGAGCGGGCCCTCGTAGTCACGGTCGGTGGTGCCGACGAGCGTGCGCCCGAGCCAGGGCAGCGCGAAGATCGTGCGCCCGCCCCCGGCGGGGACGATCGCGCCGGCCGTGAGTGGGAGGTCGGTTCGGTCGAGCACCAGGTGCGTGCCGCGGCTGGGCCGGATGTGGGGCAGCGGGGCTCGCTTGGCAACGCCGCTGTCGGCGCGATCGGGCGGATCGGCTTCGAGCGGGTCGGCGTCGGCCGGTCGCGCGGTCAGCATCTCGGCCCAGACGCCGGTGGCGTTGACGACGTTGGCGGCTCGGATCTCGAACGTGGCGCCGGTCTCGCCGTCGCGGGCGCGTACGCCGGCGGTGCGCCCGTCGCGCTCGATCAGCTCGCAGGCGCCGAGGCGGTTGGCGCAGACGGCGCCAAAGCGCTCGGCCTCGCCGAGCACGGTGAGCACCAGGCGGACGTCGTCGGTCTGGCAGTCGTAGAACAGGTAGCCGCTGGTCGGCTCGCGCGGCGCGAGCGCGGGCAGCAACTCGCAGACGTCCTCGCCGGAGACGACGCGGTGGCGCTCGGGGCTCCACGACTCGCCCTCGGCGAGGCGCGCGCGCACGTCCTCTGCGCCGCGCTCATCGGCCTCGCGCGCGCGACGCCCCCGGCGCGGGCGCAGGCGGTCGCGGTCGACCGACATGACGTCGTAGAGGTTCAGCCCTACGCCGACCAGGCGATCGGGGCGGGCGCCGTCGAAGGCGGCGACCACGAGCGGCAAGGGGCGCACGAGGTGGGGCGCGAGCGCGACCATCAGCTGGCGCTCGAGCAGGGCCTCGCGGACGAGTGCGAGGTCGAGCTGCTGCAGGTAGCGCAGGCCGCCGTGCACGAGCTTGCTCGACCGGCTGGAGGTGCCGGCCGCGAAGTCGGAGCGCTCGAGCAGCGCGACGCTGAAGCCGCGCGTGGCGGCGTCGAGCGCGACGCCGGCGCCGGTGATGCCGCCGCCGATGACGGCCAGATCGAACTCGTTGGAGGACATCGCCGCGAGAGCCTGGGCTCGGTCGATCACGCTTCGCAGTCTCGCACGCCTGCCGGCTCATGCTGAGACCCGGGCCGGCGGATGGGCGCGCGCGGGCCGGTGCCTGCGCGGCCGCTTGCGGCCGCGGTCCGACGGCGCGATCGCGCCGCGCGCGCCCACAGCGATCCCCGAGCTCAGGTAGCCGGCGACGGCCGGCGCGGAGATCCGCGTGTAGACCCCGGCAAAGCCCGGTTCTGCACAGCCCGCGCCGAAGTCCACGAGCCCTACGAGCACGTAGTCTTCGGGCGGGCGGGCCGGAGTGTCGCGATCGACGACGAGCGGGCCGCCGCTGTCCCCGTAGCAGGAGTCCGCGGGCGGCTGCGAGCTACCGGCACAGATCATGCCGGGGGTGATGCGCTGTTCGATCGGGGCGTACTCTTCGGCGCAAAGACGTTCGGGAACGAGCGGGACGCGCGCCGACTGCAGCGTGCTGCGGTAGGACTGGGCGTGCGACGGGACGGCGCTCGTATCGCCCCAGCCGCTGACGGTGGCGAGCGTGGCGGGAGCCGTGGCCGGCGTGGCGAGCAGAGCCGCGGCAGCCGGTTCGAGCGCGAGCGGCGCGATCGTGTCGACGCCGTTCGGCCGCGGCGCGAGCGCGCCCGGCCACAGAGGCCGCGCCAGCGTTATGACGCCGACGTCGTCGGCGTCGGTCCGCGGGTCGTAGCCGGGGTCGATCGAGACCGCCGCAGCCGGATCGCGCACGCTGCCGGCGCCTGGAGACGCCAGGTTGGTCGCGCCGGCGAGGACCTCGATTTCATCGCCCACCACCCTGTTGCCCTGACCGGCGCCGGCCAGGCAGTGGGCGGCCGTGAGCACGTGTGTTGCGTCGACGATGACTCCGCCGCAGAAGAAGCCGGCGAGCGGCCCGGCGATCGGTTCGAACAGTGCGACCTGAAAGGGGAAGCTCGCGATCGAGGCTTCCGTGCCGCCGACGATGCTTGCGCGCGCGCGGGGCGCGGGTCTCGCGAGCGCCGACGCGGCGGCAGGCGCGTGCAGGACGCCGATCGACGCTCCCCCCAGGAGCGCCAGGCAGGCAAAGCGAAGTGTCCGCCGGCGGCCGGCCGCTGACATCGCCGATCCCCTCCCCCAGCTGCAATCGAGGCCATCCCTCCCCGGCTTACTTGACTATAAGGTACGCCTCGTATTGACACAAATCAGATGCCGAGGTCGAGACAGGCTCGAGCGGCGCAGGAGCGCACACACGCACGAACACATGTAAGGGCCGCCGGCGCAGGAGCGCACACACCCCCACACACACGCATGGGCCGCCGGCGCAGGAGCCCACGCGCGAACACACACGCGTGGGCCGCCGTTTCGGTCAGACCTGCGCGAGCTCGGCGGTGATCTCGCTGACGGCGGTCTTGGCGTCGCCGAACAGCATCGAGGTCTTCGGGTCGAAGTAGAGCTCGTTCTCGATGCCGGCGAAGCCGGGGTTCATCGAGCGCTTGATGACGATGATCGAGCGGGAGTCGTCGACCTCGAGGATCGGCATGCCATAGATCGGCGAGGAGGGGGTGTTGTTGGCGGCGGGGTTGGTGACGTCGTTGGCGCCGATGACGAGCGAGACGTCGGTGCGCTGGAACTCGGCGTTGGCCTCGTCCATCTCCTCGAGCTGGTCGTAGGGGACGTCGGCCTCGGCGAGCAGGACGTTCATGTGGCCGGGCATGCGTCCGGCGACGGGATGGATCGCAAAAGCGACCTCGACGCCGCGGTTTTCGAGCTCTTTGGTGAGCTCGCGGACGGCGTGCTGGGCTTGGGCGACGGCCATGCCGTAGCCCGGCACGATCATCACGCGGCTGGCGTAGGCGAGCTGGATCGCGGCGTCGGCGGCGGTGGTCGATTTGACGGTGCCGGCGTGCTCGCCCGCGCCCTGGGCGCCGGCGACCGCCCCGCCCCCGCCGAAGCCGCCGGCGATGATGGCGGGGATCGAGCGGTTCATGGCGACGGCCATCAGGTTGGTCAGGATCGAGCCGGAGGCGCCGACGATCATGCCGGCCACGATCAGCGCCGGGTTGTCGAGCGCCATGCCGGTGGCGGCGGCGGACAGCCCGGTGCAGGCGTTGAGCATCGAGATGACGACGGGCATGTCGGCGCCGCCGATCGGCAATACGACGGCGTTTCCGAGCAGGGCCGCGATCACGAGCATGGCGATGAACAGCAGTTCGGAGTGGGCGCCGGAGACGAGGTAGACGCCGGCGGCGAGGGCGAGCACGAGCAGCACGAAATTGACGGCCTGTTGCGCGGCCCCGAGCGAGATCGGGCGGCCGGGGATGACTTCCTGGAGCTTGCCGAAGGCGATGTTGGAGCCCCAGAACGAGATCGAGCCGACGATCGCGGCGAAGACCGAGAAGATCGCGACGTAGGTCGGGAGGGCGGGGGTGTGGATGACGATGCCGGTCTGGAACAGGCCGCTGGGGGTTTCGGCGCCGATGTGGACGGTGTGCGAGCCGTAGCTGGAGCCGTGATGGCGGAACTCGACCCACGAGATCAGCGCCACGGCGCCGCCGCCGACGCCGTTGAAGAGCGCGACCATCTGGGGCATCGCAGTCATCTTCACCTGGCGGGCCGCGGGCACTCCGACGGCGACGCCGAGCGCGATGCCGAGCGCGATCAGGCCCCAGTTGCCCTCGCCGGGGTAGAGCAGCGTGGCGATGACCGCGATCGCCATGCCGACGGCGGCGGTGCGGTTGCCGCGCACGGCGGTGGTGGGGCCGGCGAGGCCGCGCAGGCCCTGGATGAACAGGGCGAAGGCGATGATGTAGAGGACGTAGATGAAGCTTTCGCTCTGCAGGACGCTCGTGGCGAGGACGGGCGCGGCTAGGAAGTCCGCCACGGGGTTCACGAGCCCTGCCCGTCCTCACCGGAGGCGTCTGCGCCGGCGCTTCCCTCCTCGGCGCCCCCACGCTGCGCCCCGCCGGCATCCTGCGCACCGCCGCCCGCACCCTCCAACCCGCCGCCCGCACCCTGCACACCGCCACCCGCACCCTCCAGCCCACCGCCCGCACCCCGCGGCCTGCCGCCCGCCCCGGTTGAGCCGGATTTGCCGGTGTCGGCCGGCTTGGGTCTGGACTTGAACATCTCGAGCATGCGGTCGGTGACGAGGAAGCCGCCGACGATGTTGATCGTGCCGAAGGCGACGGCGATGACGAGCAGGGCCTTGCTGAGCGTGTCGAGGCCGGTCAGGCCGAGCAGGAGCAGGCCGCCGAGCAGGACGATGCCGTGGATGGCGTTGGTGCCGGACATGAGCGGCGTGTGGAGCGTGTTGGGGACCTTCGAGATCACGACGAAGCCGACGAAGCCGGCGAGCACGAGGATCGCGAGGTTGGTGGTGAGGGTGCTGGCGAGGATCATTGGGGGCCTCCGTGAGGCAAGCTGCGGTCGCGGTGTCCGTCGGGGCTCATGCGCTGGGTCCCGTGTCGGCGTCGACCGCGGCGTGGGCGCCGGCGTGAACGATCTGGCCGTCGCGGACGATGCAGGCGCCGGCGACGATCTCGTCGTCGAAGTCGAGGTGCAGGCTGCCGTCGTCCCCCACGAACAGCTCGAGCAGCGCGAGGACGTTGCGGGCGAAGAGCTGCGAGGCGTGTTGGGGCATCTGGGCCGGCAGGTTGAGCGGCGCGAGGATGCGGATGTCGTGCCGGACGACGGTTTCGCCGGGAGAGGAGCACTCGCAGTTGCCGCCGGATTCGCCGGCGAGGTCGACGATGACCGAGCCGGGGCGCATGCCGCGGACGGCGTCCTCGGTGACGAGCTTGGGAGCGGGCCGGCCGGGGACGAGCGCGGTGGTGATGACGACGTCGAAGGTCTTGATGGCGTCGGTGAGGGCCTGCTGCTGGGCGAGGCGCTCCTCGGCGGTGAGCTCGCGGGCGTAGCCGCCCTCGCCGCTGGCGTGCAGGCCGAGGTCGAGCCATTGGGCGCCGAGCGACTGGACCTGCTCGGCGACCTCGGGGCGGACGTCGTAGCCGGTGGTGCGCGCGCCCAGGCGCCGGGCGGTGGCGAGCGCCTGCAGGCCGGCGACGCCGGCCCCGAGCACGAGGACCTTCGCGGGCGGGATGGTGCCGGCGGCGGTCATCAGCATCGGGTAGAAGCGGCCCATGCTGGTGGCGCCGAGGAGCGCGGCCTCGTAGCCGGCGACGTTGCTCTGCGAGGAGAGGGCGTCCATCGACTGGGCGCGGGAGATCCTCGGGATGGCCTCCATCGCGAACGCGGTGGCGCGCGCGTCGGCGAGCGCGCGCGTGGTCTGCGGGCTGGTGAGCGGCGCCAGGAACCCGACGAGGATCGATCCGGGGGCGAGGGCGCGCACTTCCTCGGGGTCGGGCGGCGCGATCTTGACGACCACGTCGGAGCCCCAGATCGCGGTGGTGTCGTCGCTGAGCTGGGCGCCGGCCTCGGCGAAGGCCTGGTCGGGCAGCAGCGCGTCGGCGCCGGCGCCGCGCTGTACGAGGGCGTCGAGTCCTTTGGTGTGCAGCTTGCTGACGACCTCGGGGACGAGCGCCACACGATGCTCCCCCGCCGCGGTCTCCTTCGGAGCTCCGATCCGCATCTGAGGTGCGGGAACGTACCGGATCGGTGCGATGGTCGGCCGTCCGGCGTGCGTGCGGCCCGCCGAGAGGGCGGTCGGGCGGGCGTATGATCGGGACCGGCAGGGCGTCCGGGGCCGTGCTGCGATCGCTGTAAACCCCATGCGCCTGAGGCCGATGTTGCGATGACTGTGAACCTGACGCGTATCTACACGAAGCTCGGCGACGGCGGCGAGACGCACCTGGGCGACATGAGCCGGGTGTCCAAGCTGCATCCGCGCGTGGAGGCGTACGGGACGGTCGATGAGTTGAACGCGACGATCGGCGTGGCGCTGCTGCAGCCGGGGCTGCGGAACGATTTCACCGCCTGGCTGAGACGCGTGCAGAACGATCTTCTCGATGTGGGCGCCGATCTGTCGGTCCCGGGCGGACCGGCCCGCGCTGGCGCCGGCGGGCGCACGCACGCACGCACGCGCGTGGGCCAGCCCGAAGATGCCGACCCGCCCGAGGGCCCAGGCCCACACACGGGCCGCACGGCCGGCGCCGACGAGCGCACGCACACACGTCTGCGCGTGGGCCCCGAGTACACGGCCTGGCTCGAGCGGGCGTGCGACCAGGTGAACGCCGAGCTCGAGCCGCTGCGGTCGTTCGTGATCCCGGGCGGGACGCCGGTGGCCGCGCAGTTGCACGTGTGCCGCACGGTGTGCCGCCGCGCGGAGCGGCGAGCGCTGGCGGTCGAAGACGATTGCAACCCCGAGGTGGTGCGTTACCTGAACCGACTGTCGGATCTGCTGTTCATCCTCAGCCGCGCGGCCAACCAGCCGGACGAGGCGAGCACGGCGGCGGAGTCGCTGTGGGAGCCGGGGGCGCACAATCCGGGCGCTGATCCGAGCGCGCACGGTCCCGGCGGCGGCGCGGGGAACGCTTGATCAGCCGACGGGGTGCTCGGGCCAGTGTCGCTGGGCGGCTCGCAGACCCGCGAGCGCGAGCGCGGTCCACAGGAGCGCGAGCAGATAGCCGCCGAGCACGTCGCTGGGCATGTGCCAGGCGAGGATCAGCAGGGAGCAGCCGACGATTACGGCAAAGGCCGCGCCAAGGGCGGCGACGAGCGGGCGCCAGCGGTGCGGGACGACGAGCACGGCGCATAGGGCGAGCGCGAGCGCGGCACTGGCATGGCCGCTCGGCCACGACGCGGGACCGACGACGGAGGCGCCGATGCGAACGTGGGAATGGGCCGTGAGCGGCTTGAGCAGTTCGGCGGTGAGCGGCGCGAGCGCGAGCACGAGCGCGACCGCCACGGCGAGGCGCGGGCGCCGGCGCAGGAGCGCAAGCGCGATCAGGGCGAGCGCCCAGACGACGAAGAGCGGCGGCTTGAGGAGCGCCAGGACGACGGTCGCGAGCGTGTGGGCACGGGTTTGGTCGAGCAGCGTGAAGTCATAGAGCGCGAGGGCGTCTTTGAACTGGCCGGCCGGCAGGAGCGCCGCGACGACCCACGTGAGCGCCAGGGCGATCAGGCACAGGCCGGCCAGGATCAGCGGTGTGCGAACGGCGGGCTGGCCAGACGGTCGAGCGCCGCGCGCGCGGGGGGCGCGCAGAGGGGCCACATTCGTGTAGGTGGAGCCACCTGCGAGGGACATGCGATGCACGTTAGCGACGATTATTAAGCGTCAGCCGTCGCGGCGCAACCCCGCGATGGGCGCGGGCGGGGTCTGCTCCCAGGCCCGTTCCCAGCGCACGCTCATGCGCGCGCGCGTGCGCGCCAGCAGCCGGGCCAGCTCCGGGCCGAAGGCGAGCGCGAACAGGAAGGTCGAGACGGCATCGGTCAGGTCGAACGGCAGCGCTGCGCCGGCGATCGCCAGGAACGCCGCCGGGGAGTGGCTGGCGCCGATGGTCCACGTGTAGAGGTTCATGATCTCCTTGGCTGCGAGGGCGACGGATCCGCTGGCAAGAGCGAGCGGGACGCGGCCGAGGCGCCGCCGGCTCAGCGCCCCCAGGCCAGCGCCGGCGAGTCCGACCAGTCCCCAGGCGACCATCTGCCAGGGCGTGTAGGGGCCCTGACCGAGCATCACGTTGGAGGCCAGCATGCCGATCGCGCCGACCGCGAATCCGGGCAACGGGCCGAGGGCGTAGCCGACGATGAAGGTGATGGCGGTGATCGGCTTGATGTCGGGAAGCGCGACGAACATGTCGCGACCGAGCGCGGCGACGGCGGCGAGCGTGGCGACGACGGCGACCATCCGCGCCGACGGTCGCGTGCGCTCGTATGCGATCCAACCGGCCGCGAGCACGAGCGCAACCAGCGTGAACGAGGCCGCGGGCCAGCTCACAGGGCCGCCTCGTACGCGAGCTGGGGGGCTTCGGACGCTGCCGCCTTCAGCAGCGCGGCGCCCTCCTCGGGCAGCAGGGCGCCGCCGGCACCGCCGAGCACGCGGGCGGTCTCGGTCGCGAAATACCAGCCCCCAGCGAGCAGCTCGGCGGCCGATCCATCGGCGATTAGACGTCCGTCGGCGAGCAGGATCGTGCGCCGAGCGCAGGCCGCCGCAAACTCGGGGTCGTGGGTGGCCACGATCACAGCCTGCCCGGAGCGGGAGCGACGGCCGAGCTCGCGCGCGAGCTCGGCCTTGGCGGCGCGGTCCATGCCCCGGGTTGGCTCGTCGAGCGCGAGTACCGCCGCGGGCTGGTCGCCGCCGGCGACGATCGCGAGCGCGAGGCGCTGGCGCTCGCCTCCCGAGAGATCGCGCGGGTTGCGCTCGCTCAGGTGCTCGAGGCCGGCGGCGCGCAGATCGCCGGCGCCGAGCTCGTCGCCGACGCGCTCATGCAGGAAGTAGTCGCCTGGGTTCTGGAGCAGCAGCGCGACCCGTCCGGCGCGCTCGATCTTGCCGCGCGTGGGCGCGAGCAGATCGGCGGCGTGGCGGAGCAGCGTCGACTTGCCCGCCCCGTTGCGACCCATCAGCGCGATGCTCTCGCCGGGTTCGAGCGCGAGGTCGACGCCGCGCAGGATCGCCGGCCCGTTGCGCAGCTCGTGCCAGACGCCGCGCAGGCGCAGCGCGGGAGTCGAGCGCCGGGGGGTGCGGTCAGAGCTTCGCAAGGGATCCCGAGAGCCCGCCACGCCCCCCGTGTCCGACCTTTCAGCCACCCCAGAGCGCTCCAAGTCCGCCACGCCACCCACCCCGGAGCGCTCAAAGCCCTCCAAACCTCCCACGTCAGAGCGCTCAAAGCCCTCCAAACCTCTCACGTCAGAGCGCTCAAAGCCCTCCAAGCCACCCACCCCAGCGCTCTGCAAACCCCCCAAACCACCCACGCCGAAGCTCTCCAAGCGGTCCACGGGGCGCTCGTCCGGGAGCAGCCCGCGTGCGCGCAGGGCGGCGCGCGCCTGACGCACACCCGTGGGCAGCGGCCGCAGGCCGGCAAGCGCGAACAGCTGTGCGGCGGGCGTGCGCAGCGCGGGCTGGCTGTGCTCGGCCCAGGCTTGAAACGAGCTCGGGGGTCCGTCGTGGACGATGCGCCCGCCGTGCATCGCGATCACGCGGTCGGCAGCGGACAGGCAGCGCTCGAGCCGGTGCTCGGCGAGCAGGATCGTCGTCTCCCACTCTTGGTTGAGCCGCCGGAGCAGCCCGATCAGCTCATCGCCGGCGACCGGGTCGAGCTGCGAGGTGGGCTCGTCGAGCAGGACGACGGGCGGCCGCCCCGCAAGCGCGGCTCCGAGCGCGACGCGCTGCTGCTCGCCTCCGGAGAGCTCGTGCACGGAGCGATCGAGCAGCGCGTCGATCCCGAGGGCGAGCGCGACCTCCTCCACCCCGCGCGCGATCGCGGCGGGCTGCTGGCAGCTGCTTTCGAGCGAGAGCGCGAGCTCGGCCCGCACCGAGCTCGTGACGAGCTGTGTCTCGGGGTCCTGGAACAGCGCGCCTACCGACGTGCCGAGGCGCGCCGGGGGATGTGTGCGCGTGTCGAGGCCCTGGATCCTGACGCCACCGGCGAAGCGGCCGCCGTGGAAGTGCGGAACGAGGCCACAGGCGGCGCGCAGGAGGGTTGACTTGCCCTGCCCCGAGAGTCCGGCGAGCAGGCAGAGCTCGCCGGGCTCGATCTCCAGGCTGACATCTGCCAGGGCCGGGGCGGGCGAGCCCGGATAGCTGTAGGTGACGCGGTCGAAGACGAGGATCGGGGTCACGGCTCGATCCCTCGACGATCGACGAACGGGAGCAGGATGGCAACGAGCAGCGCTACGCAGAGCGCGAGCGTGCCGGCCGTGATCGGCGCGGCGATGCGGGGATATGCCTCGAAGGGCGCGAGCTGGCCGAGGCGCGCGAGCACGGTGAGAGCGACGACCGCGATGGCCGAGCACGCGAAGCCGAGGTCGTGGCGCGAGCATCCGCGCAGGGTCCGTCGGAGCGGGCCAAGACCGGCGCGGACATCCGGCCACCTGTGCGGGCGCCGGTCGGGGCCAGCAGCCAGGGGCGGACCGGCGCCGCGACCCGGCTGGCCGGTCGCGCCCGTACCACCCCCCGACGGTCCGCGCCGGCGCGCACCGTCGGGCGCCCCGAAGCCGCGCAACTCGAGCGTGGCTGCGACGTCCATCGCCCGGTCGAGCGAGCCGCCAACGACGGCTGCCACCAGCGCGAGCCTCGCTCTGGCGCTGTCGGCACCTCCCCCGGGCCGCGTGCGCTGCGCTTCCGCGAGACGCCCGGCGTCAGCGGCGAGCAGGGGAATCATGCGTGTGGACACCGACGCGGTGAGCGCGGAGCGAAACGACAGTCGTCTGAAGGCTCGGAGTAGCTCGTCGGGATCGATCGCGAGGCTCGCGAGCGCGCTGACGAGCATCAGCAGCGTGACCTTCAGCGCGATCACGGCGCCGTAGACGAGCGCCTCGACCGTGAGGTCGCCCTGGCCGAATGGCCCGAGGTCACCGAGGCGGGCGAACACGGTCAGCCCTTGGCGCGAGACGAGCACGTTGATCGCGACGATCGGGATCGCGACGATCACGGCGGCGCGCAGGGCGCGTGCGAGCGCAGGGCCTACTCCGGCGGCAGCGCCCGCGGCGAGCACGGCGAAGGTCAGCGCGAGCAGGACGAGCGGCTGGAAGAGCGCCAGCGCGGCGGCCGTGAGGGCGAGTGCCCAGGCAGCGGCGACGCCGGCGCGGGTGGCGTGCAACGGACTGGCGAGCCGGCGGTAGTAGAAGGGCTGCGGGTTCGCGCGCACGGCTCAGCCTTGCGCGGGGGCCGGCAGCGCACCGCCGCCGGGTGCGAGCACGACCGCGAAGCGGTTTTCGAGCGTGGCTTGGTCGAATGCGCGCGCGGCCGTTTCGACGCCCGCAGGGTCGGTGCCGGTTACGACCCACTGCGGGGCCCCTTCACCGAAGGTGGTCGCGGCGATCAGGCCGGTTCCGGCGCCGAGCACGCGTGCCGCCTGTCCCCGTTCACCGAGCAGCGTTAGCGTTGTGCCGCTGGCGGAGAAGCGCACGTAGACGCCACTCGCACGCGGCCCCTGTTCGATCGCCGTGGTGCCCGGGCCGCTCCTGATCTGGCTCCAGGGCCCGACGAGCAGGCGCAGCGTTTCCGGCTCACCGGCGGGCTCGATCGCGCCGATCGCGGCTAGCACCCCGAGCTTCTGCAGGCGCGCGGCGACCATATGGCAGGGACCGGTCGACGCCGCAGCGCATTCGACGCGGACGGGCAGGCGCTTTCCTTCGATGCCGTTGACGAACGGCTCGGGGAACGATCCGACCACGGCGGGGACGTTGTTGGTCTGGCTCCAGTCGTGCTGATCCCACCAGATGCGGTCGCCCGCGTGTACGTTCGTCTCGGCGGCGCCCTTCGGGGCGGAGACGCCGTTGACGTAATAGAACCAGCCGACGGGCGAGCCGCTCGGGTTGGTGCTCGCAGAGAAGCCGTCGATGCTCTGCACGAAACCCCCGCCAAAGCGGGTGCTGACGTCGGCGTTGCGCATCAGCAGGCTCATCACGGTTTCCTGTCCGGCGACGCTGGGCGCGCTCCAGCTGCGCACGAGCTGGGCTCCGAAGTTGCGAGTGACGGTGAGCGTGACCGACTTCGGTACGGGGCCCGCACCGAGGCCGCAGCCCGCGAGCGCCAGGACGCACAGCATGACAGCCGCACCTGCCACGAGGGCGTGCGACGACCTCGACCGTCGGCTAGCGGCGTGACGCACGACACCAGACCGCGGGATTGGCAGACCACCTTCTCATCGACGGGCGACCCCCTCGCCGACTGGCCGCCGGCTGATCGACTCTCGATCCACCTCATCGACCGGCCGCCAGCTCATCGACTCTCGATCCACCTCGCCGACCGGCCGCCAGCTGATCGACTGTCGATCCACCTCATCGGCCGGCCGCCAGCTCATCGACTGGCGATCTCCTCGCCGACCGGCCGCCAGCTGAACGACTGTCGATCGTCCTCATCGACCGGCCGCCAGCTCATCGACTGGCGATCTCCTCGAGGTCTGCGTCGAGGCTCCCGAGCGCAGCGCGCTGGCGCTCGTCGAGAATCGGTTTGGCGACCAGCAGCCGCCGCGCGGTGTCGAGGTCATCGGGTCGCCCGAAGGTGAGGGCCGCCACGAGCCGCTGGTCCTGCAGGTACCAGTTGGTGAAGCTGCCGTGGTCGAACGATCCGCGCAAGATCTCCTGGTCCCACTGCAACGCGGGGCCGACGTATTCGAGCTCGCCGATGCCGGCGAGCACGGAGAAGAAATATGGGACCGTTTCGTGCGGGATGTCGTGGCCGAGCATGTTGAGCGCGACGGTCTTGCCGTGGTTGAAGGCGACGTCCCAGTGCTCGATGCGCATCGGGCGGCCGTGTATCGGGGAGTCGTACTCGCAGATGTCGCCCGCGGCATAGACGCCCGGCACGATCGTCTCGAGTCGATCGGAGCACGCGACACCGCCGCGCTCGCCGGTGGCGAGCCCAGCGCGCTTGGCGAGCCCGACCTCGGGGGTGACGCCGGCGCCGATCACGACCGCGTCGGCCGCCAGCTCGAGCCCGCTGCTCGTAACGACCGTGCGGACGCGGTCGTCGGCGCCCTTCAGGCGCTCGAGCTCGTCCGGTCCGTGCACGGTGACCCCGGCGCCTTCGAGCAGGGTCTGGATATGACGACCGACGCGCGCGCCGAAGCCGCGTTCGAGGGTGGCGGTCTCCTGCATCACGATCGTGCAGCGCTTGCCGATCGCGGTCAGCGATGCCGCGACCTCGCAGGCGATGTAGGAGCCGCCGATCATGACCACGTCCTGCACGTCGGCGACGCCGGCGCGGATCGCGTCTGAGTTGGTGAGCGTGCGCAGGTAGTAGACATGCTCGAGGTGGCAGCCGGGGACGTCGAGTCGCCTGACGTTGGCCCCGGTCGCGAACAGCGCCTTGCCGAACTCGATCGGTTGCTTGTCCGAGAGGGTCGCGGTGCGCGCGCCGAGGTCGACCGCCGTGACGCTGGTGCGCTTGAGCAGCTCGATGTCCTGCTCTGACCACCACGGATCGGGGCGAAAGAAAGCGTCGGAGCGCTGCTCTTCGCCGCGCAGATAGTCCTTCGAGCAGTCCGGGCGGTTGTAGGGCGGGTCGGGCTCGCGACCGACCACGAGCACGCTGCCGTCGGCGCCGGACTCGCGCAGCCAGCGCGCGCAGTTGGCGCTGGCCAGTCCCCCGCCGATCAGCAGGTAGTCGACTTCGCGAGGCGCCATGCGCTGCAATCTACGCGAACGCCGCAAGGTGCAGGGTCGGCGGGTGGGCGGTGCGCGTGTCCGCGCGAAGGCGCAGCGTCAGCGCGAGGTGCCCGCCGCCCTCTGACCGAGCCCAGGCCGGCACGAGCTGCTCATCGCAGGGCGTTCACAGCCCGGGCGGATGACGGACCGACCAGTGCGCCCACGTGGGGATGTGGCCGAGGATCCGCCAGCGCGGTCCGTTTTCGTCGCGGTTGGGGCCCACGTCGGTGCCGTCGTGACTGGTGTCGAGGCGCAGACCCGCGATCGAGATGAATACGTGCGGGGTCGGGACGTCTGTCGCATAGATCGTGACCCAACGCCCGGGCCCGGGGGCGCCCCAGCCGACATAGCTTTGAGCGAGCGGGTTGTCCTCGATGATTTCCTTGAGCGGTCGTACGCCCGAGCGATAGAGGACATAGTTGATGGTGCTCGAGCAGTCCTCTTCGCTTGCCCCGGCCGGGTCGGGGTGTCCGCCTGGCCCATACGGGAGATCCTGCAGCTCGTTGCCGGCCACGAGCATCGCCTGTACGACCGCCGGGACGCCTGCGGGGATCAGCGCGACGTGACCATCGCCCGGGTCGAGCAGGGCGCGTTGGCCGGCGATGAAACGGACGGGCGTCGGGGTCTCGCCGGCGAGCCATCGGTCTCCCCCGGCCTCCTGCCCGCGTCCAAGCGGTGCGGGCGAGACGGGGCGCGAGGAGCCGGAGCTGCGATAGCGCGCGGCCCAAGAGTCGACCTCGGCGACGTACCAGCCGGCGTGGTTGTAGGCATAGATCGCGGCCGCGTAGTTCCGCGGAGCGCCGGAGGCACGCAGGTAGTTGGCGGCGGCGTAGATGGCATCGGCCGGGTTCCAGCGGTCGGGTGTGCCGGTGCCTTCGGCCGCGACGCCGTACCGAGCCCAGGTCGAGGCCAGGAACTGCATCGGTCCGCCGGCGCCGGCGGAGTTGACCGTTCCCTCCCGCGTGCAGGCCGGGTCGGGGTCGCGTCCGTGGTCGCACTCGACCTTGCCGATACCAGCGAGGACGGCCCAATCCAGCCGATAGCGTCGCGCGGCGGCCTCGTAGAGACGTAGATAGAGAGGCGGTATTTCCGCAAGGGCCAGCGGCGACGGAGGATCGTCGGGATCGGCCCTTGCGGGCTGATCGCCGGGGTACGAGGAGAGCCCGCTGACACCGGCGATCACGACGACGAGCATCACTGTGATCGCCAGGGCCGCGGCGCCTGCGGCGGCAAGCGCGGCGGCCGCGCCTGGGAGCAGACCGGCGCGTGCGAGCGTGCGCCCGCCCGCGACGAGCCGCCCACCTGGCCGAACCCACTCGCGAGCCTCAATCCGGTCACCCACCGGAGCGCTCACCCAGAACAACCGCCGTCTCGCCACGAGTCGGTCCTGCCGCGAGCCGCTCACCCACAACGACCCGCCATCTCGCCACGAGCCCGCTTCTTTCAGCGAACGGCTCGGTCGTCACGAGTTGTCGCGGCCGAGCTGGCGTTTGCGCCGGGCCGCCACCTCGCGCGCGTCGTCGAGCACCGGCGAGCGGTTCTCGCCCGGCTTTGGTCGTGCGCGCGCCGCCGCGCCTTTGCGTTTCCAGGCATCGAGCTCAGCCAGGCCGGCGGGCGCGTCGCGCCCGCCGCTGGGACGCCTGTGTCCGCTCGCGCGCATGCGCTCACCGAGCGCCTGGTCGAAGCGGCGATCGAGCCGTTGACGGTCGCGCCGTCCCAATGAGCCCTTGGCGTCGGCGCTCTCGAGATCTTTGGCGGCAGGCCCGAGCTCTTTGCGCAGCGCGAGCTCGCGGTCGATGTCGACTCGTGCTGCGCGTTTGGCTCGCGCGTCGAGCTGTTCGTAGCGGGCGCGGGAGTGCCCGGCCAATGACGCCAGCGCCGCGTAGTCGCGGCGTTCGACGCTCTCTCCACTGGGCGAGCGCCGGGCGCGGCCACCCGCGGGCAGCGCCGCTTGGGCGTCGAGGAAGAGCACCTGCTGCTCACGCTGTTCGCGTGTGTGGGGCTCGCCGGTGGTGCGCTGCGCGCGCTCGCTGTCGGCGACCGTGCGTGCGGCCCGCGCGAGCGCGTCTTGATCGCGCTCGATCTCGGCTCCGATTCGAGCGGCGCGTGCGTCGAGGCTGGCCGTTCTGCGCGTGTCGCCCGCCGCGACGGCGCCCGTGCGCGCGTCCTGAATGCGCGCAAGCCGACTGCGCATCGCAGTCAGCCGCTTCTGTGTACTTGCTCCGGCGCCGACCTGCGAACGCGCGCCCGCGAGCTCTTGTTCGAGACTTCGCCCGACCTGCTCGTCGGCCCGGCTGCGCGCCCGCTCGCGACCGGCCAGCGCGAGCTTGCGGCGCTGCTCGGCGTCGGGCGCCGGCGTCCTGAGCTTGTTCCTGACCCCGCTGGCTCGCTCCCACGCCGAACGCGGGGTGTCGAGCGCTTTGCCCATCCGGCGGGCGAGCGACAGGCGCGGTCCGCCGGCGCGACCGTGTGCGAGGCTCAGCGCCTGGTGGCGCTGGCCGAAGGCGCACCACCACATCACGGAGACGAGCAGCCACTGCGTCCACCATCCGAGCCGGATGCTCAGCAGCACGTGCTCGACCGCCAGCATCGCCCCCAGCAGGCACGAGTAGAGCAGCTTGGACGTGACCGCCCCGAGCAGCCGCAGGCCCCATTTCTGAAACGCCGCGCGTCCGCCCTCACCGAGCGCCGGGGCGAGCACCGCGATCGGCGTCAGCAGCAGGTACAGCAGGCTGGTCAGCGCCGCGCCCAACAGGTGCACGGTCACGAATCCGAGCGCCAGCAGCATTCCCAGGGCGCCGGCCCAGATCAGGAACAGCCCCACGAGCCGCGGCGCGGTGCCGTTCTGAGTGCGGAACTCCGCCTGTTTGGCGGTCGGTCCGTGGCACGGTTCTTCTTCGCCGCCGCACAGGACGTTGAACAACGACCCTCCGGTCCTGATCGAGTTGCGCGCGATCTGGTTGGCGGGCAGCGCCAGGAACAGCTCGCCGTTGGTGCGCGCCGCGCGCAGCAGCGACGCGCTGGGGCCGGGAGCGTCGGTGCCTTCCGAGGCGATCCTCAGCGCCGCGGCGCGCAGTCGCGGGTCCAGGCGCGCGGGGTCGGCGCACCAGCTGACCTCGCCGAACTCCATGTAGCACCACGGGCCGTTGATCGCGTTCGCGAACAGGCTCTGGGTGCTTTCGCTGAGAGTCCTGGCGGAGTGCGCGGGATTGCCGGCCGCCACCGCCGCGAGCGTCCCCAGGCTGGCCTCGTTGGCCCAGTCGCTGAGAGCCCCGACAGTGCCGAGCGGATCCATGATCACCCACAGGCCGCCGGCCATCATGGCGAGCATCAGCAGCGCCTCGCCGAGCGTCTCGGCGACCCGGCGACGCACGAGGCCGTTGTAGGTCGCGAGCATCGACGCCAGCGCGAGCACGAGTACGAGCCACGGCTGCGTGAACGTCGCCTGTGTGGCGCGCAGGCCGCGCCCGACGCTGCCCATCACCGAGCTGCCCAGCAGGTCGAGCGTGAAGCACCAGTCGAGCATCACGATCAGTCCGTGCACGGCCGCGACGAGCGCCGTCCAGGCAAGCTGCGCGAGATCCTGGATGGTCGCTGCGGCGTCGTTGTCGAAGTCGATGCCGGTGTTGATATGGACGTCGAAGGCGTAGTCGCCGGTGGGGTCCGAGGCCGCTTCCAGGCCGGAGACGGCGCAGTCGCGAGCCGCGTTCGCCGACAGTTCGGCCGCCGCGCCGTCGCGGCACAACGGGCTGTTCAGGCCGTTGCTGGCAAGCGGATCGCCCGCGCTGGCGCCGCCCGCAGACGATGCTTCTTCTTCGGCGCTCTCGCCGCCGCCGTCGGTGTCGAGCGGCGGCCCGCTGGGCGCCGTCGAACGACCTCCCGGCGCCGTCGGCAGCCCGGCCGCGGGAGCCGTCGGGCGACCTCGCGACGCCGTCGGCGGCCCGGCCGCGGCCGTCGTCGGCCGGCCTGCACCGACACCGTGCCCGGGTGCAGGCGCGCTCGCCCGCGGACGCGTGCTGCGCGTTTGCGCCGCCGCTGCGACCCCAGGCGCGACGCAGCAAATGCTCGCGAGGGCGATGAGCCGAAGCGACGCGAGAAGCGTCGCGCGCGACCGCCCCGACGAGGCCGCTCTCACGCCCGCGGGGGCGTCGTCGAGAAAGCTTCGAGCAGGGCCGGCGCGACGAGATCGACCTGGATCGCCTCGATGCGGCCGCGATGGTCGCGCAGCAGGCATCTGCCGGCTTCGAGCTCGAGCAGGCTCTGGCGCATGCGCCGGTCCTCGGGGTCGAGCCCGAGCAGCGCGAGCGCGCGCGCGGCCTCGGCTTCGGAGCGCATGCCGAACACGAACGTGGCGCCGATCAGGTTCTCGAGCGACTCGCGCTCGCCGATCAGCGCGTCGGTCACGAGCTGAGTGCTGATGATCGGCACGGCCAGCTCGGAGCGACCCATGCGCTGAAGCGACGCAAGCAGCGCTCGCCCCACCGGATCGCCCAGCAATCGCCAGCCCTCATCAAATGAAAACAGCTTCAAACGTCCCGGTTCGGAGCCGAGCAGCTGCATCGCGAACATCGCGATCAGGCGGACCACCTGCGCGCCGATGCGCTCGGCCTGCG